>Ga0207864_1000038_pt1 | contig 225729 bp, 245 predicted proteins | sample HigsolmetaAR202D_FD_184834 | JGI IMG/M metagenome (GOLD analysis project Ga0207864, IMG submission 184834) | Ionic liquid and high solid enriched microbial communities from the Joint BioEnergy Institute, USA - AR20-2-D (SPAdes) (version 2) ... | reverse complement strand
TCTCTCTCTCTCTCTCTCTCTCTCTCTCTCTCTCTCTCTCTCTCTAGAGGTGGAGTTTCATCGATCGCCTCTTCGTAAGGGTGACGACTCCACCCTGGTCCGAAAAAGAATTGAACTTCAAGAATGGAAGAAGACGAAGATGAAGCCAAGATTTACAGGAACGGAGTCATGCTGAGCCAAGATCAAGTTGTCTTCGTCCTTCGAGTGGTTGGAAAGGAGTGGCTCTATACTGGAGGCGAAACACGACCGGGTGAGACACCGATCGACTCCATCCGTCATGACATTGACAATCCAGTTGGAATCCTTGCAAGCAGGCTGGCGTTCCAGTACCAACTTTCCTATCTTCGGGTTCCACCTCGCGGTAAGATCGTTTTGGGAGCCCCACCATCAGTCGATGACCTTCGATCGGAACTTCAGACAGTCGGACTGCGAGTTCCCAACGCCTATCGAACGAGTCCAGAGGAGGTTCTCCGCTACTTCGAGGAGTTCGGGAGTCTCTATCTTCCCTTCAACTCACCTACGACCTCTCCAGTCAAGACGGAATGGCTCCCTGGAGCTCCCCCTCTCTTTGTGAACCGACCGCTGATGACAGGAGCCGACGTCTGGGTCAATCCCTACCTGGCAACTCATTTGCGCGATCTCTACACCGATTTCGATCTCTTTGACAACTTCGCCAATATCCTTCCAGAACCCGAGGCATTCAAGAATCGAAAGGAGGTCATCGATGCCATCGTGAAGTATCATCGACCTGCCGGCGATTTCTGGGTCGAGCTCGGCTTTACCTCGGTCCGTCTCATCCATCAGTACAATAGCCAAACACGAACGTACAATGGTCCGGACGCAATCAGATCGATCGCGGAGGATGGTCGACTCTATTTTGATGGTATTCGTCTCGCCCACGTTGGACTCTATCAGATCGCCTTTCTCTTCAAGCCTGAGTATCTCGCTCAAACCTACGGAGTCGAGGTTTCTGACCTTCTTCTTGGATCGATTCAGGCGATCTACCGACACTTCGTCAACCAGATCAAAACAGCCGAACGTCGCGGTGAACAAAGAATTCGATTCAGTGATCAGCTCGCCGAATTCAATCAGGATCTCAACTGATCGATTTACATCCAATGGATGTAAATCACTTCGCTCAGTCTGAGCCAAAGTCGGGAATGTCTGCTGGTGAGGTCCAGTGGTCCGCGGCGATTCGGGACGGCACACTTGGAAGGTTCTCTTCAATGAATCGGATCAAGTCGACTCGTTCAGGTCGAAGGTAGAGTTCGAGTTCATCGTAAGGAACCCACTTGATCTCATCGACTTCACCGGTAGAGACCATTCTGATTCCGGTGTCGACCCGTTCGAACTGCTGAATGTCAGGCAAGGCTCCTTCTGACTGATAGACGAAATAGTTCGTCTGGTAGTTCTTGCTGTTTGATCCGAGATACCGCTCGATCACTGGCCCCGGAAAGACAAGTTCGGCTTTCATTAAAGTCAAGTCGATCCCATTCGTTTCCTCCTTGAACTCTCGAAGTGCGCATTCGATCGGCGACTCAGGAACGAGTAGAGGCTGACTTGGACTCATCTGTGCCGATTCAGTCTCCTTCCAGTTCACCCGACCCTTCGGAAAGAGCCAGAGATTTCGACCGAGCGGATCGATTGGGGGAACCTCCTCGAAGAGGGCTTGAAGATAGGGAAGGATTCGAAGGAAGGTTTCGCGGCCATATTCGTATCCGTCGCCCTCGGGGGCCTTCAGATGGAGGTCGAACCAGAGCTGACTAAAGTCATGGCTCAGGAGTCGCTCTCGTTCCGGAATCGAGAGCTCCTGGAGCATGAAGTAGAGTTGACTCTCCCGGTAGTTCCCGTGAATCAGGTCGATGTAACTGAGACTCTCCTTCCTCTTGATCAGGAGATAGTAGGGTCGTCCATCACACAGACAGCGATAGATACACCCATAGCTGGTGATAGGGGGACTCAATTTGAAGTTGGAGAGTGAGATCCTCTGTGGGAGTGAAGATGGATTGTCCTCGGGTCCAACCGAGAGCACACTTGCGATGGTCGGGTCGGTGTAGGAGTAGCGAGACTTACGAGTCCCTCCGAGTGAAGAATTCGTAACCTCTCGGAACTTCGAGACGAACTTGAAGAATCCTTCAATCGAGGGAGACCAACGGACACAGATCCCAATCGATGGATCGAGAAGAAGGCTGTCCTCTCCCGGGATCGATCGATAGTGACTGGGAGAGGGAGCATGGGAAAGGGATGCTGGTGAGGCATCCCCTCTGAAGTGAAATGGAGACGTTTTCATCATCTTTTAATCAGGTCGACTTTTTCGGATCGTCTTAAACTCTGCGTGATTGTTCGAAAGATGAAGAAGTCCAGTCTCCCTCCCACTTCGTCGGACTCCACGGTTGCTCGTCCTCCCTCAGGATGGAGGGCAGCCCCGACTGTCTCATATTCGCAACCTGGACCGATGAATGATCTAGTTCAACAGAATCCGTTGCCTCCAATGGTCCAGGCTCCGACTGCCGACGACTACTACAAGATGAGTGAGGAAAAGAGTTCAGCTCCTGTCGAGTCGAAGGATGTCCATCCCTCTGAGAGCTCAACAAAGGGGATTCCCAGTTTCAACGAGACGATGGACCAGTTTCTCATTCTCGCCGAGAAGGTCCTCCAATACGACACCTCAGGCGAACTCATCATTCGGAACTCAGGCCAGGCGAGCGGAATCCAGGTCGCCCTGAACGGCTACAAGACCATCTACAACAGGACTCGAGAGCTTCCTGGTCATGTCAACCGAATGAGGGACGTCTACATGAAATGCCGCCCTCTTTTCATCCGAGACACCCCTCTCGACGACTTCATGGAGTGGTTTGGAGAGAAGTCCTCCTTCGTAATTTCACCACAAGAGAAGTCTCGAAACAAGCTCTATCTGACGAGTATCTTCAGGAACTGCACGAGGATCGCAAGTCACATTGCCGAGGAGGCGAAGAGGAATCCCGATAAGGCCGATGAGCTCTTCAGCAACCCGGCCGCAGTCTACCCAGAGTACTTCACTCTCTATCTCCTTCGGATGTTCTACCACTGTGCCGACCCGAGTGATCGCGAGACTTTGATCTCTCCACGAATCAAGGAGCTCGAAAAGATTCTGAACCTGGCTCAAGATGAGGCTCCAATCATCGACGACAGTCTCTCCGAGCTGATGTCGATGGCAGGTGACATCGCCTCGGAAATGGGTATCGAGGTTCCGAAGAATGCGAGGGGATTCAATGGCTCTCAGTTGAAGAAGGCTCTGAGTGAATGGACAAAGAATGGTGACATGAGGAACACAGTCAAGAGCTTCTTCGCCGGGGTCGATCTGAAGAACACACGAGATCTCCCCGGGGCGATCAGCAAAGTCCTCGGTAAGATGCAGGAGACCGCCCAGACCATCCCTGAGCCGGTTCAGCGATCCCTTACCGCGACGGCAGACAGTGCTGAGGGATATACTCTCCCGAAGCAATAAACTTTCTACATCTGGTTGGATGTAGAAGTCACCAGTCGACTCGAACCTCGACACATTTCACGCACCTTCCTGAATTCTGAGCTTAAACTCGGGGCCGAGATCAGGGAGTAGAGCCCCTGCATAGATCTTCGCCTCTTTTGGGGTCAAACAGGGACAGCACCGGACTCTCATGATGGATGCGAAGTTCTTCTTATTCGCAATCGCTCTGGCAATCCGAGTAGTATCGGTGAGGTAATCTAAGATCATCTTGAAGAGTCGCGTTCGACCAACTTTGTATTCATCTTCTTCGCAAGAGATCGACAATTGGAAAGAAAAGTCTCCTTCTCTCCCATTTTCATCTGAGAGATAATTCTTCTGTGTCCGTTGGGATGCAGAAGTTAGAGCCGATCCTAATCTCCGCAGGAGGCTGAACAGACCTTCGGCTTCCGGACGAGGTAGATGTCTTTGTAGGTGTCCCAATTCATCTCGGGTTTGCCCAACCGCCGATTGACTGCATTGTGAAAACGCCAGGTCCAGATCGAGGGGATTTCGTCCTCAGGGGGATTCTGTCGAATATACTCTTGAGCGTGAGAAATGCAGTCACCACAGATCAGGTTGTCGACTTGATATCGGACCTGAGATCCGTGGAGTTGCTGTTTCTGTTCCTGGGGAAGTTGACATACGAGGTCAAACCAGGCTGCCGTCTTGTGCATTACGTCCCAAGTTGATCGAAGCATCTTCTTGATGGTCTCTTTATCGAGGGCAGGTGGCACGGTCCAATTGGGGCGTGACATCTTTTTTCAAGATCTGCCAAAATTTTAAGAGGGAAGAGCTCGAAGCTTCTTCAAGTGTTCGTCCTCATCAAGGTAGATCTCGAGGAGTGACTCGAAGAACTCCCAGACACAGTCCCGATGATACTGGGAGACGTGAGGTGACGAGACGAAGTTCTTGAATCGAATCAAGCTCTGTTTGAACTGCTCTGGGAAGTTCATGAAGATCAGATCGAAGTTCTTGATGAAGTAGGCGGTGTCATGCCGTTTGATTGCTTCCTGAATCTGAGCACCTGTCACTCCATTTACACCAGTCGGTCCGGCAATGACATTGTTTCTGATTACTCGATAGATACGATACGCCCCAGCCGATTTGACCTGGTCGAAGGCTGCTATCTCCTTCCAATTGGGCCGGCTCCCCATATTATCGTCCGGAATGAACATCGAATCTGAATAGAAGCGTTGAAGAATAAGTCGACAAGTCTCGACATCCTTCGGTTGAGGCAGATCCCTGATCTTGTCCGATCCCATTTGGTTGAGGATTGCAGTTCCAGTTTCACAGAGATCGGCTAGATTCTTACAGATTAGGAAGGCGAGAAACAGTTCCTCTTTTGTGGGGGCGATCGGGGTCTTATCGAGAGAATCGAGGACCTGTACGACAAATGAATCGATCAGCTTCTCCATGTTTCTTCTTCGTCTCCCGTCTCTTAAGGCTGGCTTCTTCTCGATGATGAGGCCTCGACTTCCCCCCATCCTCCAGCCAGTGTAGAGAGCGACTGGTCAAAAAGGAACGAATCTCTCAAGAAAGAAATGTCGGGAAAAGCTTTCTCTTCTGTCGATGGGTCGCTTCCCTACACAGATGAAGAAGACGATAAACTCTACACCTGGTGTTGGCCGTATCCTCCAAAGAACTTCACCGGCCCGGCCAAGTACACCTATGAAACTCTCTCTCGGATCCCGACTGGTTCCCTCTACTTCTCTAGCCGGAAAGGACCTCTCTCAGAGATGAGTGCACGTATCACTGGATCTCCCTACGACATGGTCGGGATCATCTTTCAGAGTCGAACTCCTGGTCGTGAAGGAACCTATGTCTACACAGTTGACTCCTCTTTTCTTCCCAGCGACAGAATGGCGGACAAGGTCGTCGTGATCAACCTCGCCGATCTGATTAGCGACGATACGATCATTCATCATGCCGTCCTTCCTCTCAAGGACTTCGATGAGCCGTCTCGTGAGAATCCGCGGTATCGTCACGTTATTCGAAGGTCCTATGAAGAGGAGCGGCAATGGGGACGGTCTCTCAAAGAGAAACGCAACGGCATCCTCAAGGATCTCTTCCGGAAGTATCGAGAGATGAGACCGGAGCACGATTCTTATCAGACTCTTGCTTCGATGGCGGGTCTTCCGGTTGCTGAGTCACTCCGCACGAAGAATGCCCTGACAGCGGCTGAGCTTGTCGGTCTCATTCTCTTCCAAGCTGGACTGATCTGGGATGATCGACTCGCGGTGGACAATCAAAACCCGGTCTGCTGCTTCGACGACTGTTTCTTCCAGTCGGCCTCGGAGGAAGTCGAGAGTGACTCAGAAGTCGTAGTCAACCTGATGACTCCAAAGACCTTCACTGAAGCCAAGTATCGTCGTCATCGTCCTCGGCAACCCCTTCCTGAGGAGGAGAAGGGCGGAGAGGATCTTCAGGACTATCTTCATCGAGCCTTCAACGAGTCGTCCGAAGAGGAAGACTGGACTGAGCCGGGTGAGAAGGGTAGTATTGAGAGTGATGATGAAGCACCTCGGCGTCATCGTCATTCGGAGCCGATCCAAAAGCCGGTTCATGCTCGCACTATCCTGTTCGGTTCTCTTCGTCCAGTCGACTTTCTTCGTGACTATTACCGGTCGGCCGGGGTGAATCCTCAAGATCAGAGTGTTCTTCGGAGTATTAGACCTCTGACTGGACGTCGTGGGGCCTCAGGCGAACTTGTTGCGATCATTCACGCTCTCGCAAACCAGCAGGACAGCAGTGATGACCTCAACCAGCTGAACATGTCATGGTATCACGACAACCTGATTCCGATCGAGCTCGACAACAACTGTGATGAAGGATGCGAGGACCGAATCGAAAGCGAATGTCGAGTAATGAAGGGACTCATCCAGAGGATCGATCAAGACTTTGTCCAGAAGCGCATGCTTCACGTGGGAAATGCTTCATTGAGCGGTCCGCGACTGCTTCGGATCTGTCGTCAAGTGAGTGAGATCGCAGCTGAGCTTCATGCCCTCGCGTGCGAGTGTGAGACTTATGTTCGGTCAGCTGACGACCCGAGCGGAACTGTCGCTTCCGACTACAACGAGGAGGAGGATCATCAGAGGTTCAAGGTTCGAGTCGATTCTCAGAGTCGAATTGGGACGGACTACATTATCGTTCTTCACAAGTACATGTGGGGAGGTGGCTGGAAGTATGATTGGATCGGTCCGCTCAAGCGTCACCCTGACAAGCACTACGAGATCTCCTGTCGGATGAAGAGGCTCCTCGAGGGACTAAACGACCTGAAGAACAGAACTCCAGTCAGCTGTATCATCCTCGAGTTGATTGTCTGTCTACTCGAGCAGGCTAATGCACTAAATCAGTACATCACTCATTCAAAACTTTACTGCCTCAAAGGTCATAGCTCGAAGCGCCGTTCTGACTCTTCTGATTAAACTTTTACCTCAAAAGTGAGGTAAAAATCACATAAGGTGAAATCCAGCAATCCAAAATGTCAAAGGGAACCTCCGCGAGTCCACGAGAAAATCAGAGACCCAGCAATCAGCTCGTTGGACAGTCTCAGCTTCAGAACATCACTGCACTTCTTGATCGCCTCGTTCTTCAAGACACGACCGATGCCGCAATCGAAATCGAAGCTCGCTTTGGGGAGTACACTGGCGGCAACTTCGTATCAGGAGTGAATGCGAGGACGTTTGCTCGACTTCGTGATGCCATCCTGAGACAGAACCCTCAGGCTGTCCAGTTTGGAGGTCGCTACACGATCACTCGAACGCGTGATGACATCTATCGAGATCTCGGTCAGAACGACAGGGAACGGTTCACTACTACTTTCGACTCGGCCGGTGCTCCACAGCAGAGATACCGATTGATCAAGACTCGAATCAATAACTTCGATTTCCCTGACCACTTCTTCCGGATCGGAGTTTCTCGTGAGCAGTCCGACCAGACTCCGCCACCGGCTGGCCGGCCCAAACTCAGCCGCGATAAGGTTCGTTGGTCGGTCGAGTGGTCAGGTCGCAACCTCATGCTCGAACTCCAGCAGCCGGTTCCCGAAAGAAGATTCCGTCTCGATCTGACTGAGGTGACCACGTACTATCCGGAAGGAGGTAACCCTCTTCGAGCCAACACGGTCTATGAGGTCGAGATTGAGATCCTCAGCCCGAAGCGAGAGAATCTCATTCACTTCCCGAAAGCGATCCAGGATGTTCTTCGTCATGTTCTTGGAACAATCCTGATCTACACGGCGGAGGAGAAGATGCAGGTCATTGCCAACTTTAATGCAGCACTTGGTTCAGTGAACCCTCGTCCGGGTGAGATTGATGTGAGGCTCATCTCACAGGCTCGTAATCTGAAGGCTCGAGATCTCGTTGAAGGAGGAATCGTCCCGAAGACGAATGCTGGTGTCCGCTACACCGTCACGATCAAAGCAGATGGAACTCGGCGCTTTCTCTTCATCGACCGGACCGGTGTCTTCTTGATAGGAGCTCCCTCCGATGTGATGATGTTGATGGGTCCCGACTATGCGAATCGGCTCCAGACCTGGTTCGGGACGATCATCGAGGGCGAGCTGATCCCAAGAGAGAATCTGAGTCCGGATGCACCTCGTGAGTTTCGCCGTCTCCTTGTCTACTTCCTCATGTATGATACACTTTCGATCTCGAAGAAAGGTGAACAGGGGTATATTCCCGACACAAGTGTTCAGAGTTGGAGTCATATGCGACGCCTCGAATATGTCGAACGATTCGAGAGAGTTGCACGAGGTCTTGCCTATGTCCAAGGAACATCTAATTTCAAGCAGGGGGCGATGCTCTTTACTCAGAAGCCCTTCCATCAGTTCAAGAACGTGGAGGAGTTCTACCGAATGGTTCAACTGACTTTGGATACGACCTACAACTTCCTGACGGACGGCATCATCTTCACTCCAGACAACTATCCATACGATCCGGCGGTCTCGGAACTACCTCTTCTCGATCGAAAGCTGACTCGTCGTCCTGATATAGTCAAGTGGAAACCACTCGATCAGCTTACGATCGACTTCGAGATCCGCCACATTGCCGTCTTCCCGACTCCAGAACAGCCTTGGACCGGTCCAGGAATTGAGCTTCTCTCTGGTGTCTCGAGTCGATGGGATTCTCGCCGCATCAACTCGTTGGACCGGATCTACCGAGACCAACTTCATCGAGGTTTCTCTGGTTCACGAATTGTCTTCCAAGGCTCATCGTCTCATCCCTTCAACGCATCGACTGATCTGGTGATGAACGACCTTCTCAGGTCGGCTCCGAATGGAACGATCGTGGAGTTCCGTTGGACTCCCGTTCTTGGTGATCGACTTCCTGGGACCTCGACTGACGTTCCCGAAGGTACACGAGGACAGCTCGAGGCAATCAGGATCCGTTCTGACAAGATCTATCCGAACAATCTCGATGTTGCTCTCGACGTCTGGGAGGATATCCACTCTCCTTTGTCGCTCGAGGTCATGAGAGGAACTCGATTTGGACTCGTCTTCCGCTATCATAATCGAGAGAAGTGGTCCCTCTTCAATGCAGTTGGTCAAGCGACTCGAGGCAAAAGTCCCAAGGTCCTCCTCGATATCGGATCGGGTAGGGGAGGAGACGTCTATAAATGGGTCGAGAGCGGCTTTACTCACGTGATCTGTGTCGAGCCAAGTGAAGAGAACAGAATCGAGCTTCAACGCCGTCTGACCGAGGCCTCCATCAAAGCTCTGATTGTTCCGACAGTCGGACAGGATGTCGAGCAGATCATTCAGGCAGTCGAGAGTTTCTCCCCGACTCGAAATGTTCACGCTATCTCTTACATGCTCAGCTTGAGCTTCTTCTTCGACAAACCTGCATCAGTCGCATCGATCGTCGAGATTGCGAACAGAACTCTGGTCGAAGGAGGTCATTTCATTGCCTTCACGATCGACGGCAAGTATGTTCGACAGTACTTCAACAACCCTCAGAACTATGTGAACTATAACAATGTCCGTCGAAGTCGATTCCAGATGATCCAGTTCGAGATGCGTCCACCTCTTCCGAATATCCCGGTCGAAAACATCTATATCGACATCCCTGGAACAATCGTTCGGCAACAAACCGAATACTTGACTGATCTCCAGGAGCTCAAGCACCTCCTCGAGTCGATCGGTCTCACTCTGGTTGCGGAGTCTCGAGCAGATAAGGAGCGGTTCATGACTCAGGAGGAGCTCGTATTCAGCTCGTTTTTCAGCTCGATTCTCTATCGTAGGACACGATCTCGACAACCAGTCCGTCCGGACGCTCAGACTACCTCTCTAACTCGACCGCCGCGAGTCGTATCGCCTGCGATACCGACCCCGATCACCTACGAGATGGCCTCGTCTCTCCTTCAGTCTGGACAGATCACTAACTTTCGAATCAGTCCGGACCAGACTGGAGCCGGTCCTGGAAACACTCGCATCATCTTGGTGAGTCAGCCTGGTCAGGAGTACGAAGTCATTGCAAGCTACAATCAGGCGACAAACTCGCTCAGCCGCCCCGTTCTGACTTATGAGGCGGCAGTTGCGGCAATCCAAGGAGGTCAGGTCGTGAACTCTCAAGTTGATCCTCAGAATCAACAGGGACTTCTCCAGGGCAACACGAGGATCACGTTGACTCTTGCGGATGGTCGTAAGTTCGATCTGGTTGCCAGGTACGATCAAGCAACGAACAATATCTTCCCACCGATCTAGTAGATCTGAACGGCTCATTGTCGTCCTCGGCTATGAGATCGACTCATGGGAGAAACAGTATAGTCTCTGGAACCGCTCGATCGAGAAAGATGATGATTTACAGGACCGGATCAACTCGATGATGCGAACTTGAAGCACTTCCATTTCGTTCCGATCGGACCGAGATGAAGGTCCTGAGTTGATCCCCAGACCGGTCCAGTTCTTTCGAGACGAAGGTCTATAAAGTCTGGCTCGACTTAGTAAAGTGGAGAGATTTCTCTTTTTGTCTATAGGATAAAGATGAGTGGACAGAGTACACCCTGGTCTCAACCTGGCGCTCTGACCCCAGTTGCGCCTTCACCACTTCCGTTTCCCGATCCAAGTTCAGCAGTGATTTCACTTCCAAGAAGCCCGAACTCGACTCCGATCTCTCCAGAACCGATGATGCCAAAGGAGGGCTTCGACCTGAATCAACCAGTCGACGTTCCTTCTGTCTCTCTTCTCTCGAATGGAGTAGTACCTTCGATTCACTCAGGCTTCTCGACGCCACCAGGAACACTTCAGCCAGTCTCTCCAGGAATGATATCATCCCTTCCGTCATCTCCTTCGATCGTTCTTCCTCAAGCAAGTCCTTCTCCACGGACGTCACCAGGGACACCAACAGTCCTTTCTCCTCTTACGCCTCCGCGGTCGGCGACTGTTCTTCTACCTTCTTCGACTTCACTGACTAGTCCATCTCCTCGGTCACCTCAAGTTACGCTGCCCCCACAATTCCCTCAAGCTGGACTACCTTCGCAACCCCCTCAAGTGAGTCCATCTCCTCGACCAGCTCAAGTTACTCTTCCTTCGCAATCCCCTCAAGTGAGTCCATCTCCTCGACCAGCTCAAGTTACTCTTCCTTCGCAATCCCCTCAAGTGAGTCCATCTCCTCGACCAGCTCAAGTTACTCTTCCTTCGCAATCCCCTCAAGTGAGTCCATCTCCTCGACCAGCTCAAGTTACTCTTCCTTCGCAATCCCCTCAAGTGAGTCCATCTCCTCGACCAGCTCAAGTTACTCTTCCTTCGCAATCCCCTCAAGTGAGTCCATCTCCTCGACCAGGACAGTTCTCACCGCCACAGGTGAATCCGTCGCCTCGCCCAGTTCAGGTCACACTTCCTCCACAGGTGAGTCCATCCCAGGTTGCGTTTCCTCAAATTAGCCCGATTCCTGCTGTCCCGTTGCCTGACTCCTCTCAAGTTCGATTTCCGGAGATGCCACTTCCAACTGCTGTACCACCTCCTCAAGTCCAACCCACTCCGACGGTTCCTCCAACTATCTTCCCTGTGCCGAGTGTTCCCGTTCCTCAAGGCCGTCGACGGGTGACCAATCGATCGATCAATAGAATCTCTCGTCTTGGTTCGATCGAGCCGGTTGCTCCGACTCTACTAGCGGACAACGAGACAGGCGACTTGAGATGGAACCGTCCAGATCGACCTGAACCGGTCAATGCAAGCAGTTCCTATCGTCGAATCGGATGCATTGGAGATGGCAGCTGTTTCTTCCACGCCGTCGCCAAGGGTCTCTCTGAGGTCTACCAGATGAGTTATCGAGAGCCGACTACGATCTCTGAAGAGACGCTCAGAAGGCTCGAATCGTCGATCAACTATGCGATTCGGTTTCCTTCTGAGCTTTTCGATAAGCCACGATCCGACAACCCCGAGACTGTCTATCAGATCCGACGACCTCCCTACTACCGCACTGATATGGGGCCAGTCTTCGTCAATCTCCTCTACCAGTTTCGAATCGCTTATGCCCGGCATCTTCGACAGGACTTCGCGAACAATATCATGACGAACCCGCGCATGGATCAAATTATCAGAAATCGATTCTCAGGTTCGATTGAGTTGGAACAGCAAGCGATCGAGGCGAATCTAGAACAGAGACTTCTTCTTGGAATAACGCTCCCTCCCAATCTTGATGTTCATGAGCAAGCTGTTCGTGTAGTGAAGGATCGACTAGTCCAGGAGCTTCTGAGCGGCAATCCTGTTCAGCCAGATTTCATGCTCATCCTCTCTGACTTTGTTGGTGTCGACATCTACCTGCTTAATGATGGATATCTTTCGAATCCTGATCCAAGGACGAATCCGCTCTACAGCGGATCCTCACTTCATGAGGCGGTTCATGGACCAGCCGACATGCGACCGCCAGGCGACCGCTACCAAGGAACACCGGATCGACGAGCAATCGTAATCATCTCTGTCAATGACATTCACTACGAGATTGTTGGAAGAATCGATGAGACACAGGGTCCGGCCGGAGTCAGTCTTCATGTACATCCGAACCTCTCCCAGACAGAGCCTCTGGTTCGTCAACTCTATGCGATGTTGAGAGATACTCGAGCTCATCAGTCTTGAGCGTCCGATCATGATCTATGAGTTGACGACTCGTAGATCGATAGTAGATGACCATCACTCCAAATGAACTTCTGAGATCAGGAACGAGTCAGGTCGACTTAAGGAGAGCGAGAATTAGTAAAATGTCCGATAAAGTTCCTGTCCCTGTCTTGAGTTGTGAGCTAGATAATGGATACGCTTTCAAGAACTGCTTTGGTTTCATCTCTGCACTCAGGGGAAGACCGGTCATCACCTTTCTTGCCGATAAGATGGTTGCTCCAAATCGCACCTTCGATGATCAGGTCTATGGAAACAGCTCTCTCTACGGAGACGAGATCAACTTAGCTTGGGACGACAACATTCCAGTCCAACATCGAAACCTCAGCCTCACCTTCGATGCGTCCCGGATTCAGGCAACCTTCGGTCGCATCAAGAAGAAAGATCAAGCTCGAATCGTCATCTCCCAGACTCGAGATTCATCCGATCCCCACAACTTCGATGGCCCAAACAGCTCGAACGACTTCAACATCTATATCTCTTCCGGAACTGGCGGCGACGGACGAGAGGGAATCAGGTGCATTGCTGCGACGAGGACACGACCGGACGACACTCTCATCAAGTATCCAGAGGAGAACCGCAGCTCTCTGATGGTCATCCCAGCTCGGTCGTTCCGTCAGATGATCGATTCCTTTGCCAAATGCAAAAAGGACACGATCAGAATCAAGTACTATATGAACAGCAGGTACTTGAACGGTCAAGAATACAAAGGTCGGCCAGGTATTCTTCTAACAACGGATGCAGCTGGTCAGTCTGGAGGAATCATCGAAAAGTTCGGAGATGTTCCTGACGAGGATCCGAATGCTGAGAAGACAGGATGGTCGACTCCAGCTCTCCAACTCTCTGGAGTCAAGATCGACGAGTCGGCTATCGTTCGACCGAAAGCCCCATCTCAAGTCATCATCGAGGTCGAGAAACCTCCTGAACCGAACGAGTTCTCCTTCACGGCTGATAAGGTCCAGATCTTTGCCAAGCTAGCTTCGATGCATAATGAGGGCAATGTTCGAATCTACTATCAACCTGGTTGTCATCTTCGTATTGCCCATCGTTATGGTGCCTTCGGAGAGTGTGAGATCTGTCTCTCAAATATCCACGTACGAGAAGAAAGCCGAGCCATCGTGAAGGTTTGAACATCTACCAGGTTTCCTGGCAGATCTTATTGAATGAGGCTCGATGGGAGTATCTCGAGTTGGACGGAGCCCACCCCGGGACGAGCTCCGCTCGTTTCGAGTTGAAGACCTGATCGGGCCGAGCCGTCCCATTCGGGAGCAATGAGAGGGGGTGGCTGAGGAGCAATCGTGAGAGCCTGAGGAGGCTGTGTCGAGATTCCTCCAACGAGAATGAACCAGGCCTCCATCTGGATGACCGTATCGGCCAGATCATCGGCCTTCGTCTGTGACTTACCTCGATGACTCCTGATCTTCTCGAGACTCCACTGATCCTGTCGCAAAGTCAGGATCTCGATCGCCTTCTCGATACCCCATTTCTTCATCCCGTTGTGATTGAGACCTTTGGGTGCATGTAGGATCCTCCCCTTCAGCTTGGTCGAGAGATCTATCAAGATGCAATAGTGGGTGAAGCTCGGCATCACCATGATAAAATAGGTCAGTAGATGTTGATAGATCCTCGTTGCCTTGTAGTTCTTCGCAAGTTGTCTCTCGATCGCAACGATCCGGCTCTCTTTCATGAGGGGGAGGAGAGAATTCATGTAATGAGTGATCGCCCAGATCATCCTTGGATCGATCAAGGTTGTTCCAGTCGTTTCGGAGGCATCACCGTATTGACTGAAGTCGATCTTATCCATGTAGATCGGCTCGATGTGGCCAGTCCGGTACCGCTTCTCAATACGAATTGCAAAGTTCTTGGGAGCCGGGTCGATTGAGACGGTCTGACAGCCATCATCGGGGATGTTTAAACCGACTGGCGGGAGAGCAGTGCACGGAAACGGATAATAGATGGCGTAATCAACTGGATCGTCTTTTACAGTGATCTTACGGCCCTCCATTTCGGTCTCGGTGGAAGTTTCGTTCTCTTAATCAAAACTTCGGATGCTCCTCTGAGTCTCTCGAAGATCTTGGAGTTTCGTATCGATCAGATCGACGAGTTGTCTTGAGGCCAGGGAGACCTCGATCGAAAGTTGAGCCGACTGAGCCGACTGGGTAGCCCTCTACCCCTTCTCTTAATCGAGCGAGGATGAGTCGAACTGCCCCTAAAAAATGGATCAGGAAGTGAAAATTTTTAAGGGACCGACGGTCGGTTACAAATTGAATCTTCTCTTAAACTTTGCCGTTGGGGCTAAAACCAGACATGGCTCAAACTCTTGTTGCGCTAACTCAGGCTGCCGGCGGTAATCTCGCCTCCCCTATGAGCGGAAGCGAGTCTCCTTCCATCTTGGGAGGCGACAAGATCACCCGTACTCAGGCCAAGAAGATTTTCAAGGACGAAGTCGACCTGCTGGTCCAAGGTGTCAAGTCGATCCAGGTGTTCGCTGATGCGCTCGCGCAGATGAAGAAGGGTGTCCCGATGCAGGTCGCCTTCACCGACGCGCAGGGACAGCAACGCCAGTATCAGATTGGCCGCAACGAATACCGCGAGCTGGTGGGTCAGATCATCAAGCGGATGCAGAAGTTGCCCAGCCTCGCCTTCACTCTGAACAAGACTCGTCGTCGCACTGGCCCGAACTCGGGCTTCCTCGCCCCTCAGCAGTTCAACCAGGACATTGTGAACTTCTTCGCTCAGGCCACCCTCGGTCCCCAGGTCACAGGTGAGCTCGTCCTCAAGACCGACAAGGCCATGAACAAGCGAAGCGTCCCCGAGAGCACCTCGCTGCAAGAGTTGCCCGGCACTCGCCTGAACGATCGCCTCTTCTTCACTCAACGACAGTATGATGGCCAGGTGAACCCTCTCTACGGCATCATCGCTCCAGGCACTCTCACTCCTCTCTTCGCCCTCCACGCGAACTATGCCGAGAACCCCGACGGCTCCGGTCGCCGCGGTCTCCAGGCCATCGCTCGTGATGAGATCACGGGCCAACCTATCCTCAACCCCCAGACTGGCCAGCCGGAGATCGACGCGACTCGTCTGACTGCCTCGAACGAGATGCGTCAGCTCCTCGGCAACGTGATGGCTCAGACCATCCGAAACGATGCCGCTGTCATCTCTCAGGAGCACCCCGAGCTCGCTCAAGAGGCTCAGCAGAAGGCCCAGCAGCTCATTGCTGCGATCCAGAACCCTGACGCTTTCGTCGACTCTCGTGTCGGCCGTGGCACTCCGGCTGAGACGGAGATGTTCAACCCGAACTACTTCCTCTACGCCCACTTTTCCAAGCTCATCTCGAACGGCAAGGTCTCTGCCGATCAGGGTGGCTTGACTCCTGAGGGTCTCGCCGCACTTCGTCCTCAGATTCGTGAGGTCTACGGTCCTCTCCTTCGGCAGTCCCTCCAGGCTTGGCAGGCTCGCGTTGCCCAGGCGACGACTCCTGAGGCTCGTGAGCTCGCCCAGATGCGAGTTCAGCTCCTCCAGCAAGCTATCCAGCAGGTTCCTGAGCAGGGTGTTCTCACCTACCAGCAGGACGACGTCGCCAAGGCTCGTGCCTACAAGAACCAGGTCCAGGGGGCGGCCAATCGTCGCCGTAACGCTGAGAGGAAGCGTGCTCAGGCGGCCCAGCAGGCTGGCGCTGGTCTCCCGACAGTCCCAGGACTCCCCGGTGGTGTGGAAGTCGGTGGCTCCTCGAGCGGATCTAGCTCGGGCTCGCGCGTCTAAATGCGCTCCCCACACATTTCGGTCTCACGATCGAAATGTTTTATGCAGTCGAAGAGCTGCTCTCACCAGTCTTCAATCACTCCATAGTCGGCCAGGATTCGCTTGACCGTCTGAACATAGAAGAGTGGAGTCTTGTCCTTGACACTCATCGTTGATCTTCTTTGCAATCTTGGTGTAGCCAAGACCCCCGGCATGAAGCGCCTTGATCTTCTCGACGACCTTCTGCTGAAGGTCCTGATCCTTTCCGACGAATTTATAACCGAAAGGAGAACGACTTCGCAGTTTACCCTCCTTCGCGAGCTGATTCATGTTTGCCTTGACGTGAGAGGAGATGTTCTCACGCTCAAGCTGATGGACGGCCATTAAAGCACCCACCGGGGTCGAAAATTCGATGTTAGGACTGAGTCAGACGAAGTTAACACCTCGCTTCTTGAAGTCCTCGAAGAGTTGAAGAGCATCAGAGGTTCGACAACTCAAACGAGAAAGATCACAAATGATGACGGTCTCACCCTCCCTCATCTCCTTCATCAGCTCTTGTAAGGCCGGTCGTTCGGTATTCTTCGCACTAAGACCGGCATCCTCATAGAGCTTGACCAAGTTGAGCTGCTTGAAGTTACAATACTCTTTGATTCTCTTCTGCTGAGTATCCAAGCTGACACCGTCGTCAGCCTGCATCGCGGTCGAGACACGGCAGTAGCCTCGAGTAACAGGCATATTCTGAAGTCAGGTCGAAGTTCATAACAGAGAGAATTTTCTGCGAGGATTCATCCATCTCCGAACGAAGATGGATGTGAGTTTTTATTCAGTGAGAGATTCCGTACTTGTTCGCCAGCTCCTGGAGGTAAACCTCATCGACCTGACCGGTCTGGCCGAACTTCAGGAGGAACTCTTCCATGACCTTCAGTCGAACCTTTGCTTCCCCAACGAAATATGGATTCGATCCAACGTCTCCAATGTGAAGAAGCTTATCGTAGAAGTGGTCGATGAAGGAGGAGGAGCCAACTTTTCCCTTCTGTGTGACGTAGTGAGCAAAGCGATCAGGAGAGGCAACCTTCCGGAGCTCCTCTAGACTCTTTGGTCGTGGTGTCTCGTCTGTGAAGAGGGGTCGGGAAACATGATAGGTGTAGATCCAGCATCGAACAAGACCGATCTCTCCAAGGGCCTCGAGTCGATCGGCGAATCGAGGGTAGAGCATCCACTCCTCCTCGACTCCATCTCGGGAGTTACCATTCTTCGAGCAGGAGACGAGGTTGATCATTTTCAGGATGACATCGACCATCTCAGGGGGAAGTTGAAGATGAGCGAGGACCTCCCGAGCGTTTGTGAGCTCCTTGGAGGTCGAGAAGAATTTCCGATCGTCTGCATCGTGAAGGAGGGCCGCCAACTTGATCGCTAGCTTTCGATTTGCTGAGAGAGGACTCGCCATCTGCTTGAGGGCCTTGTCAACATGACCGACGACGATCATGGCGTGTTCGATTCCATGGCAGGGGTCCACCTTACCCTCCAAGATTTTCTCTAGATGTCGGGCCGCCAGGCTGATGAGTTCGTCTGGATTCATAATTACCTTCTCCATAGGTTTGGTTTCCTTTATGGAAGAGAAAGTTGGTCAGAACCTTCAGCCATCTCAATATGGCTGGAGGCTTTTTTGCTATGTGGCCTGTTGCTTCTTTGATGAAGGAACATAATGTTTCCGATCGTGATAAGGAGCAATCTTCTTTCGAAAGAAGACGAAGAGGACGACCGCGATCGCAACAGCTACGACCGAAGCTACCACAATCACGATGATCATCCAGAGCTGGATCGCCGGCTCAGTACAACTAGAATCGAAGACGACGACGAGACTGCTCTCAGCATACCCGAGACGAGAACACCGTGGGCCGCTGATCTGGCTGAAGTTCCCTCGACTCGAGTTGAACTGGATCAAGACGACAGTTCCTGTTCCTTTAGGAAGGACAAGATGACCCCCTATTATGAAGGTTCCTGAAACTTCGATCGGAGAGGTCCAGTTCGTTAGATCAAGAGTCGAGTTCTCTGTTAGAGCCAAGTCGCCCTCAATCTGGAGCCGAGAGCCGACCGAAAGGGTTCCCTCGACAACAAGGGATCGGTTCAAGAGGATTGGAGTCGTGATCAGGAGGGATTCGTTCAGGAGGACGATCTGTGGAAGAGGAGAGGGAGAGGGAGAGGAGGGTGTGAAAAGAAGAAGGCTCTCATTCCGGAGGGCGAGGATCTGAGAAGAGGATCCAGCAATCTTGTCGACTGGTCCTTGTCCGGTCTCCTGAGAAGTCCAAGTTCTCCCGCCGTCTCTCGACTGAAAGACAGTCGAGTTCAGACCAAGCAGAAGCCAGGTTCCGGTCTGCTCGAGGGTAAGAGAACCGGGAACAAGTCGGATCGGGCTCGACCAATTCGCTCCCTGATCGTTCGAGACGACGAGGTCACCCGAGCCCGACAGGAACAGGATCGACTGATTGTCGACAGCCACCTGAGGATGACCCGTTCCTGTCGTGTTGTAGATGATGCTCAGGGTTGAGCTACTGAACAAGATCTCAAAGCCATCGATCGTGAAAGTAGCAAGGTGGAAGTAGGGGTCGAGATCCACCATGGAACAAGACGAGTAGTTGATGAAGGTCGAAGGTGACAGACTGGACGAGCTGACAAAGGGGAAATCCAAGTACGTCGTCCATGTCAGTCCGTCAGTATAAGATCGAGAGAACATGACCAGGCCGTGAGGGCCTGTCCAGAGAGCAGTGACTATGTTGTCGGCCGAAGCCTGGTAGAGAATATGAAGTGCAATCATTCTGTCAGAAGCGGGCGTATGAAGAACTCGATCCCAGACCCCAAAGTTCTCTTCTGTCATCCTCAGGATGGTGATGTACTGATTGTTGATGAAAGCAAGGATCCATGTATCGTTCAGAACCCTCAAGATCGGATGACTGGACGAACCGTTCGAGATCTCGATCGAGTTTGTGAATGGACTTGAGGAGTACTCGATTCCACGAGGGGTTGTGAAGACGACAAGAGTTCTCCTCTCATTCGAGGCGACGGAGAAGTCGAGCACGGGCTGGAAGAGAAGAGATTGAGTCCATTCCTGTTGCAGGGAGAGCTGGACCAGAACTAAGAGAAGAAGAAAGATTTTCATTGTTCGACCCCGGTTGATGGTTGAGTCTGACGAATTGTCAGAGAGGTCCTTTTCATTATCAATCTTCTGATGGGAGCGACTAGCCCGGTCCGATCCTCCGGGCGGTTCTTTTTTCAAGTCGCCAGAAGGATAAGAATTTGACATAAAGCTTCTTCAAGAGACTGAAAAGAAAGATGGAGGCTGCACAACAACTCGCTTACAAACGGGGTGGCCAACTCGTGACTTATCGTGGGAAGGGTCGACCAACCTGGAAGTGTAATGAAGGCCACACCTTTATTATGGCTCTGAGTCGAGTTCGCCGGGGGAAGTGGTGCCGAACTTGTGGGAGTTCAGTTGGAGAACGCCGAGTCAGGGAGTTCTTCCGGCTCTATGGGATTCCTTTCACTCCTCAGGCCGTCCTTCCAGCTCTTCCGAGACGACGATACGACTACTACTTCGAGTGGATGGGACGGCGGTGCCTTGTCGAGTTCGACGGTGAACAACATTTTCATTTCGTCCGCAAATATCATCGGACCAAGAAGGGCTTCGAGGAATTGCAGGCGATCGATCGAGTCAAGACTTATATCGGATTGTGTTATGGCTGCCAAGTCATCCGGATCGACTACAGTCAGAGAGAGGCTGTCGCCTGGCACATCTCGGCCGCTCTCAGTTCCTCATCTCCCCTCTATGTCTCGAGTCCGAGCCTCTATTCGCACCTGAATCGGGTGAGTTATGAGGAGCTTCGAACCTATGCTCCTGGAATCTTCTAACTTCAGCTTTCCTTCAGGAAGCTGAAGAAACTTCGTTCCTCTAGAAAAATGGAGGCGCTGACTAGTGGCCGGATTCTTCGTCCTCTCAAAGAACTCGCGCTCAAGACCGTCCTAGAAGCAAGAATTCCCCTAGTCTCAATCCCGAATGATCTTCTCGAGTTCTGTCAAGATGGAGTCGTCTGCCGGTGTAAGCGACTTCTCCTCATCGAGGAGCAACATGCCGTCTGTAATCCCTGCATCGACTGCCCTGATTGTAAGAATTCGACGATCACCCGGGTCAGTCGAATCAGCCGAGAGGATTATGCTCAGACGATCTGTTTGACTTGTCTAGCCAGTAGTTCAACTCGACTGTGATCGAATCGCCTTATAGCGAGGGTCCGTCAAGAACTTCTTCGCGGTCTCGACATAGATCTCTGGACGTTGATCGGTGATCGGCAGAGCGTACTCGAAGAGAAGATCCCCGAACTCCTGAGTCTGAGTGTTGAAGTCGATCTTGGTCCTGATCCACACGTAGTAGAGAGGACGACTGTTCGCCCTCTGAAGAAAGCTCGTAATATAAGAGAGGGGTTCATTTGCGATGAATTCATCAGCAACGAGAAGATCTTGCCAGATCGAAAAGATCTTGTAGCTGAGGAAGAGCTTGGTGAAGGTAGCTTCGGGTGACTCGGGATCGGGTGTCTTCTGTGGATAGATCTGAAGTGGTGTCACTGAGGCGGCGAAGTTCGGGACAACCTTCCCGGCTTCGACGATCTCCGACATGAGTTCTTCAACCAGGATGTTACTGATCCGAGCCGTCTCCTGGACGACAGCCAGTCGGTGCTGTTCTTCGTTCAGTTCGACCACGCCATAGTAGAAGAAGAAGGTGATGATCACTCCGAGACCTGCCAGAACCGACATGAAGACAAAGGTCCGGCTCTGGTCATAGCTTTGTGGTGATGAAAAGAGTAGTCAGGAGGAAGATCCCGAGAAGAACGAGAGCGACAGTCGGGCTGACGAGAGACATCTTTCAGTCTCGATCATTAATCCGATCGGGAGAGAATTCAAGGATTTCAACTGAAATCCATCTACTTCACGGGACGAGGTCACTACAAGATCGTGATCCCCTGACATGTTTCTGGGTCCTCCCTGAGAAACAGAACTTCTTTCCAGAGCTGGAGCTCTGAAAAGGTTCAGAAGAGTCTGGTCGTCTAGAGGGCTGCAATGAATGCATTCACCTCGTCGTCTGTGGAGAGGGAGTTGTTTCAGAGTCTCGACGAATCCCTTGCACCCCGGAACGATAAGAGCGTTATAACCTGCATTATGAGCCGTAATGACATTGGCTGCGCTGTCATCAATGAGAAGCATCTGATCGTTCTGTAGTTTGTATTTCCTTGCGAAGATCTTCAACATATTGTTCTTGTTGTAGCCTTCTGGCGGATACTGGCATTCCTTCCAGTTGATTCCTTCCTAGACCGAGATGTCCAGGATAGTAAAAGGATTCGTATTAGGGAAAATCTCGACCATTGTGGTGAGAACAATGTCCTTCTTTCCATACGTTGCGATCGCAGAAGGTGCTCGATAAACTTACGGAAGAACATACTCTGGATGTAGTAATTCGCACCCTTGTTGCTGTTCCCACATGTCGATCGATGAGTGATAGTACAATCAAAGTCGAAGACGACAAGACGAATGTTTGGGAAGAGAACCGACATTTCCCTACATCAAAGAATTCCAGATGAGTTTACCGCTTGAAGGGGAGACCGGCTCGAGTCGACCGGGTTCGGGCCGGTGTCGGGAGGCCCGAGCTTGATAGATCTTTCCATCTTGAGTCTGGATCGTGATCGTCGTCCCCTGTTGTCGACGCGGGGGCTGATCATCGACTTGAATGTAGGATTCGAACTCTTCGATCTGCTGTCCGACAACCTCGTTCCTCTCAAAGAAGTCCATAAGTTGATCGATCGGGATCTCTTGAATCTCTTGAGTGGTGACTGACATCGTCCTTTCGAGTCGACTGATTTTTTAGAATTGATATCTCTTCTTCTCGGCTCGAGAATGTGCAGACCATGATGTCTCGTCGACAGAAAGTACAAGATCCTCTCGACCAGCCACCAAGACTCGAAGCGACAATGAGCCACTTGACACTTGGGTCGAGCTGCTCGATCAGAGGAGTGAGGTTGGGTCTCTCAATGTCTTCTTCACTGAACTCGACAAGGCCGGTCTGAACTCGCTCCCGGAAGCCCAGTTCAAGATCGATCTACTGTCCGGTACTGGTCAGGTTCCAACTCTCGATCGACTTACCCCGACCGCAAAGGAACAAGACTCCCTTACGAAATCCCTTCTCCTTTCCGTGAAAATCAAACTTCATCTCGGCTCGGACCTCTCGATTTCAGCTCGATTCACTTCTTCTTCGGGGCCTCTACCTTACGCGACCCTGAGCTCGGGAAGACTTCTCGACTCCTCCCTCAGAGAAATTGAGCTGAGGATCTCTCCTTAAGAAGCGGAGCAGTTCAATGGAGACCTACCAGAGAGACCGACTTCTTGTCGAGTTTTATCCAGCCTTTCTCTCCTCGGAAGAGGCAACGGGACTCTACCAGCATCTCGATCGATTGGTTCCTTGGAGTAAGGAGATTACACCAGGTCGCCGGGTCAATCAGATCTATGGTGATCCTGGAGTGAGTTACGAGATCACTGTCGGCTACAACCGACCGAGTGGCCCTGTCACAATCAAGCGAGAGGTCAAGCCTTGGGGACCCGACTCGGAGGGACCTGGCCCAGTCCTCTGGGCAATCAAGGAGCGGCTGTCCGCTCTCACTGGTGCTCAATACAACTATGTTGTCGTCCAGAGATATCCGAGTGGTAAGGTCGGAATAAGTCCTCACCGTGATAAAGAAATGAAGAGTGGAACGGATATTGCTGGAATTTCTCTGAATGCGACTCGAACTCTCACACTGACACCACCGAAGTGGATTCCTGAATCAAGTCTGAGGATCCCGCTCGTTTCTGGGAGCCTCTACATCCTTAAGCCGCCGACGAACGATCATTGGGTCCATTCGATCGAAAAGGAACCGGAGGTGACTGAACCCCGGATCAGCCTGACCTATCGATATATTGAGGTCTCACAATCTCTTCCGATCTCCCAGCAGATCACTCAGTTCCTCGCTCTCGTCCCGGTCGATGAACTCTTCGTCTATCATCCACAGGTCAAGCGCGTCGGAGTCATCCCGTATGCGATCTATCAGAACGAGATCTTCTGGTTGATGGGCGTCTCGAATCTGGGTCGGCTCGGAGACTTTGGAGGAGGCTCTAATGAGGGAGAGACTCCGATCGCCTGTCTGCTTCGAGAAGTCGAGGAGGAGTCGAGTGGCGTTCTCACCGGAACGGTCCGGGACGCAATTGGAAGAAGAGAGGGTCTCATTCTCTGGCGATCCCGGAGTCGAACCGGACCTCCCTATCGATACTTCCTCTTTGCCCCGATTCCCTATGCCGATTTTACTCCAGCTTTCAAGCCCAACTCGGAGGTAGGCTCGTTAATCTGGGTCCGTCAGTCTGAGGCGACCAGTTCACGAGTTCAGTTGGATATCTTCCAGACCTCTCTTCATCAGCTCCTTCGCCAGCTCCGCAGAAATGACTCCTGATAAAAAAGCTACGAAGAGACGTAGTTCCATGGAGAAAACAGAGGAGCCTGAGGGCGGTGTGTCCAAGATGTTCGAGCCCAGCTGGCCTAGCACAGGAGAGAGCTCTGCAGTATTGTCGCTTCCAATTCTGACGACAAGGAGCTCCGTAAGTCCATCCTGAAACATCGGTCGAAGACCCTCTCCCTCGAGGCGACCGAGATCCCAGAGACGAAGCGAACCGAATTTTAGTTGAAGTTACGCGAAATCTTTACCATGATTGGTCCCGAGTCAAACCAGGGACAGCTTGTTGCGAAGCTGATGGGAGATGATGTCCCAACCGATTGAAGAGCACTCGAAGCTCCTCAGCCAGATCGCTGATGCAATTCGGGATGAGACGTCCGAAGAGGACAAGGTCGAACCTCCTACTCTAAAAATCTACCAGCCAGGACTGGCAGATTCGTCGAAGTTCTGACTCGAGAAGATCGAACCGGACGAGAGAACGCGCCTCCTCTTCTCGGAAGAGAGCTGCTCCGATCATGGAGGCGACCGACTTCAGACCCTTATCGGTGCGGTGAAGGTAGAGATGCGAGCCAGTCTGCTTCAGAAGAAAGTAGCGTTTCATCTTTCTAGGGGACGAGTTCACTTTAAAAAATATCTCCTATTCAAAGACACAACGACGATGCCTCATCTTCAACGAAATAACCGACGTTACAAGTACCATGGCCGACAGGTGCGGTTGTGAAGGATTCAAGCTCGAAGTGGCTTCCGCTTCCCGACGTCTTCCCTCAATCTCAATCGGGTCAGCACTGGTGGCTACCCTGACGTCACGACGGGCTTTCCTCAGGCCGTCGATGAGCGTCCTTGCTATTAAGTCATTTCGCATTTCGGTCGTGATCGACCTAAATGCTTTTTAACTTCATTGTTCATAGATCCGGAGCAGATCGTCCCGGAGTCGACTGTAGTCACCGCGATGATCCGGAGTCCCTAGGACGAAGAAGTGCGAGTTGAACTTGACCGAGATGCGATTGCCTTCCAGATCGACATAGTAGTAGTGGTTACCTGGGAGCTGAAAATCGAAGAGTCGATGAGGCGACTTCATCATGTCGAGATAGAACTGAGCATCGGTCCACTCTGGAACGACCACGAAGAAGCGGACCGAGCCCCCGCGATTGATCTGATCTTCAATCTTCTGGACCATCCTGTCCATCACAGCCGGGACGAAGGGAGGGTTCGCCATGACTGAACGTCCAGTGAAGTCGGCCTGGAAGAAATCGCCAAGACTTCCAAAGGGAGCATCCGTGTCAGGGAAGAGACTACAAAAGCCGAGTCCGGGTTGTGAGAGCGTGATGATCCGAGAGTTGAGAGGCGAGGCGAATCCCTCGACACTGACTCCATAGTTGGTCACGAGGTACTCGTAGACGGCAGACGGGGTCGCCCACTGTTGTCCTCTCGGAAGCAGACAAGCATATCGGACGACCATCGGGCAGATGAGAGAGGCCGGAGCCTTCGATAAAAGAAGTTGGACTCGATCTTCCGGGTAGGTGAAGCTGAATTCAGCTACACTGATCTTCCTACCATCAACTCGGCACTTGCTAGTCTTCGGAACCTGAGTCACTGTGAGATACTCACGTCCCAATTTGAGGATCTGTGGGACACGGCGCTCTGGATCGATCTTCTTCTCACGAAATTCGGCACGCATCTTCTCCGTTGCAGGATAGTTGTCTGCCAGTTTCCCGACGGAGAAGATCGGGTCGGGAGCCGATGGATCTTTATCGTTTGCCAAGTTGAGAAGCCATCGCTCCAGGATGTTCTTCGCCTCGTAGCTGGTTCGTGCATCTTCACCCTTACTTGCGACCTCAGACATCGCCAGAACAAAGCGATATCGGAGAACTTCACGATCAAGTAGATTCGCCTCGAGAACTTCATGGACTTGACGAGTCAGACCAGAGATCATCTGAGCAGCCTGATAGATCGATCGGTCGATCTTGTCGAGAAGCTCGATCGAAGCACCCGAAGCGAGCACGGGAAGATCTCGTCGAAGTGACGTCACGAGCTCAGTTCCGTTTCGATAGTACGCGTCGATGAGGAAGCGAAGGTCGCCTCTAAGCAGAGTCTGTTGAGCTGACTTGGCAGGGACTGGAATGCCGAGACGATCATGAATGGACTGGTGAACTTGAGAGAGAATCTTCTCGACTGCATTCAGATAGTCGCTGATCGATTCAAGGTCCTGAATACTCGGACCTCGAGTCAGGACCGGAAGGCTCTGTTCGAGCGAGTTGGCAAGTTCATTTACACTTCGGTAGTAGGTGTCGACTAGTTGAGCAAGGTCAGTCATGGTCGATTGGAAGTCGGCCCCAAACTGGATTTCGAACTCAAAATTGTTCTATAAAAAGAGTAAGCGAATCTGGTTTCAGACATGCGATCATTCTATCCTCGGATTGTCAATGGTCTCTCTTCATCCCTGACCAAACGACTCGTTCTCAAGGAAGAGAGTCAGACCGACTTCTACACTCGGGATCATTGGTGGTGTGACCTTTCGTCGCAGAAGTGTGGCCTGACTCACCACTTCTTCGATGTCGTTGTCCCGGAACGCTTGGCCTTCAAGCCCTCCTTTACGAAAGGATACGTCCGTCCTGGAGATGTCGTCGGCACCCTCTACTACCTCTGTCCAATCAAGAAGGAGATCCGATTTCTGACTCTCAAGAGTCCCTTTGCTGGATTCATCGAATCGACGAACTCGAGGCCGATTCGAGGTGATCTCTGGCTCTACAAGGCGAAGAGGATCCAAGGAAACGACGATTTGATGGATCATCTCACCTATCAGTCGAGCATTCTACTCGCATGAGTGTTTTCGGTGTCAGCACCGAAAACATATACAACTGACTTTTTAGAGACCAACTCTACTGCTTACCGACTGTGAACTGCGTCGTGAAGGTCTGCTGGGGCATGATCGAGAGCTGAGGACCACTCGAGGACTGAGGGACAAAGGCGACCTGAGATCCAGTCATCGGCTGTGGAGCGATCTGGGCAAGGTTGGCCACCGAGACGATCGGCGTCTCGGGAGCGTAGGTCCAGGCACGAGCAATGTCGCGACCCATCACCTTGACCTTGCAGACCTCGTCGACCTCGTGATCGGAGCTCGGATCTGCTGGCGCAGATTCCCAGGTCGCATTCGCCGTGAGCCGCTCGAGCTCCGACTCCGTGATGAAAGAGCGCTGAAGGGAAGAGGTGGCAATGTGAAGCTTACCGTTGCGACGGGTCACCTGAAGCTCGTACTCGGTCGGATTACCAACCTTAAAGAAGGTCGGGCTCGACGCGATCAGAGAGAAAATGGAGTCCTCCTGACCGAGAACAAAGAGCTGGCCGGATTCGATCTCCTGGAGTTCAGCGAAGAACTCAGAGACGCGACGCTGATCCTTGAGGCGCTGAAGGTGAATCTCGGTCTGTTCGATCTTCTTCTCGAGGTCGGCGAGGAGAGAAGTGTACTGCTTGCGAGTGAGCGACATTTTGGTGATAACCCGAGCTTGGATGACTGAGGATGCAACTTGGTCGAGAAAGGAAGTTTCAGAATCAATTTCCGGTTCCGCCTGAAGGGGTCTCTATTCACTCTTTTGGAGGAGCGATCCTTAGAGAAGGTAGAAGGAGGTTCAGGAGAGTATCGATCTTCTGAGGAGATTCTACGATTGGTGTTGCGGATGTAATGGTCATCTTGAACTGAACACTCCTTGTAAGATTATGAAACCGGGTCCAGGATTCCTGGCTCCAAGAGGAGTCGAGCTAGTCTAGCCATCTTTCTTTTCGGATGACTACAGTCGTTTAAGTAAATTTTACCTCCTTCTGAAAATGTCCTGGGTCCCAATCACTGCCATCCAAGATCTCAGCGAGCATCTGCGATACCTCACCCCAGAGGATGTCGATGAAATTCTCAACAGTCTTCCCGTTTCGAGGAGTTATCGTGGGGTGACTCATTATCGTCTCTCGGACGTCGAGAGGGCTCTTCAACAGCTCCCGAATGTCGATCAGAACGCGATGATGTACATTCGCGGTGCAGCCGTCGTCATCTCGAACGGCAACAACGGTAACAACGGCGGTCAGCGACCGGGTAACAACGGAAATCGTCGCCCGATCCCCACTCCGATCATGCCTCCCATGCCGAACATGCCTCCGGGTGAAGGTGGTGTCTACATTTATCTCGACGCCAACACCTTCCGAAACCTCTTTCGTCCCTGCCAGTAAGCCCGGGTGACGACATCATCTTTGATCTTCGGATCGAAGATAAACTCTTCAGTGCTCTGCAGGCTAGGCCTCGCGATTTCGGCGTGCCCCGAAGGTAGTCGGACGTTTGATTTGTGGTTTCTCCGGAGCCGCAGTCGCGGCTGCGGCCGTAGCGCCGAGGTTGGCCAGCATTGGAGCGAAGGTCGCGATCAAACTGCCCAGACTACCGAGAGGAGGTGAGGCCTCTTTGGAAGCAGGAGGTGGTGGAGGAGTATCGGAATTCGCTTCCTCGGCTCGACGAAGGACGTCTGCACCTTTGTTCTGGGTCAGGAACTCGTTGATCGTCTCACGGAGGCCCTCAGCCATCTTGTCGGCACCATCTCCATCAACACCGACCCTCTTCGCGAGCATCTGGACGAGAACGAAGATGACACCATTGAAGACAGCCATCGCAAGGAGACGGATTTCAACGGGCCATCCCTCACCCAGACTGGTCGAGTAGCTCCTCTCTCCCAACTCGAACAGAAGCATCTGATACTTCGCCATGTACTTGAACTGATTCTTAGTATAGCCTTCGAGAGGAAGCTTGAGGAAGCGAGAACCCACGATCTCGATGATCAGCCAGAGGATCAGCAGATAGATCTTGTTCTGATCGACTGAGGAATCGATGTGAATCCTCTTGACATACTGCTTGTACATCACCTCGATCTCGCCGATCGACTGATCTTCTTTCGGCTCCGGGATGTTCATGTGAGGATAGGCCTCACGAAGAATGCTGAACTTTACTCGATAGTCGGCCCTCTTCTTGGCATCACCAACTCGATCTCGTTCAGGTGGAGGAACCGGCTTCTCCTCTTGTTGCTCAGGCTCAGCCGTGAAGGAAGGAGGTGCAGATGAGACAGGCTCTTCAGCAGATGGAAGATCATTAATGAAATCGCGCATCTTCTGAAGAGGATCCTCGAATCTGGTCTCATCTGACTCTGCCGGGACAACCACTCCATAACTGAGAGGAGGGTCCCTTGGACGATGAGAGGAGGGGACCCGGACCGGAGATTGAGCTGTCTTACCAGTCGGAGACGGAGCCACCATTATCGGAGTCAAGTCGGGGGGCGTTTGTAGGATCGATCCGAGACCGGACTTAACTGGACTTCTCGAATAACTCGGACTCATCAGACCGGAGGGCTGGGAGATGGTGAGATTTCGAATCGTCTGCATGGCAATCTTGGGATCGACCCGAGGGACCGCTTGTCCGCTTTGCGGTAACCTTGAGATTGGATCGGCATGTTTACCCACTGTTCTACCTGGCTGAGTGTACAATGAAGTATTAAGACTCTCCACTGCTGTTGCCATTTTCGAACTCGATCCAGAATTTAAGGCGATCGAGATTCTCTTCTTCTCTCGACTCTCTTCTATCTTGATGGGGAATCGACCCATCCATTCGAGTCGAGAACGACAACTCGAGCGATTCATTGTATCGAACAGGATTTCTGAGCAGATGAGAGGCATAGGATCCAAGTTTCGGCTTTGATCTTACACAGAATCGATACTCGTCTTTCATTTCAAGATGAAGGCGGTCAGGACTACTTCTTCAGAAGTCATTTGTCTTGTAAGCTCCTCTGCGATTTCTGGAGAAAGCAGGAGAATCGAAAAAAATTCCGAACCATCCTAAAAGCAATGAACGCCGGAGTTCCTCAGCAAGCTCGCTATGACCTGGGCTCTTACACCCGTGCCAATGGTACCACTCCCACCCGCACTACTGTCGTGAATGTGGAGCGCGTCCGTTTCAACGGTTTCGTCTGGTTCCTCATCTTCCTCGTCCTGATCGGTCTGCTTCTCTTCCTCTTCAAGCCCTCGATCGTGACGTCGACCAACCCCGTCACTGGTGAGAGCCAGCTCGACTGGGGTAAGCTGATCATCTGGTCTATCCTCTTCGCCTTGATCATCCTGCTCATTCTCTGGCTGACCCGTGGCATCCACGGTCTGATCGTCGACTAAAGTCGTCTGTATGGTTCGACTCTCAATTGAGCCTACCACCTGCATGGTCTGATGATCGAAAAGATTCTCAAGGATTCCCTTGAAGATCTTCTCTCCTCCAGAAATGGCACTCCGAACTTGGACCCAGGAGGACCTGAAACAGTATCCATATCGGGTCCTCGTCCTCTTTTCGGAGGATCCCGACGTCATTCGAATCTGGTCGGACCTGTCAGAAAGCCTCGTTACAGATCCAATGATTCGAGTTCCCTTCTCACCGACTCAGGTCGCCGAGTATAATCAGGGGCGTCCAGAATCGGTTCTCTCTGGACCATTCACTCGAGAACGGCTTCTCGACTACTGCTTGAGCCGGTCTGCTCAGAGCCTTCGGGTTCCTCGACCGATCAGTGGCCTTTCAGAGTATACTTCAAAGTTCTGCATCTAGACTGATGTAGAATTCTACTTCTTCTTCTTTCGAGGCTCTCCTTCGATTGCATTGACTAGCTTCTGAAGATGCGCTCGAAGAGATGCATTCTCGTCGATGAGTTGTTGAATGTCGCTTCCTCGATGGTTGATGTTCTGAATGAGGAGTGAATGTGCTTCACCGAGAGTTTGTCGAAGCACCGAGCTGCTTGTCCGTAGATCATTGATCATCGTGGCGTTGTCGTTCGCCTGACCGACCAGCTGTGAGACGGTATCATAGATCTGTTGAAGAAGATCACTGTAGTGAGTAAGACCCGACTGGAGTTGATCGAGTCGTTCGACGATTTCATCTGAATTGGTCGTTATCGATTGACGAAGATCGGCCATCATTGCATCAGTGACTCGACTTGGTGTCTCGAGACTGATTCCCTGTTCAGGACGGACCGCCAAGAGTTGTCGAATTTCACTGATCCCCTCATTGATGGTAAAGAGAGCATTGGTCAGATCGGGCATTGGACTTGAGGAGACTGAGGGAGCCATCATTCTCGTCTCGACTCGAAGGGTCGAGACCTTCTTTAGGATCTGCTCAAGAAGATCGTTCGATTTCGACATCGCCTGCTCAAGATCGGACTGATTCAAAGAGGAAGAGGCGACTGGCCCAAATTGTTGTGGAGGTAGAGTCGGAACGATCGTCTGGGCGGGAAGAGGAGTTGGTGTGATCGGACTGCTAACTGCACAGCTCTTACATCCATCGTTCCAACTCATTGTTCCGGTCTGCATTGCTGTTACTGGATCGACATAAGCAGAGCCGAATTTTGGTTGCATTCCGATCTCACCCCAGTTCTGTTTCGAAAGGAGACTTGGTCCAGCGAAGCTAGACTCGACCCCAAAGTTCCCCTGATCGACCGAGACGATAGGAGACAGGACTGGAGCGGAGGAGACGTTGATCTGATTCTGTCGGCTGATTGCTGAATTCAAGGCGGCGAGTCCATTCGGTCCTTGAAGTAACTGTAGGATGGTATCAAGCTTTCTTGAGACATCGGGAAACGTCTCGAATCCTGACTGAGCCATTTTACTGGACCGATCGATCCTTAAGACTGGAACCCTCATTGAAGTCGAGTCACACCACTGGGAGCCTGAGTCGACGAAACATAAACGACGGATTTAGGACGGGACCGAGTTACCGAGACGATGATCACAATGAGAAGAATGATTGCGAGAACGATGAGACCATAGAAGAGCCATGACTTCCACTGAGAGATGCTGAATTGGCACTGATTGAGATTGGTTGTCGGTTCGACTACGCACTTGAGAAATCCGAACCATTCCCAGGACCCGCAGGATCCTTTACAAAAACCATCACCAGTTCCGCAGAGGCTATTAGATGGACATAACTTACAGGGACTAGTCGGATCACTCGGGTCACGATAAGTCGTCCCATTTGTGTTGCAGCAATGACAGCTACCTCCGTTTGCCGTCGGAACCCAGACCGCATTTGGAATCTGAGCGCAAGCTTCTTGAGTTGTTGCTGTGTTGGGACAGGGCGTCTCCGATGTCGACATCTCGGGATCTTTTTTAGAGACCGGATTTTTAGAGGAACCATGCCGAAGGGATCACCTTCATTTCATCACTAGAGAAGGCGGCTTCAGACCACTCACACGCTTCAGTGAAGAACCGCATGGAATACGACGACGAAAGAGATCCCCGACAGAAGAAAACTTGACCGATAGATAAAAAGTTCGGTCAACGGAAAGATGTCCGACCAGAACAGTCGACTCGGAACATCTCCTCTCGTTCCACTTGAGATCCAGGCTTACGACTGGGTCTCGAGCGATCGAGATGGAGTACATAGTGTGCGGATCTGGGGTCATACGAAAGATGGACCCAATATCCTAAATGAAGGAAAGCCGGATGAAGTCCGGGCCACTCTCCTTGCTGAGCAGGTTCTCGTTCGGATCGAGGACTACGAACCCTTCTGTCGATTGGAACTTCCGACTGTAGTCGAGGGAAGACCAGTCAGATGGAACCTGGCTGCTCTCAAGGTCTACGTTCAATGGCTCAAGGCAGCTCTGGGTGATCATGCCCCGACTCGAATCAACTTCAAGGAGATGGAGAAACTCTACTACTTTAAGAACCACGCTAAGTTCCCGTTTCTCATCTGCTACTTCCGGACCGAGGAGGCGATGCGCCATTGTGTCAACTTGATTGGTAAGCAGGGCTATGAGATCGAACAGCTCGGTTTCATCAAGTCACGGATCTGGGAGACTTCGATCACGACGATCCACCGACTCATCACCGATGCACAGATTGGATATGGTCAGTGGTTTCGGGTTCAGGCTGAGCGTGTCCCGGAGATCGAAAAGATCAGCTCGTGTGAGCACGAGTTCATCGCATCCTGGAAGAACATGCAGGCTCTAACTGAGGAGGAGACGAAGTCTTGGGTCTCGAGTCCACTCATCGCTGCGATTGATATCGAGACCTACTCTCATAACCACCGAGCCATGCCCAACCGTGACTACGTTTCCGATATCGTCTTTCAGTGCTCCTTCATCCTCCAACGGTTGAACAAACCAGAGACACGTGAGAAGATCCTGCTCGTCGTTGGTCCTTGTGACGACATCGAGGGGGCAACTGTACTTCGGTTCGACCACGAGATCAAGCTCATCGACGGCCTTGCTGATCTGATAACAATGAAGAATCCATCGGTTCTTCTTGGCTACAACATCTTCGCTTACGATTTCCCCTACATGGATGCTCGGCTCAAGCTCTATCTTCGAGATTGGCGGAACTGTGGTTTGATCAGGGACCAGGCGACCTTCGTGAACAGCCGAGTCTGGAAGTCATCTGCCTATGGCTTCATGACGATCGCCCCTCTCGATGCTGAGGGACGAATTTGTATCGATATGTATCCGATCATCAAGCGGGATCACAAGCTCGATCGGTATACTCTCGATTTCGTCTCGAAGCACTTCCTCGGTCGAGGCAAGCACGATGTCTCAGCTCGTCAGATGTTCGAGACCTACGCAGAGTGTCGGGCTGCCGAGGAACAAGAGATGAAGTTACGAATCGCCAAGGAGGAATGCGAGAAGACAAAGATGACTGAAGGACTCGACGATCTCGTTGCGAGCCACCAGAAGGCAGTCGAACGATTGAAGAAAGCGAGCGCAGCGATGGCTACAGTCGGTCGCTACTGCTTGGAGGACTCCTGTCTCTGCATCGACCTGCTCGAGAAGCTCAACACCTGGATCATGCTCACCGAATTAGCAACGATCGTCTGCGTCAAGATGACTCACATCTTCACTCAAGGCCAACAACTTCGTGTTCAGAATCAGATCTATCAGTACGCTTATCGCGAGGACTTTGTCATCGACGAACGTCCAGGCAGCAAGGATGGATTCAAGGGAGGTCACGTTCAGGATCCGATTCCAGGACTCTATCGGAATATTCTCATCTTCGATTTTGCCTCGCTGTATCCGAGCATTATTCGAGCCTTCAACATCTGCTACACAACACTTGTACCTCCTGAGAGCAATATTCCCGACGAGATGTGTAATGTATTGGCTTGGACCGAGCTCGACGAGAACAAAAAGAGCCCAACCTTCGGCCAGACTCTCCATTTCCGCTACCGGTTCGTCAAGAAGGAAGTCTTCCACGGAATCCTGCCCCGAATGTGCGATCACCTCGTTGCCGCGCGCAGTGCCACCCGCAAGCTGATCAAGCCGGACAACGATCCAGTCTACAACAACGTCCTGAATCAGCGTCAGCTCGGTCTCAAGGTGACGGCGAACAGTATCTTTGGTGCTCTTGGTGTTCAGGAGGGCCGTCTTCCTCTCCCTGAGGCTGCCCGTTCGATCACGGCGATGGGACGCGTTCTTATCGGGATGGCAGCCGACCACGTTCGAGAGCGGCACCAGGGTAGGATCATCTACGGTGACAGTGTGACAGGTGATACTCCTATTCTTATTCAGAGGAATGGCCTGACCGAATGGGTTTGTATCCGAGATCTCTGTGAACATCCGAAATTAGGAAACGTCAAGGGTGAGATGGACATGGAACCATTTGATATTAAAGTCTGGTCTGATCAAGGCTGGACCAAAATCAAGAGATTTATTTGGCATAAAACGCAGAAGCAACTATACCGTGTTCTTACTCATACTGGTTGCGTTGATGTGACCGAGGATCACTCTCTGCTTCTCCCGAACGGTCAGGAAATTCAACCGCACCAAGTTGGAGTTGGCACCCCGCTACTTCACAAGGACCTACCTCCTCTTCCGACAAATGGCACATTGACACCAGAGGAAGCTTGGGTTTGGGGTTTCTTTTATGGAGATGGGTCGTGCGGAAACAAATCGAGTTGGGCTCTCAACAGCACCGACCTAACTTACCTCAACTATGCCCTTCAAATGTTAGCCAAGTGCGAACCGAGATACAATTTCAAGATCTATGATACTATGGAGAGCTCTCATGTCTACAAACTCGAACCCACCACAGAAGAAAATGGTTATGGTGCCATCATTGAGTTAGTCGATAAGTACAGGACCCTTTTCTATAATGAAGATAAGCATAAAGTTGTACCTCAGGAAGTCCTTTCTGCAAGCAAAGAAGCGAAGATTGCCTTTATGAATGGTTACTATTGTGCTGATGGAGCGAAGACAGAAGCTACTCTCAGGATGGATAATAAAGGTAAAATCGGAACAGCGAGTCTTTATCATCTTCTAGTTGATCTCGGTTACAACACGTCGATCAACATCCGCGCAGATAAGGATCAGATCTATCGACTAAATGCGAGCGTTCGAACTCAGCGCAAGGACTCCGATGTTATTAAGAAGATCATAAAATTACCTCCTACCAATGACTATGTCTACGATTTAGAGACAGAGAATCATCATTTCAGTGCAGGAATCGGCCGAATGGTAGTTCATAACACTGACTCGATCATGGTCGACATGGGCATCACCGACCCGAACGAGTGTCTCAGAATTGGTGCCATGCTGAGCGAAGAGATCACCAAGATCTATCCGCGCCCTCTCAGTCTCGAGTTCGAGCGAGGTATGGCCATCGCTCTCTTCATCAAGAAGAAGAAGTATGCAGGAGTCCCTCTTGCTATCATCAAACTCATCGACGGTGACATCATCGAGAAGGTGCCGTTTGACCGGGACTTCGACGATCCGACACTTGATCTCTATCGATTCACGATTCTTCGGGACGGCAAGAGGAAGGTTCTTCATGTTGCCGTCCCGAACAGTGTCCTGTTGGCCGATGTTCCGATCGAGTTGAATTCGCGAGTTGTGATCAGCTGGCCGGAGACCTACAATGAGACGACGAAGAGGATGGAGCTGGTCGGCAGGCCTACCTACAAGATCACTCGACCTTCAGGTGAACTGGTCGAAGTTCAGGGAAGGAAGGCCATCGCCGGAATTCCTCTCGCTGCAGGTGGCAAGCCGGACGAGAAGGAGCTCATGAAGAAGGGTATCATCCTCGCTCGCCGTGACAACTGCATCTGGGCACGAGAAGCATATCAACGAGTTCTTCTTAGTATCATGTTCGGTAAACCACTCGAGTACACCCTGAACATTATCGATGAAGAAGTCATCAAGATGATGACGAGGCAGATTCCCTTCACAAAGATGGTGGTGACTCGTGCGATCGGCAGTAACTACAAGCCGAACAGTACCCACCCTCTCAAGATCTTCTCAGATGAGTTGAGACGTCAGGGCCATGTCATCCAAGCAGGTGATCGGATCGACTACGTCTTCGTGAGGAACCAGGATCCCGACCGCAACGAAAAGCAGGGACTCAGAATGCGCATTCCGGAGATGTACTGGGCCAACTCAGATGCTGAACCTCTCGATCGTGTCTACTACGTCGAGAAGTCGATCATGAACCCTATAAACCAAATCTTGTATTTGGGTTACAAAGCTCAGATTGATGCCATCGAGGCTAAGTGTAAGCCTGCAACCAAGAAGCGGAAGAAAATCTACACCTATGTCAGCAGCACTTATATGAACACTTGGGTGAAGATGATCAAAGCGAAAGAGGACCTGGTCAACACGATCAAGTACGTCAAACCTCACTTCACGACACAAGATCCAGCCTTCACCTGTAACCTCTTCGACCGACCACCTCCCTTACAGGTTGACATCGTCGGATAACCTATTTCGGTGTTGAACATCGAGATGGATATTGACTCGAGATCGGTTTCGAGAGAGAGAGAACGATCGACTATCTTGAAGAGTAGGCTCGATATCTAATTCTTTGCCTCCATCGATGAGCTCGAGATGGAGAACGAGAAGCTCAAAAGCGTACAGAAAAATCCTCCGCGTAAAAACGAACGTATGGGGACGAAACTATCGAAGACGAAATTAGCGCCGCCTAAGATCATCGATCAAATTCGCTCGGAGGAGTTCGCGGCGCTGATCAGGGATCGGCTCAAACCCAATCATCTTCGGATCGCAGATCATGTGTATGACATCTACTCGATGGCCGATCTTCGGCGCTTCCTGAATCTACTTATACCTTGGGTACAGCTTCTCCCTGACGGGAACCTCGCTCTTCAGCTTCTTGGCCGCGAGAGGATCTGGTACGGTGAGTCCGCAGCGGGAGCTGGGGCCGGTCCACCAGAGCTCGGTCTCCGCGGGCTCAGTTCGACCTTCGGATACATCGTGGGAGACATCCGACTTCCCGAGGAGCCCTACACAAAGAGGCTCTGCTCAGCCAACTTCTTTGTCGACAGGGATCGGCAGGTCTGGATCGTCGACCCCAGGACAGGCCGAGTCTATCAGCCGACTCTACAAACAGCCATCGAGATCGCTTTGATCTGAAGAGGTGTCATTTCAGTGTTGTTGCACTGAAATCTGACCTGAGAAAGATGCATCCAGCTCTCCAGTTGACCTTCGACTTTTTCAGAAGAGATCAGCGTGAGTCACAGATGCCTTCTAGGAAGAATTGAACTTTTGAGACACAGGGAAGCGGATGTCTCTTTAGACATCATGGCGACATTCGAACGAGGTCGACCTGAGCGTGAATTCTCAAAGGAAGTCAAGGCAACTGAGAGATCAGCGGCCCACAACGCCTGTCGGATCTGTGGGAAGACAAGAGACCTTGAGACCCTCCAATTTGCGCACATCCTGTCTCACAGTCAGAATGAGAAGTGGAAACGAACTGGAACAGATCCAGGCCTTTGGAGTGACGACAAGTATGTTGCTTCCAATGCGAACTGTCTCCTCCTCTGTACGACTCATCATTCCAAGATCGACTCAGAGAGGGGTCTCAAGATCTGTACGGTCGAGTATCTCGAGTCGCTCAAACTCGACCCGAACCGCTGCACTGCCCTGATCGAGAAGGGAGGAGAGGTTCGTCGATGTAGGAAGTTGAACGGACGACACAGTCCGGGACGAGCAAAGGGTAACGGGTATCGTTGTCATCTTCATCTCGAGGGAGGTCTTGAGGAGGAGCTCGTTCCACGTCCCGGATGGAGCAGTCAGAAGAAAAAGAAGCCGGCCAAAAGTGGAGGTTGCGTTCTACTCTGAAGTTATCGATCTCGTTGGATCGATAACTAGCTTTTTAAATTTGTCTGATCTACTTCTTGGGGCCGAGGCTGCCGAGGAGCGCCGCCATCAAAGCGAGGCCTTCATAACCACTCAACTTGTGCTGCTTCTCCGGCATGGGCGTTGTCTTCGCCTTCTGCTCGAGCTCCTGAAGGGCCGCCTTGATCTCGGCTTCACGCTTCTTGAAGTTGCTGCTCGAGATCATGACCTTCTGACCGCGGAAGACCTTGTTGAGGAAGAGAGTGTCCTCATTGCCGTTGCCGAAGCCCGGGATTGTGACTATCTTCTCGAACGCGTTCGAGCTGAGCTTAGAGGCCAGTCGATCAGCTTGGTCAACTCTTTGCTCAGGGCCGAGTCGCCAAGTATGAGCTCATTCCAATGACTCCGAACTATCTCGTCCTCATGACCGATCCAGATGGTCAAGTCTCGCTCGATACGACGCTCAGACGAACCAACTCCTTCCTCCAGTGTAGCTCTGTCATCAGAATCCCTTCTGGGATTCTGATGGCTTTTTACATCGTGATCTCATGAGCTTGAGTGAACCCGGGAACTTCCCAGCGAGGCATCCCGGTCAGGTTCAGCTCGATCATTGTGCGTTGACCGTCAGGCAGAGTCACGACTGCGCGGTTCACGATCCCTTCCTCTGAAGTGACGGATTCGACCGTCAGGGGAATCTTCTGTCCACTAACGTTCAAGTGAAGAGTCGCCCCTGCGGCAGGACGTAGGACTGTACAGATTATCTGCTGATAACCGGCGGGAGCACCACCAGGTAGTCCCATCACCGGAGTGAGTGGATTTATCGTCGAGGGAGCAATAAGAGTAGGGAGGCCGTCAGGAGGTCGCGGGATGGTCGGAGGAAGAGATGGAGCCGGGCTCGGCGCAACTCGAGTCAGAAGCGACTGAGGTTGTGGCGAAGCTGTGGCAGCGGCGGCCGCGAGAAAACTGGCTGACGGGGCAATCGATGGAGTCGGTGTCGGATTGTAGGGTGCTGCCTCTGGAGCCAAGGTTTGTGTGAAGGACGGAGAAGCCTGAGGGACCTGACCTGTGAGGATCATCTGGAGGAGTTGGCGCACCTGTGGCTCGTTCTTCTTCGAAAAGATCCAACCACCCCTCTTGGAGGAGCCGCCCTTGACCGGGTAGTCGAGGCCAGGGTTCCACTTACCATTTAGATTGACCAGGTGGCCTGAGTAGTTCCTGAGAAAGTCCTCAGGGTTTACTCTGACGACGATGCTCTTATCGGTGTAGTCATGAATCTCGAACTGCGGCTGCATCGCGAGGATTACTCTTTTGCCCCTCGAGCTTTTGGCGTTCATTTTTACAACTCTCCTCGAAAGAGAAGAGGGGGACAATCTCTGCTCAGAATCCACAAATCCCCACCAAAATGGATCTTTCCATTGTGATACCACTGAAAAGAAGAGTACACTTCAAATGAACAAGAAACGACAATTCTACTACGACGAAGTTGTGAAAGTTGCTCGGAGGAATGGCGGTAGGGTCCTGAGCGAGTGCTACATCTCGTGTCAGACCAAGATGATATTTGAATGTGCGCAAGGACATGTCTTCGAATCGACTCCTGACTCTGTGAAACATAATCGATGGTTCGACCTCAAGAGTGATGATCTTTCCGGTCAGCGTCTTCACAAAAGATCTGCATTCTGGTCTGGTTTTTAGATGAGGGTGATTTTCGAGTTCATTCCCTTTAATAGCTTTTCATCTACTAGTTCGACTTGAAGTCGCGAGGAGGGAGTAGGTGGAACGTTGCCTCGTCACCCATCGATCAGATGAGAGACTGGAACTCAAGAGCGACCCTCTCCTTCTTCTGGATCAACAGTCGAAGGTTCTCAAACGCCTCTTGTAGGTCTGGAAGGAGCAATTCCTTCAGATCACTCTTTTTGCGTCGAACGACGCAAAAAGTTATTTGCCGGTGCTGCCGAAGCCGCCTGTCCCCCGGTCGGTCTCCGAAAGAACGTCGACCACAGTCAGATCTCCCTGGTAGCAGGGGAGGATCAGGAGCTGAGCGATCCGATCACCTTGGCGAAGTATCCAGAGTTTCTCCCCGGTGTTCTTCAAGATGACCTTGACTTCACCTCGATAGTCGCTGTCGATGATGCCTCCCAGGACAATGATTCCGTACTCAAGAGCAAGCCCAGATCGGGGAGCAATCTGACCATAGTAGCCCCCGATAATCTCGAGAGAGACTCCAGTCGAGAGGATTCTCTGTTCACCTGGGGCGAAGTCGATATCTTCACCATCATAGAAGAGGTCGAAGCCAGCTGCTCCCTCCGTCTTCCTGATAGGAGCCTTCGAAGTCGATCGCAGAAGAGAGCACTTCATGTTCTGTCTCGAGAAGACAAATCTTCTTCTAAATGCTCAATTACAGTATCGGCCGCGTCTGGACTCTCCTTGAAGAGGCCGAACCGGTCGTCCCTTGGGAGTACCTCTTTCCCGGATCACCTCACTACTACACCGTCTACAAGTACCTCCTGTCTCAAGGGCTCAGAGAGAAGCTTCCAGAACTGGCGTATCAGCTCGAGGAACAGAAGAACTATGCGGAGCTGCGGCGTTGAGGACTCCTAAATTGGAATGAGAGAAGATTCAGTCTGTCAGGGGGAGACTCTGAAGATGCAAGGCCTCTACGAAATTCATCTCATCTCCCGCACGATGGCCGACCTGGCCACTGCCTTGGAGAAAGTACCGACGGATGCGATCCGTCCTCGGCTCGGACTCGTTATGGCCTCTATCAGTCTCAACCGATGGTCACCTTCTGGCTTCGAGGCACTGCTGATGCTGTCGTCTCAACAGCTCGGAAGACAGCCGAAGCTATCGGGACGATCATCCGAATGAGGAGACGCCGACTGGACCCCTCGAGGACGACTCCTCCTACTGGGAGTTTCATGCCAAGGTCATTGGTGACTGGGAACGTGCTTCTGACATCTCTTCTGGAACGGAGTCAAGGCCGAGCCCATCCCGATCATCAACCTGCGTCGATACCTCGAAAGATTGCTCCAGGATGCGGGGATTACTCTGCAGGAGAAACATCATGAGCACGGAATCCTCGACACGGCTCCTGGTGCCGACAAGAAAGGCCTTCACTTCGCGTTCCAACTAGAACTCGAAGTATCGAGAAGCTATTCGACCACTTCTCCATCTGATCAGATGAAGAATTACTTGGGTGGGAAGATCATGTTCGCCTTGGGATCATATCGAACCTCGACCAGGAAGAGTTCCTTTCCCTTCTTGAGGCTGATCACCTGATTACCGCGTTCACCCCACTTCTCCAAATCGGGTTCATGTCGCCAAACAAAGCCATCTTCGATCTTCTTGATCGCCTCCTTGAAGGGTAGAAAGGGAACGACGAATGGTCCGACGTGAATTCCTTCGAGATAGTTGTCGTCTGAGAGCTCAGCTGCCACTGCATCTCTGAGGCTCAAAGCAAACTGTCTCTGTTGTGGAATGGATCTAAACATCTCGTGAGTTGAAGTTTTGCTTGTTGAACTTCTTTCTCCGCTCAGTTCTCCGCCATGATGTAACGCTCGAGGGCATCCCGTACCGGCGACTCGAGTCTTGCTGTGTCTGCTCGTTCTCTTTCCGCCTCCTTTCTGACCTCTTCGGGAAGCTGTTGACCCTGATCGTAGGCCTTGATCAAAGCGAGAGTCAAGATGGCCCTGTCGAAGGTGTCGGTCTGAACTCTGATCAGATTAGCATTCTTCCCGTACTAGGCCGAAGGTGCTTGATCGTCTTCTCACGGAGCTGCTTCGGAAACCGAAGAACAAGAGAAGAAGACGAAAGTAGGCTTGGACTTCCGATCCCTTACCTCGAACGAGTGGTACCTTCTACGAGGCTGTAACCAGATGGCAAGACCTTGACTCTTTGGGAGGACGAAGTCCGGGTCCGTTCCGAGAAGAGCCTTGATCTCGTAGAACTTCTCAGTCGATGGAGTCGACCATTGAAGACCGACCGGATTGAGTGAAGGAGACGATTGTGTTGGTCGCGCGAAGGCCAGCCAAGTCGGTCAAAAGCTGTTGATAAGAAGTCGATGCCGTTGGAACGGGAATCACCGGGGGAAGAGCCTGATATTGCTGAGGAATCATTGGTGGAGGGGTCTGTTCGCAGGACGAAGACTCGGAGTCGAAGATCCATAAGACAATCGCGAAGGAGTCTCGCCTGCTGGAGGCGGAACATACGGAGGAACTAAGGGCTTCGAGGTCGTGACAATACTTGGATACTGACCTTCCATCACAATGCGGGGAGGAAAGGATTGTCGCTCTGGGCTTCTCTCGTTGTTGGAGCGGGAGCCGGGTAAGCGGATCGACATTATGCTCTTTTCGATACCGCTCTGCCTTTAAACAACTTTCCAGGAAACCAAAATGGAGCGATCGACCTTTCCAGTGCAGCCGCTTCCCTGGAAGACGGACAGCTTTCCCGGCTTCCTCTCTTCTCAATCTCTTAATGCTCACTACGAGCTCTACCGACAAGCCATCGCCAAGATGAACCAGTTCGCTCAGCAGCATCCGGCTCTTCAACAGCTGTCTCTTGCCCAGATCATGAACGACTATCTTGGAGAGATCGGAAAGACAGCTGCTCAGGCGGTCAACCATGAGTTCTTTTGGAAGATCCTTTCTCCGACGGGTGGTGTTCCCTCAGGCCGTCTCTATCAGTTCATCGTTGATGAATTCGGCTCCTTCCCCGAGTTTATCCAAAAATTCAATGACCGCGCTCTTTCTCAGTTTGGCTCGGGGTGGGTCTGGTTGGTCTATGACCCGAGTACCGGCTTCCTCCTGATCGACGACGGAAACGACTCCTACAACCCGGGTGTCAACGGATACATTCCTCTTCTGGCTCTGGATCTCTGGGAGCACTCGTATTATCCCGACTATGGTCTGCAGAAGCAGGAGTACATCAACAACTTCTGGAGGTACATTAATTGGAGTTATATCGAACAGCTCGCCGCCGAGCACGTCTTTCTCAATCAACTCCGAGTCTCTCACTGGCCGAACTTGAATTCCTCTTAAGATCAAGACGACTCCAGAGAAACATCGATGACCCTTTCTCGGTTCTTTCAAGGGATCGAAGGGAGCTCTCCCCTGGTTCAACGAGATGAGCTCACTCAAAAGACCACCATCACCAACCACCTGCTCACTTTGAACAAAAGAAAAACATTCAGCAAAACGGTCTTCGCTTGCGAACAACTTCGACTTGAAGCAGGTGTCCAGTTCTCCGAGTGCGAATTCCCGAATCTACACCTGATCGAGTTCGCATTGACTTCGGATGAGCCCTATCATCCCTTCGATTCCTGTATCTTCAACTTTCCATTGAACCTCGTCTGTGAGAAGGCGATTACGGTCGAGCTTCCCTCTTCAGTCAGTCTCCTCTCGGTCGATACAGCCGAGGTTCCAGTCGAAATCATTCAGAACGGTAAGACGACGACGATCGATGAGGTCAGTTGGATCATCACCGAGTACAACAAGACGGTCGAGGCCAAGTACGGTACTGAGACGAGCTCGTTTCTCGATCACTACAGTCTCGTGTTCTACATGAAGGAGCTTGAGTTCGAGGAGGATCCAGGAGTCATCATGGGTCCGACGACCTTAGTGGTGACTTGTTCTGGTCGTCGTCTCGGTCAGATCAAGGTCGAGATTGTCGATCATCCCTTCTCACTTGCCGTCCTCGAATCGGAAAGTCCCTTCATCAACTTCAATGGAGCCATCCCGGATCATTGGGCGAGGGATGCTCACCCTAGCGTCGTCGAGCGATTGAAAGAGATTCGAGGTCTCAGCCTTCTTGGGGGAATCGGATACCGAGCTCTTACCGATCTCGAACTCGATCTTCAGTCTCTCGAAGTTAGTGGGGAGATCGGGCCAGAGGCCTTCGACGGGTCGACTGGTCGGATCGAGCAGTTGACGGTCGAGAGTCTGATCAAGGACTCGTTCAAGGGATCACACTTGAGTCTCGATTTCGTTCATCTGGATACGGTCGAAGTCGGAGTCAAGATCGAGGCACAACTCATTTCCTTGGCTCACTCTGGCCAGTTCCATGCGGTCGAGAATGCAAAGAGTCTAATCATTCGGGAGAGGTTCGACCTACCGATCGACACCTCCGAAGTGAATCTGACCAAAATCGACTTCAGAACGGTCACGAATCCAGGCCCCTTTGTCATTCGAAATTTTAGTCGTGAGAATCTGACTTTCCTCCAGCCCGAAGTGGTCTATCATCCGATCTATGGAACAATCAAGGCGTCATCAGGAAGGGAAGCCTATCGTCAAGTCATGAAAAGAGTCCTTCAAAACTATCCTGAAGTCAAGCGACTCGATCAGGTCCAAGTTACACTTGATGGCATGGAGATCGACTCCAAGTCGACTCCCGATCATGACGGCCTGATCGAGGTCAAGCTGACTGAGTCGGGAGCACTCATCGCGCGATTTGCCATCCACATCGTCGAGACGAATCAATACCTCTTCTACGGTCTCTGGGGATTGACTCTAGCTCTTGGAGCAATTGTCGCCCTCAACTAACCTGATTCTAGCCGAGCTAGGATCAGAAAGATCATCATTCGGTCGAGATGAGAAGAGCTCCCTCTCCATTCGGAGGTACAGGAGAAGGAGGAGATGCTTTCGGACGCGCCAGCAATACGACGACGATAATAATGATGATCAGGACGACTACTCCGAGGATGATCCCGATGATCAGGGCCCAGTTCGTCCCAGAAGGAGCTGGCGTCGGTCCTGGCCCTGGTCCTGGCCCTGGTCCTGGCCTTGGTCCTGGCCCTGGTCCTGGCGTCGGTCCTGGTCCTGGTCCTGGTCCTGGTCCTGGTGTCGGCCCGACGATGTTCGCGCACCCGGGAGCATTCTGATTGATGGTGATCTTCGACTGATCGAAGGTTCCGTTGTTCGTGAAACTGGCGAAGTTGATGCATTTAGGAACAAGACACTGCTTCGTCGTTCCGACCGTCTTATAGGGAGAGTCAGCACATTGAGGGATGAGACACCTCTTGTTCAGACCCAGATTGGCAAAGCCTGGATAGAGATCGAAAAGTTGGTTGGCGAAGTTGTCGTACTGATCCTGAGGCATGTGACAAGCACAGAGATCGATGTCGGCCTGATTGTTACTCTTGAAGAGATCGCCAAAACCGGCATACTTCTTACAGTAGGTAGTCAGGTCACTGTCGAGTCCAGGATCGGTCCGGACATTCTGAATGTAATTCTGGACATAGTTCTGGCACGGCTCACTCGAACCAATATTACCTGGGAAACAGTAGGCACGCTCATCCGTATAGCACTCTTGGAGATTGTCCTGACAGTACTCACTACAGATGACCGAATCGAGATGGCTTCCAGTGCAGTTGACTCGGACCGAGATGTTGAGAGTGAATCGTACAAAGACGCCTCTCCATTCGTTTGCGACACGGTCTCCTGCCGAGGCGAAGTAGATCCCAACTGAGGTCGGAACACCCAAGTCGGTCACGTTACTGATCACTCCAGAGAGAGAAGTGCCCGGAATGCTTTTCCCAGGGAACCTGAAGGTACGTGGAGTGAGACTCCAGCCAGGATCCTCGGTACTGTAGATCTTCTCGACTGTTCCCCTGCCCGGGACCTGAAAATAGAACCGGACCTGAGGAACATAACTCTGCCAGAACAGATTCTCGGTGTAACCAGCGACCTCGATCAACATCGTTGTCGTAGTAGTGTAGGGCCCCTGGTTCTTCAAGATTTGATCAAGAGTCACGTTGAGCTGACGAGGCAACTTCGTTGGATTGTCCCAGATGATCGGTGAAGTCAGGTAGGGAAGATCCCGAGGTATCAAGACGTTTCCAACACCAATATTGGTGTTGTTGAAGCCGGGCGGGACGAACGGAATCTTCCCAGTGAAGGTCGGCGTCGGCATTTTTGGTCAGGGAGATTTTTCTCCTCGAGTAGAAAGATGGCCCTAGCTTTCCAGTCGAATACAATCAACAACTTTCTCTCGACCTTCACTTCATTCATGAACAGCCAGGTCAGCGAGGTCGTCAACAAGTCCTTGACGAACTGTAGCGCAATGAACGTCGCCAATGTTATGCTCGGTGATCCACCTGGGACTCCAGAGCCCCGATGCCGAGCCAAAGTGAGTGATTCTCAATTCAACATTCTGCAGAAGGCAAGAGCAATCTGTAATCTCAGCGTCGAGAACCAGACTCAACTCACTAGTGACATCAAGAATGGAGTCGAGAACAACATTGCTCAGCTCATGCAACAGAACAACAAGGCCGTTCAGGACTTCCTCGCTCTAGGTGCAGCAACCTTCAATGTAAACCGGGCGGACTTCTCGACGACTATCACGAATGAGTTCGTCAATGCAATCCGTCAGACTTCGACGAACATCTGTCAATCGATCTTTCAGGCGACAAACAACGGCTCATTTATACTCTGTGGTGATCTGACCAACACGACGATCAATCTGGATCAGGACGCGACTGTGACTGCCCTGACCAGTTGCATCAACAAAGTTCTCCAGTCGGCGACGAGTCAAGGAACTGCCCTCAACAAGATTCTAACTCAGATGGATCAGTATCAGTCGACCGAGCAGAAGGGAGTCGGATCTGCCCTCATGTGGATCGCAATCATCGGTGGAATCATCCTTCTTCTCCTGATCGTCGGAGCGGTCATCTGGTTCTTCCTTCAAAGGGGTAGTGGAGGTGGTGGCTCGACAACTCAGATCTATGCTGGAAGTTACGGTCGACCTCAGCCTCAACCGGTCGGAACGGGTCCTCTGGGTGCCTACCAGTTCGCCCAGAGCCTCCTCTGAGCTCGAAGATTCTCTGGGGGAGGATCCAGAATCACTCCTAGAGTTTCTCATCTCGTAGGCACGGACCTACGAGATCAAGTAGAATTCAGCTGATTCCAGCTGCCTCCCAGAGCTGATGAGCTCCCTTCGAGATGAGCTCCGCTCAACTCAAGAGGGTATAGTCGTTGTCGATTCGCCAGGCCATCACTCCAACCAATCGTCGCCTCTGGACGATGCTTCCGTCTGGACCGAGCGAATCCGTTCCCGCTGGATAGGGCCACTCGGTCATGATTCCTCCGATCAACTTCTCAACAGGGAAGCCATGATCGACAAAGTCGTCGATCACCTCAGTTAAGTTCATCCCTTCTCCGTAGGACATCAGATTGATCTGGTCGAGATGAGCTCGAAGAACGCTTACATTGTAGGCTGGGTGCCAGAGCCAATTTCATCTTGTTCGAATGAAGGACGACTGAGAGATTCTTGACCAGAAAGAGAGAGTAGATTCTCTTCCCAATCGAGGTCGAGACCCTCAAGACGATAGTGTTGAAGGAAGCGAAGGACCTTCTTGGTGAAACCCGGGTCGAAGGCGCCTCTCATGAGGGCAGCGTCATCTTGGACCGACGCGAAGACCTCTGCTCTTGGGTTGACTTTCCCCTCGTCTTCCCAGTAGAGCTCATCCTTGTCGATCATGACGAAGGCCAGATATAGACGGGTTAGGAGTTGTAAGGGTATCTCATCTCGGAAGCGAGTCGGCCAGCCGATGTAGTGACCGACGATCATGTTGGACTTTCTTGATTCGGGTGATCCCTTTAGAGCTGCATCCGATCGAATGTAGCTTTTTTAAGAACAGCGAGTACAGCCGTTCAACATCAGGATCGTCCTGAGGTCACCCAATTTGAGCTGAGGGCGCCATTTATTGAGTCGATCGAGGCAATCACTAATTGCATCCTCATACTCATCGAGATCGATATTGAAGATGTCATTCATGATCTGATCTGGTTCGATCTTATGGAGAGGAAAGTCCAGGAGGTATCTTTTGTCTCGGAGAGGAGAACAACAGGGCCAAGTTCGGACAAAGATTCCTTCATTTCCGATACGAGACCAGAAGTCGCCTTCTACTCCCTGAACTTTTTAGATCCTTCCCTTCACTGTAGGTCTTCCGAAGCTGCTCATCGGACAAAATGAATTCAGTGAGTTCTCGGCGAGTGACGACCAGCCCACGGACGACTGAGATCTCGGTGTAGACCATTCTTACGGCGGACTAACAGTCCAGTTGTGGTACAGGCTCAATTTTACCATGAGAGCTGAAGGAGATAGCCATCCTGATAAGGACGTAGGCCAGTGGGACTGCCTAGGATGACATCTCGAAGCTTTGGTCCCCCCATGATCGGTGTCCTCAAGATCGGTTCGTTGAGATCTATGTACTCGGGGTTCAGTCGAATGTAAGCATCGATGTTCTCCTGATTCAGGGGAGTCTCGTAGAACGCGTTGATGCTGTCCATGATATCAGCCGGGGTAATTGGACGGGGGCTCGCATAGACCGCCGGAGTCGGAGGAATTTCTCCTCGACGGGAGATAGGATAGTAGATGGTCAGGTTGTAGAGAGGGGGCTGAAGAGGAGCTCGCAACTCTGCTAGAAGCTCAGTGATCTCCTCCGGTTCTTCCTCGTAGGCCTTCGCAATATAGCGTAGTTCCCCTTCGACATCAGCAGAGGATGTGTAGACCTCATAATCGACGTCAAGTTCAGCAAGGCGTTCCAGGAATCGATTGAACTGGTCCATCTTTCTATTCGGAGAGGATTTTTGACGGAAAAATCGAAACTGGGATCCAGAGAGAAAGATGGGGATCCAGAACTTCAGCGCCTTCCTCAAGAAGCGCGCTCCGAACTGCTACTATGAGATTCCTCTCGAGCAGTTTCGGGGGAAGCGACTTGCAATCGATATGCATGGAACGATCTTTCGAATGATGTTCGGAGCAACGGCTGATGTGGTCGAGAGAACAAATATTGTTCAAGAACGCCCCGACGTGACAATTATCGAGCGGAAGACTCTCGATATGATCTTGAACCATCTCGAGGTCTTCATGTACTACGGGATCACCCCGGTTTGTGTTTTCGATGGCAAGCCTCATCCAATGAAGCAACGGACTCAGAGCAAGCGGAAGGTTGAACGCGATAAGAGTCGTAATAAGCTTCTCGATGCCGAGACCAACCTCTATTCGGTCGACCCACTCTTCCGCAATTCGACTCTGGTGAACGAGTATAAGAAGCGCTACAAGAGCCACATCGAGCCTCGATGGGAGTTCGTCTCTCAGCTGAAGGATGTCCTGTTCTCGTCAGGGTTTCCGGTCGTCTCGGCTCAGGACTTTCCCATTGAGACGAAGGATGCGGAGGCTCTCTGTGCGACCCTCTGCATGCCAGGAAACGACTACTGCTTTGCCGCTGTGAGCGAGGACAGTGATTTCCACGTCTATGGAGGCAACATCGCGTTGACTGAGATCTATCAGAAGTATGTCACTAAGGACAACGTTCGCTCAACCGTCTACTACGCGAAGGTCCGGACACTTCAGGGAATCCTCTTGGAATCAGGGCTCAGCTTCGAGCAGTTCCGTGATCTCTGTATCATGATGGGGACGGACTACAATCCAAACATTCCAAACGTCGGTGAGGCGCGATGCTGGGACGCCATCGTGCAATATGGATCAGTTACCGGCTTCTCGATGGTCAGGGACGTCAGTCCCCTCTGCTATCCTGAGGTCCTTCGAATCTTCTCCTCGTCGATCGTCCGGATCGAGCTGACCGAGAGCCAGCTCTCCTTTGATGAGACGAGATTCCGAGAACGAGCCCGCGAGATCTTCGAAACCTACGGAATGAAGGATCACACCAAGACGATTCTCGACCTACTCAGCCGAATCATCACTACCAAGGGAGCTTCGATCATGACAGCTCCTCGAAGAGACCTTCTTGCCGGCGACGAGACCGAACTCACCGGCCTGGTCCAACTCTAATCACTTTACACTCCTCGTTGGAGTGTAAAGAAATGCATCCTTCTAATGACGAATCGGGGCGAACAACCAGCGGAAGAAGCCCTGAACCTCCTGACTGACACGATCGATCGCATTGTTCACCTGAGGTTGAAGCTTACGACCCTCTTCTTGAAGACTTGTCATCAGGTTCGGCTGCTGTTGCTGAGCCGAGCGAGGAGTCAGGCCTCCATAGAGAATCTCTTGAGCAGTCAATGGAGTCGATCGAGGAGTGAGCTGACCGGTCGGCTGAATCGAGCGGGGAGTCAACTGTGGAGTCGCGACCGAGAACTGAGGGGGAGTCAGCTGATCAACTGGAGTGGATGATGGAAGCTGAGGATTAGACAGAATCGGAGCCGCCGAGGGGAGCTGAACCGGAGGAATGTAGCTCTGCTGAAGACTGACCGATGGATAGAGAGGCTGAGTAACGCCTACCTGCGAGAAAGGAGCTTGCCCGACAGAAGTCAACATGACCAATCTTTTACCAGAGGGGAATTTTCTGGTCTCTTCGAATCCAGAAGAGAAACTCCTGAAGCTTCAGGACAGCTCTGAAATGGAGCGCCAGATCTCTGAAGTCCCCTTCCTCTCTGCCTCGAGTCGAGACTAGTTGAAAGAAACCACATCCGATCAAGAAGTAGAACTGGTTCTACCATTGAAGGAAGTAGGCGAAGAAGCCTGGAAGATAGATCGAGTCGCTTCGATCAAGCCAGCCTCCGTGATCGCCGAGTAGATCCGAGAAATCCTTCAGATCGAAGGACCGCTTGATCAGAGAGTTGACAAGGCCACCAGTCACTCCGAGAGACCAATAGATGACAACCCGTCCCATCGAGAGATCGAGAATCCAGGAACCTGTCAGAATCAGGGCGAGACTTACGAGATATCCTTCATAAGTCTTCTTCGGGCTGATCGACCCGATTCGAGTTCGTCCTACAAGATTGCCACCGAGGTACTGAAGGATGTCGCTGACTTGAGTGAGGGTCACGATCTCGATCAGAGTTGAGGAGCTCCTCCAATAGAGCAGAAGGAGAAGCAGATTCGACACAATCACAGAGATTCCAGTGGCAAGAAGAAGAGCTGCCCTTCCGACCGAATCGACCCTCCTGGCGATCGACGAGAGATCGTAGATGCTTGCTCCCTGGACGAGAAGGAAGAGAAGAACTTCATAATGTAGATGAAGAAGAATTCCGGTCCCTAAAGCGAGACCAACTGCGACCGGAACTCGTGATCTCAACATTTCTGATTTTGAACCGGTCTGTCAGGAATCGGTCGATCTTTCCTCCTTTAAGAGCTTCAGCTCGATCGGGAATCGACCTCGAGCCCTCTGAATCGTCTCGACAGAATAGCTCGACCCTGTCAAGGGATTCCTTCCTTCAAGAATCGACTTGACGAACTGACGCGTCGGAATGGTGAAGGTTTGGACTCCTTTAGGTCCAAGCTCGACAAAAGTCTGGTTCGGAGGCGGACACTTGATCACTGGAACGCCTTTTTCAAGACAGACCTGTTCGTAGTAGTTTAGATAGAGGCTATCGTCAGATCCGAAGAATCGAGGTTCGAACTCACCTCGATCGAGAGCTGAGCGAAAGGCTCTCATGAGAGCCTCTCGTTCCATTTCGACTCGTTCAAGTGCAGAAGATCGTTCCTCCTCACTCAGAGTCCTGTTCAGATGCAGCTCTGGAAAGAACTCCTCTGACTTCCAGACAGGAAGATCGAGAGGTGGCCCCGTTTCTCGAAGAAGCCGGTTCGATTGCCAGGAACAGAAGCCCGTCCAGGTCTCACTACTCAGGTGGAGTGCGACTTTGATCACTTGATCGATGTACTTATCAAGGTCAGGACCCGACCTGACTCGATTGAAACCTTCAGTCGTTCCTCCAAAATGTCGGGCAAGAAGTCCTTCGAGACGATTGGCATGCTCTCTCGAAAGAGTTTGAGATGGATCTGTCTGGTACGCCTGTTCGAGAAGATCTAGGGCAATCTGCCGAATCAGGCTGGTTTCGCTCGGACTCGATGTCGATGTCATCTTGTGTGAGTCTTGCTTTAAAGGCAATCTCGAGACGTTTTTGACGATTTACACTTTTGATAGCTTCTCCTCCTAAAGACAGAGTATGAGTGGATTCAGTTCTTCTTCCCACTCCTCCAGTTCGGAGACGAATCGGTTTGCAACTTCGGGCTCGGTACGGCACCACGATTCGAGCGGAGGTCAGATGAGCACTCGTGTTTATCTTCGGGGTGTTGATCTGGTCAAACTTGTCGAAAGATATCTTCGGGGAGAGTTTACCAATCTCTTCACCCCACTTAAGATCGACGCGAAGCGACTACTTCAACAGACTTCACCTCATCAGAGCATCGTGACTGTTCGAGACGACACGAAGGCGAAGAGTTATCAAGTGGAGCTGAGTCCTGGGGAGATCATCACATGCATCGGATACAAGGTCTACGATGCTGATGGCCGATATGGGGTCTTTGATCCGGCCATCATTCAGAAGTCGAGGTGCATGTTCTGTCTGAAGAAGATTGGCCAATCGCCTGAGGCGATGGGGATTCCGATTCGAAGGACTGAGAAGCGCGGGAAGCTCTATTATCACATGATCGATATCTTCTGCCGAATGAGATGTGTTCGTGCCGAGATTCGTCGTCGTCGAGGTAATCCACTCTACTCTCACAGCGAGGAGTATCTGGCCGAGATCTTCACCAGATGGACTGGACTCGACTATTCCGAACTCAAGCCATCATCGGATCCCCGTCTTCTCAAGATTCTGAACGGGCCAATGACCTGGGAGGAGTATCATGCCGATTCGACGGCCTTCTCGGAGCGACCTGGAAACGTCTACTTTGTTCCGGTGATCGAGTACCTCGAACAAGATCCTTCTCTTCCTAGGAGCGTGAGTCAATGAGCATAAGGGAAGAGAGGGGACTCGAAATGCTCACTCTCCTTTTACTCTTGATAATTGGCCTCTTCCTTGTCAGATCATCCATTCTTCTTCGGACCTGGTTTCATGATGAGTTGAACTCGATCGGTCTTCAAGTTGGCGACCATATCTATACACCCTTGAGCCTGATCCATTATCCGCAAGGAAACTACTTTGACTTTGTTCTCCTCGGACATCATCAGCATCAGCTCCACGGGTATCAGATCCTGCAACGAAATTACTTCAACATTCGTCTTCACTACGTACCAGTTGGTCACAAGTTGACCTATCTCGATGAAGGAAGGGAAAAAGAGATTCCCTACCTACGAGGAACTCCATTTCAACTTAGAAGAGGCGAGCTCGTTCTTCATCAGAGGAGAAAGAAGGGCTTCAGCTTCTCTTATGAGGAGATCGCAAGGGGAACGGAATGGCCGCTTCGATATTTCACTCCAATAGAGTGATAAGGAGAAGCTTCAGAACTAAAATGGAGACCATCTGGTTGGCAATCGAGACCCCGAGGCACTCCATCCACGATGACATCAACCTCAACTACTTGAAGATCAAGTGCTCTCCAGGGGACTTCAACCAAGAGACGGTCAGAGAGTTATTAAGTCGAGATGATCTCATTCTACTCGACTCGTTCAAGTCGGAGAAGGAAGCCAAAGCTTTCGGGAGGAATCTTCTCAATAAGTCGGCGAGAGATTACACTCGAGTGATCAATAAGCTCCCGGATCTTAAACCGGTAAGTGATCGACCCTTTCTGGTCAAGATCGGAGAGGAGGTGACGAAGACTCCTCGAGTCTACCTCATGAAGAAGGTCGACTATGAGAAGCTTCAAGAGGCCTTTCCAAGTGTTCGACTTGCTACCGACGAGGAAGTCGATTCGGCCGAGTCGTTCATTTCGACCCTGATTCCTCTCGATTATGAGCTGATGAAATCACTTCGTCTTCGGTACTTTCGAGTGATCTCTCCTCCGGACGGTCTCCCCGTCGACCACTACTACGAGTTCTGTGAGAGCTTCGAGGAGTCTCGGAAACTCTTGGGAGAGTTTCGTGAGTACTGTATTCTCTTGTCTCAAGAGAGCGACCTCATCCAGAAGGAGGATGCCATTGCCCTCGGCAAGAAACTCTTTGGAGACAAGGCCGAGAAGACAGTCGATCAGCTGGTCCAGATCTTTCAAGACCTCGCCGCTGGACGGGAGGTCGACATGTCTGGAACTCTCACCGTTGGACACGAGACCGACGACGACATCGATTATGGAGTCGAGAAGGTCAAAGTGACCTATGCATGACATCTTCGACTTACTAAGTCGAAAATGTGTCCGGCTAGGCGAAGAAGACGATGGAGATCCGGACTGCGTCTCCCGTCTTCCCCTTTGGAAGGCAGTGTTTGTGATGACGAGTCGAATGCGGGACCGACTTTCTGAGTCGGCCGCCGACTATGGGAGAGCCCATGGTTGGACGTCGTAACGACGGAAACATGTCCTCGGACAGAGAGGCGGAAGTGGATCTCAGTCGAAGTCCTTGATACGAGTTTCGAAGCTCGTCGACAATCTATCGTGGTGTAATGGCAACATATTTCTTGACTGGACGAGTGACGTGGGGGTTCCCACCGAGCAGGTGCTCTCAGCAATCGCTGAGAACTTCAATAGATGAGAGGGGGATTCATCAGCCGGAAAATAATCTACTTGACTATCTTCGACTTCCGCACGATCAGAGGTACCCTGAGTTCCATCAAGAGGCCAAAGAGATTGATTGAGAATTCGTCTCACTTGAGTGAATCCAATCACTTCGCCAATCAAGTCCGACATGGCTTCTCAGAACGTCCCCACGGTCACTCTTGTCGATCGACTTCCTGGAAGCGAGGAGCCGTCGATCGATCCTGTCAAGGCGATCGTGACAAAGGCTCTTGGATTGCCACCCTACTTGAATAAGTACTGGGATGTCATCGACTACTATCCCTCGAAGGAGGCTCCTGAGTTGGCCCTTGCTCACTATAATGACCTCTACGATCCCAGCAATCGGCTACACGAGCCCATCCGCAAGATTCGTGGTGTGACGGTCGACTTGAAGACTGGAGCGATCGTGGCAGATGCCTACGGCTACACACAGACTCTCCCCTGTTACGAGCCATTGACCGAGTCGCGTGGTGCTGATGATCCGACCGGATCGATTCAAGTTCAGACCGAGATCGCGACCTATCTGAACGACTTTGAGACAGCACCCGAGGAGGCTCCCAAGATCACCGTCGGCACGAGGAGCTTCGACAAGGGTTCGACTTCGATCTTCATTGGGTACGAGGGAGCCCTCATCCGCATCTTCAAGTGGAAGGGTCAGGTCTTCTTCTCGACTCACCGACGAATCAACGCTGTCCGGAGCAACTGGGGAGGTCGGACGGGCTTCCTCACACTCTACAAGCAGTTGAATGGTCCAGAGCCCGAGTCGCTCTTTGGTCCGGAGCCCTACTCACCATTCTGCTACATGTTCCTTGTTGTTCACAATGATATCAGGATTGCGAGCAGTACTCGAGACAACCGGATCGTCTTCATTGGTATGAAGAAGGTCTGGGATCCTGCGAAATACTCTCAACCCGACGGTCCCTACGCCTGGGAGGGCGAGTTCCAACCGCGTCTGCCAAGTCCTGGAAAGGAGCCGAGCGCCTTCTCTCCTGATCCCAATCGAGCCCTCATCATTCAGCCGTCGATCGACGTGGCCACTGCGAATAAGTTCCTCTTCCCGAACACCTTTGCCCGCTCGATTCCCCCTGAGGCGGCCTCCTTCGGGGCGAAGGATCAAGAGATCGTGATCGATTACAACGAGGACGGAACTCGAGTCGACGAGATCTACTTCCAGCGTCCCCCGAATCAGATCAAGGACAAACGACTCTCCGGTGGTGACTTCGTCATCGTCTACACCCGTAGTCCTCAAGGAGAGACCATCGTCTACCGCCTCGAGTCGTCGGCCTACGAATACCGCGTCGGGATCACAGGGAATAATCCCAACTTCTATAATCGCTTCGTCGTTGAGATGGTGAAGTTCACTCGAGCCAACCTCGACGATCCGAATGATCCGATCTTCAGTTATCCGCAGTACATTGTCAAGGGCCGACCGATGTCACTGACTCGTCCAAAGGATCGTCAGGTCTACTGGTGGAGTATCTTCTATGATGCCGTTCCTCCGAGCTACAAGGATGAGGTCGACGGCTTCTGGTCTCGGTACGACAAGGATCTAAGTAAGGTGGCGACCTTCATCCTGACGGACTACCCGAAGATCATCGACCCGAACAATCCCGAACTTCAAGCGGGTGAAGAGAAGGCCAAGCAGATTCTCGAGGAAGTCAAGAGGATCAACGAGGATACTCGTCGTCGCTTCGACGACCTCAGGAAGATCGCGACCGGCGCGGCCCGTAATGCCCGTCAGTCTCCCTTCTCTGTTCTGCGAGGTCTCCTCATCAACGAGACCGGTCCCAGCCTCTACCGAATGATCACGACGGTCCAGAACATCGAGAAGCTTCGAAAGAGGGTCGCCGAACGAGTCGTCTCACCCGAGTCTCTTGAGCCAGCGGGCAAGTCAGGTGGCTCCGTATCGACGAGCCAGCTCTAAAAAAGCACTTGGTACTCCCTCTCTAAAAAAGTCATTTAGTTCCTTAGGGAACGAAATGAGATGAATTACTGTGCAAGACGAAGATCAGCTTCCTTTGAAGCGTAGGCCGTCTGAGTCATCGGAGTCATTGCGTCGAGAGACTTGAGAGCTTCTCTCTGACTCTCGGTCACCTTCGAAACGAACTGGAGGGAATCGAAGTTCTCCTGGATCCGAGCTGGGGTGATAGATCGCGGAATCACAGCGATGTTACGGCTCATTGTCATCGCCAAGACAGCCTGAGCCGGACTACTTCCGAGTTCCTGAGCAATCTGTTGAATAATCGGAGCCTGAAGGATGAATCGAGAAGCAAGACCTCCGAGAGGCGAATGAGAGATGACCGCGATCTGATGTGCCTGACAGAAGTTCACCAACGGGTACTCCTGATTAAAGGGATGGATCTCGAGCTCATTCGCAGAAGGTTGAACTAGTCCTTCCTCTTCACAGAGCTCGAGAAGACGTTCAAGTTGATGTTGATAGAAGTTGGAGACTCCGATTCTGCGAACGAGGCCAGATTCGAGGAGTTTGTTCGCATTCTTCCATTCTTCGAGGAGTCGCTGACTGAAGGCAGGCTCAGTCAGACGAGGAGGACTGTGAAGAAGAAAGAGGTCGTAATAGTCGATCTGACCATCCTCAACGAGAGTTTGAACCCTCTCGACAGACGGGATCGAATGAGCCTTATCGGTCAAGAAGAGCTGGCCACGAGCAATCTTCGAGTCCTTGACTGCTGACAGGACGAAGGGCTCCGTTCCATAGTTCAGCGCGAGATCAAAGTGTCGATAGCCGACTCTAAGGGCCTCCTTTGTAGCCGGTTCAATCAATTGGACGGTCTCACCTCCTTCGAGGTCGACCCAGGTACCGAATCCAATCAGAGGAAGACTCATTTCTTCTTCTCCCTGGAGTTCTCAAGATGCTTCTTGAGAGAAATCGACTTCGCACTAATAGTTTCAGGTCCAACTCTATCGATCCAGTAGTCTCCTCAGGAATCTCATTATCGAATTTCTCTGAGGGAGGATCCAGGAACCTTCTTCGACCTCTGATCCGAGTAGCCTAGAACGGCCAAAAACGAAGAGGAAACAACGAAAATCTGTCCTCGGAATCCGGATTTTGGGAAGAGGGGGTACCGATGTCGACCCAGTTCTACGCACAGATTGCTCCACATATTGCTCAGCTGAATCAACAGCTGAATACGGCCAAGGACCTCCTGAACCGTCCTGACTTCGAAGCTCTCAAGCGATCGGATCCCTTCGAGGAGAAGATCCGACAGATTCGTCGAGAGCTCACTGAGAAGACTGGTGCACAGAACCTGACGAAGGCTGGTCTCAAGATGCTCGATATCCTCCAACAGACCCCCCTTGGAGCCTACCTTCTTTCTCTTCCGAAAGTCAGGGCCCTCTTCAACGCAGAACTGCCGGGCTCTTTTCTTTTCACGACGAACCACTTCTTGAGGAGTCAGGGTAAGGAACTCGACTGGCTTCTCGCCTCCTATATGCCTCTGCCGACTGGACAGGACGTATCAAGTCCTGCTTCGGCTTCCCTAGCAGGAAAGCCAAAGAAGGTTGAAGAGGGCCCACTTGAGGATATCTTCGGTTTGATCCCGGCGAACCCCGGTCGCATCCTCGTCGGACAGCTCAAGACGAACAAGGGAACCTTCTGGTCGACGGGTGACCTGACCAATCCAAAGGTTCCTTCCGTCCTCGCACAATTGGCTGGCCAGGTCGACCTCTACACGGCGGACGGTGGCTTCGATGTCTCCGGAAAGGAGAATCAGCAAGAGGAGCTCTCCCTTCCCTTGATCCGGGGAGAGATCGAGACCGGTTTCCGGACGCTCAAGCCAGGCGGAGCCTTCGTCCTGAAAATCTTCACCTTCTTTACTCCACAGATGTTGTCCTATCTCCTCATCCTGATGAGGTCGTTCAACCAGTTCTTCATCTACAAGCCATCAACATCGACTCCTATCAACTCGGAGTCCTATTTTGTCGGTCTGGGCTTCAAGGGTCCTGCTCTGCTGTCTCAGCTGTCTGAAGATCCCTCTCGGATCCTCGAGACGATGACTCAGGTGGAGGCCCAATTTCTCTGGAGTCATCTGGTCGGTCTCGTTCAGAACCAGATTGCAGCGATCCAGAAGTTTGTGAATCATCAACCGGTTCCGCTACCATCAACACCGACACTCCTTCGACTTGATCCTAAAGATCGTGTCAAGACGATCAGGGATTAAAAAAGTTACCAGGGACTCCTAGTAACTTCCGGGGATAAAGAGAGCCCAGAGCATCGAAATGAGCGGATACGGATCTTCGAACATGCGCCTGGTCTCTCGATCGGCTACAATGGTGTCTTCCTCCAGAACTCGACCAAGGAGAAGTATGGAAAGGCCGGAGTCGTCCTGACTAGAGGTGGTCGAGTCTTTGTTCGTGACTCTAAACATCATCCCTGGGATGATGTCGCAACCCCCTCGATCTTCCTCTTCAATGACAATGAGACTGAGAAGACCTATCTGGTCGACAAGAATAAGAAGTCGATCAGTCAGACGGAGCTGCACGGTCGTGTTCTCGACTGCACCGATCGAACAATCTATGAGGTCAACGATTGTGAGTGGTCACCGGTCTGTGACCTCTCTAGCAAGAGTACAAAGACGATCGTCCGTTGCAGTCACCTCTCCGCTTGTCAGTCGACTGGTCCAGTCTCCTCTCGTCAGGTCAGCCTCAAGCTTCTCAAGAAGATTCTCGACAAAGGTAAGTGAACCCTTGTGAGCCGATCGAGGTCGCTTCGCTTCCTGGGGATGATCTGACCATCCCATTCGACGTTCTCGGTTGCAATGCCGAGGTCCTCTGCGAGTTCAGCGAGATCGACCCCGACTTCGTCGATCTGAACAATGGGTTTCTCAGTGTCGAGGCCGTGCTTCCTGGAGAGTGTGCTACTTTGATCTACGAGACCTGCGTCTGTGATGAGAAGGTGATCGTCGCTCACCTCTTCATTCGAGATCCGGTCGATCCCGCTTCTCAGCCAAGTGCGGACAGTTTGTTCCTGCAGCGGCTCCTGTTGCAGCTGTTGTCACCCCTCCTTTCCCTGATCCTTGCCTCGTCCCGATCGTAAGTGACGATGGTGTCGCGACCAATCTCTATCAACTTCAGGATTGGGCGACGATCTATCAGGTTCCTGAGGGGCAGTTCAGCTCAGCAGGCGTCTGGACCGTCCCTGAGACGGGCGACTACGAAGTCAAGGCTGAGATTCATCTCTGTTCCCAGCTGACTCAGGATCTTCCGATCCAGTCGGTCGGTCGAGGAACTATTACCCAGCAGCTTCCCTACTTCATCCTGGTTCGCTATCCGTCAGGCTCTGATCCTGCGGTGACCCCCGGGAGTTATCGAAGTCTGTGCACCAATCGAGTTGAACATTGGTCCGATTACTTTCACTAGCTTTGAGGACCGCCTCGAGTCGGCTCATGCTTCGATTGATGTCGGACTTCGCCTTAATGCAGGTGATCTTCTCGTGATCTACTATGTTGAGAATGTGGCTGAGCCGACTCTCGCGTCTGAAAGCGGTAACCAGAATCGTGGTTATCGAACGGTCCGCTGAGCGACTACCTTCAGCGCAAACTTCCTCGGCTGTGCTCCCGAGACGGCCTTTCCGACTCCTTCCCCTCTTGTGATCGACCCGGCAGACGTAGAGAACTCGATTGGTTCTGAATAGGGAGAATCCACTTCGATCTTAAGATCGGAGTGAAATGATTAGAGGATCGGTAGCATTGCCGCATAGATCCCGTTACCGTAGTCGAGGATCTCGAGATATTGAGGCTGACCTCCGCTGTTGTTCTTATGAACGATAATTCCACCTCCTGGAGAGATTCGGTAGATGATGTGAGCTGGCAGGAGGACGTCCGTGACTAGAGGCGACTGACCGACTGCGACGAGAGGTCCTCGTTGCTCAGGAACGGTCGAGTAGCCAGAGCTGGACAGGCCCTCGGCTGGTGGGGAAGTTGGTCTGGTAATGATCTCGGCTCCAGGAGATGACGGCGCAATCGTGATCGTCGGCTGTCCGGGAGTCTCGACCACAGTCGGCTCTAGAAAAGCGAGTGGTTGACCCTGTCGGGGTGTTGCCGGGTCGGGTCCTTCATATGGCTCACACCTGTATCCTGGATTTCTCTTCTCAAGGTGCCAGGTGTAGGCGACCTGGATCGCCCTTCGAAAATCACCACCGGCCACATTCTGAATCAAGTAGAACTTGTCGGCTCGCGGATCATAACTCGATCCGACGGCATTGCTGCTGGCCTGCTGATAGATGTAGGGCTCCTGATAAGGATAGGCGTTCGGGTTGAGACGTATCTGAATATTCTCCTTGAGATTCTGAATCGTGCGCTGTTGGAGACTCGGTGAGGGAACGTAGGTCTGCATCCAGAGATTGAACTCACGAAGAGTCCCGAGGATGAACTCAGTCTGTGGGTTGGATCGGAAGTCCTCCTTTGTGCTGTAGAAGCCCTGAATAGTTCTCAACTGATTCGGGTTGATGTCGAGGCCTTCAATATTCTGGACGAAGCGATTGAGTTGGTAGATCAGACCCTGAAGCATCTGTTCGTCATAGATCATGAGACGATTCTGGTAGAACATAGTCGGACTCTGAGCAGCAAGCCGTTCGATGATACTTTCGACTGGTCGGTCACCTGTCGGCGCTGGGAGGATCCTCGAAATTTGTGAAACGTTGTAGATCTGTGCGGAGTCGCGACGGAGCTCAGGAGGGATCAGGATTGAGATTGATCTCAAGAAGCCAGTTGTATCCGCCGGCCGTCCAGCAACCAGATAGAGATACTTGACGATCTGATCGACAAAGCTAGCAGCCTTCCGAAGATACTTGATCCTCTGAACAGGAGACTGACGTCTCGTTTCATCACGTCGACCTCTCGGGACGTCGACGGTCAAAGCAGCCATCTCCGAATTACGGCTGAGATTCGGGTATCTCTGAGTGATCTCCTCCCAAGGAACCTCGATCACAGGAGTGTAGAAACCGAACTGAATGTCGCCGATCGGGAACCAGAGACCAGTCAGAAATCGACCGTTGGTCGAGGTCGTCGCGCTGATCGGATCTCCGAAGAGTTCAATCGTCTTCTGGTAGGGTGGGAGTCGACCAATTGCATTCTCAAGATTGTACTCTGGCACGTTGAGGGGAGCTGTTGGTAGAACATTCACGAAGATTCTGGTCTGGCTGAAGAGAGTCTGTTGAGGATTTCCAAATTCGGGAGCTAGAACAAAGAGACGAGCCTTTCCTGCACTGTCGATGACCTGCCCCTCGACCGGAATCTGTCCAAAAAGTAACTGATAGTTGATCGCTGAGTAGATGTTCATTCGAGCAGTCAGAATCGGGACTGAGTTCGCCTCATAGATCTGCCAGCTGATCGTCCGTCCAACGAAGCTGATCGCTCCATAAAGAAGTTCATTCATGCTGTCGCCGAAGACCATTCGAGTCTCGGTGGCTCGTTGGTCAATGATGAGCTCGCACTGGGGATACTCGAGAGCGTTCGCCTCACCACCCCAATGACGGAGGATCAAGATGACCGGCTTACCTGGAACGGGAGGATGAGCATGGAAGTATCGATGACGAGGAAGATGCATCATACTAATCCGACGACCCGATTTGTCCTGATCTGTATATGGAAAAATGTAGATGGTGCAGTCGAAGTGAGCCTCAAGAGCTCGATAGTAAAGAAGCGGATCAAAGAACTCATCATTGTTCGTCGCGGCTCTGACGATATCTTCATTACTCATGTCGTAGAGTTCTTGTCGAAGAAATTCTGGCCGGAGGTATTCCTGGAGAGTGACGCCTCCAATCTGTCGACTTCCTATCTGGCGATGGAAAAGACTGGCGCGGAAGTCGTTCGTCCACTGTTCACGGTCGGGAGATGAAAGGTATTCGCGATTCTCCAGGGCGAGAGCGACACAGTGAATGAAACTGTTGGGGGACCTGGGGACACCATATCTCTGAAATTCGCCTGCCTCATCTGGATCGTACTGGGGAAGGAAAGAGCTCAGGATCGTGTTGAGAGAACCACGTCGATCTGTTTCGGCTATCTTTGGGGTTATGTAGACGTGAGAGGAACGACTGGCCGTCTTGGCCTCTCGGGTAGTCCCTCGTAGGTACTGATTGAGCCTGGAACCGGCCTTGGTCAGTTGATTCTCGTTGAAGCAGCAAGGAAGATAAGGGAATTCGTGTCTGTTCGATAACGCCTTGTTCAGGATGACTCCAGGATACGGGTATTCATCGTCCGGACAGACCAAGTAGAGACGAGGTTGCTCCTTTGGAAAGGGGAGAATCTGGCGAGGCTCCAGAACTCCTCGCAAGTTGACTGGACGATTCTGCCGCCAGGCCTGAGCCTCCTCTGGACGAATGATAAGGGGCTGTCTCTCAGTTGGTTGACACTTCCTCGCGTAGTTCTTGACGAAGATGTCTGGTGCAATCCTATGCAATTCATCGATTTTCGATCGGATGACCGGCTCAATAACTCGACCAGCTTCGACTGTCGCCGCGGGAACTCCAGACTTAGTTGCGGCTTCTTGAGCAGCTTGAGCCTCACTGACGAGGAGCGGTCCGTACTCAGGGACGAATCTCAAGTAGGTCTGGATAATCTCGCCACCGCGCTCGACATACCGACGGAAGAGTCGAGTCATGATGTCGAGGAACTGATTTGCAACTCGCCTTGAGCTCGCTCGGGTCATCCGGACGATCACAGCCGAGAACTGTTGTTGAGCTACGTATGTAGCGACGGTTCCATCGGGATTCTGAACGAAGTACGACTCTCCAGCCGGGATCACATCATAGCTCATCGTTGCGGAGACGGCTGACTTCCTCTTCGTCTTCTTCTTACCAGTCGGATCGGTTCGGTAGGCACCCCTCGATTCTCCAATTTCAGTCGAGACTCCTCGATAGTGGATGTTGAGACGAGTCTTCTCTGCGAATGATTTATTACTCTCATCCAAGTAGAGATAGGTGCTGAAGAGTGGATCATTCATGATAAGGTGAAAGAGGGCAACTTCGACGAGATCTGTTCCGTAGATCATGAAGGAACCACTGATCCTGACCTCGTTGATCTGAGAAGAGGCACCAATTGGGGAACCGGGACGAACTGCAGCTTGAGGAGCCGGTAACATCGGAAGATGAGAATGGATTCGTTGAATAATCGTAGTCTCGTCGACCGATTCGGTTGTTGGAGCACTGAAGGTCATTCGGAGGATTCCCTGACCGGATTCGTTCGTGAGGTAGCTAAGAGTAGCTACTCCGAAGCCCTCCTTCTTGCCAAGACGAGCTTCATCGAAGATCTCCTCAGGAGGGTCGGTCTCGGGACCCTGCCAGACGTTCATATAGATAGTCTCTCCTCTCGGGGCTTGATCCGACCTGAGAATGACGTTGTTGTAGTCGGGGCGGGTATCGACCGAACGACCCCGGTAGATTCGATAGAATCGTTCGACATCAAGCTTCTCAAGTTGTCCTCGGATCGGTTTGATATTATACTCGATGAATGGGACGATGTAGCTGGTCTGAGCCGAATCGAAGATGTCAGGGAGAGGATTGACTCCCTGGTCGACGGGATAATCATAAGAGATCATCACCGACTCGACAGTGATGTCACTATGGTAGAGGGGAACTATCCCAGTAATCTCCTGTTGAGCTCGAACATAACCTCGGAGGGTCTGAAGATCCCTCTGGTACTCAGCCTGATAAGCAGGAAGCCAGATGGTCTGGTAGTAGTCGATCACGTCGCCCATGTTGTTGAACTGTTGAGGGTATCCCACGTTGGTCAAGTAGACCTGGACTTGTTGGTAGAGTGCATAGTTGTTCCTGGCTTCTTCACTCGTGAAGTTGGGGACGGAATGAAGCCAGATTGGAATCATCTCGAGCGGATCGAAGGAGTCACCTCTCGACTTCGAGACGATGTCCCAAATCTGAGTCAGGGTCATGCTGTTGTCTTGAGAGAGGAGCTGATGGATGAGTCGAAAGATCGTGGTAAAGTCGGCGTTTCGATGCTCCTCGAGATCGAAGGTATCGACAAATCGCGATTCAAGATCTCGAGACAGACGAATGATGACATACTTGTGAGGTACTCCCAATCGAGCTGCCTGCTTGTAGAGGAACGAGACACTGTTATCATACGGAGAAGGCTGTATGAGCTCTTCCTCGACCTGAGTCGACATCTTTCAGGAGGATCTGAAAATTTCTGCGTTTCGCAATTCATCGATTGCAAAACCTAAGTCGCACCACTAGTAGCCCGATCGGTCTCGACAGAACACGATTCAACAGTTCGAGTTTGAGTCGTCTGGTACAGATTCTCATCATCACTCTGCTTTCTTCTCTCAGCTGCGCGAGCACAGGCGCCGGTCGACCGGTGAGCCGGCAAATAAGACTGTCGAATAATACTCCCACAGATATCACACAAGACTGAGCCTCGATCGATCGAGAACGGTCCAGTTGAAGTGACTGTGATTTCGATGGGCTGTGGAGCGTCCGGACCAATTGGACGAGTCTGGTGCTTCTGAGCAACCAGATCCGCGATTAACTTTCGCTGTGACATGATCGATTATTTGGAATCGAACTTGGAGAATCCCCGATAAATTTTCGATTTCTTCCCTTTCGCGATACCTGATATCGCAAAAGATACCCACTAGTATTGCTCAAGACTTTGTGCAGCATGAGAAGCAGCCAGTCACCTTCTTGTTGAACTTGATTTCATTTTTCTCGACACTGATCAGGAGCTTGATCAGTGGAGGAACGAGAGTCAAAAGGAGATCGCGAAGAGTCTCGTCCCAGCTCGCCGCAGCCAGCTCAGGAATCTTATTCAACTCTTCGAAGGTCTTCTTGATCGCCAGTTCGATCGTTTCGAGAATAAGCTCGCGCTTCTCCGTACCACCGAGAGACTTGACTCGACCTACATCGGACATCATCGCCGGAATGATCTCCGTTGCGATGGCCGCAATGATTCCGGGAATAGCGGCCTCCTTATCCTTCTGGATGGCTGAAATGATCCTGGTGATGGTCTTCTCATACTTCACCCAGAGCTCGTACGCAGTAATCGACATCGTCGGGTTTCAATGAGGACGAAAAAATTATTCGAATCTAAATGAGGAGGGTGAGCTCGAGCTCCCACTCGTTCACTGGAAAGGGAGTCATCCCACCACGTCATCGATAAAGTTTAAAGTCAGAACACAGCTCAGGGACATCAACCCTCGTCTTTATAGTCCCGTTCTCTACACTCAAGGTATGATCCGAGAACTCATCTCTTATCGACATGAGCTGCAACACAGACTAGTTTCTCTTTCACATCTACGATCAAGCCCGTCTTCTCTGGCGCATGCAGAGGATGGGGGATCAACCTTCACAACTACTCCGGTCTCTTTGCCATCTTCTCTCACTGTCGACAAGTCAAGGAGGTCTATCTCGATCATGGACGCCGACTTCCCAACTGGTTCCTCCGGAAGTTCGGTCGCTATCTCTAATTTCACAGTTCGACTGCGAAATGACTTTTTAGACGGGATCGAGGATGCTTGCCCATTCCTTCCTCACGACACACTTGTTATGCAGTTCGAAGAGAGCATTCTGAGAAGCGGCCGCCTTGATGACGAGGAAGGGTCACGCATCGCTCCGCAAATGAGTCCGGTTGCCACAGATGACGGATACTTCTCTCTGACAGTGAGATCATCAGCATAGACTTCTCGAACAACTGCCTGGATCCGAGCACGAAGCTCCTCCTTTCCTTGCCACGAAGTTATCCAGATGCGATTCATGAGGACTGGCTGAAGTGGCCATCGGCTATTACGAATCAAATTTACCTCCTGTAGGAGATAGATTAGAGTTTTTAGTCGCACGAAGTGCGGCCAGCTAGTCGCGCGCGATGTACTTGAAGTCAGACACAGACCAATACTCGATCGAGCCATCGGGGAACTTCCGGACGATTCGGATCGGGAAGGTGATCTTGCCCTTGATCGCCTCGTTCAGTTCCTGACGAGCAATCTTCTCCATGTCCCTCGATTGAAGTTGAGCAACTGGAATGAGGGGGATGGACCCTTGCCAAAGCTGAGCAGCCCGAGCTGCAATCAACCGAGCCTTCGCAAGTGGTCCCAAGTAAGGTGAAGAGATCCGCTCGGCTCCACTTCGAATTCGCGGACCAGTCAGTTCGGAGAAGTCCGTTTGGAATTCATTCTCGAGTTCGGGTTGCTCGATCTCGGGGGTCTCTCCTCCCTCCTCCTCTTCCTCTGGTTCGTAGTCCTCAAAGTATCCGAAGCTCATCGTCGCGAGATTGAAGTTTCGTCTGGGGTGACTTTTTTGGATCAATCTCGAGAGGACTCCTGAGAAAAGGATCCCTGAAAATCCTCACTGAACAAGTGGCCAGATCGACCATGAGTGCGCTCGCAATTTCCCAATCTGCGGTCAAGCGGAAGACGATCTGGCCGACTCCGAAGACTTTCTTCAACGATAGCCTCGATCGCCTCTTCAACAACCCCGATGAATGTCTCGGCTATGATCTTCAGAGAGAGCCTCGTTGGGGACGACTCGAAGAATAGCCTGACTCTGAGGGAGACTCTTGCAGTGAAAGGGATCGAATCTCCTCAAGTTCTCGGGGTGACAAAGTTCAATGCCGACTTTCAGTCGAAGCTACAAGGATAGGATCTTCATCTGACGAGATGAAGATTATGCTAGACCAGGTACGGAGTCAAGGAGCTTCGAGTAGATCGCCAACGGAATCCGCTCTAGAGGAACGGTGTAGGGAATGCGAATCAGGCAGATGTTATTCTTGATACAAGCCTCTGCCTTGAACTGATCCCGTTCTCTCTGTCTCTCAAACTCCTCCCAGGTCATTCCGGTAAAGTTGGGCCACTCGTAATGTTGGCGTCCGTTATATTCGATCGCGAGGCACAGCTCTGGGCAGTAACCATCCAGTTCGAGACAACGATTCGTCTTGTGGAGAGTGTTCTTCAACCAGCAGGGTCGAGCCTTTCTGAATCGGTGACCCGGGAAGAGTAGCTCCATGAATTCAATCGAGTATCTCTCTCCGATCGAGTCGTAGCTGCCCCGTTCTCTTGGTGGAAGGAGCCAGACTTGTGGGAACGATGGGAAATGTGGAACGATCTGCTGAGCTCTCTGAGAGCGCTTCCGAAGAAAATCGACTGCCTCATCGATGTTCAATCCCTCGAGTCGATCATAGGTGTCGGGTCGAGCGCCGATCGATCCGGGTTCTGTCTGAGTGCGAACTGGTCTCTTCGGTTCAGTCTGGGTTTGTGTAACTGGGCTCGGCTTTGCGAAGAGCAGAACAATGACTGCGATCACTAATAGAATGACCAGCCAGAAATACGGATAGGGTCCGTTGTTATCTTGCGTCGGCATCCTCTTTTAAGGAGAAAGAATTAAAGATAAAATGGCTACACCTCTCTCGCTCGTTCCGACGCCTGGAACGCGCTTGTATCTTCATCTCCCCGGCAAAATGACTGCCGAAGAGGGAGCTCGACGGATCGCTCAGAGTCTCGGACCAGTCGAGATCATCATCGTTCTTCTGGCTCGGCCTCGTTCGAAGCTCGTTCCGGGACATTCTCGGGTGAGCTTCTTCCAGACGGCTCAGCTCAATCAGGCCATCTTGAACTCTTTCCTCGACTCTGCAGAGCAGAGTCGGGTTCTCATCTTCGAGGCGGCGGCAGCCCTCGGCCAGCTCCAGCTTCCCCGCAAAACTGCCCGACTGATCACTCTCGGGACGGACTTCAAGACTCTCGAAGAACTTACTGAGACGGCCCGATTCATGAGCGGGCCGACCCTCCAGAGAGCCGAGATTCAACCACTCGACCTGACCCGATACCTCGGTCAGGTCGGTCAACTTCTCTGTGAAGCCCCCGCTCCTCAGCCCTGCAGTCAACTCAACTTCTCCTACGAGGGGATCCCAGTAACTGTTCCGATGACTCAGTCCCAGTACTATGAGTACCTGACCCGAATCCAGAGAGAAAAGGGAATCGGAAGACGGGAACCTTTCAGTGCTCTTCAGACGACAAACTTCTTGTATCCTCCCGAGCTCCAACAACTCCACAATGTCCCTCGTGAACAGAGACCAACTCTACCTCCCGATCTTTCAGTGCTTCAGGGTGGTTGGATTCCAGTCGAGATCACCTCTCAACTCCAAGAACGATCTCCTAAACTCAACTGGGTCGTCGACTATCTCAGGTTGAACCCCGGCAAGCACATTCTCTGGACTCAGTTCAACGAATCGAATGGAGCTCAAGTCATCTCCTCGATCTTGGCCCTTGCCGGATTCGAAGTCGTCACAGTGACGGGATCGGATCCACTTCCTCAAAGGTTCCGGAAGGTCAAGGAGTTCAACCGACCCAGCGATCGGACAAAGGTTCTCGTCTCAAATCTCTTTGCCTTCACCGGCTTTCAGTCGGTCGTCTCCCTGATCATGTTTGAACAGCATCCCTCCGACGCCGTCTTCAACAGTTACTTACGCCAGATTGCGACTTCGAGTGATCAGAGGAGTCTGACTGCGATCTTTCTCGTCTCGACCGGTCCGAGCGGTGAGGAGACGGTCGAGATCACGAACTATCTCCTGATGATCAATGCGGTCAACACAAGAGACAACATCTTGACTATCCTGAAGAGTGGTCAACTTCTCCCCGAGAAATTGGAGGTCTACCGGACCATCTTCAAGCTACCCTCATTGACTCTACAGGACCTCCAGGCGGCGATTCCTCGGGTCTTCGGTCGAGTCGTGCTCTAGATTTCCTTGCGATAGCAAGGAAACTACATGTAGTTGTTGGTATTAGAGGACTCTCCCAGGATCATGCGAATGAGAATCTCATCAGGGAGATCGACAGATCCCGGAACGTAGCTCATCTTAGAGTCTAAATCCATAAGAATACGGAGGAACCATTGAACTCAAGGACGTGATTGGGATGGGTCAGGACCCACTCGGAAATCATCGAGACGATTTCCTTGTTCATCTTTTACCTGGAGGACGAATAAATAATCTTCTAGGAGAGCCGTAATCATGGTTCAGTCTTCTCGATGGGTGTCATCGAGAACTACCTTCGAGGAACAACTCGAGCGTCCTCATTGAACCAACGTGGATTGAATTTAAATGGTCCGGCTGTCACAACAAGACGATTTGGTGGAATGCTCAAATTGGCCAAGAAATAGGCGATTCGAGTTCTGTATTTATCGAACTTGAGTTGCTTGTCGTTGATCCCATCGGTCTGCCCACACTGCGATGCCCACATGTAGGAGTCGAGATAGGAGAGGAAGTTTGGAAACGAATAGTACCGAGATGGTTCGAGTGGTATTCCGACCTGCGCAGCTTCCTCCGACGGAAGTCCTCGGAGAGGAATCGTTCCCAATTCTAGAGGAACCGGAAGAGTCGTGTCGACTGGGTAGTACTCATTCTGAAAACTAGCATGAGTCACAAGGTCTGGAGGAAGATCAAAAAGACCAGCTCGAAGTGCAGCCCGAGTGTAGGCCTCGGCGTTATTCCAGTTGATGATGTGAATGACAGTCGAATGAGAAGGACGAGGGGGTAGGGATAAACTTATACTGTTGACTGCATCTTTGAGGGCTACATCGTCGATCTGATTCATCGGAGCACCAATTTCATAGAAGATCGCCTGAAATCCTAAGGCGTCGAGAGCTTGACGTGCCTCCTCAGCCAACCGGGTACTGACTGGCTCTCCTGCTCCTTGATAGATCACATGGACTTCTCCAGCTCCTTGAGTGAACTGAGTCAGATTATGCTGAATCAGACTAGGATCTGATAGAGTATTGACATCAGTGAAGAAGTGGACGTTCTGAGGGGAATTCTGGGGTACGCCATAATACTGGACCATGAATTGAACATCGGGCCAGCGTTGAGCCAGTCCCGACGTGAAGAACTCATCGATCAGACGTGCGTCGGAAGGAAGACCGACGTAATTGTATCCTTGTTCCACGAATCGAGAAATGAGATCGATAAGCTCCTCTAGAGTTGCGTCCGGTGAAACCAGCTCGAAGTTGATAGCATCCGAGGGATATATCTGGGCGAGTCGAAGAAGATATGGAATCATGGGTGGTAGATCCAGAGGACTATCGATCCCAATGTAGACGATTCGACTTCGACATGACATTTTCTGAGGGACTTTTTTTTAATGAAGTCTTTCTTGTGAATTGATACTTGACAGTGGGATTGGAAGGAGAGTCAGACGATGTCGCGCCCTGTCTGTGAGTTCTACTTGAAGGGAACCTGCCGCTACTGTCGTCAGGAGAAGAGGGAAGATGGAGGATATTTGTGCAAACTGCTCGCGGCTCTGCTACGGATGCAAGAAGGAAACGCCCTTCGGTTTCCCTGAGATCTACTGTTCGGAGTGTCGAGAAAAGGACCCGAAGTGTCTCCTCTGTAAGGCCGCTACTCGTCTTCCAAACGAATACTTCTGCTCTCCCTGTCAGAAGTTCTCCTCAGTACTGTGGGAGGAACAAGTATGACAAGAAGACGACCTGCCCGGATCCTCACCCCTGCTTCATCACTGGCTGTCCTTCGACCATTCAGGGAAGCCCGAAGTAGATCTGTGATCGACTCAAGGGCTAATGAACGTGGTCTATCACCTTGACAACATCATCGTTTGTCAAATCCCTCAAGAGGACCGGAGAGAGCGGTTCAGAGTTCTCGTCCTCTATCGAGCCTCAGAGCAGTATCACAGTGGCTACTGCAGCGGAGCCGAAGAAGATGCAACAGTCTACTCGATCTTCAGCCGAAGAAGTTCGAACATCCGTGGATGAGACTCGAGTTGTCGAGTTCTTCCGTATCGTAATCAAATTGATTATGGCTCCTGGGGAACCCCTGCCAGAGAAAGATGTGGGCTCGGATCAACTCGCATCCGAGGGACGAAAAGATCAAGTTCTACGACCATCTTGGTGAGGATGAACATGTCTATGTGATTGAGGGGGCTGAGGAGCGCCCGACCAGTGTGACCACCCTGATCAAGAAGTACTTCCCTGAGTTCGACCAGGACGCTATTATTGCGAAATACTACGAAAAGTGGCAGAAGTACAAGCACCCCAAGTACTTCGGAAAGACTCCGGATGAGATCAAGATCGCTTGGGAGGAGAACCGAATCGAGTGTGCACGGTTGGGGACAGAATTACACAAGACGATCGAAGCCTACTTGAATAACGAGCTTGAGGAGGAGCCCGACACGAAGGAGTGGGGCCACTTCAAGCGATTCTGGAATGAGCTTCTCACAACCAAGCCGGACTACCGTATCTACCGGACCGAGTGGACGATCTACAATGAGAAGAAGACCATCTCAGGGAGCGTCGACGCTGTCCTGATGAAGCCGAATGGCAAGGTTGTCCTACTCGACTGGAAGCGAACGAAGAAGATTGAGAGTTGGAACGATTTCGGTCACTACGGCCTGGGACCCTTTGCTGGACTCATCCACTGTAACTTCGTCCACTACTCCATTCAGCTGAACATGTATCGGAGGATTCTCGAGACCTGCTACGACCTCGAGGTCGAGAGCATGTTCTTTGTGGTCTTCCATCCCGACAACGAGAGCTATCTTCTCTTTGAGGTCCCTGACATGCAGGCTCTGGTTGCTCCGGTCATCGATAACTGGCCTAATTGTGAGGCGTAATATTCCCTATGTTCGCGACATAGAGAATCGAATTAAGAGCTTGACTTTGAGAATGCAAAGCCTAGCTACTCTAGGTCCTCTGTGCTCGTCGTGTATGAAAGGGATTCTGATTCAGAGTCGTCGATATCTACGGCTCCCGCGATCGAACGGATCCGAAGGAGAATTCCTCCCACGAGAAAGCTCGAGATGACTCCAAGTCCAACCCCGATCAGAACAGCACTGTATTCGATACTGTGCAAGCAGTTGTTCTTTTGACATTCGACTAGGGTGTAAAAACCACTTGTAGTGACCGCAATTATAAGGAGGATGTTGACCAAGGAAGCCAGCAACATTTGATCTTCCGAGTTTGTTCTGAGTTCTCATCAATTCATCATCCTCTAAGTCTCTCCGAGATGCGCGATCGCAACTCGGTCAAACGACTCGATCTTCGTTTCATTCAAGCGATGGACGGTTCCACACAGTACACCTGCCGTGATTGAAACCAGATTGTCATGAAGGACGCCAACTTCAACCGCGCCTACAAGCGTCATCATAATCTCTGACCGAGAGGTGGTAAAGGGCCTTGCGATTATGCAGGGACCAGTTCCCTCTGAGTTCATCTACATCGGCTACTTCCCGGACGAGAAGAGTGAAATAGTCGTTCCACTCACTCAGGAGCTGAAGGACTACTGCAAGTCGTTCGGTTTACTCTTCAAGGATCAGTAAAAAAGCTTTCTGTAGCCAGTAAGGCTGCGAAAAGTTCTAGTCATTCCGAAGCAGTTCGATCAGGACTCGACAGTGGTCGAGGACGGCTTCGAGTTGATCCAGTTCGACTGAGGGGACGACGCGCTGCTGAATGATCGCCTTAAAGAGATACTGGAGGAGATCACCGGCCTCTTGACGAGCATCTTCCATCGTGCTGCGCCCGTCCTCCGACATGAGCCCTTGACCGTACTTCTTCAGACCATATTCATGGCGAGCTCGGATCAACTCCTTGACGTGATCGGAAGCCCCTTCTTTCTCGAGCCACTCAAGGAGAAGAGGAGTCACCTCGACGCCTCGCTTGAACGGAGGTGGTTCAGGAATCGAGGCCATCTTTCCTCTCCTCATCTCCTGGCTCCCTGATCAGTTCTCTTCTCTGTAGGAGGATTCAGAAACCTTCTTTGAGCTCAAGGTGGCGTAGGCTCTCCTCTACGAAAAGGAAGAGGAATCGAGCTCAATCCAGGGTTTTAAGAAGGAGAAGATAGCCGTCCTGGTAGGGCTGGAATCCCTGGATGAAGATCCGATCGAGCATAACATCGAGGAGTTTGGGGTTAGATTGCGTGCGAAGGAACTGGTAGACGAACGGATTCGCTTTCAGGCAGGCCTGGACGCTCGAGGGAGGAAGTGGTGTCAAGTAGAGACTCCAGATACTCTGTAGGAGATCTTGAGTCGTAATCTGACCACCCTGATAGTCGACCGGACTGGGCGGGAACTCGTTCTGGTAGGCGACTGGATAGTAGATCTTAAACTGGGATGGGAATCGGAGCTTCTGATAGAAGCGGCCAAGCGTGTAGTCCTTCCCCTTTCGGTAGAGATTGCCGACGAGGTCGGTCTGAACTGCGCTCGGGAGGATCCCAGCCTGCTGAATCTCTTGAAGAGTCTGATTGACGTAGTCCAACTTTCCCTTCAAGTGGATAATTCCATTTCACGACCTTCGTTGAGAAATGGTGGTCGGATCTAGAGGAAGAGCTTCAAGATAACCTGACAACTGGGAGATCCCCAGCTCTTCTTGGCGGAGTACCCATCGTTGTTTCCAGAGGTGACGTCACGACAGACTGCGCCGAGTGAATAGAGCCGACGTTCTTTCCACGGGTCTGGTTGATCAACGCGATGAGAGCAGCAACCACATAGTCGGCTCCATTCATGTGGATGATGTAGCCGGTGTCAGGATCGGCGACACCGCAGACATCAGGAACGCCTCTCTTCACAAGAGCGAGCTTCTTTTGATAGGATGGTTTTGCGAAGAAGGAGCTGACACCACCCGTTGCCCAACCATTCCGATCGTTCCAGACGACCTCCGAGACGATCTTGTTGATAGAGTTCAGTTCCGCCACATGAGAGGACGTAGGGACTTTCCTCTTTGACCATCGCTCGCTCCATTGTCGTCTGCCGTTGCCGTAACGGTGATACCAGCATCGACAGCCTGTTTGAAGAGTGCGTTGAACTTCTGAAGGAGAACCGAACCCCAGGTCTTCTCTGGAGTACCCCAGCTGATTGAGATTACGTTGACCTTGTCAGTGATAGCCTTCTTGATTGCTTCATAGAAGCCATCCCAAGTGTTGGGTGCAAAGTAGATTCTAATCAGGGCCTTGGGAACAATCGCGGCAACGATATAGAGATACAGGACGACCTCATCACTCGCTCCAAGGACTCCAATCGAGCTCACGTTCGGAGGAGTCGTAATCCCGAGTTGCTTGAAGTAGGCAAGGAGATCTTCCTCCCAGCTCGATCAGGGCAATGGTCTGGCCAGCTCCGTCTCCCTTTGGGAAGTTGTAGAGCTGGACAATCTGAACCGGAGTCAATGGAATGGTACGTGTTTCTTAGCTCCGTGAGCCTGGACTTCACTTCGTCTCCGAAGGTAGTGTTGTGTCGTAACGGGCATAGCGTCGTTTTAATGGGGATGAATTTCTTGTCTTCTAGAAATGGAGGAGCTGAGGCGTTCTACTCGCGGTCAGAGACGACATCAGGAGTACTGTCTCGAGATGAAGTCGAAGTTCCCGATCTATTGGAACAAGTGTAATGAGGCCTGCTGTGCTTGGTGCGGACTCAACTTCTATCGTCGCTACTTCGCTCAGCTGAATCCTGAGACCCTCTATCATTCTCATTGGTAGATCGGGATCGCAACTGGACAGAGAGCCCCAGGACGTGAGTTCAGCCAGTCGATCACATGATTCTGGTTGGCCATTGCCGCCATTCGCCTCCCGTAATCATCCGGAAGAACAGGAGGTCGCCTCTGAGCAAGCCATTGAACTACAGCAAGATGACCACCGATAGCTGCGGCATTGGCTCCATCAACGTTGGGAAGAAGTCCTGATTTCTCGTATGTTGAGATCAGCTGGTCGAGGTCACCACGACTAGCCGCTTCGTTGACTTCCTCGGTTCGGGTTAGTTTCTGGCCCATCTATTTTAGAGAAGGGAGAATTTTCAGCTTTGCATCTTATAAGATGTAAAGTTGGTGGTGGCGTCTAAGATCCGAGCAGGAGGATGTAGCCGTCCTCATACGGCTCAAGCCCCTCGATGAAGGTCAATTCGATCATCACATCGCGGAGAGTCGGGTTGCGCTCGTCTCAAAGAAATTCATAGACGTCTGGATTCGCCTGAATGTAGGCCTGGACCGAGGTGGGAGGAAGGCGTTCCAGATGCTTTCGAGGAGATCCTTCGACGAGACTGGTCGGGTCGTTGCGAGAACAAGAGGAGACGGTGCAAACTCATCGTATCGTGAAACTGGTAGGTAGATCGTAATGGTCGGTCCTCGTGGTTGACGACCAACATTGTAAAGTTGAATCAGCTCCGCTTCTACTTCGCCGCGATCAATGAGATCCTCGATCTGCAGGGAAGCTTCGGCACAACCTTCAACGAGGACGAGGAGAGGCAGAGCGACACGGTAGGTGAATACCATCAATACCCCGTCCAGAAGACTCTGGCCCTTCCTGAGGTCAGTCGGTACGATCAGATCGAACTCTGTGCTGATCCAACGAATAGATACCGAGCAGTCGTCCCCAAGTATAAGATGGGAGACGTCGTCCTCCTGGCGACGACGGGTCGGGCTCGGATCGCCTTCTATGGCAACGAAGAGCTCCACATCGGAACGAGGGGGTCAGTGGAGAGATCTACACAAACATCTAAAAAAACTTCGACGATCCTATTGGATCGTCGAACCTGAAGAATTAGAAGTCACCGCAGACATACTCTTCGAAGCCCTGGCTTTCACTGATTTCCTTGGCCAGGGCTTCGAAGATGTCTGGATATCGAGAGGCCAAGAGATTCGCAATTTGCGAATCGAAGTCGAGTCGAGCACGAGGCAGCTGAACCGGACTGGCAGATCGAGGCAGCATGCAACCTCCACCCGGCATCTTTTCAAACCGAGGGACAGAGATGTTCGGAGCCAGAAGAGGAGGTGACCTCTCGAGAGGGGGAGAGGAAACAGATCGAGCCGTCTGAGGAAGAGCGAACGTTGAGAGACGCGGCGACTTCTTCTCGGGTGAGTAGGCGAACAGAGGAGTGCTAGAGGGAGACGTTCGTCCTGACGAGCTCACGTAAGGACGAGACGAAGGGAGAATGACTCGGCTATCAGTCGATGCACCTCCGTTCCGGGAGCCGGGGGGTACATACGGTTGCATTGGAGGGAAAGAAGAGACTCCTCCCATTGGAGGAAGATACTCTCCTTGGGACGAGGGAACCGTAGGCAATTGGATCGGCTGCAGTTGAGGTAGTTGAAATCCAGGGGGCAACTGAAGCTCAGGAAGATCGAGTCCAGACTGCGGAGGGAGAGAGGATGGTGAGGGATATCCAGCTTCCATCTTTTCCCAGAGAGAATTTTCTTCATCTCAGCTTCGTCTGAGGTAGAATCTGTTCTCGGTGAGTCCACCAAGAGCGTCATGAGATCACGAGAGCTTGATAGGTCCTCACATTCCTCCCGAATTGGTCTTCATGTGGCTTGAGTCCTGTCAGAACGAGATAGTTCAACTGAGAAGTATAGTCGGAACCTGCGATCTTCTCGGGATGATCCCGGTAGATCCTATGATAATCGTCTGAAACGCAGCGAGCCAGATCGGCGCGGGTGAATCCCTTCTCATTCCGATGACTGAAGCTGATCGGTTCCTTCAGGGGATAGTCGTAGATGATTTGAATCTCGCTGTCCGAGACGACTGGATCGAACGCTCCAATCATCAAGGAGATGTCCTCGCTCGGATCCATGATACGAACGAATTCGTATTGAGGTTCATCAGCAGAGTCACTACAACCAAACTGGCAGCGACAGACAAAGTTCACTTGAGCCATCTTTTTAGATGGATTAGGTTTTTTTAGTCTTCGCTACTCTCCTCCTGACTTGTCTCGGTGTGACTTTGAGCTGAGGAGGGGGCTGTCACGACTCGACAGTCGCCTCCACGCTTCTCCATCTCTTGAGCAAGACGATCGAGTGCATTTCTGATCTGATCACCAACTCTCTTTGAATCGGTTCCTGTTGCCCAGACCTGATAAGTTGGTGCGGAAACGTACTGTAGTTTGACCTCGGGGAAGTCGGCCATTGCTGTCTTGACTCCCGCCTTGATCGCGTCGATTCCTTCGAAGGTATAGCAAGTCAGTTCGATAGTCGCCTCGATCTTCATCTCTTTGATGACCATTCTCTGACGAACAATCTTCCTGAGTGGTTCCTTCAACTCTTCCGAGACTTCTGGAATCTCCCTCCTTCGTAGGCGAAGCGCCGAAGGACCTGATAGGGATGACTTTCTCCCTCTTCATGACGTGAATAGAGGGGCCAGAGAACATCTTCACAAAGCTTCTCGTAGGGACGATGAGAAACCTCGGCGAGCTGTCGAAAGATGCTCACGAGATGCTTGCCCTTTTCATACTTGTCCGTTCCTTCATCGATCATCTTGTGGTCGACGTGCTTCTTACTCAGATAGACGTACTGCTCACTGGATCGGAGAACCTGGAGGACCTTCACGTTGCCGACATTGATGACCTTTCGAAGAGAGCGAAGTCGCTTCTTTGAGACCTCGGTTAGTGGAAGGAAGGCCTCGAAATTGTTGTATTCGAGAAGCCGACAAGTCACTCCGATATCGTCGATGACATCGATTCGGCTCATAACGAGTTCTCCGACTTCAGGAACCTGTCGTTGGTAGAAGTAACTCGACTCCATTTCTTCTCGCGGGAGGATCTTTCGAGATCGATCCCTCTAGATCGATCTCATTGCTTTTTCCCGGCTTTATGACCTCGTCTCATCTAGTGGAAGATCGAGATCGTGCTGACCGGATGCTGCTTCAGATCTTCGATGAACTCTCGGGTCCAGTCGTCCCTCTTATAATCCTGACAGCTGATCTTGACGTGACTATCCATCGTTGCAACTGTGACTCGGTCTCGATCGACGAAGTCCGCGACGAAGGTCTTACCATCTTCGCCGAAGACGAAGTAGTAGACTCCCTCGGCCTGCTCCAGGATCTCAGCAATATCCTTCGCCTCGTGATCGACCCGTTCGAGCTTCGAAGTGTCTACTTCAAAGCAGTTCTGAATGTACTTCAGAAACCAGTATGGCGAAGCCCAATCTTCTGCCCAGCGCTCGTCAGAGCGAGTCTGCTCATCCCAGAACTTGAAGAGTGGAACGACTCCCTGTTGAGCAATGCTGTGGAGGTTGCTCCCAGGAGCCGGGAACGTGAACTGACCGAAGGTGAACTTCTGGCTCATGGCGAAGAACTGCCCTCCTCCCGAGAGGGCAATTAGATGATCAATTTATTCCACGCTGTAGCATAGTCAGATCGATGATATGACCTTGACAGAGGAGGCACTTCCCTTTGAGTGTGGGAAGCTCAGCGAGAAGGTCGGGCTGAGTCGATAACCACTGATAGTACTTCTGAACGACTTCTTCTCTTGTACGGATTCCCCCATTTTGACGGTCGACCGATATAGATATCGTTTTCTTGTACCTCCGACCCTTCTAGGTCTTGGCGACCTCGACGGGAGAATCTTTCCTCTTCTCTTAACTCGACCTCCGGCTCAATTAGAGAGACTTTTCGTTCTCCTTTTGGAGGCAGGGGGAAGGAGAATACAGATTAGGACATATCGACTTCTTGACCGACTCTGGTAGGTGAAGGGAAAGCCCAGCCTGAAAAAACGACCAGACAATTGGAATTTAACCTCCGGGAAAAGGATGTTTCCTTTACTTCGAGACAAACTTCAGGAAGGCTCTCGAGGGATCACTCGAGACCAGGCTACTCACTTCTATGCTCCTACCAAGAGCTACTTCACTCTGACCCCCGATGAACAGGCCCAGTTCTGGATAAACTACTGCGACACTGTCGCAGATGGTAAGAATCCCAACGTCTTCGAGGTCATTTCGAGTCGTGAAGCGATTCAGCTTGGCTTCGATGTGAGATTGTCGTTTGAACGGCAGCAGGTCACCTATAACCCAGAGGTGGTCTCCCGACTGGTCGATTCGATCGACCAGTATGTTCAGTATGTTGTTGGTGTTATCCAGACGGCTCTCGCCAACTACTTTGAGAGAACTCAACAGGGAAGTGAGTACATCGCCTGCTACCTTCGTCGAGACGACAGCAATGTCCTGGTCTGGAATGAAAGCAATGTCGAATATGCTGGGAGGATCATCTTCCCGTATGCTCGAATTCGCCGTGAGTATGTCTCGAAGTTCAGTCAATTTGTTCGTAACGAGCTTCAGTTGAAGGGGGATGGCCCCGATGAGTACCTGAGTATACCTCCTGTGACTGGACTCGATACTTTCATCACACCAATCAAGGACATCGTCGAGTTGTACGGCTCGACATCGGGCGAGGATGTTGCGCCCCTGATGATCTATGAGATTTACGGATTCCTCAACACCGACGTGAAGATGACCTTCGAACTGCACAAAGTCTTCTCCCCTACTCTCCACACGGTTGTTACTCAGAACATTATCTCACCTCAAGTCATCATGGAGAAGATAAATGAGAAGGGCCTCGAATACTGGACGCCTCTTTTCTTTTCGGCTGGTTTCTACGACAGTCCACTCGAGGCCTACAACGAGGTTCTTCTGACTGAATCAGAGGCCCCCAAGGTCAACATGTCTGACATCCGCGAAGGTGGCGAGGTTTTGACCAAGCTGGAGAGAGCCCGACGGCTCCTCGCTTTCGTCTCGATAGAGCGAGTAGAGAATCATTGGTCCTGGATCGATCTGGGTCAGGCTCTCCACTCGGTCGATTCGGGCTCAGAGGGACTTCGTCTCTGGAAGTGGATCACGAGCCAGTCGGACGTCAAGACGGAGGAGGACTGTGACATGGTCTGGTACTCATTCGAGTCTCAACATGAGATCGACATCGAAACGCTCGAATACTTTGCGATGGTCGACAATCCGGAGCGTTATGCCGCCTTCTGTAAGCAAGATGTCGACAGTGCGATCGAGAAGGCAATCAACATGCCCCAGAACATCCCGGTCGCCGAGGCCTTCAAGGCCTGCTTCCCTTACCAATTCGTCTGCTCCAACCAGGAGCGAGGCGAATGGTACTTCTACGACAGCCATCGTTGGGTCCCGATCGATGGAACGTCGACTCTGATCCTCTGGCTGATCAAGAAGTTCCAGCCGAAGCTGGAGCAGATTCAGCATGAGACCACTGGCAAGATTGCGGCGAGCCGTGACCCCGAGTTCAAGTCACGACAACAGAACAAGCTCACCTTGATTGGTCAGCTCATCGCCAAGCTGTCTGACATCGGCTTCTTGAAGAAGGTTTGTGAAGCGGCCCGTATCTTCTATCACAACCCCAACTTCGAACGCCTTAAGGACTCGAACCCTCATTACACGGCGACACCGTCTGGTGTAATCGATGTTCGTGGAGGAAAGGGCTTCGTCCGGCCGGGCAAGCCCCAGGACTACATAACTCGCTGCACACGCTATCCTTATCCTCACGAGTACCACTGGCAACATAAGGCCGTCGTGATGACGATGGAATATCTTGGCCAGGTCTTCCGCAGCCAGACTCTTCTCGAATATTTCCTTCGCTTCTCTGCCTCCCTCCTCCTAAGCGGTAACACGAACAAGATCTTTCCGATCTTCTCGGGTCAGGGCAACAACAGCAAGTCGATGCTCGTTCGTCTCTTTGAGGGTGCCTTCGGCAACTATGCCGTCAAGTTACCAACCAGCCTCATCACTGAGAAGAGGACGGGAGCCGATCAGGCCACTCCCGCCCTGATTCACTCTCAAGGTGCGAAGGTTGCCTTCCTCGAGGAGCCGAACAAGCGCGAGGTGATTCAGTCGGGTACAGTCAAACATCTGACCGGACGCGATACTCAGTACGTTCGTGACCTCTTTCAGAAGGGCAGCAAAATCGTCGAGATGAACGTGACGATCGTCCCGATTCTGATCGCGAACAAGATTCCAGCCATCCCGGACTGTCAGGAGGCGATCTGGAACCGCACTCGCGTGATCGAGTTCACCTCGAAGTGGTCGAAGTCCGCCCCGGCCGATCCGGAGGAGCAGTACCGTCTGGGTATCTTCCCAGAAAACCGCTTCTTCGACAACAACATTCCTATGATGTCGCCGGCCTTCCTCTGGATCCTCGTTCAGAAGTACGAAGAGTTCTTCCAGATGGGTCTCGGTGAGCCTCCGGAGGTCATGCAGGCGACAGAGAACTTCCGTGTCCAGAACAACATCTACATCCACTTCACCCGTGACTGTGTCGTTGAAGCTCTTCACCCCGAAACTCGTCAGAGGGACGAGAAGGCATCGGTCGAGTTGAGAGAGCTCTTCAACGCATTCAAGAACTGGTGGGCTGGCCAGGAACTTCCTGGCAAGAAGCCTACGATCACCGAATTCAAGGAGAACCTCGAGATCACTTGGAAGACGAAGGCCGATGCCGAGAACAAGTGGTATGGTCTCCGCCTGAACATCCAAGAAAAGCAGATCCAGTCGATCCTTTCCTTCTAAGACAATCGTTCTTGTACCGAGCGGTACGAGAATCTCTCATAAAATAACGCCTCCAAGTAAAAATGCAAATCTGTGCACAATTCCATGCAAATCCAAGCGTGAATCCGGTGACCGGGCGCCAGATTTCAATCGGTGGACCCGCCTATCGAGATCTCGTCAGTCGATGTGGCCCTCCACCGTCACTTCAGGCGACGAGATCGGTGAGCTCTCCGACTGTCACAAACCCTTCGGCACAGCCGATGGCTCTGCCATCGACGGTCATGCCGCTGGCAGCACCCTGTCCACCCTGTCCTAATCTCGGTCAGACTCAACAGATCACACCTTCGGTTGCGCAGCCGACCTTGACCCTTCCCTTGATCGCTCCACAGCGTCAGAGTTCCTTTGCGCAGTCGGTCCGTCCTCCAATTCAGCCTACTACGCCTTCTCAACCACTCTTGACCGTTCCTTCGATCATACCTCAGCGACAGGACGCACCTGCTCCTGTTCCGACGATCCAGCCTCGTGAGCCAGTCGCAGAAGGAACGTCTCCTCTCGTGATCAGTCAGGAGGTTCAAGATCGTTGCGTCACCTATGAGATCGGACGCGCAGACGAGGACCGCCATTTTGCAGCCCGATTCGGTCCTGTTCGCTTCTATGGCGTCTTTGATGGACACGGGGGTCCTAAGACTCGATTTGCACCGTCGAATTCGGTCACAGCGAACTTCCTGCGTGACAACTTCCCTCAGAAGTTCTACTCGAAGCTGAGTCGGCTCAACTTGAACGACCAGAACCAAGTTCGTCAAGCTATCAACGAGACCTTCTTCGAGCTCGATCGAGAACTCTATGAGAGAGGCGATGCTGGTGAAACTGGGGCGACAGCAGGAGTTGCTCTGATCACTCCGACTCGTCTCTATCTAATCAACCTGGGTGACAGTCGCTCAGTCGTCTTCGACAACCAAGGTCGAGTCATTCTCGAAACACAGGACAACAAGCCAAACGATCCACAGGAACGTGCGCGAATCGAATCCCTCGGTGGCTCAGTCAACTTCTACATGGGGACCTATCGAGTGAACAACAGTTTGGCAGTCTCCCGCGCCTTCGGCGACTACGGTCTCAAAAGATCGAACAAATCGGCGGGCTATGATCCTCAAGGATGGGTCTCTGTTGTTCCCGACATCTACATGATGGACCTGCCACCGAATCCTCGAGCTCTCTACCTGGTCATGGCGTCGGATGGCCTCTGGGATGGTTTCAGCTCGGAGGAGGTCGCTCGATTCTTGACGGAACGATCGATGACCGGTTCGAACCTCTGTAGTGAACTCGTCAGTGTTGCTCGAACGAGGACGACTGATGATGTGACCGCAATTCTGGTTGATGTTTAAGTCTCTCTTTTGCGTCGTTCGACGCAAAAGGTTATTCGATCTCCCGAAGCCGATCCTCCCAATCACGACGGTTCTCCTTTGAGATGAAGACCTTTACATAGAAGTCGTAGGGAGTTTCGAATCTCTCCACAGTCTCAGGTTGATGTGGATAGGAGACTTGACAACATCACCGGATTCCTTCTGATGGACGATTTTACTCTCAATACGGTCCAGTAGAAGACCGTAAAATCATCACAGTTATGGTAGAGCAAATAATGCTGTACTTCTCGCTCTTCTTTCTCCTCGGATGTCAGGGCTGGACTGTAGTAGATCCAGGGAACCTCCTCTAAGCGGGTCTTGAGGAAGGCCGAGGGCTTCTGTTCAAGACATAATTCGATCTCATCTTGAACGAACCTGATTGCTCTCCTGACTCGAGGATCTTGATCACAGGGGAGGTTCTAGAGAATCACTCTTTCGTACTGATCAGTACGAAAGGGCTCTCTGGCTACTTCTTTGTGCTCCGCCAGTTCTGATCGAGGTCGGCACGACCAGCCATGGGAGTTGGGTTGGATTTTCTTTTGTCTGTTGCCGTCGGGACGACGATTGCCTCCGTATTCGGAGGTGATTCTGGTGAACTCAAGTCTGTTTCATTGAGGTAGCCCATCTCGATGAGATGGGCTCTTGGAATGAATCTGGTGTCTCCTCTCCCCATCGTTCCAACAATCCATCCGTCAGGCAACTTCTTCAAGACATAGTGTCGAGAGAGGTCGACTAACGGCTCCTCCAAGGACAACTGAGAATTCATCTCTTCTTTTATCGATCGGACTCCGATTTAAGATCGATTTATAAGATCTTGAGATAAACTTCGTTCTATCTGGTGACGAGGACTACTCGATTCGACTCCGGTAGTAGAAGTCCATCGATTCCGTACCGAGGCCCATAGAGTCCAGGAAACTCATCTGAAGAAGAAATCACTGATCTGATCGACCATCGAACCAGAGAGGTATCTTTCCCTTTGTGATCGAATAAAAGAGGAGGAGTCCCGAGGTGATAAAAGAGGAATTCGAAAGGCTTCGGCTGAACTGAGCTCGATTCGAGGAGTGACTGGACTGAAAGGTCGTATAATCTCCTCGAATCGAGCCGACTGAACTGCTCTCCTGGCTCTCATCGCCTCGATATAATCTCGATCGTACTCGCTGATAAAGTCGTCGAGTTCATAGTTGGCCGAGCTGAGTCGCCTGATCATCATTCTGATTCTTTCTGGATCCCAGTCTCTTCGAAGGATGAGATCATCGAGGCTCCTGCGTGAGAGTTTGTTCATCTCGGTCTGCTGATACCAGTCGTAGATCTCTCTTCGAGCCGACTTGATCTCGAGAGGATCCGGTTCAACAGAACTCATTATGATCTCGAGGAGCTCATGACGAAGTTCTGCAGACATATTCAAACCGATTAAATTCGACCGGCCAAGCAAAGGATCCGACGGGATCGTCGATCAGGCTAGCAATGCTTTTCTCAGTCAGCGGGATCAGTCGAAGCCCTCCTCTCTTTCTGGATCCGCAACCAGTCGACTAATCTGACGAGGAATCTGAATCCTACCGATGATGAGATCGAGGTGCCACCGGACCTGATCGAATCGAGGAAGGAATGAGATTCCTTCGTAGGAGACACCAATTGCCTGAAGAATCCAAAAGAGATTGGTCACCGAAACGGTCGACTGAGAAGCGAGCAGGTGGGCGAATTGTCGAGACGAGTCTCCCAGAGAGCGGTCAGCTCATAGTAGAGTCGAGTTATTACGAGAAGAATCGACCACTCCGATTCGGTGATGAAAGCTGTGTCACTGAAGTAGTTCTTGAGACCCGAGTAGATTCCAAGAATACCCGATTCGCCGGCAGGGCGAATTAATCGGCAGAGATCGTAGATCAGACCACCGATCTGGAGGATGATAAAGTAACTTTTGTCAAGATGACTGAGCCAGGGGGCCCGAAGTTCCTTAGGTAGATGAACTTCATCATTCAGGGTCCGAAATGACCTGAGACATAGAGGGCCCGAAATTCTTTCGAGACCCCGGTCCTCCAGAAGAGAGTTCGAATACTCGAGAAAGGCCTGACTCGAAAGGACCGCATAGAATCGATCAATCAGTGACTGACGCTTACGTTCCCACGGTGGTGGCAGATAGATTGGCTCGCCAATATCGACTTCGAGAAGAACGGGAGCATCGTTCGGAATGAACCGCGTTTCTCGAGAGAGGCGAAGACACTCGTAGGTCGCAAATCGGGTCCTGACGTCTTCATAGTTCATCACGCAATTGTAACATCGATCTTCTTTGAAGTTCGATTCGAAATTTTGTGACGCTAGAGGAAACCCGATGTTTGGTGGATTCAAGGAGAGATCCCTCGAGGACCGATCTCGAGTCTCAGCAAAGCTTCTTGAAAGATATCCTGACCGAATACCGATCATTGTCGATCGACCACCTCCCAGCTTCACAAGGCGCGATACGATGCCGCCAATCGACAAGCATAAGTTTCTTGTTCCGAAAGACCTGACCATGGGGAAATTCGTCTACGAAGTCCGAAAGCATATCAAGATCGATTCTCGACAGAGCATCTTCCTCTTTGCGAATGGCACTCTCATACCGAATAACGAGTCGATCTCTCGAACTTATAGTCGGTACAAAGACATGGACGGATTCCTTTATATAACATATGCGACCGAGAATACGTTCGGTTGAGCTTTTATGTTATTAGGAACATAAAAGTTATTGGAAGAGCCTGTCGAGCTCTCTGACGAGTCCTTTGACATCAACACGAAGCGCGGCCCCCTGTCGCCGCGCATATTGGTTCAAGACGAAAAGTTCCGAAGCACAATCGTAGCAGTGACATCCGATCTGATCCGGAGGAACCCCCTCGATCGCCTCATAGTAGGTCGCTCGTGTGATCTGATTGTGATAGGCAAGGGCCTCTTCGTACTGCTTGACATCATAATCGACCTCAGTTCTCTGGTCGAGGACGAGAAGGCGAGTTTCAGTCGAGGTTGCTCCGACCCAGGGCTGTAGAAAGATCGTTCCGTCAGAATAGCCGAGATGTTCGGGAATCCCCTCAATCGGATAGGGCATGACAAACTTAAGTAGAGAGGCCGCTGGTTTGAGGATCTCCATCCAGACACGCTGAGCCTCGAGGTCTTCAATGATGAGCTTCTGACGATCAAGTTCGGGAGAGCCCTCCTCGACACGACGAATATCCGAGATGAAGAGGATCCGACGGCCCTCTCTCTGAAATCGAAGACTGAGTTGTTGTGCGGTCTGAGTTGTGAAGAGGTTCTGATGAATCTCTCTCATCGGAGTGGGTTGGACCGTGAACGGCTGTGGGTCGTACAGGACAAAGAGAACTTGCTTAAAGAGTTCGGCGAGAATCTTCTGATGAAAGCCACCCGCCGCGCCAGCATAGATCACGACGTCGTTCGGAAGGGAGAAGCGAGAGAGGAACTCGATTTCAGTGATGAGGAGTTTCCTCTGACCGGAATGGACAAATGTCTTGATCTCTTCATTTCGGGGTCGGTAGGGAGCGCGAGGCGCTGTCTTAAGATCGAGAAGACGGTCCTTTGCAGTGAAGAGAGGCTTTCGTTGGAGAGGAAGCCGACAAGCTGCGACCTGCTGGAGATGCGGATTGGCCAGGTAGAGTCGACGTTCTTCTTCCGGAAGGCTCGAGAGGATCTCATTGAGGCGATTCTGTTGCTCTTGGCGTCGTTTTCTCGAAGCGACCGACGAAACCTCACCAACCTTGGCGAAGCCCTTCGGCTTCGTCGGCGTTCCGGACGGCCTTTGAACTCGAGTCTGAGCAGCAGGCCCCTGTAATTTGTTCACTCCAGTCCATCGTACTTCCTTTGGACTGGTAGGCAGGCTAGAGCTGGTCGGTTGCTGTCCTTCGGATCTCTGATCCCGATCCTCCATTTGGGGTGGCTCTTATTGATGAAGTTGTTCTCTTAGGTCAATTTTCTGGATCCGAACTTAAAAAATCTCGGCTCTAGAAAAGATGTCATCGGTCAGGTTCTTCCCGATCAGTTGGTTCGAAGATGCCAATTGGAGGTCGGTTCAGGTGATTGGTCGACTCGAGAACTCTCGGTCCATCTTTCTTCGAATTGGTTTTCGTCCCTACTTTACAGTTCGATATCCTCCGGATCTTTCTGCAGAAATCATCGACGACAGTCACACTTTCCTCGTGAGTGAGACACCCGTCGCTGAAGTCAAGAAGCTTGATGAGGGAATCTACCGGATCTCAAGTCTCAATCGAGAGGATTACGAGAACAGTGTCGCCTTCTACGAGAAGAACGGTCTGGGAGAGATTCTCGACAAGGATCAAGACATCAAGAGTAAGTTCTTCGCTGAGAAGCGGATCTCTCCTGGCTCTTGGCAACAGGCCTCCGACTTGAAGACACTACTCTTCAATGTGACTACGAACAATCGGTACACGTCGACCGATCTCGAGTTCTTCACTTACACGATCTCCACGATCGATCTACCCATCCCTCCTCCAAATAGTCGAATCGTCTTCTTTGATCTCGAAGCAATTCCATCTGACGACGTCTCCTTCCCTGACGCCGAAGCAGACGAGCCCCCGGACAATATCTTTGCAATCAGTCGGATCCTCTATGACGGAATACAAACTCAGTCTACAATCTTCATCTTGACCGACAAATCACTCCCTCCTCGTTACCAGACCAATGCCGCCCGGACTGGTCGCCCCTTCGATGTTACGATCCAGAGATATGCAACTGAGAAGGAGATGCTCCAGGCCTTCTTCAACGACCTGACCGAGATTCGTCCCGACCGTCTCGTCTCCTTCAATGGTCGTCGGTTTGATCTCAACTACATCGGAGAACATGTTCGTCGTTTCGGAATCACCCTTCCTCCTTTCACCAAGATCTTGAACTACACGCCCTACTTCTACCCGACTCTGGTGGTTCAACAGAAGCCGTTCCCTCTTCGTGAAACTATCATGGCCTTGAAGAGCCCAAGTGTCAGTCAGATCGATCTTCTTGACTTCTATCGTCGTCTCTATCCTCAACTCGGCAACCATAAGCTCGAGACGATCGGGCAGATCGTTCTGGGACGTGGTAAGACCGGACTGACCATTCGTGAACTTTTCGCGAAGTATCGACGCTCTTCTCAGGAGGACCTCTTCGAGATCATCGACTACTCGATCCTCGACTCCCTTCTTCTCCGGGATCTCTGGGAGGCCTCGCAGATCGAGACTCATCTGGCTCGCATGGCTAACTTCTGGAAGAATGATGCCGAGTACGTCCTGACTCATGAACTCGAGGATCTCTTTGAGGATCTCCTCCGTTACATTACCCCGAACGTTCCGAGCACCAAGTATATAGTCGGTCGCCCTCCTCTGGCTGAGCGTCAATCCGGAATTCATCGAAACGTCTACCTCTATTCCCTCTCCGACATCTACCTGACCGCCTTGGAACAACTAGGAGAGCCACTTGCAGACGCGATCGTGGACTATTTCCAAGGAACGAACGATGGAATCATCCCCTTCAAGTCGGGATACTTCCCGGTTACCTTTGAGTCGATCCGGAGCTTCATCAATGCTCAGACCACTTCACCTCCCGTTTGGGTCGAAGAGAACTCCGTCGCGATCAAGGGAGCACCCCGAACTGGACCGGATGATCTAGGACCTCTTCCCTACTTCCCGCTGGCCGACTTCGTTCCTCTGATCATCGTTGCAAACAAGAGTTGGATTCTGGTGAACGGAAGTGGTGTCGTCTTCAAGAAGGGAATGAGTTCCTTTGTTCGACCCCGGTTCCAACTTCTTCAACGGTATGTCGACTACATCGTCCAGACTCTCCTCCAGAATCCGCAATTCACTGCCAGAGATCTTCGATTCCCTCAGTTCGAGACGAGTCTCGACGACTATGCTCTCGAGACGAAGGTGACAGCGGAGGACTTTGCTCAACCACCGGCTCAGAAGCAGAAGCAAGCAATCATTCAGCAGCTTCGAGAACTTGGACAAGGAGCAACTACCTCCTGGCGCCGTGTCAGATACATCGAGACGACAGACGGTCCGGTCATCGAGGAGATCTATTCGAGAGACCCGGGCCGTTACGCGGCCAAGATAGACGTCGACTTCTATAACAAGAAGCTCCAGGAGGCGATTCGATCGGTCATCGGTTGAGATGAAAAATTCTTACTTGAGGAAAGATGAACGCTCCAGGAGTTCCCTCACCGAATGAAGCTCCTCTCCTGATCGAGGACTTCCAGGATATCATCGAGCCTCTTCCGTTGCCTTCACAGCTTCCTCGGATCATGAAGCCTCCTCGCGAACGCGTCGTCCCACTTCCTCCCGTTCTACGGCCCGTCGTGACGGGCGCTGGTAACTTCATCCCGCCTCCCAAGTTGATTAACTGAATCTGCGTCATAATGACGTAGATTCTTAAAGTTCAAGCCGGCCAAGCAGACTCAGCTTCCTCTCGATGACCTCACAAAGGTCGAGATTATTCATTCTCTTGTTCTCGTCGGTCAGATCGACCAGAATCTGTCGAAGACTCGCCTTCGAGGCCAAGGCAGGGTGCAGCTCTTTCGAGACAACCTGATGTGTGACAGGGTCGATCCACTTGTAGACGAGAATCAGCTCACAATCCTTATTAAGACGGCCGAAGAGTGTCTTCTCTGTCTTCTTCTTCTCTCGATCAAGTGAAGGATCAGTTGTTAGAATAATCACACCAGTCAAAAGGACCCCCATGGTGGACATCACTAAGTTGAGGGGAATTGCGTTGGAGGGGGGAGGTGTCGCCGGAATAGGACACGGAGGAGCTGTCAACATCATCGATAAGATCGGGGTCTATCGACAGCTGACCCATTTTGCTGGCTCGTCGGCCGGCTCGATGGTCGCTGCTCTGATGGCCTGTCGCATTCCTACCGACAAGCTAAAAGAAATACTTCTCGAGTTCGACTTCCGTCTTCTCGAAGACAACAGCTGGTTTGTCGGTCAGGACATCTACCGACTCTGGTCCGAGTATGGCTGGAATCGCGGTCAAGCCATCGAGGAAGTCTTCGGTCAGATTCTTCAGAAGTATGTCGGTGACAGTGATCTGACCTACAAGCAGGTCGAGGAGAAGTTCGGCTCCTTCCTGATCACGACGAGCACCGATGTCGGAATGAGGGAGACGATCTACAGGAGTCCAGAGACGAGTCCCGACCTACCAATCAAGCGAGGAATTCGTGAATCGGCCAGCATTCCGATCTTCTATTGTCCAGTCCGAGCCGATGGAACAATGTACGTCGATGGTGGGCTCCTGAACAACTACCCGATTCGGAAGCTCTACGAGTACCTGAAGCCAGAGGAAGTCTTCGGATGCAAGCTCATCAGTAAGAGTGACCGGACGACTTGCCGCCGCTCTCAACAGCCGAATCTTCCACGTAACTTGACCAGCTATGTCAAGCTGATCATCACAATGCTTCACGACTTAAACTTGAAGGCCCACGTCGACGAAGAGGATTGGAAGCGGACGATCAAGATCGACGTCGGAACGGTCTCGGCGACGGACTTCGACATTTCGAAGGAGGGGAAGCTCGCCCTGATTGGCAGTGGTGAGGCAGCTGCCCGTAAGTTCTTCGACTACAATCTCTAATGTGTTGTTTTACATCCTGTCAGGATGTAAAATTACTGTTTATGAACTTCAGGTTGGCCTTCTGGAGAGCGAAATACTTCCGTTCGCCTTCTTAACTCGATAACCATATTGTCCGCGAATGTACTTGTCGACCTCTTCTCGAGTATCGAAGTACTCCGGCGGGAACTCGATGTCGCTGTCCTCCGGACAGTAGGTCACCTTGTAGACTTCGATGAGCTCCATGAGTCTGGGATTCAGGATCACTTCTCAGGTATCGAGACTACTGAATGAGTACGAACGGCTCGGGGAGCGGAAAGTAGCCCTTCTCTGTTTTGAGGAGCCGGACCTTCGCCAACCTCTTCCGGCGATACTCATCTGTCGCAGCTACTTCTGTCGAATAGTAGATCGATTGATGATTCCACTTCCGACGTAACTTGCTGTATTCCGAAACGGTCACCTATAGGCCTCGACGACTTCCATTTAGAAGTGGATCGTCTCCGAGTCGACCTTCTCAATACTGCTCGGGTGATATATGATTCGCTTTCGCCTCATCTAAAACGAGCATAAGTCGATGATCCCCGTTTCATGAGCATGCCTCTTGACATGTTCATGGGAATTCAGATCTCCAATCCTTTAGAGGGCCCTCTGGGCAATGATGATCTGGCCAGCATCTCCATGTCGCGGCATGCTTCCAATCAAGAAGAGGAAGACCACGAAGAGGATCAAGAACGACCAGAAGAATCCCAAGATCGTGAAGAGACTGAAGAGCGCATAGACGGCCACATAGACCAGGAAGGCCAGGACCAACGAGAGAAGGATGGTTCGGAGCAAGTCCATTTTTTAGGTGTCCAGATTTTTTGTGGAGATTTTTCGATTACTCGACCGAAGAGATTTTTCAATCTGATCAGGCGATTTATTACATAGACTATCAGACGGAATGATCGACGCCTCATAGAGTAGGGACCATCTAAGCTGACCCTGTGATTCGAGTAGAAGAGGCGAGGTTATAAATCCGACTAGAAACTGCCTTCCCAAAGAAAAAGTTCACTTCGGACTCAATCGCCATTTTATCATCTCATGTCCACAGCACAATACAATCGTTACGCTCTCCTCTCAGGAGAGGATTCTCCTCAGCGGGGTAGTCCCGAGACCATCCCGGCCTCGGATTTGCCTCGAGTTGCTTCTTCGGTACGTCCATCAGATCGTCGCCCTATTTCTGAGAAGAAACCTTGGCGAAGATTTCAGGGGACTCCTGAGAAGAAACCTCAGCCCGCTCGAAAGGCGGTCGCCGTTCCTGCTGCCGTCATCAAACAACTCGAGCTCAGAAAGAAACACAACTATACCTATCGGGTCGTCAGCAATGGAAACATCGAGAATAACTGCACTCTCTATGTCAACACGGGTGTAGCTCATGCTCATCAGATCGAGGAGCTCTTCAAAGATGCGATCGAACGCGCCAAGAAGATGCCCGAGGTTTTTGGAGACGACTTCGAGTGTGATGTCAAAGTGAATGTGGTCCGTCGTCACAGTGGTGAATACATGGCCTATGCCTTCGTCGATCTGACCAACCCGAAACTCTACTATGCTCTGATTGGTTGCAATGTTGACGGAAGTGAGCGGGCCATCTACGTCGACGACCCAAACTGGTCTCCTCCTGCTTCTACACCGCCGACTGCCAAGATCGCCTGGGCGACTGGAAAGAGCTGGGCGGACGATGACGATGACGAACCGATCTTTCGAGCACCTCCCTCTGCTCCGAAGATTCGACGTGAACTTCCGCCTCTCTTGACCCTTCGATCCTACACCTACGACAAGCAGCAGATGGAGCATCTTCAGACTCAGGAGACTCAAGGTACTGTGACTGTCTCGCCTGCCTTCATCACGCCAGGAGTCAATGATGAATACGACGACTGCAGTCTTTATGTGAGTGAGGTTCCGGAGGTCGACTACGACTTTCTCTATGAGATCTTCTCGCGATACGCCCGCTCAAGCAGTCCGGACGAGGACGAGACACATTTCTTCCCAAAGATCACCATTCGGAAGAGTAATAAGGAGGGTGCCGGGAAGGGTCTCTACGCGATCGTCCAGTACGCTCACCCGTACGATGCCAAGTATGCCCTCCAGATGCTTCAGAAGATTCGAGCTCGTTACAATGGCGTCGACATCTCGATGCCAGTTCGTCACGCTTTCAGCAACCGTCGTAAGAAGCGCTAATGATCTACCTTCTATTCGGAAGTAGATCTACACCTGAAGGAGTGAATTAATCAGATCAGTTGTCGCATAGCGCTATCATAGGCGTCGGAGTAGAGGAGCAGGTAGTCCTAAGGTCTCATGAATCTGGGAAGGAGCTCGAGTAAGGTGATCTGTTTCGTATTGAAGTCGTTCACAGCATCATCATAACTCCTACGTTCTTGATATGTAATGACGTGACTCAAACTTGTGGAGCATCTTCAGGAATCGGTCCAGATCCCATAACCTGCCAGTAGATCGAGGATCTGAAGATTTCCCACTTTCCCTGATTCGTTAGACATTTCTTGCCAAGAGATTTGAGAGTTCAGTGTAGTCATCAATGACTTCATCTGCCTCCTGACCACTATTCGCAATGAACTGAAGAGTAGGTTGTCTTCCAACGATGTCGAACTGCCAGACTCCATTAATCGGTCGGGGGTAGAAGGAGTCATCAGGATACCAGTATTGTCGATAGCGAGGATCTGATAGAGAACTTTTCGGGGTCATTGAGCCAGGACATAATCATCAACTTGAACTGGACGCGACATACCACCGTAACCGTTACTAGAGCCCTGAATCTGAGCCAATCGTCTCCTCTCTGAAAGGGAGTTCTCTTTGATCGCCTCGATCAGGTACTCTTGATCTGGATCGAGGGGGTCGATCGAGTTGTCGTAGATCAATCGTTCTGTCAGTGTATAGGCCCCCGGAGGATATCCGCGTCGTCCCTGACTTAGACGATAGAGCTCACCAACCTTCACCTCGTTCATCCCGGCTTTCCTGAATCTCTGGTAGAGGCAAGTTTGTAATCAAGCCAGAAGACGAAACGGTCGTATCCCTCTCGTCCTGAATAATTCTCCACATTTGCAGAGTGCCGAAATATACTACTTTCATTCCCGGACCAAACGTAACGAATATATGAGGTGATAAATTCTGCCCTATTTCGATGTGTCACTCCAATTAGGCCCTTGCTTGTTTCTGTTCCCGGTAGAGCTGCAAGTAGCGAGACTTTGGATTCGGTTCTCCGACAACGTTCTCATCAGGGAAGTCCAGGGGCAGCCGACTGAACCAGAAGTCTCTCGTATTACAGATCTGAGCCAACTGACTGTTGCTCTCGCAGATGTTCAAGACTTCTTGGATCGGTAAGAACTCGAGTTGTCGAAGGACTAATTCGATGGGCTGTTCGGTGAAACTCATCCTTTATCAATCGATACGCTAAGATTGCTTCTGAGTCGAGGTCACAACTATGTTGAACGTCTCCTCTCATAGATTCCTGCCTGAGTTTGGAGGAATCTTATTAAAACTGATCCCTTCCTCTCCCACGGAAAGGAGAAGAACCACTGAGATGGCACAACCACCGGTCCAGTTGGACCTGACCCCCTACCGGACGATGGACGAGGCTCAGTTCCGTCAAGTCCTCAAGTATCTCGACGATCAGTATCACAATGGCAACGCGGTCGTCGCGGACCATACTTATGACGACCTGATCGATCTCTATGAGGACCGATTCGGCGAGTACAGTGAAATCGGAGCACCGGCTCGAGGTGAGAAGGTCCCTCTCCCCTACTTCCTCGGAAGTCTCCGGAAGGTCAAGTCGCCGGAGGGACTCGCCCTCTGGTCCCGTCAGTTTCCCGGTCCCTATGTCATCGAAGATAAGGTCGATGGTGCAACCTGGCTCTACGAAATCAAGAACGGAAGAAGGCGCCTCTTCACTCGAGGTGGTGGAACGGAGGGACTTGACATCTCTCACTTAATCGACGCGGTTCCGAGTCTCCCGAAGCTCGGCTTCGATGTCGCTGTACGAGGCGAGGCCGTCATTCCGAAGGAGGCCTTCGCTCGCGTTGGCCAGGGTTTCGTCAATGCCAGGAACATGGTTGCAGGAATCGGCAACCGAAAGGAGAGCTTCGATCCTCAGATAGTCAAAGAGATTCACTTTATCGCCTATCAAGTCATGGATAGCAAGGAGACACCAGAGACGCAGATCCTCCAGCTCAAGGCGGTCGGATTCGAGGTTCCCTGGGCGGTGACTGCTCCGACAGTCACCACCCCCGAGCTTGATGCCCTCCTCGAACAGAGAAGGGAACAGGCTCCCTACGAGATCGATGGTCTCGTCGTGTATCAGAATCGTCCCAACCTCTCCTACACGCCCGATGAGAAGAAGCCTCGATATGCTGTCGCCTACAAGGGCCTCTCACCAACGGCCGAGGTCACCGTAAAGGATGTCGAATGGAATGCTTCGAAGGATCGCCTTCTCATTCCGGTGGTGATCTACGAGGCGGTCTTCTTGTCAGGGGGCAATCTTCAGCGAGCAAGTGCTTCGCATGCTAACTTCATCATCGACAACAAGATCGGTCCGGGTGCCAGGATCAAGATCAGTCGGAGAGGCACGACCATTCCTCATGTCGAAGAGGTGATCACGCCGGCATCTCAGCCTTCCCTTCCGAATCCTCAAGTGACTGGACCCTACACCTATAATGGAAAGGACCTCGTCCTCACTCAAGACAATCCTCAAGTCCTCGCAGCTCGAATCGAGCACTTCGTCGACACACTGGACATCCGTGGTCTCGGCCCAGGTCGAATTGCCAACCTGGTCGACGCGGGAGTCCGAGACGTCCACACCCTCCTCTCATTGTCACCTCAGCAACTCGCTCAGGTTCTTGGTCCCAACCTCGGCCCTCAAATCTACGAAGAGCTCAAGAAGAAGACACAGAATGTTTCCCTGACCAAGCTGATGGATGCGAGTAACATCTTCCCGAACATCGGAACGCGACGAGCCGAACTTGTCGTCGAGGCTCTACCGAACATCCTTCAGTTGGCGGGTCATCCACAGCTCGCCCAGACGATCCAACAGATTCCCGGTTTCAACATGCTTGCCTTCGACTTTGCAGAGAGTCTTCCTCTCTTCGTCCAGTGGCTCCAGCAACACCCGATGATCACCTACCAAGACCCAGCCCGACCTCAGTTGTTCCAGAGGAACCCTGGCTACATGACCCTGCAGGGTCAGACCATCGTCTTCAGCGGCTTCCGTGACAAGGATCTCGAGGAACAGATCAAGAGTCGAGGCGGCAAGGTCACGACCTCTGTCTCAAGGAACACGTCCATGGTTGTGGTCGCCAATCTAGGTGACATGACCAGGAAGCCTCGACGGGCTCAAGAACTCGGCATTCCGATCGTTCAGCGAGACGAGTTCGTCCGTCGCTTCCTCACTCAATAAAAAACCAACTCGATCCAAAGGATCAGGTTGAAGAGACTTTTTACTGAAGCTGTTCTGCTCTCCAGTAGTCCTCGGCATAAGGAGATTGATGATCAAAGACTTCGGAGAGAGGAATCTTTCGTCGACCCAGAGCAATCGCGCAGCTTCTCAGGACGAGCATCTCGTCCTCTCCATAGTCGACCGCTGGGAGTGCCCAATAGTTCTCAAGATGTTCCCGAGAGCATGCATCGAGAAGTTCTTGTCCTGGATTGTAGGGCTCACGAGAAAAGAGGGAACCCATCGTAGCAGATGCCGAAGAATCCGAATCGACTCGACGATCTCAGCGAGAGATTCGACGATCTCGGTGAGCTGATTGAGTTATGTTCCGAGGGACCTGATCGTGCTGAGCTTGAGGATTCGTCTTTTAGAATTGCCCGAGAGAGGAGAAGAGCTTGTCGCATAAATCTTCGGTAGTAGTATAGCCCAGGGGAAAGGCATCTTTCTTTTCTGAGCTCTGGCCTTTCTAAGAAGTAGAACCCTGAGTTTCGAGCTGTTTCCGATTGAGAATCGGCTCTTCTTCGCTACGAGATCAAGAACTCGAAGGAGGTTTCTGGGTCCTCCTTCAGGAATTTCTCCAGGAGAACTGGGTTCCGGAGGAGAGAAAACGGGAATGAGTTGCAAGGCGAAGGACAATCGATCCTGAGTTTAGCAGAAGTAAGATGTTCTCTTGTTGTCGGAGTACTGAGTCGGTCAAGATCCGGCGGAGGGTCGCCATCGAGTTGAAGAAGTACGAACTCGAGGCGAGTCAGATGAGTTTCAGCTCCTGAGAGCAGATCAAAAGGAGCTGGCAAAAGTTCGGAGTGAACTGGAAGAAGTCAAACTCGAGTTCGAGCTGTTGGTCGGCCCGTCCAGAAGTTCTCTTCGAGAGTTGTGGTCATGTCATCGCCTATCAGGCGTGCTCTAGAAATTCTAACAACTGTATGGCGTGTAACGTCAAGATTACGAAGAGACGAAAAGTCTTTCTCATTTGATGCAGTTCGAACCTGGAGTTCGAACTGAAAACTGGGCCTACTCATCGGAACGAAACTTCTTCGAGAGTTCGTTCACTCGATTGTCCGCCGCCCAGAGCATCTCGACCAATGAGTTCCGGATACCTGATCTCTCCAGGCTGATGACACCTCGTTCGGTCGCTCCCCCCTTCGAGCTGACCTGTCGACGGAGCTCAATCAGATCTTCCTTCGTCTTGATCTCAAGACGACTGAAGGCTGCCAGATTATTCAAGACGAGGTTCTCGGCAATCTCTCGGCTCAATCCGACATGAACGGCGGCCTCGACCCACTCTTCCAGAAGATACGAGAGGAATCCAGGCATGCACCCAGAGACGGCTGTGGTCATGTCGAGATCGATTTCGTTGTCGACCTCGACTGGGTTGTTTGTCGGAAGAAGAAAGTGGTAACGTCGAGGGTTGTAGATGGTGATGGGTCCATCAGGAAGGATCGTCGGCATGATCTTGACGACGCGATCGTGGTGTAGCCAGTCCTGAAGTCGATCTAGAGGAACTGCGGCCATTGTCGAAATCACCACTGCTTTCGGCTTCAAATGGCCCCGAATCGATCTACAAACCTCCTCGGCCTGAAGCGGCTTCACACAGAGGAAGATCTGAGAAGAGGTGGTAACTTCTTGATTGTTCGTCGTCGCCTTGACCTGGTACTTGGAGCGAAGAAACTGGACCGAGGCCTCGCTTCTTGCGCTCACCGTGTACTGGAGATTGGTGTATCTCTTTCTGAGTGAAGTTAGGAGCGAGCGTCCCAACGAACCACAACCAATAATACCAACAGACATCTCCTGGTGTTTGAGCCGGCTAGGAGATGTAAAAGAAAGTTCAATTTAACTGAACCGATAGATCACTCCCTCGAAGTCGGTCGTGATGAAGCTGATGCAGGTCGAGTGCTTCGACCAGATCCCGTCGACTCGAGCAATGTCGAGGACGTAGTTGAGAGGCTGGCGCAGAAGGGTTCCTGAATGTAGATTTCGATAATCATAACAGAAGTGTCCAATCGCCTCAAGTAGAGCTGTCTTTGAGATATTCGGTTGACCGTCGACATAGAGGACGACGTTTAGAAGCCAGCAAGTCTGATCAAGGATTGCATCCGAGACAAGACCAGTTCCCAGGTACTCGTCGACTGCTTGCGAGAGGAAGGAGGATGCACAAGAGAGAGTCTCTCGGTGCTGTTCGTTATGGAGTGTGAGAGGTCGATAGATTGGATACTTGACAAATTTGTGACGCTGTTGTCGGGGTGGTGTCGACTGTCCTGTCACTCCTGAGCCGAAGCCTTCACCAATATCAATGTCATTGCCGGCTCTGATGAAGGCCTCAGCGTAGACCTCACCGTGACCCGACTTGGAGAGATCGGGAAAGGTGTAGAGCCAGACCGTCTTCTTGCTCTTTCTGGTCGGTACGACTCGTGCTATCTTCGGTACGGAGACCACTTCACAAATCTCACTACCGAGTTCATCTCGGGTGAAGAGAACCTGGTAGGAGTCGGAATCAGCTCTATCAGTCATAATGTATCCGCCTTTGTAGCCTCGATCTGTTCGAAAGAGAAATCCAGAGGGATCGCGGAACGGAATCTGGTCTTTGAGAAGATCGACAAGTGAAGAGCGACCCGGCCTGTCGTTCCCGACTGTTACCTCCTGCTGCGGAGAGTCGGAGATAATTGGCCGTGTCTTCACGCTCATCGTATCATTGAAGTGCACAATGGGCATCCCATCTTCGTCCTGATTCATTTCAGGACGAGGAATAAAAATCAGCACTCTTTCCGAGCATAAAGAATCACTCAACTGGAGAAATGTCAAAATCATGGCCGTTTGCTCTACCCGTGACACAAAGAACGACCGCTCTTGAATCAGAGCAACCCGTTCCTGCTCCAAGTCGCAAAGCAGGATCCACGGCTCTAACCTTCTGGGTTGGACTTATTTTGTTCCTGGGCCTTATCGTCCTCATTCTGGCAGTCACTTTGATCGTCCTTTTCTTCCAGAGGTCTCCGGAACCACAACATCAGGCTCGAGTTGAATGGACACGACAACCTTTTATCTTTAGCTGATCGGTGAGACATTGATGTATTCGACGAGATCAGGTGACCACCAACAACCCAAGTAGACTGCAAAGATGACGAGAAAGACGGTCAAGACGGCGTAGATGAAGTATCCAAAGAGGCCGTCCTTCCTGACATACTTCTCGAGAACCTGCTGCGCAAAGTCATTCACGGCCAGAGCCGCAAGGTAGACAAGAGAAGCGAGGATGAGGAGATATGATAGTTTACAGACTCCAGTCACCGTGATCTTTCCGCCCTCATCGACCAGGACCAACGCTTTCGGCATTTCGAGGAGGAAGAAATTTTAGTCTGAAACGAAAGGATTGTAAATGGAAGTCCTCTATTCGGCCTGCTATGGTGGCTTCAATTTCTCTCAGCGTTTCTTCTCGAACTTTTCAGGGGACATCCTGACCTGTTTCCGGCAGTCGAAGGTCAAGACAAGACTGAGATCGAGGTCATGAGATCTCAGATGCGTCGGCTCCGTGATATCGACTCGAGGATTCTCCGAACAGACCGCCGGAGATCGGTCTGAAGGAGTCGAGCGGGAAATACTGTGACTTGAGAATCGAAGTGGTTCCCGAGGACTACAATTACGATGGAATGGAAGAGATCTTTCCCGTCTTCCCCTACAAGGAGGTCTTGACTGATCTAGTGAACTTCTACCGGACGGGCGATCGGAACTTCAAGTCGAAGATGACTCAGAGGGTGATCGATGGTGAAGTGACGGCTGAGAACGACTTCCTTCCCGAGGATGAACACCCTCTTGAGAGGAAAGGACAGTTTCGACCATGGATCGCGAAGATCTTCTTCCGAACGATGCCCGGAAGCACCACATCTATCCACAACTTGATCCTCTCACCAGGATTGTCATCCGGTTCGTCCTCTTCTACGAGATTCCCGAGAAGCTCTCACCTGAACTTCAGAAGGAGGTCCTCAGGTACTCTCGTCCCTACTTCGAGTTCTTCTTTCAGAGCCTGATCGACCCACTCTCCGTTCCTCAGTATGAGGCGGCTCACGGAAACATTCCGGTTCTCGAGTGGGCTTATGAGAAGGGTTGCCCTCAAAACGCAGACGTCTGTGCTGAGGCGGTCCGGGGTGGTCATCTCGAGACTCTAGAAGGGCTGGCCTAGCTCTGAAGCATCTCTCCCGGAGATAGCAGATCGTCATGGATGTATTGAGATCCTCCAGCATCTCGTCCGGGGGTTGGGAGACTTGGACGAAGGGACTCCTTGCCGAGGCGATTGCCGGTAATCAACTTAAGACTGCTCAGCTCATCTACGACCGTCTTGATCAGGAGACCATCAACTCATGCAGACCGACCTGGTGGGCTGCTGCTATTGGGAGCATCGAGATTCTCGAATGGCTCCGGTCGAAGGGAGAACTCGACGCTGCATTGAGGACCCACCAGTTCGAGGTCGTCGACTGGCTCGACTGCTGGAAGAGCCACTTTCCAACCAGAGCGATCTTGCCGTGATCCAACAACTCTACGAGAAGGTTCCTGAAAGACTAGATGAAATCAGGGCCTATCATCTCATCGGTGGGGCATGGAGCCGTAAAGTTAGGGAATGGCTCATGACTCTTCCAGTGAAGTAAAACCCTTCCTACCTATCGGTAGAAAGGTTACTTGATCAAGTCGTATCTCAAACGAGCCTGTTCCTGGTCGTAGGCGTCGAGGGCCTGACTGTAGTCGGAGTGGGGAACATGAGGGGCCGAATCGAGGATTGCCTGAAACTTGTCCTTGTTCGCGAGGATGTACTCCTCTGGATCGGTCTTGAATTTCATCGGAAGGGACTGTTCAGACATGATCGAGGCGAGAAGATTCTCAACTGTATCGAGGTACTTTTGGCAGGATTCAGCCATCGTGTTCCACCCAAGAACTCGGGGGAGTCCGGTCGCGATTGCAGCACTTACAGCAAAGACGGCTGTTACTGCCTTCAAGACGAGAGCGATTGTCGGGTAGTCGGCATCATTCAGACCAAGATTACCGAGGGCGAGGAGACTGCTACATGAGGTGATGATGAAGGCGGTGATGCTTGCTCTGTTCAGGTTCTTTCGATATTTGTCTCCAATGAAGTCGTAGATGAAGGCCATCTTTCCGCTCTTCTTCTTCCACTCATTGAGGGTCTCCTCGTAGCCTTTAATCGTCTGAGGCGTGTAGGTGCGGTCACTTTGCGATGAATCCTTTGGAGCGGGAGGAGAGAGTTTGAGCTTATCGTCGATTGGTGACTCATAGTCGGTCTCATCGGCTTGCGAGGTTCGGCCGGTCGTTGGGAGTTCAGGGGCGACTCCTGAAGTCGGGTCGATTTCAGTGCTGTCGACGATCACCTGCGTCAACTCCCCTTTCTTCTTCTTCGAGGACATCTTTTTCAGCCCGGCGGTCGACCTTAAAAGATAAGATTCAGGAGATAGCCATCCTCAAATCGAGAGATGGAGTCGATATAATACCGACCTCCAACCAGATCAGAAAGTAGGACCGATCGAGCAGTCAGAAGGTCCTGATAGGACTCTGGACGATCCTTCGCATAACGCTCGAGTGTTGTCCTCGGAACCTGAACCCGATAGCTCTCCTTGATCGACTGAAGGAGCTCGAGAGGACTGACAGGGTGACCGAAGTTTTGATCGACTGGAGCCAGGCCGAATTCGTCGTAGAAGGAGATCGGATAGTAGAGCCGAAATCGATCGAGAGGAAGTGGAACAAGAAGCCGATCGCGATCCCTCTGGCTCAATCGAGACAGCTCATCCTCGAGCCGCCCTCTGATGTCGAACTGGAAAGGAAGTGACCTGAGAAGTTCGTTGAAGGCCTCCATTTTCAGAGGAGTAATTTTTAGTATCTCTGTCCTCGTCCCAGCTGGACCAGACTGGCTGCAGTCTCAGGACTGTATCCCTCCTGAATGATTCGTTGATAGGCGTTTCGATCCATCAGATCCTGGAGTTGATTGAGAGCCGGGGGGAGGTGGGACCTTTTCGAAAGAAGCGAGTGCCGATTGGGCTGCTTGTTGCCTCCACTGAGCCCTGTAGTCAGGACCATTAATTCGACAGGGTCTCACCAGGAGCCGGAGTCGTGGTCGTCGCGACAGTGACCGATTCAACTGACTTCTTAGTCGCGCGGATCACAAGAAAGATGACCAGACCAACCACGAGAGCGATGCCAAGAGCAATGAGTAACCAGACCCACCAGTCCATCTTTTAATCAGGAAAAGAATTCTAGAAACGAAAATGGGAGCGGATCAGACCATCGAGGAGAATCCCTACTTGATCGACGGCTCGACTGATCCACTCATCGACCATATCAAGAAGAACGCTGAAAGGTGGTACAAGAAGGGGCGCTACGTCGAGCTTCCGATTCTTTGTCAATACAAATTCATCTAGTGATCATTCTGGTCGTCTCGACCGAAATGAGTTTTTAAGCCATCAACCCCTCGACCAGCTCCTGAGTAGATGTTCTGAGCATGCACGGACGTATTCGGACCCCACCGCGATCACTGCCTCAAGGGTGGAGAGTGGCTCCATCTTGGTGATCTCACCCAAGACGGAATCAACGTACATCGTTCGGTAAGTTTCTCCAGAGTCGGGCTCTTGCCAAGGTGAGATGCTGTAAGTTTGAGGAGGAGGATCGAGGCTCAGCCGATGGAGGACGAAGCCTCGGACCGTGTAGTACTTGAAGATGTCGGCAAGGAGAGTCTGAGACATGGCTGCAGTCTTCATTGTTGAACAGATTACTAATCAAATTCTAGATCTGGTAGAGACCAATCACACCGGCATGATCTGACCTGGACATGACTCCGTGGTCGAACCGGTCGTACTCGAGGCAAGTCATCTCCTTGTAGAGGATCCGATCACAGTGACTCGGGACTCGTTGGTCCATCTTCCCCAGACTGTAGTCCTGAAGGAGGAATCGTCCCGGTGGACGATTCTGCACCATCTTGCAGGTCGGTGCGAAGATCGGTCCCTTATCATCGATTCCCTCAAGGAGAGGATAGAGATTCTCTTTCTTCATCTGCTGTCGAAGCTCGTCGTGCTGGTCGATCAACTCCTGGTACTTCTCCTTCGATCCAGCCAGGGTCTCGAGAAGAAGCTTGCCCGTCTCCCGGGCCGACCAGTCGATAAAGGGATCGATGCGATAGTTCAGGTCGCCCATGAACAGAACATACTTGGGCTTCGATGGTGCCTCTAGCACGAGGTACCGGTAGGCTTCGTTGAAGAAGCGATCTTGAATCAAGACCGCATTATGACGGATCATCAGGTCGCGCTTTAGAACGGTTTCATTCAAACTCTTTGCATCGAAGGGGAAGTGTGCGTTGATCACAGCCAGGACTTCATTGTCTGGAAGAGTCACATAGATGGCGACAGCCCCTTTGTTTCTCACGAATGAAGGAGAGTAGGTCCTCGATTCCCAATCGACTGCACGGCGGGACCTGAAGTCCGTGTGAAGATAGACCGAGAGACGAAGTCCCCGGACAAATGGATCGGCCTGGGTCAGACCAGTTACAGTAGTCTGACCGACTCCCATCAAGGTGGCCCGATCGTAGAGCCGGTAACCCAGAGCAGTCATCTGTTCAGGGAGGAAGTGAGAGTGAAAGTAGCTGCCAGGACGCACATCCTCCTGGAATCCAACCGAGACGATCTTGGGCTGGTCCTTCTTGATCTTGGCCTCGAGGGGCGTCCAGAAGTCAGGGAGAACCCCCTGATACCTCCAGGCCCTCGGTGAAATCAAGGAGAGGTAGGGGACGTCTCGGTGTTCTTCGATGACCTCGGGTGATAAGCTCTCTGCAACACGGTTCGATTGCGAATTCCATGAATATGCGAGAATGGTGGTCATCCTTGATTGGTGGAGGGAATCTATAAGACAGTCGTCGAGTTTACTTTTCGAAAGATCCTCCTCTTCTAAAGATGGAGTTCCAGAAGTCTCGAGTCGTCTTTCGACCGATCAATTCGACCGAGGTCCCGCAAAACTTCCCGTCGAGTTTCGCTCTACCTTCGGCCTTCTACTACTACACCTCGTCCCTAGGAGAAAAGATTCCCGCTCCAGTCACGACTGGAAGCCCGCAAGAGCAGCAGTTAAGCTTGACGATCTGGTACTCGATGAGGGCGAACGAGATCTTTCCACTCGAGACGGTCTATGCCAGGGCCCGAGAGGATCAGATCGCGACTAGTCCGACCGACCGACCTCGGAGTGTGATCTCGCTCTCGATGAAGAATCGACTTCGTCAGTTCGCTGACAGCTCGGATGGCTTCTTCGAAGATCGCTTCCAACTCCTCCTCGGTCAGATGAAGAGGCCGTCTCTCGAGCAATTCATCGGAGAGATGCTGCTGTTTCCCCTGGCGCCTTCAAGTGATCCCTTCGAAGCGGCTCGACTGATCGAGCAGTACATTCGAGATGGCAACGACGAACCAATCTCAAGATACTTTGCGGATCGTGGAGTTACTCACTTGATCGATCATCCCTACAGCTACTATCCGGTCTATCATCTCTTCTTCTTGATGACTCGATATGCAAGCTATCCGATGAATCAAGAGCAATTGCTTTTAGCAAATCGAAGAAGAACAGCTCCATTCGGTTCTCCCGAACAGATCTTCATCGATGCGATCTTCGATTATGAGATCCATGATATCGATCGACTCCTTCAGCTGATCGACCGAATCGCGTTGGAGGGTCCAGGACCGGTCGGTCGAGAATTCAAGACTAATCATCACGACTGGTACCGCTGGGGTGACGAGTATCTTCAGAATGCTGATGTCGTCCCGATTCCAGTCGATAACTTTGCTGAACCGGTCTATCTGCTCTCTCAGAAGCTCTATACCTGGACGGACGACCAGATCGACGAGCTTGTTCGGAGAATGAACTTCGATCCACCAATCCGAGACGAGTATCCAACTCGTATCTCCTACATCGAAAGTCTCTCAGGAACGATCGCCCTCCATCGCTCCGACCCAAAGAAGTGGATCGACCAGACGGAAACCAAATGAGTCGCTGCATCGATACCCTAAGAAGAACTCCAGGTCCCTCCTTGACTGCCTCACTCAGAGCGGGACCTATTCTTGGAAGAATGTCGAGAGACACCGGCAGTGGAGTGATTCCAATCTTCTGATCGATTCGATCAAAGTAGGGCTGGAGCTCTTCATATGAGAGACCAAGTTGCTCTCTCCAAGATCCATTGTAAAAGGCAGACGATCCCTTTACGATGAGAGCGTAGTTGTGAGATGAGGAACCCCCATACATCCTCCCGACACTCTTCGTCTCAGCGGGATAACTCGCATAATTTCTTTCCTCCCCATCCGGGAGGACATCTTGAGGATTGGACTCTGATCAAATCAGTTATCTTATTATATAAAAGAAGTGAGCATGGATACCAACGTGCTCTATTATGTCTCTAGTCCTGATACAGCACCTGTTATTAATAGTCTTTATTTGACTCCGACTAATAAGATAGTTCAATATGTTGGAAAGAAGTTACGAAGGATTCAGACGCCAGAAGTCTTCTACGTTAATATTAACAATGAGATTATCAGAATCAAGAGAAATCAACGAAAACGGGTGATAGCTAATGGCAATTATTTAATTGTTCCACACGATACATTGATGAAGTCAATAAATGGAGTCTGGTTTACTATGAAAGAGAAACCTCTATTCAGTCGTAATTTCAAAGTCGAGCCCTTTGATCTTGAACAGGATTTCCAATTCTTTGATGCGTGTGATTATGTTGCGAATGATGGTCAGCCGACTCAAAACCGAAAAACTGGACTGACTGTCTCAAGTGTCCCTTTTACAAAACGCAGTCAGGGTATATTGGATCATACTAAATTTCTAGTTCTGACTCAACAGTCCTTTACTGTACCAGATGCTGATATTGAGCTTTTTGTTGAGGCAACGATGTCTTATCGATCTACCGGACTTACAATTAACGGAGAACTTGCTCCAGGGATCAGAAAGTATGCAGCAGGGATTCAGAACATTAAAGATGAACCTCGACTCTCAGCAGGAACTCTTAATCTGGTAGATCTCGATACCGGTATGGTCTTCGACTTCGTCTTCAGCGATAGCACTATCTACGCCTTGTATGAACATCTTCCCGTTACTGACGATACCTATGTCTTTACTTTTGCTAAGGCTGTCGCCTCACGACCTGATGATCTCACCAAACCCGTAGTTCTGAGAATTGGTTATAATAAATTTCGTAATGAAGTGACTTGGTATATCGATGGAAATCCCGTCTATAAGGTTCAGAAAGTTGGTCTTCCTCTTGTCGAAAGAGATCTTTATGTATTGAATGGAGCTGTTTATCCAAAGCGTGAGGTCAAGATCGAATCGTTAGCAGCTGGATTCGGAACGTTCACTTTGTTAGATTTCTTTCCATTCGACGAGTCATATGAAGAGATCGGCCAATCGTTTACAATCGGTTTAGAGAAGGTACGTCCTCTTGCTGATCTAGGCGAACCTTATTTTCAACGAATGCCTGATCAGCTGGGTAATCCAGTTCCTCAAACCGAATTCGTCTATGAAGGGCCTCCCGAACAAGATGGTCAAGGTGCCATTATTACTATTGGCGAGTTTAAAGTGGGTTTATCCAAATCTCCTAGCAAGTGTTATTATCTTGATCGCTGTTATTATCCTATGTCAGAACTAAAGTGGAAGTTCTAAAGTAAAGTGTATTCTCAGACTGGTTAGTCTAAGAAGATTTAAAAGACAATAAGGGTCGAGTTTTCAGTGATTATGATCGACTCGTTTCATCCTCTACAGGAAACTATCTGTAAGAGAGTCCAGGTTTGGGCTCGTCGTGGTTCAAAGGTTGAACTACCTGTTCTCTATCCGTATGATTTCAACATAGGAAAGACTTTTAAGGTGAAGCGCTATCGAGTGAAGGTTGAAGGGATCAAGTATGGAGGTGAGACCCTTTTTCAGCTGAAGATACTGACCAGCCATTGTCGAACTATATCGGAACCAATTTACATACCACATATTCATAAGATCGAACATAGAAGTCTATCGACCCCAAATCTAGATCTGTATCGTTGAATTCATATGTCGTCTCTTTGTACTAGGGGCCAACTGTTTCTGCACTCAGAATCTTCCTTCTGTCTGGCTCAAAGCGTAGTTAAAGCTCGATCGATATTCTGACACAATTGCCATCATCCTGTTAATAAGTGTTGATGACGGACAGTCCTTCTCAAAAGAGTTCGGATATCGGGTAAGTCGATGGAAGATTATTGAAGAATCGAGCTCAGATTCCTTCAACTAACCAATTCTGTACTCGACAAGATCGACCTGATTCCTGAGCCCCTCGTGGCGAACAGTCACTGCAGATATCGACATCAGGATGACGACTACTGGCACTGTCTCTGTGCCGGTCGGGGAAAACGGCTGGAGGCGCCGACGACCTTCGAGGAGTTCCTTCAGTGGGTTTCGGATCCCGAGAAGGTCCAGGACTGGTACGACAAGTTCAACGTCATTCTGGCTGATTGCTTCTGTGGTCAGGGTGGAAAGAGTACTACGCCTTCGGTCACCAGACTGACCATTACAAGTTTGAGCGAGACAAGGGTGATCTGATCGAGGTCGTTGCTGAGCGCAACCATGCCTTCTACATCGAACCAGACGGTCGACTTCGATACCGACTACTATCAGCTCTACCGGATCCGGAACAACAAGAAGGAGCTGATCAAGTAAAAAAGCATTCTGCGCCGGAGGTGCAGAATGATTAGATGTCAAGAATATCATTTACATCACTCGAGGTTCGGCTCGTTCCAGATGAGCCGCTGAGGATTGTAACCGAGTTCAACTGTTTTTGCACTCAGGACACTCAGTTCTCTCTGAGTGATGACCGGCTTCCGTGAGAGGATCCAGTAGAAGGGACCACCTCCAACAAAGGAGAAAGTCTGGTAGTCTGTCCAGAGAACTCGATAGTCACCTGAGGAACTCGAGATTTCCCTTCCATCACTGGGATCGAGAGCATAATTGAAGTTTACAGTGAGACCAGTCGGAGTGGGCTGAGCTCTGCCGATATTCTGACGCCAGTTCCCATTTTGATCATAGCAGGTGTTAATCACGATCAGCTCCTGCCCCTCTTGAACGTAGTCCGCTGTTGCAGTAGAACAGTCCCTTTCAAAAGGGTTCCAATATCTAGCAATCTCATACCAGCGACCGGTGTATCGGTTCAGGTCAATCGGAGAAGTCGAAGGTACCTGGCCCATTTTCTTATGAGAGATTATTATAACTTGAGTTCGAATTACCTTGGTAGATTTCTATCCGAATCAAGTAGTTGGTCAGATGATTCGGGTTCCGATCACGATAGTATGAAATAATCCAGCTGAGACAAACTTGGCCTTGAGATTAGGGACTTGAGTTGGAACAATTCGATTCTGTCGATCGCCCAGCCCAAGGTGACCAAAATCATTCGATCCAAAGACCCAGACATCATCATTCGAGTCGATCAAAACAGTATGAACTCCTCCAGCTGAAATAGATTTAGCTTTCAGGTTAGGAATTTGTGTTGGGATATTTCGATCCTGTTGATCACCCAGACCAAGTTGACCAAGATCATTCAATCCGAAGACCCAGACGTTATCATTCAAATCGATCAAGATGGTATGATATCCTCCAGCCGAGACAGATTTAGCTTTCAGGTTAGGAATTTGTGTTGGGATATTTCGATCCTGTTGATCACCCAGACCAAGTTGACCATAATTATTCATTCCGAAGACCCAGACGTTATCATTCAAATCGATCAAAACAGTATGATAATCTCCAGCTGAAATAAATTTAGCTTTCATGTTAGGAATCCGAACCGGAACATTTCGGTCCTGTTGATCACCTAGTCCGAGTTGACCATAATTATTTCTTCCAAAACCCCAAACATCATCATTCAAGTCGATCAGGATGGTATGACGTTCTCCAGCTGAAATAAATTTAGCTTTCATGTTAGGAATCCGAACCGGAACATTTCGATTGTCATTATCACCCAGTCCAAGTTGACCATAATTATTCAGCCCAAAGGCCCAGACATCATCATTCTGATCGATCAATATGCTATGATAAGCTCCAGCTGAGACAGATTTAGCTTTCAAGTTAGGAATCCGAACCGGACCATTTCGAATGACATTATCATCACCCAGTTCAAGTTGACAATAATTCTGGCCAAAGACCCAGACATCATTGTTCAGATCGATCAAGATCGTATGATATCCTCCAGCTGAAACAAATTTAGCTTTCAAGTTAGGAATTCGAGTCGGAACATTTCGATTCTCTCGATCGCCTAGTCCAAGTTGACCAGCATGATTGTCTCCAAAGACCCAGACAGATCCATACTCTCGATAAAGTAGTTTCCATGATCCAGTATAGTAGATTGGATTGAACTGGTAGTCTTTAATGAATTTGTAGCGCCAAAACAGCTCATTGTCGCAGATGATCTGATTGAATCTAGGATTGGATTGACAAAGACGAGTGATCGAAGGAAGATCAAGCTCAAGGGCTTGAAGGATGATCAACTCATCAGGAAGATCCTGAAAGAGATCCATTTCTTTCATGAATGAAGGAAATGTTTTAGACGATTTGAGTTCCGATCACGATTGTATGATAATATCCAGCTGAGACAAACATGGCCTTGAGATTAGGGGCTTGAGTTGGAATATATCGATCCTGTTGATCACCCAGTCCAAGTTGACCAGCATCATTCATTCCGAAGGCCCAGACATCATCATTCAGATCGATCAGGATGGTATGAAATTCTCCAGCTGAGACAGATTTAGCTTTCAGGTTAGGGACTTGAGTTGGAACATTTCGATCCTGTTCATCACCCAGACCAAGTTGACCAGCATCATTCGTTCCAAAGACCCAGACATCATCATTCGAGTCGATCAAAACAGTATGAGCTCCTCCAGCTGAAATAGATTTAGCTTTCAAGTTAGGAATTTGTGTTGGGATATCTCCATTCTGTTCATCACCCAGTCCAAGTTGACCAAAATCATTCGATCCAAAGACCCAGACATCATCATTCGAGTCGATCAAAACAGTATGAGCTCCTCCAGCTGAAATAGATTTAGCTTTCAAGTTAGGAATTCGAGTCGGAATATATCGATCCTGACGATCACCCAGACCAAGTTGGCCTTTCTCATTCAATCCAAAGACCCAGACATCATTGTTCAGATCGATCAAAACAGTATGAGCTCCTCCAGCTGAAATAGATTTAGCTTTCAAGTTAGGAATCCGAACCGGAACATTTCGAATGACATTATCATCACCCAGTCCAAGTTGACCATAATTATTCAGCCCAAAGGCCCAGACATCATCATTCAAATCGATCAAAACAGTATGATAATCTCCAGCTGAAATAGATTTAGCTTTCAAGTTAGGAATTCGAGTCGGAATATATCGATCCTGACGATCACCCAGTCCAAGTTGACCATATTCATTCTGGCCAAAGACCCATACATCATCATTCAGATCGATCAAAACAGTATGAGCTCCTCCAGCTGAAACAAATTTAGCTTTCAAGTTAGGAATCCGAACCGGAACATTTCGATTCTCTCGATCACCCAGTCCAAGTTGACCAGCATGATTGTCTCCAAAGACCCAGACAGATCCATACTCTCGATAAAGTAGTTTCCATGATCCAGTATAGTAGATTGGATTGAACTGGTAGTCTTTAATGAATTTGTAGCGCCAAAACAGCTCATTGTCGCAGATGATCTGATTGAATCTAGGATTGGATTGACAAAGACGAGTGATCGAAGGAAGATCAAGCTCAAGGGCTTGAAGGATGATCAACTCATCAGGAAGATCCTGAAAGAGATCCATTTCTTTCATGAATGAAGGAAATGTTTTAGACGATTCGAGTCCCGATCACGATTGTATGATAATATCCAGCTGAGACAAACATGGCCTTGAGATTAGGAATTCGAATTGGAGTACTTCGATCATCATCACTCAATCCGAGTTGACCAAAATCATTCATTCCGAAGACCCAGACATCATCATCATCATTCAGATCGAACAAAACAGCTCATTGACGCAGATGATCTGATTGAATCTAGAATTGGATTGACAAAGACTAGTGATCGAAGGATGATCAAGGAGGTCTACATTCCTCAGATGACGGTTCGTCCTCATTAGAAATTCTCCTCTAAGAGACGAACCTATCCTGACGATGGTGAAGAAGATCTTTCTATTCGGATCGAATTATAAGGGAACAGACGCGGAACTTCAGGCCTGTCTCTCCGATTGCCGTAGTATTCGTGATTTCTTCAAGACTCACGGCTATCTCGTTGAAGAATATCTTTCAGAGAAGACCCTCTCCTGGACCGACCTGAAGCCGAAGCTGACCGCCTGGATTCAGAGTCTCAGATCGGGTGACGCCGGGGTCATCTATTACTCAGGGCACGGCTTTCAGTTGAAGGACAAAAGTGGCGATGAGAAGGATGGTCAAGACGAGGCGATCTACTTCAGCGAGAAGAGTTACGCGACCGACGATGGACATTCGGATTCTTCTTCAGCTGGCCAAGCCAGGAGTCAACCTCTTCCTTCTCTTCGACTGCTGTCATTCAGGAAGCATGGCCGATCTACCCTACTCTCTGAAGGACTTGGGAGTGGTCAAGGCGAACATCGTCTCGATCAGCGGCTGTACTGATCCGAACGTTTCTTATGAGGATGGTACAGCCGGTTACCTGACCTCCAAGTTCGGCGGCTTCTCGAAGATTCCGGTGGTCGTCTTCTGGAACGTTGCTGGCAACCTCTCCGACTTCACCACGACGACCAAGCATCAGAAAATCGTCCAGCTGGCCGGCTTCTCGAAGGATCTTTACGAGATCTTCTTCAAGAAGGCCGTCCTGACTGAGAGGTACGAGATGCCACTCGCCGTCTATGATTCTTGGACGACGGCTCTTGGTGAGCCTAAAAAGCCATTCCGATGGAGTTCCATCGAAATAACACCCCGACTAAAATGACAGATCTCCTCATGATGCCTCTCGAAATCTTGTTGGATGATCTCCTGCCAAAGCTCGATCATCTCACGAGTCTCCTTTTGAGTCGACCTGCACCACCTTTCGCGATTCGATTCCATTCACACTTAAGATGGTTCGGGCAGGCAGCTTCCGACAGAGTCGAATCATTCAGAAGGCAGCTCGTCTCGGTTACAAGGAGATCATCGTCTGGGCGCGCTCTCAAGGCTGTAGGTGGTCGGCCTTTACCTGTGCGACGGCGGCCGCGCCGGACAGTTCGAGCTGCTCAAGTGGCTCCATTCAGAAGGTTGTCCCTGGGACGAATACACCTGTAGTTATGCCCTTCTCGGAGGACACATCAAGATCTGTGACTGGGCCCTCGTGGACCCTGGACGACGACCACACTGCACTTATCACAGCGCTCCTTGCACCGACAGCTCGACTTTGTCCTATGACACATCGAAACCTTCCTTGGAAGATATTTTTAGACGATCTCGACCGTGACGATATTCGTCTTGATTGGATTGGGCTCCCAAGATCGAGAATAGTGGGCGATGAACTGCTGAAGACCGCGCTGAGTTCCCCTCAGGATCCAGGTGCGTATTCCACCGCATCCTTGGATCCCGGTCGGACATCGGTTTGAGTAGGTCGAACTGACGATCATGAGACCAGGGGTCGTCTCGGCCTGCCATTGGTAGCCGGTAGTAGGATTCTCATCCAAGTCGATCGTGAAAGGTTGGTACAAGTTGTAAGTTGCCACTCCAGACTTGAGTGAATTCATCTTTATAGAGGGGGAAATCTTCTTGGAAAATGGAACTCCTCGACTTATCCTCACTTGGAAAGATCGCCCTGGTCGACACGAGGTTCTCTCATCTCTTCGAAGAGGAGTCCCACTGGAGACCTCGAACACAGAAGGAGTTCTCCAAGGAGGTATCAAGGAACCCCTCCCCGTCATGGCGGAACTACTATCGATTCCTCCGATCAAGTAGTCATCTACCACCACGGTGACATCATTGCTTGGATCCCTTTCGACTCGGCTCATCTCGCTCTGATCAAGTCGTACCGGATGAATGAAAAGCTGAAGGCGATCTTCGTAGGACAGTCGGGAATCCCAGTCATTCTGGCTGAGGAGACTCTTCTGATCTTCTCACCGGACCGGCCCATCCAGAAGATCGTCCTGATCGAGTCGACTCAGGTGCAAGACGGAGAAAGTCTCTATGAGCTGGACCTGAGAGAATTGGCCTCGACTCTCGGAACTCCTCCGATCTATGGTCCGGAAGAACGAGAACTGATGATCCCAATCGCAGAGGTCTCATCTACCTGGGTGTCGTCGCCTACCTTTCGAAGATACTCACCAGGGCTTGCGGCTGAGGCCCTTCTAAGCCACCGTCATTAGAGAGAAATTGAATTGAAAATACGACTCGGGACCGGATCGTAATCCGATGCAGGCCCTTCTCAGGGAGACCACCCACAAGGTGACTTTCACCCCTTTCTCGACAATCGATATCTTAGATCCTAGAGACCGAGAACTCTTCGAGTATGCGGTCGGTGCGGTCATTGGTGGAGCCGAGTTACCGTCTGGTCTGCTCATGCCGGCCGACATCGAAGGTCACCTCTGGAAGATTGTGAGCCCGACTCAGGCCCGCCTCCTTCCCGCCTAGAGCACATCTTCTGGCCCCGCTCCGCGGGGCTAAAAAACCCAATTTACTCCTCCGGAGGAGTAAATTGGTCGATCATCTAGACGAAGTATCTCCCACACACTCTCGACGATGAAGTTCTCGACCACTGTCGTTCCGGGATACGACGATGACGTCTGCATCTACATGAACTGGATTGGTGTTGGAACGTGAATCCGAAGCATCTTTCTTTCTTCTTGGTTTGACCTTAAGCTGCATCCGGTCGGATGGAGCTTTTTTTTTTAGCCTCGCGGATTGAGGCCAGATTTCCTAATTATCCGGCTCGAAGAAGGTCGTGTCGAGGGGCGACCGAGGAATGATCATGTCGAGACCGTCGACAGCATCCCACCAGTCCCATCCACTCAGGACAACGTCGTCACTTGAACAGACGAGACTCTCCCAACAGTCCTCACAGAGGCTCAGGGTGATCTGACCATAGGCTCGCTTCTCTCCTTTCCGGAGGTCCTTCTGGCGCGGTCGATAGTCCATCGGAAGGCAACGAGCCCGAACAGGATGGGCCGCGTGGCAGTTGAGACAGGTAGCCGGGTCCCGACGTTCCTGGAAGAGCGGCATTGGATCGGCCTTTAGAGGAAAGTTCTCGTCAGCTCGAATCGAAAGGAGAAGATCCTCGATCTCGTCCTCAAGAGAGCGATCGAGCGTACTGACCCAGAAGGGGAAGTGGAGAGTCGAACAGACCAGTTGCCAACAACCTGAGCAGAGGTCGACCTGGAAGGAGCCGTAGTCGATGATCGCGTCGTTCGTGTCGAAATCGACATAGGGAATCTGAACCTCAAAGTATTCCTCGTTCTGACAGACCGAACAGACTCGATCCATTTTGGTAGAAGGGGTGATATCCCTTCTCGACTAGTCAAGAGGATCAATTTCATCTAATGACGCCGATGTTTCTTCTTCTTGACGACGGGAGGACGAGAGAGGTATCGATAGACGATGGCTCCAGTGATCAAGAGAGCGAACCCGAAAAGAAACTCAAGTTCCATCCTTTTAATAACCCTCGGAAAATCCGAGAGCCTCAGTACTCATGTCGCTATTGTAGAGACCGAGACCTTGAGGTCCACCGATCCCCTCGTTTCCAGCAGGTGGCCAGAACGCACCAGGGCCTCGGACATCATAGTCGTAAGTTCGGCCCATCGACTGGGATGTCGCTACACCTTGAAGTCCATTATGAGCCCCGATGATCGAACCGACGAACTGCTGAAGATATCCGATCGGATTGAAGGAGGGGACTCCAAGAAGTTGACGAAGAGTCGTCTGACGAGTCCAGGCGATGGGAAGGTCTCCACCCTCATTGGGGTTGTCGTCATGCTCGTCTTGAGTATCATCATCGGTTATTACCTGACCATGACGATCGTCCTCCGATACAACACTACCAACAACCGAAACAAGATGTATCAGGCTCTTCTGATGGGCTTCTGGAAGGCTCTGATCGAGCTGCTCATGGTCGGCTTCATCATGAGAGATTGGCGATCGGCCTACACCTATCTTGTCCTCATCTTGACTCTCACTTGATCTACAATCAGGTCGGAATCAATGAGAACCAGTTCCTTCTCTCGATGACCGAGCATCACCAAGTTGCGGTCGATATGGCAAAGTTAGTCGAACCAAAAGCTAAAGATCCTCGCGTCAAGGACTTGGACGACAACATCATACGAACTCAGGAGAAGGAGATCGAAGAGATGAACATGATCCTCGACGAGAAGGGAGTCCCTGACAACATCACCTCACTCTTCTATTGATTCCAAATGAGATGATCCGGACTGTAGCCGAGGAGACGAGTTCTTTCGATCACGTCGGCCTGTTCATCTCGCGTTAGCGTCGGACGTCGAGAAAGGATCCAGAATTGTCCACCTGATCCCGCCACAAAAGCGAAGTTGTCGTAGTCGGTCGAGAGGACGGCGTAGTCCAGCGGGGCTAATCCAGGGAAGATGACCTTGAAGGTGCTTCCTCCGATCAGACTTCCGTAACCCGTCATCTCCATTCTTCGTCCGCTGGGGTAGAGACAGCGATTCACCATCATGATTTGGTTGCTGGTCCAAGAGTAGTCTGCAGATACCTCTTTACAACCGATCTCGAAGGAGTTCGGATATCGAGCGGCCTCGTACCAGTGACCTAGGTACCTCGGCAGGTCGAAGCGGACTCTCGATGTTGATGAACCCATTTTCTCTAGAGAACTTTTACATCCAAAGATGTGAAAGTCAAGCCATCTCATTATAGAGGCTCTGAAGTTCCGTGGGGATCGGGAGCTCCTGTCCTTGAGTTGATTGTATTGGTTCTGGACGAGGTCTCGGTAACTTGTCAAGTCGAGTTCATCAAGGACTCCAATGATCTGCTTGGCGCTCGGCCGCTTCTCTGGGTCGTCTGATCGACAAAGCTTGAGAAGCTGAAGAAGCATGATTGGAGATCGATGACTCGTGTCCTTTCCTTGATAGCACTTCGACAAGATCGTGTATCCGAGTCCACTCAAGGCGTAGATATCGATCTTCTCTGTGATCGGAATCTTTGAGCCTGTGTTCTGTTCCGGCTTGTCGGAGCTCCTCTGGTCCTCGATCCTTCTCGTCGAGAAACTCGGAGCAGCCGAAGTCGCAGATCTTGATCAAGAAGTCTTCAGTCACAAGAACATTCTCCGGCTTCAGATCGTGATGGATCAGTCGCTTCTCATGAAGGTATCCGAGACCGGAGACAATCTGTCGAAGGAGTCGGATCCCGAGCTCGATCGAGATTGACTCCGATCCCCAGCGACAGTAGTCTGCAAGAGTCTGGGCATCCTTCACTCCTTCCATCCTGAACCTCAGAGATGAATTCGATTATGTTCGGATGTGATCCGAGCTTCTGGTGGAGCTCGAGCTCCTTCTGAAGGAACCGGCCCGACTTGAGAGCAACTCGCCGGCCTCGATAAAGGCCAACCTCAATCCAAGTTCGATTGGGGAAGAACTCATGTATAAGACGGCTCGTCCCTACTTCGAACTCCTCGTACTGAAGAGCCATTGGAGTTTGGGTTTTTATTAGACATGGGCCGAGACCGTTGGGTCCTCACTTGAACGAGGCACAACTTGACGAACCCGTCGACGAACGAGAACTGCGAAGATGATACAGTTGAAGATGATGTCGGAGATCCAGCAAAGTTCGATGAAGGCCCACTCGTATCTGTTCTCGATAAGAAGATAGATTCCGACTCCTCCTGTGAAGAGTCCGATTCCACTGCAGACGAAGCCAGTGATCAGAATCTGACGAGAGAGCTTCTTGAAGTCGTCTCGAATCATCTTCTGGATCTCGATGTAGATTCGACTGGAAAGGAAGCAGAAATAAGGGATCACGGTGAAATCGATCGCGACTACAGGAGCCCAAAACATCTGATAGAGGGGAACGGATGTGTAATATGAGATGAGTGGACCGACTAGGAAGAAGAGGGTCTCGAAGACCCCAATTCCGATCAGTATTATTCCCTTGTTTTCAAGAAGGAATCCAACTTTCTTCTTCATGGAGGCCTTCTCGATGATTCCCAGTTCGATGTAGATGTAGAGGATGATCAGTCCGGCGGCAGTTGCTCCAGAGATGTGAGTGATGAAGGCCATCCAAAGAGTCGTTTCTGATCTGACGTTGAGAAGAAGACCAATCCCCGGCCGGAGAACCATCACGATGTTCTGAAGGAGTGTCCAGACGATCAGGATGATGGTCGGTCCTCCCTTCGTCCGAACTGAATCGATACGGACAAAGAGTGCGATGAGCTCTCCGATCAGAACAAGGATGCCAAGAGAAAATGCGATTCCCTTCAGACTCTGGTCTGCTATGATCGGGATGTCGCAGTCGAAAAGAGAGGAGAGCTCTGATGACCTGGTCCAGCCAGTCGGACATGAAGTGTTTGTTTGCATGATTGCGATGATCTGAGTTTCTCTTACTTCGGTCAAATTGTCCCCCCTTACTAAAGGCTACCACGATGGATTTATCAAGCCGAATCAGCTATCTCCGGATAGGACCCGACCCTCTTCCAGGGCTCCAGGCCCCAGACTCTCTCATCAAGATGATTGAGCCTCGAATTGCCTCCTTCTACCAGGATACCGAGATCTATCCGATTGCACCTGAGGCGATCGATTATCTCTCGGGACTTGCAACAAGATACGCCTGTTGGACTCTTCCAAGAAGACTCCATCTACAGGAGCGGGGAGTCGAAGGGTATGCACTCTGGCTCTCTCTAGTCTGGTTGATTGATGCTCTTTTCGATCAGGATCGATCGATGACTTCAGAAGAAGATGCAGCTGATCTCCTCCTTACCATCACGAGATTGGAGGAGGTCGAGGGGCGTAGCCCCCTCTTTACTTCTCTTTTCAAGACGGTCCGTCGAGCCTACTCGAAATATCTCGACCTGATTGCTGAGTATCGAGAGCTCAATCCCGGGGCCTACGATCAGATTCTGATCTGGTTCGTCCGATACCTTGCGACCCTGACCGACTCGTCTGAGACTCAGAGAAACTTAATCGAGTATGCTCATTGGCGACTTGTGAGCGGTGCAATGATGTGCGTAGTCTGGCATCTCTGTCTCTTCACCTCGACTGAGCTGAGTCCTGGTTCCTCTCTTCTCTTTGAACTTGTTTCGCTTATCGTCTCCTACCACAACGATCTCCTCTCATTTCACCGCGATCGTGATCAGGGGACGCCAAATCTGCTCGATTCGCTCGATGGAAACAGTTGGATTAGGATGAAGAAGGGAATCGAGCTGGTCGATCGACTCTATTCTCAAGTCGGACAGATTCTCGTGGAGGCGGGAGATGAGAATGTGAGTGAGATTGCTCTTGCCATTCTGGAGGGATCTTATAACTGGTCCTTGAATGAACCTAGGTACTCTCATGGCCTCAAGATACTCACGGCAGTCCAGATGGGTGATCGGGAACTATTCGAACAACTCCTCGAGAAGAAAGAGCGGGTCTCCGGAGATCTCGACCTTGAATGAAGTCCGGGACGGGAACTGGAGAGAAAAAAAAATCTCCCTCCTACTAGTGAGCGTCCTGCGAAGGGTGTTCACCAGAGCATCTCAGCGATTCCTCTATTGGGAAAGAACGGTGCTCAGTGGGAGACGGAAGACCCAGTCGACACATGATCGGGGAATGGTACCAAGACCTAGTCAGTGTCATGATTGAGTCATCCGTGATCGATCGAGATCAGGAATCCTGAAAGGGATTCCTACTGGACGATGCAGGTAACTGCACCTGATCGACCGAAGCCCGCCATGGGATTCAGCGACCGCGGGATCAACCAGACCGCTCGAGCTCAGAGGCGAGATAAAAATCAGTGCTATGCTTGATTTTGTCGAACTAGAGCTCATACAGCATACCTTGATGATACTGTAGAAAGGCTAAGTCCTGCCTACCGGAAAGGAGATGGATCCTGCCAGCACTCTATTCGAAAGAGTGAAGTGCGAAAGGGGATCCGGAGGGTCCCTCCAGCAAATAAACACATCAGAAAGATTTTGACACCAAGGGTCCCGTTTAGACTCCGGACTGACCACCAGTCCGAGGTGATGAAGAGATTGTCTGCACCGATCACCTTCGAATTCGAACCGTTCCGGCGTCCTTCGATCATTGATCCGAGAGACGTTGCCCGAACGATCGCTCTTGGTAAGCAGGTCATGGCCTTCATTGAAGATGGAAAGGTCTATTATATTATCTCGAGGAATCCAGACTATCCCTACCCAGGTCTGTTTCAAGGAGGAACAGGACTGGGCGAAGGCGATTCCGTGGGATCAGCTTGCTAAGATGACTGTCAAGAGGACGGGCGATTCTATCGTCTTCACTGACTGGAAATTCGAGTGTCAGAGAATCACAACGAGAATGTACCAAGTTATCCCCCATTGAATGCCTTCGTTTTGATGACGAGGGCCAAGCTCTGAGATAAAAAGCAACTCTGCACTTAAACGGTTCCTGACAAAAAGAAAGTTCATGTCGGACCGCCCCCCAAAATGTGGAGTCTCTACTCCACGTCGAACCCTACGTCTCCGATCCTGAGAAATTCAGGTGCAACTTTCAAAACAGCATGCTCATTGGCATGGCCACCCTCCTCCTCCTCGTTCACACGATCTTCGTTGGTGCCAAGGCCGTCGATCGCTTTCTTTAAGTGATTCGTCCAGATTGGACGGATAACTTTTTTAACCTACGATTCATTCAGCTCTCCAATATCTTCGGGTGCTTGGGGAACGTAGGGTTCTGGGATCTCGACACGAGGAACAACGAGAGCGAGATTGTTCACAGCGTCCTGATCGATGATTAGACGATCGATTCCCTCTCCTGTCTCATCTTCCTCTTCTGGTTCATCGTAGTCGCGGTCGGCAATTCCGATTTCAGCGATGTCCTGATCGACGACTCGGAGGAGGTTCACACGTAGGGTGTAGAGATTGTAGAGATCAGGGTCGCTCTCAGTATCGAGCTCTATGAACTTCAGGACGCAGTCGAAGGAACAATAACATCCCCTCCAACCGCCCGTCAAGAGGGGCTCTCGAACAGCATGATGGTAGTTGCGGATTCGCCTTGAGCACTGAAGGCAGTAGCCCCTGAACCAGTCGTCGACCGGAAGATCGTTCTCATAATCATACTCGAGACTGTTGTCGGTGAACATCCTAGCACCACCAAAAATCACATTCACGTCGGGTTGACCTTCGTCCGTCGTCAAGATAGAGAAGTCCGTGTCTGGATAGGGGTTGACTGGACCGTAGACTCTGAAGATATCTCGGTCGGCACGAATGCGTGCAATTTCCTCCTCGTCGACCTGAAAGAGATTGACGAAGGCCTTCTTCTCTATCTCATTCATCCGTTCGAGTCGATCGATGAGAGCCTGCTTCGCTTGACCGGGCTCCTCCTCCTCGATCACGAGGTAGTTGTCGATTCGAGTCAGGAGATAGTCGGCAATGAGTTCGTTTGGAAGATCAGGATCGACTGGCTTCTTCTCAAGACGGGGAAGGTCACTCACCAGAATGTCGTAGTCACGAACATAGTTCGGAATCGGAGCATACTCGGAGACACGGTCAAGTTTATTTCTGAGGTACCGCTGGATGGCGACCACCCCCGGACCGTCCATCTCGGAGTTCTTCAAATACTCGAGAATCTGACGGATGAACTGTTCGTCGAGATCGATCGCGAAGACTTCCTCGAGAGTCTGGGCGTAGAGGGCAGCGTTCTTGTCCTGTTGATAACCAGTGATCAATGGTAGGATCAGACTGTGGTAGCCTTGATCACCCAATCCGGCATAGAGATTTCGAAGGTTTCGAACCTTGAACCGGTCCCTCAACGAGATGACCTCGATCTCAAGAGGTCGTATCTCGAGGGTCATGTCGTACTTGTCTCGAAGGATCTGTAGGTGCTGTCTGAAAGGCTCAATCGCCTCAGCCTGGCAGATGAAAGCCGTCAACTCGATGATCTCTTCATTCTTGAGTTGAGCCGTCCGCAGAAGATCCACTTGTATGCTCGACAGTGTCACCGGTACGGTTGCCATCTTTTTCAGGCCGATGAAATTTTGACGATTGATTTACTTTTGAGTGAGTCGAGAAGTTGAAATCAATCACGATCAGTAAATTCCCAATCGATTTCGATGACATCATCAGAAGTTGATGCTAGGCTCTCGACGGCCGATCGACTCTTGAGCAATGCCTGCCGAGAGTTGGGCTTCGATCCGAGGGAAGTCTTTGCCGATCTCAAGAAGGATCGATCCGTCGGCTACCGGCGAACGATCATCCGTCATGTCTTCTCCTTGACGGATCGACCCGAGGAGCATTCTCGTCTGGCCGGAGCCATCGTCATGTGGAGGCAGTATCTTGGTTCTCCGACCACGATCAGCGGCTACCTCAAGATCTTTGAACCCTACCTACGTGAGGATGTCGTCGCGTTCATGCGAGAGCATGAGGCCATTCTTCAGGCTGAAGTTGAGAAGAGGTTCCAGAACGATTTCAGGATGCACTTCTTCTCTGCGGGAACTCTCATCGAGACCTACCTTGCTCGAATCTCTTATGAGCACGATCCTCAAGAGATTCCACAGTTCTGCTGGCTCCGAATTGCCGTCGGTGAGTTCCAGAGTCGAGGTCTCCCTGAGGTTCTCCGCATCTATCGTCGTTTCTCTGACCGCGAGTGCGTTCCTGCTTCTCCGACCATCTTCAACATGGGCTTCAAAGAGGGAGCCTCCTCCTCTTGCATGATCTATGCGGTTGGCGATTCTCTCAAGGACATCCTCTCCGTGATGAAGGAGGGTGGAATGGCTTCGAAGAACAACGCCGGTCTTGGAATCGATTTGAGTGGTCTTCGACACTCGAATATCGGACGACACGGAATGAGCAAGGGAATCACCCCCTTGATGAAGATTTGGGACGATCTGACCATCTACATCAATCAGGGTGGTCGTCGTCCTGGCGCGGCTACGATTTCGACTCGTGTTCATCACTATGACACGATGGAGTTTGTCCAAATGGTCGACAAGGTCCGGGAGGATAAGGTGACCAGGATCAACACCTCCATCATGCTCTCTGATCTCTTCATGAAGAGGTGCCTCGAGGGTGGCAAGTGGAGCCTCTTCTGCCCGAAGCAGACACATCCTCTCAATCTCCTTCATGGGAAGGAGTTCGAGAAGCTCTACGTCGAGTTCGAAGAGAAAGCTCGAGTCTGGAAGCGCTATCAGAAGTATCAGGAGCTCAAGAAGCTGATCGCACTTCAAGAGGAGACTGAGTTTGAGGAGGAGCGTCTCAAAGAGATTGGCAAGAAGAGTAGCTACGACACAGTCTTCGACCGATTCCAGACAGAGAAGGGTCGTGACTTCTCCTCTCTCTACCAGGAACTTCATAGTGAGTTCGAAGGGAAGCCAGCTCCTCAGCGGGTCGACTCGAAAGAGTACGAGGCCGACGCAATCATGGACATGATCTGTGATATGCAGATTAAGACTGGAATGCCCTACATTGTTCACGGTTGCAACACAAACCGTAAGAACAACATGGCGAATGTCGGGCCGGTCAGAAGCATGAACCTTTGTCAGGAAGTGACCATTCCAGCTGTTCCCGGTGAACAGACCGGCTGCTGCAACCTCAGCTCAGTCTCTCTTCCTGCCTTCGTCCGCCACCCTGAAGGAAAGCCGGCCTACTTCGACTTCCTTGCCTTCGGTCAGTGTGTTCAGGATCTCGTCCTCTGCCTCAACCAGGTCATCGACGAAACAAAGAATGTTTCGAAGAAGGTTATCAAGTCGAATCAACTGAGCCGGCCAATCGGCATTGGAGTAAGTGGGTTTGCCGACATGTGCCACGAGCTCGATCTTCCCCCGGTCGACACGGAATCTCTTCCCCACTTCGTTGGATATGATCGCGAGGGAAATATTCTCTATCGCTATGAGTCCTACAGCACCGAGGCTCAGCCTGCCTATACAGAGGACGCCCTCAAGGAGAGGTCGATCAACCCTGCGCTGGCCGAACACAACTATAAACTCTGGTGTTGTATGTACTACAACGCCCTCTACAGGTCAAAGGAGGAGGCGAAGGTCCATGGTGCCTATCCTCTCTTCGCGACCTCGCCCACGGCTCAGGGTCGTCTCCAATTCCATCTTTGGCAGGAGGAGGAGAAGGAGACCGGTCGTACTTATCCCTTCAAGCTTCAACCTCTTGAGCCCTCGACCTGGGGACAGGAAGGATCGTGGGCCGAGCTCATCGAGGAGATCAAGAAGTACGGACTTCGAAACGCACTTCTTCTGACCTGCATGCCGACAGCTTCGACTGCCCAGATTCTCGGCAACTGTGAGTCGACCGAGTTCCACATGCAGAACATCTACAGCCGCAAGGTTCTCTCAGGAGACTACCCTGTGGTGAACTTCCACATGGTTCGGGACCTCCAGAGGATCGGGGTCTGGTCGAAGGAGACCTATAACAACATCATTGCCAACAACGGCTCGATTCTTCAGATCCCCGAGACCGGTCTTGCTCCTTCTCAGGTAAAGCGCCTTCGCTTCCTTAAGGAGAAGTATCTGACAATGTGGGAACTCCCTCAGAGGATCAGCGCTGAACTGGCTGGTCAGCGTCAGGTCTTCATCGATCAGTCGCAGAGCTGGAACGTCTACATTGCTCGTCCGACGAAGGATCTTCTAAAGGCTCTCCATACTTTCACCTGGGAGCTAGGCCTCAAGACCGGAATGTACTATCTCCGTTCACGCAGTCCCAACGAAGCCCTCAGGATTGGTCAGAAGACTCCCGAAGTCGAGCAGAAGAGGGTCGGCGAGCAGGTCGACCGAGGCCTCGTCGAAATTCAGGAACTGATTCGTGAGGCCCAGAAGACCAAACAGGCCCTCCTTGATCGTGAACGAGATGAGCTCATCGAAGAGGCCCTCATGTCGGCTGGGCGGCCTCAGGAAATCTGTCAGCTCGGCGCGAATGGCGAGTGTATCGGCTGCCAATGAAAAAAAGTTTTACCAGACAACTCTGGCGACACTCGAGATGCGATTGAGCTTCGAAATTGAGTCTTGATAGTTACTTCTGAGAGGAATGCACCCATCTTCATCATGTCGATCACCAAGCTCTCTCCTTCTACACGAGCCTCGGCGATGTCATCGGAAAGATTCAGCAGGGTGACCGAGTTCAGGTCCTCGTTCCGAGGGGTGAGGAACTCGAGGGCATCCAGATGGATTTTCGTGACTCGGTTCCAAATCCAAACATCTTCGTCGTCCTTGACAGATGAAGCTGGGGATGTCTTCATCGACGTCTGCCACTTCTAAAAAAGATGTATTACTAGCCCGGCTAGTAATAGATTATTCCTTCTTGACATATGTGACGGGTTCATCTCGGTAGACTGTCGTTACTTGAGGTGTGCGGGGACGGGACAGTAGGATGATCAGGATGATGATCAGAATGAGGAGAATACCGATCAACAACCAAAACCACCACTGCGTCCAGAATGGTGGAACGGTCGCGATTGTAGGAGTCGAAGGCTCCTGGGAGAAGTTGAGGACGGGGATCGGAGGCGAGGACGCCGATTGAGGATAGGACGCGAGGAGGGCGGGAGCCGGATTCTGAGAGGGGGCGTAGGGAGAGCGCTCCTCGTCATTTGCTTCGGTTGAGGCTCCTAGTGAGATGTTGTCAGACGAGACCACTATTGGCTTTCCCTGATAGGAGTCGTCTCGCCAGAGAGCCAGCTCCGGAATGTTGTTGAAGGCAAGGTTGATGAAGTCATTGGGAGTCAGGTTCATCTCACGCCAATTCGCCGTCGTCATCGGAGAGAATCGAGCGGTGTCCCTCTCTGGCTGACTTGTGAGTTCGTAGATCGTCGGTCCATTCTCCGAGAGCCGATGAGGTCTCGAGAGGTAACGCTTCTGACCGTCTACCCAGATGTAGATTGGATAGTCCGTTCCAGTTCGAAACTGGCCCGTCTCTGCATCGGCGAAGAAGTATCTCTCGCGGACGGTGTCGTTCGTCTCAAAATCGGTTGTCACGAGAGAGCTCGGACTCGCTGCAACAGTGACCGTCTTCTTGTCATGAGAGACCTTGTAAGTATAGACGACATTCTGACCGCGAAGACCGAACCCGATACCCTCCATCGTGGTCAAGTCGGGATTGGAAGGTCCACAATAGTTCTCGTCTCCTTGGCAGTCGGCCGGCGAGTAGATGAGCTGATCTCGAGTCCGAGGTCGCGTTTCAAGGAAGTAGTGGGTCACATTCCCTGGATCGAAGTTCTCAAAGTGTATCTTGTTGATCTCGGCCCGCTCCTGCCACTTCAGTTGAGGCTGGAGGATAGAGAACCCGAAGAGATTCTCTGTATCATTCGACGAAACCAGTCGATAATGGTTCTTACGATGAGTCGCCTGCAGATAGTAACTTCGATCATCGAGATGAAGACGAGGAGTGTAGAGACGACCAAGATGTAGACCCCTCCTCTCTCGGAGAAAAGGAGGGAGCTCATCTATGACGAAGGCGGCGGCCTCTCCACGACCGGAAGTTCCTAGGATGACTTCGGACCGGTCTGGGGAGACTGAATAAGAGATTGGAATAATTTTCCGAGAAGTCGTGCCTCCCGATCCCTCATCGACCAGGGTCACGTAGAGAATGAGCTGATTCGACATTTTTAGAGTCGAGGAATTTTATTTGCGAAGCGAGTTCTCTTACAAGATGTAGATCTGGTATCCGATCGTCATGAGGAAGGACCTCTCATAAAGGAGGAGGCTGTCCTGATCTTTAAAGTAGGTGAAGTTCTTGACCTTCTTTTTCCCGACGATGATGAAGGCGACTTCAGCATACTGGAGGAGGTCAATTGTCTGAAGTGACTGATACGAGAGTGAGAGGAACTTGTTCATCAGCTTACTGAACCGATCGAACCGGTCCATCATACCGAGTTCATGAAACTTTCTCCGAAACCTCTTCTCGACGGTCCTGAAATCGTACTGAGTTGGGCTCGACTTCGAGATCAGTCGATCAACATTATGGATCACATTACTGTTGAGACTCATTCCGATTCTAGCAAGTGCTCCTGCCATCGTGATCTGACGATATCGGATGATCGGCTCGATGAAGATCCAGAAGGATCGCGGAATGAGCTCGATCTCATCATTGGAGAGACGAGATCGAAGGAATCTGGGGAGATCAAACCGACACTTTCCTCGAGAGGAGATCGACGTGTATCTCGAATAGAAGCTGGAGGAGTCCTCTCCTGAGATCATCTTGTGACCACCGATGATCACCTCGATCAGACAGACCATGAAAGCCCAGAGTTCAGAACTGAAGACATCTCGATCTTCCGGGGGAGAGTATCGATCGATTCCACCATACTGAAGATCATGTCGGGTCACATGATAGGACTTTCCAAAGTCGGCTAGCTTGAAGATCGTTTCACCATCGACCGTATTGACGAGGATATTGTTCGTCTTGATGTCATTATGGAGTAGATTGAAGTAGTGCATGACTCCGAGAGCCCCTCCAATCGCCGTGATCAGGTTGGGAATCTGGCGCATCCTCTCCTCGAAGGAAGTTCGGCGAGCCCATTTAGCTAGGTTGCACTCAAGGGGTTCGAGGAGGATGTAGCCACGTTTCTGCTCGTTATCGAAACAGAAAGAGTGGAGGGTCACAACCGACTTGACCGGCTTCAGCTTGATCAACATATCGATTTCATTTAGGAAATCAGGAGGATACCCAAGACTTTTGTCCTGAAGCTTTGTCTCTTTGACTACACGGGGTCCGTCCGGAGTATCATAGAGGGTGACGGTGCCAAAGGTTCCCTCACCAAGACTCTGTCGTCTAGTTGACCTGGCGAGGAAGTCTCGCGGAACGAAGGAGCATGTCGAATTCATCCTTTTCTAGCCGGGAGATAGTTTTAAGGAGACGATAGAATTCTTGAGACTCGATCTGAGAAGTCGACTTCTCTAGAGGGGTCTGTAACTGATCCTCTTATGACAGGAGAGGTCGATAGAAAATCTTCTTCGAGACCAACCCTTATTCAGAGGATCGACTTCTATGAACCGACCGGGACCTATGGTGCTTTCTCCAACTTTTTCGAAACTCCAATCACGATTGATGGTCTGATCTACCCGACTTTCAGACGCAGAAGTTTCACGGGCCGACTTCGACTCCCCGAAGTCAGAAGTACTCCCAGTTGGTCGCTGCTCAGTCGACTCCGAACAAGGCGAAGATCCTGGCGAACCAGCAGATCAAGGGAGGCTACAAGTGGGTTCAGGATCTCAATGCAGCCATCCAACATCAAGACGATTCGACCAGGCGATCAAATGACTGGGTCTTTCCATAAGGAAGTTATCAATGATAAGACGGCCGCTTCTACACCATCTAAAAAAGCATTTCAGTCCACCTGGACTGAAATGAACCGCTTACTGCGTCGCTGGTGTCGGTGCCGCTACGACAGGCCAAGTCGTGTGCTGCTGAATATAGAAGATGTATCGAAGGAGAGCCACCTTGAATTTCGCTCTGATCTCTTGACTTTCTTCAGGAGTCTTTCCGGTGACGCCGCTCATGAGCTGTGAGGCGACGTAGTTGAAGTAGGGAGCGAAAAGTTCTGGAGTGATCTCATTGACATTGTATCGGTTTCTCATGTCGAAGACGATCCAGTTCGCCGTTGCAAGAAGGGTCAAGTTTCGATGATTCAAGGGAACATCCGCCACAAGGATACTGACGAGCACACTTCTGAGCTGTTGATTGATCCAAGTGAACTTGTCCCGATAGATCTTGTCCAGGGTCCAGGTCAAGTTCTCCTGTTGCGAGGCGCCCCGATCAGTGATCTGTCCGGAGGGCCGTTCGCTAAAGTGGAACATTGTCCCCTGAATCGACCGGCGGTCGGCTGTGAACAACAAGGGCTGTTCGGACATCTTTCTAGGAACTCTGATAATTTTGTCTAGTTTCATCTACCGCTTCAATAGCTTTGCGAGCTGAGCCTGACGCTCCTTGAAGTTAGTCGGGGCTACCTCGATGGCCTCCTTTTCTCGGTCCTTCTTCTTACGGCCCTGAAGTCGTTCCTGGATAAGTTTTTGTCTCTCCATCATCGACTCATGGCTGACAAGAAGTCCTCTTTCGATTCGATCTCGAGTGATGTATCGCTTCCGGAGCTCGTCCTCCTCTCCATCTACGAAGCGTGCATCGATCTGTCCAGTTGCCTTCTTCTCGAGGAGTTGTTTCTCTCGTTCTTCGAGTTCTCGAGTCCACTTCGATGGAAGCTGACCCTGTCGAGAAAGACTCTCTTGCGAATTCCTTGCTGTCGTCAACCAGAGATCGACAATCGGGGCGATCGACATCGCTAGCATTTCGAGGAGTGACTCGGAATCAGTTGGAGCAACCGAACTATTTATCAGAGGAGAGAGCGATTGAGTCACACAGAGATGAACATTCTTCAACATCTTGGCGAGACCAGAAGCCGAGAGTGAGTCGGGTCCGGTCTGCTCGGCCATGTCGATCATCTGACCAAGTAGATTCTTCTCGTAGGCGGATGGGGTCCAGTTCGCCTCAAAATCAACGAGATCTGGGTAGATCCTCTTGATGCGATCGAGCCAGTCCGGCGACAGTCTAGTGAAGACATCCTTATAGATCTTTCGTCGGAGGTCGGCTGGAAGAACGATTCGAGTCAGGTCAGAAAGATCTCGCTTCGAGAAGACCTCTCTAACTCGATCCAGAATGAAGGCGCGATCTCCACCAGAGTTGCGTCTTCTTAGGAGAGCAAGCTCAGCATCGACTTGAGCTTTTCTCTCATCAGTCAGCTTGTCCTCGACATCCGAAACGACAGCAATCCATCCGTCTTCTAAATCGGGAACCGGGCTACTTGCAGCATAGATACGTTTAAGCGGCCAGGCCGAAGTCACGAGCCGATAGAGGAAACTTAACATCCTGCCTTTATAGAGGAGTCATTAATTCTCATAAGGATCGACCCGACCCGGAGTTTATAGAATTTTTATCCAGCGACGGCTGGGTAAAAGAGGTCTACTGAATTCTAGACAGATGTTCGGCCCAGAGGAGGTCGAGGAACTCACGGCACCGCTCCCTTGAAATCTTCTTCTCCTTGATGTCGGTTTCGGTCCAGTCGACCTTGAGATGACGAGTACTCGAGACGACTCGACGATAGACCCGATCGAGATCCTGGAAGTATTCAAGGGTGTAGCCGTTGATCTCCTTCCTGTTGCCCCTCCTCTTCATCCTCTCGAAGGCAACCTCGGGAGGACAGTCGAGGAAGACGGTGTAGGTCGGATGAAGAAAGTTCGTCGAAATCATCTTCATATAGGACTCGAACTCCTCATCATTAAAGAAACCCTTCTCCTTCTGCATCAGAGCGAAGGTGTAGTCTCCGAGGAGACATCGATCGATCAAGACGATCTTGCCCTGACGGGAGAGCTCATACGCCTTCGTCAGAACGACCTTCCGATCGCGAGCCACGATCACTTGGAAAGGAAAGGCGTACTTGTTCATGCTCTCAGTATAGAGGGATAAGAGGGGCTCGGGTATCTCCTCAGGGAACCAGACCACGTCGAGACCGATTGAGGTCAAGTATTCGTAGAGAGACTCACCTAGAGTCGATTTACCGACTCCAATCAGACCTTCGAGGACAATAATCGCCCCCATCAAAAAGGAATACTTGAGTTTCTCCTTGTTCGGTTCGGCTTCTCTGAAAAGGCGAGCCAGGTCGTTCTTGATCTCATAATCGCTTCTCGGCTTGGGCACCTCGCAGACCGACTGAAGTTGTTCAACTGTAATCAGAGGAACGATAGATCCCTCCGTCAGATCAATAGGAACCTGAGCAAGAGCCGCTGACATCTCCTCTTTCAGACGAGAGCCGGCTTCAAATCAGCCATCAAAACTTCACTTGTCTACTTCCTTCTTGGCTACTTTATCGAGTCGAATTTATGTATGTCGATTAATTTGTAGAATCGATGGCCCAAATATGAAGCGAAGTTAAAAGAAGATCTCTGGAATGAGGTTTGCTTTGGAGCCTCGATCCTATTCGGATTCGTAGGCTCGACCAGCCGAACCAGTCAGCTCGAGGAGTGTTTCTGGGTCTCTCCTCAGAGATTTCTCGAGATTCTCTTGAGGGAACCTTGGGTCTCTCTGAAAATAATCCTCCTCCTCACAAAGTTGATGTCCGCCCGTTACAACCAGAATCACCGTTTCAGTCGGATTCCTCCGGTACGGCGAGAGGACCGTGAAAAAGGACCGACTCCAAATGGAACCGTTCCTCCGGGGAAGTGCCCCGTCGTTAGCAATGTCACTCCTGGTCCTCCCATTCCAGGACCTGTCGTCAGTCCGACGAATGGCCAGCAACGAGGTCCTGTCGTCAGTCCGACGAATGGCCAGCAACGAGGTCCTGTCGTCAGTCCGACGAATGGCCAGCAACGAGGTCCTGTCGTCAGTCCGACGAATGGCCAGCAGATGAATGGCCAGCAGATGAACGGACAACAGATGAACGGACAACAGATGAACGGACAACAGATGAACGGACAACAGGTTCCTGGTCGAGCTCAGATCGGTTCGTCTCGGGCCAACAACGGAGCCTGGAGTATGCTTCAACAGGGTGGTCAGTATCAAAGTTCGCAGCCTGTCTGGCAGCCTGATCCTGAGGTCAGGACGAGCATCGGTCAGATCTCGCAGGCTCCAATCGTTTCGCAACCGACTCAGCCGGTGATGAGACAGCAGATCTGGACCCCTGAGCCGAATACTCGTTCGAGTACCGGTCAGCTTACTCAGCCTAGCAATCAGCTCAATCTGAACGAGGTCGGACAGAGCTATCTGGCGGTCGACTCCGATGGTCGCATCATCCTGGCCCGTGATGGAGCGACCTATCAGCTGGCTGGAGATGATCAGGGTCGCGTTCCGATTCAGGCGGATGGTCAGTGTGGTGTCTGGGTCCAGATCGTTCCCAACTCGACTCACAGTTCGGGACCGAGTATGGCTCAGATGATTCGAGGTCAGGAGGGTAATCAAATTATCAGTGGAATGCAGAGTGGTCCCGTCTCTCCTCCGACCCCGGTCGCTCCAACAACTGCCAATGGGATCAGACAGACTCGCGGTATGGTCTCAACTCAACCCAACTGGTATCAACAGCAGTTGGCTCAGAGCACTGACGACTGGTATGCGACTCAATGGTAAAGACCAGAGAGCTGAAATTCCAATAAGACTATTGGAATTCCAATAATGAAGACTTCGATGACCGCAAATCTTCTATCCGATCCTGGTTCCAAGGATCTGAAGAGCCTCGATTCCAGCGACGTCGAACTTGTTCCTCTGAGATACGAGATTGTTCGAACGAGACAGGATATAGGCGGTTGAGTCGTCTGGATAGAGAGGGCCAAGCTGTTTCCTTCCAAGTTCATTCAGGATGTACTCGAAATTCTTGATCACGAGCTGGAGCATTTGAGTTTCGTTCCATAGTAGTCGCGTGAGAAGGCGAGGAATTCTCACCTTGATAGACCGTATCCACGTCGAGAGGTCTCTGATTGAATTGTCGATAGACGTAGTCGCACCAGCCATATGGTCCTCGAATATACAGGTAGGCCCCTGGACCAAGTCTCCGAACAACTTCTCTCTGGTGATCCAGATCACCGAGAGGGACAAGCGGAGTCAGAATTGCTTCGATCAGATGGTGCAGTTCAGTCTGAATCAAGCCGCAGCTCACATCGATCTTCATTGCTGGTCGCATCGTCTCGAGCCCGATTCCCAATTCCTCGAGCTCATCTCGAAGGTAGAAGAGAAGGAGGAGATTCAAGATGATCAGACAGTCGATCTGAATGGGAATGGGTCTCCCAATAGCGAAAGGTCTCATCGACCGACCAGTCGCCCCTCAAGAGAAAGGTCTTGGAACCAAAGCTTCTGGTAGGGCTCTCCCAGATCAAGCTCCTCCTGATTGGTCTGGAAGTGCCACTTCGATGAATCGATCATCCTATTGATCGCGTCTCGAACTCTCATGATCCGATCTGACGACTCGAACTATTGCTCTCTCGAAAGGGGAGAAGAGTCGCAATATAGGATCCATCATCCAGGCGAACAAGATTACTCGCACCAGTCCCATCTTAAGAGACGGCCGATGATTAAAAAAAAGTGGATTTGAAGGCACCCGTCACTCTGATCGTCACCACCTATGAATTGACCTCAGAGAGTCAGTATAAGCCGACTCTCTCACATAGCTTCTACGGAGACGACATCACTTCGGCCTTTGGAGTGGCCAAGTCGCATCTGAAGACGGACGAATTCTTTAGATCTTCTCTCGAAGGAGAGATGCCTTGGAGAGGTTCCTTTCTTTGTCTGAGCAACAATGGAGTTATCCTCGGCGGAATACCCATACAAGAAGACCCAAGACACCGAGATTCTTCTGAACGCACTGGCTCAGGAGGCTCGTCGTCTCGGCCCTATCAAGGAAGAACTCGGAATTCTTCAACAGATCGAGATTCTCTCTCGCGAATAACTTCACAGAGTCATTCCTCAGGAATGACTTGACGAATCTTACATGATCGTGCAACCGCCGGCACTCCTTTCTGGAGCTGAAAGGTTCCCTGATCATAGGGATTCAAACTGGAATAGGTTCCCTTGACCATGTCTGGACCCTCCTCGGACACGACTAGAGTGAGCTTCTGAGCTGGCAAGAGAGGCCGAGATCGATCTCTCTTGAACATCGGCCGTTCCAGTCAGAACCTGACCAGAGCGAAAGATTCCAGTGTAGTTGACCTTAAAGGAGGTCGTGTAGCCAGGGCTCTGAACGAACCCATTCTCATTTGTCTGAAGATCGACCTCGATCTGACCTGAGGCGACCCCAGGCGGATACTGTATCGAGTTGAACTGACCGGACCACTTCTCCATCTTTCTTCGGGGCCGAAGAGTTTGAGAGATAGTACAGCTGCTTGTCGATCCAGTCGGGTTCAAAACAAAGGTTCCTTGATCTCATAGATACCGTCCAATTCGTCAGCAGTCTGATGAAGTAGGATCACCTCGAGAAGTTACCTTGATTCGATTTCCTGAGACCAGAGCAGCTGTGATCTCATCATCAAACCGACAAAAAGCGTAATAGGACTCCTTCGATTCGATGCCGAGTTGCCCAAAATGAATTTGAGGTGAGCTCTCCCGTCCAACTGACGGTCGAAGATGGAAGTTCCTCGACCATGGCTGATCTTGACGTCCTTGAGGGTGGTTTGAAAAGTGACAGCTCGAATTCTTTTCTTTGAAGAAAGCAATCTCTTAGAAAAGAATGGGGATCCCTAAGTTCTTCAGTTGGTACTCTGGTCACCAGATCTTCCGAGCGACTATAAGTAAGGTGGTCCCTCCGAATGTCGACATCTTCGCGATCGACATGAATGCTCTCATCTATAACAACCTGGACCTTCTTGACATCAAGGTCATTCGAGAGCAGGGCATACTGGTCTTCTCACAAGAAGAGCTTTATCGCAGACGATACGAGGTCTTTCAAGGCGTCTTTCGGGACGTTATCGGATTAACTCAGACCATTCGCCCACGGAGAAGCCTGATCATGGCCTTTGACGGTGTTGCTCCGCAAGCCAAGATCAACCAACAGCGAAGTCGTCGCTACAAGGCTGCTGCTAACCGTCAGCCTGACGCCGTCTTCGATACGAACTCAATCACTCCAGGGACCGACTTCATGATCGACCTCGACCAGTTCATTCGTCGTGAGCTTCAACGAATCGCCAGCTTGACTCCAGAACAGGCTCGCCGGGATCCTTATGCGACGATCCTTCCACCCAACATTGTCTATTCCTCACATCTCGTCCCAGGTGAGGGAGAGCATAAGATTGCCGACCACTTACGCGCAATTCCGTCGTCTGGTCAGACCGTCGTTGTTCACGGAATGGATGCCGACTTGATCATGATCTACCTTCTTCGATTGCGTCAGGATTGGGAGAACATCTACCTGTTCCGTGAGCATAAATTGGAGGGTCGTGGTGGAGTCCGTAACTACGCTGTCGAGACAATGATCAATTTGCGAGCACTCGAGCGGGTCATTCGTGCACTCTACCCGGGAGTTCCCGATCCAGTCGACGACTTTGTCACGATCACCTTCCTCATTGGCAATGACTTTCTCCCCCATTTCCCCTCGTTCGAACGGATTTATGACGCCCTCGATACGATCATCTTCGGTTACAGTCAGTACCTGGCTGATAATCAGACGGGACCAGTGCCGGCTCAAGGACTCACATCGCCTGGATCGATCAACTGGAGGGAACTGGCTCGTTTCTTTGAATACGTGACGACCCGGTACGATGATACGCTCCTTCAGAGGTGGGCAGAGAACACCGATGCCCAGATCAAGTTCCCCTCGGCAGTCGCAGAGAGATGCATCACGACAAGCCGGATTGTTGGAACTCAGAGTCGCTGTGTCAGGACCCTTGACATCCCCATGTTCAAGACAGAATGGTACAAATATGTCTTCGGACCCAAGACGGGCAAAGGAACAATCACTCCGACTCAGGATGACATCAACAACCTGATCAAGTCGTATCTCGAGGGAATGGCTTGGGTTCACTCCTACTATCTGAATGGACAGAGTGCTGTCAACGTGGGTTGGTTTTACCCGAATCACTACGCTCCACTCTTCTCTGATCTTCACACCTACATCATGGCTTCGCCGACGATCACCTGGGAAGTCAACCCACTCCAGATCTTCTCAGAGACGGTGACGCCCCCTGAGCAGCTCGTGATGGTCCTGCCGCCTGCATCTCTGACGACGGTACCTCCACCTCTTCGACCTCTCTATAGTGAACAGTCACCGATCTTCGATCTTCTCCCGACAGGCTTCAAGGTCGATGCTCAAGGAAAGATGGAGGAGTGGGAGTCGATCGCTATTCTTCCAATCCCAAACCCGAATCGAGTCAGGCGAGCCGTCATGCTCCTGGGACTACCACCTCAGTTCTTTGCTCGATTCGCTCCTCAGGAGCCCCTTGTTATCGAGAGGGACTTTGTTCGCACGATGGCGGCGTCTAGAGGAGGCGGGCGAGGTCGAGGTGATCGAGGCGGTAGAGGAGGACCGCGAGGGGGTGGACGAAGTCGGAGAGGACCTCGAGGTCGAGGAGGACGTGGTCAGGGAGCTCCCGGAAGGGGCCGGTCGGCATTTGTTCTTCCAACGATCCCGAGTGAGTCCGTCGCCCTCCGACAGACTCTTCTCTAAAAAAGTCGATACATGCAACAACATGCATCGGCAAAATTTTCTTCAGTCTACAAACGATGACGACGTTAGATTCTATTAACCGGACCCCATATCAAAAAGGAGACGCGATCGACATCTACCTGACAAAACCGGACCCACGCAATCTTCCCGGCTTCATGAGGGTAATTCAGGAGGCCTTCGAGCTCGATCCTGATTTGAAGAAGTCATACAAGAGTCCAGCTGGACTCTACCTGACCTTGATGAACCGATATGGTCGATTCTGGATGGACCCGAATGAGACCCTCTGGTATCGTGATCAGAAGGCTCATGACCATGAAGTCAAGAAAGTAAGTGTGAGCAACGGATCTATTGCTCGAGTTAATTGCGAGATCATACCGACCATTGCATTGGCTCAACTCAGACAGCTCCTCTCAACGAGTGGCCCGAAGTGGTCGTCCCTTTATGATCAGATCTCACAACACCGAAGTCACATCGAGAGGTCGATCGAAAAGGTTCGACCCATCACGTAAGCGATCTACCTCGATTCGAGGTAGATCGATAAGACTCATCGTTCTACTAAGATTCCGCTGTCCGTTGATAACGGAATCGCCTTTTTAAGGGAGACTTGTTCCCTACTTGCGCCAGCACCAGATCGGGTAGCCGTAACTCTTCTCCTCGTCGGTCAGGGCAATGATTCCGAGGAAGTTGCCCTTCAGATCCTTCGTCACAAACTGGTGCATGTTCGAGGCATACTTACCGGCCTTCGTGTCGGACATATAGATGATAAAGTATCCACCCGTTGCGAGGGCATCCCAGGCCTTCCTCAGATATGGGTAGAAGAACTCATTTGTCCACTTATCAATCGTACCGCGACCATGGACGGACTGCTTTGGATCGTCCGAATAGATCTCGAAGTCGAAGAAGGGAGGGCTTGTGAAGATGGTGTCGTAGGAGCCTGGAGTCAGTTCGACCTTGAGGAAGTCCTCCGAGACGATCGAATACTGGAGCTCGGGATTATGAGCATGAATGAAGCCGATCATTTCATCGTAAGCCTTTCGAAGACGCGGATTTGGATCGACTCCATGGTAAATGGTGACTCCAGCTGCAGCTGCTCCGAGACAGCGGTCACCCCAACCGGCCGAAGGGTCGAGGACAACTTTGGATCCGAAGTATCTGAAGAGCGCCTTCGTCACGGCAATCTTGAAGGTTGTGCATTCGAGTCCTTTACCGTTCAGATAGACCGCCTCACGAAGCCAGTGTTTGAGCGGACGGTCATCCCCCTTGGTTCGAGCAACTGACTGGTACTGCTGAGCCTGCGTCAAGATTTCTGGGTAGTGCGTCATGTAGTAGTCGTAGGGAGACATGCGATCCTTCCTAGAGGCGTGCATCCGGGCTTCCTCAGAGAAGTAATCGACGAGCTTATTCACCATACTATAACATGGTTCGGTCGTGACGAAAGCGACGGTCTCGCCCTGAAACTTCCACTCGAACCCTCGCGGAATCGAACGCCATGAGTTCATGTCCTTCGGAAGCGTAATCACTTCAACTCGAACGAGGTCGAGAGAGACTGCATTCTTCCAGAGCTCCTCCGGATCGATAAACTCTCGCTTGTAGGGGAAGGGGGGAATTTCCATCCCCGCGGTCACCTTGTCTCGAACAAGTTGAGTCGAGGCAGCCATGTAACGATCTGGCAGACTAGTTCAAGCTGGATTCAGTGATCAATTTGGAAAATCCATCCACTTAGAAACTACCAAAGATGAAGCGACCTCGATCTCCGTCTCCTCCTCTTCCCGAGGTCCTCATGGATGCTGGACTCGTTCTTCCAGATCGACCGAACCTTTCTCTCTAGTTGCAGAACTATCGTGAACGGAACGAGTTCTGGTCGAAGGACCTCGAGCTCGACTGCGATCAATGATGATGCTCAGTTTCACTTGATCTCAGAATGAGATCGAGTCTCGAGACTCGATTTCCCCTCGTTCCCTTCGAGACTCCGACCTTCTACCTGGTCAACTGGCTCCGTGACCTCGAGGGAACGACTATCGATCCCTTGAATATAGCATCGTCTTCCTTCGGATCTGTCCAGGTAACCCGATGGGACCCTATGAGATTTATTCAGAAGAAGAGCTGATCGCAACCTTCCTGCAATCCGAAATGGAAGTCACCCCTCTTTGGTCCAGTCGACCCACTCGGTTCGAAGAAACTCACTCCCTTCGAGCTCGCCAGAATCGAGAAGCTCCTCCAGGACCTCGTCCCAAGCTACCCGGCAACCGAGACTCTCCTTGATGTGATGACGGGTATTCGATCCGGAATCACACGTCGTCTTCAAGTAGTCGATGAATTGAAAGGATCACCAAGTGAGGAGATGAAGGGTTTCTTCTATGCTGGATTGATGATGCGAGGTTGGTCGAGTCGATGATATTGCTCTGATCGATCGACTAATAAGTCTCCTATCAAGTCCGAAGCCGTGGCTCGAACTTCCTCTCTTCAACTATATCGTCGTTCCGAAGCCCTTTCTGGCTGAACCCGATCCATTACCGGATGAACTTTTGGCACCCAGCCCCAGAAATCGATCCAATCCTTCTTGCACCATTAGAAGAGGATGCATTCGAGCAGTTACTTCGAGAACTGGTTGAACAAGGGAGCGAGTTGGATGAGGCGTTGACGTCAGATGGGGGGTTGACCATTCTTGAACGAATCCTGATCATCCTGAAGAACGAGAATGACTACTCCTGCATCCGGCTAAGTTCTGGGTGGTTCTGCTCGGCTGCCTGGTACTACTTGAACCTCTTTCGGATCGAGGACCTGGCCTGGATCAGTTGAGGATCTTTTGATAACTTCCTGGTGCCACCTGAACCCTCACTTTGGAATCCAACCGTTTCGGATCGAGGACCTGAACTTCATTCGAGTTCGTTCCCCAAGTCCAAGGTCGAGTCAAGAGGAAGAGAAGAAGGAGGATTACCATGATTACCAGAGGAACAACAAGATCCCATCGACAGACGACGAAGTGGAAGAGACTCGAAGCAGTTCCGGTCCAGGAACTTCCCTGAAGCTCTTCGACATAGCTGTCGTCCTCTGAGCATGGCCGGTTCAGGTAGTGGTCACAGATCGTACAGGGGTGTCCAAGTAGATAGGGAATCGTGACGAAAGGCTGGTTGTATTGACGAGCTACCTCCGTGATCATGTCGGGGCCGGTCGTCCAGATCACCTTGAGATCTCCAATGATATACCAGGGACGATTCTGACTTCTCCTCTTGATCTCTTCGATGCAGCGGAGCCAGAAGGGACACTTCGGCTTCGATGCCATGAAGGAATTTGTATAGCCGTTCAGGTTGGGAGTCCGAACAAGGTAGAGATCCCCGTCCCCTTTGAAGAGCTCATCGAGAGGCCGTTTCAGCTTGATGTCGAGATCCATGTAGACTCCTCCATATCGATAGAGACGAAGGTATCGGACCATGTCGACACGATAGATCTCCCGATCGAAGCTCTGGTACAAGGAGAGGTACTGAGGGAATTCCTTCCGGACGAAGTCGAGATTCTCTTGATCATCGGTCAGTCGATACTTCCAACCTGGACAGTAACGTCGAATACTTTCCGGAGACTCTTTCCACTTGTCGGGGACCTGATGAGTCTTCCAGGTCTGCCAGACGATCCTCGGAATGGCCATTTTTAACATCCGGTAGGATGTTAAAAGAAGTTCATCGATGAGGGTAAATAGGTGAAGTTCAGTGAGAGGGAGTTTCGATGGCATTCATCTTGATGGGAGGCTCGAGTCGGCAGTTATGCAAATTGTAACTCGCGATAGCCGCGCGGGTATGACCAGTCTCATCATAACCCGTCAAGACGACATTAGCTCGATTCATCCTTGAAACGGGGAGCCCAGCTCTCAGGAACCTTGATTCCCTCGTAGGCAATGAGGTTCCTCTTGATCGAGACGGATGAATGACCGAAGTGGTTTCCCTTGAGTGTCTTCAGGAGGCGGACGGCTTCCCTCTTCGAGGAAGAGTGGTCCAGGAACATTAATTTGGAGAGACTTTTCGGTCACTTGGATCGGAAAGTTACTTGCGGGCGGCTACGACAGTGCCCTCCTTCGATTCGTCGCGCTTGGCTACCGGCAGAGCCATTGCTTCAAGCTGCTCAACTTTAATCACCGGCTCGGGTCCCTTCTGTGTATGCCTCAGGTAGCACTTCATGCAGACCGGCATGTACTTATCGGAAGCACCAATCTCCTTCTGGGGACCTCCTGGGTTCAACTTGGCTGTGAAGCTGGCATTCACAAGGCGGCCTTGTTGCTTCAAGCACGGCTTACAGAAGGCGGTCAGTCGAACGATATTCTGTTGTTCACAGATCGACTCGAGGTCATGAACACGCCCAAATGGCTTCAGATTGGAGTCACCGTCAAGGCTCGCAATGATGACGATCTTACCTTTGTTGAAGACAGCATCAATAGTCCACTCGACGATATCGGGGAAGAACTGGCCTTCATCAAAGAAGATCGCCTTGTAGGGATCGGGGTTGATCTCGCTGGCTCGCTCAGCCAGGACGCGATCAATCTTTGAGGAGAGGCCTTTGTATTGAGAGTGATGAGTCGAGACAAAGATGTCACCGGCAGCCGTCTCCCTCTGATGGTCGATGTGGTTGACGAAGAGACATTTGATTCCAAGATCGGTCAATGTCTCGGCCTCTTCGATTAGACGAGTCGTCTTCTTCGAAAACATCGGACCGAAGAGGAGCCGACATGTTCCAGCCTGGTGCGTCATCTTGGATTTCTCTCTTGGATAAGTTGATCTCGAGGATCATTTCTCGTTGGCATCATAAGAAACTGTTCTCCCAAAGTAGAGGCGGAATTGTGGTCCATCCATGGAGACAGCCTACCTTCTCGAAACTTCTAGAGAGGTCGTCAGCTGGCTTCCATCTTGTTCAAGATCCAAGTCGTGGCCTGGTTCTATCTCAACGAGTTCTATAAGAAGGCTCCTTTCGACCTCGAGCGACTCCGAGAGATCCTATAGTCTTCTCTTTGAAAGTCCCGCTCCAAAAAGCTTTTTGCGCCGAAGAGGCGCAAAAAGAAATTCTCGCCAGTATCTAAATAACCCGACGCAACTATTATGAACGTGCAGTATTACCGAGACAAATGGGATGAGATCCATGAAAATGCAGCCAAGGTTCAGCGTGGTCGCTGGTCTCATCGTGACTTTTGCGATTGGATTAGGGAGGTCCCCAGACAACTCCCTTGTAAGATCTGCCGGAACCATGCCACTGCTTATCTAGAGTCGAATCCGCCTGAGTACTCTCATAATGCTTTTGATTGGGCATGGAGGTTCCACAATGCAGTCAACGCAAGACTTGGAAAGGACTTCTACGACTACAATAGGGCCGCTCGAAAGTACGGAGTCTAAAATAAAACGTTTTCCATCCTAAGGATGGAAAAGTCGACAGAAAAATTGTCCCGACCTAAAAACAGAACTACGATGGCTTGCAATTGTCGACGCACGAATGGCAACGTCTCTCTATCGACTGCTCTGACTCCAGTCGCAGTTCAGCCTCTCACTTTGACTCCAACTTCACTCTCAGTTCAGCCTCTCACTTTGACTCCAACTTCACTCTCAGTTCAGCCTCTCACTTTGACTCCAACTTCACTCTCAGTTCAGCCGACTTTGACCTCAGTTGAGATTCAAACCAACCGACGTCAGGACCACATGATGACTTCGTCTCAATCTCGTCCACGTCAACTCCACCACTGGTGATGAAGAGATCTCCTTGCGATAGCAAGAAGGTCAACTTATCTAGAGGCCCCTGTCGCTGTCGAGGTAATTAATCACACCACCGTACCGATAATCGACCCGCTTTTCTTTAAAGCGTCGTCCGACTTTGATCCTTAGACAGACCGTCGTCTGATCAATCCGTTTTACGTTCTTGACTTCGGCATAGTATTTGGCTGCGTCGACTTTCATTCCGTTGAAGACACCGTTCGAAATGGTGCTGTCTCCCACGACTGGAAGGTCGAAGTAAGTTCCAAGCTTGCTCCACTGCCTGAGATGCGTATAGATATAGAACCAGACCGGACCCTTCGACCAAGTCGTGTCGTTCCGAATGGCTTTCGTCATGATAAAAGGAGCTAATTGTGTTACGGGCTTGGCTCCCATTCGTCTTTATAAAATAGGCGAGAATTTTCGATAGATTCGGGCCTGGTTTTCTATTGAGATAGAGGAACTTCTTTCTCCGGGTTCTCGAGGCACTCAATCAGGAGCCTGCGCTGATTCGGTTGAAGTTCTTTCGGGAACTCGATCTCGAAGAAAATGGAAAGGGGTCCCCTTTCTGGAACTATCCTCGATCGGTCGGTGAGGTTCTTCTAGGAGGTGGAGTCACGTTCTACTTTCTATCCTACCTCGCCCTACCAATCACTATCTATGCACTCCTCCTTCTTCAGCTCTTGATCTTGTCAGTACCGAATTGGACGAGTCTACATGGGAGCGGTTGCCTTCTCTTCATTCTGTCCGACATCTTTGTCCTGATCGAGCTCATCTTGAAACACTCGAACCAGATCGTTGTTCCCCTTCGAGTTCTTCCTACAGTCGGACTATCAATCTACTGGATCGCTCTAAGTCATGAACCAGTCGTCAAGTCGGTTCGCGAAGTGAGTCGCTAGGTAAGTTGCTGGATCGAGGTTCCTCTGATAGATGCGCTGAATCACAGCGGTCAGGTTCGAGTTGTAGATCTGGTAGCCGACGGCTTGAAGAAGGAGTCTCTCAAACTCAATAACAATTGGACCCCCAACCTGACTGACTGAAATGACGAGATCTTCGTTATACTTGGCGGCGATCCAGAGGGCGGCAAGAGCATAGGATGGAAGATCAATCGAACTACTAGTCATCGAAAGATATCGAGTGAACAACTCAATGGCAACGACTTGAGTCGCTCGAGAAAGACGAAGTGAACTCGCGGTCTGAAGGAGAAGATCGATCGAATCTGAGTCGATCTGCCTTGGTGCTTCGACGTCGAGAAGAGTCAGGAGATGATCAGAAGCAATTCGTAGATGGAAGTATGAAAGGATCTCGGTTCCGGAAGGCCGGTCCCTCGGGTTGAGTGAGAGCATTCTTGAGAGCAGAGTCTGGAGACCAGGGGCAATCCGAGGGTCTACAATCTCGACTCGTCCGGTGATCGTTCCATCCTGAAGTCTCCGAAGAAAGTCGACAAAGGAGATCTTCAAGGAGGGATTCTGTACAATAAAGACCTGCGTATAGATCCGTTCCAGTACAATGTAGCTGTTCCGACCAGGAAAGAGAGGTGCTCCCGTCACGAATTCGACGAGAGTCAGACCGATCGACCAGATATCACCCGCTGTTATATTGAAGCTGGTTCGATCTCTCCTCACAAGGAACTCTGGAGGACGATACCAGATCGTAAAGACTTCATGAAGGGGTGGTCGTCGACTCAAGTAGAGAGCCCGTGAGAGACCAAAGTCAGTGACCTTGAACTGAGCAGATCGTCCCTGTCCTTTCACCAGAATGTTCTGCGGTTTGATATCGAAATGACTGATGTTGAGGGTCTCAAGAAGGGAAGCGACCCGAGCGAGCGATCGGAAGAGTCGTGGGAAGATTTCAGCACGAATCTGATCTGGAGTCGTCTTGATAAAGGCGCTGAGGTTCGAATCCATCGCCTCGAGGATGATCGCGATGTTCGCGATCCCAGTTCGATCGTAACAGACTCCAATCAAGTGAATGATGTCGGGATCATGTCGAAGCCGAACCAGGGCGTCGACGTCAAGAAGAGCTTCAGGAGGAAGTCCATTCCCAGCTCCCATGTACTTGACTGCATATTCCTGGCCAGTTTTTGTTCTGACCAGATAGACCGAGCCATAGGTACCCGCTCCGAGTTTGCGAACAACAGTGCTTCCTTGAAGGAAGTCGTTCGAGACGAGAGAACAGAGGGTCGCCATCTTTTATCTCTGTAGGATTCTATCTGTGATACAGATAGAATCTTGAATAGATACGTGTTGTAGTCGAGCGGTTTTTAATCAGCTAGTCGAGAGCTGTGTGAGCGCGTTCTTAAACTGATCGCAGATGCTCTTGTCGAGTGACTTGAAGGCGAAGTTGAAGAGGGCGTTGTCCTTGTTCTTGCTGCACACGAGTGCCGACATGAGCTTGTAGCAGCAGAAGAGCTTGTCCACAAAGACATAGGCCTGAGTAGTCGAATCGGCAATCCCGCTGGTCGACGAGACGCAGTCGGCAAGACAGGACATCATCATAGCTAGAGTCTGATCATCCTCTTTCTTCTCGCGGCGCTCACGAGAGGACTCAGTCGAGCTGGAGATGAAGCTTTGGACGACCGGAAGAACGATCTTCAGGACCTCACCGATGTCGATGTTTGATTCTTGACGCTGGCCAGAGAGGAGACTCCTGAAAAGATCGTTCAGAGAAGAACCGCTCTGACCTGAGGGGTCGGCACCACAGCTCGATGAGGAGGTCTGAGGGGACGAAGAAGCACCGACACCTGAAGTCGAAGAGGCCTGATCGCAAGTGGCCGAGGCATCGACACCACAAGCCGAGCCCTGAGCACAGCCCCACTGGCCGAAAGGAGTCGAGGCAGCGAAGAAGGGATTGGGAGCCGCTCCCGAGTCGGGATTGACCGGAGGAGGAGGAGGAGGAGGAGGAGGCGACGAGATATCAATCTGAGAGTAACCGCTTGCTTGCTCCTTGCACTTCGCCTGATAGGCCTGGTTCATGTTTCCAACAATGCTTGAGGCGACACTGAGCAAGTGGGCCGAGAGGCGTCCGGGTTCACCAGGGATCTGACGAAGCGGAGCGGGGACCGGGCTCGACTCCCCCGACTCAAGGTCAAGCATCGAATCCGTCTCACTCGAGCTGTCGTTCCAGCCATCGTCACTGCTGCCGTCCTCGATCTTGGCCTGCTTCTTTTCCGACTCCATCACGAACTTGGATCTTTCTTCTATCACGGTACTCCTTCAAGAGAAGACAATTTTCCCATCCCTAATATCAGATCGAGACTAAGATCCTTCTTCTGTCGACAAAAAGAATCGGCTTCGGACAGCAGAAGAACCATTGAAAGATCGAAATCGGAGGATGGAAGAGACCGGTCCTCTCGGAATAGAGGCCCTTGACATAGCGGAAGGAGCCGGGTGTCTTCAAGATGAGGTACTGGTCGAAGGGCGAGTCGACGATCGAGTTCTTCGGAATCTCGCGGGGTCTTACGATCTCGAGATGAAGCGCGAGCCCCGATTCGATCAGGACCCGGGCATCTTCGAAGTTTGTCCTGAGCATTTTTGAGAAGGCAGAAGATCTTAAGCCACCTTTTTCGATCATTCGGTCGGAAAAGGAGTCGATCAGACTGGTGGCATAATATTGTTGTTGATCGGGTTGTAGTGAGCACGAACTAGAACAGTTGTTCCGTCATTCAGGATCAAGGTGACGATTCGATTCGGACTCGTCGGGGAGCCCAGCCCAGGGCTGCAGGAGAGGATCGAGTGTGAACCGCTGAATCAACTCGACGGCCCGATCGAATGTGACGAAGGGAGTCTGAAGCTGATTCACTGTCAACTCTTGAGGAAGAGTCACCGGGAGACCGTAGAGCTGTCGCATCAACGTCTCGACGGACTGACGATGGACCGTCGGCTCCTGAGTAGGTTCCTCTGGGAAGTCGAGACGACGAGCTGATGACGGAGAAATTACTTAGGTGGGTTGATTTTGTTCTCTTTGGGATCATATTCGGCCCGAACATGATAGATATCGCCATTCTTCGCGTAGAAGGTGATGAGTCGATTGTTCGATCGATTCGATCCAGCATAGGGTTGGAAAGACGGGATGAACTCGACTCGTTCGATCTCTCCATTTGCGACCTTCTTCTGAGCTTCATCCACCTCGATCACGGGAGCCAGGCGCTTACCCACCCGGAGATGAGTCGGCATGTCGACCGGATAGATCTTGTATGATCGACGATTCATCGTTTCCACAATCTTTTCGAGATCGTCGATTCTCTGTTGGAGAAACCGAAGACGTTCTTCCTGTTCGTCCGTCGTTTCTTTTTCAGGGCTGAGAGGACGACTCTGTCGAGGGCTCGGAGAGCGAGCTCGCTCTCCGGGCGACTCACTTGCAGCTGGACGACTGACTGGAGTCGGGATCGGTGGGACAACAGGAGGAACGGGTTGTGAAGGAGGAGGAGCTTTCGCTGTTAGTTCTTGATAGGTTCGGTTTGTGCTGTATTCAACCCCTTGATGAGACATCTGGATATATCTCTGAATCGACTGCTCATTTGGCTCGGCTAGAGGAATCTCAACCAATTGTTGCGGGCAGTCTTGAGAAAGACTCGATTGTCGAAGATCAGGGACCCGAATCACCGACCTGACCTTCACTTCGGATCGATTATGTCGAGCCAGGGATCCATCTGATCGGAAGAGGTAAGGAGAATTCGATGGAGCATAGAGAACCTCAAGGATTCCGTTGGCATATCCCAAGATGAGAGGCCGAACTCCAAAAGCTGGTGTGACCGATCCGGAGATTCCAGTGAAGGCAAGAATGTGGGGATCAGGAATCAAAGCGAGGGAACCTGCATTGTAGATACGGTTGCCTTCAGCCTGTTGGTTCAACGGATCTGAATAGACGATGCATTGATCGAGACCATCGAGTGAAACCAAGAATACTCGGAGCCCTTCTGACATTTTAGATTGCCCTTGAGACTTTTAAGAAGTTCTTCCTGAGAGAGGATCGAGTTTTCGATGTGGTCTCACATCAAAAATTAGTGGAGTCAGTTCATCTGCCTGTTAAAGAGAGTCAGAGCTGAATCGATGAGGGTCTTCGTTGGAAGCAGTCCAATTACAGTCATCGAGACCTCGTAGAGCTGTGGCTGAAGTTTGCGAAAGGTGAAGTTGGAAACAGGCGACCACTTTGCCTGCTCTTCACCAGTTCCGATCTTCAAATGAGCTCTCAACTTGAGAGCCTGTCCTCTCCTCAACTTGCAGATGATCATGTCGTCATAGACCGGCCGCGTCGTCCCAATGAGATCACGACTCAAGACTAGTCGAGCGTCCTCTGCTTCGATCTCTAAGTCGAGGTGAGTGGGAGCCGAGTCTGTTTCGAACTTGAGAGGAATGAGAGCGAGCCGGTGGGCGATCACCTCATCATGCATGTCGGACGTATTAGTAAAGATCTCGACTGTATCGATCGCTACAGTCGGAACCTCCGTTGAGAGAATCTGTCTAAATTTGTTGACCGTAGTATAGTCCCCATCTTTTGGGAGATGGAGATTGTACGTGACGAATCTGCGGTCTTCGACGATGTCAGAGACCGAGAGTGACATGGTTGTGCTCTTTCGCCAATTTCATTTATTTCTCAACAGTCTTTGTTCAACTTATTGTGGAGCGGTGACGATCAACCAGACCATCTTAGGGTCGGGTTGGGAACCCGCCGCCTGAGCAACAACGCGTCCATCAGGAAGCGCGGTCAATCCTCCGATACCTTCACTCAAACCCGGAGTCCCGATCACAGTCGGCCCGGTCAATTTGAGAGAGACCGGAGTTGCTGAAGCCTGGTTCGGGTTGAAACTAAACGTGCCATTCGGAGCGACAGCAAGATACATACCGGTCGAGGCGTTTTGGAGGACCTGATTACTTCCAGTTCCAACTACTCTCCAACGAGCAGCCGGATTGGTCGGGGGTCCTAGAAGCAGGCTTCCTCCCGACTGAATCAGGGCATTGTTAGGACCAGGTTCAACAGCCTCGGCTCCTGTTGGATTTCCGTAGATCAGAAAGGTGGGCTGGGACCCAGAAACTGGAGCCGGTTGAGGCCCAGGAATTGGAGTGGGAGCGGGAGGACAGGTCGGCTTCTTAATCCAGAACGAGTAGGCTGCCCAGACGGCAAGCCCAATTGCGAGCAGAACGAGAACAATGATAGCAACGACGTAGGGAGTATTCGATGGACAGGGATTCGGCGTAACCTTCGTCATCTTTTAGTTGAGGAAATTATTTTAGTTGAACGGGAGTCCAAGCAGGGATGAGCTCCGCTCATCCTTAGCAACCACCTGCACCCGTACTCTGACAGGTTCCAAGAGCAATCATCCACTCTGTATTTAGCGGGATCGCTCCCGGTTGTTGTGTTAAACTGACACTAAGGTCGGCATTGGTAGTCAAATACGAACTACCTGATCGAAGATAGTAGGCTCGACCATTCCTGAAAGGTCCAGTGAGAGTAAAGTTGGTCGCTTGAGCTGGATTTTCCGTGAAGGAAAGAGAACCGTTCGATCCCATGACGTATCTGGAACTCGGAACGTGCTGAAGAAGCAGGTTCATTCCCTGACTGATCAGACGCCACTGTTGGTTCTGAGGACTTGATTGACTCAATGGAGCGACCCTTAAAGAGTTGTCGGAAGGAGTGAGGACTCCACTTGCTGAACTGATCTCTCGAGCAGTCGGTCCTGGAGCGAAACCGTAGATGTAGACAGGAACAGTTGTCGAAGAGGGACCGGGTTGCGGAGGACAAGTCGGCTTCGGTTTCGCCAAGAGAAGGACCAACCAGACCCCCAGTCCGATCACAAGGAGAACCAAGAAGACGATTAGAACAATCGAGACCAAAGAAGGCGAGGAGGATGGCCCTTGAGGTAATGTTTGAATCTCAGTCTGCATTCTTTTGACTACGGGAAGATTCTCTAAATAAGTTCAGCCTGCCTTAGAAACCTCATAAAAAAAGTCTCACATGGGAAAATGGCTAGCGAACTCTCCGCATTAATCACCAAACTTAAGGCTTATCAGCTGTTGGATCAGGGACAGCGGCCGTACGCCTTAAACTTTATTGTCGACTATGCAAGATTCATGACGACTCTGGAGAAGATCGAGGCAATGATCGGCCTTGATTTGGCTAAGCAACAAATCGCACAACAAGTCAAGAGCTTCATTGTGAACTATCGTCGATTTGGAAAGCCGACCAATCGAGAGATGCTCCACACCCTTATCTACGGACCTCCGGGATGCGGTAAGACTGAATTGGGCCAGCTCCTCGCCGAACTCTGGGCGACGAGTGGCTGTCTGTCCAACGATAGTAAGACGGACCAACCTCTCTTCTTGGTTCATCACAGTTCTAAGAATGCTCCTAGCTCCCACAATACACAGACAGACATGGAGAAGATTGCTCTTCGACAGAACCTTGCCATCAAGGAGACGATGATTCGTCAACAGCAGGATCGTCTTCGGACCATCACTGCGACAGTTGGATCGGTCCTGACGAACCTCAACAATGTACGTAAGAAGATTAAACCGAAGAACGATGGACAGGAACCCCTCGTCCAGGCGAAATTTCAGGAGATCAAGAAACGCCTGAAAGAGATGCTTGGAGAGCAGGCTCAAGCAGCCTCTCCACTCCGACCCGGAGCTACTCTTCAAGTTCTTCCGGTGACAGTTCCGAAGATTCCTGGAGTCAGGTCCCTATTCGGAGCAGCCACCATTCCCCCTCTTCTTCCGTCTGTTCCGACAACCGGAGCATCCACTCCTGCTTTGAAGGCTGAATCGGCTGGATTCGACCCGATTTCTTTCCTACTACAACAGACCCCGAAAGTAGAACCAGTCAAACCACTCTCTAAGTTCACAAGAATTACTCGTGGTGATCTCATCGGTAAATATCAGGGGCACACTACTGACCAGGTTCGTGAGATTCTTCTTCAGCATGTCGGAGGTGTCGTCATGATCGACGAGGCCTACAATCTCTTGACGAGCGGTCAGGACGACTTCGGAAAGGAGCTCTTGACTGAGATCATCAACTTCATGACGACCTGGCCGGACAAGATCATCTTCATCTTCGCCGGCTATCGAAAGGAGATGGAGGAGAGCGTCCTGAAGTTTCAGCCGGGTCTAGCTCGTCGCTTCAACTGGACCTTCGAAATCACCGAATACAGCCCCTCAGAACTCTGTAAGATCTTTCAAAAGCAACTCAGGAAGGTCTTCGCACCCGATCCCAAGTTGGGTAAAGTTGAAGCTCAGGTCGAGATCAGTGAAGAGACTCTGACCAAGATCGAGAAGTTCTTCCAGGACAATAAGGACAAGTTCCCCTTCTTTGGTGGTGACACCGAGCGACTCTGTACTTGTCTCAAGGAGGTGATCAACAGCCAGAACTGGGAGCGAGCCCTCGACGATACCATGTCGAACGACGACTTTAACAAGCTCTTCACTGAAATCTCGTTCGAAAGCTTCGAGAGTGCCTATAAGAAGTACTTGGAGAACTCTGCCAAGCTTAAGGAAGAGCAGAGAAAGAAGGATGAGGAGGAGAAGGCAAAGAAGGAATCGATGTCCAAGATCGGACATCTCTACTCGTGAAACTGATCCCGATCAAGATCCTTGCTCGCACTCTCCAGATCCCGACGACAGGAAAGAAGGATGAGCTGATCATGAGGATCCGACAGCGCCTGAACCCGTCTCTTGCTCCTCCTCAGCCCTCGCCCACTCCTCAGGTGGCCCGACCGATCTCGATTCCAGTCGAGGATCCCTGTCACGAGTCGATGAAGAAGCAGGTCCTCTCCTCAGGAGTCCTTCCAGCGTCGTCAAGTTATTCATCAGGCGGTCAAAGGGACACTCGGTGGTCAGACTCGGGTCGAGGCGATAGCAGAGCAGCACCTCCTCTACATCTTCCAGCTCTATGATCACCCAGTTCTTCAACTCGACTCAGCCACATGTCCTTCTTTTCGAGTTCGGGAAGGGAACCTCGTCTGGCGGCTGTTACAAGCGGAAGAAGAATGGAGAGGTCTGGACACACACGATCTCGATATCGCGTCCAGTCCTAGCGAGGTCTTGCACTGACAACCCGCTCGAGATGGTGAATGATCTTCTTATTCCCGAGGGAATGAGAATGGATTCGTTGGTCATTTAATAGAGGAACAGGTTGTAGCAGCAGATACTACGACGAGGACAGGGGCAGCAAATGGGACGACGACGAGGGCAGCAGAAATCGTTGAAGATCGGGAAATTGTACCAGTTGAAGCGGCCGATGAGATCCCAGCAAAGGCAACGGTCCTTCTTGCAGCCGCAATGGCGCTTCTTGTGCTTATGACACTCCTTCTTGCAGCCGCAATGGCGCTTCTTGTCATCCCAGTCGGAACGAGACGAGTAGCACCAAGAGTAGGAGCTCTCGTCCTTCTTGCTCTTCTTATTCTGGTGACAGCCGCAGTTCTTGTGTTTCTTAGACTCCGTCATGATAGGATCGTGAGGGTTCCTTTTAGATGGGGAGATAATTTTTGCGGATCCGACTCCCGATTCTCTAGATCCAACCGATTTTCTGAGGACTGTTCCAACCATAGATCGGGTTCCAACCATGATCGACTGGCAGTCCGAGGAACTCTTGCCGTCTGTTCGCACAGCAAATGTAGTTACCGCAGGTACTGACCAATCGATAGATCGGCCTTTCACAACAGCAATCCCATCGAGGACGATGGCAGCGAGTACAGGGACGGTCCTTCCAACTGTGGCACGGAGAGCGTGAGCGCGACTTCACGCGACGGCGACAAGGTCCCAAGCATCCGCAGGCACGACACGGAGAAGGGGACCTGCCCCTGCAACGACAGGGATTGTAACCACATCTACAAGCCCGGCGGTAAGGAGAGGGTGACTTTTCTCTGCAGCGACAAGGGTTGTAACCGCAGCAACAGAGAGCAGGAGAGTCATACTTCCAGTAGGTCGGAGGATAGATCTCACAGCGTCCAGTCGGAAGCCACTTATACTTGGGAGGACAGGGAGAAGGTGAACGGCACTTCTTCTTCTTTGGGAACCACTTCTTGCAGCGCCTCTTTCGAGGACAGGGGGATGGTGACCATCGCTTCGGAGAACATCCAGTACAGCAGATGGGACTGGGACTGGATGATCGATCCAGACTAGAGCAGGAGGATCGTCCAAACCGATTGCATCTATCGTTTCTAGAGCTCGTCATGGTACGGTATCTCTTTCTAGACATCGGAATTTTTGACAACTTTATTCTCATTGGGTCAACTTGGAAATGCGCTGGAACATTGCCGTCTCACTTACCGCTGCCGCATTCCATGCGGCCACTTTCGTGGTTGCCTCTAATAAGAAGGTCCCGGAATACCGGGCCTATCTACTCTTCACTGGATTCTTCATGATTATGGAGCTGTTTCAAGCAAGTCAGTGGTGGATCGGTGACGTGACTGTCGGATGCACGGAGTTCAATCGTACCATGACGATGATGGCCTACCTTCTGATCTGGTTTCAACCCTATCTTTTTGCCGTGATTGGCGACAGGAGTCGCCTTCACTCAGTTCAGGTCCGTCTTCAGTATGCAAAGAAAGTGGCCCATATGACCCTCTGGTACGCAATGATTAATCTCTTCGCTGGGATGTCGACTCGACCTAGCTATCAACTTCCTCGAAGCAACTTCGGACTCGAAACCTGTACGACGGTCGGTCCTCATGGTCATCTCGCTTGGTCCTTTGCTCCTCTCACGATTGTCTACGGACCGACTCACTTCGTCTACGTCATCCTAATCTTGGCGACAATCTCCTTCTATCCGAGGCCGCTCCTCTTCACGATTGGGGTCGGCTGGATTGCTACTCTATTTGTTTCGACCTACCTCGTCGGAGCCGGGGCTGAGCTTCCGGCCTTCTGGTTTCTTCTCAGCGTCTTCGTCGACATTCCGATCCTAGCGCGAGTTCTCCTCTACCGTGCGTAGATTCACCTTTAACGACAGATATGCGTCGTTAAAGATGAGCTCTTCACCCCTTTTCATCACCCAAAGTGTTTGAAGGGGTCAGGCTGATCTCGACAGGAAGACGAATCTCACTTCCATCGACCTCGCCCGAAAACTTCTCTGGGTTGGGACTCAGAAACCACTAGCGACTTTCTTGTCGAGGGGGCCGTCGACCCAAGAATCGAGATCGTTCTTCCTAGAAATCGAGGCCTCCCCAATCCTGAAGAACCCAGAGAATCATGGAGAGGACGACGATCCGGGACCAACTTCCCGAGAGGACGATCACTTGTCCTAGTGGGATCTCGGTCACTCTGGTCAGTGCTCATCCTGAGAGTTGGCCGAAGAATTCGATTTCGGAGCACATTATCGCGGCGGCGGCCCGAACCTCCTTCAACAACTTCGATCAGATTTCGAGTCCGGAGAAGGACACCGCCCTGATCCGACGCCTCTATAAGGATCAACACACCTCCCCCTTGGAGATGGCCTCGGTTACCTTCCAGATCAAGGCTCCCAAATTCGTGACCATCCAGCTTCTTCGACATCGGAGTTTCAAGTTCAACGAAGAGAGCCAGAGGTACCACCAGGTTCAGGAGGGTTTCTTTCATCCTTCCTCGAATCCCGAGCTGTTCATCCGGCGTCAGGATCCAAAGAACAAACAATCGTCTCTACAAGATGAAACCCTCGTCGATGCGGCAAAGGAGAAGGTCGAGGCGATCGAAGGGAAGATCGAGGTGATCTTTGGACTTTATCATGAGTTGTGTAAGATGGGAGTCGCTCGTGAGTGTGCTCGCTTCTGTCTGCCGATGGCGACCTGGTCAACGATCGTGGTTCAGGCTGACCTCCACAACTTGACCAAGTTCCTCCGACTCCGTCTCACCCCGACGCCCAGTTCGAGACCCGCCTGGTTGCTCAAGCGATGTATCAGCTGGCCCGGATGATCTTCCTGGTAGTGATGGGGGCCTTTGCTGAGAGTCTGTCTGAAGGATGTCTCTAAATTCTACATCCGCAAGGATGGAGAAGTTTTTTAGGGCCAGATGAACCCGGGAAACCGACCCAATGTCAAGAGGTATCCACGCTGGTTCAATGAGGATCGGCCGGTCGTTCCAACCCGAGTGCGGGCCTAAAAATGAGACAGAGAAAGAACCTTCCTCATCTCTGACAATCGCTCAATGTCGCACGTAGTCGGTGTTGGCTATCTAGGTTCGATCGAGGCCCTCTGTGAGAAGCTCCAAGTCGATGAGGGGAACCTCGAAGATACTCTTGAGGAATCTGGTCTGATCCTCTTCCACCTCGATGATGGACAGTGTTTCGTGACTCTCAAGGAGAAGCACCAGTTGGTGAAGGATCTTCACATCACTCTCGATGAGAGGACGATCTACACTCCGTCGGAACTCCGCTTGATCAAAGAATACACTGGCTCGACCGACTCGAGGATCAGGATCTGTCGGCTCGATGAGTCGATGACGGAGGAGACCGAGTCGATCTTCGACCTCGTCAAGAGGCTTCAAGTTCCATCTCAGCTTGAGGGCGTGGAACCAGTATCCCTTCAGCCTGTCGGAGCGGAAGTAACTCAGTAATTATTTTGGTGTTGAACACCAAGATGACAGAATCACTCATTCGCGATCGGGTGAGAGGAAAATCTTCAACCACATATTGTACTTGTCAGGATAGAGTGCTGCGTCTGTCTTGACCTCCGAGATCGAACTCCAGCGGACCTGCGAGATCTCTTTGGGATCCGGTCGAAGCTCGTGAAAGTCCTCGAGGAGCTGGACGACAAAGATCGACCGTTTCTTCGAAACGACCCGATGACGGATCTGATTTAAGGAGAGGTTGGTCTCCTCACGAAGCTCTCGAATAGCCCCCGTCCAAGGTTTCTCATTTCTCTCCAGATGTCCCTTTGGAAGACCCCACTTTGATGATTCCTTCTGTTCAACCAAAAGGAGATTGAGATAGTGGCGATCTATCACTGCAATTGCAACATGCCTATCAGTATCTTTCAAACGGCGTGAGAACATCCGACTGACCTACAAGATTAAACTGAGCTGACCTCAGGAACTTTGGGAACGACGAGATTTTTTTTTGACGGTTATGGAAACAAGATGTCAGGCATAATCGAGAATCTTGGCAACGCCGTCAGCTCCATGTTCCGTGGAAGGACGCCCCAAGCTCAACCCTCTGCTACTAAGGTCCACATCATCCCGTGGGGCCTCGAGGCCTTCCCTGAAGATGGATCGGGTCGCTCTCTCCATATTAAGGCTGGAGATACCCTCCACTTTGTGCCGATCGACGACGAGCCCCACAACGTCGCCGAGGCCGATATCGTCGGCGAAGATGAGTGGCTCCCCGCTCAAGATCGTCAGCTCGGGATCAACTACCGGACTCGCCCTGGCTTCAACGAGCAACTGAAGATCAACAAGGCGGGTACTTACTACCTCGTCTCCCCTGTCAATGGCCAGCACAAGGTGATGCGCCTGACCGTTGTCGCCAACGGTGTCTCACCTCAACGTGAGCAGCTCTCTCAGCAAGAGAAGGCCCGACTTGATCAGGCGAAGCAGAGGGCCCAGCAGGCTGTCAACGAGGCAAGGCAGTGTGCAGATGAGGCTCGTCAGGCCATGGCTCAGGCTCAGCAACAGCAGACTGAGGCGGCTAAACAGCGTGCCCAACAGGCGATGCAGAGGGCTCAACAGGCTCAGCAGAAGGCTCAGGACGCTCTTCAGAGCCTCGGCGATCTTGCCCAGCAGCTCGGTCAGAATGCCACTCAGATCGTCAATGATGTCATCCAGGACGTCCAGCAGGGTGTGACCAACGTCGCGAACCAGGCGATGAACATCGTGACCAGCTTGACCAATCCTATGAAGAAGATTGGCCCCCTTGGTCCGGTCAACAACCACATCCTCGAGAATGTTCAGATTCTACAGGGAACTGGTACCTTCGCCTCTCGCTTCCCCAACTTCGATCTGAGCCAGTTCAACATCCTGGATCAGAACCGCGTCGTCGGCCCCCTTGGTCCTGTTGTCCGCAAGCACAACGTCCAATCTCGTGCCGATGGACCCGCCGCTACGCAGCAGCAGCAGCCTCAGAACGGTAGCCTCCCCGCCGCCGTGATGGTTGACGATATGCAGGAGGAAGAGGAAGAGATTGTTGCTTTCGGTCCGGCCTATGACGAGCAGCGCCGTCAGGCTCGCCGAGCTCGTCGTCGTCGTCGTCGACAGCGTGACATCAACGTCCGCTGGGACACGAACGCTCTTCTCGCCCCGGATGGCTCTGTCCGAACCCTCGAGGTTCCTCAGGGAACCGTCGTGAATTTCCACTCGACTGATGGTCGTCCCCACAACCTGGTCGAAGTGAATTCTGACTTCGGCACAAAGAAGATGAGGCCGATGATCGACACCGAGGTGACGGATGAGCTCGACGAGTCCCTTCGGATGGACAAGGTCGGTACCTACTACTTCATCAGCACGACCGACCCTCGGACGATGCGCCTCATTATCAAGGTAAACCCTCGTGACGCTGCCGATGAGATCATCAATGGAGCTTGAAGAAGCTGAACTGAATTCCTTTTATGTGGTCCTCACATAAAAGATCAGAGTGGACTGAGAAATGCGCACGTTTCGGACCTATCGAGATCTTCTCGAGTCCGATCTGGCCGACAAGTTCATCTTCGAGATGATCGTCTCACGACGAGCCCTCCCGTTCTTGGCGAGTGTCTGGTTCTGGTGCTACATGGATGATCCCTTCCTTTTCTTGCTACCTCTCTTCGCATTTCATTGCCGACATTGGATTTCGAACCTCTGGATCCGCCGAATCTTGACCTGCTCGATCTTTGCCTTCTCTTGGTTCTTCCGATCATGGTTCTGGATCGGTCTCATTTTGTCAACCGAGTTGGCTCGATTTGCCCTGATCTACGGGGTCCCCTTCTTTCTTCGACGAGTTAGTGAAGAAATGCCTCGAGATCCTGTTGGTGAGACTGCCTTGAAGAAGTCGATTCGACTTCTTCGACGACTTCGGTCTCAAGGGATGACACAATCAGTGAACGAGTATCTCACGATCTATTCACAATATCGGCAGGGAAATCGGTCAGAACCCTTCAATCAGGAAGAACGATCTCAGTTCGAGCAGTTCTTTCGTGACTTTGACAAGACTGCCCTTGTAGTTGGTGGTGATCGAATCACTCTCTTCTTTCCTTCCTTCATCGTCCGTCTCGGTTCAGCTGGGATCGATTTCGATTCGGCGTCGACCATGAAACTGACCGAGGGTCCTCAGACGGAGCAGTGTCCGATCTGCCAGGAGTCCCTCTCTGATCCAGGAGTCGAACTTAGTTGTCATCATCGGTACTGCCTCGATTGTATTCTTCCTTGGTTCGACCAGAAGACAGACTGTCCACTCTGTCGACAGCCCCTTTCGTAAACCTCAAGTCATCAACTTGAAGTTGTCTAGATCGACGCCAGGATGGTCAGGGTTGAACCGGAGAACTTCCTCTTGACCAGGTCGATATATTCGGGAATGAGCTTGTTGAGGTCGACTCGGAAGGGGCGTCCCTTATGAAGGCACCAGATCAAGGTCGATTGATAGTAGAAGGGAAGTACTCGATGTTCTTCCTATAACCAAGTTGGAGCCAGACAGTCAGTGCATGGTAGATGATGATCTGAGAGTGGGTTCATTGAGTTTTTGAGGCGAACCACGACTAGCTCCGAAGACTGGACCAGTTTAAGTGGCTTTAAGCCTGAAGATTCTCGAGTTCAGTCAAGAGAGATTGGACTCTCCTCGAGAGTGGTCGAGGGATGGGTTGATCACTCGGTACGAAATTCGGATAACCGCGAGTAATGTTCTTGAACCGCTGAGTCGAGAAGTAGCCACGTCGAAGAAGTCTCTCGAGGCCTCGGCGAACCTGTTCATCGTGGGGTCCATCGATCTCGTGAATCTGTCGGTCGGCCTTATAAGTCGAGGTGTAGTAGTAGATGGTAAATATTCTAGTGCCATCCTGGTAGGTCTTGTAGCCCAAGTCGATCTTGTTCTCGTAGGGAATCGGGTTTGGATTCGTGTCGTATCCCATGAGAGCAAGGTACTGTTTCGCCGCCTCACTTGTTCGAGTTTCGGTCACCGCTTGAAGAGGACCCTTCAGTTCAATCAAGCTGATCGTGAGCTGGTCGAGAGGGGGTAGTTCTTGAGGTACCTTCCTAACGTTCTTCTCTGAAGTAACCGCATAGTAACGACCATGATAGTAGAAACACTTGACATCAGTCGAGCGAGCGAGTTCGACCGCGGCCTGAAAGTTCTCGACTGGAGTGAACTTAAGTTGAATCAGGTTCAGTTCAGTCAGGAGCTGAGCGAACCGCTGATTGATGTCCTGAGCCTGAATATAACCGGCCATCCCAACAAAGAAGCGTCCAGCCTCCCAGCGAAGAGGGAACTCGAAGAAGAGAGCCTCGGCCATCAGGTAGGTCGCGAAGGCACCGCGGAGTTCGTCAATCTTCGAATAGACGAAGGGAACACAATCGAACTTGTAGATCGACTCGAGGACATCTCCGTCGAGCTGGTTCGACGAGATCACGGTGAAGCTTCCGATGTAAGAGAGACGAACTGGGAAGAGATACCTGAAGTCGAGTCCCTTTTCAGGAGGAAGCGACTCGATAGCCATGTTCGAGAAGTAACTGTAGAGTTTGATATTGACATTTAGATAGACGAGAAGTCGCTCGACCTCCTCGACACCGACCGGCGCAAAGATCATGTAGAGCGGTGAGAGATTCTCGATCGCGCTGTCATAGAAGGAGTAGATTCGAAGGGAGGAGAGCGAGAAAGGCTGACCAGGAGGCAGCTCGGGTGATGGCTGCCACCGAATGTAGACTTCTCCTGTCGAAGACACGGCCGGGTTCAGCTCCTGAAGTTGCTCTCTAAGCTTCTGAGTTCGGATCGTGTCGTAGGATCCATTCTCAGCGATGTACTGAGCAATTGCTGGAAGGACGTAGGTTCGATCAAAGGCAATGAGAGTTCTTCCTGCCTCCTCTTCTCGAGCAATCAGGCCGAGGTAGTCGTTCTCGAGAAAGGATCGGCGAAGGAAGCGTTTCTTGATCGGATCGTAGGTGTCTCCTAGCTTACCTGCAACAAGTTGGCAGGACGAAGTCGATGTGGGAGAGACGCGTCCTGTATACTGGGCCGGATATAGTTTAATCGTCGAGAGGAGACTTTGCGGGATGGCTGCCGTCGTCTCGATTGTGATAGTACCATTGTCTCGTGTCAAAGTCGGCTTGTCGATCGAGTTGAGACTTGATTCAAGGAGGAGATCCTTCTGTAGAAGGACGAATTGGCCGGGAGCCAGATCGACTTGAGGAATCTTCAGAGGATCGGTTGGTTCCTCAACGAACTTATTGCTTTCGAGATCAGGCTTGGTGAAGAGGTCGTGACGCCGAGACCCCGGCAGTTGAGTCTTGGTCGAATGTAGTGGAAGCATTTTCAAGTGGAAAGAAATTCAGACTCGATAAAATGTTCTCTGCAATCATCCTCCCTCGTCGGTTCGAACCGCTCGTCCATTTCATTGAGGAAAAGAACCTCTTCTATCCGGCCACGAGTAATTACTTTCTCTGCATTGCAAATAGAGAAGTCATTCCTAGGAGCATAAAGGAGCGTCTTCGAGAAGTCGTCGTTGATACTGGCTTTGTCTCGCCCGTCCGAGCCTTTCAGCACTATGAATATCTCCTCTCTAAGGTGATCCCCAACTCCTATCGTCGGTCTGTTCAAGATCCAGAGTTAGTCGACGACTTTGTGGTCAATCGCGAGCTGATGGCTCTCCGATCGAAGTTGAGTTATGCCGTCGCCGAGCTACTCGCCCCGACTCAGTTCTATGTTCAGCTCGAGAATCCAGTGAACTCGACAGGAACTCGGCGACTCCAGAGATATCGTCTCTACTACAACGAGATTCCCTGTTACTGGTTCGATCCAGAGGTCTCTCTGAATGAGGAGGTTCAACCCCCTGATGTCGTGGGTGACTATAAGACAATCGATCAGACCATCCAGAGTCTTCCCAAGCTTGAACAGTCCCTCTTCGATGAGCTTGAAGCGATCACGTCTTTAAGTCTCGGGCCACTCGTCTGTTCAACTCGTACTCTCACCTTGATGCGGAACAATCCGCCTCGTTGGTACATTCGCGAGTGTCTTAGAGATATCTGTGAGTTCAAGGAGATCGAGATGAAGGACAAGGTTTTGATGGAAGGCCCATCAACTGGTGAGCTCTACCTCTTCTACAAGAGCGACTTGAACCTGACCGAAGAACAACAGATCCGAATGATAAATGAGATTCGCGGCAACATCACGAGCTCGATGCGAGCAAGAATCTTCCCTCGAAGAACTCCCGATCAGTTCGTGAAGAGTCGACGACTTGTCAAGATGGCGAACGGTCAATGGAGACTTCCGGTCGAGTGGATCGCAGAGGAACCGAACCTCTTCAAAGAGGAGATCGAAATCTCCTTCACCTTCCGGAATGCCGATGATCTCTTCTGGTTCCTTCTCTGGCTGAGTCTGTGCCCGACCTACTCCTTCATCGAGAAGGAGCTGATGATCTTTGTTCAGGAGACGATCATTCAGGTTCGGTATCGAACGAGTTACTACCCCGACTATCTCCGTGTGATGTCAGCTCGTCGAGTCAAACATAATTTCGCTTCCTCAGGGAAGGGTCAGATCCTCTACCCAGGTCGTCTCACTGAAGAAGTGACGACAGTTCTGGGCGATCGGCCCTTCATCCAGTTCTATGATAATGAGAGGAATGATCGAGCCGTCGTCGCCTTGGAGGAAGGTGATCTCTATCTTCCAACAATCGAACGAACTGCGCCATTGAATTATTCGCTCGACTCGCGAATCAAGTACGACCCGGATCCGATCGAGGTCTCTTGAAGTCGGCTTAAGACTCGGTTCGGGAGGGAAAAGATGAACATAGACTTGGCAAGCATCTTGCCCTTTCTAACAATCGGACTCATCATCTACTACTTTCTTCTTGAGTTGGCCAAGCCGAAGAAGGGGGCACAATCATGGGTGACCTGGATCTTTGTCGGTGTAGTTCTTCTTCTGGTCGGCTACTACTTCTGGTCGTCTCGTCAGAAGACAGCTGGACCGGGGAAATTCTTCTTTCAGACCGAGCCAGTCGATGAGGAGAAGGGTGAAGAAGATCTCGAGCTGGAGCCGGAGGAGAGTCAACCGGAGGAGTACAATCAGGAGATCTATTCGCTTCTCGAGAAGCAGTTCGACCTCTCACCCGGTAAGTCGATCGATCACGGCTCTGAGATGACCTATCAGGACTTCAAGTTCTGGTACCTGACTCCAGAATTTCTTCACAAATTCACAGAGGCGACCCGTGAGGCTTTCCGAATCAAGCGGCGGCGCCTGATCGAGTTCCGGCAGAAGTGCTTCACTAACCTTGACGCTCTCAAGAGGGGTGACAAGCCCAAGACTGGAATTGCCGCTCTTCTTCGAGATGTGAACAATCACAACGACACGAAGACTCTTGAAGGTGCCATTCAAACGATCGACCTTCTCCTCCAGGAGATCAAGATGCGTGAGGCAGCCTTGTCAATCGAAACGACCCGCGAGAATCTCATCTCGGCAGTGACCGATCGACAGAAAGGGATCGAATCTTTGACTGGTCGAGAGGAGATCAAGGACTTTCTCGCTCTGCAGCTCTACACCTTTGCTCAGAACCCCCGTATCTTCTTCACAAAGTTCCAGAACATAGCCATTTACGGACCGGCAGGCATCGGTAAGACCCGAGTAGCAGAGGTGATTGGTCATGTCTATGCTTCAAGTGGTATTCTCGTCCGGAATCATGTTCAGTCGGCAACGAAAGCCGATTTGACTACGGCATATGTGAACGAGTCCGGCCGAATGACTCGGAAACTTCTCCTCTCTAATTTAGAATCGGTTGTCTTCATTGATGAGGCTTACGATATGACTCCGCCGGCAAATATGTTCGGTGGTAAGGGAATGGACCACGGCCATGAGGCGATCGCTGCCATGGTCAACCTGATCAACGACACCCGTGGCCTTCTCATCATCATCGTGGCTGGCTATGAAGAAGAGATGGAGGAACGCTTCATGAAGGCGAACAAGGGTCTTCCTCGCCGCTTCCCCTACAAACTGATTCTGAGACCATACGACGCGAAGGAGCTCACCAACATCCTCATCAAGTTCCTTCTGGAAGCCAATCCAGGACTCAAGTTCAACGAGAAGAATGGTAACTATCTCTACACCGTCATCGAGTACATCAATCGAGAACATCCTGAACTCTTCGAGTATCAGGCCGGTGACATGGACAACTTGTCCGCCTTCATCTCACGAGCAATCTACGGGAGTCCTGGGAAGGACTGGAACTACGATTATGAGGAGATGATTATGAGCGGGGTGAATGCCTTCCTTGCTCTGAAGGGAGTCGGGCTGAAGGAGGTGAACTAACTCTTTTACGCTCGAGGCAGTCGGGTTGAACTTTTTCGTCCGATTGGACGAAAAACCTAATTAGAAAGAGATGTCTGATTCTCGTCGATTCTATATTCATCTGACACCTTTTACAGCATTTCTGGTCAATCTCTCGCTGGTGCACAACGGATAAGCGGTGGACTCAAGATTCCTCATCTGACCCGTGGTGAGGCTGAGGCATTGGCTCGTTCTTTGAACGGACTTGAACTCATTGATTTCCAGACGGTTGATGCCGAAGGAAGGGCACTGAGATCAAACATTCGAGCGGATGTGAGTGCATCGATGTACTGAATCTTGGTTTCAACTTTGCTGAGGTGATCTATGAAACGCTCGCAGCTACTGAAGACGCCTTTACTTCAATGAACGGAGGGATACTCGCTGACCTGACCGGAAACCCGGGTGACGACACGACCATCAACATGATTCGACCAGTGGAAAACGAGATCCTGACAACAACTCGACGAGTTCGTAGAGGAGGACGGCTCTGGACCCGAGTCGTTGATGAGGAGACCGATGACGGTACTCCGCTCGAGCCCAGAGAGGAGGAACCTGCAAAAGGACGACGTTATCTTCTGGTCAGAGAGGCCCTACTGCTGATCAACCTTCGCTTCATCACTCAGACGATGGTCGACCCAGAGAACCAGGAGGAGATTCTCTCATTGGTGTCGACGGTCGAGAATACGACGTCGTTGCTCGATATGACGGGCGACACAACAGATCTCTTCCCCCATCTTAAAAAGCCAATTGTCAGATGATAGCTTTTCCATCCTGAGGGATGAAGAAGTTACTGATGTTTAATACCTGAGACCCTCTTGGACTTCGGTTGTGTATGCCGACGCAAGATCTCTTGGGCGACATTGACTCGAGCCATCAGCGTGTAGTCGAAGGGGCTTTGAAGTGCTACCTCTTTAGAGCAGGTAGCACAGAAACCGTCTGCCTTGGCCGTCTGGCCACAGACCCACCTCCGGAAGGGGCCGTCCTGGAAGATCCGTTGGCACTTCTCCATGAGTTGTCCTTTCGACCTTGTCCTCTCGTGACTTCAATTTTACCATCTGGTACAACGAAGGTCTCGAGGAAGTCGAAGCGACCTTTCAGAGCGACTCCGACTTTCTTAGCGATCCGCTTCATCACGAGAGCATGAGTGATGCACCAGACGAGAGGACGACGAGCCGAGTAGCAGGGGAAGAGGTGTTCAATGTGTCGATCGATTCGACTTCTAAACTGCTTCTTCGATTCGTCGATCGGGACCTTTCGTTTGAGAGTATCTGGTCGGATCGTCTTCAGATCCCTCTGACTACGAGTGAAGAATCGACTCAGGTGACAGTCCAGGATCAGAGGAACTTTTCGATGAAGAACCTCCTCCATGATCAGAGCAGTCTCCAAGGTCCTCCTCACCGGAGACACATAGATCGCATCGGGTCGACCGAATTTCAGGAGGAGTCGCCGAGTCAGTCTTTTGATCGACCAGTAGGAGCTCTCAACCAAGCTCGGATCGTTTGGATAAGCGGCATCCAAATTTTCATCGTCACCATGCCGAACGTAGATCACAGTCATCTCTCCTTTTAGAACTGGTGATTAAGTTCAGAGGAGCTCCTCGGTCAGCCGGGAAAATTTGTCCTCGAGCTTCTTGATCCACTCGAGTGGATCGAAACCCTCTTCTGATTTAAGCACTAAGTGCGGTGATCAGGTCGTCGAAGAGCCGAGTTGCACGGCCCCAGATTGGGTCGAGGAGCTGAACCTGGTAGAGATCCTTCATGACCTCCTTCTTGATCGCTTCCGGAGCGCCCTTGCCGTCACGGAGGGCATACTCAAAAAAGTCGATCGAAGGTTGCCATCCGACTACATCCCTCGGGAGCTCAAGACAGAGGAATCGATTTAAGGAGATCATCGTAGAGATGTCGTCTTCACGAAAAATTCGTGATAATAAAGGTTCGATGGAAGCGTTTATGGATCTCAGTTCAGCGGGAAGCTCGACGATTATAGTGCTATCGAGGTGACCGTGATACTCGTCCCAAGTACACCCACCGATGAGGAAGGATAATCTCCTTCAAGGAAGTTGCAATAGTATCGCCAGACTCCATGAACTTTTACAATGTAATTGTAAAAGCTTATTTCTTCGATTCCTCGGTCTGTTCAGGCAGGGGTTTATCCGGAAGCTTGAATTTACCACATTCCTTCCCGGTGAACTTCTCCTTCGCCTCCTTTGAGAGGGAGACCGAGACCTTCACAACGATCTTCTTTTCTGGATCCTCGGACGTGTTCTCGAAGGTGAACTCAGACCAGGTGCTGCTGGCGGCACGGTCAATCGCCTCGTGCATCGCGCGAGTCAGCTTCTCGATGACCTTGTCGTCCTTGAACTTAGGGATCGGGTTCGCCATCGACGACGACAGGATCACGAGATGATCGTCCAGATCGAGAGTCGGCTCGCCGGAGGAGATGAGAGCATAAGATAGGTAGTCGGGATATCCGAAGGTGTTGGGAGTCAGGACCTCACCCAGAGAGAATTCACCAAAGTTGTAGTCGTTCTTACCACAGCTGATCCGAGTCTTCAGAATGAAGTCCTTTGCAGGATTCAGATTGGTAATGTAGTCACGCGGAATCACGCGGACGACGGTTATCTTTCCGGCGACCGGTTGAGGCGGGCGCTTGATCTCATCAGAAGTGACCGAGACTTTCTCGGAGCTGTAGAGCTTGAAGTAACCTTTCTCCACCCTCTCAGGGGTGAAGTAGTAGTACTCATTACGAGGACGAATCTTTGCAATCTGTCGAGAAGAACCCCACATCTTTTCTTTTAGCTGGGATCCTTTTAAGGGAGATTGTTTCTCTCACCGGCTACTACAGAATCTGAATTGAGGGCTTCCGTCAGTCATGATTCAGACCGGTCTAAGTGATCCCGGCGGAGTTGAATTCAGTTGCGCCGAGTCGAGCCAGAAGATTCGTTGATAAATGTCACGAGCTCGCTTCGACGGAAGGATTCCGACGGTCGACTCTTCTCCATTGATCAAAAGAGAGACCGTGAATCGATATCTGAGAAGTTCGAGGATCTGACGCTTCTGGTCTGCCGAGAAATCGAGTGGTTCTCCCATCTGCGAATCGATCAGCAGGCATGGCCCCTCTTCTCCATAGTGAAGGCAGAAACGAAGATCACTCCAGGCCTGTTCGAGTCCAGCCCGAACACAGGAGTAGAACTCCGGGTACTCTTCGATCAGACTCAATTGGAAGCAGGGCCATCGATCCCTCAGAATCCCCTCATAAATACCTCGACAATAGACCTCTCGAAGATTCTCCGGACGACCAGATTGTCTCCAGTAGTCGAGGAGCTCCTTCAGGGGTTCTCGCAGCATCGACCTCCAGATTTCGGTCGATGAGGAAGAGCTTTGTATGATTGATCGGAAGTCCCAACGGGGATAAATGGGTCCTTCAAGGTTCATCTTTCCTGAACGAGCCCGACTCTTAAGAATGAAACACGATCCCTAGATCGTAATTCAAATAGGCAGAGGCTACTGGCGAATGAAGAAGCTGCCTGCTCATCCTTATCCATCCAGACCCTGACCTGCTGGAGGAACCTGGCCCATTGCCACTCCCGGACCCACGTTCGAGGAGAGATCCCGCGGAGCAGACACCGGGAAGGAAGGAACTGGAAGGGCCTGAGAAACATCGGCTTGAGATCTCGGGATCTCGAGGAGCTGACCCGTCGGAATAAGAGGAGCGGTATTGAACTGAGTGACGGGCTGACCGGCCGACATCGCGAATTGAGGCATAACTTGACTTGGAAGCTGCGGCATTGCTGTCGAGGCTGGAAGAGTGAAGGGCTCGGAATAGTCGGGTGTGGTCAGAGCGGGCGCGACCTGGATCGATTCAGTAGCAGGAGAGGCTCCAGAGACGGGAGCAGTCGGTCGCCTTCCAGTAAGAAGACGACCGGTCCGCTCGAAGAACCGGCGAATCAGATCGCAGATGTCGGTTCTACTGTAGTTCGTCTGATACCAGCTGTAGAAGTGGACAAGACGATCGTCAGGAACCTGATCCCATTGGAAGAAGACATTCTTGCTCTCAAGTGAAGCGATCATCATGCTTCGAGTGATCGTTGGAGGAGGCGGCGGAAGCCTGATTCCGAGTCGATAGAGGATATCGATTAGTTCTGGTTTCCTCCAGGTATGACAGACACGCCCATCATAGATACTGCGAGCATCTCGGGCGGCAGCCGGGCCCTCTCGTTCTCGGTCACGAAGGCGGAACTCGTTCTTGGGCGGCAACATGATTCCGTAGATCGGGAACTGCTCATAGTAGGCTCGAATCTCATTGATCTGTCTCTTGATCAGGTCGTTGTAGACGACGTACTCATAGTCATTGACATCACGCCATCCGATCCCCTCACTCATCTTGAGGATACGAATCTGTCCCTCGACATTGAAGTACCGAGTCGTTGCACTGTAGCTTGTCCTTGCATGACTCCCCTGATTCAAGAGAGTATGGAGATAGACCCGCTCTCCCATCTGGCTCGGGTCGTAGAGTGGTATCTGAAGCTCGGGCCCGAACTCGAGTCGCTTCAACTTCGGTTGGGTATTCGGATTTGGTTTACGACCTCGAGTCTTACCTCGATTCGCGAGAAGGTTTCTCGTCTTGATAAGTAGATTGATCGGTTCCGGCATCGAGAAGACGGCATGATTAAACGCCGAGATGATCGTGTCGTAGAATTCAGAACTCTCTCCAGTCCGAGTTCGTTCGATCAATGCAGTCTCGAGGAGGTTGACCTTGCTCACAATCGAGAGGCTCCCAAGAAGAGTCATGAACTGAGGATCGTCTGTCGGTGTGTTGATCAGTTGCTGGATGATCGGAGTTTCATTGACAACTTCACGACCGACGACGTAGTCGAGGAAGGAGTTGTTGTTCGGGTCCTGAGTTCCGATCAAGGTTGAGCTGTAGGCTGTGTTCTCAGGACGTGGTCGGATCTCGAACGGATCCTTCTCCAAGTAGAGGACTCCATCGAGACTTTCCCGAAGATAGGCAGGGAAACCCATTCGATCAAGAAGACGATGCTCCTGTCCAGAACTGTCCAGGAAGCGACTGTTCTCTCGAATCGTCTTCTCGATAGCCATGTCGATGAAGATGTCCTCGAGGTTTGGATCGACTTGATGAATGAGTTGGTGGAGCTGATCGATCTTGAGGGAGTGGAATCGTGAGAAGATCCTGAGAATGGCCATCTGAGCCTGCTGAACCTCCTCGTCGGAATAGTAGAGGACCTTCGTTGTTCGGTCGAGGGGCTCCAGAAGCTCTCGTCGAATTCCGGCGCAGTCGTAGGCACACTGCATGTAGTCGCAGACAGGTGATCCGTCTACGTCGGTCGGTCGGACATTTCGATTATAGTTGATGTAGCAGTCGAGAGACGACTGTTTCATATACCGCATGATCTTTCTGATGAGGCGATCCTTCTGTTCGGCACGCACATACATCTGAGGATCGATTGTATCGTAGTTGTCAGTCTGGAGAGCCTGAGCCAAAGCAGGATCCCGTTGAACTTCGGCAGCGAGCCACGGAACCAAACGGAGATCGTCCTGAAGTCGTTCGGCATCATACTCGTAGACCGAAGCCATGTTGAAGGTCTGGACATCCATCGTGACGTTGTCGATTGGTAGTCCTTGACGAGCCAATCGGGCTCTCTTCTCACGTAGCCGAACCTCATGAGAGGTGCTTCGGAAGACGCGTTCACGAGCCTGGAAGTTCGTGCTGTGATTCCAACTGCTCGATGCGAGGATCATCTTGACTGCATTGTAGATGTTGATACCCTCCCTTGAGGTCTGGGAGCCGATCAGAACCTGAAGATATTGACCATAGCGGTTCTCGTATGAACTCAGAGTGTTCAGAATAGCCGGAATTCTCGCCGGAGGAGTACCGCTACTCAAAACGGCATAGCGGGGCCGCTTCCCGAAACCACTGCGAGTCTGGCGCTCGAAACCGGGCTCGGTCGTGCTCGAACAGGGTCCGAATCTTGGGCCAATTCCAGCCTCATGACTTCCAATAAAGATGCTCTGAGTCTCTCGGAACTCCTCGTAGCCGTGAGCCTGAAGACAGAGACTGAGAAGAACAGCTCCACTTCCGTGAACGAAGTCTGAGAAGTAGACGAAGACGATTCCCTTCTCGTCGTCATGAACGACCTCAGCCTCAGGGAAACTCGACCTACAAATTTCGACGATATCTGCGTACTTTTTCGAAAGGAGCTCGAGAGTTCGGGGGATGGCGATCAGGGCTTGGCATTGTTGAGCTTCTGGAGTCTGCTTGAATCGATACTGGTCGCCAATCTTCTCGATGTATCGATTGAAAGCTTCCGTTCCAAAGGTTCCGTCCGGGAAGACGAAGTTACTCGCTTGACGCTGATTGAAGTAGAAGGACTCGAGGGACTGTCCTGGTTGTTGAACTGACCCCCGAAGATAAGCCTGGTACTGAAAGGCCGACATCGCACAAGTATAAACTGATGTGTTCCAACCAGGTAGCTGAATACCCATCGGCTGATCGATGGCTCCAGTCTCGAGAGCTCTGACGTAGGAGACACGACCTCTGAAGTAAGGTTCGAAGGCCTCGAGAGGCTGATTTGCAAAGGCAGCCTGCTCGGCTTCACCGAGAGGAGCATATGGCATCTGAAAGTCAAGAGGGAGAATGAGATTCATCAATGGAACGATGTCGTTCGGAGCGTTAATCATCGGAGTGGCCGTCGCCAGGACGATCTTGTTTCGTTTGCCTTTGTGGAAGGCTCGGAAGAGAGTCTGATAGACCGACTCACCACGAACTCGGGCTGGAATCGGCCTGGGACGACGGCCTCTCTCGATAGCTCGAGCAGCTGCCTCCTGAACCCTCTGAACCTCACGGGCAGTTGCTGCTCTCGCCTCGGCAATAGTCAAGATGGGAGGCTGTGGATTCCTGATGTCCTCGAGAGTCGGGACGTTATGAGCTTCATCCACATAGATGGCCTTGTTCGACATGTACTCCTCTAGATCTTCCTCTCGCTCAAACCGATCGATGATCGTGGCGAATTCGTGATAGGTCATAATGTCATACCAGGTCTTCAGTTCACGGGTGATATTGCTCTTCATGACGCGCTCGTCCGTTGACCTCATCACGAGATCAGTTTCGTAGACCCGATCCGTACAACGACAAACAATTTCGTTCTTGATGTTTTCGGCAAGAGGTGGACCACGGACGAGGATAACGGCTCGACGAATCTTGGTCGGATCATCTGGACTCTTGAGGAATTCGTTCTTGAAGAGCTCGGCTGAGTGAGTGATGATGCAACTCTTACCCGTTCCAGGATCGTGAAGAAGCAGAAGTCTATCATACCAGGTCAAATAGCGGACAGCCAGCTTCTGATGCTTGAAGGCCTGACCACGGGCTGGAGACGGCTCCGAGATACCAGGACGAAGCTCAGCGAACTCTTGTTTCCTTGAAATGAGAGTATTAAAGAGTGAGTCGGTTGTTGGGACTCTCGGACTGATGTCAGGATAGGCACCAAAAAAGTCAGAGATCTGTATCGTTCCGAGTGATTGGGCTGCCGCTCCGGACTCAGAGGTAGCTAGAACTGACATCTCTTGGACTTCTCTTTTAGAGAAGCCCGGGAATAAGTTAATTTGTCCGCACTGAAAAGATGTCCTACTATCATCCAGAGACTCCTAGTCACATACCTGATGGGACATCCAAACCACTCTTCTCCGTTGTTCGCTTTGAACTTGTCGTCAATGAGGTGAAGGAATCCCTTTTCATCTTCGACCTTCCTTTAGATCTCGTCGTCTGCCTCGACAACGTCGAGATTCCGAGTAGTGTCTTTGATTATTTCAACCCACTTGTTGTCGATCCAGTTGGTCTCGGTGTGAGCGGAACGTCGGCAGATCTTCGACATGGCCGACTCCTCTTCTATTATCGAAACCAGAATGAGCCAGTTGAATCTTTCTCCTGTCTTCGACTCATCCCGTCACAGGCTCACATTGTGGCACAGGTTCTTGATTCGACCGTCCACTATCCTCCCAACTTCGACATCGATTACAGATCCCTAGTGGTCAGTCGAACTCTCAGGGCAAGACAACTTTGTGAACTCTTTGAAAAGCTTCAGTCTGCTCCACCTCAGCCAACGATGATGGTACCTCCCTTCCCCTTCCAGCGCGCTCCTCCTCCTTCGATTCCATTACCTAGCCGCCGCGATTCAATCTTCGAGGGTCTTTCTCCAGAAAGTCAATTCGGCCGTCTGCTCAGTGCAATGTTTCGCCCGATCACCGGTCCCCTTGCTGTAGTTCCAAATGAGAATGGCGAGGCACCCCCAAGTCCGAGTCCAGCTATCTTTCTTGATCCAGAAGCCGAAACCTTCACGGTCTTCCAGGTTGACGACTCCGATCGAAACGAAGATGATTTCGACGATGAGGAGACCGATGACGACCGCGATTAAGAGAATCAGGAGAGGAACTGATGTCCTGAAGTTTCATTTAAAGGGAAGGCAGCAATCTGGAAGATCCAGATGGCCCAGCCCCGAGCTTCCTCACAAACTCTTCCAAAGGCTCCGAGTCTCGCCCAGCTGGGGCTGTCGCTGAGTGAGGTTCGATCATCTCCTCCTCCTCTCGTCTCAGACGGATCGAAGAAGGTCCCCTATCAGGCGACGCGCCCTCGTAATGTTCGACCCTACCAGACACCTGTTGCTCCTGTCCGAGGACGCCCTGCTACGGTCGAGACTTCGGTGCCGACGCCGACATCGACGAAGTATCCCGACCTCAAGATCATCCCACACGGAGAGTCGATTGCCCAGTATATCCAGAGAGTGCCCGTGTTCGCAATCGATTCACCAACTGGAACGGGTAAGACACGTTACATCCCCTACTTGATGGCAATGAAGGGATTTCGAGTTCGTGTTGCCATTCCGACGACGGTGGCCGTTCGAGATGCCTATAAGTTCCAGCGAAAGCACAGCAAGTTACGAGTCGGTTATGCGGCGGGTCGAGAGATTCATTACTCTGACGACGATCAGCTTGTCTACGCGACGACGGGTCACTTCACTTCAAGAGTGATCGGTCTAGTCAAAGCAGGACATCGAGAGCAAGTTCGTCAAGTCTTCGGAGATATTCTCTTCGTCGATGAGGTTCACACGAGTACGAGTCACATCACTCTTCTGATCGGTCTGGTTCGGTTCCTCTTCACTACGCCTGGAGGTCAGTACATCGGTCCTAAGCTCGTCTTCTTGACAGCGACCTTCAATCACGGCGACATCATCGATCACTTTGCTGATTTCCCCGTCTACACAGTCAGTGTTCAGGCCTATCCGGTCGAAACGATCTTCTTACCTCCTGGGACTCGTCACAATCCTCTCCGTGATGATCCCAACCCTCTGATCGTCTCGATCATTCGCCAGGAACTCGCCCGATTCAAGCTTGACCCGAGCAGACCCTACCATGGGATCATCTTTCGACCGGGTGTGACCGAAGTTGAGGAGACGATCGAAGCACTTGAGGGAGCCTTCTCCGTCGACGAGCCGATCGAGTTCTATCCGGCCTACAGCAGTCTGGCCCCGGCCGAGATCGATGAGATCTTTCAGAAGTCGAACAAGATGAAGGTGATCATCGGAACGAACATCATTGAGTCGAGCATCACCGTCGAGGACGTCGGCTTCATCGTGAACGACATGCTCGAGAAGATTGCTGAGACGAGCGCGACTGGCGGAAATAAGCTCACCTTGAGTCTCGTCTCGAAGGCTGCTTCTCAACAACGTCGAGGTCGAACTGGTCGAACCATGCCGGGCCGTGCCTACAACTTGATCACCGAAGCCGATTATGAGCAGCTCGCCCCCTTCCGGACGAGAGAGATCGATCGGGTTCCGATCTACGACATCGTCCTTCAGCTCATCGACGCGGGCTTGAACCCACGTGACATCTTGAAGATCAGCATTCCTCGGTATCAGCAGGCTCGAGATGTCCTCATCCAACTTGGAATGATCGAGGTGCAGGCTGATCGGTATCTTGTGACCGAAACGGGCCGCTTTGTCTCGAGTATTCCGCTCAGTGTTCAGAACGCCTACATGATCTACCTCGGATACCAGCGGTACAGAGAGTATTCCCGGACGCACATGGAGACCAGTGCAGAACGGATCCTCCTTCGGACGGTCATTGCGGTGGCCTCGATGATCGAGGTCTACGGGCCGAGCTACTTCTTCGTGCCGAGAAAGCGTCGTGACGAGACCATGACGGAGTATCTGGCTCGAAAGGATGCTCACATCGACAAGTACCATGAGAAGTTCCGAGGACCAACCGATATCCACACCTTTGTCAACATCTTCTGGTCGATGATGTCGGACATCGATGTGGCTCGTCGCTACGATCAACAGACTCGGCACAACTTCATGAACTATATCCGAGACTGGGCTCGGGACAACAGCATGAACAACAAGAAGATCAAGGAGTTCCTGGCGGTGATGCGTGATGTCGAATCGATTATCGAGTCGAAGATGAATGAGGAGGTGAGCCTTCGAGAGAGTCTTCCGAAATCAGGTCAGGCTGAGACCCTTCCTCGAGGTGCCTCCGGCCAGAACGGTTTCTCAATCGGTCGAGATCTTCCGGATGGTGGGTACGTCACGCTCGGCAACGCCGTTGTCCCAATCTTCTCTCGAGCTTACCAGGTCAACCTATTCATCCTGGATCCTGATCGACGTGGAAACCCACTCTATCTCGACCAGAGGACCGGAATCAAGTACAAGATCAATCAGAACAGCTCCTTCAACTCGATCACCGACGACCCGCCCGCGATCATCGTTGCGCAGACTGTCGAGGTTGTAGGCAAGAGAGGTCGAGTCAATCTGGCTGGAATCTTCGTCCCGAGCACCTTCCTGTCAGCTCCGCCCCAAGAGGAGAGGAAGGACGAGGCCTGATTAAAAAAAAAGCAACTTGCGACCGATCGGTCACAAGTTATTTGAGACGTACTGGACGAGAATGTAGAAGATTATAGTCACAACGGCTGCAATCAGAAAGAAGAGATACCAAGGAATCTTTTATGTCCTGAGCGAGAACTATAAACCCTTCGGCCCAGAGTTCTGCCACGATCACGATCATGATCAGGAAAAAGAGAGTCAATGCCGGTTCTCTGAGTAGGAAGAGTTTGGCCTTTCTTTCCTCAGAAACATCTTTAGCTGGAGGATTTTTAGGCGGTCACCTCGCTCCGAAGTAAGTCACTGAGTCGTTGGATCTTCTGGTTGATTCTTTCCCTGATTTCGGGGTCCGCTTCTCCTTTAAGCTGGTGACAGAGCTTGTCGATCGTCTTCTGCATCTGAGCTGTCTTGAGAGCGCTCTTGTCGGCAAGAGAGAGTTCCTTCTTCTTCTTGTTCCCCTCATGATTCCTCTGCTTGTCGCGACCTCGTTTCCCGTGGTCGATCGCGTCCAAGCTACGCTTGAGGCGTTCCTGTTTCTCCTTCTCGCTCTCACCCTCACAGATCTCCTTCAGCTTTGGAATCAAGTTCATCTCCTCGGCGAGCTCTCGGAAGTCTTCACGAGCATCATCGTCGACGAAGACGAGAGTTCGAGTGTCGACCGGTGAGACGACCAGAAAGAAGTCGACATAAGAGCACCGAGCGTAGCTCGGGCGTGCTCCGCACGCTCATCGCTTCCATCAAAGGTCTTCAGGAGGTCTCCGTAGATCTTGAAGAAGCTTTCGGTATCGAGGTAAGCGGGGTAGATTGGGTCTTGGATACAGACGACCCGGTTCCAGTTGTATTCCTGAAAGGTTATCGACATTCTGGTCTCTTATCTGAAGGTTAGGTTTTTTCTTATGGAGATCTGGGGAAAGACAAAACAAGATGCTCCGAACTCCGCCTGTCTCCCTCGGGACGGCGGCTCCCGTTGCAAGCGCGAAGACTTGCCATTACTGTAAGAAGGAGGGTCATATCATCAAGGACTGCCCCACTGCCCCCTGACGCCGCTGCCACCAGCCCGGACACAAAGAAGCCGCCTGCACTGTTCCCTACTGTCCCCGCTGCGACAAGTATGGTCATACCAAAGAGAACTGCTACAGTCAGGTGACCTGTCCTCGTTGCGGGAAGGGTCATCCTGAGGACAGGTGTCGAATTTCGATCTGTGACGAGTGCGGTAAGGCCGGACACACTGTCGAGGGTTGTTTCAGACTCCAGACTTGCACACGCTGCGGCAAGAGGGGACATCCGACCGACCGCTGCAATGCAGAGGCCTGTGAGCTCTGTGACAAGTTCGGACATAAGAAGGAGGTCTGCTTCCGAGGTCAGCCCTGCTCAAAGTGTCTCCGGACCGGTCATCATCAGGACCAGTGCGACACGAAGCCCTGGTGCTCGATCTGTCGTGACGGTCACTACCCTGGACTCTGCAAGCATTATAGTTGTGACCTCTATGGTGATAAGACTCACCTCGACCGCAACTGCACCAATCCAAACGTGATCGTCTCAGCCAACGTCGGTCCGAGGAGGAAGAAGGGAACGATCAAGTGTGATCTCTGTGCGGAGGACGGTCACAAGAAAGAGAACTGTCCGAACTTCTACGCTCGTTGAGTTTCTACTTGCTAGGCAAGTAGAACTATTGTGGCTGAAAGATCGTCCCGTCGGTTCGATAGAAGGCCAATCGTCTCTCGTAATAGGAGAGCAGATTATAAACTTGTCGAGATCCGGAAGAGAAGAACCTGATATGGGGAGATCAAACTGCTCGAGGCGTCCCAATCTTGGAATGAAGTGGCCAGAAACATAATCTTGAATCGCGCCTACACGGTGAGAAAAGACAATTCGATCTAACGGGACAGCTTCGAAGTCTTTGCCGATTCGGTCCTGGTTCTCCTCTATAAGTGCCGGCTGAATGTACCTCTTCATTAGATCATCGTGATAAAGGACACCATCTTGGATTAATCCATTGTACCATCCATATAGTAGAATAAGATCGAATATGAGATTCCTCGGTAGTATTCCTGAATCAGATAGGGAATGAAAGTTAAGGGGCGGATTCTTTTTCGAAGGAGGTCGACTTGGATCGGTTAAACCAAAGCTGCCCTCTCGAAGAAAGTTTCGGAAGTCTCGGTTCGAAGATTCCGTTCCGGGCAGCAACGTGATCATAGTTCGGAACCTTCGCGACGGCCCAGCCGTAAATCAGGAGATGTGAGAGAAGGTCCAGTGAAGGATCAGCTCGAGAGCGGGCTTCTTCGAAACCGTCTCGGGGGATTCCGAGCTGACGCGTACATGATCAGCTGTTCCTTCTTCAGGTCTGACGGGACCTTCATCTGAAGCTGAGGGACGGTCAGGGCCGAGAGGTTGATCGCTTGCATCGCGAGGTCGAGTGCCCCATCTTCGAGTGAGAGATTGCCAGAACAGTTTCGGACTCGAGAAAGAAAATCACTATCCGAATAAAGATGCAGACAATCGCCTCTTCCTGTCACGACAATACTTGGCTTCTCGTGATCATCCTGATTCTCCAGCTACTCTTCGTCATTCTTCTGATCGTCTTCGTGGTTGGGCCGGTCGTCCGAGTCGAGAAGACGATCAAGTCGATCGTTTTGGATGTCGAGAATGCCATCGGTAAGATCACATCGACGATCGGAGACGTCAAGTCAGCGATCTGTGACTTCCTTCCGACTCTCCCGATCTGTCGGACCTGAAGCTCGAATTCTCTGAGGGAGGACCCAGAAATTATCTCTGAGTTCTCGGTCTCGGGGGCAAGAGACCCCGATCTCTTGATGAAATCAGCTGCCTGGAGGCTTCCAGGCAGTTGCTTTTTGTACTTCATCAGTACTTATCTCGTTCTTCTGGTGTCAGGTACTGGAGACCCAGAATCTCGAAGAGATTCCTTTCGGAGGTTGCTGGATACAATTCTCCTCGTGGACCATGGAGTCCCTTCTCGTCTAGACTCAAGCCATATTGGGCGGCATGCGCTCTCATCTTCTTGTTAAAACTATCTGGCCCAGTCAGGTAGGTGATGGCGAAGGGATATTCTGACGGCTGAGTCAGCTCGATGTCGATTCGGCGGTGGATTGGGCCGACGTGCCCGACTCCTCGGTACTTCTTCGTTCCATGAGCGAGATAGAGGTCCCGATCGAAGACTGGACATTGGATGATCGTTCCAATGACGTCGACTCCCGGCTTGTCGATCGCAACGATGTCGATGTCACCAGAATCGGGTCGTCCTCTCCGATAGGAGCCGGCGATCTCAAATTGGATTCCAAGTGGGTCAAGGTACTGGTGCAGGATCTGTTCAAACAGTTGAATCTCAGCTCGAGGAATCCTCTGATTGAACTCGTTCTGATACTGAAGAGAAATTCGTTGTTCTCTCGTCGCAGCCGATGCCGGAATCTCCTCGAGCGTCCGGTAGCCCGCCTCGTACCACTTGGCAGCAGTAGCTGGTCCAACACCCGAGATCGTCATGAAGAGATTGAGAACTCGCTCCCGTTCAACATCCTCCTGTGGTCGTGACGGCCCGAGTTCAGTGACCGTTCCCGTCCGGATGATCTCATCGATCTTGGAAGCGAGACTCTCACCGATTCCTGGGATTGCTCGAGCCTCTGCACCCGACTGTATCTGCTTCGGATACTTTCGGATTCCGGTGATCGCTTTGATGTAGGCATTGGCTCGGTGTCCCTGTCCCTGTTGAAGTCGAAGATCTCGAAGTTGTTCGAAGACTCGAATGATCTGCTCGTTGGTCGACATGATGGCTACCTTTCTCTCTATGAGGGCTTTTTGATCAATTTCGCATTCTTTCTTGCAGTTCAGGTGGTGGAACTGGACTTGACTCTTCAAACTTGCTCGACTCGACTGATCTGTCCCTGCCCATTCGGTCCTGGGCTGTCACTCGTCATGATGTAGATCGTTCCGTTCAGGTCCTGGCTGATGGCTCGAACATACGAGTTGACTTTTTGAGCTTCGATCAATCTATTGTCTCGTGAGAGCGCAAGTATCGCTCCTCCGTAATCAGCAAAGATATAAGTATCATCCGGAAGAGATGCCCCTCCAAGAATAGCACTCGGAGAAATACTAATACCACCTGGATTTCCGGTGGGATACTCATAGATCGGATCAACGAAAGGTTGATTCGTATCTGCTGGTGTTCCAGGTAGATGAGTTCCTCCAGTAGTACCCCCTGAGTAACCAGTAAAATTTGTACCTTCTTTAATCGCCCAACCATAGTTCCCACCTCTCACCAGTATATCCACTTCTTCAAATCGATCGGTACCAGGATCAGTGACGTATCCGATCCCGTGTCGATTGAAAGAAATGCCAGATGGGTTCCTGAAGCCATAGGCGTAGATTTCTGGACGAAGTCCTGGATAGCCGACGAAGGGATTGTCCGCGGGAATCTGATACTTGCCTGACCGGTTCACATCGAGTCGGAGGACCTTACCGAGGAGAGATGAGAGATTCTGAGCATTACCTCGTGGGTCACCAACAGTCAGGTAGAGGTAACCGTCGTGACCGAAAGCCATTCTTCCTCCATTGTGGAAGTCGGCCTGGTCAAGAATTCGAAGAAGTATCGTCTCCACTCTAGTTCGAAGGTCGATCTCGACGAGGACATTGTGACCACTCAAAGAAGTATAGAAGGCAAAGAGACGATCCCTCCGGGGCGACATGGCGATGTCGAGAAGACCTCTCTCATCGTAATCGGGGTTCAGTGGTGGAATCTGACTACGAAGATCTAAGAAAATCGTCGTGGTTCCCGAGAGATAGGTCATGATGACTCCATTCTAATCGGCCAAGTAGAGTTCTCCATTTGGTCCGGGCCCGGTCACCGCAATCGGGCCGGGCCTCCAATGAGTGGAACGAGTCGAAAGACCATTTTACCAGAGAGAGATTTAAGAAACCAGTCCTCTCGTAAAATGGAACTAAGCGTAATCATATCTAACCGGACTCTAGACCCAGCTATCGATGAGAAGATCAGATGTGTTCTTCCTTTATTACTCCGACGACCCAAACTCCATCCCGCCAATTCTGATCAGGTCACCGCCTGTCGCTGTGGAACCGTCTTCGGAGTCCTCACACGAAAGCATCATTGTCGATCGTGCGGTGAAGTCTTTTGTTACGTCTGCACTGAGAAGCGAGCAATCGTTCCACTACTCCTCGTCGAGTACACACAGAGAACGGGCTGGTGGAAAGAAGGTGAGTTGGCACGTGTTTGTAACGAGTGCCATGATCGAATCATCCGGTATGAGACGTGTCGTCCGCTCCTCGAACAATTCTACAATCATCCACCCACTCTGGAGAAACTTTATTCTCTAGCTCGAGACAACGAGACCACTCTCTGGGCCGTCAGCTACTATCTGTCAGAGATGCGTAGAATTCAGTACCTCTTTCCGAGTGAGGAGCTGACTCTTAATCAGATCACCTTCCTTCAAGCAAATAAGGAACACCTCGTCGGCCACTCCTACTGGCTCCTTCAGCTCCTGAAGATCGAATCGATTGAACCACGGCCCTTGACAGGTCCTCATAACTTGAATACTCTCTGTACTCGGAACTGTCAGCCGAGTCTAAATCTATCTCATGCGGTCTGCATGCTCCTGTTCCCGAAGGTCTATGGAGGCTCGGTCGAGGTCGCTCTCAAGATGATCCGAGAGAGCCCTGGCTCAGAACTTGAACCATACATCGGAATTCTTGCCTTGACCTTCAACGCACGACTCTATGAGATTCTCATTGAGAAGGCAATCGTTAACCGACGCCTGGCACAGCTCTTCTACTGGTCACTCAACATCTTGAGTAGCGGGAAGAACGGCGAGGCTGCGATTGCCTATCGTGAAACGCTCTTGATGAATCTGACCGATAAGAAGATGGTCAACTTTCGAAGAGTCATTCCAGCCCTTGAAATGGGACTTCATGCGACGAGGACAGTCGTCTCTGAATTTGATGTTCCCGATCCGCTCGCTCCTGATCTATCCATCGGTTCGATCGAGGAAGTCAGGACGGGAACGAGTTATTCTCGACCCTTCTTCATCAAGTACACCTCAGATCGACCGCGACAGATCATGTATAAACGAGAGGACATAAGAAAAGATGCTTGTATCGTCCGCATCATCAGGATGATCTCATCGGCTCTGACTTCGATTCAGGATCCCTTCCCTCTGATCAGCTATACGGTCATACCGATCAGTCCAAAGAGTGGACTCGTCGAGATCGTGGAGGACTGTCAGACCTTGACCGAGGTGGTCAAGGCTGGCACAGTCAGCAATTATCTTCAGAAGCACAATCCTGATCGGCTCATCTCGGAGGTCCAGTCTGTCTATACAACCTCGCTTGCCTTCTGGACCATCATCACCTATCTCTTTGGAGTAGGTGATCGACATTTCGATAACATCATGCTGTCTAAAAATGGCATCCTGTTCCATATCGACTACGGTTTTATCTTTGGATCCGATCCAAAACCTTATTCACCGAAGATTCGGCTCAACTCCTACATGCTCGAGGGAATTGGCGGTGACGAGAAGTATGAGTCCTTCAAAGAACTCTGCTACAAGATCTTCATGTTGATTCGACAGAAGATCGACTGCATCTACACACTTCTTCTCGAACTGGCGATGGCTGACCCTCCTATTCTAGGATCACATGTGACTGAACCATTTCTTCGACAACATTTGACCACAGTCTTCTTCATGGGAGCAAGTGATGATGAAGCTCGCTCTCAACTCGAGTTCATCATTGATACCTCACGCGATTCGTTGGGTGGTAATCTCAATGAGTATGTGCACGGAGCTGTCAAGACGGCGAGTCAACTCATCGGTCGAGTCACTGGCTACAGTACCTAGATGAAACATGGTCCTTGATCCTATAGATCAAGAATCAATCAAAAGGCCACTTAGAAGGTGAAGTCGCTCTTGTTGAAGCTCCAGGCGAACTTGTCCGCCTTGTCCTTCTTACCATCATGACCCTTCTTCTTGGGCTTCTCCTCATCGAAGAATGAGCTGAAGTCGCGCTTCTTCTTCTCCTCATGGCGATTCTTCTCATGGCGCTTCTTCTCCTCCTCCTTCTTGTCCTTCTTGTCCTTCTTCTCCTTCACCTTCTCCTCGAAGAACAAGCTGAAGTCGTCGTCGGAAGAAGAGGAGCTCGATTTCTTCTCATGACGCTTCTTATGCTTAGGCTTCTCCTTCTCACAGACGTCGCAGGGCTCCTCGTGGATCACCTTCTTGTGATCGTCCTCATCGAAGAAGTCGTCGTACCAATCGTCGTTCTTGTAGCCGCAGCTCTTGCAAGGGCGAGGAGGGCAGGGTCGAGGGCAGAAGACGACGGGTCCCTGAAGGCCAGTCGGACCCTGAGCTCCCTGAGGGCCTTGAGGGCCCTGGTTGCCTTGAGCGCCCTGGTTGCCTTGAGCGCCCTGAGGGCCCTGAGGACCCTGAGCGCCCTGAGGGCCCTGAGGACCCTGAGGGCCCTGAGGACCCTGAGGGCAGCGCTTGCGGCAACGCCTCTTCTCACAGCCGTCACTGGAGCTGCTTGATGAGTCATCACACTTCTTCTTCTTCTCCTCCTCGTCGAAGTCGAAGGAATCGCTCACTTCCCTCTTACTCCCATTTTTTTGATCGCGGTGATGCTTCTTCTTGTGGTCCTCGAACCAGTCGTCGTCGTCGAGATCCTTGCAGGGCTTCTTGTGCTTCTTTTCAGGGCACTTCTTGTCACAGTCGTCCTCGCAGCTCGAGGAGTCGTCACACTTCTTGGGGCAGACGCGCGTCTTCTTCGGGCAAGGACAGGCCGACTCGACGATAGCATCGAGGGCGTTCTGGAGCTGCTCATCGAGGTTGTCGAGGAGAATGTTAAGATTGCTCTTGGGCTCGACGTTACAGCAACCGGTGACGGTGACGCCCTCGGTGCTGGGAGGGATGCATTCGATCGCAGGGTTGAGGACGAGCTCGAAGGCGAGTGTGCGAATCGACTCAGCCATCGAAACAATGGCGGCGATTGCGGACTCACAGCAGGCGACGTCGCAGATTCCACGCTGGAGGGAGGTCAGGGCCTCGACAACCTGGCAGTTAAGGTGATCATACTTGGCCTTGGCGGCGGCAATGCGGCACTCCCTCTCGGTAACGACCGCGGACGGAATCACCTCATCGGGGAAGGCCTCAATGATGGCCGTAATCTCGGCACTGAGAGCCTCAGTCGAAGATCGGAAGTAGGCAGCAATCGCCTCGTTGATCTGGACGCAACAGCGAGTATCCTTCTGGTCACTCATCTTTTCTAGGAACCAGAGAATTTTTTTCTCTTTCTTCGAGCCGATCGATCTTCTTGTCAGTTCATAAAGGAAGAGGCAGCGTCACGCAGTCAAGATCGTTCCTTTAATCACCTTCGATCATTCGATGGCTCTTAAGCAGCTCTCTCGATCGACTCATCAGTCGATGAAGAGGAAGATCTAGAGAACTGGATTGCCGAGATAAGCACTCACCTCGTTCCGTGGTTCTGTCGACAAGATCGACTCTAGATTATTCAAGAGATTGTGAAGTTCCGGATTCGATTCCGTGTGACCAAAGCCGTCTCGATGTCTCCATTGTTCGAGCCTCTCGAGAACCTGTTGACGGAGATGGTGAAGGCTGAGTCGACTGAATGGAATGAAAACATGTGGTTCATGGAAGGCTCGTGGATCCTTCCAGACGACTCCTCGAGTCATATCGAAGAGGGAGAGAAGCTCTGTCGTACTATATTGCAGTTTTGTCGTCAGATCGTTGTAGGAAATAACTCTCGCCTTGGTGCTGTAAGAACTCCTCGAGCAACTTTCCAACTTGAACTGGCCATGAACGATGATGTTGTTTGCAATGAAGTTCTCGATCATCTCCAGACGAGTGGAGTAGTTGCGAGTGAATTTGTAGCCGGGTTGCAGGATCTCGTCGTCCCGGTATCGACTGAGAAGGCCAATCTTGTCCTTCGACATCGCAATCTCATAGATGTTTGGAGGTCGTCCGATACTCTCTCGTTCGAAGGTCGCCTCATAGTACTGTATGTTGTTGATGAAGAACTGATATGTTGCGATCCCTACCCGTCTCCGTGGGGGGATGTACATTCCGATCTTGGCCGCAATGACCATGATCGTATAGGGATACCTGTTCGAGAGAATCGCCTCCTCGAGGAAAGGAAAGGTTCGTTTTGTCTGCTTGAGCTGTTGGTAGAGACTAGTCAGCTCATTTGAATCGAGTCCGAAGGAACTGAGCCCATATGCGAGAAAATAATCTTGATCGACTGAGGGGCCACTCGAACTCTCATCAGCTCCAGTCATTTTCAGATTGGAGAATTTAAAGTAAGGTAATTTTTTCTATCAATTTGGCGTGTTCACGCGTCCGATCAGACCTCAGGCGAACTAGGTTCTGCGATCGTCAGTAGAGTTAGTTCCAGATCATGGGTTGTCGTCCCCTAAGATTATGACTTGAGATTATCTGAAGTTCAACTGCTTCTTGCTCATCTCCTTGAACGTGGAAATACGAATGTGACTAGATCTGGGGGTCATTTGAGGACAGGATCAGTTGAAAGAGAATCGTGACTCCGACCCTACTTCGAGCGAATAGAATGTCGACTAAAATCGACCAGGAAAAAGTTTCACCAGGTTAAAGTCAATCCAAAGATGGCCACCCGACCTACTGGAAGCTTGGAGGTGAGGGGCGTGACTCAACGCTATGCTCAGACCGCCATCCCTGGACAGACTGAACCAGTGGGCGTAGCTACCCTGACCATTCCCATGCCTCCACCTGATGGCCCTGCTTCTGGCAACCCTGGACAGACCCGTCCTACTACTCAGACGGCCCACCAACAGCAGAAGCTCAGAGCAAGGGCCCGTCTTCGAGAGCAGTCACTGATCTTGAGTGAGATCGATCGAGTCGAATTCAAGCTCTACTCAACCTCGGAGATCGACGATATTGCCGTCGTCGTGGTGAACAACCCAGAATCGCACGGACCAGGAAGCGTTCGTGATCTGAGGATGGGCCCTCACAACGAGAGTCAGCTCTGTGACACCTGCTCGAATGACATCCGAGGCTGTCCTGGCCACTACGGAAGGATCAACATTCCGAGACTGATGCATCCTCTCGCTGTCAACACCATCATTCTGGTCCTCAGTTGTGTCTGCAACTCATGCGGTGGCCTTCTGGTCAGTCGTGAAGAGATTGAGCGCGCTGGAATCAATCGACTTCGAGAGGAGAAGCGTCTCCAAGCGATCAAGAACCTGATCAAGACGCCCAAGTGCCGTCGCTTCGAGGGAGTTCCAGGAGTTCGTCAGTGCGATCCTCAACCGGAGTACAAGAGCTACCGTGACTACGCCAAGGATAAGACTGAGTATCGACTTCCCTACACTTACCCAGGCAAGGCCAAGGGGACGGTCTTCTTCAGGGCTCCGGATGTTCCGTACGACTCGCCTGAGAACAGCATCTACAAGATCCTCAACGCGATCTCGGATGAAGATGCGGCCATTCTCGGCTTCACTGATACTCACCCCAGGAACATGATCATTGAACGTCTCGTTGTCATTCCGTACTGTGCTCGCCCTGACCTCTACCAGGGTGACAAACTTTGGCCGGACGACCTCACCTCGATGTATCAAGACATCGTCAAGAAGGTTCGAGCCTACAACGATGCAGGCAACAACGAAGCACTTCGAGAGACTGAACTTCGTGAGATCAACTTCCGAATCACTCGCCTCATGAAGAACGACGGCAAATACACCCAAGGAGGAGTCAAGGTCTATGTCGACGTGAAGAAGCGAATCCAAGGCAAGACTGCGATCGTCCGAGCGAACATCATGGGTAAGCGAGTGAATTTTGCTGGACGTACTGTTGTAGGCCCAGGCGCCTACCTTCGAGTTGATGAGGTCGGCATCCCACGGCTGATGGCAACGAAGCTGACTCGTCCAATTCGAGTCACCGACTACAACAAGGAGGAGTTACAAGCCAAGTACGACAACAACAAGGTCATGCACATCACGATGCATGGAGGTCCCCTTGCTGGACAACGCGCTATGGTGAATGACACTTTCCGTCAGAAGTTCCCCGACTATCAACTGAATGTTGGTGACATCGTCGAAAGGATGCTGGAGGACGGTGACCTCGTCTTGATCAATCGTCAGCCGACTCTTCACAAGCAGAACATCCTTGCCTGCTACGCAAAGATCATTGATGATCGGGTCGTCCGCATCAACTTGTCCGTCACGACTCCTTTGAATGCTGACTTCGATGGTGGGCAGGGGCAATTGCCCCTTGTTTCATGTTGAGACAAATCGCCATCAACAGGGGGCGTGAAAAGCGTGCAACCCCCTAGTACAAAAGTCAAAAAATGAAATCCACATATAGGTTATGTTCGTTGCGAAATGGAGATAAAAGTGTGTAATAAGTGTTGCCAAGCGAAGACGCTATCAGACTATCGCTTAAAATCAAATGGGAAACCTTACGCACGTTGCAGAGAGTGCGAGCGTGAGGGATGGAGAAACTATAGAAGAAGTGAACGTGGGAAGCAGAAAGCTATCGAATGGGCCAAGAGAAATTCAGACAGAATGACAGAGCTTCAGGCTCAATGGTATCAGAGAAACAAGCCGAAGAGAAACGCCGAGTTCAATGCGCGTTATCATACCGACCCCGAATTCAGATTCAAGCAACTTTGCAAGAGAAGAATCCAGGCGGCTCTTCATGGTAAACATCTTCAGAAATCTGATAAGACAGTCAAGTACATAAACTGTTCGATCCCTTGGCTTATCCAATGGTTCCAATTCTGCTTCTCTCCTGAAATGACCCTGGAGAATCATGGGAATTATTGGCACATGGATCATGTCATCCCGATCAATCACTGGGATCTGAACGATCCGGTCCACGTTCTTCATTGCTTCAGCTGGTACAATCTTTCTCCGCTCCCTGGGAACGAGAACCTGGCTAAACACGACACAATCGACACAGAACAAATACAAAGACACGTACAGAAATTAGTGGATTTCTTATATTTGTGGAATGTGCATCTTCCACATGATTATTTTGACTTTTGTGCGAGACACCTCAGAATTGCGGGGAAGCCCTTAGAGCTCTACCTACCACTGGGCCAGTGAAAACTGGTTGCAGGAACTCGGTTAATAGCCGAACCCAAAGGTAACAACGGTAGAGATTGGGTGATCCGCGGGTAAAGGACCTAACCTCGCTTTGGTTAGAGTATGGTCCTCCCTCAACGACTGAGAGCAAGGTTCGCTTAGGTGGATCTTGACACGGGTGTCGGTTTGCAATGATGGGCTAACCACCCTGAGCAAGCTTAAGGTACAGTCTAGTCCCACCCGAAAGGGTGCAACCGATTAGTCTCGGTTGGATCAATGACCCCTGGCACAAATGTCAGGGCGAGATTGGTATTTACGGATGAGATCAACATTCACGTGCCCCAGACGATCGAGGCCTACGCCGAGGCGGAACAACTGCTTGGAATCTACAGGAACTTGATGAGTACAGAGTCGAATCGTCCGATAATGGGTATCGTCTACGACACTCTCAGTGGCGCCTATCTCATCACCTATCCTCAGCACGAGTTCGAGAGGCTCGGACAACAGATTGAGAAGATTGTTCTAGAGCAGAGGGGTCATGCGCCCGGTACCCCGAAGTATCTTGAGCTTGAGGCAGCGAAGACGGCAGCTCTTGCCCGTCGAGCCGTCGTCGGTGAGCGCATCCTTCTCGATCCAGTCGTCTACAATCAGGCGATCGCCCCGGTCGTCGATTCTCCCCAGTACTTGACACTCTATGATCGTCTGGCTCGTTACGGAATCGATCCTCGGAGCGGTCGTGGTCTCATCTCAGCGGTCTTCCCTGAGGACTTCTACTATCTCTGGAGTGATGGCAAGGGCAATGTCGTTGAGGTCAAGGAGGGTGTTCTCGTCCGCGGTCTTCTGACGAAGGAGACGCTCGGCACCAAGGACGGCAGCATGATCGCCGAGATGTACAAGCAACTCGGTGGCCTCGTCACGGTCGACTTCATGAGCGACATTCAGTTCGTCGTTCGAGAGTTCCTTCAACAACACGGTCTCTCTGTCGGCATCGACGACTGCATCCCGGATGATCCGGAGTTCCGTCGACAGATCGACTCGGTTTTGACCGATGCCAGCTACAAGGTCATCGCGCTGGCCGAGACACCCTCCGAGAATCCAATCATGGCGGAGCGCCGAGAGCGAAAGACACTCGAGATCCTTGAGAAGGCGAAGATGGGAACGGAGGAGATCCTCATGAAGTACTTCAAGCCAGACAATGCCATTCTGATAATGGCCAATTCTGGTGCAAAGGGTACCTCTCTCAACGCCGTCCAGATGGCCTCGGCTCTCGGACAGCAGAAGGTGAGCGGTCGTAGAATCCAGGCGGGACTTCCTGGCAACCGCTCCCTTCCGGTCTTCGAGCCGGGGGACAAGGACCCGCGTGCTCGCGGCTTCTGCTTCAATTCATTCGTGACTGGACTCGAGCCCTCCGAGTTCTTCTTCCACGCCCAGGGTGGTCGTGAGGGTCTCACCGATACCGCCGTCAACACGGCAAGGACGGGTTTCCTGCAGCACCAGATCATCAAATCGGCTGAGGACGTTCATATTTCGACGGATGGCAGTGTCAGGACCGCCGACCTCGGAATCATTGAGTTCGTCTATGGAGGCGATGGATTCCAGGCCTCCGAATTGGGTACAGTCAAGATTCAAGGCGAGGCGGTCCCCTTCTTCCGTAACCTCTACCAACTAGCCGACAAGATTAACAGCAAATATGCTCCTCGCCCGACCATTTAAAAAAGCAGTTACTATCCTAGGATAGTAACTGCTCACATTCCACCGATCAATCGCTTCATGACAGCCTGATCTCCTATCTTCCATCGAGTCTGACCGTACCCAGACTAGATCTTCTTTCTCGTAATCTGGCCCGCAGATGATCTTGACCTTTGAGTTACATGAGGTCGACTGCATTTATTTCCTCAGTCCTCGGCTTAAGGTTGAGCCAGGATAAGAAAGATGACGACCATTCATTCGATCATCAAGGTCTGCCGAATTCAAGAGAGACCGATTGATCGAACAACTCACTCGTGATCTCATTCATCTCGATGGAACCGAACCGAGTCCAGAGCGTCGGGAGATGATCTATGCAATCCAGAATGTCATCTCGCAGCTGGAACATCTTTATGATCAGACGAAGCCTCCGATCCTACTGAAATCACCAAATATTCATCGAGAAGATTATCTACCAGATGGAAGGCACTTTCTGATACTTTCGATGAGGGACCTCAATGAAAATTGATCGACAAGGACGACCAGTTTGACAGCCCGTCAAGTCGAGATGAGTCGGTCGATCTCGAATACTATCTACATTCTTTCGAATCCTCGGATTGTGGGGGAGTACAAGGTTGGTATCCACCAAGGAGGTCTTCGAAAACTTCAGTCTAGGTATGAGACCTACATCCCCGACGTGAAAGTACACTACCTCATTGAGAATGTCAAGGCGCGTGAGATCGAGAACCAGTTCAAGGAACTCCACTCGACTTCACGGGTTCCCTTCAAGCGTAAACGGGAAGGCGAGAACCTAAGCGAGTGGTTCAAGATGCCCCTCGACCTGATCATCAGCCGCCTCCTAATCATGCTCGTCGGAAAGGACTACGGACTCAATGGTGCGAACAGCTTCGTGATTAGTGAGATGGATCAGACGGTGATTGAAGGTACCACGATCATCAGCCCGAAGCTCAAGGTGATCGACTTGACGAACTCCGAGGAGACCGAGGAGGAGGAGGAGGAAGATCAAACGTAAAAATACATTCTCGACTCGATCGAGTCGAGAAGATTCAAAGATGATAGAGCGAGGTCTCAGAGAAGCTCTGGATGACTAGGAAATAGTCATTCCAGTCACCTCCACCTGCAATCTTCTTCGCTCTGATCTCGGGGATCTGAACTGGGCTCCTCTCGATTCGTTGCTCCGGAGAGAGTCCAGGGTACCGAGCGAGAGGAAGACCGAGTTGGCCTCTCTTGTTCCATCCAAAGACCCAGACTCGATCTTGATCATCGATCAGAGCACTAAAGGACTCGCCTGTAGTCACTTCCTTTGCCTTGATTCCAAGAATCTGAACTGGTTGGTTTCTGTGATTCCGATCACCCAGCCCGAGCTGTCCGTAGAAGTTCGACTCGAGATCAATGAAGAGTGTATGTTGATTTCAGACACTGATCTTCTTCGCTTTGAAATCGAGCCGACTGAATTGTCTAACTGGGTCTGTGTGACCAATCCCGAGTTGTTGATGCCAGCGACCCAGACATAGTTTTCGAAGTCGATGAAGATAGTCTGGCGATTCCCTGCATAGATCGATTTCGCTCGATGTGAACTGGTTTCGATTTCTCTGATTATTGATTCCAAGTTGTTCCCGAAGACCCAGAGCATATTCTGCTCCGATGGCCAGCTGCTTGAAGGAGGCCGAACCATCAAATATGTTGAGACGAGTTCGATAGAGATAATCATTAAGGCCAAAGTCTCCGGCACCCCAGGCGTGCAAGGACTGTCGGTAGAGATCTCTCAACCCAAGACCGAAGTGACCGGCCTGAGCTCAGGTCGATCTTGAGTGACTCGTGCTTTCCAGAAGGAATCGTCAGAACAGAGAGCAGCGAAGAAAGTAGAAGTTTGACAGAGTCGTTCAGTATCGGAGATGGTGACATGAAGAAAGATGTCGAGAAGTATCTCGATTGGAAGGGCCTGGAGTTGTAGATGAACCTCACGTTCAAGTAGTTCGGGATCTATCTTTCCCTTCCTTGAGAGTAAATTTGAAGGGTAATCCTTCTGAGGAAGTCTTTCTAGACGATGATGTCATTTGAAGATACACTCCTCTCAACTCGGATCGGTCGGAGCTCGGCCTACCGATGTCAGACCGGTCACCACGAATATGACTCGAACCATTTCTGTCCTCACTGTGGCACAAAAGAAAGTCCAGTCCAAGCACGAGTAACTCGAATCACTCTGATCAGCAACCCAGGCGAACTTGCCCGGTGGCATGGCCTCGATAGAGACGAATTCGCGACCCGACTTCTTCGTGACCTTAATGTAAAAGGCCGTTTTTCGAAGGATGGTCTCCTCCTCTATGCGGAGGTGAGTCGAGAAAAGATCGAGAAGGTCCTGTCGAATTGGATCTTCTCCGACTAGATTTATGAGTAGTGACTCGTAAATCTTCAGAAGAGCTCATACCTGTCGACTTCAAGATAGAGATCTCCATATGGGCCCCTCCTATAGCTGTAGTCGATCAATCTAATAAGGTCTTCTCTCTTGATGATCTCCCCCGGGTTCTCCTGTCGAATAATGGCTCGGACCTGTTGCGATTTCGACCTTCCTCGTACGTACATCTGGAGTTCATTGGTGAAGCTACTGAGACTAGGTGGATCGATCACCAACACATTAATCGGGCCCTGGCGTAAAGATCAGGAACTAGTGAAGCCTCGTCGGCTGATGGTCGTCTAAGCGAGGACCAGTTTTGTTCAGGAAGGGTCCGTCGAATCGAAACAGGAATGCTCTGGATTCGAACAAGATGATAGAGGTTCGGATCACGTCCCTGTCGGACTAGATGCTCGACCATCCGGTAGGTTATCATCTTGTCCGATGAGAGGAGGAACTCGATGATCTCATCAGGAATCGGTGTGAGATCAACTTGCAGCATGTTCGAAGACTGGTCGGGATCTCTTCCGGATAGACTGTGAGAGAAGTCTGAAGATATCCGACGATCTCATCTGGCTTCAGATAGATGTTACTCAAGAGACTCTCTTGATCATAAGAAAATGGGCTAGACCAATGATGCTGAAGAGACCCCTCCAATTGTTTGTTCGAATCCGTTTTCCATAGATGCTCTCCAAGACAGACTGATAGACGCTAGGATCTGAAGGTATCTTGCTTCCGATCCCTCATCGGAAGGTTAAAGAGAGAATTGTAGTAGTCACTGACGTGAGCTAATGGGGCCTTATGAAGTCGAAGAGCAATCGTTCGAGGAATCTTTGGCGCAGGACCATCTGGTGAGATATTAGTGATAATGAAGGTGACATCTGGAGGACCCGTCGATCATCGGAGCAAGACGGATCTCTTGGTACTGGGGATTATTTACGAGTCGATAACTCGTAAATCACAACTGATAGTAGACGATGACCCCCTCAAGTTGAGGATCAGGTTCTTGAAAGCTCGACCAGTATCGGTTCGAAGCGATCGGATGAGTTGGATTCCTCCCTGGACTGTGGATCCACTTGCCCTGATTGATAAAAAGAACAATACCAACTGGTACGTTGTAATCATGGGCAATTTTGATCAGCTCGAGCCGTCTTTGTCGACTCGGGTTGGTTGCATCGACAACGGCCTGCCGTCCCTGTGCAAGAGCATCTCGAACGGCTCGGTCGATCCTACTTCTGTTCGATCCATAATAGTCACTTTCAATCTGAGCGAAACCGTAAGTCTCAGCCAGGTTGCGAGCGAAGGTCGACTTGCCGCTGCCAGGAGGACCGACCAGAATCAGGAGGAGTCTTGGAATCTTGAAGAGTTCGGGGGGAAGGGGCAGCTGTGGAAAGGCCTCTTCCGGTGTGAAGAAAGGAAGACCTATATTTGCTGCGAATTGGCGGTCGACATCGGAGAAGCCCCAACTTCGATCAGGTCGAGACGGGTCCTGAACTGCATCTCCAACATAGAGGCTCCCTGGAAGGAATTTAAGGTGGTAGCCCCAGCCGGTTCCGGGTTTCCGATAGAGAGTATTCGAGTCGCCTGGAATCGCCATCGTCTTCTCGTCGGTTGATACCATGAAATAGACTTCGACTCCGAGTTCGTCTTTCAGAAGCTGTCGAACACTCCTGAGCCTTTCCATTGCATATTCGAGCTTCTGACCGGTCGACTTCTGATTCGTGATCACTCCAATAGTAAAGTCATCTTTCACGAAATCCCTAAGTCGTTCGACCCTTCCTGGGATAATGACCCAATCGTCGGGCCATTGACTGTAGACTCCACCCCTGAGGGTAGGTCTCCGAGCTGTGGTAGTTGGTCGGATCAAGGTCCAATCTAGGTCGAAGAGCGCCCATTTCTGGCATGTATCAGGGAGCCGGTTGTCGGGTCCAAGGATGAACGCCATCTTTCCTTGGCTGGGCTGGCATTTTTCACGGTCAATCTTTCAAAGAAGTTAGCTGAACATTAAAAAATCGTACGCTCACAAAATGTTCGGTTTCTTCCTTCAGACTGAGCAGACCTTCAAGCTCCCCTCTAAGGCTATACCATTGGCAGAATTCCCACAGATGTGTTCAGCAGGATCGAGTCGATGGCCCGATCTACTTCCTGAGGTGAGCCAGGTCGTCCCACAATTAATCAAGCCAACTTCTACAACGGTTAATATCCCGTTATTTGTACCTATGAGATTGAAGGAAGGAAAGCTCGAGTTGATCGATCTATCCAGACCGACGTCGGAGAGGTTCTGTCTCGTCTTCTATCCGAACCCGAAGATTCCTCCTCGAGACCTTCCCATCGTGAAGGAGTACTGGTCATTGATCAGACCGATGATCATTTGTCGAGATGTCAGCGGCTATTATCTTGGAGGCCCGGGAGATCCTGGGATCCTCTTCTTTCAGATGACAGAGGAGTCGACCGCCGACGCTTGGATCAGGAGTGCTACTTCAGGCTTTACTGAAGCACTTCCATATGGATCTCCGACTTTCTCACCTGAGAGGATCTACCTCCAGAGACATCGGTCGAGATAATTTTTCACAGAATGGAAAGATGGGGAATCGTATTAGTCGTTCCTTCGATTATGGGACATTTGCTCGCCTAATCGAAGAGGGACCCAACTATCTTCTTTCTGATCAGTCGGTCTGGACTCAGTCGGAGAGGCGTTGTCTGAAGGACTTTCTGTCCTTTTTCAAAGAGAGAGGTCTTCCATGGGCGAATTCTGCGCATGAAGCCTTCGCGCGAGTGAAACTGGCTGTTCCCAAGTCGAAGATGGCTGCAGAAATTCATGCTTACGTCGAGAATCCAACCAGGAAGGATCTCGAGGCCTTCGATTCGCTTCAACCGAGAGCTCAGATCGCTTGGGCTCACTTCTATGCTCTTGTTCTCTTCATGTGGAGTCTTCAGCAGGGGCGACCTTGCGCTCTCATCTTCTATGAATCAGACCTCCTCTATTATGTGTTCCAAAGCGAGGACGACGTCGACTATGATAGGATCGATCTCTTCATTCGGGCTCTCGAGAAGATTCAGGTGGTCGGTTCGTTCCAGTCACCCAAGAATCTGGTCAGAAACCGTCTTCTCGTCGGTCCCTTCATCCTGATCTCAGGACTGATTCGATCTGGCTCGACCACAATCAAGGCAGAAGGAGGGCCACGTCTGATTGAGCCGGGAGTCTATTTGACAGATGGTCCGGTTACTATTGCAGGAGTCGAGACGACCGAAGCCAACCCCAAGGTTGAAGAGAACCTATCTCGGATCAAGCATACCGTCCAGAAGCTTCGTGAATCAATCTCATCTCATGACGATTCAGTCGAGTCGGAGAAGTCTGGACGATATCCGAAAGAAGCGATGATCGGCCGACACTTCTTGAGCCGCCAAGAGGACGAGACTTGGAACAAGGAGGAGTCGTCAGAAGAGGAGGAGCCATCTTCAGTGACGAGTCCTCATGAGACCTCTGAACACGAACATTGTGGTCCAAGCAATACGAGAGAGTACCTAGACGAGATCCTCTTCCGATTGGATGCTCTCTGCAGATTCCATAAGAGACTTGGCTTTGAATAGAAAGGAGTCGTCTGGTTGGCCTTAAGATGATTCGAGAAAATGATAAAAGACTAGTTGGGTCGTTTGAGTACAAATGAATTCGGCGGAAACAACCCCCGAAGTTCTGACAGAAGAAGTTGCTTCTGAGCAAGGGGCTCCCTTTGTCCCGACGATCAAAGGGTCGAAGTCGAGTTCTGACATTTCTCCGAACAGCCAGAGCTCTCCCGGATCTCCTGATCTTGGACCAACTCACATCGAAATCGGGCGTCCAGTCTGTAGCGATCTGATGGATGTCCCGGTCTATCAATTGAACGACAAGACCGTCTTCGTCTTGATCACCTTCCCGACGACCAGTCTAGTCACCGCGGTCGTTGGGTTGACAGCGAACAGACAGAGTCTCTCTCCACAGTATAAGGTCGCCTCTCCATACGGAGATCAAAACGGTTTCAACTTCGATCAGACGACCCGGTTCGTTCCAGGCGACTACTGTTTCGCTCTCGTCTTCAAGTCAGCGGAAGAGGCTCAGAGTATCTCTCTCGTTCGAGTTCTACTTCAAGCCGAACCAATCTCCAACCTGATGGTCTCCCAGATGATCTTTGGGCTCTATCGTGCCCTCGGGTTCGAACCGAGTCATGTCATGAAGTACCCGACCCGGTCGGTCAGTTCAGGAAGTCCCTTCTATCGGAAGATCAGAAACGAGACTGCAAAGCTCTCTGAAAGGTTGTCTACTCTCGAGACGGCAGTCAGGAGCCCCCCTACTGATGTCTCTAGTCTGTGTGAACGAATCGAAGCTCTCGAGGCGGCAGTCAAGACCCCTCCTACTGTCGAGATTCCTGATTTCAGCGCAATCGAGAAGCAACTGAGCGAGATTTCCCAGCAACTTGGCCGTCTCGAATCTCTCTTGGGCGACATAAGAGGCCAGCCGATCGTGACAGTCGAGCAGATCGAGGATAAGTTGAAAGATCTCAAGAAGTCGGCCTCGTTGGTCTCTGCTTATGTTCAGAGAGTCGAGGCTCATCAAGAGAAGGGTTCATCTGAATCCATCCCGTTTGAGATGTTCGAACAGCTGATTCTTGAGAAGGAGATGTATCTAAATAAATTGAAGGAGGCCGAGGACTACATCGACTATCTGACAGCTGAAGAAGAGAAGAAGTCGGTTAGACAGGAACAATGGTTCCGGCCGACGTGGGGCAAGAAATCAACTCGTCGATGAGCTGTCCATCTGCATCGCAAGTCCGATGCAGATGATCCGAATCCATCCTTTCCAAGGTGGCAGAGCTGACTAGCCGATTCCATCGATCGACTCGACCGGGGATTTGATGAGCAAAAATTTTCTCCACTCAAAAGCAACCTGAAACAATGGCACTCGCTCCAGATCAAGAAGGCGCTCTGCTTCGGGAGGTTCTGACAGCGAGAGGAGGTAGTCAACCGGTCCTTGATGCGATTAATCACTTCTACCAATTTCGACTGCCGGAGATCCTCGGTAGCTTCCACATTCAGACGAACAATGGCCTTTATGCGACCTTCTCGAACCCATTGATTAGCCGTCCAAGTATTCGCGATCTCAGAGGAGGGGCGGCCCCACGTCCTCTCTATCCGTTCGAAGCACGTCGAAGTCGCCTCAGCTACATGGGTGAACTGCACTGCAAGCTCGAACTTAAACAGCTTCTGAACGGCCAGTACGTTCCGGTCCCGGGTCAGAGTATCGACGTCTATTTGGGGAACATCCCCGTGGCAGTCGGGTCCTATCTCTGCAGAACCTATGGACTGAGTCCTGAGGAGAGGTATCAGCGTGGTGAGCCGAAGAGAGATCCCCAAGGCTACTTCATCATCAAGGGCGATGAGAAGGTTCTCCTGAACATCGAGAAACTTCGAACTCTCACCCCCTACATCTATGAAGAGAAGGAGAAGTACATGGTCCGATACACGAGTCAGACTCTGACCGACACGAGCGTTGTGATCGTCTTCGAGGATCGGTACGACCTTCACGTCACCTTCACGAAGATGGGGATCAGCAACAACAGCATCAACATCTTCTACATCTTCTACGCACTCGGCCTGACCAGAAACACGATCGAGGAGGTCTACCGAATAATGGAGTCGTTCATTGTCGATGAGGATCCAGTCCGAGAGGCCCGACGTCGAAGGGAGATGCGCTACTTCATGCAGACGACTGAGAACACCTTCCGAAGCCAGACGAATCTCGATGAACGACGCATCTTCGATATTCTCGCCGGTAAGTTCAAGGACCCTGACATCAAGAACAGCGATCGACGCAACTTCCTTCTCCACAAGGTCATCCAGAACGAGCTCTTCAAGAACATCTCTCTTGCGACGGCTCAGACTCCCGAGGAGCAGACCTCTCTGATTATCGCTAAGATTCGCCTTCTTGCGAGTATGGCTGCCAAGTATGTCGACTTCAGGAACGGCTATCGATCGGTCGACGACCGAGACGCCTGGGGTAACAAGAAGTTGGCAGATGCCTCTGAGCACTTGATGACCCGGTTCGTTCAGATCTGGAAGCAGATGATCACGAACATTCAGGCAAAAGTCAAGGGGAGCGGTCTAACGACTGCTGAGCAGATCAAGGGAGCGATCACCCCGAGGTACATGACCGAACAGTTCATCAACTCTTTCATTAAGAAGTCCCGGGGGAGCAATCAGGGAACTCGAGAGGTCACTGTGGTCGAGACTCTCAAGAGGGACAACATTGTCGCAGCCTGGTCACACATTCGACGAATCAGTACACCGACAAACCGGCGGGCTCAGATTCGTGAGAAGCGACTCATTCACAACACACAGTGGGGGGTCGCGTGTCCAGTGGCTACCCCTGAAGGTGAAGCGTGCTTGCACGAGTTGACAACGATAACACGCGCGGACGGCTCTCTGACCACGATAGGGGAGCTCAAGGATGGAGACGAGGTTCTCACAATCAATCCAGTTACTCTTGAACAATCAGCCTCCAAGATCACCAAACACTTCATCAAGTCGTCTGCTGAGTACGGAAAGCCAATCCTCAAGATCACCTCGTTCAACGGTCGCGAAATCATCTGTACTGACGATCACCCCTTCTTGACGCAATACGGTTGGGTCTATGCCAAGGATCTTAATCCGCAGGTACATCTGTTGGCGATCTATCCTGGAGTGAAACCATTACCTCATGTCGTCGCAGAACGAAAGGCGATCTTTAATGAGCAGACGTTTAAGGAGAAGCTTCATACGATCGGAGTTAAACCATCGCTGATCGAGAAGCATGCACTCGAACTCAAGAAGAAGGGATTCTTCCCACTTATGAACGACGATCGCCGTCTGGTCACACTGGCTCGTATTTGTGGCTACGCGCTCGCTGACGGAACGTTAGGATTTAACGATGGCAACATTCCGCGTTGCTCGTTTTGTCTCGGGAGACCATACGACGGCGAAATTCTCTTCCAGGACCTCGAGAGTATCGGATTCCATCGCACCACCATGCGTACAACCACCAGGACGATCGTTAATAAGGATACGGGATATGAAGCCACACACAATTGCTGGGAGGTTCGTTACACAGGCTCTCTTGCCTCTCTTCTCCTCGCTTTGGATCTGACCTATGGAAAGAGGACGGTAGTGCCGAGCAAGCCGGTTCCTGAATGGGTTCGAACTGGATCTCTTGCTGTGAAGAGAGAATTCCTTGCCGGATTTCAAGGAGGTGATGGATCCAAAGTTCATTGGAGGAAGCGTAATGAGAAAGGGCGAATTGGTGGTAAGTTCGACTTTGGCTATACTATCAACAGCAAATGCCGTCAGCACCTTGATACACTCCTTTCCTTCATGCAAGAACTGGCCGACATGTTCAACGAGTTGGGCGTCAAGACACTGAGTGTGACTAACGAGCTAGTGTCACCAGACAGATACGCCGTCTACCTTAACTTCTCGAATACCGAAGAGAATATCCTCAAGTACATGGAAATGGTTGGATATCGCTATGCAGTCACAAAGAGCACGGAGAGCTACCATCTCACAGAGTACTTGAAGTACAAGCAACAGAAGATCCGGGAACGGATCCAATTTAAGACACGCATTCTTCAACGCACTGGACAAGGCGCACGGCCAGCCCAGATAGCCAGAGAACTCAACGTTGGGCTCAAGCAAGTGACCAGTGTCCTCCAGAACATGAAAGACAACGGTACCACTGGCACGCTTGCTCCAAAGGACACCATCGGAGTGGAGGAGTGGCTTGCTCGCACTTTTGCCTTGAATAATTGTGTCTTCATGCCGATCAAGTCGATTACTCCAGATGCTCCCTGCATGGTCGCCGACTTCACCACGGTCTCGGACAACCACAGCATGATCAGCAACGGCTTCGTGACCCACAACTGCGGTCTGATCAAGGACTCCGCTGTCACGGTCTACGTCTCCCTCGAGCGGGATGAATCTCTCGTGCGTGCCAGAATCGATGGTCATTATGCACTGAATCCGGTCGAAGGTCGTCGAAATCCGCTCTACTTGAATGGAGTTCCTATCGGCTACTGCAATTCACGAGAACTTCGAGATGAGCTCATTCGACTGAGGAGGAGCCAGCAACTCTACTTCGACACCGGCATCATCCTTGACCAGTACAACGAGCTCTGGATCTATACGAATTCAGGACGAGTCTGTCGACCCCTCCTGGTGGTCGACCCGGCGAGTCAGCAGCTCTTGATTGATCTCGTTCCCGGCATGCGAGGCGCCGATCTCGCCACTCTCATGAGTAATGGTGTCCTCGAGTACATCGACGTCGCCGAGCAGGAGCAGACTCAGATCTTCATCGCTGAGACGACTCGCCACCTCACAGCTCGCCGTGAACGAATCGAGGAGACGATACGCGTGAACCAGGAGCGCCTCAACGACCCCCAGTCGACTCCCCAAGAGCGTCAAGCCGCTCAGGCTGCCCTCAGTGATGCTCAGGCTCAAAGGAAGTACACACATTGTGAAGTCGATCCGACTGCCATTCTCGGCCTCTCTGCGATCACGATGCCCTTCGCAGAGTTCAATCCAGGTCCTCGCGACACCTATCAGGCGGCGATGGTTCGTCAAGCTCTTGGTCCCAATGCTTCTCGCATCGAGCTCCGCTTCGATACGACCATGCGAACAATGATCGAGCCGGGTGTTCCAGTCGTGACGACCGACGCTCATGAACTGCTCGGACTCGACGAATACCCTCAAGGTCAGCAGCTCATTCTCGCGATCACGACCTACGGTGGTCAGAATCAGGAGGATGCCATCATCTTCAACAAGGATGCAATCGATCGAGGTCTCTTCATGATGATGATCTACCACTCCTACACGGTGACCATCTCGCAGTCGAAAACGCATCAGGAGCGAATCCAAATACCCGACTATCCCCAGAGCCAGAGACTTCGCTATTCGAAGCTCGATCCAGAGACCGGCATTGTCCGGGTTGGCGAGACCGTCCAGAGTGGCGACTGTCTTGTCGGTCGTGTTATCATCGATACGGCCACAGGAAAGGTCAAGAACGGTTCGCTCTACCTCGAGGTCGGTAAGCAGGGCGTCGTCGACGAGGTCTTCATCACAGAGAATACGGAGGCATCTCGGTTGATTCGCATCAGGATTCGTGAGCTCAGGAAGCCCCAGCCTGGTGACAAGCTCGCCTCTCGTTATTCTCAGAAGGGTACGATTGGAGCGATTCTTCCAGGCAAGGTCTTCCCCTGGATCGTCAGCAAGAATCGAGCACTGAACGGAGTCCGGCCTCATGCCATCTTCAATCCACACAGTGTCCCGAGTCGTATGACCATCGGTAAGCTCTACGAGATTCTGACGGGTAAGCTTGCTGCTCTCAAGGGCGAGCGAGTCTCTGCGACGGCCTTCCGGCGCTTCAACATTGAGAACATCCAAGAAGAGCTCGCCAATCTCGGCTTCACAAGGAGCGGTAAGGAGCGGATGGTCAACGGCATCACCGGTCGTGAGATGGACGTCGACATCTATGTCGGTCCGATCTACTATCAGCTCCTTCGCCATCTCGTTGCCGACAAGATGCAGGCTCGTGGTACTGGCACAATCCAGTTCCTCACTCGTCAGCCGAACGCTGGTATCAGGAAGGAAGGAGGTCTTCGCCTCGGTGAGATGGAGCGCGATGCCTTGATTGAATATGGTGCTGCCTATCTCACTCAGGAACGAATGAACATCAGCTCCGATGCTTGGCAGGGCGTCTTCTGTCGCCGTTGTGGACAGATCTCCATCAACAACGTGGAGAGGGGAACCTTCGGATGTCGGTCCTGCCGTGAGTATGCTGAGTTCACTCGCGTTCAGATCCCCTACTCGTTCAAGCTGATGACTCAACTGCTCGCTGCAGCTGGTGTCAAGGTGACGCTCGGGACGAAGGAGGTCTAAAAAAAAAAGCTTTCTGGATTAAAAACCTTTACTGTCCACTGGACGATAAAGGTGAGTCGAACGAGCCTAGTAGGTATGAATGTTAATGACCAGGTCTATGTTCGCGTTTCGAATCACTCCTCCAACGTCGCGTGCGGACCAGACACCGAGATTCTCCTCGAAATCCTGATATTCATCACTCTCGACATCGAGAGCTCCGGTCGCGTATTGGATCGCCTCTTCGATCATGTCAGCATTTCCGGAGTCACGAGGAACAACGTAGAGGAAGTCTTGATCGGGAGAGTGAACAATGATCAGAGCAGCCGGAACCGCACCGGCCGTCCGAGACTGAATCTGACTCGGCATGATCTGGATCTGAGGAACGGTGAAGCTCGGAATGAGCGGAAACTGCATCTGAGGTTGAGGACGAGTTGCTGGGGAGACCGCCGGGGAGATTGCTGACGGAGCGATGACCGGCGGAACAGGAGCCTGAGACGGTCCAGTAGGAAGCCTGGGTACGGTCGTCGGAAGAGGAATCGAACTGACGGGACCGGGCAGCTGAACCGAAGGAGCCTGAGGAAATTGAGTCGGCTGAGTGGGAAAGAGACCAGCCAGAGCCGAAGGAAGGGTGCCCAACGGCTGAGCAGCAGGTCGAGGCTGAGCGCCGGAAGTCACTCCGGGGAAACCAGGAGGAGCTTGAGGAGCGGGCTGACCGAATCCTGGGATGATACCCTGAGGCCGAGGCTCACCGCACTCCTTCACAAGCTGAAGGTAGGTCCTCTTTCCTACTTGAATCTTCGCACCGGTCCGCGGATTGACTGATGGGTTCCTGTGAAACTCTTGACAAACTTGTTGGCTCGTCTTCTCCATCCTACTTTTGCCTGGCAGGGAACTTTTTAAAGATCGCTCGAGCCAAATCTGAACGATCTATCTTCGAATCGCTGGCTCGGATAACTTCAGAGAATGGAACGGATCTCCATCTGGGTGGACGGGTGTTGTAACAAGGAGGGCTCGGGATGGGCTGTGATCTGTCCGAGTCAGAAGCTCATCTTGAGGGGGAAGTTTCCTGGTGCGACCAATCAACAAGCCGAGTTGGGTGCAGTGATCCAGGCGGTCAATCGATTCGGATCATACCTGATAATCTATACTGACAGCATGTACACGATCGGATGCTTCCGAGATTGGTTTGAAAATTGGCAGAGGAACGGCTGGAAGAACGCTAAGGGTAAGCCTGTTGAAAATCAGCCCCTAATCAAGCTCGGTCTTCAGCTGGGAGCGAATAAGGCGATCTTTCAGCACGTCAAGGGGCACAGTGGTGATCAGTACAACGAGATGGCCGACTACTACTGTAAAGGAGGTCTTCTCAAAGACTCCGGCTGGACTCTCATCGAGTAATCTTTTTCGATCAGTCGATCGAAAAAGTAATCGAGCTCGCTGATCACGAACCGCTTCTGAGCTGCAGTCTGCTGACGCCCCATCTTCCTGAACTTGGGCTTCATTTCAGTACGAAGTTGATGAGCTGCATGTATCACCTGTAAAGACTCGGATCCCTTGACCTGCATGATCTTTCCGTAGAGGACTCCCGCAAACATTCCACTCCTCCTATGTCCACCTCGACAATGAATGTAGACGAGGTATCCTGCGTAAATTGTCTATATGAGTGCGCGGAAGAAGGATAAGTTCTTGATATGAGGGGTTCGATCAGGAATCGGTAGTGAGATGTAGCAGGGACCTTCTCTCGAATAGGGACTCCATGTGATCTCCTCTTCTGGACAGAGGTCGACAAAGATACTGTATCCAGTCGCCTTCAATAGAATTGCCTCCTCTTCGGTCGGATACTTTCCGAACCGGATTCGTCCTCCAAGAAGAGAAGCACTGAATTGGTCCATCGGTGATCATTCACTCTAAGACATCACCTGGAATCAATTTCAGTCATAGAGGCGGGTGTATCTGCATTTCTCAGTCGGATGATTGCTCAACTCAGTATCACAGAGGAGACAGGAGAACTTGAGATGCTCTTCGGGATTCTGACAGGCTCTTGAGCCCTCCCTTGAACAATCGTGACAGTAGAGTGGGCATCTGCCATAGGCATGCTCGAAAGGAAGTCGAACTGAGACTCTCTTTCGATCGAAATGAGAAGCGGTGTCGGAGCACCTTTGACAATAATGAGATCGTAGTCGGTTCTTCTCTCCTTGAGGAAGTTCCTTGGTGAAACGAGCCTTCTTCTTTGGACGCTCCTCTTTCTTGTCAGGAGAACGTCGTCGCTTTCGGGTCAGCACCCAGGCCGAAATTTGTCCGAGAGTCTCCATCGGAAGAGACGACTGGGCTAGTTTCTCGATGATTCGACCTCGTGTCAGCTCCCTGACTTGTTCGATCCCATTGACCCACCTAAGTCGATCCTTGAGTCGCCTAACAATACTACTGTAAGTTTCGCCCTCCTCCTTCCCCTTGAAGTTAGAATGGACGATCTGTCCGTAGTGAGAAAGATTCATTTCCAGGAATGAGAGTAAGTTTAAGGCTGTTTCGACAGTCAGAAGACGCGCCTAGACACAGCCTTCATCGAGTCGGTGGAGAAGTGGGATCAGTGCCACTCGTGTTAAGTTCGATCAAGAAGATCTCGAGAGTTAGAAAAAAAAAATCGTTCTAAAAAATAACGCTCACTAAAACGACGCGCTATGTCCAACGCCAGCAGGAGCTCTCTTTCATGCAGCAACGACTGTGACGACAATGTTCTTGTCGGTCAGCGTAATGACATCTACAATGCCATCACCGGCAAGATCTATGATGACAGGTGCTGTGATCTCGTCAAGAGGGCGTACAGCTTCTGGTCTCAGAAGCTCGCCATTGTTGTGAACCGCACCGTCTGTGTCCTCACTCGTTACGTCAGGAAGTGCAAGATCACTCGCCGTGAGTTCGAGATCCGCTACGCTCTCTTCCAGATCTCGGTTCAGAAGCTCAACCGCCTCCTTGTCTGCGCCCTCAAGCGTATCCTCAAGAAGGACAACAAGGCTGATCGTCTCTATGACCACGGTACTCTTGGCTACAACTATGGTTGTTTTGACGACGAGTACTGCGAGAACTCGACGGCCTCGGCCGTCGTGATTGCTCTCAGCAATCTTCGCGTCCTCGTCGCGATCGCTCTCAATCTCGACCTCGATCGCGGCACCCAGGAGTGCAGCATTCGTCTCACCCTTGAGCGGACTCACGAGGCTTTCGGCATCTCGACCTCTCTCGAGGGTTGTGGTGACAGTGGCTGCGGTGTCCGTCGCTACAAGCATAAGGGCTGCAAGAAGGGTTGTGGCAAGTACTAAGGACTATGAGGCCCGACGGATAATTAACCATTATTCATCCGTGTGATGAATGATGTAGACAAGAACGATCTTTGCCTCGGCGTCCTCTGAACATGATCTCTTCTTCAGGGATCGGTAACGGTTTGATGTACTTTCGAGGATCCTTGAGAGGAATCGCTCCCCATGAAGTAGGCATGTGCCTCCTCTGAGTTGAGCGACACGTTCTTGCCGATCTGGTTGGTTTCATTCTTCTCTTTTGCAGCTCGCTTGAGAGGGTGGGCGACCAATTTATTCTTCATCCTTAAGGATGAAGAATGGCTTTTTACATCTATTCACTCTCCGTGCTCTTCGCGAAGCCGATCGTCGGCTGCTCGATCGAAGTAGAAGGCAGGGAAGGTTCCGTCAAGACTGTAAGTCCTCCCATAATCGATCTGGTGTCCGGATGATATTGGCATCTCGGACGTCCAACTGTTCCTTGACCTCGATCTTCATCTTGCTCTTCACCTCAGGATCGACTGTCGTTCCCTCAATGTACTCGTAGACTCGCCATTGTACCCCGAGGGCTCGGAAGACCCCACTTCCAGGGAGATGAATGAAGTAAGGCTTCGGAAGCCACCGTGCGAAGCACGGGATGACCCATCAAGTTGTATTCGTTGTTCAGGTCCGAAGCGACCGGCTTCCCTTTCCATTGACCTTTGAGGGTCACGTAAATGTCCGCCCCTCAAGAGTGAATCGATGACGACCTCTTCCATGGCTGGTGGTCCCTAGTAGAACAAGCTAATCAGGTATTAATTCTCTGGAGGACGCGACGAGATCCGGGAATTCAGTTGAAACTAGGACGATTTCGTAGACTCGCCCCTACTCACTCTTGAGACGTCATTGTATTTCTGAGTCCTCCCCCCACGTTCCCACTGAGCTCACTTATGGAGATAGCTCACTGCGGCGGGGATGGACGGTAACTTCTCGAAGAGCCAGGCTGCCCTTGGGTTGAGCCGAAGGACCTGCTGGCGATCGACATGAGAGAGGAACTGAACATCTTCCTGAAGTCCCTGAAGGTGCTGGTTGAGTTGTGGAATCGTCTCCTGGATCGGGTCGATCTCCATCTGAGGAACCTCGATGTATCGGTAACCCATCCTCGGCCCGACGATGTCCTGTCCTTGAGGAGCTGGCAGGAGACTCAGCTGAGGATATAAGCTGTTCAGAGTCTTCATGATCTTCTCGATATCGATGAGAGAGGTCATCAGATCGACTGCTCGGACAACTTGAGCAACATACCTCCGATAAACTTCAAGGAAATCAGGGTGATACCTTATTGCGTCAGAGGGACTCGAAATTAGACTGACCGGAACGAGATTCCGAACGATCTCCTCGTACTCGGCTCGCTTCAGCTGAGCTTCTGATCGAAGTCGGTTCATATGGGTCTCGTAGAGACCCTCACCTTGCATGAGAAGTTGCTCAGAGTCAGCTCCACCCTTCTCGACTGCCTCGAAGAAGGCCTCATAGAAGACATAGGGATCCTGAAGGAACTGAGTGTCCAGTTTGGTATACTGGGAGAGAGCCTGCTGGAGGGTCAGACAGATGCCTTTCTGAGCACAGCCGTAGATCTTGTTCGGATCGGTTGGCGGTTCCTGTGTCAGGAATCGGGCGACGACCTGAGGTGCAACCTTGAGGATGACCTGATTGAAGAAGTCGATCGGGGGAAGATTGTACTTGGGAGAGTAAGGTAAGGAATAGAAGAACTTTCGGGTTGATGCCAGGTAGTTCCCGGATCCATTGACTCGTTGACTGAACTGATCCCGCTCGATGTCTGGATAGAAGAACCTGATGAACTCCTTTCCATTCTGGAAGACCTCCTGATTGGTCAGGAGTCGACGAGCCTCCAACTGGTCATCCGTCAATCCAACATAGGCCTGCATGTTTCGTTGACCGAAGGCCGCCGTCGAAAGAGAGAACATCAAGATCTTGTAGATGTCGAACATCGGGTAGGATCGGTCAGGATAGATACCTCCCTCGATCAGGGCGTAACCGTAGTGGTTTCCGTTGTACTGAATGTGAGCTCTCCCCTCATCAATGATCACGGCCAGATATCTCGTTCGAAGATAACCAGCCGGATACTGAATGTAGATCTCCTCAGGGAGAGTCTTGACCAGAACGTTCTCATCGTGGAGGTCATAATGAGTATAGTCGATTCCCTCATCACGAGCAACTTGTTCGGCTAGGACGACCTGAGTCAAGATGTTCAACCAATCCTCGAAAGAGCAGCCCTTCTGAACGAACTCTCGGAGGGTCACCGCGTCAGTCACGTTCTCATAGAGAATATAGCTGACTTGGTTGCCGGCGACATCGTTCTGACAGTAGGTCAGGGCTCGTCGATCTTTGAATCCTTGAGCAGTGACCCGTTCCCCTGAAACATAGGGCCAGGCCTCGAGGTAAGGAGGAGCACACAGAAAGAATCCCATGATGAAGGCAAAGTTAGGAATCCTGCTTCGAAGAAGATTTGTTCCGAAGGCCCCGACGAAGTACTCATGAAGAAGATTCAACGCAGAATCGGGATCGGTTTGCCGTGGTGACTTGACCACAAAAGGGCGAGTAACTGGACCACCTTTAGGATCGACCTCGGCTGTCATCGCGTATCCTTCGACGGACTCGCCACCAATCTGTTTGAGATTCCTGAGATACTGTCGAACCTTCAGACTCCGACCAAATCCGTCTGGATTAGGTGGGAAGATCGCAAGCGAGTTGTTCAGACACATGACCGACTTGAGAATGCTTGCATCTCCGAAGCCTTCCTTGATTGCACGACTTACGTCCTCCGAGGTCATTGTGAGATCTCGGATTTGCTGCAGGGGGCAGAACGAGTTCGTGTTCCTGATGATCATATCTTCATTTGTCCTTTGGATCCGGATAACCTCTCGAATCCGAGCACCATTCTGGATGGCATACTTGATACTCAGGTTGAAGAATGCCGCAAGATTCTCGGGGCTCGCCATCGTTTCTTAAAAGTGGATAAACTTTTTGAGAAATTCTCCTATTGTGGGACCAGTTCGTAGAGACCTCCAACTCCATCGTTATAACCACCAATAAAGATGCGCGTTTTCCTCCGGTTTGATCCCAACGCAGTCAGAGTGAGATTATCTTCTTCAGTCGTGAGGGGGCAAGGAATCTGTGACTCCTCATCGTCCTCGAGGAGAGAGCGAATCGAAAAGATGCTCCCGTTGGTGTCAGCAAAGACATAACGGTCGACAAGATTAGGAATCTTTTGACCATGATAGACGCAGCCACCAATGACTCGACCCTCTTGACTGATATAAGAAGCGGCCGGCTTGTGACAGTCGGACCCATTTTCAGATCCGAAGTTTCTCTTCCATCGAGTGAAGGCCAGAATCTTCTCACCCACGTCGGTCAAATACTTGATTGGGCCGTCGACATCGAACCCAGATGGATCCACGAGTCCCTTTGCAACAATCTTGAGAGAGGCCTTTCGAATGGGATCGAGTTCATTCACCTCGAAGACGGGAGGTGGATCCTTCTCGAACTTCCAGAGACGATAGTCGACATTGATGGCGATGACCTTACCAAGAAGGCTCGTGTTCTCCTGAGCACGACTAGAGGAGCCACCGTTACCTGTCAAAAGAATGAGGCAACCGTTGTTCCAGCCGAGTGTATTCATTCCATTGTGATCCGGACGAGGCCACTTGATATTCAGGAGAGTCCGAATGCAGATCGGGACGCCCGTATCAGGAAGAATCCACTCCTCAATCGTGTCGTAATGGTGGTATGAATTGTAATCGTTCCAATTTGAGGAGTCTTGCGAGTCGCTGTCTCGCACGGAGTAGTGAAGATAGAATCGACCATTCTCACTGAAGTCGGGGTGAAACTCGAGACCATGAAGGCCGCCCTCCATAGCAAGATCGCTCACATCAAGGAAGCTCTTCAGGTACCAATCATGATCGAATTCGACTGTCGAGATCTCTCCGTTGGGTTCTGCTATGAAGAGAGATTCAGCTCGTTTTCCCGGGAGAACAGCGGTCTTGATGATTCGAGGAGGAGTGATCTCTGTGAGGATCGGCTCTAGTTTGACCCGACAAGAGCGTGACTTTGACATCGACTTCTTTCTCCTCGAGAAATTTTTTACGATTATGAAAGGATGAACCGAGTCACTCAGAAGTCGACTAGTCTCTTCAATGGAGTCAAGCTCATGATCTTCGACTTCGACTGCACAATCACAAACTTCCATCTCTCCTCCAGCGTGACCCTGGAGGAAATTTCTTCTCGTCCTCTCAGTGAGTTCATCGAGGCTCCTCTCTTCAAAGCATTCGTCGAATACCTTCTGAGGAGGGGAATTCAGGTTGCAATCGCTTCTTATGGAAAGAAGGATATCATTCTGGGTCTAATGAACCGAGTTTTCTCGAACTCGATCTTCGATGAAGATAATGTTGTGACACCACGTGATATCTCGATGGAGAAGAATGTCAAATGGAGTGAGGGATTCAATCCAAGCAAGAGACTTCTCTTAAACAAGAACGATATGATTCAGCTCCTTGCTCATCGCCTCGGCCTTGATCTGAAGGAGATCTGCCTTCTCGACGATACAGAAGAGCACATCATAAATGCTCGGAAACTCGGTTGCCGTGCAATCTTGGTACCGAAATGTGAGAAGTTCAGACAGACTCTCAAAACGGTACTGAAACACTTCCTCATCCCAAGTGAAGTCGAATTGTTCATGCAAGATCTCGATCGACCGAGTTCGGATCACGAAGAGTCGGATTGAAAATCGACTCGAAATTCTGACTCCTTAAGATTTTTAACCCCACCAGAAACTCCTGTAATGGCGAGCGGTTTCGGTCCACTCTCTCAACTCACAGGTACGTCGTCGGCACCGATATCTTTACCGTCGGCTCCTCAATTCATGATACCGATTCAGCCTCCTGCTCCACTACAGTTCACTGGCGTAAGTCAACCATCGATTTTGCCGTCTGCTCCCCGTCTCGTTTCGGCTCCTCAACCTTCGGGTCTTCCAGTGAGTCAGCCCTTCGTCCTTCCCTCTACACCACAGATCGCCTCTACACCTCCTGTAACCGGGTCCATTCTTCCTCCGGCACCGATTCTGGACTCATCAGCCCAGGGTCAGAGGTTGCCTGCGGCTCAACCTGTTCCTTCAGTCTCTCCGGCTCCACAGGAAGAGAAGACTGAGACGGAGATTCAAGTCCCTGGAGAGGCTCAACAGGCTGCAGGAGTGATTCGCCGCGGACGTCAGACTCGAGTTCCGGCTACCGAGACCAATCTGGCTGAGCTGACCTATTCGGAACTCGATCTGATGCCGATGAGATGCTATGGATGTGGTGAGGTTATTCGACAGATCGCGATCGAGGACTCCCTCAGGGCTGGAAGGAGTCTCAAAGAGACGCTCGATCAGCTCGACTATCCTCTTCTCTGCTGTCGTGATCTCATTCGTAGCCAGGTCTCCGTCCTTGAGATCGAGAAGCGAAGAGCGGCCGAGGCCAGAATTCGGGCGACTCCATTGAACTTGGCAGCGACGGCTCAACCTTCGACCTTCTCCTTGGGACCTCAAGGATCAGTCTCGAGACTTCGAGTTGTTGACGAAGCGCCGCCAGGAACGACCGAGGCCGGAATCAGTTTCCCGGAACCGATCGAAGGAGGCTCCGGACCAATCATCGGCTCAGAAGAGAGCTTCCTTCTTGAAGGAGCGAGCCCGGGCGACGCCTACCAGTACTTCATGATGCAAGCCCAAGGTGATCTCGAGAGAGGCGGAGATGATGACGAATAGCCGATTAAAAACTTTCAACATCCCTAGGATGATGAAGTCAGAGTCACTGGACGAAAAGAAGATAGAGCTCAGCCAATCCCATCGGTACGAGGAAGAAGAGCCAATCGAAAGATTGTCCAGGGGTCCATGGAAGGTGACCTGGTAGAGAAGTCGGTAGAGGGGCGATGCGTTACCGATGAAGAAAGCACGGATCGCCCAGGCCCGATGTCGGACGAGGTTATGTGTTGCGGCAAAATAGGCAGCTGTCACTGCATAGATGAATGTCAAAACTCCGCAGATTGTGAATGGCACGGTCATCCAATTGTATCCAACAGTTCCATTGTAGAGCATGAAGGTGATTCCTCCTCCAGATGCAAAGATGCATCCATTTAGGAGCTCAGGAGTTGAAACGGGCCGACTAGAGGATGACCGCGCCGCCGAGAATGTGCATGTAGAGAGGGATCGTCTTGAAGTCCTCACAACATAGATTCGGAAGAACTTTCCAATGACCATCCGGGGTTGATTAAATACTCGGAGAAGATATATCCAATAAAGAGACTCGTGTAACCGAGCCAGAGACCTATGAAGAACTTTTCTATCATTTCGAAGTGGCTCGGTCTTCTTAAGATCACTCACCTAGAGCAGGTCCCGCTTCAGGATTTGACTTTGAAGCAGCGCCAGAGTAGTAGCCTGAATCCGACGTATGAATCGTCGTATAGGTCGCCTTCGCCGAATTCTGGATATACTTCGAGTAGTTGTCGAGGTACTTGAGCCATCCATCGAGATGACGGTGAATCTCACGCTTGGGTTCCTCCTGTCGAATTACAGGAGAGAGGGTGCGTTCAGGGATCGGGCGAGTGAAAATGATTCCATTCTCGTTCGCGTCGAGTCCATCGATGTGAAGAATCTGACCGTTCTCGAAGTTGATGTGATCCTTCGTGATGAACTTGGTATCGAAGCCAACCTCAATCTGGGTGTAGAGCTCATCACGGATTGCTTTGGGGAGGTGACGATACTTTCTCTCGACATAATCACTCACATAATCTGACCTTCGGTTCTTCGAGTAGGAAATACACTTCCAACTGCTCGAAGCCGAGGCGAGGCGAGCAATGTCGGCTTCTTCCTCCTTCAACCGACGGTTCTCTTGATCTCGTCTCGAATAGAGCTTTCCATTCTCCTGGAAGAAGCAGATTGCGGTGAGAGCTCGAGCAGAAGGGTCATCCGGAAGAACAACCGCAATCTCATTGGCACGATACTTGAGTTGTCCATCTGAATAACTGAATCCGCGTGGAAACTTCTTCCGGGCACATCGGCGAAGAATGTCGGCCCAAAATTGGTCATCTGTATACATGGCGGCCTCCTCGAATTCAGGATGTGAGATGATCTCCGACTTCTTCACTCGTCCACGGCTCTTCCCCGTGGACTTCGGGGCAGTCAAAGCAGCAACCCAGAGAGAAGTCGATGTCTCGGTGGTATTGTAGCCAGGTTGCATTTTAGAAGTTCTCTGAGTCTTATGGATTTGAGAGAACTTTTTCCTCTCCTTAGGCTCGTTCGTTCCAGGACTCAAACCAGATCTTAAGGTCGTTCTCAGATAAAAAAATGGCAGCAAAGTCACCCTATTTACTGGGAGTCAGTACGGATAAGACGACCGAGCAACTGAACAGACCGATTCCGAAGGTTCTTCGGCTTGAGGTTGCCCCGGATCTTCCGACTGTGAGCACAAGCTCGATTCAGGAGACCCCGTGGATGAGTTACGTCTCACCACCAGTCAAGAGCGAGTGGCCATCAGTCAGTTCCAAGTCGAAGAAGGCACACCTGGCACCCGAGTACCAGTTCTACTATGGCGACTCGACAGACTTGGCGAAGTCGAAGGAGCGAAACAAGAAGAGGACGATTCGAGTTCCCATCGATCCACCTCAACTTGGAGCCTGGGCGAGGGGATCCGACAGACAACAGTAAAATTGATGTTGAGATCAACCCAGCCCCGCGTCAAAATGAGCAACCCCATCTCCCAGTTGAACGAACTTGGGCCAGGTGTTCGGGTCAATTACACATTCGAACCATATAAAATCAATGGAGTCGAAGGATTCAAATGTCGAGTCACTTTGCTCAAGGATCGAGAAACACTTGATTGTGAAGGCATCTCTACGAAGCGACGCGAGGCTAAACTACGAGCAGCACAACAGATGGTCGCTCTGCTAAAACTACTTTTCCCGATGGTCCCCCTTGCTCTCTACAGTCAACGGCCTAATCTTGACGACGCATACAAGCGAGTTGATTTTATCTCTCTGACAACGAGATACCAGATTCTTCATCTGACCGAGATCCGGAGTGGTACAATCTATCTTTACGTCAATCAGACCTCGAAGACCTACTGTGTCATGACGAAGCAGATATCTCGACCGGAACCGGTTCTGGAACCAAGCTGTCCTGTCGAACTCTTTAATGATCCAATTCGATTCACGGACTGGTCGCAGGGACCAATCACACAGGCTCAGGAAACTTATCTATCGAAGCGAATCGAATTCGCCCTTTGTTCGTGATCAAACGATTTTGTTCTCACAGGAGAACAAAATCGCGAAAAGAAATTTTCCTCAGTCTAGCGAGCTCAGACACCAGCCTTCGTGGAAGGTTAATGCCATGTCGGACCAGTAGACGCGCCCGTGTTCTCTTGTAGATTGTAGGGACAGAGCGTGCGAAGCACGCCCAAACTCCGCTTGAACCACTGGCACCTTACATTCACCTTCTCTGAAGGTGAGTGTCCAGACCCCTGGTCTTTGAATCAGAATGAAACTTGAATTTGATCACAAAATTGGATCAGGGTTCGGTTCGACAATCATGCAGTCGATCGTTTTGGAATATAAGCTGTCCCGACGCGGGACCAGGATCTGCAGCTTTCCTGAATGTAAGAAACAAAAAGACCTCATTGGATACTCGCACCACCAACTCTGTTCGGACCACTACAATTACATTTCGATGCTTGACCGAGGAGAGGAGCCACTTGCCTGCTCGGTACCGATGTGCTGTCTAATGACTAATCTGATCGAATACGATGGCCACATTCTCTGCCCAACTCACTATCGAAGAATCGAGAAGATAGCTAAACTCCCCGCTCCAGGATCCTGCTACATCGATACGTGTCCACGGAATGGAACTCATGAGTTTAAGGGGAAGACCTTCTGCTCCTACCATTGTCAGAAGATTCAGGAAAGAACGGAGACGCCTAAACGGAATGAGCACGAATGCAACTACATCGGTTGTAATGAATTCTGGACTGTCTCAGGCTTCAACAGTCGTTGGTGCCCTCGACACTATCTCGAGATGTGTTCAATCCGAGAATCGATCAAGCACGATGACTCTGAGATCGATCGAGCAGCTCGTCTCAAGGAACTCAAGGTCCGGAAGGATGGATTCACCGAGACCGGGCTGAGACATCGTTGGTACTACCTACAATCAGTAATCCGTTCATTGAGTCAACAAAAAGGTTTCGCGTCGGAACCAACGTGAAAATTCGACCGTCTAAAAAAGATGGATCCAGAACAAATTGTCAGAGAGATGCTCGAAGCGAATCGGATCGAGCATCTCTCTGATCGACCCGAGTCAAATTCCCCCTGAAGGTCGAGATCTATTCGAATCGGCCTGATCAACAGATCTACGTGGTTCGGGACGACTTCCTCTGTGGAGGAACGAAGTCTCGTGTCAGCTATGACTTCCTCAAGAGTACGTCTACATCTCTCCCTGGTATGGAGGAGCTCAAATCGCTCTTCCCTGGCTTCTTCGTCTTCTTGATCAGGAGATGCCTCTTTCTTCCGGTCCTCGAAAGGCAACCATCATTGATCGGTATCCCTTCGCGATCTTTCCAGAGTGGTCTCTTCCCCCATTTGGTCGACTCGGCCAGATTTACGGCGCGAACTTCATTCAACTTGGTCCTGAGGTCGACAAGTTTGCCTTCGCTCACGATTATGTCCGATCGAACGGGGCTCTCTTCATCAAGCCGGGATTCGACTATCCAGAGGTCATCGAAAAGATCGGCCAGTATGCCAAGTCGATTCGAGATCAGTATGGAGAGTTCGACGAGGCCTGGGTGGCGACCGGGTCGGGTACGATGATTCGAGGCCTTCAGGCCGGAGGAACCGCGAAGAACCACTACGCAGTCTGTATCTTCCGACCCTGTCCAGATATTGGAAGAGCTCACGGGATTCTTACTCCATTAGGTCACAACGATCATGTTCCTTTCGATCGGACTCCTCCCTATCGAAGTGCCTTGAGATACGACTCGAAATGTTGGCCTTACGTACGCAGTCGTTCCGGCAAAATCCTCCTCTGGAACATGATGTAGACTTTTCATCCGATCGGATGAAAAGCTAAGAAATTGTTACTGCGGCGTAGAAGCTGGGACGTGAAATTCCAATTGATTCGACCTGAACCGCAATGAGGTCCCTCATTCAGAACGGTGACCGGAAACGACTCAGATCGATAGAAGGCTGTCTCTGAACTCGTAATGTTCGTTCCTGGAACGACAATACTAGTGATGAGTGAATTGCCGCTCGAGTCGCACTTCTTCCTGCGATCAACCTTGCAATTGCGATTGACCTGTCCAGAGAGAAGTCGCCACATTTCGGCTTTGTTTAGATCCGATTAATCTTCTCGATCTCCATCCTTCCTGGAAGGAGATGAATCTAGATTTTCGCGACGATCATCGCAGGAGTCTAGATTCATTTCCCTCCGACAGGATGGAGATCAGAAAAATAATTCGACCAGACAAAAGCGAGGATGTACCGACTCCTAGCCAAACGAAACAACTACCGTCGTAAGAACGATTGCAGGAAGAAGTATGACACGAGTTCCAGCTCGAGTTCGGACGAGGTGTGATGCCCGAACGTGATCGTCGTCCAAGGTCCTCAAGGTCCCCAAGGTCCTCAAGGTCTCCAGGGCCCTCAAGACGAGCAAGGACCTCAAGGTCCTCAAGGTCTCCAGGGCCCTCAAGACGAGCAAGGACCTCAAGGTCCTCAAGGTCTCCAGGGCCCTCAAGGCGAGCAAGGTCCTCAAGGCGAGCAAGGTCCTCAAGGTCCTCAGGGTGAACAAGGTCCCCAAGGTGAGCAAGGCGAGCAAGGTCCTCAGGGTGAACAAGGTCCTCGAGGTGAGCAAGGCGAGCAAGGTCCTCAAGGTGAACAAGGTCCTCAAGGTGAGCAAGGTCCTCAAGGTGAACAGGGTCCTCGAGGTGAACAAGGTCCTCAGGGTGAACAAGGTCCTCAAGGTGAACAGGGTCCTCGAGGTGAACAAGGTCCTCAGGGTGAACAAGGTCCTCAAGGCGAGCAAGGTCCTCAAGGCGAGCAAGGTCCTCAAGGTGAACAGGGTCCTCAAGGCGAGCAAGGTCCTCAAGGTGAACAAGGTCCTCAAGGCGAGCAAGGTCCTCAAGGTGAACAGGGTCCTCAAGGCGAGCAAGGTCCTCAAGGTGAACAAGGTCCTCAAGGCGAGCAAGGTCCTCAAGGTCCTCAAGGTGAACAGGGTCCTCAAGGTGAGCAAGGCGAGCAAGGTCCTCAAGGTCCCCAGGGTCCTCAGGGGCCCCAAGGTGCTCAAGGCCCTGGATCAATCATTGCGTTTGCATCTGGAGGTCCTATTCTTCTTTCCAGTGCCCTAGGAGAAGATGTTGCCACAGGTGGACTGGTTGCGTTTGGTAGCAGTATCGATGGTGTCTCGGTCCATAATAGCGGAATCGACCTCACCACACTCCCTGATCTGGCCCTTAGCTACGCCTGGACCATGCCTAGGGATGGTATCATCACAGATCTTTCAGCGACCTTCGTGGTCACTGCTGCCGCTACGCTAGCGGGTGAGGCGACCGTCCACGCCCAGCTCTACTTAAACGGTGTTGATGATCCGACTAACTTTTTCATTCCTATTAATGCCACGGATCTTCCTCTCTCGCCGTCACTCGATGTCGTGACCATTGGCACTATCCTCAGGGGCCAGCTGAACGGACTTTCGATCCCCGTTGTCGACGGCGATCGCCTCCTCCTTGTCTTCACGGTCGCGACTTCTGTAGGCCTGACCGCGACCGTGACTGGCGTGGCGAGCGCTGGTGTGAACATCAACTAATCGACTTTCGCTCATCTTTTCACTCAAACCGGAGTGAAAAGCTTTTTGGAAATAATTCGGACCTCTGTCAGGTGATTTCCTTTGAATTTTCCTCATTCGACTTGAAGTGGGGGACTCTCAGCCAAGAAAAATATTCCGCTCCGATCAAAGTGAGAATGCGTCGACTTCTTTCTGAACGGAACAACCGCAAGCGTAGGACCGATTGCAGGAAGAAGTATGACTCGAGTTCGGACGAGGAGTGCTACCCGAACGTGATCGTCGTCCAGGGGCCTTGAGGTACCCAGGGTCCTCAAGGTGAACAAGGTCCTCAAGGTGAACAAGGTCCTCAAGGTGAACAAGGTCCTCAAGGTGAACAAGGTCCTCAAGGTAGTGGAACCCAAGGACCTCAAGGCCCTCAGGGACCTGCAGTAGGTGGTGCAATCGTCGGATCTGGTGGGATCCGCGGCAACGGAGGCAGTGGTAAGTGCATTATTGAATTCTTGAGCTCGCAATGAAAAGCATTAATCTACGATGTGACTTTATACCAATGGCGTCCGGCGAGAATCGATCTCAACCACTCCAGATCTTCCTGAAAATTTAGGAGATCTCCTCTGGGGAGAGAGTCAGAAACCATCATCGGCCTCATGATTTCGTAGGAACACACCTACGAAATTCGATAGGATCTCAGCTGATTTCGAGATCTCCGAGCCCTTCTCTCAGGAGAGTTCAGAATGAACCTGAACGATCTCGGCACTGAAGGCCGATGGACGAGTCGTTGAAGATGGGGTGTTCCTTTGGTCTCCTTGTAGGTCTCGAGATACTCGGTCTGAATTCGGTGGGTCAGGTCGAGTCTTGTCACCGACTCACTGAAGTCAATCTCCAGCTGGCATCGCCTTCGACCCAGAGCTGAATCGTGTGGAGACTTCAGCTTGTCTTCTGTGATCGTCTCATAGAGGTTGAGACCATCATTCGAGTGAGTCGTGAGAGGTGGGGTCTTCGAGAGACTTTCTCGATCGCCTGACGTTGAAGCGATGGTTTGTTTCCAATGATTGCTCTTCTTCTAAATTTTCCTCTTGAAAGGATGTACCCAGCAACCACCGTGATCAATACTAAGAAGGATCGAATTAAAGGCTGCTTCTCGAGTCCAACGATGATCGGTCGGCGAGGTGACTATGAGGAGATGTTCCTCGATTGTGAAGGAGAGGATGGAGAGCCATACCGGACTCGAGTCCGGTATGGATCATCGCACAGGCGAGATTTATGATCCGAACGTCTACATTCCTTACGATGCGATGCGAGCCTTCTGGAAGGAGTTCGCTCGAACGGAGCTTCGACCCAAGATCAAGATTGGAGACCGGGACGGGAGCCCAAGGACCAGTCCCGAGCCACTCAAGCTGATCGGAAGAAGTGCTTCCGGGATGCTCTACATGTGCGATGCCGCAAAGGACAGGGATGGACTTCTCTATGGTCTCTATCGGGGTCCCATCGCCAAGTATTAGAAATTCTCCAGAATGAAAATGGGGAACTGTCCAAAAGGTCAGGAGAAACAAGCGGGACTCTGCTACACTCCTTGTGAAGAGGGGTACACCGGAGTCGGCCCTCTCTGCTGGAGGAACTGTCCATCCGATTTTACTGATACAGGAACCGGCTGTACCAAACCGACCTACACTCGAGGAGCCGGCACGATCCCGACGGGTTGTCCAGAAGGTCAGGAGAACGATGCTGGCCTTTGCTATCCGAAATGTCGGGAGGGCTACAAGGGAGTCGGACCAGTCTGTTGGGGTGTCTGTCCTCCAGGATTCACCGACATTGGAGCCTTCTGTCAGAAGCCAGCCGCCTATGGGCGAGGCGCCGGGTTCGTGAGTGAACAGCTTTGTCTAAACTCAAATGATCACGGAGCCAAGACGAATGGTTGCGAGAAGTACGGACTCCTCTGGTATCCCAAGTGTGACCCGAACTATCATGCGGTCGGTTGTTGTATCTGTTCACCCAACTGTCCTGCTGGCTGGACCGACACTGGGACCGGTTGTACTAAGCCGAGTTATGGACGTGGAGTCGGAACAGTTCCGTCTCAATGTCCAGAGGGTCAGGAGAATCAGGCTGGTCTCTGCTATGAAAAGTGCAAAGAAAACTATACTGGAGCTGGACCCGTCTGCTGGGGTGACTGTCCTCCCGGGATGACGGACATCGGTGCCTTCTGCCAGAAGGACACGATCAATCGAGGCGCCGGGACGATTCCTCCGATCTCGATTCCCTGGTGGCTCTGGGCGATCCCGCTGATCATTGTCCTTCTACTGATTGGAGGTTTCATCGTCCGGGTGATCTTCTCGAATCGAAAGCCACCTCCGGCTGTGGTGAACATTAGTCAAGCTCCGGAGCTGCGACCGCTCTTATAATTTTCCATCTGATCCAAAGATGTCTTGCCCTGCTGACGAAGAGTTACAAGCGGGTCTCTGTTATCCAAAGTGCCGTGAGGGTTACACCGGGATGGGTCCCATCTGCTGGCTTCAACGATGCAGGATTTGCTTGTATGAAGCCGAATTACTCTCGAGGAGAAGGAGTGGCTCCTCCACCCCTCCGTCTCCGCCTCAGCCAGTAACAGCTCCAGTCGTCTCTCCGGTGACGGCAGCTGCTTTTTGAGGCTGGACTCTCAATGCCAAAGGGAATTCCAGTCTGGATCGTTATAGGAATCCTCGTCCTTCTTGTGATCGTCCTGGCCGTTCTTCTCATTCTGAAGAAGTGCCCACCGGCTCCTTCTTATCGGCCATTAGGACTGTCTCGATAAACTTTACCTTGCCTGGCAAGTTAAAGTACGGCCGGTATGATGATCGGCGATGCTGGAGAATCGTCGTCCCGCTCGAATTTCTAGGAGTCCCTCTTTGAGTCGATGAAAGAGACGCCAGTCGGTTGCTCTTTTTGGTCGTCGTGACTGATCCAGACGAGTCCATAGTCGGCCAGGACGAGATGACCACTATATGAAAAGAGGATATTGTCGAGTGTCAAGTCGTTGTGGACGATTCCATGCTGGTGGAGTGCCTCGAGACAGTACTCGAGGCGAGCGATCACACCATCAATCAAGCAGGAAAGAAGGCGAGGACACTCTTCCTGGCATGCATAGATCAACTCGTCTAGAGTTCCATCAAGATGGTCGCTTCTAGGTTGTTGATTGTTATCTCATAGATCTTCGGACCAATTCCGAGATCAGAGGCGAGCTGACTGACTTTTAGTTCGAGCTCTTCTCCGTCCGGTATGATCTTGACGGCGTATCGGGATCCGACTCGATAGACCTTTGAAAAGGTGCCCTTGGCGATCAACCAGGAGTCTGGAAGAGACATCTTCATTTCGTCTCGAAACAAGAAGGTCAGTTTGGAAAAGGAAAATCCGAGTCGGACGAATCGCTGGTCAGAAGTACTCCTCCGGCCTCGACTTAGCTTGAGATTTTCGAAGATTCCTCTCATAGAAAGATGCTCATCTGGCTCGTCCTCGCCCTGATCATGATCGTCATCATCATCATCATCCTGGTCGTCCTGGTCTCGATACGATCGAAACAGGCGACGGCAGCACCCACAACTAATTCGAAACTGATCGATTCTCGAATCGATCTTTATTACCTTCCGAATTTCTTGTCAGACACCGAGGCCGATCATCTTATCCAGTTGGCCGAGGGTCACTTCAGCCGATCTGGAGTGATCGGTCCGAATGGAGAGGACAACTACGTCGATGCGAACCGAACCTCATCAACCTACTTCATTCCTCAATCGAACGACCCGGTCGTCGAGGGGATCGAGAATCGGGCTGCTCAAGCCCTTGGAATCAGGAAGGATCAGTTGGAGGGTCTTCAGGTGGTCAAGTACGAGCCAGGGCAATTCTTCAATCAACATCACGACTGGTTCACTCCCGATTATGCAGAGAAGGTAGGAGCTCAACGAGAATTCACCATCTTCGCCTATCTGACGACGGGAGATGGAGCGACTGAGTTTCCAAAGCTGGGACTGAGTTTCCAACCGAAGAAGGGGGATGCTCTTCGGTGGAGGAACTGTTCGACACCAGATCGTTGCGAGGATCTCAATCTTCATCGAGGTGCGGCTCCTCGAACCGGGATCAAGTATGGACTCAACATCTGGTCTCGGTTCTGAGTCGATCCGAAAATATTCTTTCCCCTTATCTAAATCGAGAGTGTCTAATGGCAGTTCATCAGGTTCCTCGTAAGTTTGAAGCCCATCTGACTGGTTCGCAAGAAGTTCCTCCTCTCAAGACCGACGAGACCGGCGAGTTCCGTGCTCGTCTCTCTGAGCACGAGCTGGAGTATCGCCTCCTCATCCGCAAGGTGACTGGTTTGACTCAAGCTCACATTCATCTTGGTCAACCGGGTAAGGTCGGCCCGATCGTCGCCTTCCTCTATGGTCTGAACGCTCCGGCCGGATCTCTCGAGGCTGCTCTAGTCTCTGGATCGATCAAGTCGGAGAACCTCCTCGGTCCCCTGAAGGGCCAGCCTCTCCGCGAACTCATCAAGGAGATCGTTCGTGGAAATGCCTATGTTGACGTCCACAACAATCAGTACCCCGACGGACGAATCCGGGGGCAGGTTCAGGTCTACAAGCAGAAGGAATCGGACTCGGATTCTGAATCGGATGACTGCAAGAAGTGCGACTCTGAGAGTGAGTCGAAGCAGAAGTGCGATGAGAAGGACTTCCCTTGGGAGGAGAAGCACAAGGAGGATGAGAAGGATAAGAAGCACAAGTTCCCTTGGGAGGAGAAGCACAAGGAGGATGAGAAGGATAAGAAGCACAAGTTCCCTTGGGAGGAGAAGGGCAAGAAGGAGGAGAAGGACTGGGACAAGTACCAGAAGGAAAAGAAGAAGAATCCTTGGGACGAGGACGACGACCACAAGAAGAACTACCCGTATCCTTGGGAGAAGAGCGACTGGACCTCAACCTCGTCGTCTGACGAGAAGGATCATGGGGCGGACAAGGAGAAGAAGCACAAGTTCCCTTGGGAAGAGGATGACGGATGGCCCTGGAACCAGGAGAAGAAGGACGGTACTTGGCCTTGGGAGAAGAAGGAGGACGATAAGCACAAAGAGAAGCGTCATGAGGGGAACAAGGAGGACTGCAACCAACACAAGTTCCCCTGGGAGGACGACTGGACCTCAAAGAAGAAGTCCAGCTCTAGCTCCTCGATCGAGCACAAGAAGAAGCACAAGAAGCACAAGAAGCACAAGAAGCGCCACCATTAAGCAATAATATTCTCAGATCGATCGATCTGGGAACAGGGAGGAGGACTTAGAACTCGGCGATGCTATTATCCAACAAGAAGTTGTAGGCCTGGTCAGCTGTGATAGGGGTCAGCTTACCGTCAAACTGGAAGAAGTATTCGAAGTTCTTCGGCCCGAGAGCCAAGACGATCAGGGGCGAGTCCAAGGAAGCGAAATATTCGGTCATAATGATCGGACCCGAAAGTTCCTTCTGAATCTTTCCCTTCCTCACCGACTCCTGATATTGTCCCTCTGTGATCTCAGAGAATATCTCTTTCGATTTAAGATCGGCCTTCACATGCCAAATCCTTCCATCCTTCTTGGCAAGACGAAAAGCGAGTGTTCCATCGACCAGATGGGACTCGAGAATCTTCGACTTTCTCATCTTCTTCATTGTCCTCCTACCTCTCCTTTCACAGGAGCAGCTTTTCACTTTGTGTCCACAGCAACTACAGCGGTTCATGATTGAATAGTCTCATTTGAGATCATTTGTAAGTCAGTTTCGAGAGGAGGCTGAGAATTAAATAGACGGCTGGGCCTCAACCATGGTTCCATCTTCGAGATAGAAGGACGGAGTTTGTCGGTATAGATTGCTCGTCAGATTGATCTGTCGATCAATCGCTCGATAGTCGGATTCCGGTAGGGGTTGAGGTGTGTCAAATTGATCCATATTCTCTGAGACAGGACGAGTCAGGTCCTCGCTGATACGATTCAAGTCGGTATGATTCCAGATCGGTCCTTCCGGTTCGAGGAAGAGATCGGCGAAGTAGTCCCGGAGAAGCCGATCAGGTCGAGTCAGTCGGTGGTGCTGAGAATAAAGGAAGATGATATGACCTAAGCAGAACTGTCCCATCGCACCGCTTCGAGCAAGTCGACGGATTGTCGGGACCAGGCGGACGACCCGGATCGACTAGGCCAAAGTCAGCTTCGTCAACGAAGCCCTGAAAGATCTTCGGAAATAGACTTAGATGAGTTAATATATCAAGATTCGGGGAGATGTATTGGAGAGTCGGATAAGTTCGCAGCAGAGCTTGTGTCAACGACCCAAAGGCGAAGAATGAATCCAGCTGGATAGCCAGAATCTGAAGTTGACCCTCGGCAGCTTCTGAGCCAGATTGAGAACTTGAAAGAAGTCGAGAATCGTCAGAACCAGGTCGACCAGGGGAATATCCCGCAGAACAAAGTTGCCTTCAACGAGGAATGGCAGTTGAGCGAGAAGCGGAATCGTCTCTGAATCAAGAGGAATCCGGACGAGATCTCCCGTTCCTCTCAGATTCCTGAACTGAAGGAGCCACTCGACTGGAACTTCGATGAAGAGAATACAGTTCTGAGCGAGCCGGAGAAACCGACGGGATGTCCGCATGTACTTGAGGAGGTCCTTCAGGTTCGTCGTCTTACTGACGATCTCTTCGGAAGATCGGCCCAGGGATCCTGAGAAATCTCTTCAACGACCGCCGCCATCTTTCAAAAGAGAAGAAGATGTCGCAAAGATTTCCACTCTGGCAGCTCATGACGGGTCGCCAATTTAATGAACTCTCAAAAGGAATGAGGTTCTACAAGCTGACCACGGCGAACGAACTTCATCGTGGCTTTCTCTATCGTGACGGGCTCAATGTCGACACCGAACGATTCGTTGCTCTGCCTCACAATCCTGGACTCCACTTCACCGAAGAGAGCATGATTGCCTCCTGGGTCGACATATTCAATGGACTTGGAACTCCACTCAAGTGGAAACGAGAGGTCAAGATCGCGGATGATGCCAAGGTCTACTATCAGTTCGACCAGTTCAAGGCGGATCAGCTCATCCTGAGCCCCAGAGAGGAACTCTAGATAAATTCACCCAAATAGAAACGAGATCATGGGGACGAAGATGTCTAAGAAGCCGAAGGTGATCGACTATATTCGGCCTAGTCATTACGATGCTCTTGTCCGCAAGGTCTTCAAATACCCTTGGCTTCGGCCATCCCGCTATCCTTACGACGTCTACTCGATGACCGACCTGAGATTCTTCTTGGATGAGACACTTCCATGTCTGACCCAGGGTGATCCTGCCCTTCAGCTCCTGAATATCGAAAGGGCCTGGCATGCAACCTTCAAGAAGGAAGCCCTCTCGACCTTCGGATACGTTTATGGAGACTTGAGACTTCCAGAGGAGGCGAACACAAGCCGGATCTGTTCACAAAACTTCTACATCGATTGGACAAGGACAATCTGGCTGATCGATCCGAAGACTGGACGAGTCTATCAGCCGCCGAGCACGATCGAAGCCCATCTTATTATTCTGTAATTTCATGTTGACTGGAGAGACCACTCTACCGATAACTGTCGAAGCAGGTGGATCTGGTGGATCATATAATGGTCCTCAGATCGGCTCTCTCGGAGGTGTTGGTTTCAACTCAGGAACACTGACTGTATTTGGTGGAGGAGGAGCGACTGTTACTAATTCTAGTGGTGGCAATGGAGCGGGAGGGCGTGTGATCCTGACCTACTACGTGATCTCATAATCTTGTAATCTTTTCGTACCGACAGGTACGAAATGCTTTTTTAATAGTCCTGGAACTCATCCTTGAAGGCCTCTCGAATTTCGGGCCCCTGGCGTACGGGAAGTAGAACTCGCTTCGAGGAACCTCAGGCAGCTCTTCCTTGATCGGATCCCAGTCCGGTTCCGCTTCGATGTCGATCTCCATATTGTCGGCGGCCTCTTCATGGCGAAGATACCTTACGAAGTCCTCCTCACTTTGAAAGACGACGAAGGATTCACCGTTGAAGTAGTGGATTCCATCTGGAATCCAATCGAGTGGTTGACCGTCAAGAAGGTCCTCGAAGATGGCGTTGAAGAGAGCGCCACCCTAGCATCCACTTTCAGTCGTGTCGATGACGTCGATCGTCTCATCGATTCCTTCGGCATCGATCTCGAACCGCTTCTCCTTCACCGACTCCATTCTCGATGAGGTAGTGGCGGTGGAAGTTGGGCTGCTTCATGTCGACTTCGACACGCCCATCCTCACTCGTAACTCAAGAGAATCCATTGTAGGGAGTGCAGATCTCCCTTTCATTGATATGTGAAGCCAATTTCACTTCCTTCAATTGAAGGAAGTGGGGCTTTTTTAGGTCCGTTCTCCAGACTCAAGAAAGGTACCGAGTACCTTTCTAGCGTTGGAGCAAGAAGTAGACTTCGAGAAGCGGCGCCATGGAAAGGCCGAAGAGGTAGACCCAGAGATCTGTCCAGAGCCACCTCAAAGGAACCTCGACTCCGACCCACCTGAGGAAGCGATAGCCGTCATGAGACAGGAGGACGATCAGGAGGGGTGTTCCATTCCCGAGCAGAGCGATGTACCAAGGAAACCGACCGAACCGCAAGATGTTCGGGAGTATCCAGAGACAGAAGGCCCAGTGAGACAAATCGAAGACTCGCTCAAGAGGGGAACGCTCCAGTAGAATATAGTGAGAGGAAGACCTCTCTATAATGTAAAGAACAGCGATGGAGTAGTGAAGGATCCCGAGGAAGTTATGAATGAAGAGCCAGCCAAGAGGAGAGCTCGAGGGCTGGCCATCCGTCATCCAGTTGTAGACTGTCCAACCAAGAGCAAGAGGGCCCCTCTCCTGGATGAGATCGGCAAGGTCGAACAGTTTATACCCATTCAGGGTCAGGACGATCACGAAAAGGGCGAAGAGAAACGAAAGCTTCATTGAAAGAAGGTGAGTAGGTCACCCTCTCACCTCAATAGACAAATTCAATTTTCGTAGAGACCCTACGAAAATCATTCGGGAACAACCGGTCGAATCTCCCACTCGAGTTCACCGAACCACGCATGGTCTGTTGCCTCTATCTCGTTCATAACTCGAATAGCTTGCTGGTGTGTGATCTCGTTCCGGTGACGATATCCCACGATCTCAACCAAGAAAGCATTGACAGCTTCGTCCTTTGTATTGAAGAGTCGGACTCTAAGATTCTCAGTGACGCTTCCATGATCATGAGCAAGTCGAAGGAGGCTCCACATCTCTGCTGACTATCTTGCAAACAAAGTCGTTCGTCTTCTGACAGGAGTGGCGAGGCCACGGTACACCGACGCACCTGAAGAGGAACACCAAGATTAATATCCAGTTTCAGGATCGATATTGGAGGAAGTTGGGCTACAATGGTTCGACTCACGCAACTACCAACACCCAGGTCGAAGGATCTTATCAGTCGACCTGGGAAGTGACCCGAGGACAACCCGGTAAAACTGGTATTCTGGTCAACTACACCGGAGGAGATTATGCTGAAAATTTCACTTCGACTTCATGTCTTCGAGATCCCGATGAGAGGAATTATAAGTTGACCTCAGCAACCAGCGATTTCCTTGTCAAGCTCAGTCCAGTCTTCCCAGATCCCTTTGATCATTTCAAGTTTGTCACCCCAAGTCGAGTCACCAATGTCAACATCACAGCCTGGACAGATAATGTCTGGTCCAAAGGGTCATATTCTTATTACGCGCCTGGACAATACTCAGCAGGTACTGGTATCCCTGACAAATGCGGATGCTCATGTGAAGTCGTCCCATTCGCCAATACTGAGTACTTACCTGAACCACAATCTCTTCCAGAATCGATGCGGAACTGCCATTTTGCCGGAGAACATACCAGTTTCGATTATCAGGGATACATGAACGGTGCCGTCGTCTCTGGTAACCGTGTGGCTGAGGAGATCCTGAAGTATCGCTAGTGACGAAGAATTGATGTAGAACAAGTGCAAGGTCCACTCAGCATCCTGATTGCAAAATGTTCTCCATTGAAGCGAATCGCATGGATGAGTGTATTTGCCTCCATTACAAGTCGGAGACGGTCAAGTTCCACTATCCTCTGTCGATCTCTATTAATTTCCCAGCAGCAGGTTGAAAATTGAACCGAATTGAAAATCTCGAGTCTCAAACCAACAACTTGTCGTGATGGAGAAGGTATTGGTTCTATTGTTCTTGTGTTTTTCGGGGGTACTGTGTAAACAGTACGACGTTATCGTTGTTGGAGCCGGCGGAAGCGGCTCCGTTGTTGCTGCTCAGCTATCTGCCAATCCACGTACGAAAGTCCTTCTCTTAGAGCGAGGTGATGATAATTCTGATCTCTTCAACAATGTCGTTTTCTTCTGGGATGCTCCAATTGTTGGTGCGGGTGCTCGTATCAATCAACTTACGTCGAGCAACTTCTACGTGAACAAGCTCTACTCTCAAGAATTCAACCTGAATATGCGCAGTCTCCCAACCTTCACCCCGATCACGGCTGGAGGAGGCACATCCATCAATGGCAACGCCTTTGGTCGCTACACTGCGGACGACATGGCCTCTTGGGGTATGCCTGGCTTGACCTACGAAGAGACGATCAACGACTGGAAGGCAATGGAGAGGTGCGTCGGTGACGCTTGCAATCCCGCTTATCATGGTACCTCTGGTCCAATTGCTACCAGGACGATCCAACCGAACAGTGTCCTTCAGCAGATCATGAATGTCATGCCAGGGATCTTTGGAGTGCCTCTGAATCCAGACACGAACGGTCCGAACGCCACCGGTATCGGACTTCTTCCACGTAACATCGACGTGATTGAAGGTACTACAACCCTTCCAAGCACCGAGACTGTGCTTCAGCAGCTTCATATCGATCCCAAGAGGTTGAAGGAGGCTCTCCCCCGTTCCTACTCGAAATTTCATAAGTACCAGAATCATTCGAATCTTGTCACTGGAATACCCATTCGTCAGGACTCATGGAGTCGGTTCGTCAAGCCTGTTCTTTCTCGCCCCAATCTGACGGTCAAGCTTGGCGCCAAGGTCCTCAAGCTCGAACTGAAGAGCAATGGCAAGCACGATGTCGTCTACGAGTATCAGAATAATATCTATCGTGACAAGGCCGGGAAGACCGTCGTCCTCTCGGCGGGTGTCTATAGCACTCCTCAACTCCTCATGCTCTCGGGCATTGGTCCTCGTGCTCATCTTGAGAATCTTGGAATCGACGTAGTCGTTGATAATCCTCACGTCGGTCAGAACCTACAGGACTCGATTCTGACGTCGGCAATCTACGCGACTCCAGTTGCTCCGGCAGCTCCTAGCCCTGGCTCGATCGTCGTCGGCTACTACCGGTCTCCAACCTTCACTGATGAGGGAACCGATATGGAGGTAGCAATTGCTGCGATCAGTGGACCTCCTGCCCCTCCTACCTTCGTTCAGCTCTACTTGGTCCAGTTGACCCAGCTTCGTCACAATGCTGTCGGTTCGTTGACCCTCCAGACGAAGAACCCAAACATGCCTCCTCTCTTCAGCTTCAATATGTACTCGACGGATGAAGAGGTCCAGCCCCTCGTCGACCAGTTCAAGAAGATTCGACTCACTATGGCAAGCTCTGGTATTCCTTTCACCGAGGTGTCACCTGGATACACGGCGGTCCCTCTCAATGCGACCGACGCCCAGATCACCCAGTACCTCAAGAGCGTCGTCAATGTTGAGTGGCACACCGTCGGTACATGCAGTCTCGGAAAGGTGGTCGATCATCGCTTTCGTCTGATCGATGGCAACGGGAAGGTCATTCCTGGAGTCCGTATCATCGACCTCAGCACTGTTCCGAAGCGCGGACGGAGTCATGGAACCAGCTCTGGCTCGATGTTCCTCGGTATGGTCGGCTCTCGGTTCATCAAGGAGGACCTCGGACTCTAAGTTCCTATTTTACCACCAGTCGGTGGTAAAAGTGAGAGAAGGTCCTGACCGCCTACAATGCCCTCCTGGCAGTCTATGCTATCAAGATGAGAAACGGATGGCACGAGGAGGTCGTTCCCTTGATCAAGTTCTAGACTCACATCTTCGTGCTACAGATTTCATTGACACTCTTGGAAGTCTGACAGAGACTGAACAGACTTCGATTGTCCAGTTGAAGAAGGATCTGGATGGCAACGTCCCGATCCGTTTCTAGAGCGAACTCCATCTTTTGAAATA
>Ga0207864_1000037_pt1 | contig 229306 bp, 202 predicted proteins | sample HigsolmetaAR202D_FD_184834 | JGI IMG/M metagenome (GOLD analysis project Ga0207864, IMG submission 184834) | Ionic liquid and high solid enriched microbial communities from the Joint BioEnergy Institute, USA - AR20-2-D (SPAdes) (version 2) ... | reverse complement strand
CGGCCGCCGCGGGGAGGGCGCGGCCGCAGGCTGCGGGGGTGGCCGGCGGCGCCGCCGTTGTCAGCCGCCGTACCGCCGGGCGATCCCCGCGAGCCGCTCCTGGATCTCCGCCTCGGCGAGCCAGCGGCCGCGGACCATGACGCCGGCGCGGCGCTGGAGGTTCGCGATGTCGTCGAGCGGGTTCGCCTCGAGGAGGATCAGGTCGGCGCGGCGGCCGACGGTGATCGTGCCGAACTCGTCGAGGGCGTCGAAGTAGGCGGCGATGTTGTAGGTCCCGGAGCGCAGGATCTGGTAGGGCGTCATCCCCGCCTCCGCCATGACCTGCATCTCACGGTGGAGCGAGAAGCCGGGGACGCTGAACATCTGCGGCGCGTCGGAGCCGAGCAGGATCCCTACGCCGGCCTCGGAGAGCGCGGCGAGGAGGCGGCGCCGGAGCTCGCGAGCCCGCGCGTTCTCGGCGGGGTCCTGATTCCGGCGGAACATCTCGACCTGGCGCGCCCAGCCTTCGGCCGCCATCGGAGGCATGTACTGAAGCTCGGGGAAGGCACGCAACTCATCGATGGTGCGCAGCCCGAGGAACGCATGGTCCCAGAGCGCCATGGTTGGGACGACCCAGGCGCCGGCCTCGCGGGTCGCGCGCACGAGGTCTGGAATGCGTGCGGCGTCGCCATTGAGGAGCTCGAGGTAGCCGTCCAGGTGATCGATGCTGGACTGGCCGGCGGCGAGGGCGCGCTCGAGCCCGACCGCGTCGGCGACGTGGCCGCCCCACCGGATCCCGAGCTCCCGCGCCGTCGCGACGATGGCGTCGTACGTCTCGGGCGAGAGCCCCTCGTGGACCTTGAGGAGGTCGTAGCCGGCGGCGTGGTACTCGCGCACGAGGCGCGCGCCGTCCTCGGGCGTGCGGGCGGCGTTGCCGTGCAGCGCGGGCGAGCCGAGGTAGGGCTTCGGGCCGAGGAGGTCGCCGCGCTCGATCCGTTCGCGGAGCTCCAGCTGGAAGGGGTGCCCCTGCATCCCGCGCACCGTGGTCACGCCGTTGGCGACGAAGAGGAAGAAGATCGTCTCGGTCAACTCGGGCGGCGTGTTCGGACCGGGCAGGTGCCCGTGCATCTCCGCGATCCCGGGGACGAGGAACTTGCCGCGCGCGTCGATCCGGACGGCGCCGTCGGGGATGGCGACGTCGCCTACGGGCCCGATCGCGGCGATGCGCCCGTCCCGGACGACGACGGTCTGGTTCTCCAGGACCCGCTCGGCGTCCATGGGGATCACGTGGGCGCCCACGAAGGCGACGACTTCACCCTGCGCGCTCGGCCGGTCGGGGTCGGTCGTCACTGCGCGGTCGACTCCGGTCTCGGGGCTGGCCGCGGCCGGGACAGCGGCGAGGGCGACCAGCGCGGCCAGGAGTGCGTGGCGGCGGAGGGTGTCTCGGGTCATGGCCTTCCTCCCGGGTTGGAGTGAGTACGGCGTGTCGACTATGGCGCGATGCGCCGCGTTGCGCGAGGGCGCCGTCGCGGCTCAGGGCAACGGACCCCGGACCAGGCGCTCGAGCGAGTCGCCGTAGATCGGGATCGCGCCCGCCACCGCGCGCAGGGCGAAAGGATCGCCCGAGGCGTGCAGGTCGCGGAGTCGGTCGACTGCGAGGACGGCGGGCTCGAGACGCAGCCCGAAGCGGGTGCGGATCCGCGGCGCCAGCATTGCCGCCGTCGCATCCGCCTCCCGCGCCGCGACTTTCGACCCGACGACGATCACCAGGACGGCCGCCTCGTGCGGCGTCGCCGCGTCCAGGACGGCGACCGCGCGAGGCCGGGCGCTCGGCATGGGCGCGCCGGCCGTGAACGCCTCGCGGATCGTCTCGATCACCGCATGGGACCATTCGGCCTCCGCAGCGAAGAGCGGCGGAAGCGCCTGACGGACGAGCGTGTTGTCGCGGTTCAGCACGTAACGGTGCTCGCCCGCGCCGACCGTCCGCTCCAGCACACCGAGGGCGACCAGGTCGTCCAGTGCGCGCCGCGCGGCGGTCTGGGAAACGCCGGCCAGGCGCGCGGCCTCCCGTCCGGTCACCGCGTGAGGCATCCGGAGCAGGGCGCGGAGCAGCCGCACCTTGCTCGTCGTGCCGAGAGCATCGTCCAGAGCTTCGAAGAGCAGACCCATACCACGTTCTGACCGCGCGCGTGCCGGTTCACCGGGCGTCGTCGGGGACGAACCAATATTGGTTCGCTATGGGTGGAAGGTAGCGCCGCCGGGGTCAAAGGCAAGGGGGATCATGGGGTACGTGGAGCTACGCTGCCATTCTGCGTTCTCGTTCTGGGACGGGGCGTGCACGCCCGAGGTGCTCGTGTCGCGGGCCTCGGAGCTGGGTTACGCTGCGCTGGGGTTGACGGACGGTGCGGACCTGGGCGGGATCATCCGTTTCGCGCTGGAGGCGGAGCGTCAGGGGATCCGGCCGGTGATCGGCGCCGAGCTGGTGGTGGACGGGCATCCGGCGGCGTTCCTGGCGATGAACGCGGTCGGGTACCGGAACCTGGCGGGGTTGGTGACGCGGGCGCGGGTGGGGGAGTTCGTGGGGGCCGAGCCGGTGGAGCGAGACCGGGCGCGTGCGGTGGTGGCGGGGTCGGGGTCGGGGCGGCGTGGCCATCCGTACGAGGAGGTGGTCACGCGGCCGCGGGGGTGGGCGCGGGTGACGTGGGCGGACGTGGCGGAGCGGAGCGAGGGGTTGTTCGCGCTCACGGGCCCGGCGACGGGGGAGCTGGCGTGGCTGGTGAGGACCGGGCGGCCGGAGGAGGCCGCGTACCAGCTCGGTCGGTGGCGGGAGGTGTTCGGGGACCGGCTCGCGGTGGAGGTTCAGGAGCACCGGGTCTCGGGGTCGGAGCGGGTGCTGGCGGCCGAGCTGATCGAGCTGGCGGAGCGGGCGCGGGCGAGGTGGGTGGTGACGAACGATCCGCGCTACGTCGACGGGCGATCGCGGCTGGTGCACGACCTGTGGACGGCGTTGCGCCATGGGGAGGACGTACGCATGGCGGCGTCGAACGGGCACCTGCTCCCGAACGGGGAGTGGCGGCTCAAGTCGCCGGCGGAGCTGGAGCGGCAGTGGAAGGGGAGGGAGGCGGGGCTGGAGGAGAGCGTGCGGATCGCGCTGGAGTGCGACTTCGACCTGAAGTGGTTGGCGCCGCCGCTCCCGCGCTTCGAGGTGCCGCCGGGTCACGACGACGATTCGTTCCTCCGGGAGCTGGCGTACGCCGGCGCGCGGGAGCGGTGGGGCGAGTTGAGCGAGGCGCAGGTCGCGCAGCTCGAACACGAGCTCGGGGTGATCCGTCGACTGGGATTCGCGGGGTTCTTCCTGGTGATGTGGGACGCGGTGCGGTTTGCGCGGGAGCGGGGGATCCTGTGCCAGGGCCGCGGTAGCGCGGCGAACTCGGCGGTGGCGTACGTGCTGGGGATCACGGCGGTGGACCCGGTGCGTCACGGGCTGCTCTTCGAGCGGTTCCTCTCGGAGGTCAGGACGGATGGGCGGAACGAGGCGCCGGACATCGACGTCGACTTCGAGATGCACCGTCGCGAGGAGGTGCTCGACTACATGTACGCGCGCTACGGCCGCCGGCACGCGGCGATCGCGTGCGTGACGCAGGTCTACCATGCGCCGAGCGCGGTGCAGGACGTGATGCGTGCGCTGGGCTACCCGGCGGAGCTGGCGTTCGCGCTGTCGAAGCGGATGCATCGTCGGCACCCGGCGGAGGGGGCGGAGATCCTGGAGAAGGAGCTGGCGGCGCGGCACGGGCTGGACCTGAACGAGCCGCGGGGGCGCGCGCTGCTCGATGCGATGCGCGCGCTGGAGGACGTGCCGCGGTTGCGCTCGACGCACCCGGGGGGCTTCGTGCTGTCGAGCGAGCCGCTGGGCGACTACATGCCGATCGAGGGGACGGCGATGGGGCGCACGGTGCTCCAGTTCGACAAGGACGACCTGGACGCGGCGGGCGTGCCCAAGTTCGACTTCCTCGGGCTGGGCGGCCTCAGCGTGATCAGGCTGGCGTTCGACGCGATCGAGGCACGGACGGGCGAGCGGCTGGAGATGTACTCGCTCCCCGTGGACGATCGGAGGACGTACGACATGATCGCGCGGGGCGACACGGTCGGCACGTTCCAGATCGAGAGCCGGGCGCAGATCCAGTCGGTGCTGCACACGCGGCCGGAGCGGCTCTACGACCTGGTGGTGCAGGTCGCGCTGATCCGGCCGGGCCCGATCCAGGCGAAGTTCGTGGCGCCGTACACGCGGCGTCGCCGGGGGCTGGAGCCGGTCGAGTACCCGCACCCGGCGTTGGAGCCGATCCTACGGCGCACGTTCGGCGTGCCGCTCTTCCAAGAGCAGGCGATGGCGATCTCGATGACGCTGGGCGGCTTCAGCGCGGCGGAGGCCGACGAGCTGCGGCGCGCGATGGGGCATCAGAAGAAGCTGGCGCGGCTCCAGGCGGCGCTGAAGAAGCTACGGGACCGGATGGTGGGTCGCGGTGTGGCGCCGGCGGTGGCCGACCGGATCGTCGACGACCTCGTCTCCTTCTCGAACTACGGCTTCCCGGAGAGTCACGCGTGGAGCTTCGCGCTGATCGCGTACGCGACGGCGTACCTCAAGGCGCACTATCCGGCGGAGTTCTTCATGGCGCTGCTGAACGCGTGGCCCATGGGGTTCTACGCGCCATCCACGCTGGTGCACCAGGCGATGCGGGATGGGGTGACGGTGCTGCCACCCTGCCTGCGGTATGGCGCGTGGGAGTGCACGTTGGAACCGTGTGTGCCGGTGGAGGACGGCGTCGCGGGGGTGAACGTCGCCGTTCGCCGGGACATTCCGGCTCTCCGCATCGGCTGGAAGCACATTCGCGGGTTGGGCGAGCGGGCGCGGCAGGCGCTACAGGCGGCGCGGGCGGAGGGGCCGTTCACGTCGATCGACGACGTCGTGCGGCGTGCCCGGCTGACGCGCGCGGAGGCGTTACACCTGGCCCGGGCGGGCGCGTTCGAGGCGTTCGAGCCGGGTCGGTATCGCGCGGCGTGGGAGGCGCTACGGGCGTCCGGAGACCTGCTCCCGCTCGCGCCGGCGCATCGGGACTGGGGGCGGGGTGGCGGGGAGAGCGGTGCCGACTCGCCTTGCGGCCCGCTGCCGTTCGACCCGCGGGAGCTCGAGGGCGACGAGCTGATCTTCCTGGACTACCTGGCGACCGGGGTCAGCACGCGCGGGCACCCGATGCGGCACCTGCGCGCGCGGCTGGAGGCCGCGGGGGTGGTGGGCAGCCGTGGGCTGGAGCGCCTGGAGGATGGGGAGCGCTGTGTGGTTGCGGGACTCGTCGTCGCCCGGCAACATCCGGCGACGGCGAAGGGGACGGTGTTCGTCCTGCTCGAGGACGAGCACGGGTTCATCAACGTGATCGTGCCCCCACGGGTCTACGAGAGGAATCGAGAGACGGTGAATCATTCCCCGTTCCTGCTGGTGGAGGGGCTGTTCGAGCAAGACGGCCGGGTGACGAACATCGTGGGTCGGCGCTTCCGCCGGCTCGACGCCCGGCCGATCGCCCATCGGTCGCGCGATTTCCGGTAAGGGTGGCGACGCGCGGCAGTCGGTGAGGAGGGGAAAAGGGTATGGCCGGTCCGATCCGCGGGCGGGGCACATCGGAGAACCCGCCCAACCGCTTCGAGACGTTGTCGTACGTGCCGGATCCGGCGGAGCGCGACCCGGAGGACCCGGGGCCGAGCACCGTATTCTTCCGCGATCCGTCGCGGAGCATCATCGCCAGGAATGACAGCCCGGACATCGGGTTCTCGGCGAGCATCAACCCGTACCGCGGGTGTGAACACGGCTGCATCTACTGCTACGCGAGGCCGTTCCACGAGTACCTGGGCTTCTCCGCGGGGCTGGACTTCGAGACCAGGATCCTGGTCAAGGAGGATGCGCCCGAGCTGCTGCAGGCGGAGCTGTCGTCGCCGCGATGGACGCCGCAGGTGATCGCACTGAGCGGAGTCACGGATCCGTATCAGCCCGCGGAGCGGCGGCTGCGCGTCACCCGTCGTTGCCTGGAGGTTCTGGCGGAGTACCGCAACCCCGTGTCGATCATCACCAAGAACCACCTGGTGACGCGGGACGTCGACCTGCTGGCGGATCTCGCGGCCGACCAGGCGGCCCACGTGAACGTTTCGGTGACGACGCTCAGAGAGGAGCTGCGGCGTGTCATGGAGCCGCGTACGTCCACGCCGGCACGGCGACTCGCCGCAATCGAAACGCTCGCGACCGCGGGGGTTCCGGTACGCGTCATGGTCGCGCCCGTGATCCCGGGTCTGAACGACACGGAAGTGCCGTCGATCGTCGAGGCGGCCGTCGCGGCCGGTGCTCGGGCGGCGACGTGGATCCCGGTCCGACTCCCGCACGCGGTCGGAGATCTGTTCGAGGCGTGGTTGGATCGGCATTTCCCGGAGCGGAAGGCGAAGGTGCTGAACCGGATCCGGGCCGTGCACGGCGGCAAGCTCGACGATCCGCGATTCGGCGAGCGGATGCGGGGGAGCGGGATCTTCGCGGAGCAGATCGGCGCGCTGTTCGACGCGGCCTGCCGACGTGCGGGGATCGGCCGCGAGCTGCCGACGCTCTCGACCGCCGCGTTCCGCAGGCCGGGCGAGGCGCGGCAGCTCGGGCTGTTCGATCAGGGATAGGCCGGACTCTTCGATCCGGAACAGGCCGGGCTCGTCGATCCGGCTCAGCCCGCCGCGACCAAGGCTCGGTCGTGGCCGATCATGTCGAGGAACGCGTGGACGACGTCGGCCTCGAACTGTCGACCGGCCTGTCGCTTGAGCTCGGCGACGATCTCGTGGACCGGCCAGGCACGGCGATACGGCCGGTCGTGGGAGAGGGCGTCGAAGAAATCCGCGACGGCCACGATCCGAGCCGCGAGGGGGATCTCCTCTCCCGCGAGGCCGTGCGGATATCCGCTGCCATCCCAGCGTTCGTGGTGACAGAGGGCGATCTCCGAGGCCATGACGAGAGTCGGGACGCGACTGCCGGACAGGATCTGCGCGCCGATCGTCGTGTGCGTCCGCATGATCGCGGCCTCTTCCGCCGTCAACGCACCGGGCTTGAGGAGGATGTAGTCGGGGATCCCGATCTTGCCGAGGTCGTGGAGCGGCGCGGCGCGACGGATGACCTGGACCGTCGCCTCGTCGAGACCGAGCGCCCGGGCGAGGCGCGCCGCGTAGACGCCGACACGCTCGGTGTGGCGGCGGGTGCCGTCGTCGCGGTACTCGGCCGCTTTGGCGAGGCGCTCGAGGATCTCGACGCGGGCCTCGTCGAGCTCGGCCGTGCGCTGCCGGACGGCCTTCTCGAGGCGCTCGTTCTGCTCCGCGAGCTTACGGTGCATGAGGCGCGTCTCGAGGAGATTGCGCACCCGGAGCAGCACCTCCGGCGTGTCGAACGGCTTCGTGAGGAAGTCGTTCGCGCCGCTGGAGAGCGCTCGCTGCCGCGTCCATGGCGACATGTCGCCGGTCAGGACGAGAACGGGCAAGTACGTGTCCGGCGGCGTGAGATCGCGGATCCGCTCGAGCACCGCGAACCCATCCATGTCGGGCATGTGGAGGTCCAGCACCACGAGGTCCGGCTCTCCCGCAGCGCACCAGGCGATCGCCTCGTGAGGCGAGGTCGTGGTCACGACATTCGTGTAACCGCCACGTTCCAGAATGCGCCCGAGCAGACGAATCACCACCGGGTCGTCGTCCAGTACGACCACCTTCAACTGGCGCAGCGCATCATCGAGCACCGGAGCCACCTTTTCGAGCCGACTCTTCGAGGCCCTCGGGACGCTGGTCCTCCCGACGACGACGCGTTGGGCGGCGAGCGCGAACCGAGGATGGGGTGTTTCAGCGCGATCCAATCTGCAACTACTCCCGTACTGCAGGCAGCGAATACTTGACGATCGACGGCTTGGGCTCGTGCCGCACCGCGTAGAGCGTGCGGCCGGCCGGATCGACGGAGATCGAGATCGCCGCCGAGTCCAGGCGGTAGACGGCCTTCAGCCCGCCTTCCCAGTCGAACACGTGGACGTACTCGCCGAAGTTCGCGGCGCCGGGGAAACCCATTCGCGTACGCCCGGAAAAGAGGGCGTAGATGCGATCGTCCGTAGCCGTCAGGTCGATGTATCCAAAGCGCAGGTCGTCGCCCGTCGCCATGACGGACATGCCGCGCTGCTCGCGGACCTCGAACCGAGGCATGAAGCCGAAGGGCGGGGTCGGCGCGGCGAGCCGATTCCCTTCCAGGTCGTAGATTTCGAGCAGGTCGGTATGCCGCGTCGCCGAGACGAGCCGCGTACGGCTCGCGTTCGCCTTTAGCTTGCTCTGGTAGACGTGGTGCCGGACGCTCGGCGGCACATTCTCGCTCCCCGGCGGTTCCGGGCCGACGCGCCGCAGGAACCGGCCATTCCGGTCGAAAATCGACAGGCGACCGTCCGTCAGGATGCCGAGGCCGACGACCATCGTGTCGATCCAGACCGGGTCGAGCACCTGCGCCTCCGCGGCGAGATGGACCATCTGCGCGACCGGATCCAGCCCTTCCAGCACCCGCTTCAGGTCGATTCTCGACAGACGTAGGAGGCCGACGTCGTAGACCCAGAACTCCTCGTCATTGCCCGGCACCGTCTCGATCGACCAGGTCCCCGTGAATTCGCCCGGCCCCTCCCCGCGCCGGCCGAACGCGCGCACCAGAGCGCCGTCCTCCCGCCGGACCACATGGACCGCCGAATCGGAAGCCGCGTCGAGGAGCACGAGGTACTGCCCGACCACCTCGATCTCCTTCGGGAGTCCGAGAAAGTCGGCATCCGTGACGACCTCGGACGCGAGCCGGACCGGATCGAAGCGCGAGTGATCGAGCTCGGGCGGATCTCCGTACCCTTGCGCGCGCGGCTCGCACGCGGCGAAAAGCCCGACAAGGGCGCCGCCCATCAGAAGGGCGGCGCCCGTTCGTCCTGCCGGCAACTTGCTGATGCGGAACGTCATCGGTTACGCATCGGGGTTGCTGGGCGCGCCGTTCGCGGCCGAGCTCTGGTTCCCCTTGACTCGGCAGTAGCCGCTCAGGCTCGTGTAGTAGTCCAACACATCGCCGCAGAACGAAGCGAGCTCGCGGCAGCAGGCGCCGTCCGCGCAGGCGTCGTTGATCTTCGCTTCCCCGCTGGTCGAGACGGAAACTGGGATCATGGTGGCGACCGCGGTGAGAGCGATCACGACGCCGTACCTCTTCAATGCCTTAGCGGACCACATCGTCACCTCCTGGCTGAATGGATCCATGTATGGGTCGGCGAGGAAGCCGAGTCGCATCCTCACGACCCGCGCACTAGAGTGGTCCTTCCTCAGGGCGCTGTCAGGTGGCGCCCGGCCGGAACCGCCAGACTCGTTGCCTGGCGAATCGCCGTCCTCAGCGTCGAATGCCGGTAGCGGACGACGCCTTCGCGATCCACGACGAAATACTCTGGCGTCCCCCACTGGTCGAACGCCGTCGCGACCTCGAGTTGTGGGTCGGAGTACAGATCAACGGACGGCATGATTTCTTTCCAGCGCCCGGTCGTCTCCGGTGAGGGCCGACCGAGTTGAATCGCAACGGTTCTGACTCCCTTCCGCGCAAGGAGGTGTGCCCCTTCTTCGAGTTCCGGCAGCGCCTCGATCGAAATGGCCGAGGTGGGCAACAGGAACGCAACGACGGTAATCCCAGCCGTGAGCGCTGCACCCGCACTCACCCGCGCGCCGTCGGCGTCGAGCAGCTCAAGGTTGCTGTCGAGCCTGCGGTACACGGCATGAGGGGCCACGTAGGACGCCAGAGCGGCGTGCGCTCGCTCCAGCGCCCGGGCCCAGCCGTCGTCACCGCTCCAAGACCGGCCCAGAGCGACGGCGCTCGCCGTCATCGAGGAGTCGGCGAGGGGGTCGATCGCGACGCGTGCCAGGAACTCGGTCGCTTCGGTCGTCCGGCCGCTACGAGCCAGGACCCGGGCAAGCGCGTCGAACACCGCGGGATTCCACGTCGCGGCCGCCGCGGCTTCGAGATGCTCGAGTGCGCACTCGATGTCGTCGGTCTGCAAGCAGGAACGAGCGATGATGTGGCGCACCGATGCCTCGAGTTCGGCCAGCCGATGCCGATGCACCTCGGAGGTCTGGAACGGCTCGCGCTCGAGAGGGAGTTCGCCGGTGGCGACCCTGGACACGGCGCCGCGCAGCCAGGCATGCAGTTCCTCACCAGGCGGCATAGCCTCGGCGAGCGCCTGCGCGATCGTGCCGAGGTCTTCCGGCGCGATCGCGAGGTAACGCTCGGCCCACTTGAACGCCGATTTCGAGTCCTTGACTCGGAGCGCTTCGAAGAGGCCCGCGATGACCAGTTCGCGGTGCCAGAACCCCGTTTCGGCGCCCATCCGTTCGAGATCGTCCAGTAGTGGACGCTCTCCGGCGCTCTGTCTGAGGTCGGAGAGTCGGAACTGGATGCTGGTCTTGTGCGTGGGCGCGTTCTGCAGCAGATAGCCGCGCCACCGCTCGTGGACCTCGGCCTCGCCCAGCACCATCGCGTAGAGCGCGAGGAAGGCCGCGTCGTCCGCCGTGGGTCGGCCGGCCGACCAGTGGCGATCGAGCTCGCGCAGCCGGCCGCGATGGTACTCGACGAGGCTGTCGCGCTGCGCGCCCTGGGCCAGCGCGCTCTCGAAACGGAACAGCGTGTACCAGCCCCACGGGTGCTTCGGGTACATCTGCGTCGCGGTCCGGGCGGTCTCATGCGCGAGGTCGGAATCGCGCGCGAAAAGGTCGTTCGCCCTTTCCCGCAAGGACTCGGACAGCGGCCTGCCATCCGCACCGTGGACGAGGAGCTCCCACAGGCGGCGATTGTTGCTGTCGATCCGGGAGGCGGCGGCGTCTTCTACGGCGAAGGCGGCGTAGACGACGCTGTCCGGGAGCGACACGGCGCCCCGAAACACCCCGTCGGCGCCACGGGTGAGCGTCCCGATCTCCGTGATCTCGTGATTGCCGTTGGCAAAGCGCAGACGGCCCCGCAGGGTCAGCGTCGGCTCGGAGGCGAGGAGCGCGCCGGGCGCGTAGCGGACTTGGACCGTCGTGCCGGCGTTGACGCGCAACGGCCGGAACTCGAGCCGGCTCCGGTCGGCGCCGAGGCGCGGCACCGAGAGGAGGAGCGCGCCCGCCATGAAGAGCACGAGCGTGGCGGCGATAGCCGGGACCGCCCGCTTGCTTTCGTTCTCGATCGGCACCGGGTCGGAGGTGGGGAGGATGACGCGCACGCCCGCGGCCCTGCGTGCCAGGAGGCGCGGAAGCGCGTCGGCGGGCGGCTCCGGCACCGGAAGGCTCCGGGCCACCTCGCCGAGCTCGCGAATGAAGCGAACGGTGTCACGGCAGCGGGCGCAGCCGGCCAGGTGCGAGGCCACGCGGTCCCGCGCTTTCCCCGTGAGTTCCGCGTCCGCGTAGCGGCTGAGCCGCTCGAATCTCGGATGCCCTAGGAAACGGATCATGCGGAGTTCCTCAAGCGATCTCTCAAGATCTTGCGAGCCCGATGGAGCTTGCTCGCGGACCCGGATTTACCGATCCCCATGAGCTGGCCGATCTCCTCATGGGAGTATCCTTCGATTTCCTTTAGCACGAACACGGCGCGCAGCGGATCGGGCAAATAGGCGAGCGCGCGCTCGAGTGCGACGCGATCGACCACCGGCTCCGCACGCTCGACGGGCTGGAAGCCCGTCGTTCCGTCGAGGGAGACCTCCCTGCGACGGCGCTTCTGGCGCAGAACCATGAGAGACCTCCGTGTCGCCACGATCTTGAGCCAATCTTCGAGGGCGCCGCGTCCCTGATAGGTGCGCAGCGCTTCGGGCAGGCCGGCGAACACGTCCTGGAGCACGTCCTCCGCGTCCTCCTGGGACTGCGTAAGCCGGTAGGCGATGCGGTACACGACGGCGCCGAAGCGGGCATAAAGCGCCTCGAGCGCGCCGGCATCCGCGAGCCGCGCACGTTGGACGAGTAGGTCGACGCCAGCCTGGTCCGTCATTGGATTTCGTCCGGACCCAACCAATCGAGATTATCCCGGGAGTACCACATATATAGATGCCGGAGAAGGCGAAAACTTCGCATCGGATTTGTAAGATAATATACGACAACGTGATAGGGTTGGTCGGTCCGCCGGCTGGGTCGGGGTCGGCGCAGGGGCCGTGGGACGACGATCCCGCGGACGAACGACGGCGCCGGGGCGCGAGATCGGCCCCGGCGCCGTCGGCGCTTCGTCTACGCGGGCACGTCCCGGAAGATCAACTCGTGGGTCCCGTGCCCGTCCGGGCGTCGGCCCGGGAGCCGAGCCACGCGGCGCGGAACGCGCGCACCTCGTCGGACAATGACTGGCCGGCCTTCTCGAAGGTCACGACCTCGAGCGTCGGGTCCTCGGCGAGGGTGATGGTGGCGGTGCGGGTTTGTCCCCGCTGCTCGAAGGTCACCTGAATACGGTCGCCGGGCGAACGCTCGGCCAGGATGGCTGCGACATCGGTCTCGGATGCGACGGTCCGGCCGTCGAGCGTGATGATGCGGTCGCCGCGATCGATGCCTGCCTCGTAGATCGGCGAGCCGATGAGCGTCTGGGTCGCGACGATGAGCTGGCCGTCCTGGCTCTGGAAGCGGACGCGGCCGAGCGACGCGCGGCCGGGCGCGGCCTTGCGGACGAGGAAGCCCGCGCGGGCGAGGAGCGCTTCATAATCCGGGACGTCCGTGCCGGTGATGTAACGGCCCACGAACTCTGCGGCGAACGCGGCGTCGCCCGTGACGCGGGCGAGGACGGCGCGGAAGTCGTCGAGGGTGTAAGGCTTTTCGGTCTTCCCGTGCGTGCGCCACATCTCGCGCATGAAGTCGTCGAGCGTGACGTCGAAGCGCGAACGGAGCGTGAGGTCGAGGCCGAGCCCGATCATCGAGCCCCACGTGTAGTACGAGATGAAGATGTTGGGCGTGTTCGTCGGGTCGATGGACGTTGCGGCATCTATGAACGGCGCGCGCATGCTCATCTGGACCGGGCTGTGGAAGCGCCGGCCGGGCGAGTTGACGACGGCGTCGATCGAGCCCGAGATCGCCGCGGCGTAGTCGTCGTCGGACATGAGGCCGGCGCGGCGGATGGTGAGCCGGTCGTAGTAATTGGTGAACCCCTCGGCGAACCACAGCTCGCGCGACATGTTGGCGCGCTCGAAGTCGAACGGCTCGAGGGATCGTGGCCGCAGGCGCTCGACGTTCCAGGTGTGGAAGAACTCGTGGGAGAGCGTGCCGAGGTTGCGCAGCGCGCCGTCGCCGGCGAGCGGGCGAGTGCTGGTCAGGATGGTGGAGTTGCGGTGCTCCATCCCGTCGCCGGCGACCCAGGGGAGGTAGTCCGTGATGAAGGTGTAGCTGCCGTAGTCGAAGTCTGCGGGCTCGCCGAAGATTGCGATCTGTTCGGCGACGACCTTCCTGGCCATTTCGGCGAAGCGGTCGAAGTCCTCGTCGCTCCCCTGGTGGTGGAGCGCGATGCGGATCGTGTAGTCGCGGCCGTTGCTCGCGGGTACGGTCCACTCGCGCACGTCGAAATCGCTCAGCTCGATCGGGCTGTCGAGGAAGTAGTAGAGGTTCGGCGCGGTAAAGGTGTACGGCGAATCGCCCGGGACGAGCTGCGTGGCGACCTTCCAGTTCGAGCCCTCGGGCGGGTGGAAAGTGACGCTGATCGGCCGGTTCTCGAGGCCGCGCGCCCAGACGAAGGTGGCCGGGATGTTCAGGTGCGCGTGCGTCGCATCGATCCCGCTGTAGGTGCCGTCCGCGCGGTCGCCGAAGAGGGTGTAGGCGAAACGGACGGTCCCGTCGTGTCCGGCGACGGTCCAGCCGTATGGGTCGGGCTGCGATACGTCGAGCGGGCGGCCGCGGGAGTCCGTGGCCTCGACGGCGTAGACGTTCTTCGCGAACTCGTGGATCGCGTAGCGGCCGGGGGAGGACCGGCTCATGCGGACCTCGAGCGGGCCGGATCGGAGGTCGACGAAGGTGACGACGATGCGCGCCTCGTGGTGCACGGCGTTGGGGAAAGAGACCTCGTAGCGGACCGGCGCCTGTGCGACCGCCGCGGCCGGTGCCGCGAGGGCGAGGGACAGCGTCAGCGCGTAGAGCGTTTTCGTCATGGCGTGGTGTCCAAGGCTGGTGAACGACGTCGGGCCGGGCGCCTCAGGCGGGCCCGGGCTCGTGTACGACAAGATGGGCTCGGCCCGCGGTCTCGTCGAGCGTGGTCGAGTCGACGCGGCGGCCCCAGCGATCGTCGCCTAGCTACCGCTGCCGGGTGAGTGGAGCGGCTCGCCCGTGTCCTCCCAGCGCCACTCGTCGAGGATCCGCGCCGCGCGGGGCCCGAAGCCGTCGCCGTACTCGCCGGGGAAGTGGGTGACGACGAAGAAGTATCGGCCGTACCGGACGCCGAGTGCGGCGGAGCCGAACGCGGTGGCGCCGTCGGGGAGCCTGCGTGTGAAGGTCCACTCTTCGACCGACCACGAGAAGCGCCGTGGCCGATCGGGCGCCGTCTGAGTCGAGCGAGCGCCCGCCCGCTCGGCGACGTCGCGGGCCAGCGCAAGGGCTGCGTCCTGGTCGACCCCTTCCGGCAGCACTGCGATGGCGAGGATCACCTGCTCGTTCCGCCGGCCGCCGAACTCCGCGACGAACCGGATGACCTCCGCCTCGTAGGCCGCGACCGGCCCGGCCGCCATGTCCGTCGGGACGTAGGTGCTGAAGGGGAGCGGGAAGCCGGGTGGCGACCGGTACAGCCAATACGTCATCGGTTCGTCCATCCCCTCGATGGTGATGGTCGAGTGGACCGTGTCCGGGCGCGGCGGCGAGACGTGGCGTTGCCCCGGGGCGGTGCGGTCGGAATCGCCGCCGTCGCCACGGGGCTCGGCGCATGCGACGCCGAGGAGGACGGAGACGGCGAGGATCCTGGACCAGGTGCCGAGACGAGCGAAATCCTTCAATGGTCCTCCAGATCGATCATTGCCTCCCCGCGATCTCCACGGACGGCACCGGCACGCGGTACGCCACCAGCGTCGCGAGGTCGGTCTCCGGGTCGCGCTCGAGAGCGTAGATCCGGTAGCCCGCAACGTCGAAGTCGTACCAGGGTCGATCGAACGTCGCGCGGGCGAGGTAGACGCCGGTATCGTCGAACAGGTGGAGCGTAGCAGGGCCGCCGCCGAAATGTTCCGACCGCTGCTCCCACACCCACGTATGACCGGTCCCGGAGTCGCGGCGAACGCTTGCCAAGATTTGCTTGACCCGTCTCTGTTCCGCCAGGTCGCGAATGGCCCGCTCGACCTGCTCGGGGGGTGCGCCCAGGCGTGAGAGATCCCGACGGGCCTGGTCGGCGAAGGCCTCGAGCTCGGCCTCGGTGGAGTATTCTGGCGCGCGATCGACCGTGATCTCCCGCTCCGGCGTGCCGTCGTCCCGGATGAACTGGACGCGGAGCATCGAGCAGTGGGCGCGGAGGATCATCGGGCCGCCGGTCGCATCCCGGATGCAGTCGGGCACGTCCTGGGGCGCCGCGGTCGTCCAATCCGGCGGGTCGAGCGACCGGCGCGCGCCGTCCGGCCCCAGGATAGCCCAACGCGAGGCGCCGGTGAACTGCGCGAGGTGGAGCAGCAGTCGGTCGGGGTCGAGCGGAAAGACGTCGAACACCATTCCGTTGGGGCGAATCGAGCGAATGTGCGTCCCGACGGAGTCGAAGACCTCCATCTCCGCCGCGCCGTCGGCGATGACGATCTCTCCGGCCCGAACCGCGAACGCGATCGGCTCAGCGACCTCGCCCGGCCCGCCGCCCTTGCGGCCCATTGTGTTGAGCAGCGTACCATCCGTTGCGCTGTACCGGTAGACGCGTCCGGCCATCCGGTCGAAGACGTAGACGGAGCCGCCCGAGGCGCGTACGGCAGACGGGCGCTCCCACACCGGCGCGTAAGCGGTTTCGACGTTGCCGTCGACCGCCCAGAGGTCGATCGCGACGACGGCGCCATCCGTGAGCAACGGCGCGGCGGGGTTTCGCACGATCTCCACGCCGGCAACGGTGTCGCGGGTGCCGGCCCAGGTCCGAGCGCCAGAGTCGCCGGCGGCGCAGGCGGCCAGCGCGGGGATCAGCATGGCGACGGTGATAGGCGAGACCCTGCGTCGTGTCCGGTGGATGGACCCTCCTTCCTGATGACCCGCTTGGAGTGGCGCACACAATCGGGAGTCCCCGCTTGCCGGCGAACGATGAGGCGGCCCCCGGCCGCAGCCGCCTCAGTGTCGAATCTCGGGCCGGACGACGAGGATGAGCGTGCGGTAGTTGAACGGCGGTATGCCGTTTCCGATGACGAACGTCTGCCCGGTCGGCACTAAGATCTGCGTGCCGAGGAAGGGCTCGTTATCGTACTGGTAGAGCCGGATGTCGATATCCACGTAGCCGTTGCCGTCGTCCGAACGCCGGATCTCCCAGACCTTGCCGCGAAGGGCGAGGCCGCCCGCCACCTGCTGGTCGAACGTGGCAAACTTCCGGCCGTGGATCAACGCTTCCCCGACCAGGCGATACCCCTTGAAACGAAACAGTTCGCGAAGGGCCGCGTCGACGTCGGCGATGCGCGGGTCGGTCGTGTCGGATGGGACGGCCTCGATGATCTGGAAGTGCAAGGCGACGGCCGGTGCGGACATGCGGTCGAATTCGACGAGCGTCGCCTCGATCCGATCGAGGACGGCCGGTCGCTCCCGCACGGTGATCGCCGGAACATCCCCTTTGGCCGCCTGGATGGTCCCACCCTCGGACAGGATGTAGGGCTCGAGGAGCGACACGGCGACCGCAGGGGTCAAGGATTCCAGGCGGAACGTACGCGTCTCCAGGCGGTCGGCGGACCCCGCGCCGCACGCGGCGGCGAGGATCGCGACCGCGAACGCTGCAGGGACCGGCAAGATACGACGAGAAATCATGATCGGCTCCCTCATCGGAAGAACCAGACGACGGTGATCTTCGGGTTCGAGGTCTTGAAGATCGCGGCGTTGCTGCCGACAGGTACTGTGACCACGGGACCCGCGGCGTGCTCCGCGACACGGGCGATCGGGAGTGGTTCGGGCGGCGTCGCGTCGTCGCGGAGGAGCAAGAGCGCGAGCCCTGCGGCTGCAGCCAACGGGAGGGCCGCGGCGAGGCCCGGGCGCCACCGGGGTCGGCGGCCGAGGCGCAGCGGTGTCCGGACGATCTCGTCGACCTGGAGTCCGGCAATCGCTTCGTCGGCCGACGCGCTCGGCCGGATCTCATCGAGCGCGGCCGCCAGCAGGCGTTCACCCGCGAGCAGTCGGCGGGCCACGTCCGCGCAACGCGCACACGATCGCACGTGGGCCGCGACGGGCGAGTCGCCGCGCCCTTCGAGTTCCTCGAGGTCGGCTTCGAGCAGCAGCTCGAGCACTGCTTCACAATTCACGATAGATACTCCTCCACCAAACAGGGGCGGCATTCCAGGATCTTCTGCCGGATCGCGCGGCGCGCCCTCAGAAGGTTCGTCCGCACGGTGACCGGCTCTAGCCCAAGCAACTCGGCGACCTCTGCGGGCGCGTAGCCCTGAAGGTCGACCAGGTCGAACACCTCGCGCTGGCGGTCGGGCAGCTCGCGGTAGCGTTCCAACACGATTCGCGCGAGACGCGCCGCGTCGATCGATCCATCGAGGCCCGGCTCGAACGTGGCGAACGCTGCGCCTCGCCGGGCGACGTGATCTTCGAGCAGGCGTACGCGCCGGTCCCGCTTGCGCCGGAGCTCCTCGGCGACGCTCGCGGTGATGCGGTACAGCCATGAAGTGAAGCGACCGCCGCGATACTCGCCGAGCTTCAGGTGCAAGCGGACGAGCACCGTCTGCGCGACGTCGTCGGCGTCGTCGGGCGAGCCGGTGCGGCCGAGCGCCCAACGGTGGATCCGGCCGTACACGCCCCGGGCCAGGCGCCGGAACGCATCAGGGTCACCGGCCCGGGCGCGGACGACCAGCTCGCCGAACGGATCGTCTTCGGATCGAGGATTCGTCACAGGCTGCGTGGCTGTGTCGGATCGAATCCGTGGCTTTATCGGATCGAATCTATGAAGAGGACGGCGCGAGCGGCCCGCGCGTTCCCTCGGGGATGGAGATCGGGGATAGGGCCGCGAGGAGGCCGTGCTGCTGGCGGCGGGTCGTCGCGCGGCGCCGGGGCGGCTCGGCGGGCCGCGGTCCCCGCCGCCGTCGCACCGGCCGAGCCGCTCCCTCAGGCCTCCTCGCTCGCGACCTGCCCGAGCACCGACGGCTCGATCACGTGCCCGCCCGGGAACGTGACGACGCGCGCGTCGACGCCGAATTCGCGGAGCCGTTCGGCGTCACGCCCGGCCATCTCGGGGCTCGCGTACTCGTCCTCGGTCCCCGCCACGAGGATCGGCCGGGCGGCGCGCAGACGCTCGGCCGCGGTCGCCAGATCCAGGTCGACGGGGAGGAAGCTGCACCACAGGACCAGTCGGTCCAGGCGCGACTTCCCCAGAGCGACCCAGCGGCACGCGGTCGCCGCGCCCTGCGAGAAGCCGAGGGCGGTGACGCGCACGGCGTCGCGATTCACCCGCTCGAAGATGTGGGCATACACCGCGTCGAGGTAGGCGACGTAGTCGTCGATCTCGGCCAGACGGTCTTCGCGGGTCATCCACGTCGCCCCGACGCGGGATTCGGGCCCGTGCGGTCCCGGCGCCTCTTCGATGTAGTACCGGTTCAGCGCCTCGGGCGCGACGATCAGGCGGCTGTCGCCGGCGATCGGCTCGAAGCGGCGGATGAAGCGCGCGGCGAGCTGGGCGTAGCCGTGGCAGACGAACCAGACCTCGCGGAGCGGGCCGGCCGGGTCGCCCAGCGTGTAGAAGCGCGCCGTGCGGCCGACCCGGATGTGGTGTTCCTCGGAGCGTGCGCCGCTCAACGGTGCCTCCCCGGTCGCGGGGTCAGAACACCCCACGCATCCCCGGGCGGCCGCCGGGGTTCCACTCGGGCGCCGGCCCGTCGGCCAGGATGCGCACTGCGCGGATCGCCGTCTCGATCACGAGCGCCATGTGCTCGAAATCGATCTTGTCGACCTCGTCGTCCGGCGTGTGGTAGTCCGCGTGCATGTTGTACGACGAAAGGGTATGCGCCGGGATCCCCTGGCGGGCGAAGACGATGTTGTCGCTGCGGAGGAAGAAGTCGTACTGCGGCCGCGGGTCCGGGGCGATCGGCAGGCCGCTCTGGGTCAGCAGCTCGCCCATCGTCGAGCGCTCGTAGCCGGTCAGCCATGCACGGCCGTGCCCGCCGACGAGGGGGTCGGGACGTCCGATCATCTCGATGGCGAGGACCGCCACGGTCTGGCGGAGCGGTATGGGCGGGTTCTCCGTGTACCAACGCGCGCCGAGCATCCCGACTTCTTCCGCGGTGGCGGCGAGGAAGACGACGGTCCGGCGCGGGGCGGGGCCGCGGGCGAGCGCGCGGGCGATCTCGAGGACGGCGACGACGCCCGAGGCGTCGTCGTCCGCGCCGTTGTAGATCGAGTCGCCCTCGGCGTTCGGGGTGCCGATCCCCACGTGGTCGAGGTGCGCGACGACGATCACCGTCTCGTCCCGCAGGACCGGGTCGCTGCCGCGCAGCACTCCCACTACGTTGGTGCCGATCGCCCGCTCGTTGCCGGGGAGCTGGCCGAAGCGGTTCCAGCTGGGGAGGAGCTCGAACCGCTCGCGGCCGGCGCCGTCGACGACGCGGCGCATCGGGATGCGCTGGAAGTATCCGTCGTTCCCGGCGGCCGTGAGGCCGAGCGCCTCGAACCTCCGCGCGACGTAGTGCGCGGCCCGGGCCTCGCCGACCGTGCCGGTGCGGCGACCTTCGTAGTCGTCGCCGGCGAGCGTGGTCAGCGCGGCGCGGATGTCTTCGATGCGCACCGAGGTCGCGGTGGGGGGCGCGGCCGCGGTTGTCTGGGCGAACGCGCCTTCGACTCGAAGCGCGGACGGCAGGAGTGCAAGGAGCAGCCACGCACGCGGCCGGTGCGCGGGAAGTGCCATCGACAGTCGATCGAACATGCTTCCACTCCGACGGATGTACCGGAGATCGGCGCCTTCGTGCGCCGGATCGGGAAGGCTAGGTGGGGCGCTCGACGCGGTCAACCCCGCCGTGCCGCGTCTTGCGGGGCGTCGCCCTGGAGCCATATTCCCCGCACCGCGCTGGAATCCGATCATCGTCGCTCCAACCGTTGGAGGGCAGGCCATGAAGCGATCCCCCATCGCCGCGCTGGGACTCCTTCTCGTCGTGGCATCGGCGGGGTGGGCCCAATCTCCCGTCGACCGTGAATTCGAGGCCGCCTACCTGGCATGGGACCGGGGAGACTACGTCCCCGCGCTGGAAGGCTTCGCGCGAGTGTTGCAGACGCCGGGCGGCGAGCGCTACTTCGAGACGATCGCGCGGTTGACCGGCGAGCTGCACCCGACCATCGAGATCACGACGGACGGCCGCGCGGTGCGCTTCAGCCCGGACGGGCGGTGGCTCGCGTACGAGGCGCAGGTCGGCGGCGTCGTGGTAACTCATATCGTGACGGTGGAGGGTGGGTTCCAGAAGGCCGCCGCGCAGCGGGTCGACGGGGCCGGCCTCGTCTTCGCGCCGAGCGGTGATCGCGTCGCGTATCTGCGGTCGTCCGGGAGCCGGGCGCTGGAGCGCGCACGTGCCGAGTTGGAGCGGGCGGCCGGGCGCGGAGACCCGAGAGAGCTCGCGCGCTTGCGGGCGGAGGTCCGGTACCTGGAGGCGCGGGAATCGAAGATCGTCGTTCGGGACCTGGCGACCGGCCGGGAGCGGACGGTCGACGACGGCGGGCTCGTGAAGGAGCGGCTCGTCTGGGGCGCGGACGGCCGGACGCTCTACGTCGTCGCGGCGCGGGACGGGCAGGCGGACCGGAGCGACATCTACGCGATTCCCGACGGCGGCGCGCCCCGGGCGGTGACGGACGGGCACGGCTTCAAGGGCGCACCGGTCGTGGCGGCCGGCGGGCGGTACCTGGTCTACGAGATCCTGCCGCGGAACCCGGTTCCGCAGCGGCCGGATGCGGCGCCCGCCTCGGCCGGGCAGGGACCGGCACAAGGGGCCGGGCAGTCCGGCGGGCAGGCGGACGGGCGAGCCGCGCAGCCCCGGATCGTCATCCGTGACCTCCAGACTGGCGCCGAGCGGGCGTTCGACGGCCGCGCGCCGCGGCTCTCCGCGGACGGCTCGACGGCGGTCTTCCTCGCGATGGAGGGTAGGGAATACCTGGTGCGCGTCGTCCGGCTGGCCGGCGGCGATCCGGCAACGGTGGTACGGACGACGCTGCCCGTGGCCGAGCCCGCGCTCTCGCCCGACGGCCGCACCGTCGCCTTCCAGATGATGCCGCGCGAGGACTGGGAGATCTTCCTGGTCGAGAGCGATGGGTCGAGCCCGCGACGCCTCACGCGCGACATCCAGCACGACCTCTTCCCGCGCTTCGTAGACGACACGACGCTGCTGGTCGTGAAGGGCGAGGGCCGGCATCGGCGGTCGTACCTCTACGACGTGCGCACCGGCCGCGAGGCGCGGCTCTTCCACAACAACACGGTCCGCACGATCGCGCCGGAGTACGAATGGGACGTGAGCGCGGACGGGTCGAAGGTCTCGTTCGTCGCCGAACGGGACGGAGACACGGTATCGCCCGAGCGCGGCGTGTACCTGATGGATCTCTCGCGGACTATCTCGAATGCCGAGCTGCTGGCCCGGATCGAGACGAACCTGGCCGCCGAGCGCGCGCTGAGGGAGGCCGGGCGCGCGATGTTCGCGCCGATCGAGGACGAGGTGAGGCGCGTCGTCGCAAACGTCTCGAAAACGAAACTCTACGAGTACCAGCACGCGCTCTTCCAGTTCGACTCCAAGTACATCACCGAGCCGGGGAACCGGAAGGCGATCGATTACCTCGTGGCGACGCTCCGCTCGTGGGGGTACGAGCCGGAGCTGCAGTGGTTCGAGCCGCGGCCGGGGGTGCGGACCGCGAACGTGATCGCGCGGCTCCCCGGCACGACGAACCCGGAGCTGATCTACGTGGTCGGCAGCCATTTCGACTCGTCCCAGCGCGGCCCCGGCGCGGACGACAACACCTCCGGGACGTCGATGCTGCTCGAGACGGCGCGGGTGCTGAAGGACAATCCGCTGCCGGCGACGGTCGTCTTCGCCTTCTTCACCGGCGAGGAGGCGGGCCTGCTGGGGAGCCGCGAGTTCGCCCGGCGCGCCCAGGCCGAGGGTTGGGCGAAGGACGTGCGCGGCGCACTGAACAACGACATGATGGGGTACACGAACGACCACCGGCTGGACAACACGATCCGCTACTCGAACGCCGGGATCCGCGACCTCCAGCACGCCGCCGCGTTCCTCTTCAGCCGTCTGATCACCTATGACGCACGCTACTACAAGAGCACCGACGCGCACGCGCTCTTCGACGCGTTCGGCGACGTGATCGGCGGGATCGGGTCGTACCCGGTGCTGGCGAACCCGCACTACCACCAGAGCCACGACGTCCTGGAGACGACCAACCAGGAGCTGGTGAAGGAGACGACGAAGACCAACGTCGCCTCGATCATGCTCCTCGCCTCGAGTCCCTCGCGGATCGAGGGGCTGCGGGTGGTACGGCGGGACCGTAGTGGTGTCGAGGTGGCGTGGGACGCTGCGCGGGAGAAGGGGATCCGGCACTACCGGGTCGTGTACGGCCCGCCCGGCGACCCGGCGCGGGAGGAGATGACCGTGACCGAGCCGCGCGCGAGGATCCCCGGGGTTCGCGCCGGGTGGACGGTCGCCGTGAAGGCGGTCGACGAGCGCGGTCTCGAAGGGTGGGACTGGGCGCGGGTCGTGGTGCAGGAATAGAGCGAACTCAGGCCGCTTCTGGACCCGGATCGGAGTCGAGGCCGAGGAGCTCGCGTGCTTCCTCGACCAGCTCGGAGGGGACGAGCACCCGCGCGCCGCCCGTGACCGTGCCGGCGTACCCCGCGCCGAAGATGCCGCTACTCTCGGCCCGGACGACCGCGGGGATCCCCGCCTGCTTCAAAGTCTCCGCGGCCATTTCCGCCTGGAATACCGCCGCATAGGTGGCGACGACGGCCCACGTCGACGCTTCATACATGCGCTCCCTCCAGTCCCCGGGGATTCGGGCTCAGCAGTCGTTCTGGAAGGCGATACCGTCGACGGCGACGATCTGATCCAACCGTATCTCGAGCCCGCCGTCGAGGAGGATGTACTCGGCGCCCTCGCGGGCGAAGACGTCGCGGATCCGGCCGCGTGCCACGTCCTCACCCGAGCCGTCGCCGCGGAGGTAGCGAACCTCGCACTCCCGGCGCAACGCGGCGCGCGACTCCAGCTCGTCGTGGAGCGAGCAGGCGATCGGGCGGTACGGCTCGGTCATGCTGGCGCTCCCGGTTGCGTCACTCTTCCCGCCGGTCCACCAGGTAGTAGTTCCGCTGCGCCGTCGGCAGGATCACCATATCGAGCACGTTCACGTGCTCGGGCGCGTTGACCACGTAGAGCACCGCGTCGGCCACGTCTTCCGCCGTGAGGGGCTGGAAGCCCCGATAGACGGCGGCGGCACGCTCCGCGTCGCCGCGGAATCGGACGAGCGAGAACTCGGTCTCGACCATCCCCGGGTCGATGCTGGAGACGCGGATGCGGGTGCCGAGGAGGTCGAGGTTCATCGCCTCGTTCAGCGCGCGCACGGCGAACTTCGTGGCGTTGTAGACGTTCCCGCGCGGGTAGACGAGGTGCCCCGCGGTGCTGCCGATGTTGACCACGTGCCCGCGGTCGCGGCGGACCATCATCGGCAGGATCACGCGCGTCACGTTGAGCAGCCCCTTGATGTTGGTGTCGATCATCTCGTCCCAGTCCTCGAAACTCCCCTCGTGGAGCTTGTCGAGGCCGCGCGAGAGACCGGCGTTGTTGACCAGGACGTCGGGGACGACGCCGTCGGCCTCGAGCTGCTCGCCGAAGGCGACGACGCCGTCCCGATCGCGCACGTCGACGACGAAGGTCCGGGGGCGCTTTCCGTGCTCCTTCTCGATCTGGTTCGCCAGCTCGTGCAGCCGATCCTCGCGGCGGGCGAGGAGGATCAGCTCCGCGCCGTGGCGGGCGAACGCGCGGGCGCACGCCGCGCCGATCCCGGCCGACGCGCCCGTGATCACGACGATCTTCCCTTGAATGCGGTTCATTCGTCCGGCTTCCTCGCTCAGTGTTTGGAGCGCATCCGTCGCTCCAGGTACTCCTTCAGTACGCGCGCGCTGCAGTGCTCGCGGTCGCGGCTCCCGAAGAGCAGGGTGATCTTACCCTTGCGCGCACGCTTCTCCAGTTCTTCGACGAGATCCTCGTGCTCCTTCAGCTCGGCCTCGTAGCGCTTCCGGAATTCGTCCCACTTGGACGTATCGTGGCCGTACCAGCGTCGAAGGTCGGGACTGGGTGCGATGTCTTTCATCCACTCGTCGATCGCGGCACGTTCGCGGCTGATGCCGCGCGGCCAGAGCCGCTCGACGAAGATGCGTTCGCCGTCGTCGTCGGCTGACGGGTCGTAGACTCGCTTGAGGCGGATACGCTCGGCCATGGGATCTCCTCCTCGGTCGTGAGCCACGCGTGAGGCACGTGGTCAGACGGGGGCTGCTGGCCCCGCCCGACGCCACGGCGGGTCCATGGCAAGAATCGTGTGGTAGACCGGGCAGTCCGGCGAGTGCGCGCCCGGCAGGTACCCCGTGCTCATGAGGAATTCGCCGACGATCTCGCCGCCCATGAACTTGAACGTGCGTCGGAACAGCTTCACCCACTCGTCCTTCGGGAGCGGGTGGTGCGCATCGAGCCAGGCGGCGAAGGAGCCGTAGCGGTCGCGAATGTCCCGGATTCGGCGTGCGTTCTCGATGGCCGCATCGATCTTGAGGCGGTTGCGGATGATGCCGGCGTCCGAGAGCAGGCGTGCCCGATCGGCTTCTCCGTACGTGGCCACGCGGTCGACGTCGAAGCCGTCGAACGCGCGACGGAAGTTTTCCCGCTTCATCAGGATCGTGAGCCAGGAGAGCCCCGCCTGGTTGATCTCCAGGACGAGGCGCTCGAAGAGCTCGTGGTCTTGGCGGATCGGAAAACCGTACTCGAGGTCGTGATACGGCGCGTGGTACGGGTGGCCCTTCGAGGCGTCGCAGTAGCTCACGGATCGGCTCCCGGTGGTTTCGGTGCGGACGGCACGCGGTCCGCGCCCCGTGGTCGACAATGTAGGCGACGGGCACGGCGTCGCAAATCCCGGGAGCGTGTCGACGGGCGCCGGAGGGGACCGCGATTCGGAACCGCGCCGCCGCACGTACGCTCACGGGGCCTTGCTCGGCGAGGCCCGGCCCGCCATCCTTTGCGCCCCCAATTTCACCGGACGATCGTGAGGTCCATGCCGAAACATCTTCTCGAGGGGCTGCAGCGCTTCCGTGCGGAGTCGTTTCCGCGGTACCGCGAGCACTATGCGAAACTGGTGGCGGAAGGGCAGAAGCCGAGCACGCTGTACATCGGCTGCTCGGATTCGCGCATCGTCCCCACGCTGCTCACCGATACGCTCCCGGGCGAGTTGTTCATCGTGAGGAACGTGGGCGCGTTCGTCCCGCCGATCGACTCCTCCGACGGCGCGGGCGTGGGCGCGGCGATCGAGTTTGCGCTGCACGAGCTCGGCGTGGCGGACATCGTGGTGTGCGGCCACAGTCACTGCGGCGCCATTCGCGCGCTGTACGAGCCGCCGGGACCGGAGATGCCGCTGCTGGCGCGGTGGCTGGAGCACGGGCGGGCGGCGCGGCTCGACGAGGAGCCGAGCGACGCGATGCTGCGCCGGACCGAGCGACGCGCCGTCGCCATCCAGATCGCCCGGCTGATGGAATACCCCCTGGTTCGCGAGCGCGTCGAGGCCGGACGTCTCGCGGTTCACGGGTGGTACTACATCATCGAATCGGGCGAGATCGAAGTCCTCGACGTCGCGCGGGGCGAGTTCGTGCCCAAGATGGGCTAGCGGCGTCGCGCCGATCCGGGGGGCAGACCCGGGTGCAGACGGATGAAGGCATTTGTCCGGACGGGCGCTTTCGGCTCCCCGACCGGCGCTACGACGCCCCGCCGTACAGCTCCGGATCGACGAACGGGAGCAACGCGAGGACGGTCGCGTGCTCGTAGAGCTCGACGCGGTCCATAGCGCCTCGCGAGAGGAGCCCGATCGCTCCCTCCTCGAGCTTCGAGCCGGTGCGGCCGAAGACCCGGTCGTTGGCATCGCCGAGCTCGATCCCGCTGCGGACCATGCGTGCGACCGGCTCGGGGAGGAAGAAGACGCCGGAGCGTCCCTGGCCGACCCGCGAGCCCGCCAGGACGACGATCCACGCGAACGACGCCAGACCGGCCGGGTGCTCCTCGACTCCGCCCTCCATCCCGACCCAGAAGTCCGCGTCCGGCACGGCCCGCCGCGCGGCCTCGGCACGGTTGCGGGCGCCGAGGAGCGTCTCCGCGTCGGACGTCGGCTGGCGGCTCACGCCGGAGGCGGCGGAAACGCCTTCGACCTCGAAGCGTCGGTCGGGGAACACGCGGCCGAATGCGCGCAGCGCCGCGCGTATTTTTGCCGGATTCTTCGATGCGACGACGATGCGCTGCGTCGAAGCGACGTCGCTGCCGACGGCTTCCGTCATCCTCTCGATCTCCACGAATCGTTCTCGTCCTCGCGCCAGACTCGGGTGCCGGGAAATCATAGGAGCGGTGCGCGGGCGCGTCGAGGCGGGTGCGCGGCGAAATTGCCTGCTGCGGCGTGCGCACGCTCCTTGCCCCGATGATCCGACGTGCGCCCAGTCGACATCGGCAAGGGAGAGAGGAGCGAGATGCCGGGAGAGCTCGAGGGGAAAAAGGTCGCGATACTACTCACCGAAGGCGTCGAGCAGGTCGAGCTGACCGAGCCGAAGCGAGCGCTCGAAGAGGCCGGCGCGACCACGGAGATCGTGTCGCCCGAGGAGGGCCGCGTACGCGCATGGAACCACACGGAGTGGGGCGACGAGGTCGAAGTCGACGTCCCGCTCGACCGGGCGCGTCCGGAGGACTACGACGCGCTGCTCATCCCGGGCGGCGTCATGAACCCCGACAAGCTGCGCATGGACGAGCGCGCCGTCGCCTTCACGCGGCATTTCTTCGAGGCGGGGAAGCCGGTCGCATCGATCTGCCACGGCCCGTGGATGCTGGCCGAGGCCGACGTGGTCCGGGGTCGTACGTTGACGTCCTACCCGTCGATCCGGACGGACCTGCGCAATGCGGGCGCGGCGTGGGTCGACCGCGAGGTCGTCGTCGACCAGGGGCTCGTGACGAGCCGGAGCCCGAAGGACCTCGAGGCATTCAACCGCGAGATGATCGAGGAGATCGCGGAAGGGGCGCACGAGCGGCGGCGAGCAGCGTAGCCGCCGGCGCGTCTCGTCGCCGCAGACTTGCGCGTTCTACTCTCGAAGAGAGCGTGGAGCGGTGTACTCACGGAGGTGGAACGTGGCGCGGTGGGCACCGAGGGCGGTCGTCCTGGCCGGGGCGGCCCTGGCGTGCACGGTGAGTGGCGAGTTCACGAGTCCCGAGGGGCGGAGCGAGTACCGGACGGTGGAGGGGGTCGCGTACCGCGCGGAGACGGCCGTGCTCGAAAGCTTCCCGGTCCAGCTCCGCCCGGCGGTAACGATTCGAAACGAGGGCGACGCCGAGCGGACGGTCCGCTTCCCGGATGGGTGCATCGCGCTGCTGCGGGTCTACCGGGACGCGTCCCGCACGGGGAACCCTGTCTGGGACCAGGCGCGCACCGTCGGGTGCGCCGCAGCGGTCCAGGAGTTCACGGTCGCGCCCGGCGATTCCACGATCATCGGCCGCGGCACGATCGGCGCCGCCGAGATTCTGGGTGACTCGCTCCCGGCGGGGCGGTACTACTTCACCGTCGTCCTCCGTCCGGACTGGCAGACCCTCGAGCTGGACGCGGGCGAGGCCGATCTGGCAAAGTAGGACGGCCTCGGCCCGCCGAGTCCGAGAACTTCCACCTCACCCGAGATACGCCCGGATCGCCTCCAGGAACGGCGCGCCGTAACGCCGCAGCTTGGTCGGGCCGACGCCGGGCACTTCCAGCATCGCCTCCTCGTCCTGCGGCCGGCGCGCCACCATCTCGACCAGCGTGCGATCGTTGAAGATGACGTAGGCCGGCACACCCTCTTCGTCGGCCAGCCGCTTGCGGATGGTGCGCAACTCCTGGAAGAGCGGGCTGTCGGTCGTGCTGGTCGTGACCGCGGACCGTCCCTCGGCGATGGCCTTGCGTCGGCGCTCCTGCTTCGCAGTCGCGACCATGTCCTCCACGGTCACGCCCGTGCAGACGTCGCACGATTCGCCGCAGGCCTCGAGCGCCTCGTCGAAATGGGCGAGGATCGCGCGGTGGCGGCACCCGCCGCGGTCGACCATGCGGAACAGGCGCACGGTTGCCTCGCGCTTCGCCCGCCGCACGTCGGGGTCCTCGATGTCGGCCAGGAAGCGCTCGTGCAGCTTGACGTCCGCCCAGGAGTAAAAGAGGAAGCAGTCGCTCGGCAGCCCGTCGCGCCCCGCCCGGCCGATCTCCTGGTACCAGCTCTCGACGTCTTTCGGCATGTCGCGGTGGATCACGAAGCGCACGTTCGACTTGTCGATCCCCATGCCGAACGCGATCGTCGCGACGATGACGTCGACCTCGTCGCGGGCGAACGCGTCCTGGTGCGCGGCGCGTTCGTCGTCCGGGAGCCCGGCGTGGTAGGGGAGCGCGCGGATTCCCTTCGACGACAGGAAGCCGGCCATCTGCTCCACCGCGCTTCGGGACATGCAGTAGACGATCCCGCTCTGCCCCTTTCGGGCGCGGATCAACTCGAGGATCTCCGTCCGGGTGTTCCCCTCACCCTTCTTCCGGCAGTGGATGCGCAGGTTCGGCCGGAAGAACGACCCCTTGTACCCCTTCGGTTTGACCATCCCGAGCTGGCGGAGGATGTCTCGCGCGACCTGGCGCGTCGCCGTCGCGGTGAGCGCGAGGACCGGGATCCCGCCCAGCTCCTCCTTGAGCCCTGCGAGCCGCCGGTAAGACGGCCGGAAGTCATGGCCCCACTGCGAGATGCAGTGCGCCTCGTCGACGACGAGGAGCGAGAGCGGGCAGGCCAGGAGGAAATCGCGGAGCGTGCCGTCGAGCGCTTCGGGCGCGAGGTAGACGATCTCGTACTCGCCGCGCCGAAGCCCTGCCAGGCGACGACGCCGTTCGTCGGGGTCCAGCGTCGAGTTGATCGTCGTCGCACGGAAGCCGAGCGCGTCCAGCGCGTCGACCTGGTCCTTCATGAGCGAGATCAGCGGGGACAGGACCAGGACGGTGCCGCCGAGCAGCTTGGCCGGGAGCTGGAAGGTGAGGGATTTCCCGGCGCCGGTCGGCATGACCGCGATGCAGTCGTGGCCGCCCAGGACGGCCTCGATGACCGTCTCCTGACCGGGGCGAAACTCTTCGTAGCCGAAGACTTCACGCAGTACGCGGCGGGCGGCGGACAGAGGTTCGGGTTCCAGGCGAGTCGTCACCGTCGGCGCTGCTGTTCGAGAGTCGGTCCGGCGATCGGCCCACGCGGCCGTCGGCTGGAAAGTATTCCCCGCAGCGGCGCGGGTCCACTGCGGGAGGGGACGCCGGCATGCCCATTCGGGAGGGGTTACCCCGGAGCGGGCGCGAGCGTGCCGCCAGCGCCGGACGCGCGAGCGCGCCCCTGGCGGGCGTACGAAGTCCTGTCGGCGCGGCCGGGCGCCCTAGAGCGCCACCATCATCGGCTCGCACCGTGCGGATTGCACCATCTGACCGCGGCGGATATTCTGCCGCGCTCGGCGCGGAGGGCGCGGAGCGAGAGGGTACGGAGCACGGGCGTGGGGCGATCGAGAAAGACGGAGGGCGGCGAGCGCCGGGTCGTCGTCGTGGGAGCGGGCGCGGCGGGAATCATGGCCGCGATCCACGCGGCGACGGCGGGCGCGCCGGTCCTGCTCCTCGAGCGCACGAAAGACGGCGGGCGGAAGATCCTGATCAGCGGGGGCGGGCGGTGCAACGTGCTCCCGTCGCGGATGGAACCGTCCCAGTACGTCACCGCGTCGTCGCCCAACGTGCTGAAGCGGCTGCTCCGCTCCTGGCCCCTCGCGGACCAGCAACGGTTCTTCGAAGAGGAAGTCGGGCTTCCGCTGAAGCTCGAAGCGGAGACCGGGAAACTGTTCCCGGCGTCGAACCGGGCGCGGGATGTCCGCGACGGCCTCCTCGCCCTCGCCCGCCGCCGTGGCGCGCGTGTCCGCTTCGAGGCGCGGGTCGTCGACCTCGAGCCGCCGCGCGACGGCCGGCCGTGGCAGGTCAGACTCGAGAACGGCGGGGCGATCGAGGCGGCGGCCGTCGTGCTCGCCACGGGAGGCCTGTCCGTGCCGCAGACGGGGAGCGACGGCATCGGGCTCCGCATTGCGCGGGGGCTCGGCCACAGGATCCATCCGACGTACCCCGCGCTGACCCCGCTCACCGCTGACCCGCCGCGCCACGCGTCGCTCGCGGGAATCTCGCTCCCGGTTACGCTGGAAGCGCCGTTGGCCCGCGGCCGCTTCACGACGCACGGCGGGTTCCTCTTCACTCACCGGGGGTACAGCGGGCCGGCGGTCCTGAACATCTCGCACCTGGCGGTCCGGTCGCGGCTCGAGGGGCGCGGGCACCAGCCGATCCACGTCCAATGGACGGAGCTGGATGCCGCGGCGTGGGAGCGGGAGATCCAGAGCGGCCGCGGGACGATCGGACCCTTCGTGCGGCGCCGGCTCCCGGACCGCCTCGCGGACATGCTTCTGGCGGAGGCGGGCGTGCCGCCGGACCGGCCGCTCGGCCAGCTCCGTCGCGAAGAGCGACGTCGCCTGCTCGGCGCCTTGACGCGCTACCCTCTCCCCTGGACCGGGGACGAGGGTTACAAGAAGGCCGAGGTGACGGGCGGCGGCGTGGCGCTCGACGAGGTCGACCCGCGCACGCTCGAGAGCCGGCTCCACCGCGGCCTCTTCCTTTGCGGCGAGATCCTCGACGCGTTCGGGCCGATCGGTGGCTACAACTTCCTGTGGGCGTGGTGCACCGGACGAGCGGCGGGGCAGGGGGCGGCGGCCGCACTCGGGCGCGCGCCCGGATCTTGACGCACTTTCGCGCCGTTCTCTACGTTCCAACCTTTCCGGATCGGTCACGGCCTCACCCAACCAAGAGGAAGCGATGGCGCAACCCCTGGTCGGCATCATCATGGGTTCCCGCTCGGATTGGGAAACCATGCGACACGCCGCCGAAATGCTAGAAACGCTCGGCGTGCCGTACGAGCGCCGCGTCGTCTCCGCGCACAGGACCCCGGACCTGCTCTTCGAGTACGCCTCCACGGCGGAGGCGCGGGGGCTCGAGGTCATCATCGCCGGCGCGGGCGGCGCCGCGCACCTGCCGGGGATGACCGCATCCAAGACGACGCTCCCCGTCCTCGGCGTGCCCGTTCAATCCAGGGCGCTGAACGGCCTCGATTCGCTCCTCTCGATCGTGCAGATGCCGGCAGGGATCCCCGTCGGCACGCTCGCGATCGGCCCGGCCGGCGCGACCAACGCCGCACTTCTCGCCGCGGCCATCGTCGCCAACAAGCGCCCCGAGGTGCGCGAGGCGCTACGGCGGTTCCGCGCCGAGCAGACCGAGCGCGTCCTCGCGCACCCGGACCCGGCGGAGGGCGCGTGAAGGTAGGCGTCCTCGGCGCCGGCCAGCTCGGACGGATGCTCGCCCTGGCCGGGTATCCGCTGGGGCTCCGTTTCCGCTTCCTCGACCCGAACCCCGCGTCGCCCGCGGCGGCGCTCGGCGAGTTCATCGCGGCCGACTACGACGATCCGGACGCGCTGCGCCGTTTCGCCGACGGCCTCGACGTGGCGACGTACGAGTTCGAGAACGTCCCTGCGTCCGTGGCCGACTATCTGGCGGGCCACGTCCCGGCGGTCCACCCGCACTACCGCGCTCTCGCGGTCGCGCAGGACCGTCTCAGTGAAAAACAGACGTTCCGGCGGCTCGGGATCGCGACCGCGCCGTTCGCGGCCGTCGATTCCGAGGCCGACCTCGCCCGCGGCGTCGAAGAGCTCGGGCTCCCCGCCGTCCTCAAGACCCGGCGGCTGGGATACGACGGGAAGGGACAATTCGTGCTCCGCGACGCCGGCGACGTCGGCCGCGCATGGGCGGCGCTCGGCGGCGCGCCGCTGATCCTGGAGGGGTTCGTCGCCTTCGAGCGGGAGCTCTCGATCCTCGCCGCACGCGGTCGCGATGGCGACGTTGCGTTCTACCCCCTCGTCGAGAACCACCACCGCGAGGGGATCCTGCGCCGCTCGATCGCGCCGGCGCCGGGCGTCGCGCCCGGGCTCCAGGCGCGGGCCGAGGCGATCGCGCGTGCCGTGCTCGAAGAGTTCGACTACGTCGGCGTCCTCGCGATCGAGCTTTTCCAATGCGGCGACGAGCTACTCGCGAACGAGATGGCTCCGCGCGTCCACAACTCGGGGCACTGGACGATCGAGGGCGCCGAGACGAGTCAATTCGAGAACCACCTCCGCGCGATCTGCGGCCTTCCGCTCGGCCCGACCACTGCGCGCGGCCATGCGGGGATGCTGAATCTGATCGGGACCGCGCCGACCCGCGAAGCCGTGCTCGCCATCGAAGGCGCCCACCTGCACCTTTACGACAAATCGCCGCGCCCCGGCCGCAAACTGGGCCACGTTACCGTCCTCTCCGGGGGGCCGGAACTCGTCGCTAGAAGGCTCGAAGAGTTGGAGCGGCTCGTCTGAGACGCACAAAACCCTGGTCACAGCGGCAAATTGGACCTATCTTGGCCAACGCCCAAGAGATCGGTGAATGTGACCCGGAGCACATCGGCGTCGTCATCTCGCCGTAAAGCCGATCCATCGCTTCACCGGAATCGTAAGGAGGCAAACGTGATGGTCCACAAGTCCGGCAAAGTCGGCACGCTTGTCCGTGGCGGCGCTCTTGCCCTGCTCCCGCTGCTCGGCGCGTGCGGGTACGCGAAGCAGGATCAGGTCCAGGCCGAGCTGGACATGCTTCGCCAGGAGATGAAGGCCCAGGACGAGGCGCTCGCCAACCGGATGCAGGAGATGGACGGTCGCCTGAGCGGCCGGCTCGCCGCGCTCGAGCAGGCGGTCTCGTCCCTGCGCGAGGAGTTCGACGTGACGGTCCGCCGTCTCGAGAACGCTATCGCGTTCGACGTGCCCGTCTATTTCGACTTCGACAAGGCGGAATTGCGGGACAGCGACAAGCCCGTGCTCGATCGGTTCGCCGCGGTCGTCTCGGAGTTCTATCCTAACGCCATCGTGACGGTCGAGGGCTTCACCGACCCGGCGGGGAGCCAGGAGTACAACCTGCGGCTCGGCAAGCGGCGTGCGGAGGCGGTCAAGGCGTACCTCACGCAGTCCGGTCTTGATGCGTCGCGGATTCGCGCCGTCAGCTACGGCGAGTCGGCGGAGCGGCTGGTCGCGCCGGGCGCCGCGGGGCGGAACGAGCGGGCGCAGCTGAACCGTCGCGTCTCGCTGGTCATCGAGTACACCGGCCCCGAGGTGCAGCAGATCACCGCGGTGACGAACTGAGGCCGCGGTCCATTCTCTGGCTCGTGTGAAGACGGGCGCTGCGGTGACGATCACCGCAGCGCCCGCCCTTTTTCGGTTCGGGCCACGCACCCTCGCGACGCCGTCAGCGCGCGTCGCCCTCGCTTGCGCTGGCGCCCAACGCGCTCGGCCACGGCGGCAATCGTCACAGCCGGAACGTCTGCAGCAGTCGCTTCTCCGTCTCCCCTTCGATCTTGGCTTCCAACTCGATGTAGGGCTCGAGACCACTGCCGCCGAGCTTCTCCCGGAACAGCTGGTCGAGCTGGAACAGCCCCGCCGAGTTCGACATCTCGATCGACAGGCGCACCGCCTTCGTCTCGCCCGGCTCGATCCGGACGGCCTCGATCGCCTGCGCCGAGACGGAGTGGATGCTTGCCGAACCCGCCTCGAACGGAATGCGCGACCGGCCCTTGGCCATGTCCAGGGCATCGGCAACGCGGACGATCCCGGCCTCGAGCGTGAGCGGCTTGCCGCCCGATCGATGCGCGATGATCGCGTGCAGGATCTCAGAGCGCACGATCGCCTCGGTGGGTACGTCGTACAGACCGGCGAGGATCTCCCGGAGCTTGGATTGCGCGACGAAGAGCGAGTACGCCTCGTGGTCGGAGCGGTGGATCGACATCCCGATGTCGTGCAGCAGCGACGCGAGCGCGACGATGACCTCCGCGTCCTCGGGCTCCAGCCCGTAGTGTCGCACGACCGACGGCTCCACGCCCTGGTCCACGAGCAGGCGCACCAGTCGGACCGCGATGTTCATCACGATCTTCACGTGGACCGGCCCGTGGTCGGTCATGCCGAGCCGCTCCATCGCGTTCACGTTCGCCGCCATCCACAGGGCGTATAGGTCGTCGTCACGGTTCACCCTCTCGATGACCGCGTGCAACTTCGGGTTGTGGCGGTCCGGCACCGTCATCACGACGCGGCGGGCTAGCCGCTCGGCGATGGTTCTGCCGTACTCCGGCGGCCCCGCCGGTACCTCGATCTCCATTCCCATCTGCCTCCCATAGTGCGGAATCACGCCCCTGCACGGGGTGATCGAGAATGGATACCCCGCAACGGACGATATGGCGTGGTGTCGATGTTGCGATCCCGATCAGGGGACCGCACCGAACGGGCCACGCGGACGGGAGGCGAGGGAAGGAATGAAGCTGGACCGAGTCGTCATCGGCGAGGACTTCAGCGACCCGGCGCTTGCGGCTACCCGCTGGGCCGCACGGCACTTCGCGCCGGACGCCGAACTGATCCTGGTTCACGCCATCGAGCCGGCCCGTCCGCCGAGCTACGTGGAGGGGGAGTTCCCGCCCTCGGCGGAGCTGGTCGAGGGGGCGCGCGCCGACGCCGAACGCCGGCTGCGCGGCCTCGCCGAAGAACTCGGTCCCGAGCGCGTGCGTTGCGAGGTCCGGGATGGGCGCCCGGAGGGGGTAATCGTCGACGTCGCCGTCGAGACTCGCGCCGACCTGATCGTGGTCGGCGAGTACGGGCATCACGGCCGCCGGGCGGACGTACTGGGCACCACCGCGGACTGGCTCACCCGCGCCGCGCCCGTCCCGGTCCTCCTCTCGCGTCGGCTGGGGCCGTCGCGGCCGGGCAGGATCCTGATGGCCATCGAGGAATCGGCGCTCCTGGGCGAGGCCCTCGACTGGGGCCGATTCTGTGCGAGGCGCTTCGATGCCGAGATCTTCGCCCTCTACGTCCTGGACGTGGACCTGCTGGATCGGCTCCGTCGCGTCGCGGCGGACCATCGGCCTGCGGATGTGGAGAAGGAGGTCTCAGAGGCGGGCGCTGCTTGGCTTCGCCGGATGCTGGCTTCCGCCGGCTTCGCCGAGGGCGACGTCCATGTCGACGTCGTCGTCGGCGACCCGGTCCACGAGATCCTCGCCGCGATTCCCCGGTTCGACGCCGATTTGGTCGTGGTTGCCGGAAAAGGGGAGGCCGGGTCGGGCGAGGCGATCATCGGGAGCGTCGCGCGATCGGTCCTGCGCGCGGCGCCATGCCCCGTCCTGGTCGTGAATCGAAGCCGCGCGGCGCCGGCCTGACGGGCGGCGCGTCGGGCGGCGCCGCATTGCATGGCAACGGTCCCCGCCGTTATATTCCCCTGCTGGGAATTATTGCAAATCATTGCCAATTAGAAACATCTCGGTCCAGCAACTCAAAGGAGGCGCCCGTGGCGGGGCACAGCAAATGGGCGCAGATCAAGCGGAAGAAAGCAGCCAACGACGCCAAGCGCGGCAAGATGTTCACGCGCCTGATCCGGGAGATCACGGTCGCGGCACGTGAGGGCGGCGGCGATCCGAGCTTCAACCCGCGGCTTCGCCTGGCGATCGAGACGGCGAAGGCGGCGAACATGCCGCAGGACAACATCGACCGGGCGATCAAGCGCGGGACCGGCGAGCTCGAGGGCGTGGACTACGAGGAGGTCACGTACGAGGGGTACGGGCCTGGCGGCGTGGCGCTCTACATCGAGGCGCTGACGGACAACGCGAATCGGACGGTGGCGGAGGTCCGTCACGCGCTGAGCCGCAACGGCGGGAGCCTCGGCACGTCGGGCTCGGTCGCGTGGCAGTTCAGCCGAAAGGGGCAGATCTACGTCGACGCGAATCGCTACGACGAGGAGTCGCTCATGATGGCCGCGCTGGACGCGGGTGCGGAGGACATGCAGCGCGAGGGCGACACGTTCGTGATCTCGACGGACGTCGCGTCGTTCCACGCGGTGCAGGGCGCGCTCAAGTCGCAGGGTATCGAGTTCGAAGAGGCGGAGCTGGCGATGGTGCCGGCGGCGATGGTCTCGGTCGAGGGCGAGGAAGCGAAGCGTCTGCTCAAGCTGCTCGACGTGCTCGACGACCTCGACGACGTGCAGAAGGTGTACACGAACGCCGACATCGACGACGCCGCGATCGCAGAGGCGGCGCGGGGATGATCGTCCTCGGCATCGATCCGGGGACCGCGACGACTGGCTACGGCGTCGTCGCCCGGGGGGGCGACGGCGCCGTTTCGCTGGTCGAATGCGGTGTGATCCGCACGGACGCCGGTGCCGAGCTGCCGCAGCGGCTGCGCGAGATCTACGACGGGATCGTCGAGGTCATCGACCGGCACTCCCCGGATCTCGTCGCGGTGGAGGGGATCTTCTACGGCAAGAACGTCCGGACGACGGTCGTGCTCGGCCACGCGCGCGGCGCGATCCTGCTCGCGGCCACGCTCCGCGACCTGCCGGTGGCCGAGTATTCTCCCGCGGAGGTCAAGAACGCGATCGTCGGGACCGGCCGGGCGACGAAGGAGCAGGTCCAGTTCATGGTCCAGCGCCTGCTGCGGTTGAAGACGCCGCCGAAGCCGGCGGACGCGGCGGACGGGGTCGCGGTCGCGCTGACGCACTGCTACGCGTCGACACTGGCCGGCGTACGCGAGCCGATGCGCTTCGGCGCGACGATGTTGGGAAGGAGGCGTCCACTCGCATGATCAGCAGGATCCGGGGCGTGCTCGTCGAGCGCGGCATGGGCGTGATCGAGGTGATGACGCCGGGCGGCGTAGGCTACCAGCTCGAGATCCCGCTCGGTGTCTACGAGCGGCTCCCCAGGGAAGGCGAAGAGGTCGAGCTCCGGACGTACTATCTGGTGCGCGAGGATGGGGTCACGCTGTTCGGGTTCCTCGACGCGCGGGAGAGGGACCTCTTCGGCAGGTTGCTGACGGCTTCGGGCGTGGGGCCGCGGCTCGCGCTGAACATGCTCTCGGCGCTCTCGCCGGAGCGGTTGGTCCGGGCGATCGTCGACAAGGATGTCGCGTCGCTACGCCAGGTTCCGGGTCTGGGCGCGAAGAAGGCCGAGCGGCTCGCGCTCGAGCTGGCCGACAAGCTGGACGATCTCGCGGCCGTCGCGGCCGGACCGCGCCCGGAGGGGAGGGCGGCCGAGGAGGCGATCGGTGCGCTGGTCGCGCTCGGCTATTCGGCGGCCCAGGCGACGGCGGCGGTGCGTCGGGCACTCGACGAGCAGCCCGGTCTGACCGGCACCGACCTGATCAAGGCCGCGCTGGCGCGCGTCAGTTCGTAGCCTTCGGCCGGCGCCCTCGCGGGTGCATGTAGTCGAAGCGGATGAAGAGCCGCGGATCGAAGCCGGAGAAGCGCTCTTCGTAGTAGAGCTCCAGCGTGACGATCGGGTCGGACGCGGTCTTGCTGCGGAATCGCAGCCCGAGTCCGGCGGAAGCGCTGGGGACCCATGCCCTCCTGTCCACGGATTCCGGCAGATTCCAACCCGAGTACGCGGCGCCGCCGACGAGTGCGTACAGCTCGAGCGGCTGTCCCGGGCCGAGTTCGAGGCGGTCGCCCGTGAGCACCCGCTCGAGCGCGAGCTGCGGGCCGAGGATCAAGCCCGTGTCGTTGTAGCCGTAGAACGAGACCCCTGCCGCCAATCCCGCGCGAACCGTCCAGCCCCCATTGCCGCCGAGCGGCCACGCCTGGCCGCCGACCAGGACGAGGTCGTAGTCGTTGTGGTTGGCGTGATACAGGCCGCCGAGCGACCAGTACGAGCGGGCGAAGGCGCTCGAATCGGTCGCCGTGGTATCAGTGGCCTGTGCAAACGCGCAAGGTGCGGACAGGAGCCCGAGGACGAGGATGGCGGTCGTGACACGGCTCATGATTGCTCCGGTTGTGTGGATCGGTGCCAGGCACGGGCGGCCGATCTCGTGAAGAAGCTATGCCCGCGCCTGGTTGCGAGTCCGGGCCCGGGCGTGCACGTCATTGCCAAATCCGGACCGGGACGACGACGACCTCGCCCGCGCGCACCGCGACGCGGTCTGCCTGTATCCGGCGAAGCTGCCCGCCGTCCGGGACCTCGACCACGATGTCGTGGGTGCCGGTGGGCAGGTGCAGACGCGCGATCCCGATCTGTCCGGGAAGCAGATGCCAGGAGCGCGTGTCCGCCTGTTCGAGGATCGCCGTGCCCACGTTCGCGACGAGGCCGAGAACGCGGCCGACCCAGGCGTCGTCGCCCTTGCCGACGTTCTTCTCGATCCCTCTGGCGAGCGCCATCTTCGAGACGGCGCGGGTGATGGTCCGCGCGACGACGAGCGTACGTTCGTCGCTGAAATCGCGAATCACGGCGTTCGAAACATTCGCTCGATACGCGAGCGGCGCGGCCGTGTCGCCGGCGATGACGCGGAGCCCGGTCGCCGGCTCGCGATCCAGCCGGAACGCAGGCCATGCAATGCGGAGCAGGTACGGGTTTTCGCCGCGCGCGGGGCACCCCCGTATCTCGCCGCCCTTCCCGTTCCGGTCGTCGGTCTCGTCGTCATCGGGCCGCGCCTTCTTCGACGTGTCGTCGCAGAGCTGCTCGAAGTAGTGATCCGGCGGTAGGCTGACGTAGACCGTGGGCGGTTTGCGGCCGGAGTACGGGCGGTCGTTCTCGAGGTGCACGATCTCGGCCACGATCCGTGCGGCGACCTCGGCGGCCGCTATCGCCCTGTGTTCGCCGTCGCCTCCCGTCAGCCACGCGACCTCGACCGGGTGGAGCGGCGCCACGATCGATTGCTCGACCCGATGCGCGACGAACCCCTGTTCGACCACGACGACGACGGTTCCCAGGGAGTCCGGAGACGACGGCACCGAGTCGTTGCGATCCAGAAGGTGGAACGCGTTGCGGTAGGCGACGTCCGCGTCGTTCCACTCCCCGGCGGCCTCGAAGACGACCCCCGTGAAGTAGCGGAGCGTGGCGAGGAGCGGCGTGGTCCGGTCATCGCGCTTGCGCTCGGCCTCGCGCTCGAGGAGGAGCGCCAGACGCCGCGCCTCCACGGCGGCGGCCTCCCGATCACCCTTCCGGAGATAGTTGAGCGCGCCGTAGTAGTGGATCAGCAGGCGCTCGGTCCAGCCGGGCTCGTACGGCAGGACGTTGTCGCTGGTGATGAGAGAGAGCGCGGCCCGGGACACCCGCTTCGTGTAGCGGTCGTCGGCCAGGTCGGCGGCCCGCTGGAGCGCGGCGCTGCTCGAGTCGAAGGCGCCCGCGTAGTGGGCGAGGATCCCGGTGTAGAGCGCGCGGAGCAGCTCGTCCTCCGGCGCGTCGTTGTCGTCGTCCTCGTCGGCGAGACGGGCCAGCGCGGAGTCGGCGCGGCCGAAGGCGAGGTCCTGACGCAGCCGGTCTTCGGTTCGACGCAGCCCGTTCGGCGCGGTGTCGTAGCGGGAGAACACTCCGGCGCACCCCGTCCCCGCGAAGGCGGCGAGCCCCGCGAGGACGAGGAGGATACGGCCGGCGCGTCGGAATGCCGGGCCGGGCATGGGTCAGCGGCTGTGGCGCTCCAGCACGATAACCCGCTCGCGCGCATGGGCGATCGCGTCTGCGAGCTTTGCGTACGCATCGCCGACCGCCTCGATCCGCTCCAGCTCGAGCTTGTGTAGGAAGAGCCGGTAGCGGATGAGAGCCTCGATCGGGCGGAGCTGCTTGTCCAGCGTTGTGGCGATGCGGTAGTCGATCATCGGGTCGGCGTGCAGGATGCTGGCGCGGTCGTAGCGATCGAGGGCGCCGTCGAGGTCGCCCCGGGCGGCCAGGTCGTCGCCCTCGCGGACCAGCATGTCGGCGAGAGCGGCCGCCCGGCCTTCGTTGGTCGCGTCCTCCGGATCGGCCACCAGGCGAATCCCCTGCGCCTCCCGGTAGCTGTACGACGCGACCTGGTCGTCGTGGAGCTGGACCAGCGCGATCTCGCCTACGCCGTCGCGCGGCGCGTGCGCCAGCGACCGCGGAACCATGACCGTGGCCGCACCGGAGTGCCGAATCGACCACGCCTCGGGCGTCGTTCGCGTCGCGGCCATCACCTGCACCTCGTTCATCCCGAGCGCAAGCTCGCCGCGGGTGACCGCGCGGCAGATGTCCGGCGTGCAGCTCGCCAGCGCGTCGGCCGCGATCTGATCACGGCGGTCCATCCGGCTCGCTTGATCGACGGCCGCCTGGTTCTGAACCACCGCGACCACGGCGTCCGGACTCTGCACACGGTCGCCGTTGACGAGGATCGGCTCCTCATGGACCCGCTTCGGCGCACAGGCGGCCAGCGCCACAAGCGAAAGCCCCAAAATGCGACGGGACATGGGACCTCCAGGACTGATTGGTACGAGGGACCGAGCGCCCGGCTACCAGCCGAGCCGGCTCCGTTCGATGTACTTCTTGATCTTGTGCTGCCCGACCCAGACCTTCTCGTTGGTCTCGAGATCGACCAGCGTTGCGTCGACCTGGTAGAAGACGACCCGCTCCCGCCCCTCCTGGTCCTCGATCGCCTGCAGCTCTCCCTGGAGCATGTACTTGGCGCCGAGCTCCTGGCCGAGCCGCGCCCGCGTGTCGGCCCGCGCGTTCTCCTGCTGGTCCTCGCGTTCCGCACGCACATCCTGCCGCTCGTCCGCGCTCGCGACCACGCGCACGACGCCGGAGTTGACGAACGCGCGCTCCAGGTCGCGGATGAACGTGCCGACCGGAATGTGCTCCATGGTCCGATTGCGGAACTCACCCACGATCACCGCCGGCCGCTCGCCGCCGTGCGTCTCGGAGTAGATCCGGGCCCAAGGCGCGGTCAGGCTCTGCTCGATCAGCGCGTTGGCCACCAGGCGCGAGTCGGTGTCGTTCCACCTGCCCGAAAGATCGGTGACCGACGCAGGATCGATGCGGGAGACACGCTTCCCGCCGCACGCCACCGGGACGAGCGTGACGGCGGCAACGAGTCCGATACGGATCAACTGGTTAGGCAAGGAAGTCGATATGCGAGACATGTCGCCTCCGTTGGGTGGGGTCCGTGGCCGATCTTACCCTGGCCGTCGCGGAATTGTTCGCGCCTGCCCCCCGTGAAATTCGCAGCCGTTGCGTAGGACGCCCAACGGCGTGTGCGTGTGACGCCCGCGGGGACGTGACGCCCCGGCGGTCGCCGGGGGTGGTCGCGCCCGGCGGGCCGGCTTCCCGGTCGCGCGCCCGGCCCGAGTCTTCCGGATCCGGCACGTTGGATGCTATACGTCATGTGTTTTGGAGCCGTCAATCGATCACCGAAAAAGTGAGGCCAATGAGATCGGAACGATGCTGGTTCTGCGGTTCGCGCGACACGGACACGCCTTATTCCAAGCCGTCCCGCATTGCCGTGCTATCGTGGCTGTTCCCCCGACTCGCACGGCGATTCTGCCGCGCATGCGGGCGTCACTTCTGGACCATACAATCGAAAAATCGTAGCCGACGTCGCTACATTGTTTCCGATCGCCGGGAGGTCGGCGAAGGCGACGACGACGCGGCCTGGTACAGGGCCGTCGCTCCCACCGTCGGCGGGATCCGTACGGCGAGGCGCGACCGCGAGAGGGTATAGCGATGCCGCGGGCCGCCGGACCGCCACGTGATCGGCGGCCGCGGGCATCATGACTGACCGAATCCGTTCTTTCCTCGATCACTCACATGGGCTGAGCCCCCTACGGGGGTCGGCACCACGCAAGCGGCCAGCGCCCCGGCGCCTGGCCGCTCCAGCTTTGCGGCATTACCTTCGACCACGGCGTTCGGAACGAGGAGGCGGCGGGCTTCGGGAAAGTTTCGGGGCCGCCGGGGTACGAATGCTCGTCCAAGGGCGGGCGCCGCGGCGTGACGGTCGCGGCGCCGAGACGCCGACGGGTACGACAACCCTCATCGCGGGCAGCAGATGCGATCCGAGATCACGACCCCGGAAGTGTTGAGCGACGAGAGCGCGGTCGAGCTCTCCCTGAGGCCGCAGCGGCTGGCGGAGTTCATCGGCCAGCCCAAGGTCAAGGAGAGTCTGAAGATTGCGATCGACGCCGCGCTCGCGCGGCGCGAGCCGCTGGACCACACGCTGTTCCACGGCCCACCCGGGCTGGGGAAGACGACGCTCGCGATGCTCATGGCGCGGGAGCTGGGCGTGAACATCAAGACCACGTCCGGACCGGTGCTGGAGAAGCCGGGCGACCTGGTCGGGATCCTGACGAATCTGCGGGAAGGGGACATCCTCTTCATCGACGAGATCCATCGCCTGCGGCCGATCATCGAGGAGTTCCTCTACCCGGCAATGGAGGACTACAAGATAGACATCCGGCTGTCGGACGGCCCGAAGGCGCAGACGGTGACGGTGCCGATCGAGCGGTTCACGCTGGTCGGCGCGACGACGCGGTTCGGGCTTCTCACGCCGCCGATGCGGGCGCGGTTCGGGATCATCCAGAGGCTGAACTACTACGACACGGAGGAGTTGGCGTTCATCATCGAGCGGAGCGCCGAGATCCTGCAGGTCCGCTGCGACGCCGAGGGGGCGCGGGAGATCGCGCGCCGTTCGCGTGGCACGCCCCGTGTCGCGAACCGACTCCTGCGGCGGGTGCGGGACTACGCGCAGGTGCGTGCGGACGGCGCGATCACGAAGGAGGTCGCGAACGAGGCCCTGCAGATGCTGGACGTCGACGAGTACGGCCTCGACGAGATGGACAGCCGGGTGATCAAGGCGCTGATCGAGCACTTCGACGGCGGGCCGGTCGGGCTGAACACGCTGGCCGTGGCGGTGGGCGAGGATGCGGGGACGCTCGAGGAGGTGTACGAGCCGTTCCTGATCCAGAACGGGTTCCTGATGCGGACGCCCAGGGGGCGGGTCGCGACCAATCGGGCTTTCGAGCGCTTCGGTTACGCGCTGCCGGCCGAGCGCAGGAAGGCGCTGGAATCGCAGCAGAGTCTGTTCGAGGGCTGAAGTGCACGTCGTCTGTCTGAGCGCGGAGGACTGCCGGCTCCTGGCCGAGCGCTTCGCGGTGCATGGGAATTCACACCGCCGGATGGCGGGCGCCCTGAAAGAGGCGGGCGCGCTGGATACGCTGGAGCGAGCCGGTGCGCTCCGTCGCCTGGAAGCCAACTTCGAGATCGACCTCGGGTCGCTCTGCCACCGCTTCGCGCGGCGGGACCACCCGTCGACGCATCCCCTCGAGCGGATGGTGCTCACCTACGTGGCGACCTGGAGGCCGTGCACGGAAGGCGGGGGCGAACTCTGGGTCCACGTCGATCGAGTGCGCGAGGTACGGGAACTGATCGAGGAGGGCGAGCGCGTCGGTGAGCCTGGCGCCTGATCGTTATCCGACCTCGGCGTTCGACTACGAGCTCCCACGGGACCGGATCGCGCGGTATCCGTCGCAGCGCCGCGACGAGAGCCGGCTCATGGTGCTGCATCGCGCCGGCGGCTCGATCGAGCACCGCATCTTCCGGGACCTCGCGGAGCTGGTCCCCGCGGGCGACGTCCTGGTGCTGAACGAGACGCGCGTGTTTCCGGCGCGGCTCGTCGGGCGGAAGCCGACGGGCGCCGCGGCGGAGATCCTGCTGCTTCGCCCGCTCGGGGATGGGGACGCGCTCTGGGAGGCAATCGTCCGGCCCGGCGGAAAACTCAAGCCCGGCCGGGTGGTCGAGATCGCGGACACGCTCAGCGTCGAGATCGTGGACTCGACGCCGGACGGCGGCCGGATCGTTCGGCTCGTGACTCCGCTCCCGGTCGAAGTCGCGCTCGAACTCCACGGCCGAATTCCGCTCCCGCCGTACATGGAGCGTGAGGCGGGCCCGGAAGACGCGGAGCGTTACCAGACGGTCTTTGCCCGCGAGGCCGGTTCCGTCGCCGCGCCGACGGCGGGGCTCCACTTCACGCCCGAGCTGCTCGATGCATTGCAGGCCAAGGGCGTACGCCTTGCCCGTCTGGTCCTGCACGTCGGGATCGGCACGTTCCGCCCGGTCGAGACCGAGGATCCGAGCGAGCACCGCATGCACGCCGAGCGGTACGTGGTCCCGGAAGAGGCGGCCCGGGTGCTGAACGACACGCGTGCGGCCGGAGGCCGGATCTGGGCCGTCGGCACGACCGTCGTCCGGACGCTCGAGACCGTCGCGGACGAGGAGGGTTGGATCCGCGCCGGGGGCGGCTGGACCGACATCTTCATCCGCCCGCCTTACCGCTTCAAGGCCGTCGACCGGCTCATCACGAACTTCCATCTGCCGCGCTCCACACTGCTCATGCTCGTCGCGGCGTTCGGCGGGTACGACAACGTGATGCGTGCGTACGGGGTCGCGGTCGAAGAAGGCTATCGCTTCTACTCCTACGGCGACGCGATGGCGATCGTCTGACGCCGGTGCGGGTGGCGGCGACCCGATTTTCCCTTAAATTCTCTCGCCGTGACCCAGGACTACGGATGTTCGAGTTCGATTTGATCCGCACCGCGGGTGCGGCTCGTGCGGGGGTGTTCCGGCTGCCGCACGGCGCCGTGCACACGCCCGTGTTCATGCCGGTCGGCACACAGGCGACGGTGAAGACGCTCTCGCCGGACGAGCTGGAGGCGTTGGGCGCCCAGATCATCCTCGGCAACACCTACCATCTCTTCCTGCGGCCGGGGCACGAGGTCGTGCGGGAGATGGGCGGGCTGCATGGGTTCATGCGGTGGAACCGGCCGGTTTTGACGGATTCGGGCGGCTTCCAGGTCTTCAGCCTGGCGGAGATCAACGAGGTGCGGGAAGACGGCGTCGTCTTCCAGAGCCACATCGATGGCTCGCGTCACCTCTTCACGCCCGAGCGGGTAATGGAGATCGAGCGGGCGCTCGGCGCGGACGTGATCATGGCGTTCGACCAGGTCCCGCCGGGCGATGCGGATCGAGAGTCGGCCGTGGAGGCGCACGAGCGGACGCTGCGCTGGCTCGAGCGCTGCCGCACGCGATTCGCCGAGCTGGAGGCCGAGGGCGGCCCGCAGCAGACGCTGTTCCCGATCGTGCAGGGCGGGATGTACGCGGACCTGCGCCGGGATGCCGTCGCACGGATCCGGGAGATGGGCGACTGGCGCGGCTGGGCGATCGGCGGGCTGTCGGTCGGCGAGCCGAAGCCGGTCATGTACGAGATGCTCGAGGTCCTCGAGCCGGAGCTGCCCACCGGTGCGCCGCGGTACCTGATGGGCGTCGGGTACCCGGACGACCTGATCGAGGGGATCCGCCGCGGCGTCGACATGTTCGACTGCGTCGCACCGACGCGGAACGGCCGGAACGGGACGGCGTGGATCGAGGACGAGGGCCAGGTGAACGTCAAGGTCGAGCGGTTCCGGACGGACCCTCGACCGCTCGACCCGGCATGCGACTGCTACACGTGCCGGAACTTCAGCCGGGCGTATCTGAGGCACCTCTTCGTCGCCGGGGAGGTGCTGGGATTGCGGTTGCTCTCGCTGCACAACGTTCGCTTCCTGGTGCGATTGGCGGAGCGGGCGCGCGAGGCGATCCTGAACGGCGACTTCGAGGGGTGGAGCGAGGACTGGCTCGGGCGCTGGCGTAGCGCCCGGTCCGCGAAAACGGGAGGATGAACGTGGGTCTCTACAACGTGGCGCTGGTTGCACTCCAGCGGCAGGGCGCGAGCGGTGGGTTGATCTTCATGATCCAGCTCGTCGCGATCTTTGCGATCTTCTACTTCCTTCTGATCCGGCCGCAGCGGAAGCTGCAGCAGCGCCATCAGCAGATGATCGCCGGGCTCAAGCGCGGGGACGAGGTCATGACGGAAGGCGGGATCCTGGGCGAGGTCGTGCATCTGGCGGAGGATCGGGTCACGCTCAAGTCGGGCGAGTCGCGGATCGTGGTTGCGCGGGGCAAGATCGCGCGCGTCTTCACGGCCGAGGCGGCGGAGAAGAAGTAGCCCTTCGATGGCGATTCGGGAGATTCGGATCCTGGGCGACCCGGTGTTGCGGGCACGAGCCGAGCCGGTCGCGGTCGTCGACGACGACGTCCGTACGCTCATCGACGACATGCTGGAGACGATGTACGCGGCGGATGGCGTCGGGCTGGCCGCGCCGCAGGTCGGCGTCGGCAAGCGGGTCATCGTGGTCGACGTCCGGGATCCGGACGCGCCGCCGTTCGCGCTCGTGAATCCCGAGATCGTGCAGGCGAGCGAGGAGTTGGACCGCGGCGAGGAGGGGTGCCTGAGCATCCCTGGCCTGCGGGAAATCGTCGAGCGGCCGGCGTCGGTGGTGGTGGAGGGGCTGGACCGGGACGGGAAGCCGCGGCGGATCGAGGCCACGGGGCTCCTCGCCCGAGCGCTCCAGCACGAGGTCGACCACCTTGACGGAATCCTCTTCATCGATCGGGTCAGCCCGCTCAAGCGACAGATGCTGCTGAACCGGTGGAAGAAGTTGCAGCGATAGCGAGCCGCGGGGGGCGATCGTGAGGGTGCTGTTCTGGGGCACGCCCGACTTCGCGATCCCATCGCTCCGGGCCCTGATCGGCGAGGGGCACGAGGTCGTGGGCGTGGTCACGCAGCCGGACCGGCCGGCGGGGCGGGGTCGCACGCTCCAGCCGCCGCCGGTCAAGGAGGTGGCGCTCGAGGAGGGGATCGAGGTGCTGCAGCCGGAGCGGCCGCGGGGCCCCGAGTTCCTGGACGCGTTGCGTCGCCTCGAGCCGGAGATCTCGGTGGTGGTCGCTTACGGCCAGATCCTGCGCCGGGAGGTGCTGGAGCTGCCGCCCCGGGGCTCGATCAACGTGCACGCATCGCTGCTCCCCGAGCTGCGCGGGGCGGCGCCGATCAATTGGGCGATCATCCGCGGCCACCGCGAGACCGGGATCACGATCATGCGGATGGTCGAGCGGATGGACGCGGGCCCGATCCTGTTGCAGGTCCGCGAGCCGATCGCGCCCGACGAGCGCGCGGGCGACCTCTGGACGCGACTGAGCGAGGTCGGCGCGTCTGCGCTGATCGAGGCGCTCGCGCTCCTCGAGATCGGGGAGCTGAAGGAGGTCGAGCAGGACGAGTCGCGCGCGACGTACGCGCCCAAGATCGGTCGGGACGACGCGCGGCTGGACTGGACGCTCCCCGCGGTGGAGCTCGACCGGTGGATCCGCGGGCTCGACCCCGTCCCCGGCGCGTGGACGACGTGGCGGGGCGAGGAGGTGAAGCTGTACCGGCCGCTCCCGGTCCCGGACAAGGAGCACGGCGCGCCGCCGGGGACGATCCTCGAGGCGGACCCGAGCGACCCGACGCAGGGGCTGTTCATCGCATGCGGCTCGGGTGCGCTCTACGCGCGGGAGGCGAAACCCGCCGGGAAGCGGCGCATGACTTCCGCGGAGTGGGTGCGTGGGCGCGGCCCGAAGACGGGCGACCGTTTCGAATGACGTTGCCGCGGCTGCATCTGGTGACGTCGGACGAGGTCTTGCGCGGCGCCGGGTTCGAGGACGCGGCCGCACGGGTGATCGAGGCGTGCGGCCCGGCGGCGGCGGTCCACCTGCGGGGACACGGGCTGACCGGCGGCGCGCTGTACGCGATGGCCGAGCGACTGGCGCCGATCGCGGCCCGGACCGGCACCCCGGTCCTGATCAACGACCGCGTGGACGTGGCGCTCGCGACCGGCGTGGCCGGGGTCCAGCTCGGCCGCCGTTCGCTCCCGGTGGCGGAAGCGCGCCGGCTGCTCGGCGTGGACGCGAGGATCGGCTACTCCGCGCACGCGCTGGACGAGGCGTCGGAGGCGGAGCGGGCGGGCGCGGACTTCGTGGTGCTGGGGACGATCTTCCCGACGCCGTCGCACGCGGGCGATCCCGGCGCCGGGCCGGAACTCGTGAGGACGACGGTCCAGGCGGTCCGGGCGCCGGTCATCGCGATCGGCGGGATTACGCCGGAGCGAGTCGGGCTCATGCGAGACGCGGGCGCGTACGGCGTCGCGGTGCTCGGCGGTGTATGGCGCGCGGCCGACCCCGCAGAGGCGGCGCTGCGGTACCTGGATGCGCTGGAGGAGGGCACGAAATGACACAGGCGACGATCGAGATCACGCTGAACGGCGAGGCGCGGCGGGTCGCGGCTGGCCGCACCGTCGCGGGGCTGCTCGGCGATCTGGGGCTGCACCCCCGTCTGGTCGTGGTCGAGCACAACCGCGAGATCCTGGACCGCGCGCGCTACGACGCCACCGAAGTACGGGAAGGCGACACGCTCGAGCTGGTCCACTTCGTGGGGGGCGGCTGAGCCGGGGTGATTCCCCGAGACCTGGAGGACGCAATGACGACCACGACGATAGATGAGGCCTTGAAGGACTCGCCGCTGGTGATCGCGGGGCGGGAGTTCCGCTCCCGGCTGGTGGTGGGTACCGGCAAGTATCGCTCGAACGAGGAGATGGTCCGGGCCATCGAGGCGAGCGGCGCGGAGATGGTGACCGTCGCGGTGCGGCGGGTAGACCTCGACCGGACGAAGGAGGAGGGGATCCTCTACCACCTCGACCCGGAGAAGATCTTCATCTTGCCGAACACGGCGGGGTGCTACACGGCGGAGGAGGCCGTCCGGTACGCACGGCTCGGCCGCGCGGCCGGTCTGAACGACTGGGTCAAACTCGAGGTGATCGGCGACCAGCGGACGCTGCTCCCGGACGTCGCGGCGACGATCGAGGCCGCGCGCACGCTCGCGGCCGAGGGGTTCAAGGTCCTGGCGTACACCAACGACGACGTGGTCACCGCGCTGCGGCTGGAGGATGCGGGGTGCGCGGCGGTCATGCCGCTGGCCAGCCCGATCGGCAGCGGCCTGGGGCTGGTCAACCCGTACTACATCCGCGAGATCAAGAGCCGGCTCTCGGTGCCGGTCATCGTGGATGCCGGCGTGGGGACTGCTTCGGACGCGTGCCTGACGATGGAGCAGGGCGTCGACGGGATCCTGATGAACACGGCGATTGCCGAGGCGAAGGACCCGGTGAAGATGGCGCGCGCCATGAAGCTCGCCGTCCAGGCCGGGCGGCTGGCGTATCTCGCGGGGCGGATGCCGCGCCGGGAGGTCGCGGTGCCGTCGTCGCCGACCACGGGAATGCTGGATTGAAGGCGACGCCGGCCCGCTGGGCCGCCCTGGATGCGTTGCGCGCGGTCCGCGGCGGCGAGCTGGCGGATCGGGCGCTCGCCCGCGTGCTCGAGCGCGTGACGCCGAGGGAGCGGCCGTGGGTGCAGGAGCTGGTCTACGGCACGTTCCGGCTCCGCGGCCGGATCGACTGGATGCTGGACCGGCTGGTCCGCCGGGGAATCGCCTCGCTCGATCCCGACATTCTCGACATCTTGCGCCTCGGTGCATACCAGCTACTGGAGATGGGGAGCGTGCCGGTGTACGCGGCCGTTTCCCAGGCGGTCGAGATGGCGAAGCGGGTGGCGGGGAAGGGGGCGGGCGGGCTCGTCAACGGCGTGCTCCAGTCACTGAACCGCGAGCGGGACCGGATCGCGTTCCCGGACGTCGCCGACGACCCCGTCGGGTACCTGTCGACGTGGGGCTCGCACCCGCGGTGGCTGGTCGAGCGGTGGGTCGCCCGGTTCGGGCCGGCCGGGGCGCGCGAGCTGGTCGAGGCGAACAATTCCCGGCCGGAACTGTACATCCGGCCGATACGCATACCGGTCGACGAGGCCCGCGACCGGCTGCGTGCGGCGGGGATCGATGCGGAGCATGTTCCGCTCGCGCCGGACGCGTTGCGCATCCCGTCCCCGGCAGGCGCGCGCGACGTTCTGCCGGTCGTGCCGGCGGTGGTGCAGGACCCGGCCGCGGGGCTTGTCACGCGCTACGCCGCGGTGCCGGAGGGCGCGATCGTCGCCGATCTGTGCGCGGCGCCGGGCGGCAAGGCATTGGGATTGGCAGAGCGAGCCCGGTACGTCGTGGCCGCGGACGTCTCTTTCCAGCGGATGGCGCGGGTGAGGGAGAACGCGGACCGGATCGGCGGGCTGTCGATCGGGATGCTCGTCTCCGACGCGCGCTGGCCGGCGGTCGGCGAGGTCGACCTGGTGCTCGTCGACGTGCCGTGCACCGGGACCGGCACGCTGCGCCGTCACCCGGATGGGAAGTGGCGGGTCGGTCCGACCGATCTGCCGGCGCTGGTCGAGCTGCAGCGCGAGATCCTGGACGCTGCCGCGCGCGTCGTGCGGCCGGGCGGGATCCTCGTTTATTCGACGTGCTCATTGGAGCCGGAGGAGAACGAAGCCCAGGTGGAGGCGTTCCTCGCGCGGCACCGCGAATTCGCACCGGCCCCGCCGCCGAGCGGCACGGTCGCGGATGAACTTATCGACGCCTCGGGGAACCTCGTCGTGCTTCCGCAGGCGCTGGGCGTCGACGGCGCGTTCGCCGCGCGCCTGTGCAGGGAGAGCTGAACGATGCTGGGGGAATCGATTCGCCGTCGACGACATATGGATCACGAGACCCGGCCGCCCGCCGGGCCGCGGCCCCGCATGCGCTGGGAGCGCTGGGTCCTGTCCGGCCTGGCCGCGGTGGCGCTGAGCTTCGGCGCGGGGTACGTCGTTGCCACGCAGGTGATCTTCCCTGTGCCCGAGACGACGCAGGAGGACGCCGCATCGGTCGCGGTGCCGCGCCTGATCGGCAAGGAGCTGACGGTGGCCCAGGGCGAGGTCGAGGCGCTCGGCCTGGCCGTCGGCCGGGTCCGCTGGCTCCCCCACCCGGAGCAGCCGGCCGGCACGGTCCTGGCCCAGGACCCGCTCCCCGGCCAGCGTCTGCGGAGCGGCGCCGAGGTGCGTTTCGCCGTCAGCTCCGGTCGCGCCCAGGCCCGGGTTCCGGACGTGATCGGGCTGCCGTTCGACGCCGCCACGCAGATCGCCCAGCGGATGGGCTTCGAGGTGAACCGTCGCACGGAGCAGCGCACCGGGCCGGCCGGCTACGTCATCGACGTGCAGCCGCGCGTCGGCACGGAACGCGTCCTTCCGGCGTCCGTCACGTTGATCGTGAGCACGCCGCCGCCGGTCGTCCTCGACAGCGTGCGCGTCCCGGTCGAGGACTTCGACGCGCCTACGGCGCCTGTCGTTCCCACGACGCCCGGCCCGGGCGGCAACGGATTCACGGGCCGCTGATTCGGGAGCCCGATGGAGAGTGGACCCGTGCGCTTCCTTTGGGATCTGCTGGCCCGGAACTGGACGATCAAGCTGACGGCGCTGCTGCTCGCGGTGCTGCTGTGGACGATCGTCAAGGCGGACGAGCCGACGCGGGTGCCGATCGCGGATGTGCCGATCGAGGTGGCGCTCCGCGATCCGGGCTGGATCCTCGCCGCCGAGCCCACGCCGCCCACGGCGACGGTCGTGTTCTCCGGGCCGATCGGTGAGGTCGTGCGCCTGGCCGTCGCGCGCCCGCGCGTGGTCGTGCCGGTCGACGAGGTCACCGACTCGGTCGAGGTGCGCCAGCTCCGGACCGGGTGGGTCCAGCTCGACGGCGACCTGACGCGAACACGTATCGAAGACGTCCGCCCGGGCGCAGTGCTGCTCACCTTCGAACGGCTGACCACCCGGCTGGTCCCGGTCACGGTCCGCACGCGCGGCGGGCTGCCGCCCGGCCTCGATTTCGCCGCGCCGATCCGTGTCGAGCCGCCGGCGATCCGCGTGAGCGGGCCGCGCCAGGAGATCGAAGCCATCGACTCCGTCGTCACGACGCCGGTCGAGCTGGACGGCCTGCGCGGTTCGGTCGTGATCGGCGCGGCCATCGACACCGCCGGGCTTCGCGGCGTGATCCTCTCCCCGTCCGAGGTCGACATCATCATCCAGGTCACCGCAGCGGCGCCGCCGCCGCAGCAGCAGGATACCGCCCTGCTCGGGCGGCCGGCTGGGCGCGACCGCGACGGAACCGACTGACCATGGCGGTGCGCGAGCCGATCATCCTCGGGATCGAGACATCCTGCGACGAGACCTCGGCCGCCGTGCTGCGCGGCGAGCGGGAGATCCTCGGCCACGTCATCCTCTCCCAGGATGTCCACAAGCTCTACGGCGGGGTCGTTCCCGAACTCGCGAGCCGGGCACACCTCCGGGTCATCGACGACGTCGTCCACGGCGCGCTCGCGGAGGCGGGTATCGCCCTCGGCGAGGTCGACGTGATCGGCGCGACGGCCGGTCCAGGGCTGATCGGCGCGCTCCTCGTCGGGCTCACGTGGGCCAAGGGGGTCTCGTACGCGCTCGGCAGGCCGCTCGTCGCCGTCCATCACATGGAGGCGCACCTCTTCGCGGCGGAGCTCGAGAACCCGGCGGCACGACCGCCGTTCGTCGCGCTGCTCGTCTCCGGCGGGCACACGATGCTGCTCTGGGTCCCCGAGTGGGGGCGCTACGAACTCCTCGGCGAGACGCGCGACGACGCCGCGGGCGAGGCGTTCGACAAGGTCGCCAAGATCCTGGGGCTGGGCTACCCGGGCGGGCCGGTCATCCAGCGCGTCGCGCAGGAGGGCGATCCCGCGGCGTACGATTTCCCACGGCCGATGCTCGCCGCGAACCAGCTGGAGACGGACGACGACTACTACGACTTTTCCTTCAGCGGACTCAAGACGGCGGTCCTCACGCGGGTGCGCGCACTCGAGGCGGAGGGACGGCTGGAGGGCGAGGTCGCGAACCTGGCCGCGTCATTCCAGGCGGCCGCGATCGATGTGCTCGTCGCCAAGACGATGCGCGCCGTCGAGGCCAAGGGGTGCCGGCGAGTCCTGATCGGCGGCGGCGTCGCCGCGAGCCGCGCGCTTCGGACCGGACTGGCGGACGCGCTCGGCCCCGGCGGCGAGCTCTTCTACCCGTCCCCTCGGCTGGCCACCGACAACGGAGCGATGATCGCCCGCGCCGCGCTGTTCCACTGGCGTCGCGGCGAGGTGGCCGGACTCGACGTCACCGCACGAGCGGACCTGCCGTTCCCCGGATTGGAGCGCGTCCGGTGATCCGGATGGAACGGAAGAGACTCACGTGTTGACGATTCTTCACGTATCCGATCTGCACTTCGGGCCGCACTACCTGCCTCACGTGGGCGAGGCGACGCTGCAAGCCGCGGAGGCGCTCGAGCCGGATATCATCGTCGCGAGCGGGGATTTCACGCAGCGTGCGAAGGAGCGCCAGTTCGCGGAGGCGCGGCGGTTCCTCGATCGGCTGCCGCCCGTGCCGCTCGTCGTCGTGCCGGGCAACCACGACGTGCCGCTTTATCGGGTGGCCGAGCGGATCTTTTCGCCGCTCGACCTGTACCGAAAGTACATTTCCGAGGAGCTCGACACCGTGCTCCGCCGCGACGACGCCGTCATCGTCGGGCTGAATTCGACCAGTCCGTACCGCGCGATCACGAACGGCCGGATCGACTCCGCCCAGCTCGACTTCTGCGAGGCGGCGCTGTGCGACGCGCCGGCGGGTGCGGCGCGCATCGTCGTCGCGCATCACCACTTCGCGCCCGCGCCGGACTACGAGGGCGGACAGGTGATGCCGAAGGCGAAGCGGGCGATCGATCGGTTCACCGCGCTCGACGTCGATCTGATCCTCGGCGGGCATCTGCATCGCGCATATATCGGCAACTCGCTCGACGTATACCCGGGGCGCGACCGCGAGCGCGGGATCATCATCGTGCAGTGCGGGACGACCACCTCGCGCCGCGGGCGGGCGCGGGAGCGCGAGAAGAATTCCTTCAACCTCATCCGCATTGGCGAAGACATCATTCGCGTGACCCATTACATGTACTTCGACGATGCGGGCGGTTTCGCCCCGTTCAGCCGCCACGTCTTCCCGCGTCCGGGGCGTCGGTACTTCACCGACGCCGTCGGCGGCGAGGCCGGGCGTCGCGGCGGGCGCTACGACGACGGGGACTGAGATGGTGGGAGGCGGCGGACGCGCTCGCGTCGGGACGGGGGGCCTCGGCCGCGTGCGACGCGCCCGGCGACTCTGGGCGCGCGTGCTCGCGGCGGCGGTCGCATCCGTCGCGCTCCCGGCACGGGTATCGGCTCAGGATGCCGTGGTTCTGCCGCGTGAGGTCGTCGACCTGCGCTTCGAGGGCGCCCGGGCGTTCCCCGTCGAACAGCTCCGCACCGCGATCGAGACACGGAAAACGGGGTGCGGCGTGCCCCTCCTCTGCTACGTGGGCATCGGGCGCGACCACCAGTACCTGGAAAACCCGGCCGTCCTGAACGCCGACGTGTTTCGGCTCCGGACGTTCTACGCGCAGCGCGGCTACCGCGACGCCCAGATCGACGTCGACACGATCCCGTCGAGGTCCGGGATCGAGGTCGTGTTCCGGATCGACGAGCGCGAGCCGGTCCGCGTGACGACGCTCGAGGTCGATGGCGCCGCCGGCTTCCTCCCCGACGACATCACCGATTGGCTCCCACTCCGGCGCGGCGACCCGCTCAACCTGATCATGGTCGAGGCGGCGCGCGATTCGCTGATCAGCGCGTTGCGCAACCGTGGGTATCCCCGGGCCGAGGTCCTGGTCGACCAGATTTTCATCCCGGCACAGTCGCGCGAGGCCGAGGTACGGTACCTGGTGATCCCGGGCACCGATGCGCGCTTCGGCCGGATCGAGATCATCGGGCACAACCAGGTCTCCGAAGATCTGATCCGTCAGATGCTGACGTTCTCCGAAGGAGACGTCTACCGGCAGAGCGAGCTCCTGACGAGCCAGCGGAACGTTTACGGCCTGGGCTTCTTCCAGAACGTGTCGATCCAGCCGCTCCTGGGCGAGGCGACGGACACGATCGTTCCGATCCGGATCCAGGTCAACGAGGGGAACACCCGCCGCATCCGCGTCGGCGGAGGGTTCAACAATCTCGATTGCATCAACGCCGAAGGGCGGTGGACCAACAGCAACTTCTTCGGCGGCGCGCGGCGTCTCGAACTGCGCGGGGCGGTGACGAACGTCCTCGCGCAGCGGCTATTCGACATCGCAGGCCTGTGCGAAAGGGGGCAGGACATCGACCCCAGGTACCGGGACCTGAGCGGCTCGCTGTCGGCGGACTTCACCCAGCCATGGTTCCTCGGGCCCCGCAACACGCTGGGCGCCGGGCTGTTCATCGAACGGCAATCCCTGCCGGGCGTCTTCATCCGCAGCGCGCGGGGCGGATACCTGAACATCGTCCGGACCATCAGCGCCCGGACCTCGCTCGGGCTCGCGTTCCGCCCGGAGCTGACCGAACTCGACGCCGTGGGGAACGAGTTGGTCTTCTGCATGAGCTACATCGCCTGCGCGATCAACCAGGTCGACGTCCTCGGCGAGCCACACTGGCTGAACCCGATCGCGCTGTCGTTCACGCGCGACCGCTCGAACCTAGCGTTCTTCCCGACCCGCGGGTACATCCTCCGCCTCGAAACCGAGTACGCCGCGCCCCTCACGGGCTCCGAGTTCGCCTACTTTCTCGCCGCGGGCGACGTGGCCTCGTACCGCGATATCGGGAGCGGCGTGATCCTTGCCACGCACCTGCGCGCCGGGTGGGCCAAGGCGATCGAGGAGCCGGGCACGGCCGAAGGGCTCGGGTTGCACCCGCAGAAGCGGTTCTTCGCCGGCGGCGCGAACAGCGTCCGGGGCTTCGCTCAGTACCGCCTCGGTCCCAAAGTGCTCCACGTCGAGCCGGATGTGCTCCTGAGTGGGGACGGCGTCGGGCAGAGCGTGTGTACCGTGGACGACATCGCCGCAGGCGAATGCGACGCGAGTGCGCTCGCCCGCGACGCGTTCGACGTCCGCCCCGTGGGCGGCGACCTGCTCTTCGAGGGGAGCGTCGAACTTCGATTCCCCTTGTCGAGGAATTGGAGGGGCGCGGCGTTCGTAGACTTCGGCCAGGTCTGGCAGGTCGCCACCCAGGACGGGGTCGGCTCCGCGGCGACGCTCGGCAACATCGTCGTCTCGCCGGGGCTCGGCATCCGCTACGGCAGCCCGATCGGGCCGATCCGCGTCGACGTGGGGTTCAATGGACAGGGCGAAGAGCTGCTCCCGGTCGTCACTACGGACCAAACGGGACGGCTACGGTTCCAGAAGCCCTATGCGTGGAGCCCCGGGGGCGGTTTCTTCGACCGCTTGCAGTTCCATTTCTCGATCGGACAGGCGTTCTAGGCCGTGAACCGCACGATCCGCGTAGCCGGGTACATCTTCCTGGGGCTCGTCCTCGGCCTCGGTATCGTCGTCGGGGCGCTGTTCGTCCTGACGAAGACCGAGTTCGGGCTCGAGCGCGTGCGTCGGTTCGCGCTCGAGCAGGTCGGCCGGAGGACGCAGGGTGAGCTGCGCGTCGAGCGGATCGAGAGCGCGGGGCTCTTCGGCGGCGTCGTGCTCCACGGCGTCACGCTGAACGACTCGCTCGGTTTTCCTTTCCTGCGCGCGGACAGCATCCGGCTTCGCTACCGCTGGCGGAACCTGATCCGGGGCCGTGTCGTCTTCGACGGCCTCGTCGCGTACCGTCCCGAGGTCTACCTGCTCCGGCTCCCCGGGGACACGCTCTGGAACTTCGAGCGGATCTTCGGCTCCCCCACGCCGGAGGCGGACGGCGAGGACAATTTCATCCTGATCGATCACGCGACCATCGTCGATGGGTTGGTCGTCCTGCGGACGCCTTGGACGCCGGACGAGCCGATCACGGAGCCGGACGACACGGCCCGGCTCATCCTCGAGGACATCCCGGGATACGGCAAGGTCCGCGTGCTTCGCTTCGAGTCGGTCGACGCCGACCTGCCGCGCGTGCTCTGGGAGTCGCCCGTCGAAGAGGGGAAGCTCTTCCGCATCCGCCGCCTCTCCACGCGGGGCTACATCTGGAAGACGCCGTTCGAGCTGCAGGACCTGGCGGGCGTCGTCACGATCCGGGACTCGCTGATCTCCTTCGAGGCGAGCCGGTTCCGGCTGCCGGGTTCGCGCGGTTCGGGCGTCGGGCGAATCATTCTGGACGACGACAACCAGTACGACATCCGCATCGTCGGCGATGAGGTACAGTTCGCCGACCTGCAGTGGCTCTACCCGCGGTTCCCCGACGAAGGCTCGGGCAAGCTGGTCTTCCGGATCCAGAGCCAACCCGACGGCGGTATCCTGTGGCTCGCGCAGGACGCCCACATCCGGGCGCCGGGCACGGTGTTGCGCGGGGACTTCGGGATCGTCACCGGGGACACTCTGTACTTCACGCAGGTCAATCTGAGGGCGTCGCCGATCGACCTGCAGCTCCTTGCCGACGTCCTTCCGGTCGAGCTACCGGTCGAGGGGCTCATGGTGGGGACGGTCGTAGTCGAGGGGCCGATCTCGTCGCTCTCGACGGAGGTCGATCTCCGGCTCACCCGAGCGGGCGGGGCGGAGTCGGCGCGTCTGCGCGGCAGCGGCACGCTCGATCTGCAAGCGCCGTTCGGGGTCGAGAATCTCGATGCGACGGTCGCCGGGCTCGACCTCTCGGCGTTCCCGGCGCTTCGGGAGCGCATGCGGGGCGCCGGCGTGTTCTCCGGTAGGGTGCAGGCGACGGGTCGCCTGGACCAGGCGCTGCACCTGACGACCACGATCCGCCATCAGCTTCCGGGGCGCGCCGTGTCGGTCGTGCGGGGGCAGGGAACGGTGAGCTACCCGCTCGGCGGCGAGCCGGCGGTCGATGCGACGCTCGAGGCCGATTCCGTCGCGCTGGCCTTGCTCGGCGTGCTGGTCCCGGCGCTCGACGTGCTCCGTGGCGATGTAACGGGCCCGATACGGGTGCGGGGCCCGGTCTCCGACCTGGAACTCGAGGCGGAGCTCGCGTCGGCGGCCGGACCGGTCCGCTTCGACGCCCGATTCGACCTGTCCGGCGCCCGGCCCCGTTTCGCTGCCGAAGGGCGACTCGTCGAGTTCCGGCTCGACAGCATTCTGCCCGGGATCGACGAGACGGTGCTCACAGCGCGCGTGCTTGCCGACGCCACAGGCGACGACGACGCGACGCACGTTCGGATCGAGCTGGAATACGGCTGGACCGGGCCGATCGAGTTTCGCCGCGGCAGCGCCCGGTTCAGCATGGACGACGGGCTGCTCCGCGTCGACACGCTCACGCTCGACAGCCAGGTCGGGCGACTCGACGCGCGCGGCGAGATCGGGCTCGACGCGGCCCGGCAGGGGGAGCTCGAGGTCGCGCTCCACGTCGATTCGCTCGCCGCTCTGCGCTGGCCGCTCTTCGGCGACGCGGCGTTCGGCATGGACGACACGGTGTCGGCGCGCATCGGCGGGAGCGCCTTTGTCCGGAGCACGCTGCGCGGCTCTGTCGTCGACCTCGAGGCCGACGGGGAGGTGCGCTTGGACGGCGTCGCCTATCGCGCCTTCGACGTCGGGCGCGCCGACCTCCGGTTCGCCGTCCACGGGATCGGCACCGACTCGCTGCGCATCGACGCTCGCGGCGATGCCAGCGGCGCAGCCGTGTACGGCCGCCCCATCGACTCCGCGCACGGAACCCTATCGTACGCGGTCGGGGTCGGGTCGCTCGAGTTCGAGGCGCGTGGCGCCGAGCCGGTGTTCGCTCACTACCGCCTGGACGGCGGGTTCCAGCGTGCCGGACGCGGGGTGGAGGTGCGGCTCCATGAGCTGCGCGCCCGAGACTGGATCGGTGACTGGCGACTGGCGAGTCCCGCCCGGCTGCTCGTCGGCGGCGACGGTATCGAGGTGGACGACCTGCGGATCGAGCGCGATGACGCCGCCGGGTACGTCTATGCGGCCGGCTCGATCCCGTGGCGATCGGATGACGAGGCATCGCGGCTCGCGCCGCTGGCTGCGAATTTCCGCCTCGACGCCGAGAACGTGCCGGTCTCGCCGCTCCGCGTGAATGGCGGCGGGACGCAGCCCTCCGCATTCCTGACCGGTACCGTCTCGATCTCCGGGTCGGCCGAGAACCCGGTCATGGACGCGACGCTCGCACTCGATTCCGTCGTCTACCAGTCGGTTCGGATCGACAGGATCGGCGCGACACTGGCCTACGCGGACCGCCGCCTCGAGGGGAGGCTCGATGCGAGCCTCGATGGCCGCATCGTGCTGACCGGCAACGGCCAGGTCCCGCTCGACCTCGCGCTCGCGCCGGTCGCGGAGCGTCGGCTCGATCGGTCGATGTTGGTCCGGCTTCGCGCCGACGGCGTCCCCGCGGCATTCGTCACGGGACTCGTCGACGGGTTCCGCGACGTGCGCGGCAACCTGACCGGTTCGATGACGATCGGCGGGACGCCGCTGACCCCCGAGCTGGGCGGCGTCGTCGAGCTGCGCGGCGGCGAAGCGGTCTGGACCGTCTCCGGCGTTCGCTATCGCGACGTGCATGGCAGCTTCCGGGTCCTGGACAAGCAGGACGTCGCCATCGAGCTTTCCGCCCGGGCCGGCGGCGGCACCGCGAAAGCGATCGGGACGATGACGTTCATCCCGCTCTCGGACCCGACGTTCAACCTCACGATCACCGCGAACGCGTTTCAACTCGCGCAGCGGCGCGACGTGGCCGCGACGGGCTCCGGCAGGATCCGTCTGACGGGGCGCTATTCCGAGCCGTTCCTCACGGGGAACATCCAGGTCGACAGGGGCGAGCTCTTCCTCGACGAGGTCTGGCACCAGTACAACATCGTGGCGCTGGACGACCAGACGCTCCTCAGCGTGGTCGACACCTCGATCGTCGCGATCCGACGGACGAGCAACCCCTTCATCCGCAACCTCACGATCCAGGATTTCACGATCGACGTCGACCGCGACAGCTGGCTGCGGGGCCGCACGCTCGATGTCGAGGTCGCCGGCCGCCTCCACGTCGACTTCGACCGCCGCGCCGAGGAGCTGCGCATGACCGGCGCGCTGAACGCGATCCGCGGCTCCTACGGCCTCTACATCACCGAGGAGCTCCCCGTCCTCAACTTCGCCGTGCGCGAGGGCGTCGTCGAATTCGACGGGACGCCGGGGATCAACCCGCGCCTCGACATCGTCGGCGCCCGCAGGGTGCGCACCGAAGGCGGCACGCTAAACGTCGAGGCGGTCGTGACCGGCACGCTCCGTAACCCGCGCGTCTCGCTCCGGAGCGACGCGCAGCCGCCGATCGCCGAGTCCGACCTGCTGAGCCTCGTCCTGTTCGGACGGCCCACCTCGGACATCGCTCGACTCGGCGCGCTCACCGGCTTCGGGGTCGGTGTCGCGACCGGCGCCGTTTCGACGGGGCTCCAATCCCTGATCTCCGACTTCGGGTTCGTCGACTACTTCGCCATTACGGAGTGGGAGGGCTCGACCATCGACGGGGGCGGGCTCGACGGCATCTTCTCGCGTTCGCAGGTCGAGATCGGGCGATACCTGGGTCAGAACTGGTACGTCGCGTTCAGCAGCCCGCTCACCACGGGCCAGCGCCCGACCGAGCTCTTCGGCGCGCGCGTCGAATGGCGCTTCGCGCCGACGTGGACCGGCGAGTTCTTCTGGGAGAACCGCTTCCTACGCGGGCTCTCGTTCCACCCCACGCAGCAGGAACGCGTCATGGGGTTCTTCTTCTTCCGCGAGTGGGGGTTCTGAGGACTACGTCCGGATCGCTCTGGACCGGAATTCCTGGCCGCGGGTATCTTTGACGGCATGATGCCAGAGGTTCTCGCGGGGACGAACCCGTACGCCGGCAGGACCCTCATCATCCTGAACCCGAAAGCCGGGCAGGACGACCCTGCGCGTTTGCGACGGATGATCGGCGGTGCGTTCGCCGCTCGCTGCGCGCCGTTCGACCTCGTCGAGACGCGCGGCGCCGGGCACGCCATCGAACTCGCCCGGACCGGCGCCCGCCTGGGGTATCGCGCCGTTTGCGTCGTCGGCGGCGATGGCACGCTCGCCGAAGCGGCCACGGGCGTGGCCGGCACCGACGTGCCGCTCGGCTTGATCCCGCGCGGCACCGCGAACCAGGTGGCGCAGAATCTCAACATCCCGACCGAGTTCGAGGCGGCGGTCGAGACCGTCGTCAACGGCACGCCGATGCCGCTCGACCTGGGGCGGATCGGCGGCCGCGCGTTCGCCCTGGTCGCGGGCGCAGGGTACGACGCGGCCGTGATGGCCGCCGCGACGCGGCCGATGAAGGAGCGCTGGGGGTTCGGCGCTTACATCTTTGCCGCCGTCAAGGAGGCGCTCACCGCGGCGCCCGCGGACTTCCGCATCGTCGCCGACGGCGAGGAGATCCGCGTGCGCGCGGTCACCGTCATGCTCGCCAACATGGGCGAGCTGTACGCGCACTTCCTCCCGTTCAGCTTCCCGCTCGGCCCGCGCCCGACGCATTCGTGGCAGGACGGGCTCTTCGACGTCGTGATCGTGGCGCCGCGCAACCCGACCGAGTTCCCCGCCATCCTGTGGCGCGCGGCCACGCGGCGCTTCTCGGGCGATGATCGGCTCATCCACTTCCAGGCCCGGGAAGTCGAGATCGACGCCGACCCGCCGGTCGCCGTGCAGATCGATGGCGACGCGGCCGGGCAGACCCCCGTCGTCGCCACGGCGGTGCGCGGCGGGGCCAGGATACTCACGCCTACGTAAATGAACGTGGACGCGGTGGTACGGATCCTTCTCGTCGACGACGATCCCCTGGCCGCTCACCGCGTGCATGCCTGCCTCGGCGGGGCCGAGGAACTTCGTTTCGTCCTCGTCCACGTCGGCCTCACCGTGGAGGCCGTCGCCGAGCTTTCGCGCTCCTCCTTCGACCTGGTCCTGCTCGACCCGTCGCTCCCCGACGCTGCCGGCACCGCCGCGTTCATACGGGTGCACGCCGCGGCCCCGCACGTCCCGGTCCTGGTCCTCGCCGACCGCGAGGACGAGTTCGCGGCGCTCAAGGCGGTCCACGCCGGTGCCGTCGACTACATCTTCAAGGACCAGCTCACGCCGACGCTGCTGAGTCGGGCCGCGCGCTACGCGATCGAGCGCAGCCGCTCCGAGGAGGCGCTCCGCAGGGCCGCCCAGGAGAACGCACGGCTCGCCACCGCAATCGGCAACCTGGCGACGGGGGTGGTGATCACCGACCCGAACGCGCCGGACAACCCCGTCGTTTTCGCGAATCCGGCCTTCCTGCGCATGACCGGGTACGATGCGTCCGAGGTGATCGGGCGCAACCTCCGGTTCCTCCAGGGACCCGACACGGATCCGCTCGCCGTCGACGAAGTACGGCAGGCGATCGCGGCCGGCCGGGCGTGCGAGGTCGTGCTCCTCAACTACCGGAAGGACGGCACGGCCTTCTGGAACCAGCTCACGATCAACCCCGTCCGCGACGACGCCGGCACGCTCACGCACTTCATCGGGCTCCAGACCGACGTCACGGACCGCATCGCCGCGGAAGAGGCGCTGGCCCGGCGGAACCGGGAGCTCGCCGCGTTGCACCGGATCTCCGCGATCTCCCTGGCGCAATCGCCGCCCGACCTGTCCTATCGTGCGATCGTGGCCGAGATCGCCGCGGCGGCCGGCTTTCCGGTCGTGGCCATCGCGCTGTACGACGAAGCGACCCGCTGTCTCGTCTATCGGGCGACGTACGGATTCGAGCTTTCGGGTCCGCTCGCCGTACCGCTCGACCAGGCGGCTTCGGGCCCGGCCGTCCGCAGCCGCAGACACCGCGTCATCCACCCGGATGGCGATTCGGTGATCGCCGACCCCGCCCTCGCGCCGCTCGGTCTCAGGACCCTGGCCTTCTTCCCCATGGTCGTCGACGGGCGCGTCATCGGCACGATCACGCTCGGGCACACGGAGCACCTCCGGACATCCGACCGGTTGCCGCGCTTCGCGGGGAGCATCGCCGGCCTCGTCGCTTCGTTCGCCGAGCGGACCCGCGTGCAGGAAGCGCTGGCCGCGGAAGGAGAGCGACTCCTCGTGACGCTCCGCTCCATCGCGGACGGCGTCGTCGCGACCGACACCGAGGGCCGGATCACGCTCATGAACCCGGTCGCCGAGCAGCTCTGCGGGCGCGATCTGGTAGACGCCGTCGGGCGCCCGCTCGATGAAGTGTTCCGGCTGCTCGACGAGGACGAGCGCGAGGCGCTGGATCCGCTCGCCAAGCTCCGCGGGGACGGCCGGGCCCCGGAGGCGGTGAGCGAACGCGGCATCCTCGTCGCCGCCGACGGGTCGGAGCGCGTCGTCGCCCACTCCGCCGCGCCGCTCCGTGACCGCGACGGCGCCACCATCGGCGTGGTGTTCGTATTCCGAGACATCACGAGGGAGCAGGAGTTGGAACGCGAGATCCTCCAGGCGAGCAAGCTCGAGTCGCTCGGCCTCCTGGCCGGCGGGATCGCACACGAGTTCAACAACGTCCTCACGACGATCCTCGGCCAGCTCTCACTCCTGCGCTCGGATCCAGAGGCGCTCCGCAACGACGACCTCCTCGCCGACGCGGAAAGCGCGGTGCGTCGCGCCCAGGCGCTCACCCAGCAGCTCCTGACCTTCTCCGGCGGCGGTGCGCCGATCCGGAAGCGGACGGTCATCGGAGACGTACTGCGCGAGGTCATCCGCTTCGCATTGCACGGCACCGGCTACGCTTGCGAGCTCACGATCGCCGACGATCTGCCGCACGTCGACGGCGACCGGGGCCAGCTCATGCAGGCCATCGGCAACGTCGTCATCAACGCGAAGCAGGCTATGCCCGCCGGCGGCACGATCTACGTGGCCTGCGACGTCGTCACGCACGACGCCGGGTCGGCCGACGCGCACGCCCTCCCTCCGGGCGAGTACGTCCGCGTCACCGTCCGCGACGAAGGGGAAGGGATCGCGCCCGAGCACATATCGAGGATCTTCGATCCGTTCTTCACGACGCGGCCCGAGGCCGCCGGGCTCGGCCTCTCCGCCGCGTACTCGATCGTGCGGCGGCACGATGGCCTCATCACGGCGCGGTCCAACCCCGGCGAGGGGGCGACGTTCGAGATCCTGCTCCCCGCGGCGAAGGACGGCCCGGACACCACCCCCGCAGAGCCGGTCGGCAAGCTGTCGGGCCGCATCCTCGTCATGGACGACGACGCGAGCGTCCTCGCGGTCGTGCGTCGCATGCTCGAGCGCATCGGGTATGAGGTCCGCACGGCGCCGGACGGCGAAACCGCTATCGAGCTCTACCGCGAGGCGATGGAGGCGCGCCAACCCTTCGACGCGATCATCATGGACCTGACCGTCCCCCGCGGGATGGGCGGCCGCGAGGCCATCCAACGCATCCTCGAGATCGACCCCGACGCGCGGGCGATCGTCTCGAGCGGCTACTCCACGGACCCCGTCATGGCCGAGTACCGCGCCCACGGGTTCCGTGGTGTGATCGCCAAGCCATACGACCTCGCCGAGCTCCGTCGCGTCGTCGCCGAAGTCACGGCCCGCTGATTCCGCCGCTCCCGACGGCTCCTCCCTCAAGTCGCCCCGCCATTCTGCCGAAGATAAGAGCAGAAGCCCGTTGTCGTTGCTTTCGGAGGTCGTGACGTTGTGACGGGGGAGGACCGCCGGCTGACGCTGGACGATGTCGTCGCGTGGCTGCTTCAGCTCGAGGCCACGGACGTCGACGAATTGAGCCGCGTCCACGGCGAGTTGGAGCGGATCGCGGCGGAGAACGCGTCGTGGCCGCTGATCCAGGGGTTGATCGGGGAGGCGGCGGCCGTGCTGGCGGAAGTGGTGCGCGGAGCCGCGCAGGACCCCGTCCGTGCGCTGGGGGAAGTCGGCGAGATCCTCGAAGCGGTCCTCAAGGCGCGCACTGCGGCGCCGCCCCAGCCACCTCCGAGTGGGCCAACACGTGCCGCTGCCGCGCCCGGCTCGGCGGCGCCGGAAGCCGCGGCGCCGGCGCAGCGGGCCGCCCCGCCGCGCTCCGGCCCCGAGCCGGACGTTGCATCGCGGGTCGAAGTGGGCGCCGACGTCGATGCCGAGCTGCTCGGCATGTTCCTCGACGAGAGCCGGGAATACCTGGCCGACGCGGAGGCGGCGCTCCTCGCCCTCGAAGCCGATCCCGACGACCGGGAGGCGTGCAACACCGTCTTCCGGGCGTTCCACACCATCAAGGGAACTTCGGCGTTCCTCGGTCTGGAGGCGGTGTCGCACCTCGCGCACCGCGCGGAATCCATCCTGGCGCGGGTCCGGGACGGCGCGGTCCGCTTCCAGGGGCCTTACGCCGAATTGGCGTTCCGGTCGGTGGACATGCTCAAGGCGGTGGTCGCCGCGGTGGAGGAGGTGCGCGGTGGCGGCGCACGGCCGGTCCCAGCCGGGTACGCCGAGCTGATTCGCGGGCTCGCGGATCCCGAGGCCGCGGATCTGTCGCACGGCGATCCCGCCTCGAGGCCGCAGTCCGCGCCGACGGCGCCGTCCGAGGGCGCGGTGGGCGCGGCGCCGTTCCCGGCTCCCGCCGATCGGGGTGCGAGCGATGGCGGACGTGGCAGCGCCCCCGTCGCCGATTCGTGGGTGCGTGTGCGCACGGACCGGCTCGACGGGCTCGTCGACATGATCGGCGAGCTGGTGATCGCACACTCGATCATCAACGAGCATGTGGCCCGCATGGGCGGCGGGGATCCGGTGCTGGCCCGCAACCTCACGCACGCCGGCAAGATCGTGCGGGAGCTCCAGGACCTCAGCGTCTCGATCCGGATGGTTCCGCTCCGGTCGACGTTCCAACGCATGGCCCGGGTGGTTCGGGACGTCGCGCACAAGAGCGGGAAGCAAGTCGCATTCGTCGCCGAGGCGGGCGACACGGAGCTCGACCGCAATGTGGTCGAGCTGCTCAACGACCCGCTGGTCCACATGATCCGCAACGCGGTCGACCACGGGATCGAGCCGCCCGAGGAGCGGGTCGCGAAGGGCAAGTCCCCGGTCGGGGTCGTTCGGCTGTCCGCCTACCACCAGGGCGGGTCCGTGGTGATCGAGCTTGGCGACGACGGCCGCGGGCTCGACCGCGAGAAGATCCTCGCCAAGGCGGTCTCGAGGGGGCTCGTCGAGTCCGGCCACGGCCTTTCGGACCACGAGCTGTTCAATCTCATCTTCGAGCCAGGGTTCTCCACCGTAGCCAAAGTGACGGAAGTCTCCGGCCGCGGTGTAGGGATGGACGTCGTCCGTCGCCACCTCGAGATGGTCCGCGGCCGGATCGACATCGCATCCGAGCCCGGGAAAGGCACGACATTCGCGCTCCGACTGCCGCTCACCCTCGCGATAACGGATGGAATGGTGGTCCGGGTCGGCAGCGAGCGCTACATCCTCCCCACGGTCAGCATCCAGATGAGCTTCCGGCCGACGGCCGATGCGCTCTCCACGGTGGTCGGGCGCGGCGAGATGGTGATGTTCCGCGACGAGCTGCTCCCGATCGTCCGGCTACATCGGCTCTTCCAGATCCCCGACGCCGTGACCGACCCGACGGCCGCGCTGCTGGTCGTGATCGGGGCGGGCGAGCGGCGGTGCGCGCTCCTGGTCGACGAGCTCATCGCCCAGCAGCAGGTCGTCGCCAAGGCGCTGGGCGCGGGGCTCGGCGCGGTGCCGGGGCTGTCCGGGTGCGCGATCCTCGGCGACGGCCGCGTGGGGTTGATCCTCGACCCGGCGCAGATCATCGCGCTCGGGCGTCGTGGCGGCGGGGATCCGATCCTCGCCGCACCGCCGGCGGTCGCATGAGCGCCATGGCGGGGAAGAGCGGGTGCAGGCGCGACCGTAGGGACGATGATGCCGCCACGGCAGCGAGAACGTGATGGAATCGAAACCATGAGCAGCACATACACGACGGAAGACCAGCGGCTCGACGACGCCCCGGGCCTCGCCGCAGGCAGGGCCGGCAAGTACCTGACCTTCGATCTCGCCGGCGAGGAGTACGGCATCGAGATCCTCAAGGTCCACGAGATCATCGGCATGCTGCCGATCACCCGTGTGCCCCGGACGCCCCCGTTCATCCTCGGGGTGATCAATCTCCGGGGGCGCGTCATCCCCACGATCGACCTGCGCCTCAAGTTCGGGTTGGAGTCGAACGAATTCACGCGGGAGACGTGCATCGTGGTGGTCCAGGCGGCCGGCACGCAGATCGGCGTCGTCGTCGACCGGGTCAGCGATGTCCTCGACATCGCCGAAGACGAGGTCGAGGACGTGCCGGCCTTCGGAGCGGACGTGGACACGAGCTGCCTGATCGGCGTCGCCAAGACGGGCGGGCGCGTGAGGCTGCTGCTCGACATCGAGCGCGTGCTGACCACTCAGGACGTCCTGGCGCTGCACGCCGGGAGATTGGTCGGGACCGGTGCTGAAGGAGCAATTCCGCCATGTTGAATAGATTGGGAGTCCGTACAAAGATTTTCCTGCTGACCATCGTGCCGGTGTCCACACTGGCGGTGCTCGCCCTCATGGCGGTGCTCCAGGGTAGGACGGCGGTCTCGGATGCCGGGCGACTGGAAGCGCTTGCCGCGGCCGCCGTCCATGCGGGCGAGTTGGCCCATGAGCTCCAGCGGGAACGCGACCTGTCCGTCGCCTACGTCGCCAGCGGCGGCGCCCTCTACGCCCCGGAGCTGGAATCGCAGCGACAGGCGACCGATCGGAAGCGGGCGGCGTTCGAGGGTGTGGTCTCCGCGACCAGCGTCGATGGCCGGGCGGCGGACCTGCTCTCGCATGCGAGCCGCGACCTGGCGCGACTCGGTGAGCTGCGCCAGGCGGTGCGCACGAGGCAGGTCGACGAGCGGAGCCTGATCGACGGCTATTCGGAGGTCACCGCCACGCTGGCCGCGGCGATCGGCCAACTCGCCGGGCTCAGCGCCAACGGCGCCCTCGCCGCGCGCATCTCCGCCTACCGCGACATTCTCGAGGCGAAAGAACTCGCGGGCCGCGAGCGGGCGCTCCTGAACTCCGCGTTCGACGTCGGCAGCTTCGCGGGTCCGGCCGATTACGTCGCCTTCGCTACGGCCGTGGCCGGGCAGAAAATCCTGCTCGAGAAGTTCAGGGATCAGGCGTCCGAGACCGCAGGGCAGCGGTTCGACGCCGCGATGGCGGATCCTGCCTTCGGCGAGGTCGAGCGGATGCGCCGGGGCGCCCTGGCGGGACTCGACGCCCAGGTCCTCGATGTAGACGCACGGGCATGGTGGGCCGCGGCGACCCGGCGGATCGACCTGCTGAAGGCGGTCGAGGACGACGTCGCTGCGGAGATCCACGACACGGCCGCGTCGCTCACGACCGAGGCGAATGCGACGTTCATCGGCCAGAGCGCGCTCGCCGTCGTGACCCTGCTCGGCACGCTCATCCTCGGCTACCTCATCTCGCGCAACATCCTCGAGCCGCTGAACGCAACGGTCGAGATCGCCGAGCGCATGGCGCAGGGCGATGTCGACGTCGAACTGGGCGCCATCGCCTCGCGCGACGAACTCGGCCGGCTCGTGCGGGCGATCCGCGAGGTCATCGCCCACATGAAGGAGTTGGCCGCTGCCGCCGACCGCATCGCCGAAGGCGACGTCGACGTCGTGGTCCGCCCGCGCAGCGATGCGGACGTCCTCGGCAAGTCGTTCATCCAGATGCGCGATGCGCTGTCGCGCCTGGTCGCGGACATGGGCGAACTCGTCTCCGCCGCGCGGGCCGGCCGCCTGTCCGAGCGCGCCGACCCGAGCCACTTCCACGGCGCGTACCGCGAGCTCGTCGACGGGATCAACGACACGCTGGACGCGATGGTCCGCCCGATCGACGAGGCGTCCGGCGTCCTGGCGCGTATCGCGCAGCGCGACCTCACCGCCCGCATGGAGGGCGAGTACCAGGGCGACTTCGCGCGGATCAAGGAATCGCTCAACACGGCGATCGCGAACCTCAACGATGCGCTGTCCGAGGTCAGCGCGGGCGCCGAGCAGGTCGCGACGGCGAGCCACGAGATCAACCGCGGCAGCCGCTCGCTCGCGGCGGCCGCCGCCGAGCAGGCGAGCAGCCTCGAGCAGGTGGGGAGCGCGCTCCAGGAGCTGAGCACCATGTCGCGCCAGAACGCGGCGCACGCGAAGGAGGCGCAGGAGCTGGCGGAGCAGGCGCGCGCCGTCGCCGGGCGCGGCGTCGAGAGCATGCGGCGACTGTCGCTGGCGATGGAGAAGATCAAGGCCAGCGCGGACGCGACCGCGAAGATCGTGCGGACGATCGATGAGATCGCGTTCCAGACGAACCTGCTCGCCCTGAACGCGGCCGTCGAGGCCGCGCGGGCGGGCGAGGCGGGTAGGGGCTTCGCCGTCGTCGCGGAGGAGGTGCGCAACCTCGCGATGCGCAGCGCCGAGGCGGCGAAGAACACGGCCGCGCTGATCGAGGACGGCATCGCCAACGCCGAGGCGGGCGTCGGGTTGAACGGCGAGGTGCTGCGCAACCTCGAGGAAATCGATCAGCAGGTTAACCGCGTCCGCGAGGTGATGTCCGAGATCGCCGCCGCGAGCGAGCAGCAGGACGTCGGAGTCGGCCAGATCAACGCCGCCGTCGAACAGATGAACAGCGTGACCGAGCAAACGGCGGCGAGCAGCGAGCAGAGCGCGAGCGCGGCCGAGGAGCTGAGCAGTCAGGCGGCTCGCATGCAGGAGATGATCGGGCAGTTCCGTCTGTCGAACGGGAACGGGGGGCGAGAGGCGAAGGCGCTTGCGTCCATGGCGGTCGCGGGCTCGGTCGCCGAACTCGCCGGCGGCCAGTCCCCCGACGCGGACCCGGAGCCGGCCCGCCGGAACGGCGGCAGGAGCCTCGGCGCACGTCTGATCCCGTTCGACGAAGACGATGAAGTCCTCGAATCGTTCTGAGTCGATCGCGCCGCGGAGGCTGCCCGAGCTCACTTTCGATCAGTTCGACGAGATCCGGCGGATCGTTCACGAGGTCGCCGGGATCACGATCGCCGACGGGAAGGAGAAATTGGTGCAGACGCGCCTGGCCAGGCGCGTCCGCACCCTCGGCTTGAGCGGCTTCGACGCCTACCTCGAGCGGTTGAGGCGGGATCCGACGGGCAGCGAGCTCTCCGAGCTCGTCGATGCGCTGACGACGAACAAGACGGCGTTCTTCCGCGAGGCGAAGCACTTCGAATTCCTGAGGGAATCGGTGCTCCCGGAGCTGGTGTCGCGCGGCCGCCCGATCCGTATCTGGAGCGCGGGCTGCTCATCCGGCGAAGAGGCGTACACGATCGCCATGGTCGTCCGCGAGGCCGTGCCGTCCTGCGATTCTCTGGGCGTCCGGATCCTCGCCACGGACATCTCCGCTCGGATGCTTCGAATCGCCCGCGAGGGGCTCTATTCCAGGAGCGCCGTGGCGGACGTGCCCGAGCCGTACCGGTCGCGCTACTTCCGGCCCGTGCCCCGGCGCGAGCCGGCGGTGTACAGCGTATCCGCCGACGTACGGCGCATGGTCCGCTTCGCGCGACTCAACCTGATCGATCGCTGGCCGATGCACGGACCGTTCGACGTGATCTTCTGCCGCAACGTGATGATCTACTTCGACCATCCGACGCAGGAGCGGCTCGTCCAGCGCTTCCACGCGCTCCTCGCTCCCGGAGGATACCTCTGTGTGGGTCACTCCGAGAGCCTGAGCACGCTCTCGCACGCGTTCCACTACGTGCGGCCGGCGATTTACCGGAAATGAGGTGGACGATGGCCGAGCGACCGCCGCGCCCGATTCGCGTCCTCATCGTCGACGACTCGGCACTCGTGCGCCGGGTCCTGACCGAGGAACTGTCCAAGCATCCCGACATCGAGGTCGTGGGGACCGCGCCCGACCCTTACGTCGCGCGGGAAAGAATCGCCCAGCTCCGGCCCGACGTGCTGACGCTCGACGTCGACCTGCCGCGGATGGACGGCTTGTCGTTCCTCGAACGCCTGATGCGCCATTTCCCGATGCCGGTCGTCGTGGTCAGCTCGCTCACCCCGCGGGACAGCGACGCCGCGATGCGGGCGCTTTCGCTCGGCGCGGTCGACGTGATCTGCAAGCCGTCGACGATCGGCGCGAACCGGTCTCTCGGAGAGGAACTCGCCCACGCGATTCGCGGCGCGGCCGCCGCCAACGTAGGCCACTTCCGCTCGGACCAGAAATCCGAATCCCCGTATGCTCCGCCCTCCCTTCTGCAGCTTCCGAACACCAAGAAGGTGATCGCCATCGGCGCGTCGACCGGCGGGCCTCGCGCCATTGAGGCCATCCTCCGCGCTCTTCCCGCCGACTCACCGGGCACGGTCATCGTCCAGCACATGCCCGAGTTCTTCACCGCGAGCTTCGCCCAACGACTCGACCAGATCTGCCCGATGAACGTTCGCGAAGCCCGTGACGGGGACCCGGTCGTGCCCGGCGTCGCCCTGGTCGCCCCGGGGAACCGCCATATGGTCCTCCAGTCCGCGGAGACCGGCTATGTCGTCCGGGTCAAGGATGGCCCGGCGGTGCACCACCAGCGGCCTTCCGTCGATGTCCTCTTCTCGAGCGTCGCACGCGTCGCCGGGGAGAACGCCATCGGCGTCCTGCTCACCGGCATGGGCGCCGACGGGGCTCGGGGGCTCCTCGCCATGCGCGAGAGCGGCGCCGCCACGATCGCACAGGACGAGTCGACTTCCGTCGTGTTCGGCATGCCCAGGGAAGCCATTCGGCTCGGCGCCGCCGAGCAGGTCCTCCCCCTGCCGCTCATCGCCTCGGCCATCCGCCGCCGCCTCACCGAGTCCGCCCGCGCCGTGCGGTGAGCCTGCCCGGCGTCCCAAAATTTCCCGCCCCGATCGCTTGCCAGAAGCCACTATCTATGCGATATTTGAAGTCTTACGGCCTTCGTCCCGCGATCGGCGGCCGAACGGGGCGCGGGCGCGCCGAACTGGAGATTCAGCAAGGAGTCGAGCACATGTCGATGCCCGCCACGCAGATCCGTCGAGGGAACGTGATCGTGTTCAACGGTGAGCCCTGCCGGGTGGTCGAGTTCCACCACCACACGCCGGGCAACCTGCGGGCTTTCGTGCAGGCCAAGATGCGGAACCTCAAGACGGGCACGATGTTCGAGCACCGGTTCCGCGCGGCCGACACGGTCGAGCGGGCGTTCCTGGAGACCCACGAGCTCCAGTACCTCTACAACGACGGCCTGCATTACCACTTCATGAACACGGAGTCGTTCGAGCAGGTCGCGCTCGATGAAGAGGCGCTCGGCGACGCGGCGCAGTGGCTGACCGAGGGGATGGTCATCCAGGCCGAGTTCTACGAAGGCCGGCCGATCGGCGTCGAGCTGCCGAACTCCCTCGAGCTCGAGGTGGTCGAGACCGAGCCGGCCGCCAAGGGCGACACGAAGACGGCGGTCATGAAGCCCGCCAAGCTCGCCAACGGGGTGACCGTGATGGTGCCGCCCTTCATCAACCAGGGCGACGTCGTTCGGGTCAACCCGCGGGAAGGGGAGTACATCGAACGGGCCAAGTGAGGCAGCCGAGGGGCCGCGGAAGCGTTCCTGCGAATGCGAGGGGCCGGGTGCGTGATGCGCGCCCGGCCCCTTCGTTTTGCCATTGCATGGCCCACGTAGCGGGATTAGCTTCGAGTGCCTCTCCGGAGTGCCGGCGGTGCCCGGCACGGGCGCCGTGCGGTCCAACGGATCCTTCCCGATGGAGGTGTTCCATGAGATCGATCCTGCTGACGATGTTGGCGACAGTCGCAACGGCGACCACGCTCGCGGCGCAGACGCCCGAGAAGGCGGCCGCCGCGGTCGAGGTGAACCGCGCGGTCGTGGCGACCGGCGTCGAGAATCGGGAGCCGGTCGGCGAGTCGACGACGTTCCCGGCCGATGTAGGCACGGTGTACTTCTACACGGTCATCGAGGGCGATTTCGACGAGGCGCAGATTCACCACGTGTGGCTGCGCGAGGGTGAAGAGGTCGCGCGCGTGCCGCTGACCGCGCGCGGGCCCCGCTGGCGCACGTGGAGCTCCAAGCAGATCCCGCCGGATTGGGCCGGCAATTGGACCGTCCGTGTCGTCCTGGGCGACGACCAGGTCCTGAGCACCGTGGACTTCACGGTCGGCGGCTGATCCAACCCGCCGCGCCGTGCCGAAGGCACGGCGCGGCCGCCCCCGCCGGCCGAAGGCCGGCCGCTCCCCGCACGCCGCAGACGCGCGCCGCGCGGGCACCCGACCCCGCCCGCGGGGTACAAAAAGCCCGCTCGTTTTCGCTTGACTCCCGCCGGAAATCGCGGCACTTTACACACTTATGCGCGGAGAGAAACTGGTTGTCCGCGGCGCCCGCGAGCACAACCTGAAGAACATCGATGTCGAGATTCCCCGCGACTGCCTGGTCGTCGTGACCGGCCTGTCGGGCTCGGGGAAGTCGTCCCTGGCGTTCGACACCATCTACGCCGAGGGGCAACGCCGCTACGTCGAATCGCTTTCGGCGTACGCGCGCCAGTTCCTCGGCATCATGGAGAAGCCGGATGTCGACTCGATCGAGGGGCTCTCGCCGGCGATCTCGATCGAGCAGAAGTCGACGGGGCGCAACCCTCGCTCGACGGTCGGCACCGTCACCGAGATCTACGACTATCTGCGCCTGCTGTGGGCGCGCTGCGGCACGCCGCACTGCCCGTCGTGCGGCCGGCCGGTGATGCGCCAGTCGGCCACGCAGATCGTCGACCGCGTACTCACGTGGCCCGAGAGCAGCCGCATCGAAGTGCTCGCGCCGCTCGTCCGCGGCCGCAAGGGCGAGTTCCGCGAGCTCTTCGAGGAGATGCGGCGCAAGGGGTTCGTGCGGGTACGCGTCGACGGGGACGTGTACGAGCTCGAGGACCCGCCGAAGCTCAACCGCTACGAGAACCACGACGTCGCGGTCGTGGTCGACCGCCTCGTGGTCCGCGAGGAGGACCGTGGGCGGCTGGCGGACTCGATCGAGACCGCGCTGCGTACGGCGAACGGCGTCGTGGAGATCGTGCTGCACGGCGACGATGAGCCGACGAGCCACCTCTTCAGCGAGCGGTACGCGTGCGTCCACTGCGGCACGAGCATGTCGGAGCTCGAGCCGCGGCAGTTCTCCTTCAACTCGCCCTACGGCGCGTGCGAGGCGTGCGGCGGGCTCGGCACGCGCTACGAGGTCAGCCCGGAGCTCGTCGTCGGCGACCCGATCATCTCGATCCTCGAGGGGGTGATCCTCCCCTGGGGCGAGCCGACCGGCCATCTGCGACACTCGATCCTCCCTGGGCTGGCCGACCATTACGGGTTCGATCTGAACACCCCGTGGGGCCAGCTCCCCGAGGAGGTCCGGCACGTCGTCCTCTATGGGACGGACGGTAAGAAGATCCGATTCCCGTACCGCGCCGGGAGCACGCGCGGCCACTACACCGAGGCGTGGGAGGGCGTGCTCGCCAACGTCACGCGGCGTTATCACGAGACGACCTCGGAGACCGTTCGCGAGCAGCTCGGGGAGTTCATGGTGCCGCGCCCGTGCCAGGCATGCGGCGGGACCCGGCTCCGCCCGGAGAGCCTGGCGGTCACGATCGCCGGGCGCTCGATCGGCGACGTCGTCGAGATGAGCGTGGCCGACGCGCTCGCCTTCTTCGAGGGGCTGCGCCTGACCGGCTCGGCGTCGGCCACACTCGGCGCCGGAAACGACGTGCTCCCGGCCGAGATCGCCGGCCCGATCCTGAAGGAGGTGCGCGAGCGGCTCCAGTTCCTGGTCAACGTCGGCCTCAAGTACCTCACGCTCGGCCGTAGCGCGGAGACGCTCTCGGGCGGCGAGGCGCAGCGGATCCGGCTGGCGACTCAGATCGGGAGCCGCCTCGTCGGCGTTCTCTACATCCTGGACGAGCCGTCGATCGGGCTGCACCAGCGGGACAACGAGCGGCTACTCGCCACGCTCAAGCAGCTCCGCGACCTGGGGAACACGGTCATCGTCGTCGAGCATGACCAGGACACCATCCTCGCCGCCGACCACATCATCGATCTCGGCCCCGGCGCCGGGCGGCACGGCGGCGAGATCGTGGCGCAGGGCGCGCTCGAGGAGGTCTTGCAGAGCGAGAGGTCGCTCACCGCGGCGTACCTGCGCGGCGACCGGCGCATCGAGATCCCGGCGCAGCGCCGGCCGGGCAACGGGAAGCAGCTGGTGGTGCGCGGCGCGCGCGAGCACAACCTGCGGAGCATCGACGTCGAGATCCCGCTCGGCACCTTCACCTGCGTGACCGGCGTCAGCGGCTCGGGGAAGAGCACCCTCGTCAACGACATCCTCTACCGCGCCCTCGCCCGGCACTTCTACCGGACGCGCGTCCTGCCGGGCGCGCACGACGGGATCGACGGTATCGAGCACCTGGACAAGGTCATCGACATCGACCAGTCACCGATCGGGCGTACCCCACGCTCGAACCCGGCCACCTACACGGGGCTGTTCACCCCGATCCGCCAGCTCTTCGCCGAGCTGCCGGAGTCGAAGCTCCGCGGTTACGCGCCGGGGCGGTTCAGCTTCAACGTGAAGGGCGGCCGTTGCGAGGCGTGCCAGGGCGACGGGCTCGTCAAGATCGAGATGCACTTCCTCCCAGACGTCTACGTCCCGTGCGACGTCTGCCGGGGGCGCCGCTACAACCGCGAGACGCTCGAGATCTTCTACAAGGGGCGCAACATCGCGGACGTGCTCGAGATGACCGTCGACGACGCGCTCGACTTCTTCGAGCAGGTGCCGAGCATCCGCACGAAGCTCCAGACCCTCTCCGACGTCGGGCTGGGCTACATCCACCTCGGCCAGTCTGCCACGACGCTCTCCGGCGGCGAGGCGCAGCGCGTCAAGCTGGCCACGGAACTCTCCAAGCGCGACACGGGGAGCACGCTCTACATCCTCGACGAGCCCACGACCGGACTGCACTTCGAGGACGTGCGCATGCTCCTCGGCGTGCTCCACCGCCTCGTCGACAAGGGGAACACCGTCGTCGTCATCGAGCACAACCTCGACGTGATCAAGACGGCGGACTGGATCATCGACCTCGGCCCCGAGGGCGGCGCCGGCGGCGGGCGGATCGTCGTGGCCGGGACGCCGGAGACCGTCGCGGCGAACCCGGTGTCGCACACCGGGCGGTTCCTGAGCGAGGTCCTCGGGCTCACTCCGGTCGGGTGAGCCGACGCGGGGGCCGCCCCGTTTCCGTCCTCGAATCGAGAACGTTGTCTCCGGGACGGGCCCATCACATCTCGTGACTGCCATTCCTTGCAGCAGGGGCACGTCGCGGTCGCGACGTGCCCCTGCCGTGACCTCCCCGAGTTTCCCCCGTGCCCGGAGGCGGTCATGTCACGTGTCACCGTCGTTCTGGCGCTCGTTCTCTTTTCGACCCCGCTTCGAGATCTCTCCGGGCAGCAGGCTCGGGTCGGGTTGCTGGCAAGCGGAGCGTTCCCGACCGGCTACATGGCGGACGACGGCAACGAAGATTTCCGCTTCTCGACCTTCACATCCCGGACGATAGGAGTGTCGTTCTAGGAGGTCGGCGCCGCAGCCACGTTCGCCCTGCGCAGCGCGTCGATCGTGGCCGCGTCCAGTTCGAGCACGATCGTCACGTAGTTCTCGATGCGTTCGAGGATCGCCTCGCGCGGGCCGCTCCGCCACTCGTCGCTCCCGTAGAACTCCTCCTCGCGCCGATTCATGTCCTCGACGTCCTCGTACGCCCGGATCAGGTAGTACGACGTCTCGTCGTGGGGCGAGGGGCCATAGGCGACGACGTCGATCCCCCATTTCCGGAGCAGCGGCAGCGCTTCCTCCTCGAACAGCCGGTGGAACTCGGAGCGGGTTCCCGCCTTCAGGTTGTACGAACGGATCTCGACGATCCCGGGCATTGGTTCCTCCATCACGTTGCCTGCGTAAACCGTCGCCGCGGCCGTGATGGTCGCGGCGAGAATGCCAAAGAGCGCTATGCGACGACGCAAGCGTCGCGGATTGGGCGTCTCGACCATGGTACCTCCTTCAAGCGCGGTTCGCTGAAAGTCCGTCCAGCCAGAGGCGAGTCGCGGCGTAGGCCCTCCAGGGGCGCCATGCCCGGGCGCGATCACGCAGCGCGGCGGCGTCGGCCGCGCCGACCGCGCGGCGAAGTACGGGGTCGCGCGCAGGGAACGCGTCGGGCCACGAGAGCGCGCGCATGACGATCAGCGTCGCCAGCCTGGCGCCGACGCCCGGCAGCTCGGCGAGGGCGCGTCGCGTCGCGGAGACGTTGCCGCCTGGGGCGAGCTCGAGCGCGCCGTCCGCCACCGCGCGCGCGAGGGCCTCGGTGGCTTCGGCTCGGCGCGGCGGCACGCCGAGCGCGATGAGCCGGCCCGCGCCGGCCTCCGCGATTCGGTCCGCATCGGGAAAAACGCGAGTCAGCCCGGGGATTCCGGTTTCGACCTGCTCTCCGAGCGCCTCCGCCACGGCGGCAGCGGGATCGACGCCTCGAGGCCGCGGCAGCCCACCACGGAGCACGACGCGAATTGCCGCCTCGAAAGCGTCGATCGAGCCGACCAGCCGCACGCCGGGCCTTGCCTCGACCAGCGCCTCGAGCCCGGCCCGCGCCAGGCACCCGTCGATCACGGCCGGCTCCGCGTCCAGGTCGAAGAACTGCCTCGACCTCGCGATCAGCGGCATGAGGACCGGGACGAGCGATGCGGAAACGGCGACGTTCAGGTGGGAGACCTGCCGTCCGTTCCTGCGCCCAGATGCGAATGCGCCGTCCTCGACGCGGATGACTCCGCTGTGTCCGTCGATCCGGACGGTACGGCAGTAGCTCCGGCCCTCCACGACCTCGGCCCTGTCCACCGCCTCCCGGGCGAGCGTCGCGAGTACGGCGTCCCACGCGAACGGCGCCCGGTACGACAGCGTCAGACGCAGCGTCTCGTCCGCTCGCGCCGACCGGCTCCGTCCTTGCCGGCGCAGCTCCGTCGGCCGCATCCGATACCGCTCGCGGAACGTGTGGTTGAAGCGACTCACGCTCTGGAACCCGCTCGCGTATGCGACATGTGTCACCGGCAGCGTCGTGTCCGTGAGGAGTCGCTTGGCCAGGAGGAGCCGGTGGGTCTGGGCAAGCTCGATCGGGGTGACGCCGAACGCCTTCTGGAGCGCACGGCGGAGGTGCCGCTCGCTCACGCAGAGCTCGCGGGCCAGCTCCTCGACGCTCCGCCCGTTGAGCGCGCCCGCGGCGATCCGCCGCGCGGCCGCCTCTGCCAGTCGTGACACCGCGTGCACCAGCGACCGCCCCGGCGCCAGCTCCGGGCGACAGCGACGGCAAGGGCGGAACCCCGCCCGTTCCGCCGCTGCGGCCGTGTCGAAGAATCGCCGATGTTCGGGGTGCGAGACCCGCGCGGGGCAGATCGGTCGACAATAGATCCTCGTGGACGTGATCCCCACGAAGAAGATCCCGTCGAACCGGGGATCGCGCGCTTGCAATGCGCGCACGTAGATCTCGTCGGCCGATGCAGCCGCGTCCGTCTTCGGTCGCGCCATGGCGTGAATCTAACACCCGGCTCGCCGGGGGACTTGCCGGATTCGGACGTCGAATTCCCTGGCCGCTCCTCTCGGCCTCGAGAGCGAATCGGGATCGAGAGGCCGATCGTGCATCGGGAGCACGACCGGCGGTACTGGCGAAACAACCGGCGGTGTCTTACCGTATGACAGTGCGCCACCTTTCTTCAGGGAGTGAGTCATGGCGACGCGCGACGACCTCGAGAGTTTCCTGATCCGGCTGGGCGTCGATTACGAGGAAGTAGAGGACGGCCTCTGGGTCCTGAGATCAGCGGATGGTCCCGCCGTCGTGGTGCAATCTTCGCCCCCCGTGGTGGTCCTGCGTTTGAAGGTCCTCTCGATCCCCGAGGGGGCCGAACCCGATCGGCAGCTCGCTCTGTACCGCAGGTTGCTGGAATTGAACGCGACGGACATGGTGCACGGGAGCTACGGCATCGAGGAGCGGGACGTCGTTCTGACGGACGCGCTCGATCTGGCAACGATCGACTTCGAAGAACTGCGCAGCTCCTACGAGAGCCTGCTCTTTGCGGCGTCCAGCCACCTGCCGGGCCTGGCGGAGCTCATCCTGGTCGCACACGAGGGCTAGAGCAATGGGAATCTTTCAGAAACTCTCCATGTTGATCCGCTCGAACATCAACGACGCGATCGCGCGAGCGGAGAATCCGGAGAAGATGCTCACCCAGATCATCGACGACATGCGCGGCCAGCTGGCCAAGGCCAAGCAGGAAGTGGCGGTCGCGATCGCGGATGAGCGGAAGCTTCGCGCTCAGGTCGACGAGGAATACAAGCAGGCGTCCGAGTGGGAGAATCGGGCGATGCTCGCGGTCCGCGAGGGTCGCGACGACCTGGCCAAGCAGGCGCTGCTGCGCCAGCAGGAGCACGCCGAGAGGGCGGCCGCGCTCGAGGCCACGTGGCGCCGTCAGGCGGAAGAGACCGAGCGCCTCAAGGAATCGCTGCGGCAGCTCAACGACAAGATCGAGGAGGCGAAGCGCAAGCGGAACCTGCTGATCGCGAAGCAGAAGCGCGCGGCGGCGCAGAAGCGCATCCACGAGACGATGGCCGGGCTGAACGATCGCTCGGCGTTCGAGGCCTTCGAGCGCGTCGCCGAGAAGATCGAGGAGTCGGAGCGCCGGGCGCTCGCCGCGGCCGAGGTCACCGAGACGCTGAGCGGGGACACGCTCGAGAAGCAGTTCGCGATGCTCGAGAAGAGCGACAACGTCGACCAGCGGCTCCTCGAGCTCAAGGAGCGAATGGGGTTGCTGCCGAGCGGAACCGCGAAGGCACGAGCTCTGCCGGACGGCGTATCGGGGTCGCACCAGCTCCGGCCGGCGCACATGGACGAGGTGGACGGGGTCATTCGCCAGGCCGAGTTGGAGGAAGAGGCGTAGCTCCGGATGAACCGTCGATCCTACGGCGTCGTAGCAACGATCTCCGCACTGCTGCTACTGCTATTCCTGTACAGCATTGCGGAGATCTTGCTGCTTTTGTTCATCTCCATCCTCTTCTCGCTCTACCTCGGTGCGATCACGGATACGCTCCAGGTGCGCCTCGGCGTGCCGCGCGGGCTCGGACTGCTGCTCGGTGTACTGGTTACCGCCCTCGCATTGACGGGCGTGGGGTTCCTCGTCGTCCCGCCCGTTTCGAACCAGGCGCAGGAGCTGATCTACGCACTGCCCCGCCAGCTCGAGCTGTGGGAGGACCGACTCCTCGACCTGGCGGCGCGCTCTCCGGTCGCCGCTCAGCTCCTGGGCCCGCTCCGCGAAGGCGAGAGCTACGTCGGCTCGATCATCCAGCAGATCGGCGGCTACTTCCGCGGGATCGTGCCGTACGTGTTCAGCGGGATGCAGTTCCTCATCCACACGATCAGCGTGCTCGTGATGGGGATCTACCTTGCCTATCGTCCCTCCCTCTACCGAGAGGGGTTCATCGCGCTGGTGCCGCCGGTCCACCGCGAGCTGGTCCGCGACCTCCTCGCCGACCTCGCGTACACGCTCCGCGCATGGATCGTCGGGCAGCTGCTGGCGATGTTCTCGCTCGCGGTGCTCACCTGGATCGGTCTGGAGCTGCTCGGCGTCCCCTACGCGCTCGCGTTCGGCGTGTTCACGGGTCTCGTCGCCATCGTGCCGTTCTTCGGCACATTGGTTTCGACGATCCTGCCCGCGATCTTCGTGCTGGGCACCGGGAGCGTGCTCACGGTGATCCTCGTGCTCCTGCTCGGCGTCGTGGTGCACCTGGTCGAGGCGAACCTGATCGCGCCGATGATCATGGAGCGCCAGGTCCACCTGCCGCCGGTCCTCACGCTCCTCAGTGTGCTGATCATGGCCCACCTCCTCGAGGTGATCGGCCTGCTGGTCGCGGTCCCGGTCCTGGCCAGCGTGATGGTGATCGTGCGACGGATCTACGTCCACAGGATCCTGGAGGGGAAGGGATTCCGCCGCGCGGTGCGAGACCAACCCGTCGAACTGCGGCTCCCCGAGGAAGGCGTGATCGTGCACCCGGCCGTCAAAGAAGGGACGTTCCCGACGGTGCTGGAGCGGTAGCGCCCTCGAACGCCGGGCACGCACTTCCGGCGCAACCACCGTTATCTCCCGTGCTTCTGCGGTGCCCCGGAACGTCGGGCACCCCTTCGCCCGCGATCTCGTCCGCCTCCACTTCCTACAACCGCCACCGAGCGCCGGGACGGCCCGCTTGTTGCGCCGACCATTTGCGGCACAGCGAGCGGAGGAGGACTTCATGGCGCGCTACGACGACGAGTACACCACACGCGCGAGGCGTCCCGGCCGCGGGCGGTGGAGCGCCGCACGACGGCCACGGGGCAGGCGTCGGCCGGCGCGGGCCGGGCGAAGGTGGAGTCCGCCGGGACCGGCCTACGGCGAGGAGTACATCATCCGGTCCCGCATGGGGATGCACGACTTCGGCGAGCACTACGGCCGCTACAGCGGCGGCTCGCCGTACAGCTACGAGTACTCGGAACGCACGATCCAGCACCGACACCCGAGCCCCGAGCACGACATCGGGTTCACCCGTCCGCTCCACGAGGAGGGCGGACGTCGCTTCCCCTTCCAGGGTCGTACCCTCGGCCGACGCCGCTCGGAGCGGCGTCGGGGCTGACGCACGGACCGTGTTGCTCGAACGCGTTACCGGATCTCGGGGCGCCGCGGCTCATGACCGGGACGGCGACGCTCCGCACCGGGGCGGCCCCGCTCGTTACCGGTAGAGAAGGTGCGGCTCGCGCAGCCGGGCGAACGCCGCCGTCTGCGCTTCCCAATCCGCCGTGATTTCATCCAGCGACGCGCCGGCCTCGATCCGCCCGCGCAGCCGTTCCGTCCCGGCCAGACGGTCGAAGTGCGCGCCCCGCCATTCGAGGCGGTCGGGGTGCAGGCGTCGGATCTCGATCAACGCGGCCACGGCGGCACGGGTCGGATCGTAACGGTCGCGGTCGGTGGCGACGAATCGCACGCCCCGGACGGCTACTCCGCCATACTTTCCGTCGCCCGGGCGCTCGGGCGTGAACGTGACGGCCTCAAAGCGGACGCCCGGTAGGCCGTACGCATCCAGCCGCCGGACCAGCGCCTCGTGGTCCAGCCACGGCGCACCGATCTGCTGGAAGGCGAGCGGCGTGCCGCGTCCGACGGAGAGGTTCGTCCCCTCGAACAGGCACGTGCCGGGGTAATGCGTCGCGCTCTCGAGCGAGGGCATGTTGGGCGAGGGCGCGGTCCAGGGAAGGCCGGTTAGGTCGAACCACATTTCGCGGCGCCATCCCTCCATCGGGACGACGGTCAAATCCGCGCCGACTCCGAATTCCGCGTTGACCAGCCGGGCCATCTCGCCGACCGTGAGCCCGTGCCGCATCGGAACGGGGTATAGCCCGACGAACGACGCGTGCTCGGGTTCCAGCACGTTCCCCTGGACCAGCTCCCCGCCGATCGGGTTGGGGCGGTCCAGGACGACGAATGGGATCCCGTGATGCGCGGCGGCGCGCATCGCGAGCGCCATCGTCCAGACGTACGTGTAGTAGCGCGAGCCGATGTCCTGGATGTCGTAGACGAGGACGTCGACGCCTTCGAGCATCGCCGCCGTCGGCGCGCGGGTCTCACCGTAGAGCGAGTGGACGGGCAGCCCCGTACGCTCGTCCCGGCCGCTCTCCACCCGTTCGCCCGCCTCGGCGGTGCCACGGATGCCATGCTCCGGGCTGAATAGGGCGACGAGCTCGATGGCGGGATGCTCGTGCAGCAGGTCGATCGTGCTCGCCCCGTCGGCGTTCCGGCCGGTGTGGTTCGTGATGAGCCCGACGCGTCGGCCGCGCAGGATCGCGGCATCGTCGGCGAGGAGGACGTCGATGCCGAGGCGGACCGGACCGGGCGAGTCGACGGCCGTGGTCGCACCGGGGCGGGCCTCGGTGGATGCGACGGGGACGTCCTGTGATGCGGCACGGGCGTCCTCGTGCGGGGCGGCGCCGCAGGCGGCCGCGAGCGCGGACCCGGCGGCCAGCAGTAGTTGTCCAAAACCGCGTCGCATCGTAATTTGCCTCGTAATCTCCAGGATCTGGTGCTCCGAATGGCCCGTCGCCGACTCTACACTCTCGTCCTCGGACTTGCTCCCGCCCTGGGGTGGGGCGGCTTGTCGTGCGCGCGGCCGGTCGACGGGCCCGGCGCCGCGCCCGGTTCCGGCTCTACGCCCGCGCCCGCCGTTGCCGTCGTCGCCTCGCCGTCCGTCTCGGCCGAGGCGTGGGTCGATGCGACGTTGGAGCGTCTGCCGCTGCGGCGCAAGGTCGCGCAGCTCGTCGTCCCATGGATGGACGGGTCGTACCTTGCGGTTGGATCGCCGGCGTACGAGCGGCTGCGCGAGTGGGTGGAGGGGCAGGGCGTCGGCGGCGTCATCGTCTCGATCGGCCCGCCGCTCGAGGTCGCGGCCAAGCTGAACACGCTCCAGGAGATGGCGGACGTGCCGCTCCTGGTCGCGGCGGACCTGGAGCGCGGGCCCGGCCAGCGTCTCGCCGGCGGGACCGCGCTGCCGTGGGGGATCGAACTCGGCGGCGGCACGGACTTCCCGCCGATCATGGCGCTCGGCGCGGCGGGCGACGAATCGCTGGCGTACGAGGTCGGGAGGATCACGGCCATCGAGGCGCGCGCCGTCGGGATCCATATGGCGTTCGCGCCCGTCGTGGACGTGAACAGCAACCCCGACAACCCGATCATCAACGTCCGGAGCTACGGCGAGGATCCCCGGTTGGTCGCCCGGCTGGCGGCGGCGCACATCCGCGGGCTCCAGGAGCACGGCGTGCTCGCCACGGCCAAGCACTTCCCCGGCCACGGGGACGCGGCCACGGACTCGCACATTGGTTTGCCGATCCTGAAGGTCGACCGCGCCCGGGCGGACTCGGTCGAGCTGGTCCCGTTCCGGGCGGCTGTCGAGGCGGGCGTCGCCGCCGTGATGGTCGCCCACGTGGCTTTCCCGGCGCTCGCCGGGGATTCATTGCCGGCGACGCTTTCCGCGCGGCTCACGACCGGCCTCCTCAGGGAGCGGCTCGGCTTCGACGGCCTCGTCGTGGTCGATGCGCTCGACATGGGTGCGATCACGACGCGGTTCGGCGCCGCAGAGGCTGCGGTGCGCGCGCTCGAAGCCGGCGCCGACGTGCTCCTCATGCCCGTGGACGTGGCGGCGACGGTCGACGCCGTCGTCGCCGCGGTCCAGAGCGGGCGCCTCTCAGAGGAGCGGATCGACCGTTCGGTTCGCAAGCTGCTCACGCTCAAGGCGCGGCTGGGGCTGCACGAGCGCCGCCGCGTCGACCCGGAGCGCGTCCCGTACGCGGTCGGCCAAGCCGAGCACATGGACGTAGCCCGGCGAGTCGCGCAGCGGTCGTTCACGCTGGTGCGGGATCGGGACCGCCTCATCCCGTTCCGCGCCCACGGCTCGAGGCGCGTGCTCAGTATCGCTTACACGGATGATCCGGACCCCTTCGCGGGGCGCGTCTTCCAACGAGGGATCCGGGCGCGGTTCCCCGGGGCGCGGACATCCCTGATCGATGCGTCCGTCCACGGCTCGGAGTTGGATTCGCTCCTGGCCGCGGCCGACAGCGCGGACCTGGTCCTGTTCTCGCCGTTCGTGCGGGTGGTGAGCGGGAAGGGCAGGATCGCGATCCCCGATGCGGTCGCCGAGTTCGTCGAGGCGCTCGCCGCACGCCGGCCGACGGTGGTCACGTCGTTCGGCAATCCATACCTCCTCGCGCAATTCCCGTCCGTCGGCACCTACGCGGTCGCGTGGGGGCAGGGCGCGGCGGAGCAGGAGGCGGCGGCACGCGCGCTCACCGGCGAGGCGCCGATCACCGGGCGCCTGCCGATCACGATCCCGCCGGATCACCCGATCGGGAGCGGAATCCGCATGGAATTCACCCTCGGGATCGCACGGCCCGAGGAAGTCGGGATGGACTCCGCCCTCCTCGCCCGTGTCGACGAGTTGCTCGAGGCCGCGGTGCGCCGCGGCGACATTCCCGGCGCGGCGATCGCCGTCGGGCGACGCGGCAAGCTCGTGCGCCTGCGGGGTTACGGCCGTCTCGACCCGCGCCCCGGCTTCGGTCCGGCCACGGAGCGGACGATCTACGACATCGCGTCGCTGACAAAGGTCGTCGGCACCACGACCGCCGTCATGATCCTCGAGGAGGAGGGGCGGCTCGACATCGACGCGCCGGTCTCGCGCTACCTCCCCGAATGGGGCGGCTCGCCGGCGAAGGAACGCGTGACGGTTCGCCACCTCCTGACGCATACGGCGGGGCTGCCCGCGTTCGAGCCGCTCTGGCGCGGGCTGCGGGGAAAGGACGCGATCCTTCGCCGGATCTTCGAGACCCGGCTGGAATACGCGCCGGGAGAGCGAACGGTCTACAGCGATTTCGGAGCGATCCTCCTCGGTGAGATCGTCGAGCGCCTCAGCGGCTCGCCGCTCGACCGATTCCTGGACGAACGCGTTTTCGGGCCGCTCGGGATGGTGGACACCAGGTTCAACCCGCTCGGCGGCGATCCGGGGGAGCGGAAGGCGACGCCGGGGGCGGCGTCTCCCCATGCCCCGATCCTCGACCGCATTGCGCCCACCGAGCTGGACACGGTGTTCCGCGGCTACCATGTCCACGGCGTGGTACACGACGAGAACGCGTACGCGATGGGCGGCGTCGCCGGGCACGCGGGGCTCTTCTCGACTGCATACGACCTTGCCGTATTCGCGCAGATGCTGCTCAACGGCGGGCGCTACGGCGATGCGCAGATCCTCGGGCCGGAGACGGTCCGCCGCTACACGCGCCGTCAGTCGCCCACCTCGAGTCGCGCGCTCGGGTGGGACACGCCGGCCGGTCGCTCGAGCGCGGGCGACTATTTCTCGGCCGAGGCGTTCGGCCACACGGGCTTCACCGGGACCAGCCTCTGGATCGACCCGACGCAGGACCTCTTCGTCGTCCTCCTGACCAACCGGGTCAACCCGACCCGCTCCAACAACAAGCACGTTTCGCTGCGCCGAGAGGTGCACGACGCGGTCGCACGCGCGATCGTGGACACGCCGCCCGCGAGGAGAGTCGACGTCGCCACATGAGGGAAGACGTCGCCGCCTGAGGGACGTCGCGTCCGCTCGATCCTAGCACGGTGTTCGCAGGGATCGGGGGAGGGTCGGCGCCTTTCCGCCTGCGCGGAGGCCCGGGCAGGCTGGTCGAGGCTCCCGCGCGGCGACAACCCTCGAGTGAGCGAGCGTGCCAATGGAATCGGTCGAGCGCGTCCGGGTGGTGATCGAAGACGAGCCCGAAGAAGTTGCGCGGACGGTTGCGCAGCGGATCGCCACGGTGATCCGGGAGAAACGGGAAGCGGGCGGGCGCGCCGTGCTCGGGCTCGCGACCGGATCGACCCCTATCGGGATCTACCGGGAGCTGATCCGAATGCACCGGGAGGAAGGGCTCTCCTTCGCCGACGTCGTCACATTCAACCTGGACGAGTACTATCCCATGGACCCGGGGAGCATTCACAGCTACCACCGGTTCATGTGGGAGAACCTCTTCGACCACATCGACATCGACCCGGCGAACGTGCACATCCCGCGCGGCGACATTCCCCGGGACGAAGTCGCGCGCCACTGCCGGGAGTACGAGGCGGCGATCCGGGAGGCCGGCGGGATCGACTTCCAGCTCCTCGGCCTCGGGCAGACCGGGCACATCGGCTTCAACGAGCCGGGCTCGAGCGTGGATTCCCGGACCCGGCTGGTCGCGTTGGACAGCATCACTCGCCGGACGGCGGCTGCGGACTTCTTCGGCGAGGAAAACGTCCCGCTCGAGGCGATCACGATGGGCGTGGCGACGATCCTCGAGGCGCGCGAGATCGCACTCGTCGCCACGGGCGAGCACAAGGCGGTCATCGTCCGGCGCTCGGTCGAGGGGCCGGTCGACCCGGCCGTCGCGGCGACGTACCTCCAGCGGCACCCGGCGGCCACATTCTATCTCGACGCCGCCGCGGCCGCGGAGCTCACCCGGGTCAAGACGCCGTGGGTCCTGGGCGAGGTCGAGTGGACGCGAGACCTCGAGGTTCGGGCCCTGATCTGGCTGAGCCAGGTCACCGGCAAATCACTCCTCAAGCTAGACGACCTGGATTACCGGGAGCATCATCTCAGTTCGCTCCTCGCGCGTTACGGCTCCGCGGCGCCGCTCAACGGCGAGGTGTTCAACACGCTGATCTCCAAGGTGCGCGGGAAGAGCAAGCTGCCGAAGGGAAAGCGGATCATCCTCTTCTCGCCGCACCCGGACGACGACGTGATCTCCGCGGGCGGGATCCTGAACAAGCTGCACCAGAACGGGAACGACATCATCGTCGCGTACCAGACCTCGGGGAGCATCGCGGTCTTCGACCACGACGTGAGGCGCCACCTGGACTTCCTGCGCCGGGTCGCGGACGAGTTCGATCTGGACCACGACCGGGTGGACGGCTTGATCGGCGAGATCGAGGATTTCTTCGCGCGCAAGGAGCCGGGCGAGGTGGACATCCCGGCGGTCCAGGCGATAAAGCGGCGGATCCGCGAGACGGAGGCGGTCTCGGGGATCGAGACGTTCGGGATGCGCGCCGAGCAGGCGCGGTTCCTCAATCTACCGTTCTACCAGACCGGGAAGGTGCGCAAGGATCCGATCGGGGAGGCGGACATCCAGATCATCCTCGAGCTGCTCGAAGAGCACCGCCCGGAGATCATTCTCGTGGCGGGCGACCTCTCCGACCCGCACGGGACGCACCGCATGTGCAAGGAAGCGATCGAGCGGGCGCTGGAGCGCTACTCGGGGCCGGTGCCGGAGGTCTGGTACTATCGAGGCGCTTGGCAGGAGTGGCCCGTCGCGGAGGCGGACGTGCTCGTCCCCTTGTCCCAGGAGGAGCTGCGGCTGAAGATCATGGCGATTTTCAAGCACCAGACGCAGAAGGACAAGGCGCCGTTCCCGGGGCTCGACGACCGCGAGTTCTGGCAGCGCGTGCAGGAGCGGAACATGGCGACGGCCGCGGTCGTAGACCGCCTGGGCCTTCCCGAATATTACGCGATGGAGGCGTACGTCGTGAGGAAGAACGGCAAGCGGCCGCGGTGGCGCTCGGTCCCGACCAGCGCGCTCGGATGGCAGGAGTACCCGACGAGCGAGGACCTCTCCCCGCCCGTGCGCGTCCCCACCTCCACGGAGCCGGTGTAAATGGGTCATTTCACGACGCTCGACGTCATCGTCCTGGTCGCCTACTTGGTGGGCGTCGCCGGTATCGGCGTCGCGTGGGGTGGGCGGCAGAAGGACGCACGCGACTACTTCCTCGCCGGGAAGGGCCTGCCGTGGTGGGCGATCTGCTTCTCGATCGTCGCCACGGAGACGAGTGCGCTCACCTTCATCAGCGTTCCGGCCACGGCGTACGGCTCGGATTTCTGGATGCTCCAGCTCGCCGTCGGCTACGTGGTCGGCCGCGTGCTGGTGGCCGCCGTGCTGCTCCCCGGGTACTTCCGTGGTGAAATCACGACGGCGTACGCGCTGCTCGAGGAACGGTTCGGCGCGCTCGCGCGGCGCTTCGCGTCCGTGACATTCATGGTCACCCGCGCCCTCGGTGACGGGGTCCGCGTTTTCGCAGCGTCGATCCCGCTCGCGCTGATCACGGGGCTGGACTACTGGCAGGCGATCCTGATCACCGGCGTGGTCACCGTCGTCTACACCTACTTCGGCGGATTGCGCGCCGTGGTGTGGATGGACGTGGTGCAGATGGTCCTGTACGTGGCAGGTGGCGCGGCCGCGCTCTTCGTCCTGGTCCGAACGGTGCCGGGGGGTTGGGACGCGATCCTCGAGACGGCACGCACGGCGGACAAGCTGCGCGTCGTTCATCCGCACGGCGGCTTCGCCGACGCGCGCTGGTGGCTCACCGGGCTGGTCGGCGGCGCATTCCTCTCGATGGCCTCGCACGGCGTCGACCATCTGATCGTGCAGCGTCTCCTCGCCGCCCGGTCCAAGGGGGAAGCCGGGCTCGCCGTGGTCGGGAGCGGGGCGATCGTCGTCGCGCAGTTCGCGCTCTTCCTCGTGGTCGGCGTCGCGCTCTTCGCGCACTACGGCGGCGTGCCGTTCGACCCGGCGGACGAGGTCTTCCCGCGGTTCATCCTGGAGGGGCTGCCGCCCGGCGTGTCGGGGCTGATCATCGCCGGGGTGCTCGCCGCCGCGATGTCGACGGTGTCGAGCTCGCTCAACTCGCTCGCCTCCGCGACGACGCACGACCTGTACGCGCCGCTCTCGAAGCGAGGTGACGACCCGGTCCATCTCCTGCGCGCGGGGCGGGGCTTCACGCTCCTCTGGGCCGCGATCCTGGTCGGCGGCGCGATCCTGTTCCGCTTCGTCTCCGAGGGAACGCCGATCGTCGTGATCGCGCTCCAGGTCGCTTCGTTCACCTACGGCGGACTCCTGGGCGGCTTCCTGCTCGGGGTGCTCTCGCGCCGGGCGGACCAGCGCGATGCGATCCTCGGGATGGCGGCCGCGACCGTCTTCATGACCGCGCTCTGGGCTGCGCAGCAGTTCGGAGCGATTCCGAAGGTGGTCGACACGCTCTGGTTCGCGCTCATCGGCTCCGTCGTCACCGTGACAGTAGGGTCGGTCAGCGCCCGGGTCCGAGGCAGCCGCGGTGCCCCCGACCACGAGGCATCGGCCGCCCGACCGTCGACCCTGATCAACCAGGAACACTGATCACGTGCAGCTCATGAGGGACGAGATCTACGTCGGGATCGATGGCGGCGGGTCGGGTGCGACCGCCGTCGCCGTCGACAGGGAAGGGAACGAACTGGCCCGGGTCGGAGGCGGCGCGGCGCTGGTGCGCTCCGGCGATCCCGCTGCTGGGGCGTCGGCGCTCGCGGACCTTGCCGACCGCGTGGTGCGTGCGGCCGGCGGGCGCCTGCCCGTGGCCGGCCTGGTCTGCGCCCTCGCCGGCGCCGGGCGCGAGGACGAGCGCCGCCTGCTGGCCGCCGCGCTCATCCGCGAGGCCGTCGCCGTCAGGCTCCGCGTCGCCACCGACGTGGAGGCCGCGTTCCAGGACGCGTTCGGCGTGGGCGCGGGAATCCTGCTCATCTCCGGCACGGGGTCCATCGCCCTCGGACGAACGGCGGACGGCCGATCGGCGAGGGCCGGCGGCTGGGGCGCGCTCCTCGGCGACGAGGGGAGCGGGTACGCAATCGGGCTGGCCGGGTTGCGCGCGGCGGCGCGGGCTCACGACGGCCGCGGCACGGCGACGGCCCTCCTCGACGCGGTCCTCGCGCACGCCGGCGTCTCGGAACCGCAGGGGCTCATCGCGTGGGCGGACCGCGCGCGCAAGGCCGACGTCGCGGCGCTCGCGCCCGCCGTCGTCGCGGCCCGGCGGGACGGTGACGCGGCGGCCGCAGCGATCATCGCCGACGCGGTGGAAGAGTTGGTGCGCCACGTCGTCGCCGTGCACGAGGCGCTCGCGCCGTGGCCGGAGCCGCCGGGCATCGCACTCGCCGGCGGCTTGCTCGCCCCCGGCCGCCCGCTCCGCGACGAAACGATTCGGGCGATCCGTCGGTCCGGGATCACCGGTCCGGTGCTCGACCGTGCCGTCGACGCGGCCCGCGGCGCCGCGGAAATGGCGAGGACGGCCTACCGGGCGGAAGGGGCATCGCCGGTCGCCATGCCGTTTGCCCCGTGAGTCGGCTCGAGGACGCGGCTCGTGGTGCTGCTCGCGTCGAGTCCGACAATACCATTGCATCGGTCGATCGAGCCGCTCATGTTGTAGACCACCTATGAGTTCGCGACTCGGCCGGTGACTCCAGACGGGGACCCGTGCCGCGGCTCCTGGGTCCGTTCATCTCCAGCACCTGTCGGCAACCCAATGCAATCTCCCGGGCCGTCGGCTCCCCGAAGGCGGTGGACGTCGCGGCCTGTCGCGTTCGTGCAGTTCGTCGACGACATTCGCGACGAGGACCTCGCCTGGCTGCGCGAGCGCGGCTTCGAGGTCGTGCGGCTGTTCCGGGAGAACGACGCGGTCACGGTGCGCGTGCCGCTCGACTACGCCGGCGATCCAACGAAGGAGAATCCGCGCATAAAATCGTTCCGGGTCCAGATGCGCTGAGCTGCCCGCGTTCCGCTCCGCCGCGGTGCGATCTTCCCTTGCGCCGTCGCCCCCGAAGGCCATAGATTCCGCGGCTTTCCAGGAAGCGTTTTCCTAAGTCGCAGATATGCCGAAGTTTCCGCCGGTTCGTGAGCAGCTGGACGAGATCCGCCGCGGCGCGGTCGAGATCATCCCGGAAGAGGAGCTGGAGCGCAAACTCGAAGAGAGTCGTCGCACCGGTCGTCCGCTCCGCATCAAACAGGGATTCGATCCGACGCGCCCCGACCTCCACATCGGCCACGCGGTCTCGATCCGCAAGCTGCGCACGTTCCAGGAGCTCGGCCACGAGGTCATCTTCGTCGTAGGCGACTACACGGCCCGAATCGGCGACCCCACGGGGCGGAGCGAAACCCGTCCGAGACTCGCGCCCGAGGAGATCGAGGCCAATGCTCGGACCTACGCGGAGCAGGTCGCTCTCATCCTCGACGTGTCGCGCGTGCGCATCGAGTACAACTCGCGCTGGCTCGCACCCCTCGATCTGGCCGCCGTCCTCGAGTTGACCGCCAACTACACGGTGGCCCGAATGCTCGAGCGCGACGACTTCGCCAAACGTTACGCCGAGGGGCGTCCGATCTCGATCTCCGAGTTCCTCTACCCGCTCATGCAGGGGTACGACTCGATCGCGCTCGGGGCCGACGTCGAGCTCGGAGGCACCGACCAGAAGTTCAACCTCCTCGTCGCCCGGACCCTCCAGGAACGCTACGGGCAGGACCCGCAGGTGTGCCTCATCATGCCGCTGCTCCGCGGGACCGACGGCGAGCTCAAGATGTCGAAGTCGTACGACAACTACATCGGCCTCACCGAGCCGCCCGAGGAGCAGTTCGGCAAGACGATGTCCATCCCGGACTCGCTCCTCGACGAGTGGTACCGCCTCGCCTCGCCCCTGCAAGGCGAGGCCCTGGAGGAGGCGCTCCGCCGCGCCGAGGTCGACCCCTACAACGCCAAGCGCGCCCTCGCCCGGATGATCGTGGCCGAGTACCACGGCGAGGAGGCGGCCGCCGCGGCGGAGGAGCACTTCGACCGACTGTTCAGGCAACGTGAACTCCCCGAGGAGATCCCCGAGGTCCGCGTATCGATCGCCGACCCGGCGCTGCGCTACACTCCCGAGAATGGCGCCTGGATCCCCGGCCTACTCGTCGCCGCCGGACTCGCCGCATCCAACAGCGAGGCCATGCGCCTCATCGAGCAGGGCGCCATCGCGCTCGACGGCCAGCGCGTCGATGGGCGCAACGCCTCCGTCCCGCTGCAGCCCGGCGATACCGTCGTTCTCCGTCGCGGCAAGCGTCGATTTGCGCGCGTTGTCGCGACCGGCGACTGATCGTCGTCCCTTCCCGCCTTTCGCGTCTGTCTTCTTCCAAGCCGTGGTGCATGAAGGAGATGCGCGGCCGGCCGCACGGCCGGCCGCGGCGTGCGCCGGGCGCGGCGCGCCCCTCAACATTGCCTATTGACAAACATATTACGGCCCCGTAAGCTAAGCCCCGCTCACCCATAAAAATTAGAGCGCTTTCGAAGTAGGCCGGGCAGTTCACGCTTGCAGAATCTGCATTTTATCACCGAAACAGGCGGTTTTCTCGTCTGCTGCCCCACGCCGATGTGCGCCCGTCTCCCCGTGGGTGGGGAATTGGGCGGCCTTGCCGGGGAGGCCTGGCCTCTCCGTGCTGCTCCGCGAACGGTTCCGCAGCGGAGCGAGTCACTTTCGACGCTTCCAAGGAGGCAATAGTGAACCCACGGAAGTTGATGGCCTCGTGGCTGGGTGGGTGCTTGGCCGTGCTGATCGCGGCGGTCCCGGCATTCGCCCAGACGGGGACGATCACGGGCACGGTCACGGATCAGTCCACCGGTGCTCCGCTCGTCGGGGCGCAGGTGGTCGTGGTCGGGACCAACCTGAGCGTCTCCACCAACCAGAGCGGTCGTTATCTGATCCCGGGCGTGCCGGCCGGCGAGCGGCAGGTTCGCGCGGTGCTGATCGGGTACGGCCAGAAGACGTTCACCGTCACGGTCAGGGTCGGCGAGTCGACGGTCCAGGACTTCGCGCTCGAGATGAGCGCGATCGAGCTCGACGCGCTGGTCGTCAACGCCGCCACGGGCCGTGAGCAGCGTCGCCGTGAGGTTGGCAACTCCGTCGGCACGGTGAATGTCGAGAACGTGCAGCTCGCGCCGATCACGAACACCGCGCAGCTCCTGCAGGGCAAGGTCGCGGGCGCGACGATCCTCCAGAGCTCGGGGATGACGGGGTCGGGCACGCGCGTTCGTATCCGCGGCGCGAACAGCATTTCGCTCTCGAACGCGCCGCTGATCGTCATCGACGGTGTGCGCGTCGAGAGCTCGGAGTCCTCGCTCGGCTTCGGCGTAGGCGGTCAGGCGCCTTCGCGTCTGAACGACATCAACCCGGCCGATATCGAGACGATCGAGATCCTGAAGGGGCCGGCGGCGTCGGCGCTCTACGGCACGGCCGCCGCGAACGGCGTCATCCAGATCACGACGAAGCGGGGCCGTGCGGGCCAGGCGGACTTCCGCGTCTGGACCGAGTACGGGACGCTGCAGAAGGGCGCGACGTTCCCCGACAACGTCGTGGCGGTCGGCAACCTGGTGGTCCGGGATGAGAACGGCGACGTGGTGAGCGACGGCGTCGGCCGCTGCGACATCATCCGCCTCGCCATCGGCAACAACCCGACGGGCAACCAGGTCGGCTGCACCGGGATCACCGAGACGTATCGCTTCAACCCGCTCGAGAATGCGGATGTGTCGCCGATGCGCGACGGCCTGCGCCGCAGCGCGGGCGTCAGCGTCTCCGGCGGCAACGAGGGGATGACGTACTACGTCTCGAGCAGCTTCGACAACGAGACGGGCGTGCTGCCGGACAACAAGCTCGAGCGGATTCGCGTCCAGGCGAACACGCGGGGGCATTTCGGCGAGAAGCTGGCGATCACGACGTCGATCGCGTACCTGAACAACGACCTCCAGCTCCCGCAGAGCGACAACGCTCTCTACGGGCTCACGGGCATGGCCCTCTCGGGGAGCGCCCTGCCGCAGAACGTGGAGGATTACCAGGGCTTCGCCGACGACATCAAGTTCTTCTACGACTGGAAGACCTTCCAGCGCTACAGCCGTATCCAGGGTGCGATCAACGCCGACTACCGGCCGGTCACTTGGCTGTCGGTGAACGGGACGGTCGGCCTCGACCGCTACGCCCGCGAGGAGGTCAACCGCCTGCCGCGCATCACGGCGTACTCGGTCTTCGGCGGCGTCTACACCAACGGCTTCATCCAGAACTACAACTACGACATCTGGGACCTGACGGCGAATGCGAGCGCGACGGCGACGTTCAACATCTCGCCGGACCTCGTGTCGACCACGTCGGTGGGTTCGCAGTACCTGCGTGAGCACCTGCACCAGATCTACGCCTTCGGTGCGAGCCTCACGCCGGGTGTCGAGACGTCGCTGGCCGGTGCCACGTCGGACTTCGAGGCGGGCGAGGCCAACACGCTGAACGCGACGATCGGCGCCTTCGTGCAGCAGCAGTTCGGCTGGCGCGACCGCGTCTTCCTCAGCGGCGCCCTGCGCGGCGACCAGAACACGGCGTTCGGTATGAACACCGAGTGGATCTGGTACCCGTCGGTCAGCCTGTCGTGGGTGGTCTCGGACGAGTCGTTCTTCCCGCAGCTGTCCGGCCTGAACGGCCTCCGCCTCCGTGCGGCGTACGGGCAGTCGGGGCTGCGGCCCGGCCCGTCGGACGCGATCCAGTCGTTCGCGACCGCGGTCACCCGCGTCGGCTCGGCGGATGCGCCCGGCATCGCGTTCAGCGGGATCGGCAACCCCGACCTGCGGCCGGAGCGGAGCACCGAGTGGGAGCTCGGCTTCGAGAGCGAGTTCCTCGACGGCCGTCTCGGCCTCGAGGCGACGTACTTCTCGAAGTCGTCGACCGACGCCCTGGTCAGCAAGCCGCTGCCGCCTTCGATCGGCTCGGCGGGCTCGCGCTACGAGAACATCGGCCGCGTCGACAACAGCGGGTTCGAGCTGGCGCTCAACGCGCAGCCTGTCCGCAGCCAGAACCTCACCTGGAGCGTGAACCTCTCCAGCTCGTTCATCAACAACGAGCTCGTGGATCTCGGCACGGACGCGCGCGGCGAGCCGATCCCGGACATCGTCTTCGGTCTCGGGAGCACGCAGCGCCACAAGGAGGGGTACCCGCTGGGGTCGTACTTCCACTTCCCGATCACCTACGAGGACGTCAACGGCGACGGCCTGCTCTCGCCGAACGAGGTCCAGGTCCGGACCGACACGGTCGTCTACCTCGGCAGCCCGATGCCGAAGCGTGAGATGAGCCTGGCCACTGACCTCCGGATCCGTGACTGGGTCCGCATCGGCGCGCTGGTCGACTACAAGGGCGGCCACAAGCTCCTCAACGGGCTGCGCGCCTGGCGGTGCTCCACGAACCGCGACTACAACTGCGCGGCGCTCTACGACCCGAGCACGCCGCTCGACCAGCAGGCGGCGAGCGTCGCCCAGTCGTTCTACAGCAACACCTACACCGGCTTCGTCGAGGATGCCGATTTCATCAAGCTCCGCGAGGTGTCGGTGACCTTCATGATGCCGGCGAGCTACATCAACCGCATCGGCCTCAAGGGGCTCAGCCTCACGCTGGCCGGCCGGAACCTGAAGACGTGGACCGACTACTCCGGGCTCGACCCCGAGGTCAACTACGCCGGGCAGTCGAACTTCACCGTGGCGGAGTTCTACACGCTGCCGCCGAGCCGGTACTTCACGATGCGCTTCGACGCCAACTTCTGAGCCCGAGCAAGGGATGAGGTTATCAATGATGAATCGGAATGCTCTCATGAAGCGGGGCGGCCTGTGGAGCATCGGCGTGGGGCTCTTGTCCCTGTCCCTCGCCGCCTGCGACACGAGCAGCCTCGTGGAGCTCAACGACCCCGACCAGATCACGGGCCCGGTCGCCCGTGATCCGGCGAACATCAACGAGCTCCGCAACGGTGCCCTGTACGAGTTCGCGCGTGCGGTCACCGGGCCGGCGGCGAACAACGCCAACCCGGGGATCGTCGGCTTCGTGGGCGTGATGACGGACGAGCTCTGGTACGCGAGCACGTTCCCGACGATGCGCGAGGTCGATCGTCGCGACATCACGGACACGAACGGCGGGCTGCTGACGATCTACCAGTACATCCACCGGGCCCGGAACATGGCGGACCAGGTCGCCGCGCAGTACGCCGCGATCGGCGATGCGACGAACGACAAGGATCACGCCATGGTCACCAACCTGGCGGGGTACAGCATCCTGTTCCTCGCCGAGAACTTCTGCTCCGGCGTCCCGCTGAGCAGCACCTCGCTCAACGGCGAACTGGTCTACGGCGCCCCGCAGACCACGGCGCAGCTCGTCGACAGCGCCGTCGTGCGCTTCGACGCGGCGCGGCAGCGCGCCCAGGCCGCCGGCTCCGCGGAGCAGGAGTACGTGGCTCGGATCGGGAAGGCCCGCGCGCTGATGATCGTCGGCGACTTCGCCGGCGCCGCGGCGCTCGTCAACGGGATCCCGACCGACTTCAATTACGACGTCGTCTACAGCCCCAACTCCTCGGGGCAGAACAACGGCGTCTGGTACAACATCAACTCCGAGCGGCGCAGCTCCGCCGCCACGGAGGATGGCGGAAACGGGATCGCCTTCTTCGCCTTCGATCAGAACGACCCGACCACGGATCCGCGAATCCGGGTCGAGTACACCGGCAACGGGATCGGCACCCAGCTGCCGCACTTCGCGCAGGGGAAGTACACGGAGCGGGGCTCTCCCATCCCGCTCGCCTCGGGCCTCGAGGCGCGCCTCATCGAGGCGGAGCACGCCCTGGACAAGGGCAACAGCAACGCGTACCTCGCGATCCTCAACGATCTGCGGACCGCCGAGGGCCTCCCGGCTCTCGCGGATCCGGGCACGCCCAACGGGCGCGTCCTGCAGTTCTTCGAGGAGCGCGCGCGTTGGCTGTGGCTGACCGGCCACCGCCTCGCGGACCTGCGTCGCCTGGTTCGTCATTACGGCTTCCAGGCGAACGACGTCTTCCCGACGGGGCAGACGATCGCCGGTGAGCCGTTCGGGAACGATGTGAACTTCCCGATCCCGTTCCAGGAGCAGAACAACCCGTCGTACAGCGGGGCGTGCATCGACCGCGACGCCTGATCCGGCGTCGATTCGGTAGATCCTGGAATCCAGCCGCAGGGGAGGGAGCCTTTGGGCTTCCTCCCCTGTTGTTATTGTCGCTGCAGGTAACGCGTTCTATCGTCGGGCGGCGGTCGTGGCGGACCCGGTCCCGCCCTGGTCATCACGCCGGCCGCGAACGGCCGCGCTTGACAAATCGTTGTGCAATGTATACCCTGGACATGCATCCTACCTATCGTCACCGGACGCCGGATCGAAGCAGCACCGGATTCGGCTTTCCTTGCGGATATGAGGACGAACACGTCCGGACAGAGTCCGATCGCGTTTCGCATTCGAACGCGCCTGCCTCGCGCCCATTTCCTTCTAGGCAGTGGTGCGTGCTGCGGCGCGGACCTGCGCAGCAGGTTCGTGTCTCCACCCGTGAGCAAGGGGGTGACTATGACGCATCCAAAGTAGGGACTGTTCCGGCCCGGAGATCGGACTCGGGCCGGAAAACGGACGTAGTGTCACCGATGCGCAACCCGCATAATTTCCGGAGGGATGCATGAATCGTCGAATCCGCTTGCGCGCCATCTTGCCCTTGTGCTGCATGGCGCTGGCGGCGTGGCTGGCGGCGCCGAGCCTCGCGCTGGCGCAGCAGACGGGGATGGTGCAAGGTGTGGTGCTGGACCTGTCGACGCAGCAGCCCGTCGCAGGTGCGGACGTGTACATCCAGGGCACGGCGCTCCGGGTGGCCACGAACGCGCAGGGCCGCTTCATGATGGTCAGCGTGCCGCCGGGCACGCACAGGCTCGTGGTCGAGCTGATCGGTTACGCGACCGCCACGCGTGAGATCACGGTGGTCGCGGGTCAGACGGTCACGGCGAACTTCTCGCTCGAGCCGACGGCGCTGCAGCTGCAGGAGATCGTCGTCACGGGCGTCAGCGGCGGCGCCATGGAGCGTGCCAAGGTGCCGTTCATCGTCACGCGCGTGGACGAGTCGCAGATGCCGGTCCAGGCGATGAACCCGGTGAGCCAGATCCAGGGCCGCGTGCCCGGCGCGAACATCGCGATGATCAGCGGCCGGCCGGGTGAGGCGCCGACCATCATGCTGCGCGGTCCGACGTCGATCAACGCGAGCGGCCGCGGTCAGGAGCCGCTCTACATCGTCGACGGCGTGGTGCTCAACGGGAGCATCGCGGACATCAACCCGGCGGACATCGAGTCGATCGAGATCGTCAAGGGTGCGGCCGCCTCGACGCTGTACGGCTCGCGGGCTGCCGCCGGCGTTATTTCGATCACCACGAAGATGGGCCGTGAGGAGGGTGCTCGCTTCACCGCCCGTATGGAGTACGGGGTGAACGACATCGAGCGCGACTTCGGCATCGCGCGCTATCACCCGTTCCTCATGGACGAGACGGGCACGCGCTTCTGCGTGCTGGATGCGTACGGGTCGAACACGGTCTGCTCGCGCACGATCGACTACCTGGCGGAGCAGAAGCGGATCAACGAGAACGTCGGTGACTTCGCGCTCGCCCCGCCGTCGTTCCCGGTCGACCCCGGCGCGGCGCTGTCCGGGCCGCAGAATCGTCGCGTCTTCCTGACCAACGACTGGCCGGGCACGAAGTACAACGCGGTCGCGCAGATCGTCGATCCGAAGCCGCAGCTGCTCAGCGACTTCCGCGTCCAGGGCCGCTCGGGCTCGACGACGTACATGAGCAGCTTCGGCTACGCGAAGCAGGGCGGCGCGATCATGGGGCTCAAGGGTTACGAGCGCATGACCTGGCGCGTCAACCTGGGCCAGCGGATCGGCGACGACTGGCACCTCGACGCGAGGGCCCACATCTCGCGTTCGGAGTCGGACGGTGTCAACCAGCAGGAAGGCGGGACGGGCTTCTTCCGTCTGACGCGCACGCCGGCGATCGTCGACATCACGCGGCGTGATGCCAACGGCCGGCTCTACATCCGGACCAACCTCGGCTCCGGCGGCGTGCAGAACGAGAACCCGCTGTACAGCTTCGAGAACATCGCGCGCGAAGACGTGATGTGGCGGGTGCTCGGCGGCGCCAAGCTGCGCTACACGCCGGCGCCGTGGTTCGAGGCGAACGGTGACTTCAACATCGATCGCCAGAACTACAACTTCCGTCAGTTCCACAACAAGGGCTTCCGCACCACGAACAGCAACCCGGGCACCAACAACGGGTTGATCTTCAACGGGGTGAACAACTCCCAGTCGATCAACTCGAGCCTCGGCGCGATGATCCGGCCGAACCTGCTGGACCAGGTGGTGACGCGCTTCGAGGCGCGGTGGCTGTTCGAGGAGCAGCGCGGCGACAACCGCTCGCTGCAGGGGAACCAGCTGCGCGTCGCGGACGTGTGGGCCGCGAGCAACGCGACGAACCTGCAGAACATTTCGTCGAGCGAGAACGTCACGCGTCAGATGTCGGGCTACCTCGGCGGTACGTTCGAGGTGCTGGATCGCTACACGCTCGACCTGGCGGTCCGCCGCGACGGCAACTCGCGGTTCGGTGAGGAGAACCGCTGGCAGACCTACGGCCGTGCGTCGTTCGGGTGGCTCATGGCGCGGGAAGAGTGGTTCCCGTCGGACTTCCTGACCACCTTCACGCTGCGTGCGTCGTACGGTACGGCCGGTCGGGCGCCGTCCTTCTCGGCGCAGTACGAGACGTACTCGATCGGGTCGGGCGGTACGCTGAGCGCCGTGACGCAGGGTAACCCGAAGCTGCGTCCCGAGGTCACGCGCGAGCTGGAGGTCAGCGCCGAGATCGGGATCCTGAACCGGGCTCAGCTGCAGGTCGCTTACGCGAACGCGCTCACGACCGATCAGATCCTGCCGGTCCCGGTGCCGGTGGCGACGGGCTTCCCGCAGCAGTGGCAGAACGCGGGCTCGCTGCGGAACAAGACGCTCGAGGGTGCGCTGAGCCTGCCGATCGTCCAGGGCCAGAACTTCAGCTGGATGGCCACCGCGACCTACACGCGGACCCGCACGACGATCGAGGAGCTGAACGTCGCGCCGTTCTTCATCGGGACGAGCCTCCAGGCGACGGATCAGTTCATCCGCATCGCCGAGGGCGAGGAGTTCGGCACGATCTACGGCCGCAAGTTCATGCGGAGCTGCTCGGAGCTGCCGGCCGATTGGCAGTCGCGCTGCGGCCCGGGCAAGGACTTCCAGCTGAACGACGAGGGCTGGCTCGTCTGGGTCGGCGCGGGCAACAACCCCGGGATGGGGATCACCGACAACCTGTGGAACGCGGTCCTGCCCGAGGATGAGTCGCCGTGGCCGGGTGTGCCGCTCAGCTGGGGCATGCCGGTCCTGATCCGCGACGAGACGGGCACGCCGATGTCGCTGCCGCTGGGCAACGCGCTGCCGGATTACCAGGTCGGCATGTCGCACACGCTCAGCTACGGCAAGTTCACGCTGTACGCGCTGATCGACGGCTCGTTCGGCCGCGACGTGTGGAACCAGGGCCGTCACTGGTCGTACCTCGACTTCCTGTCGCGTGACATCGACCAGGCCGGCAAGTCGGTCGAGACGGCCAAGCCGATCGGCTACTTCTACCGTGCGGGCCCTGGGCCTGGCGGCAACCCGAACGGTATCGGTGGGTTCTACGACATTCTCGGCCCGAACAACCGGTTCGTCGAGGACGCGAGCTTCATCAAGCTCCGTGAGCTCCAGGCCTCGTACCAGATCGGCCGTCTGGCCGGCTTCGGCGACTGGTCGGTCAGCGTGGTCGGGCGCAACCTGAAGACGTGGACGGACTACTCGGGCTTCGACCCGGAGGTCGGGATTGGTTCGTCGGGCGGCGCCGCGGGGAACGGGATCATCAACGCGATCGACGCGTTCACGTTCCCGCAGCTGCGCTCTGTGTCGTTCGTGATCTCGACGACGTTCTAATTCCTTCGTCCACGAGGAACGGAAGGAGATGAGCATGCGATTCAATCGCTTTCTCGGGGCCGCAGCGGTCGTCACGGGCGTGATGTTGGGCGCCTGTGACGCCCTCGACCTCGCGGTGAACAACACCAACGCTCCGGACCGGGGTCGCATCTTCAAGACGCCGGCCGAGGTGCAGAACCTGGCCAGCTCGCAGTTCCAGCAGATCATCTCGGGGACGATCGGGAGCATCACCCGGACGCACATCGGGATGCTGACCGCGTCGTTCGAGAACGCGTCGGGTCTGGCCAACAACGGGCTCGGCCCGCGCGGGGGCATCCCGCGCCAGCCGATCGACAACATTCCGGGGAACGCGTACTCGGAAGAGAACTACGCCGACTTCCGGATCCTGACGGGTGTCGCGCGCAATGCCGCGGACATCATCGCTCGGGCGTCGGCTGAGGACTTCGACCTGGCGGGCGGCGCGCCGGACGTGGACCGGCTGAAGTCGTGGGCGTTCTTCGTCTACGGCGTGTCGCTCGGGTACCTCTCGCTGGTCTACGATTCGGCGGGCGTGCCCCGTCCGACGGACGGCCCGGCGGACATTCCGCCGCTCGAGGGGTACATGGACGTGAACGCGGAGGCGATCGCGGCGTTCGACTCGGCGCTGGCGTATGCGTCGAAGGCCGGCGTGCCCGCCCTCCCGGGGCAGTGGCTCAAGGGCCCGAACGCGAGCGACGTCTCGATGAGCGAGTTCCAGCGGATCATTCGCTCGTTCCGGGCGCGGATGCGGGCGGGCGTCGCCCGTAACCCGACCGAGCGTGCGGCCGTCGACTGGAATGCGGTGATCGCGGACGCGACCAACGGGATCCAGTCGGACTTCATGATCAACATGAACCCCAGCCAGGGTTGGGACTACGCCTGGCTCGCCACGACGCTCCACTTCCGCGACGTCAACTGGCACCAGATGACGCCGTACATCATCGGGATGGCGGACGTGAGCGGCGCGTACGACGCCTGGCTGGCCACGCCGCGCGATCAGCGTACTCCGTTCACGATCGTCACGCCGGACAAGCGCTTCCCGCAGGGTTCGACGCGAGCCGAGCAGCAGCGTCCGGCCGACGACGACGACAAGCCGCTCCCGGCGGGCCAGTACTTCCGGAACCGGAACTCGGGGAAGGACAATGCGGCCCTGGGGTGGCAGAACTCGCAGTACGATCACTACCGGCATCGCGGGTGGGCTGACGCCAGCCGGATCGGGGCGTTCCCGTACTTCACGGTGGCGGAGAACGACATGCTCGCCGCCGAGGGGTACATCCGGACGGGCCAGATCGCGCAGGCGGCCCAGCTGATCGACAAGACGCGCGTGAAGAACGGCCTGCCGGCGTTGACCGGCGCGGTGGCTTCGGCCAACGACCCGGTTCCGGGCGGCAACCAGTGCGTGCCGCGCGTGCCGGATCCGGCGGCCGGTTACAAGGCCACCAAGTGCGGCGACATCATGGAGGCCATGAAGTGGGAGAAGCGGATGGAGACCGCGTACACGACGTACGGTGCGTGGTTCTTCGATTCGCGCGGCTGGGGCGATCTGCCGGAGGGCACGGCGGTCCACTGGCCGGTTCCGTTCCAGGAGGCCAACGCCCGCCGGATGACGCCGTACAACTTCGGTGGCATCGGTGGCCAGGGCGCGGCTGGGCCGAGCACGTACGGCTTCGGCAGCGGTTCGGACCTGTAAGCCGACGTAGTTTCATGCAGCGAGTACACGGATTCGGACGCAGTCACCGTGCGCGGGGCGAGGCCCCGCGCACGGGCGCCGGTCGCGCGGTGCGGGCGGTCGTGGGGATGATCCTCCTCGCCCCGTACCTGACCGGGTGCTACCACTATGTTCCTGTGAGGGAGCCGGTGCCGCCGGTAGGATCGGAGGTAACCTTCCGCCTCACGGATCAGGGACGGGTCTCGCTGGCCGAGGCCGTGGGGCCTGGCGTGCTCGACATGAGGGGGCACGTCCTGGCGAACTCCGATACGTCCATGGTACTGGCGGTCCGGACCGTGAGCTACATGGATCTGGCCATTCCGGCCAGAATGAACGGCCTAAGGGTCGAGGTCCCCCGCGCGTTCGCGTTCGACATCCGGGAGCGGCGCCTGTCCAAGCCGCGGTCCATCGTGGCCGCCGCGCTTGCGTTCGCGGTGATCGCCGGGGTGTCGATGCTCGGCCTGGACACGCTCGGAGGGAGCGACCCCTCCGGCAACCGGCCGATCGACGACGGAGGCGGGGACCAGTCCTGAAGTCGTACGCCTGAAACAGCTGGTCAACATCCAACATCGGCATAGGATGGCTTGCTATGCGATACGGTAGATTCCTGTGGCTCGTGGCACCGCTGATGGCGGTAGCCGCCTGCTCGGACGACGATGGCATTACCCACCAGCCGCCGCCGGGGCCGGCCGCGTTGGTCCGGTTCATCAACGCGGTGCCGGACCTGCCCTCGGCCGATCTGCGGTTCGTCGACAAGGTTGAGAACCTGCCGACGATGCAGGGCGTTCCGTTCCGCGGCGGGAGTGGGATGTATCAGCGCGTGGAGCCCGGGACCCGTGCGACGCGGGTTTTCCCGACCTCGTCGAACGTCGACTCGGCGAAGATCCGCCTGATCGACACGCAGCTGACCCTGAACGGGCAGGCGCGGTACACGCTGCTCCTCGCCGGTCGGGTTGCGGACAACTCGCAGGCGCTACACGTGCTGGATGATCCGGCCCAGATCAATCGTGCTCCGGCGGGCCAGATCTCGGTCCAGCTCCTGCACGCGGCGGTGGGCACGAACGAGGTCGACGTTTACGTTGTCCCGGTCGACTCGGCGAATGCGCCGCTGCCCGCCGACTGGGCCACGAACCACGTGGCGAAGTTCTCGAACGTGGGCTACCTGGAGCGGGTCGCCTACACGAACATGGCGACCGCCGCATCCGGCAAGCTCTACCGCTTCGTGGTGACCGCGGCTGGTTCGACGACGCCGCTCTTCTCGGGCACGCCGAACCTGCCCGGGCAGACCGCGCCGGCGGGCGCGACGTACGGCCCGCAGCCTGGCGTCCAGATCGAAGGGTCGGTCCTTACGGCCGTCATCTTCGGCGGGGCCAGCCCGACGGTCGGTCTGTTCGTGGACAAGACGCTGGATCCGCAGTGAGGGTAGCGCGGTCGGCAACGGCCGCATGAATCGGCCCCGGGATCCCCGGGGCCGAATCCTGCCCACGAAAAAACTCCCGCAACGGTCCCGGCCGGGACCGTTGCGGGAGTTTTTTTGACTAGAGATTACGTCCGACGGGAGTTGGGGGGTGCCTCCGGCTGGGGGCCTCAGCGCAGCAGGAGAGTGACAGCCGTTACGGCGGCGAGGCCGCCGAGCAGCTTGCGCCAGCTGAAGCCGCCTTCGCCGCCGGCGGGGTCGCGGGTCCAGAACGCGATAACGCCGCACTGTCCTCGCGGACGGAGCGCGGGCGGCGCGGAGGTCCAGGTGTACACCTCGACGCCTTCGAGGTCCTGGACCGAGATGATGTCGTCGAGTCCGGTGTAGATGTCCTGGTAGACCTCCACGCCGTCGACGTATATCGTGGGGTTGCACCCGCCGACCGCCGCGGCATCGTTCGTCATGGCGACGAAGTATCGATTCGCGCTGCCCGCCTCGCTGGCGACGGGCACGATCCGGACGCCGGGAATGGTACGCAGGAGGTCGGTGACGCGACTGCCGCGGTAGCTGTCGATCTGCTCTCTCGTGATGAAGCGGGCCGTGCCCGCGCGATGCTCCTGGCGATCGCGGAACTCTTGCGCGTCCGAGGTGGAGCGGGACACCACGACGATCGGATCGAGGGGGATGACGTTCTGCGCCAGTCGGATCTCGAACTGGACCACCTCGTTATTCTCGAGCCGCAGGGTGTCCGACAGCAGCGACTGATAAGCGATATGCTGCACGTACAGGAGGATTTGCCCTGCACGGGGGAGCGTGAGGAGGAAGTCTCCCGTCGTGTTCGTGCGCGCCGACGCCATGGTGGCGCCGCTCGGCTCCAGGACGTTGATCGTCACGTCGCCGATGGGAGCACCCGTCGCATCGTCGAGAACCTTGCCGCGAATCGTCTGTGCCGCCGCCATGTCGACGACGAGCAGCGCGAGGGCGGCAATGGCGAGGCCGAGGCGCATCGCGTTCATGCGGATCTCCGATTTCGGTCGTGTCGTGGTGTGGTGCGGTCGTACGGGTGGGCGCCGGTGCAGGTCAAACGCCGACGAATGGGGACCTCATCGCTGGACCCCTCGGGTCGTTGGAAAGATTGTACACGGAATGCGATCTTACCGGCGCGCGCGGGCAAAGTCAACGACACCGGGGCGCCGGCCGGCGGTCCGAGGGACGATGCGAATGGGGACAAAGCGAGTCTACCTGGGTCTCGGCACGAACGTCGGGGATCGGGAGCAAAACCTGCGAGCGGCATTGCGGCGCCTCCGAGGTCTTGGAGCGATCGCGGCGGTGTCGTCCGTCTACCGGTCGGAGCCCGTCGGCTATCGCGAGCAGCCGGACTTCTGGAACCTGGTGGTAGAGCTTTGCACGACGCGCGAGCCGCTCGACCTGCTCGAGGAGGTGCAGGGTATCGAGGCGGAGCTGGGGCGCGTGCGTACATTCAAGAACGCGCCACGCACGATCGATATCGACATCCTGCTCTACGGGGACGAGGTCCTGGAGACGGAGTCGCTCGTCGTGCCGCACCCACGGATGATGGAGCGGGCGTTCGTGCTGCGGCCGCTGGCGGAGATTGCGCCGGATCTGAGGGATCCTCGCACGGGCGAACGGATCGCGGATCGGCTCGCGCGCCCGGACGGGTTCGAGCGGATCGAGCGATTGGGATCCGGCGAGCGCCTTCTCGACGATGAGGGGGAACCGTGAGAAACGTTCGAGAATACCGACGTGGATCGGAGCTGGGGATATGGGCGGCGGTGCTCCTGCTCGCGCTTGCGGCGGCCGCGTGCCGAGGAATGGAGGAGGCGCCGGGACTCGACGGGCTGGTCGAAACGCTGCTTCCAAGGGTCGAAGTCCTGAGCGGCCTCGAGGCGCGGCGACCCGTCCAGCTCGCTCGGCGCGACAGCGAGTCGGTCCGCCGCTACGTCGAGGCACGGCTCGCGGAGGACCTGCCGCCCGAGGAGCTCGAAGGCGTCCAGGCCGCGTACGTCGCCTTCGGCCTGCTGCCGGACACGCTGGAGCTGCGTCGTTTCCTGCTCGACCTCTACACCGAGCAGGTGGTCGGGTACTACGACGCGGCGACCGACTCGTTGTTCGTGGTGGAGGGCGTTCCTGCCGATGAGCTCAGGCCCGTGGTCGTCCACGAGCTGGTCCACGCCCTCCAGGATCAGTACGTGGATCTGGATTCGTTGATCGCGCCGGACCAAGGGAACGACCGCCAGACGGCGGCGCAAGCGGCGTTGGAGGGGCATGCGACGCTGGTCATGTTCGCGTGGCTCGCCGAGTCCCAGACCGGGCGTCCGGTCGACCCGGCGAGCTTCCCCGACGTGGCGCGGGACCTGGCGCCGCTCCTGGAGGCGCAGAACTCGCAGTTCCCGGTGTTCCAGGCGGCGCCGCGGATCATACGGGAGACGCTCCTCTTCCCGTACGTGGGCGGCGCGGGCTTCGTCCAGGCGCTCTGGCGGGCGGGAGCCGGAGCCGGCGGCGGAGCGTTCCCCGCGCCCCTCGGCGAGCTGCTCCCCGAGTCGACCGAGCAGGTGCTGCATCCCGAGAGTCGCTTCCTGGCGGATCGAGACGCGCCGACCGAGCTCGCGTTCGCGCCGATCGCGAGCGACTGGAGGCGCGTCTACGAGAACACCCTGGGGGAGCTGGAGGTCTCGATCCTCCTCTCCGAGCACCTCGGACGCGGCATGGAGACGTTCGCGTCCGGCTGGGACGGCGACCGCTACGTCGTCCTCGAATCGCCAGGCGGCGATCACGTCCTGGTCTGGTACTCGGTCTGGGACAACCCCGCCGCGGCCGACCGCTTCGCGTATGCCTATCGCCGCGTGCTGGATGCGCGGCCCGGCCGGCACGGCGCGGTGACGCGCGTCGACGTCGGCGGAAAGCCGGCCGTGCGGGTCGTCGACGCACCCGTTGCGGTGCCGCTCGCGTCCGTGCCGGCGGTGGAGGTGGCCGCGGCGACCGAGGGCGCACGCTAGATCCGGCGCGCGACGAGGGCGGAGGCGTATCGACGGGCGTCGGTCGGCGACGACGTCGCCGCGCGGCAAGAGAGGGCGCGTCGCGGCCTTTTCCTTGCTTCGATGCCGGGGTGGCAGGGCGCACGACGCGCCGTGGCGGGGAGTGCAAACGGAGCACACGGGCCGCAGCATGGACAACGAGTTCACGATCGGCGTCGAGGAAGAGTACCAGCTCGTCGACGCCGGAACCGGTGCCCTCTGTAGCCGCGCCCGTGATGTTCTCGACACCGACTGGAGCGCCGAGATCCGACCCGAGCTGCAGGAGACGACGCTGGAGATCGGAACCCGGATCTGCTCGTCGTCGTCGGCGCTCGACCGCGAGCTCCGTCGCCTGCGATTCCAGGCCGCGACGACGGCGGCCGTGCTCGGGCTCGACATCGCTGCGGCGGGCGTGCATCCGTTCAGCCGCTGGGAGGCGCACCGTCTGGCGCAGGAGGAGCGCTATCGCACGATCGCGGAGCGCTATGGGCGCATCGCGCGGGACGAGCACAACTTCGGCATGCACATCCACGTCGGGATCCCGGCGCGGTTCGACCGGATCCGCCTGCAGAACGTGGTGCGTCATTACGCTCCTCACCTGATCGCGCTTGCGGCGAGCTCGCCGTTCTACGAGGGCGAGGACACCGGGTACGCGTCGTACCGGATGGTGCTGTGGCGGCGCTGGCCGAATGCGGGGATCCCGCCGCGGCTCGACTCGGAGAGAGAGTACCGGTCGCTCCTCGAACTGCTCCTCGCGACCGGCGCGATCGGCGACCAGCGGAGCCACTACTGGAGCGTGCGGCCGCACGCGGTGTATCCTACGCTCGAGATCCGGGTGACGGACGTCTGTCCCCGCGTGGACGATGCGGTGGCGCTGGCCTCGCTGGTCCGTGCGCTCGTCGTCGCGGTCGCGGACGGCCGGCTCCGGGAGCCGGCGTCCAATCTGCCGGATGGGACGCTGGTGACGCTCCTGGCCATCAACGAGTGGCGCGCGATGCGGTACGGGCTCGACGGGTGGCTGGTCGATCCCGCCTCGCCGGACGGCCGCCAGCCCATCCGGTCCGCCGTGCTCCGGCTCGTCGACGAGGTGGCGCCGACGGCCGAGCAGATCGGCGACGGCGCGATGCCGGGCGCGATCGCGGCGCTACTCGAGCGAGGGAACGGAGCCGACCGGATGCGCCGGATCCATGCCGCGTACGGCGGGCTCGAGCCGGTCGTCGAGTGGGTGATCGGAGAAACGAAGCTCGGCACCGGGCTCGACCGTCGCAGGTCGCAACGGGAACGAGTCGCTTGAAGATGGGTTGGATCGGACGGGTGCTCCTGCTGCTCGCGGGGCTGCTCGCGATCCTGGGGCTGGTCTTCGTTCTGCTGGACCGCTTCGGGATCGGGCGGCTCCCTGGCGACATCGTATGGCGGCGCGACAACGTCACCGTGTACATTCCGCTCGGGCTGATGCTCCTGCTCAGCCTCATCCTGACGCTGCTGCTCAACCTCTTCTTTCGCCGCTGAACGGAACGTGAGCCGGATCCGCATCCCGATCCCGGTGCCGCCGCCGGGCGACCGCGATTACGACGTCGTCGTCGAACCGGGCGCGCTGGCGCGGCTGGGGGAGCTCGCCGCGGAGGCGGCGCCCGCGCATCGCTACGCGATCGTGGCCGACTCCGTGGTGGCCGAGCTCTACGGCGCGTGGGCAAGAGCCGCGCTCGAGGCGACCGGCCGACGCGCCGACATTTTCCCCTTCGAGGCGGGCGAGTCGCGGAAGACGGTGGCGACGTGGGCCGCGCTCACGGAGGCGCTGCTCGCGGCCGGCTTCGGCCGCGACTCGGCGGTGGTCGCGCTGGGCGGCGGCGTGACCGGCGACGTGGCCGGGTTCGTCGCGGCGACATACATGCGGGGGGTCCCGGTCGTGCAGGTGCCGACTTCGCTCCTCGCGATGGTCGACGCTTCGGTCGGCGGGAAGACGGGCGTAGACACCCCTCAAGGCAAGAACCTGATCGGCGCGTTCCACCATCCGCGCCTCGTCGTGATCGACCCCGAGCTGTTGCGAACGCTCCCCGATGGGGAGCTGCGGTCCGGGCTGGCCGAGGCGGTCAAGCACGGCGCTATTGCGGACGCGGTGTACCTGGATTGGATCGAGGCCAACGCCGAAACGCTGCTGGATCGCGACGCCGAGGCGCTCACCTCGCTCGTCCGGCGTTCGGTGGAGATCAAGGCGAGCTTCGTCGCCCGTGACCCCCTCGAGTCCGGGCCGCGCAAGGCGCTGAACTTCGGCCACACCATCGGCCACGCCATCGAGGCGGCGTTGGATTACGGCATTCCGCACGGCTACGCCGTCGCGATCGGTATGGTCGCCGAGGCGCGGGCGGGGGAGGCCGTCGGGATCACGGAGACGGGGACGGCGGATCGATTGCGCGAGGTGCTGCTTCGCCTCGGTCTACCGACCGAGCCGCCCCCCGGCCTCGATCCCGGCCGGCTCGCGGAGCTCATGGGGCGTGACAAGAAGACGCGCGCGGCGCGGCCGAATTTCGCGCTGATCCGGTGCCCGGGCGTGGTGGCGCGGGGTCCGGACGGCGCCTGGGCGCACCCGCTGGAGGCGGCCGCCGTGCACGCCGCCCTCGCCGCGGCCGGCCGCTGAACAGCCCGGTGCCTCGCGGGTATCTCTAGACGAGAATTGCATTTGACGCGGGTTGCCCGTACCGCTATGTTTAGAATCTAGGCCGGCCGGCGGCGTGATTCGCCGCCGGAGACGGCGTGGGACGGTTCTCCCGACGGAGGCGGAATGGCGCTCGACGAGCGCTTTTATGGCTTGTCGGTCGCCCAGGCGCTGGAAGCGCGGGCGGCGGAAGATCCGGATCGCACGTTCCTGATCTTCAATGGTCGCCGTTGGACCTATGGCCAGGTCGATGCGCGCGCCACGGCGCTGGCGGCGGCGCTGGGCGAGCTCGGCATCGAGCCCGGGGACCGGATCGCGCTGGATCTGCCGAACTGGCCGGAGTTCGTGATCTCGGTCTTCGCGGCGGCGAAGCTGGGCGCGGTCATCGTGCCGCTGAATCCGCATTACACCGTGCCGGAGCTCCAGTACATGCTCCGGCATTCCGAGGCGGTGGTGGTGGTCACCGCCGAGTCGTTCGGGGGAGTCGACTACCTCGAGCTGTATGAAGGCTTCCTCTCGACGCTGCCGGACCTGCAGTACCTGGTCACGGTGGGCGAAGAGGACCTGTGGTACGACGACCGGATCTACCAATTCGAGGATCTGGTCTCGAGCGGGGAGAGGCGAACGGTGCCGCCGGTGGAGATCGATCCGGCGGAGGACGTGTTCGCGATCCTCTACACCTCGGGGACGATGGGGAAGCCGAAGGGCGTGGCACTCACGCACCGGAACCTGGTGACCACGGCGGGGCGGACGGTCGAGGCGATCGGCCTGGATCGCGACGACGTGGTCTTCGGGGTCACCACCGTCTTCCACGTGTTCGGGCTGGGCCCGGGGATCCTGGGGACGGTGATGACCGGCGCCTCGCTGGTGCTTCAGGAGCAGTTCCTGCCGGACGAAGCGCTGGCGCTGATCGAGCGGCACAAGGTGACGGTGCACTACGGCGTGCCGACGGTGTTCGTCTCGGAGCTGCACGAGCTGGCGCACGAGAAGCGGGATCTCTCGTCGTTGCGGGCGGGGATCGTGGCGGGTGCGCCGATCGGCGACGAGATGCTGCGCCGGATCCGCGCCGAGCTGTGCCCGAACCTCCAGGTCGCCTATTCGCTGGTCGAGACCGCGTCGGCGGTTTCGGTCACGCGGTCGGACGACCCGGAGGAGAAGCAGGTCTTCACGGTCGGCCGGCCGCTCCCGGAGACCGAGGTCCGGATCCTGGACCTGGACGGGAGCGTGCTCCCCGTCGAGAGCCTGGGCGAGATCGCGGTGCGCGGCCCGGGCGTGATGAAGGGGTATTATCGGCAGCCCGGGGAGACCTCGCAGGCGTTCGACGAAGATGGATTCTTCCTCACCGGTGATCTGGGGATGATCGACGAGGAAGGGTTCATACACATCGTCGGACGCCGGAAGGAGCTGATCATCCGGGGCGGCTTCAACATCTACCCGCGGGAGGTGGAGGATCGACTCCAGGCACACCCCGCGGTGTTGGACGCCGCGGTGGTCGGTCTCCCGCACGAAGTCCTCGGCGAAGTCGTCTGTGCGTGCATCGTTCCGGTCGAGGGGGCGATCATCACGGGCGAGGAAATCAAGGAGTGGTGCCGAGGCGCACTCGCGGACTACAAGGTCCCGGACCTGGTCCGCTTCCTCGACTCGTTCCCGCTCACGGGGAGCGGGAAGGTCCGTCGCGTCGAGCTCGCGCGCATGATCAGCGCGGAGGAGTCGACGCGCCGGACGCCATAGGGAGCGCGAGACTCCTTCACTGGTCTCACTGCGCGGCCCCGTCGCCTGCCCCCGGTGAGGGGAGGACGAGGCGAGCGCGACGTCGAGCACGGGCGAGAAAGAAGCCCGCCCTCGGCGCCGCCCTCGCGCTCCTCCCTGCGCCGGGGAGGGCGGCCGGGAGGCGGTGGAGAAAGGAAGGGGCCTCGCCGTTGGGAAACGGTTTTTCACAACAGAAGCGAGGCACATGGCTGCACAGTTTGCACGCGCCCCTCATCGGGGCGTCACGTCCGGGCCGACGCCGTCGGCGCCGAACGCTGCACTCCTCATCGACTTCGACAACGTCACGATGGGGATCCGCAGCGACCTGTCGAAGGAACTCAAGAATCTACTCAACAGCGACATCATCAAGGGGAAGGTCGCGGTACAGAGAGCATACGCCGACTGGCGGAGGTACCCGCAATACATCGTTCCCCTGGCCGAAGCGTCGGTCGACCTGATCTTCGCTCCGGCCTACGGCAGCTCGAAGAAGAACGCCACGGACATTCGCCTGGCGATCGACGCGCTCGAGCTGGTCTTCACCCGTCCCGAGATCGGGACCTTCATCCTCCTCTCGGGCGATTCCGACTTCAGCAGTCTCGTCCTCAAGCTCAAGGAATACGGCAAGTACGTCATCGGCGTAGGGATCCGCGAGTCGGCGTCCGACCTGCTGGTCCAGAACTGCGACGAGTACTACTCGTACTCCGTTCTTACGGGTCTGACCAAGGAAGACGACACGACGCGCGAGGCGCTGGACCCGTGGATGCTGGTCGAGAAGGCGGTCAAGCAGATGGCCGAGAACGGCGACATCATGCGTTCGGACCGCCTGAAGCAGGTGATGCTGGAGCTGGATCCCAACTTCAGCGAGAAGGAGCTGGGGTACAGCAAGTTCAGCAAGTTCCTGTCGGACGCGGTTGCGCGCGGCTGCCTGGCGCTGAAGAAGGGGGAGAACGGGCAGTGGGAGGTGGCGCCGGCGGAGCCTGGCGTTGCGGTCGCCGAGGAGGCGCCGGAGGCGAAGCCGGAGCGTGAGGCGCGGACGGCGCGGGAGGACGGCCGTCGTTCGCGTGGTCGCGGGCGGGGTCGTGGCGCCGCTGCGGCGGAGGCGGCCGTGGCGGAGCCGGCTGCGCCGGCCATCGAACCGGTCGCGCCTGCGGGGGAGGTCGAACCCGTCGGGCTGGTGGCGGCGGAAGGCGATCCGCTCGCTGCGGCGTACGCGCTGCTGCGGCGTGCGGTCGAGAGCGTCACGAAGGGCGGCGCTCCGGCGCGTGACTCGGATGTGAAGCGTCGCATGCTCGAGCTGGACCCGTCGTGGGACGAGTCGACCGTCGGGTTCAGCAAGTTCAGTCGCTTCCTGCGCCAGGCCCACGATGCGGAGGTGATCGACCTTCACAAGACGGGGAACGGCGCGTACGAAGTGACGCTGGCCGGTGGGAAGTCGGGGCGTGCCGGCGCCGCGCGACCGGACTCGCGCGGCGAGCGGGGCCGGCGCGGCGCGACCGAGGCGCCCGCGGAATCCCGGGGCGCGGCTGCCGCTCGGGCGGATGAGGCGCCGAAGGCCGAGCCCGCGGCCGAGGCGGCCCCGAGGGGCGAGTCCCGCGCGGACACGGCGCCAGAGGGTGGGCGCGGGCCGGAGCTGGCGAAGGATGAGGCCCGTGCGGCGGAGCCCAAGGCGGCCGAGCCGGAGGCCACGTCGGCTGCCGCGCCAGCCGGTACGCCATCGGCTCCGGCCGCTCCGACCGTCCGGCGGCCGGTCGGAGTCGGGATCGGGTTCCGCCCCGGGATGCGTCGTGGCGGGGTCGTGTCGGGTCCTCCGCCGCTCCTCCCCGGTCAGACGGTGCGCCCGAAGGGGTCGCTGAACGGCAAGACGGGGTCGGCGGAGCCGGAGTCGGCGGAGCCGAGCGCCGCGGCGGCCGAAGCGGCCGCGACGGCCGGGGCGGAGCCGGCGAAGAAGGCGGCTGCGAAGAAGGGGCAGGCCAAGTCGAAGAAGGCGGCCGAATCCAAGCAGAAGCCGACCGAGGCGAAGAAGCAGCCCGCCGAGACGACAGAGGCGGCGGCTCCGGCGAAGGAGAAGGCCGCGGGCCAGAGCACCAAGAAGGCCGGCGCCGCCGTTGCGCCCGAGCTGGTTGGGTTGCCGACGGACGCGGAAGGCGTCGTCGCCTACCTTACGACGCGCTACAAGGGCGTCGGGGCGAAGACGGCAGAGGCCCTGATCGCCGAGTTCGGAGCGGACGGCGTGTTCCGTGCGCTCCACGCCGATCCGGCACGGGTGCGCGAGCTGCTGGGCGCGCGTCGGGCCGAGGCGCTGCTCAAGGGTTGGGAGTCCGATCTGGCGCAGCGTCGCGCTGAGGCCGCGGCGGAGGTCGCGGCCGTCGGCACGACGAAGGAGGCCGGGCGGTCGAGCGGCGCCGCTACCAAGAAGTCCGCGGAGCCGAAGGCGCAGGCGAAGCCGTCCGAGGCGTCGGGCTCGAAGAAGTCGCGGGGGGCCGCGCGGAAGTCCGGGTCGGCGAAGGGCAAGGCCGCCGAGGCCGAGACGCCGAAGGCCGAGCCCGTGGCCGACGCCGCTTCCGATACGCCCGCCGCGAAGCAGGCCGCGGCGGCCGAGCCCGAAGGCGCCGCCGCGCCGCACGCGAGCGCGGCCGCGGATGGCGAAGCGGCGGCCCCGAAGAAGTCGCGCGGCTCGCGATCGCGCGGGCGGCGCGGCGGCCGCAAGCGCGGGAAGAAGGTCGAGGCCGGCGGCGACTGATGCCCGGTCGGACCGGAGGCACTCCGCTTCCGAGCCAGTTCTACGATCGGCCCGCCGAGGAGGTCGCGCGCGACCTCCTCGGCGCCGTTCTGGTATCGACCATCGGCGGCGCCACGACGGCGGGACGCATCGTGGAGGCCGAGGCGTACGTCGGGCCGCACGACCCGGCGTCGCACGCGGCCGAGCGGATCGGCCGTACGGCGCGCAACGAGGCGATGTTCGGCCCGCCAGGGATCGCTTACGTCTACCGTATCTATGGCGTGCACTGGTGCCTGAACGTCGTCACCGGCGCTGAAGGGTACCCGGCGGCCGTGCTGATCCGCGCGGTCGAGCCACTAGAGGGCGTGGACGCGATGCGCCGCCGCCGGGGCGACCATTGTTCCGATCGCGGCCTCACGAGCGGCCCCGGGAAGCTCGCGGCGGCGATGGGGATCACCGGGCGCGAGAACGGCCATCCGCTGGACCGGCCGCCCCTCATGATCCTCGAGGGTGAGGCCGTGGATCCGAGCGAGATCGCAGTCGGCCCCCGGATCGGGGTCACCCGCGCCGCCGACTGGCCGCTCCGCTTCTATGTGCGCAACAACCCCTGGGTCTCTCGCTGACGCCTTGGACACGACACCGATCTCGGAGCGCGCAGGCCGCCTCCACCGCGAGGCGCTCGTCGTGGACCTCCACGCCGACACGCCCACGGAATTCTTCCTCGACGATACCTACGACTTCGGGGAGAGGCACGACTTCGGGCACGTCGACCTGCCCCGGCTGCGAGAAGCCGGAGTCGACGTGCAGTTCCTCGTTTCCTGGGTCCCGGCGGAACTGGCCGCGACACCGGGGGCGTCCTACCGTCACGCCGAAGGCCTCATACGGGCGATCCATCGCGTCATCTCGGCTACGCCGGGCGCTCGCCTCGTACAGGACGCCGCCGGGATCCAAGAAGCGCGCAGCGCCGACGACGTCGCCATCATGATCGGCGTGGAAGGCGGGCACGCAATCGAGAACTCCCTGGAGCGGCTCCGCGAGCTCCACGGCCTCGGGGCCCGCTACCTCACCCTGACGTGGAACAACACGAACGACTGGGCCGACGCCGCCGGAGACGGCGCGAGGCACGGCGGACTCACCGGCTTCGGCCGAGAGGTCGTGCGGGACCTCAACCGATTGCGTATGATCGTCGACCTCTCGCACGTCGCCGAGTCGACGTTCTGGGACGCGATCGACACGAGCTCGGCGCCCGTCGTCGCGACCCATTCGAACGCCCGCGCCCTCTGCGACCACCACCGGAACCTGTCCGACGAGCAGATCCGCGCAGTGGCCGAGACGGGCGGCGTGGTCGGCGTGAACGCGTTCCCCGCCTTCCTCGACACCGATTACGGAGCGGCGTTCGAGCGCATCGACGAGGAGACCAGGGCGCTCGAGCACCGTCTGCGCGCACGGCACGGCGATGGCCGTCGGGCGCGGGACGAAGCGCGCCAGTGGCGGGACCGGCAACTCGCCTCTCTCCCCCCGATCCCCCTATCGCGACTCGCCGACCACGTGGAGCACATCGCCGACGTGGCCGGGATCGAGCACCTTGCCCTGGGCCTCGACTTCGACGGCATCCTCACTACCCCTGCCGATCTCCCACACATCGGCATGTTGCCGCGCCTGACGGAAATCCTTTTGGCCCGCGGCTGGAGCGAGATGGATCTGCGGCTGGTCCTGGGTGGGAACGCGCTTCGAGTGATCACCGAAGTCATCGGCTGAGCCCGGCGGTTGTGTTGTCGCGATCCCGGGGCCGGGTGGCACGCCATCTGCGCCAGATGTTTCCGGCGCGACGAGCGTCACGACGCACCCAGTTCCGAGGAGGTGAGGCTATGGCCACTGTGCCGGGGCCCAACCCGGACAAGCCACTGCCGCAGCCGGGCGCGCCGGGGAAGGAGATCCCGGTCGAGCCTGAAGAGGAGCCGGATCACATCGGACCGGAACGCTCGGACGATCCCGATTGGCTGCCGAAGCCGTACGATCCGGAGCGCGAGTACGAGGAGCCAGGGGTTCCCCTGGGTCGGATGTAGATCGAGGCAGGGCAAATCGGCCCCTCGGCGTTGAATCCCACGACGTCCGAGGGGCTTCGCACATCACGCGGGCGGGCGCCGGCCCGGGAATGGAAATTGCCCCGCGGCGCGGCGGCGGCGTCCGAAGGGCGAGCACGTTGGTGTTTGCGAGGGGGATCAGGTGGATCCGGTCATCGAAGGGCGAGGGTCACGATACACGGCGGACGAGTTGCGCCGCCAGGTCGAGGCGCTGGGGCCGTGGTTCCACGACATCGATCTGGGCGAGGGCGTCCGGACCGCACCGAATCATCCGCTCGGCAATTTCCTCGAGGAGATCTGGGCCCACGTCGGGCGTTACCTGCCGGAGGACCTGACGGGGAGCACGGTCCTGGACATCGGGTGCAACGCGGGGTTCTACTCGCAGCAACTGCGGCGTCGCGGCGCGAACGTCCTGGGGATCGACCACGACGAGCGCTATCTCTCCCAGGCGCGGTTCGCCGCCGAAGTCAACGGCCTGGACATCGAGTATCGGCTCATGGACACGTACGACGTCGATCGTCTTCAGCAGCGATTCGACTACGTGCTGTTCATGGGCGTCTTCTACCACCTCCGGTATCCGCTCTACGCTCTGGACAAGGTTGCGAAGCTCGTCGGTCGGCGTCTGGTGTTCCAGTCGATGGTGCGCGGGGTGGGCGGCACGGTTCCGGTCCCCGACGATGCGCCGATCACCGAGCGCGCGATGTTCGAGCATCCGTGCTTCCCGGCGATGTACTTCATCGAGAAGCGGTACGCGGGCGATCCGACGAACTGGTGGGTCCCGAACGAGGCGGGGATGGAGGCCATGCTGAGGTCGGCCGGGCTGCGGATCGTTGCTCATCCGTTCACGGAGTTGTGGATCTGTGAGCCGGCGAAGACGACGTCATCGTCCGAGGCGCCCGTGCGCCGCGGCGCGCGTAGCGGTCCGCGACCCATCGGGTGAAGTAGGCGAACTCGCCGATGTCGCGGGGCGGAGAGGTGTGGTGCGGGCGGATCCCAACGGATGGCGGCGTGAAGCAGAGGGTCACGGTGGTCTGGAAGGGTTCCAGCGCCTCGACGATGCGATCGAACCAGGCGACGCCGCCCGGGAGGTGCCATTCGGCCCAGGACAACCCGGTTCGCACGTGACGGACGCCGAGCCGGTGCAACCATTCGACGGTTCCTTCCAGACGGTCATGGTCCTGGAAGTGGAACCACTGACAGATTCCGAGCTCGGGATCGAAGTGCTGAAGCGCCGGCTTGGGCGAGCCGTCGGCGCGCAGGAGCCCGAAGTGGAAGTGGCGCCAGTAGGCGGACCCTTCGGCGGCGCCGTGGCGGGTCGTCGCTTCGCGCTCGGGGGAGAGGTCGAAGAGGGAGTACCAGTGAACGCGTTCGGCGGCGCCTTTGAGGATGGGCGTGAGGCGACGGAGGCCCCACGCGACGTTGTGCTCCGACGCCCAACTGCTGACGCCCACCTCCGTCACCCACACGGGCATGCCGAACTCCTCCCGGATCGCTTCGATCTTCGTGGGCCAGTCCTCGGGGTGCCAGAGGTTCCAGTCGAACGGGAAGCCATGGAGCGCGATGGTGTCGAGGCGGCCGAGGAGGCCGTGCCGACGGAGCAGGCGGAGGAACTCGGGATCGATCGGGCTGATCCCGCCGAGGACGATGCGAACTCCCGGGGCGGTGGCGCGGACTTCTTCCGCGGCCAGCGCTGCCATGCGCGAGAAAATGGACCAATCGGGGTCCAGGTCGCGGTCCCAATGAGAGAGGTTGTTGGGCTCGTTCCAGAGCATGATCGCTTCGATCATCGCTTCTCCGAGGGAGTGAGGGGAGCGACCGAGGGGGCGTCGGGCGGCCTGGTTGGTGCAAGGTGCGTTCCAGGCCTCGCGTCGCATGGTACGGAATTTGAAGGTCGCCGCGGCGGCAATCCCGACTCTCACCGGGTGAATCGAGGCACAAATTTTCCTGGAGGACCCGCCCCAGAATCGCTGCGGATACGAAAGGCATACGAGCCGGTAACGGGCGGCATCGCGACCCGGGCGGAGTGATCGCTGGGCCCACCGAGTCGAGCCATTGGTCTTGGAGAGACGCGGCCGCGACCCCGAAACTGCGGAGAAGGGCATGAGCTTGGGAAGAGATAGAGCGGTGGTGGTCACGGGGGGCGCGGGGTTCATCGGCAGCAACCTTGCCGATGCGCTTCTTCGGGCGGGGGAGCGGGTGATCGTCTTCGACAACCTCTCGCGACCCGGCGTGGAGCAGAACCTCCGGTGGCTGATGCAGCGTCATCCCGGGGGGCTGGAAGTCGAGATCGGGGACATTCGGGACGCGGAGCGAGTGGCCCGCGTGGTAAGCCGGGCGCACACCGTCTTCCATCTCGCGGCACAGGTCGCCGTCACGTCGTCGGTCGCCGATCCCCGGCACGATTTCGCGGTGAACGCGCAGGGGACCCTGAACGTGCTCCAGGCTGCCCGTGGTTCGAGCGACCCGCCGGTCGTGCTGTACACGTCGACGAACAAGGTATACGGCGCACTGGTCGGGGTGCCGGTGGTCCTGAACGGGACGCGGTACCTGTTCGAGGATCGGCGGCGGGGGATCAGTGAGGACCAGCCATTGGACTTCCACTCGCCGTACGGCTGCTCGAAAGGCGCGGCGGATCAGTACGTTCGGGATTACGCGCGCATCTACGGCCTGCCGACGTGCGTGTTTCGCATGAGCTGCATCTACGGCCCGCGGCAGTTCGGGGACGAGGATCAGGGGTGGGTGGCGCACTTCGTGATCTCGGCGTTGGGGGGACGACCGATCACACTGTATGGCGACGGCAAGCAGGTGCGGGACATCCTGTTCGTGGACGACCTGATCGAGTTGATGCTGCTGGCGGCGGAGCGCGCGCGCTCGACGCCGGGGCGGATCTACAACGTGGGGGGCGGCGAGGAGAACGCGCTCTCGCTCGTAGAGCTGCTGGACCTGCTGGAGCGGGAGCTCGGACGGAGCATTCAACGGTTCCATGCTCCATGGCGGCCGGGCGACCAGCGGATCTACATCAGCGACATCGGGAAGCTGAGGCGCGAGCTGGGTTGGGCGCCGAGGGTGACGAAAGAGGAGGGGATCCGGCGGCTGATCGCCTGGATCGAGGAGCATGCGGCCTTCCTCGTCGCGAACGGCGCCGAACGGGAGAGACAGCCGCTCTCGGCTTGACCCGGTCTCGACCCCGGCGGCGAGCCGGGGCCCGATGCTATGCGAATCCTGATCACCACGGACATCGCGGGCGGGGTGTGGACCTACACCGAGGAGCTCGTCCAGGGGCTGCTGGCTCGCGGGCATGAGGTGTCGCTCGTAGTCGTGGGCGGCCGCCCGGGTCCACGGCACGAGCACTGGTTCTCCCTGCATCCCGAGGTGACGGCGACGATCGTGCCTTGCCCGCTCGAGTGGATGCCCGAGCCGGAGCCGGGGCTGTCCGCGTCGGTCGAGGAGGTGCGGCGTCGGGTGCGGGAGGCCGGGGCGGACGTCGTGCATCTGAACCAGTTCTATTACGGCGCGTTCGACCTGGGCGCGCCGGCCGTCGTCGTGGCGCACAGCGACCTGGTGAGCTGGTGGCAGTCGGTCCGGGGCGAGGACCCTCCGGACGATCCCTGGTTCGGCCGCTATCGGCGCTGGGTCGAGGCGGGACTCGGCGGCGCAGCTCTCCGGGTCGCGCCGACGGCGTGGATCGCCGGCCGCATCCGGGAGACGTACGGAACCGGCCCGATCCGCGTTGTACACAATGCGCGTTCGCCGGGGCTCTTTCACCGGTCGCCCGGCGAGTCGGCGCTGGGAGGCGGTCCCCGACAACCGCTGGTCGTCACCGCCGGGCGGCTGTGGGATGAAGGGAAGGGGGCGCGCGACCTGATCCCGGTCGCGGCCCGGCTCGGCGGGTGGGCCCGGTTCGTGGTGGCCGGGCCGGTCGGGCACCCGGCCGGCGGCGACGACTTCCCCGCCGATGCACCGGGGATCGAATGGGTCGGCGTACTCGATACGCACGAGTTGGCGCGGCTCCTGATCAAGGCGCAGATCTACGCCGCGCCTTCCCGCTACGAGCCGTTCGGCCTCGCCCCACTGGAGGCCGCCCTGGCCGGGTGCGCTCTGGTGTTGAGCGACATCCCGACCTTCCGGGAGCTGTGGGATGGATGCGCGCTCTTCCATCCCCCGGGCGACATCGATGCTCTAGGGGAATCCGTGCTGGAATTGATCCGCGACCAAGCGCTTCGGACGGCGCTCGCCGGCGCCGCAATGGCGCGGGCTCTCGAGCGATACACGCCGGAACGCATGGCAGCCGAGTACGAGGCTCTGTACCTGGATGTTGTGAACCGGGCCAGCCAACGTCTTGCCGCGGTCGAGTGATCCCATGCGATTCGTCCTGTTCGTGCACTCCCTGATCAGCGATTGGAACCACGGGAACGCGCATTTCCTGCGCGGCCTGGTGCGCGCGTTGCAGCGGCGCGGGCACGAGGTCGTGGCATGCGAGCGCTGGCGGAGCTGGTCGTGCGACGAGCTGTACCACGACCACGGCCCCGGCCCGATCGTCGATTTCGCTCGCATGTTCCCGGACATCCGGATCCGGATGTACGGGGACTGGAGCGGGATCCTGGACGAAGTCGACGAGCTGACGCGGGGCGCCGACGTCGTACTGGTGCATGAGTTCAACGAGCCCGAACTGGTCGGCGCCGTCGGACACGTGCGCCATCGCCGCGGAGATTTCCTGCTCCTCTTTCACGACACGCATCATCGGCCGGCCACCGTGCCACACGAGATCGCACGTTTCAATCTCCGGCACTACGACGGGGTCCTGGCCTACGGCCGTTCGCTCGCGGAAGTCTACCGCCGGGAGTTCGGGATGCCGCGGGTGTGGGCGTTCCACGAGGCGGCGGACACGACCGTCTTCCGCCCGCTGGCCGCGGAGAAGACCGACGACGTCGTGTGGATCGGCAACTGGGGCGACGACGAGCGATCGCAGGAGATTCGCGATTACCTGATCGGCTCGGCGAGTCAGCTGCGCGAGCTGCGCTTCGCGGTGCATGGCGTGCGCTACCCGGACGGCGCGCTACGGGAGATGAAGGAGGCGGGGGTCGACTATCGGGGCTGGATCGCCAACTACCGGGTGCCGGAGGTGTTCGCGCGGGCGCGGATGACGTTGCACATCCCTCGAGGTCCGTATCTGGAGCGGCTCCCTGGGATTCCGACGATTCGGCCATTCGAGGCGCTGGCGTGCGGGATCCCGCTGATCTCGACTCCCTGGGCGGACCGGGAGGGGTTGTTCCGAGAGGGGGTCGACTACCTCGTGGCGCGGACGCCGGCAGAGATGCGCGAGCACATCCTTCGCCTCGCCCGGGACGAGGAAGCGCGGGCACGGCTCGCAGAGCGCGGTCTGGAGACGATCCACGCCCGGCATACGTGCGACCACCGGGCGGAGCAGCTCGAGGTGATCGTCGACGAAGCGGGTGCGATGGTCGAGGTCGGGGCGTAGCCGAGGCGCGGTTCGGTGCGATCCTCTAAAGGCAAGGGGGGACCATGTACGCGGCAACGCTGGTCGAGCCGGGGCGATTCGAGGTGACGGAGCGGGAGCGGGTGCGAGCGGGCGCGGGCGAGGTCGTGCTGAGGGTCGAGGGGTGCGGCGTGTGCGCGTCGAACCTGGGGCCGTGGGAGGGGGCCGAAGGGGTGTCGTATCCTCTGGACGCGGGCGCGCCAGGGCATGAGGTGTACGGGGTGGTGGAGGCGGTGGGGGAGGGCGTCGTGGGGCTCGCGCCGGGAGACACGGTGACGGCTCTGAGTTATCGGGGCTTTGCCGAGTACGACGTGGCCCGATCCGATGCCGTCGTGAAGCTCCCGGCATCCCTCGCGGGGCGCCCGATCCTGGGCGAGCCGATCGCGTGCGCCATCAACGTCCGTCGGCGCGCAGCGGTGCAGGAGGGGGATACGGTGGTCGTGGTGGGGGTGGGCTTCCTGGGTGCGCTGTTGCTGAGGCTGGTCAGGGCGGAGCGGCCGGCGCGCCTCGTGGCGGTGTCGAGGCGGAAGGAGGCACTCGAGATCGCGACGCGGATGGGGGCGGACGAGGTCCTGACGTACGACGATGACGTGGTCGGGAACGTGGAGTCGTGGACGGGTGGGCGGCTCGCGGATGTCGTGATCGAGGCGACGGGGATGCAGCGGCCGCTCGATCTCGCGGCCGCGCTGACCCGCGTGCGGGGGCGTCTGGTCATCGCGGGATACCATCAGGACGGACCCCGCCGCGTGAACCTCCAGCTCTGGAACTGGCGCGGGCTCGACGTGATCAACGCCCACGAAAGGGACTCCGCGCTCTATGTGGATGCGATGCGGGAGGGGGTGGCGCTCGTCGCGGCGGGGGAGCTCGAGCTGGAGTCGCTGGTCACGCACAGTTTCCCGCTCAGGGAGATCAACCGTGCATTCGCCATGGCGCGCGAGCGCCCGAGCGGGTTCTTCAAGGCCGTCGTACAACCGGGAGGCGACCGATGAGTGCCGTACTTCGACTCGGATTCGCGGGGCTGGGTTGGATCGGCGCCATGCGGATGGATGCCGTTGCGGCGAGTGGTCGCGCCGTCGTGGCGGCGCTGTGCGATCCTTCGGAGGCGTGTCTGTCTGCGGCGGCGGCGCGGCACGGGGAAGCCGTCGCATTCGCGGATTACGACGAGATGCTCTCCCGGGCCGAGCAACTCGGTCTGGACGGGGTCGTAATCGCAACACCGAACTCGCTGCACGCGCCTCAGGCGATCGCTGCACTCGAACGCGGCCTTGCCGTCTTCTGTCAGAAGCCGCTCGCGTTGAACGCGGCGGAGGCCCGGGCCATCGTCGATGCCGCCAGACGCGCGGACCGTCGCCTCGGTGTTGACTACTCGTACCGCTACACCGATGGCGTGCAAGCGCTGCGCTCCATGGTGCGATCGGGGGAGCTGGGACGGATCTTCGCCATCGAGACCGCCTTCCACAACGCGTACGGCCCGGGGAAGGCATGGTGCCACGACCCCGCCATCGCCGGCGGCGGCGCACTCCTCGACCTCGGCGTGCACCTGATCGACCTGTGCCTCTGGATTCTCGACTCGCACGGGGTGCGGTCAGTCCGCGGGGGTGCGTTCGGGGGGGGGGAGCCACTCGGCGGGCGTGGGATCGATGACTTCGCGATCGCACAGCTCGAGCTCGATGACGGCGTCCTGGTCCACCTCGCCGTGAGCTGGAACGCCCATGCGGGGACGGATTGCGTTATCCGTACGGCGTTCTACGGCACGCATGGGGGCGCCGAGGTGCGAAACATCGACGGCAGCTTTTTCGACTTCGAGATTGTGCGGTTCGAAGGGCGCGGGCGGCGCACCATCGGCCGCGAGTCCGGGGATTGGCTCGGCCGAGCGATCCTCGACTGGGTCGACCACACCGCGGCTTCGCCGTCTTTCGATCCCGAGGTCGAGCGGAGCGTCCGTGTGGCCGAGGTCGTCGACAAGATCTATCGGATGACGCCCACACCCGCGCCTGCGGGAGCGGCCTGAAGGAGGAAGTGGCGGCCGATGCCACGTAACGGCTCGTTGCAGGTGCTCGAGGCGCCGCGGGGTGACAGAGGCGTGTGACCGGCGCATGAACGCGCGACCGCCGGGCCCGTTGCCATGGGCCCGGCGGTCCGAAGGAGGCGAGGCGGCACCGGCAGGCCGGCCAGCACCGCTCGGCAGCCGGCGTCAGCGCCGCCAGCGCTTCATCTCCTGCTCCTGCTCCTCGCTTCGCTCTTCACCAATGTCCAAGTTGGTGCCCGTGCGCTTGCGCTCGCCCTCCTCCACGAGCTCGCGACTGGTGTCGTAGGGTCGACCGATCCGGTCCGGCTTCCCCTTCTCTCGCAACTCTCGGCGCTTCTCTTCGAGCTGTTCGTGAATGTCCTTGTCGGCCATGGACGGTGCCTCCTGGACATGGTCTCGCCGGTTGTCGCCGGTGAAGCCGGCTGGTCACGCTTCGAAGTTCTGCAACAACCATACCGGTGGCCGTGGTTCCGTGCGGAAAGTCCGCAACGCTGCCCGCTCGATCGGGATGGTGCCCGGCGACGGTGATGGAACGGTATTTGCCCCGCGGGGGCCGGATCGCGCGTGAATCCGGGCCGGCGGTGGGGGAGCCCGTGGGCGCTGGTGCGGGCGGCGCCGGCGCCGCAAAACTGCGTGCTGGATTCGGGGGCGCACATGAAGATCTTCGTCTTCGGCTCGTCGATCGTGTCCGCGTACTGGAACGGAGCGGCCACCTATTACCGCGGCGTGTTCCGGGCGCTGCACGGCCTCGGACACGAGATCCATTTCTGCGAGCCGGACATCTTCGACCGGCAGGCCAATCGGGACCTGGAAACCGACCCGGATTACGTGAAGGTGCGCGTCTACCGGGACGACGCCGAACTGGAGGCGCTGCAGGCGGAGGCCGCCGATGCAGACCTCGTGGTGAAGTGCAGCGGCGTCGGTGCACGCGACCGGGAGCTGGAGGAGTGGCTGGCGGGCATGTCCGGCCCTCTGCGCGCCTTCTGGGATGTCGACGCGGCCCACACGCTCGAGCGGATCGAAGGCGACGACGCGGACCCCATGCGCCGTTGGATCCCTCGCTACGACCTCATCTTCACCTACGGCGGCGGACCGCCGGTCGTGCGGCGCTACCGAGCTCTCGGCGCACGGGCTTGCCACCCGATCTACAACGGGCTCGATCCGGACGTTCACACGCCCGTACCACCCGATCCGTCCTTCGCCTGCGACGTCGTCTTCCTGGGGAACCGGCTCCCCGACCGGGAAGAGCGAGTCGACCGGTTCTTCATGGCTGCGGCCGAGCGGCTGCCGGACCACCGTTTCATCCTCGGCGGCAGCGGTTGGGACGGGAAGCGGCTGCCTCCCAATGTCCGTTGGATCGGGCACGTCCCCACCGTGCTGCACAATGTGCTGAACTGCTCCGCCCGCTTCGTCCTGAACATCCATCGGGCCGCGATGGCGCGGAACGGCTACTCGCCAGCCACGCGCCTCTTCGAGGCCGCCGGTGCGGGCGCTTGTCAAATCACGGATGCTTGGGTAGGCATCGAAGAGTTCTTCGAGCCCGGAAAGGAGCTGCTCGTGGCGCACGATGGTGAGGACGTCGTTCGGTGGGTCCGGGAGGTGGATGACGACACGGCGCGCACGATCGGGCGCGCCGCGCGGGCGCGTGCGCTACGCGACCACAGCTACGACGGCCGTGCGCGGCAGGTCGACGAGGTCCTTCGCACGGCCGCTGCGCGTTCTTGATGTCGCAAAGTACTTGACGCGACGAACTCAAGGGGTCCATTCTATCGGCATGGCCACGCCACGCAGGCAGATCGCAGCGAGCGAGGGAGAGCCGATCGCGCTCCGGGACCGCGCGATCGACAACATCCGTTTCATCCGCGAGACAATGGAGCGCGCCGCGTCGTTCACCGCGGTGCCGGGGTGGGGCGGTGTCGTGATCGGGTGCACGGCGCTGGTGGCGGCGGCGGTGGCGGCGGTCCAGGCGGATCCCGCCCGCTGGCTCGTGATCTGGCTGGGGGAGGCCGTGCTGTCGCTGGGGATCGCGGCATGGGCGATCCGCCGCAAGGCGCAGGCGGCGAACCTTCCGGTGCTGAGCGGCGCGGGGAACAAGTTCCTGCGGAGCTTCCTGCCGCCGATGCTGGTCGGCGCGCTGCTGTCGCTGGTCTTCGTGCGTGCCGGCGAGCTGGCGCTCCTGCCTGGCACGTGGCTGCTCCTTTATGGCACGGCCGTGGTCACCGCGGGCGCCTTTTCGGTGAGCGTCGTGCCAGTCATGGGAGCATGCTTCATGGCGACCGGGGCGGTCGCCCTCTTTTGCCCGCCGGAGTGGGGCGATGCACTGATGGCGTTCGGGTTCGGCGGGCTCCACATCCTCTTCGGCCTCATTATCGCAAGGAGGTACGGTGGCTAGGACCGGTGCAGCGCCCAGGCGGGAGCGGAGCGGGGGGCGGGCGGCGGCGAACGACGCCGGGGCGCCGAGGGAACTCAGTCCGCTCGAGTTGGATCGGCTGATCCACGAGCGGCTTCGCCTGGGCATCGTGAGCGCCCTGGCGGCGAACGAGTGGCTGTCGTTCAACGACCTCAAGCGCATGCTGGACACGACGGATGGGAACCTGAGCGTCCACGCGCGGAAACTGGAAGAGGCGAATTACATCACGTGCCGTAAGTCGTTCGAGGGTCGCTACCCGCGAACGGAGTACAGGCTGACGGCGGCGGGTCGGGCGGCGCTCGAGCGGTACCTGGAGCACATGGAGGCACTGATCCGGGCCGCGCGGGACCGGTGACCGTCGGATTTTTTTCGGGGTCGACTTTATGGGTCAAAGCACTTTGCAGGATTCGCCGGCGCAGGGGCTGCACGTGGCGATCATCATGGACGGGAATGGACGGTGGGCGGAGGCGCGGGGGCGCGGGCGCACGTGGGGACACCGCGAGGGCGCGAAGGTGGTCCGGCGGATCGTGGAAGCGGCGCCGTCCCTGGGGATCTCCACGCTGACGCTGTATGCGTTCTCGTCCGACAACTGGCGCAGGCCGCCGCGCGAGGTGGCGGCGTTGATGCGGCTGTTCGAGGCGTACCTGCGTGGCGAGGTGCGTCGGTGCATTGAGAACGGGGTCCGGGTTCGGGTGATCGGCCGCCGGGACCGACTGCCGCAGCGCCTGCTGGCGGCGATCGACGCCGCCGAGTCGGCGACGGCGGGCGGCGACAGGCTGTTGCTGCGGGTCGCGCTCGATTACTCCTCACGGGAGGCGCTCGTCGCGGCGGCGCGGGCGGCGATGGCTGCCGGGGGCTCCGGTGTAGAGCTCGACCGCGATAGATTCGCGGCGTTGCTCGGGGAGGTGATCCATTCGGGCGATTCGGCGCGAGACGTGGATCTGCTGATTCGAACGGGAGGAGAGCAGCGGCTGAGCGATTTTCTCCTCTGGGAGTGCGCTTACGCGGAGCTGTACTTCACCGGTCGGATGTGGCCGGAGTTCACGGTTTCCGACCTGGAAGCGGCGGTGCGGGAGTATCACGGCCGGGAACGGCGGTTCGGCGCGCTCCCGAAGGTGGCGGCGAGCTGAAGGTGGCATGCGGTGTGCTCGGCGGGACGGTCATCGATCGACCCGGACGGAGCCGCCGTCATGAAGCTGATCTTCCTTGGGCTGTCGATAACGAGTTCGTGGGGGAACGGGCACGCGACGACGTACCGCGGGCTCTGCCGGGCGCTACGTCGCCGTGGGCATCGCATCCTCTTCTATGAGTGGGATGCGCCGTGGTACAGTGGTCCGCACCGCGACCTGAACCCGGCGGAGTGCGACTATGCAGACGTCCGTCTCTTCGTGGATTGGGGCGCGGTGTGCGGCGATCTCCGTCGCGAGTTGTCGGACGCGGACGCCGTGCTCCTCGGCTCGTACTTCCCGCAGGGGGTCGAAGCGGCGGAGTTTCTGGCGCAGGAGTTCGATGGCCCGCGGCTGTTCTACGACATCGACACGCCGGTCACCGTAGCCGCGTTCGAGGAGGCCGGGGCGGCGGAGTATCTCAGGGCGGAGCAGGTCCGCCTTTTCGATGTCTATCTCTCGTTCACGGGCGGGCCGGTGTTGCGGGCGCTCGAGTCCCGGTATGGCGCGGCACGCGCGGCGCCGCTGTATTGTTCCGTCGACCCGGAGCGTTATTGCGCGACGGAGCCGCGCGCGGCGTACGTGTGTGCACTCGGCTACATGGGCACATACGCCCCGGACCGCCAGCCCGGGGTCGAGGCATTCCTGGTGGAGCCGGCGCGCCGCCTTCCCGATTCGACGTTCGTTGTCGCCGGTCCCCAGTACCCACCGGATCTGCGCTGGCCGCCGAACGTGAAGAGGCTCGACCACATTCCACCGGCGGACCACGCGGCGTTCTACAGCTCCTGTCGGTTGACGCTGAACGTGACGCGGGCCGCGATGCGCCGTTGGGGCTGGTCGCCGTCGGTGCGGGTCTTCGAGGCGGCGGCGTGCGGCGCGGTGATCGTCAGCGACTGGTGGGAGGGGCTTGACGCGTTTCTGGAACCCGACCGCGAGGTCCTGGTGGCGAGGACGTCCGATACCGTGTTGGAATATCTCGACCTGTCGGACGTCGAACTTCGGGAGATCGGCGAGGCGGCGAGGGCGCGGGTCCTCGAAGAGCACACGAACGATGCGCGCGCGGCGCAGCTCGAGGCGGAGGTCGAGCGGGCACGCGGCCGCGCGCCGGCGGTTGGGTAGGGAGGGGCGGCGGGGGCTTCGTCGATGTTCCCTCTGCGGTCCATTTCAATCTTGCTCTGCGCTCTCGTGCTGGGGTCTGCCGCCGAGCTGGGTGCGCAGATCCGCCCGTTGGACCCACTCTATCCCCGTGTCGGTCGGTGCGAGCGTTGTATCGAAGTCGAGGTGGGTGTCGGCGCCTACGCCGGCCAGCGCGCCTCGCCCGTCGGCGCCGAGGGGCTTCTCGTCGATGTGGGGATGGTGCGCCTCCAATGGCGCCTGGACCGGGTCGCGTTCGAAGCCGCGGGCACGGTATGGCGTTGGTTCGACGCCCGTCGCCGGTTCGCCGAGCCGTTGGGCGTGGTCGAAGACCCTTCCGCGCCGGTACGGTCGGACGTGGGCGACTTCAGGATCGGGACGATCGTCACGGTGGCGACGGCGCGGGGCGCGAGCGTGCTCCTGCGCTTCGGCACTCGCCTCCCCACGACGGACGATGCGGTCGGACTGGAGCGTGACCGGACGGACTTCTACGCGACGGTCGGCGGTCGGCTGGCGCGCGGCGGATTCGCGGCGACGCTCGAGAGCGGGCTGGGAATCCAGGGGACGGTGGAGTCGCATTACGACCAGGTCGATGTGTGGCTCTATTCCGCCGCGGCGGAGTATCAACGGAGGGCGCTCACGGCCGGGGTCGCGCTCGTCGGTCAGACGGATGGTCTGCGCGGTCCCGGGGTCCGGGGGAACGAGAACCTCTCCGAGCTGCAGGCCTTCCTGTGGATGGGAGGACCGCGGTGGGCCCGGCTGACGGTCGTGCGGGGGCTCGCGCCGTTCAGTCCGCGCCTGGGCGCGGCTGTGTCGCTAGGCGTTGCATTTTGAATCGTTTGCGAACTGGACAGCGGCCGTCCTCCCCGGTACATTGGCGCCCGTCGGACCAATCTGGATCTGAACAGGAGCACGGCGGTGAAGAGCATCGTTTGCATCAAGCGGGTCCCGGACACGGAGGCCCGCATCAAGATCGCGGACGACGGCGCATCGATCGATCCGGCCGGGATCAAGTACGTGATCAACCCGTACGACGAGTTTGCGATCGAGGCGGCGCTGCGTCTGAAGGAAGGCGCCGGTGCGGGCGACGTGACGGTGGTCACGGTCGGAGATTCGGCCGCGGGCGAACAGCTCCGGTCGGCGCTGGCGATGGGTGCGGACAACGCGGTGTTGCTCAAGGGCGCCGCCACGTTGGACGGGCTGGCGACGGCGCGTGCGTTGGCCGCGGAGATCAAGGAGCGCGGGGCCGACCTGATCCTATTCGGGATGAAGGCGGTCGACGGGGACCAGCAGCAGGTCGGGCCGATGGTGGCCGAGCTGCTCGGGCTCCCGTGCGTGACGGTGGTGAGCGAGTTCGAAGTGGAGGGCGACAAGGTCGTCTGTCGGCGTGAGATCGAGGGCGGCGTCGAGGTGGTCGAAGCGCCGCTCCCGGCCGTGCTGACGATGACGAAGGGGAAGTTCGAGCCGCGCTACGCGTCGCTGAAGGGGATCATGGCGGCGAAGAAGAAGCCGCTCGAGGAGAAGGACGCGCAGCTGGGCGAGAGCCGGGTCCGTGTGCGGGAGCTGAGCTATCCGCCGGAGCGGCCGGCCGGCCGGATCGTGGGCGAGGGCGTGGACGCCGTCGCGGAGCTGGTCCGGCTGCTCAGGGAAGAGGCGAAGGTGCTGTAGGAGGACCCATGGCGAATATTCTGGCGATCGCGGAGCAGCGCGACGGCGCGCTGCGCAAGGTGACGCACGAGGTGGTGTCGGCGGCGCGCCGGGTCGCGGATGCGCTGGGCGGCGAGGTGCACGTGCTGCTGCTCGGCCCGGCGGGGATCGGCGCGGCGGCGGGCGAGCTGGGCCGCTTCGGCGCGGACAAGGTACTGGTCGGCGAGAGCGGCGGCTTTGCGCGTTCGAATCCGGACGGCGCTACGGCGGTCATCGCGGACCTCGCGAAGTCGAACGGCTACCACGCGGTGTTCTTCGCGGCGAGCGCGCAGGGGAAGGACGTCGCTCCGCGCGTCGCGGCCCGGCTGGACGTGCCGCTCGCGACGGACGCGACGGCGCTCGAGGTCGAGGGTGGCGAGCTGGTGATCACGCGGCCGGTCTACTCGGGCAAGGCGTTCGCGAAGCTGGTGCTGGCGGGCGCGCCGCAGGTGGTGTCGCTCCGTCCGAACGTGTTCCGTGCGGAGGAGTCGCCGCGCGCGGGCGCGGTAGAGGCGGTGGCCATCCCCGAGAGCTCGGACGCGTGGCGTGTGAAAGTGCGCGAGGTTGTGGCCGCGTCGGGCGAGTCGGTGGACGTGGCGGAGGCGCAGGTGGTCGTGAGCGGCGGCCGCGGGATGCGCGGTCCCGAGAACTGGCACCTGCTCGAGGCGCTCGCGCAGGCGATCGGTCCCAATTGCGCGCTCGGCGCGTCCCGCGCCGTGGTGGACGCTGGTTGGCGTCCGCACGCGGAGCAGGTCGGCCAGACCGGTAAGACGGTCGCGCCGCAGCTCTACTTCGCCATCGGCATCAGCGGTGCGATCCAGCACCTGGCCGGGATGCGTACGGCGAAGACGATCGTCGCGATCAACAAGGATCCGGATGCTCCGATCTTCAAGGTCGCGGATTACGGGATCGTCGGCGACGCGTTCGAGGTGCTTCCTCGGCTGACGGAGGAGATCCGGAGCCTGCGGGAAGGTTGATCCGACCCGTCGGCCCGGCAGGATTCGGGGCGACGGCCCGGTGCGGAAGCACCGGGCCGTCGCGCTTTTTCGCTCCCGCTTCCGTGCGCTCCGTCGGTCGCCGAAAAGAAAACCTTTGCGTTTCGACGTTCTCCTCTTCATATTCGCGCCGCTCCCCGGAAAAGTTCGATTCAAGGACCACCAAGGCGGCACGCGGTGTCGCCTGCGGCGGGGGTGTGCGCGGTATGCCGGCGGGATCCGACCTGACGAACTCGCGCATTCTGATCGTCGACGACGAGTCGGCGAATATCCGGCTGCTCGGCCGTATCCTGGCGCGCGCGGGTTACCGAGCCGTGGAGACGACGACCGACCCGTTGAAGGCGATCGGCCTCTTCGAGTCGTTCGAGCCCGACCTGGTGCTGCTCGATCTGAACATGGCGCCGATGAACGGGTTCGAGGTCCTCGAGCAGCTCCGGGCGCGCATCGCGGACGAGGTGTACCTTCCGATCCTCGTGCTGACGGCGGACGCGACGCCGGAAGCGCGGCAGCGGGCGCTGTCCGAGGGCGCGCGGGACTTCCTGACCAAGCCGTTCGACGCGGAGGAGGTGCTCCTCCGGATCCGGAACCTGCTCGAGACGCGGTCGCTCCACCTCCGGCTGCGGAACCAGAACGCGATCCTGGAGGCCGGGGTTCGGGAACGCACACGAGAGCTGGAAGAGGCGCGGATCGAGATCCTGGAGTGCCTGGGTCGCGCCGCGGAGTATCGGGACGACGCGACGGGCGAGCACATTCGTCGCGTGGGCGAGCTCTCCGGGCAGATCGCTCTGGAACTCGGTCTCCCGCCGGCGGAGGCCGAGGAGCTGGGCCGGGCCGCGACGCTACACGACATCGGCAAGATCGGCATCCCGGACCACGTGCTCCTCAAACCGGGTCGCCTCACGCCCGAAGAATTCGAGATCATGAAGACGCACACGACGATCGGCGCCCGGATCCTCTCGGGCAGCCGGTCGCCGATGCTTCAGACGGCGCGGGAGATTGCGCTCACGCACCACGAGCGGTGGGACGGCCGGGGCTACTCCGGGCTCGTGGGGCAGGAGATCCCGCTGAGCGGTCGGATCGTCGCCGTGGCCGACACGTTCGACGCGCTCACCCAGCAGCGGCCCTACAAGCCGGCGTGGTCCAGGGAAGTCGCGATCTCGGTGATCGAAGGCGAACGCGGGCGGCAGTTCGATTCCGAGGTCATCGACGCGTTCCTCAGCGTGATGCGGCGTACCGGCCCGATGCCGGAGAAGCGGCCGGAGGCGCGCGTCTGAGGCATCCTCTACGCCCGGCGCGTGTGTCCGGCGCATCACCGGCGGCGATGCGCATCCCCTGCGTCGGAGCGTCACCGGCGGCGGCGCACTCGCCGCCAGCGCGACGGGCGCGCCGCTTGCCCACCGAGCCCGTAGTCGGACGACCAGTGCGTGAAAGGGGGCGTGGCCTATGGCGTTCGGGATCGTGCGGGCACCGGACTTCGAGGCGGGGCTGGACTGGCTCAACACAGGCGGAGCAGAGCTGCGCCTCGAGGACCTGCGCGGTAAGGTCGTCCTCCTCGACTTCTGGACCTACGGCTGAATCAACTGCCTGCATGAACTTCCGCAGTTGCGGAAGCTGGAATCGTGGTTCCCCGCGGAGCTCGTCGTGATCGGCGTGCATTCCGGAAAATTCATTGCCGAGCGCGACACGGCGAACGTACGCCAGGCGGTGCTCCGGCTCGACATCGACCATCCCGTGGTGAACGACCGACGATTCCGCATCTGGCGATCGTTTGCGGTGAACGCATGGCCGACGCTGGTCCTTGTCGACCCGCGCGGCCGGGTGGTCGGGCAGCAGGCCGGCGAGCTTCCGGCCGAGGTGCTGGCCGATGCGGTGCGACGTCTGGTCGACATCGCGGAGACCGAGGGTACGCTCGATCGGAGGCCGACGACGTTTCCGCTCGAGCGCGAAGGCGAGAGCGACCGTCCGCTCCGCTTCCCCGCCAAGGTCCTCGCCGATGAAACGGGCGGCCGCCTATTCGTCGCGGACAGCGGACACCACCGGATCGTGATCGTGAAGGCCGATGCCGATGGGCGGAGTGGCGAGGTCGAGGCCATCGTCGGGGGCGGCGGCGCGGGGTTCGAGGACGGGTCGTACGGAGAGGCGAAGTTCCGCGACCCGCATGGGCTCGCTCTGGCGGGCCACACGCTGTACGTCGCCGACACGGGCAACCACGCGATCCGGGCCGTCGACTTGAAGGAACGCGCCGTGACGACGGTCGCCGGTACGGGGGCCCAGGCGCCGCCGCGCGCCCGCGGCGGCCACGGACGCGACGCGCCGCTTAACTCACCGTGGGATTTGCTCGTCGCCGACGGCGCGATCGTCATCGCCATGGCCGGACCGCACCAGCTCTGGCGCCTCGATCCCGGCACGCTCGAGGTGGGGCCCTGGGTCGGGTCGGGTGCGGAGGAGCTGCACGACGGGCCGGCGCGGCATGCCGCGCTCGCGCAACCGAGCGGCCTCGCCACGGACGGCCGGCGCATATGCTTCGCCGATGCGGAGAGCAGCGCCATCCGGTGCGTGACGTCGGACGGCGACGCGGCGGTACGGACGATCGTGGGCACCGGCCTCTTCGACTTCGGCGACACGGACGGCGTGGGCGATGCGGTCCGTCTGCAGCACCCGCTCGGCGTCGCATGGCACGACGGTGCGCTCTACGTGGCCGACTCGTACAACGGCAAGGTGAAGATCGTGGATCCCGAGCGGCGTGCGTCGCGCACGCTCCTGGGAGGCGACGGCTCGTTGTGGGAGCCCGGCGGATTGGCCGTGGCCGGCCGCCGGCTCTACATCGCCGACACGAACCACCACCGCGTGGCGGTCGCGGACCTCGGCGGCGGCGGGGCGGAGGAGTTCGAGATCCGGGGATTGTAGCCGGATGGGTTTCCCCGCCGACCCGTCGTCCTGGATGGCGGAATGCCCCGTCGACCGGCACACGGGAGCACTCCCGCGCCCGGACGGCGGGCACTCGCCTTGCATCTGCGCCCCGGGATGTCGACGCCCGGCCGTGCGCAGTCGACATCGATCCGTTCACCCCCACCGGACGGAGCGACCATGTCCAAGCCGACCCATCACCTGAACGAATTCGACCCACCGGCTCGGCGGCGGCTCGCGCCCGCCATCCTCATCGGCCTGGGCGTGCTCGTTGCGGCGGCGCTGATCGCCGGGGTGGTCGTGCGCTCCGGGAGGGCGCTGGTGCCGAGCGGTGAAGAAGCGGCGACCCCGGCGGACGCACATTCGATGACACACGCAGGTGAATCGACGCCGTCGTCCATGGAACGCCTAGGAACGGCGCCTACGCTCGCGATCACGCACGATCCCGCGGCCCGCGAGATCGTCCTGGAGGTCGGTCCGCTGGACCTGCCCGCGCAGGCGTCGCACCACGAGGTGGCGCAGCCGCCGGCACGGATCGGCACGGTCCCCGTGGCCGGGTGGATCCACGGCTTCCGGGTGGAGCTGGTCGACGCGGAAGGGCGGGCGGTGCCGCAGTCGGTGCTGCACCACGTGAACGTGATTTCGCCGGACGAGCGGGAGCTGTTCAGCCAGATCATGCTGCGGGTCGCCGCGGCGGGCCAGGAGACGGGTCCGGTCGCAATGCCGCGCCTGTTCGGGTACCGCGTGCGCGAGGGGCAGCGTCTCATGGTGACGGCGGCGTTCCACAACCCGACGCCGCAGGCGTACCATGGCACACGGCTACGCGTCAGGATGCGCTACACGCCCGCCAACGCGTGGCTCAAGCCGGTCTCGATCTACCCGCTGTACATGGACGTGATGCCGCCGGCGAGCGTGCATGCGTACGACCTTCCGCCCGGGCGGTCGGAGAAGAGTTGGGAGGCGAGCCCCGCGGTCGCTGGGCGGATCCTCGGCCTGAGCGGGCACCTGCACAAGTACGGCGTCGCGCTGCGGCTGGAGGACGTGACCACCGGCGAGCTGCTGTGGGAGGCCGCTCCGATCCTGGACGACGCGGGTGAGGTGGTCGGGATGCCCGTCGCCCGGTTCTTCCGCACGCTTGGCGTGCGGGTGTACCCCGACCACGTCTACCGCCTGACCGCGATCTACGAGAACCCGACCGGCGAGACGATCCCGGACGGCGCGATGGGCGCGCTGGGCGGCGTGTTCATCCCCGCGCCCGGCGCGCGGTGGCCCGCCGCGGACCCCGAGCATCCGGAGTACCGGCTGGACGTCGAGATCGTGACGTCGCCTTACTACGGGCACGGGGGCGGTCACGGGACACACGGGACGCACGACGCGGATGCGCACGGGGCTGGGCACGACGCCGCTCGCGGCGCGCAGGACGCTCACCGGACACACGGCGGCGTGCCCGGAGCCAATGGCTCCGGGCACTGACGTGTAGCGCTTCGCCTACATCCGCCGGTACTGCGGCCCGCTCCCGCCTTCGCGGGGCGTCCAGCGCGGGCCCAGGATGTCGGTCGCCTTGCAGTCGATGCAGTTGGGCGCGTTGACGACCAGGACGTCGCCCTGCCGCTCGTAGACGCCGGCCGGGCACATGTGCACGTACAGCTCGGCGATCTCCTCGGGGATGTCCTGCCCGATGATCAGGTGGGACGGGATGTCGTCGCGCGTCTTGTTCCCCGACTTGAAGACCGCGTCGACCTTGCTGATCGTGAGCCCGCCGTCGCTCGGGATGGTGTCCGTGGGGCCGACCACGCGGGGCGCGCGGTTATCGGCCTCGACCTCGATCTTGCCGCCGGGGAACGCGCCCTTCGTGACGGTCATGAGGCTCGCCTTGAGACCGCCCACGTAGAAGCCGTCCTTGAAGGCGAGGCGCATGTTGCGGCGCTCGTAGAGGTCTTTGACGATGAAGTTTTCCTCGACGAGCCGGTCGTACTCGGCAAGCGAGGCGGCGGAGGTGTCGTCGGCCTTGAGTGCGCGGAAGATCGCGCGCGCCGCGAGGATCCCGGACATCATCGCGTAGTGGATCCCCTTGAGCGACGCGACCTCGACGAAGCCGGCGGAATCACCGAGGACGACGACGCCGTTCCCGCTGCGGCGCTTCGGGAGCGCGTAGTAGCCGCCCTCGGGGATGGTCTTGGCGCCCCACTCGACCAGCTCGCCACCCTCGAGGTACTGCCGGAAGAGCGGGTGCAGCTTCATGCGCTGCAGGAGCGCATGGACGTCGGTGCCGACGCTCCGATAGTCCAGCCCGGCGACGAGCCCGATCGCGACGAGGTTCGGCTCGAGCGGGTACATGAAGCTGCCGCCGAACGTGTCGGTGCGGAGCGGCCAGCCGAGGGTGTGGACGATGGCGTCGAGCGGTTTCTTCGTCTCCCAGATCTCTTTGACGCCGAGCGCATAGATCTGCGGGTTCTCCTGCGGGACCTTCTGCCACTGGAAGAAGGCCTGGGAGAGGAGCCCGCGCGTCCCCTCGGAGAGCGCGGTCACGCGGGCGACGATGTCGGTCGGCGGCATGTAGCTGCCCGTAGGCTGGCCGCTGCGGTCCAGCCCGGAGGGCGCGGTGCGCACGCCGACCACGCGATCGCCGTCGACCAGGAGCGACGCGGCCGGGAAGCCGGTCAGGACGTTGATCCCCGCCTCCTCGGCCTTCTCGCCGAGCCAGCGCACCATCTCGGAGATCGATGCGATGTAGTTCCCGTGGTTGCGCATCGTCGGCGGCGCGGGGATGCGGAACGCCCGACTCTCGGTCAGGACGTAGACGCGTTCGTCCTTGACCGGGCCGCGGAAGGGGAAGTCGTCGTCCTTCAGGTCCGGGAACAGCTCTCGGAAGGCGACGGGGTTGACGACCGCCCCGGAGAGGCAGTGCTCGCCGAGGGACTCGGCCTTCTCGAGGACGGCGATCTCGATGTCGCCGATCCCGCCTCCCTTCTCGTTGTCCTCGCGGACGAGGCGCGCCAGCTCGATCGCGCCGGCCAGCCCGGCCGGGCCGCCGCCGACGAAGACGACGTCCATCGGAACGTGCTCTTCCTCGGGCGCTTCGTTCAGGATCAGTCGATCCAGCGGCAGTTCCGGCTGGTACTGCGCCGGTACGACAGGCCCGCCGACCGCAGCGCCGACGCGGGTCTTGCCGCTCACCACACCGTTGTCGCTCATGGGCTCCACCGTTTGTCGTCGAATCGTGGACCGCACAGTCGAATCAATTTACGGCGCGTCGGCCGCAAATCCAAAATCGTGCGCCGCCGGATCATTCCTGAAAAGCGGTATGGCGGCGGCATCCTCCCCCGTTTCGATCGCCTCGACGCCTGCGGGGACGACGAGAAGCGCGTCGGCCGCCGCAACGGAGGAAAGGATCCCCGACCCCTGGGAGCCGGTGAGGCGAGCGGCGAATCCGCCGTCGCCGTCGGGCTCGAGTCGGACGCGAGGGAAGTGTGTGAGCCGTCCCGCGCCGGGGATGCGCTCCGCGGCGCGGACGCGGATGGTACGTGCGTGCACGTCGCGCCGGCCGAGCATGCGTCGGATCGCGGGCCGGACCAGGACCTCGAAGGTGACGAGGACGGAGACCGGGTTCCCGGCGATCCCGAAGACCGGCACGTCCCCGAGCCGGCCGAAGGAGAAGGGGCTGCCCGGGCGCATGCGGACGCGCCAGAAGTCGAGCTCGTAGCCGAGCTCGAGGAGCGCGTCCTTAACCAGGTCGTGCTGGCCGACGCTCGCGCCGGCGGTCGTGAGGATCGCGTCTGCGTCGCGGCCGAGGACGAGGCGCGCACGGATCTGCTCGAGATCGTCAGGTGCGATCCCGAGGGGGACGGGCTCCGCGCCGGCGGCCGTGACCGCTGCGGCCAGCGCGTAAGTGTTGGAATTGACGATCTTCCGACCTGCGACGACCTCCTCGAACCGGTCGAGGTCGACGAGCTCGTCGCCATTGGCGAGGATCGCGATCCGGGGGCGACGATGGACCTGGACGGTGGCGTGGCCCGTGGCCGCGAGCACGCCGATCTCGCCGGCGCCGAGCACGCGTCCGGCGTCCTGGACGACCGAGCCGGCGCGCAGGTCCTCGCCGCGGCGGCGGATGTTGCGCCCGGCATCGCCGTCGTCGAAGACGAGGATCGTGGTGCCGACCGCGCCGGGAGCGGCGTCGCGAGCCTCCCGCACGGCACCGTCCGCCCACCGTACTTCGGGCGCCGACCCGCTCCCGGCCGCGCTCCACGCGTCCGTGTGCTCGACGCGGACCACGGTGTCCGCTCCCTCGGGGACCGGCGCGCCGGTCATGATCTTCGCCGCCTCACCCGGGCCGATCGGGCGGGATGGGAAGCCGCCCGCGGGGATGTCGTCGACGACGGTCAGCCGGACGGGCGCGTCGCGGGTCGCGCCGGCGATGTCCGCGGCGCGGACGGCGAAGCCGTCCATCGCGCTGTTGTCCCAGGGCGGGTGGTCGATCGGGGACACCGCCGGCTCGGCGAGGACGCGTCCGACGGCGTCGAGGAGCGGAACCGGCTCGGCGGGCATCGGTCGGACCGCGACCAGGATCCGCTCGAGCGCCTCGGGGACGGACAGCCAATCGGCGCGGTCGGTGTGCCAGTCACCCACGGGACACCTCCGCGGCGATGCGTTCCGCCCGCTCCCGCTCCTCCGGCGTGTTCACGTTGAGGAAGAGGACCCCGGGGTCGCCGAACGTGCGGACCTCGTCGAGGGGGAGGCGTCGGACCCGGACGTCGTCGAAGAATCCGACGATGTGGCGGTCGCCGCGATCCAGCTCCGCCTCGATCGCCGGGATGCACCCTACGCCGTACCACGCGCAGAGCGGCTCGACGCCCCGCTTGCCGCCGCTTTCCGGCGCGACGACGTCCGCGCCGTCGGAGAGATCGAGGAGGCGGCGCAGCAGGTCGGGCGACAGGAACGGCATGTCGCAGGCGACGGCGAGCGCGCCGGGCCGCCCTTCCTCGCGCGCCCACAGGAGCGCGGTCAGGATCCCACCGAGGACGCCGAAGCCGGGTCGGTCGTCGGGGCGAATCGGCAGCCCGAGCCCGACGTAGAGCGCCTGGTCGTTCGCGATCACGACGATGTCCGGGCAGACGGCGCCGAGCGCCGCGCGAACGCGTTCGACGATCGGCGTGCCGCCGATGGTCGCGAGCGCCTTGGGCGATCCGTAGCGTCGGCTCAAGCCGCCGGCCAGGATCGCGCCGAAGGAGGCGGGAATGGGACGCGTCATGGCGAGGATCCTCCGGGCGGGTACAGGCGCGGCTCCTTCCCGGCCGCGCGGCCCAGGATCGTGATCCCGGCCACGCTGGCGATCTCGAGCGCGAGCGTGGTCGGGACGGAGCGGCTGGCGATCCAGGCGAGGCGGGCGCGCGCGGCCTTGAGCGCAATGTCGCCGCTGATCCGAGCGGTCGTGACGAGGCCGAGCCCGGCCGGGTCGCGTCCGGCCAGGAGTGAGAGGCCGATCACCTTGTCGACGGCGTTGTGGCGGCCGACCTCCTCGACGCGGTGGATGAGCGATCGGCCGTCCGAGAGCGCGGCGGCGTGCACGCCCCCGGTCTCGCGGTACTGGTCGCCGGATGCGTAGAGCTCGCGGAAGAGGGCGGGGAAGTCCGCGTCCGCCGGAAATGCCCCGGCGGCTGTGCTCCGCGCGATCGTCTCGGGCGCGCAGCGGACGAAGTAGGCGAGCCCGCAGCCGTGCTCGCGGCGGTGGTCGCGCTCGGCTTGCATCCGCGCAGCGTCCTCGGCAGGAATGCGAACGCGGGCGCCGAGGATGCCCGCGTCATCGGCGAGCTCGACGTCCGGCAGATCGCCGCCGGGCGCGAGGCCGCCCTCCGCGATGAGCCAGCCGACCGCGAGGGCGCGGAGGTGTTCGGGCGAGCAGCTCCACGCCGCGATGCGGCGGCCGTTCACCTCGACCCAGATCGGGGTCTCGGGGACCGCACCGGGGACGGTGTGAGCGGTCGTGCGGGGTGCGCCGGTCGCCTCGGTCGACATCCTCATCCGATCCCAGTCAACCCACTGATGATCGCGCTCAGGGCTAGGTACGGGATGAAGCCGAGCACGGCGGTGAGGATCGCGCGGCCCGTCCCGAAATCCAGCGCCTGACGGATCGCGATGATCACGGCCACGAGGATCCAGATCATGACCGGCAGCACGAGGAGCCGGCCCACGATAGGGACGGCGGCCAGGATGTAGAGCACGCCGGGCGACTGGGCGAAGCCGATCGTCCTGAGCAGCTCGCCCCAGGTCGCGGTCCCGCTGAAGACTTTCTCGCCGATCAGGTAGGTGATCCCGGACCAGAGCAGCCATGCGACGTATGCGGAGATCAGCACGACCATCGCCGCGCCGGGGCCGCCGCGGACGCCGATCGCGACCGAAGCGAAGGCTACGAGGCCGACGACGAGCGCGGCCTGCTTCGTCGCCTCCTTGTCGGCCTCGACCTCTTCGTAGACGTCCGTGCGGAGCAGCGCCGCCCCGATCATCCGGTCCGGCAAGGACCTACGTCCCGGCATCTCCATTCGCGCGTCTCCACCTTGGGGTCAGCGTCGCAACGAAGATACGCGATCGGCGCGTGCACAGGAAGGCGGTTCGGCACCGATGTTGCGGCCGGACCGCCGCCGTCCGTCCTGAACGAGATCAGCGAGGAGGAGTGCCAATGGCGTGGTACGGGAGAGAGTACGGGGCCCGGGGCCGTGGCGGCCGCGGGCGGATGCGTGGGCCGGCGTACGACTGGGAGTACGGGCGCATTAGCGGTTACGGCGCCGAAGGCGGGTACGGCGTCGAGTACACTTACGGCGACGAGTTCGGCTACGGCGAGGAGTTCGGTCACGGCGCGGGCTACGGTTACGGCGAAGAGTTCGGCTACGGGCCGGCCGTCGAGTACGACCACGAGTTCGGCGGGCGCGGCTGGCCGTATCGGGAGGTGCGCGAGGGGCGCGGCCGTCGTCCGACCGGGTACCGCGGCCGCCCCGCGTACATGGAATACGATTGGGAACTGCGCCGCCCAGAGGGCTTCGGGATGGGGTACGGGTACGAGTACCGTCGTACTGGCGCCCCGGGGTACAGGCGCCCGCGGGGCGGCGTGCCGCGCCGCGGGGGCTATCGCTACGGGCGCGGCATGGCCGGCGGATACCCGCGCGGGATGCGCGGCGGCTACGAGCGGCGCTCGCCCCTGGGATACGAGGGAGAGTTCGCCGGGCGCGGATGGGGCGGCCGCGTCGATTACGACGTCGAGGTGACGAGCCGGGCCGGGATGCGTTCGGGGCGCACGCCGCCGGACCGTTGGCCGGGCGTGGGGCACGACGTCGACATGCGCCCGTCGCTGGAGCGCGACATGACCGACGAAGAAATCCGCGAGGCAGTGCTGGAAAACCTGTTCCAGGACACCTGGGTCGACCCGGAGCGGATCGAGGTCGAGGTCGACCGCGGCGTCGTCACGCTCTCCGGGGAGGTGCGGGATTTCATGGAGGCGCGGTACGCGTGGGACGACGCGTGGGAGACCGCGGGCGTGCGCGGCGTGATCAACAATCTCACCGTCCGGACCGACCGGCCCCAGGAGTCGATGGAACTCCCGCAGACCACGGGCTCGAACAAGGCGGCCGGCGAGTCCCGCCGTTGAGCGCGGCGGCGGGCGGGTAACGTGGCGATCTCCCAGCGATCGTCCTCGAGCTGGCTCGCGGCGGTCACCCTGTCGGGAACACGCGGATGGCGGAGGCGTCGATGCAAGCGACGACCTCGCGGCCGGGGGCCAGCTCGAGCGCCTGGGCGGCATGCCGCGTGACGAGGGCGATGAGCGGGACGTCGCCATCGAGGCGGACGCGGACCAGCCCGCCGGCCGGCCCGAGCGACGCGACGCGTGTGGGGATCCGATTCTCCGGGTTCGCCCCCAACGTCGCGTCAGGAAAGGCCAGAATGATGTCCTCGGGGCGATAGGCGACTCGGACCTGGGTGCCGGGCGACAGCGTGGCACCCTCTGGTGCGATCGCGCCGAGTCGCACCGTCGTCCCCTCCAGCTCGACCACCGCGATCCCGTCCTCGTACGCGACGACCCGTCCGCCCCCGAGCAGCTCCGCGCCGGTGAACGCGGCGACGAACGGCGACGCGGGCCGGAGCGCGATCTCCTCGGGTGTGCCGGTCTGCACGATCCGTCCATCCTCCATGATCGCTATGCGGTCGGCAAGGGCGAAGGCGTCGGCGGGGTCGTGCGTGATCAGTATCGCGGCACCGGCCAGCGTGCGGATCATCCGCTCGAGGTCCGCGCGGAACCGGCGCCGCACGGTCACGTCCAGGTTCGCGGTCGGCTCGTCGAGGAGGAGCAGCCCGGGCATGGGTGCGAGCGCTCGGGCGAGAGCGACCCGTTGCGCCTCGCCGCCGGAGAGCCGGTTGACCGGGGCGCCGGCGAGCGACTCGATCCCGAGGAGCGCGAGGATCTCGGCGACCCGGGCGTCGCGCTCGCGCTTCGAAAGCCCTCGCGCCCGCAGCCCGTACGCCACGTTATCGGCGACCGTCCCGGAGAAAAGGTACGGGCGCTGGAATACACCGCCGACCCGGTGTCGCGCCTCGCGGTCACCGGGGCGGACCTGGCGGCCTTCCAGGAGGATGCGCCCTTCGTCGGCCGGCTCGACGAGGAGCAGGAGGCGGAAGAGGGTGGATTTGCCGGCGCCGTTCGGGCCGAGCACGGCGAGCACCTCGCCGCGCCCGACCTCGAGCGCATCTACGTCGACGACGAGGCGTCGGCCGTATCGGCGGCGCAGCCCTTCGGCGCGGAGCAGGCTCACCGTACCGGCTCCCTGTCCCGCGACGCGGCGACCATCGCCGTCCACCGCCCCTGCTGCAGCCGCGTGAGCGCCAGATTGACGGCGAAGGCAAGGGCGAGGAGGATGAGGCCGAGCGCGATCGCGACGGCGAAGTTGCCGCGACGCGTCTCGAGCACGATCGCCGTCGTCATGACCCGCGTCTCACCCAGGATGTTGCCGCCCACCATCATCACTGCGCCGACCTCGGAGATCACCGCACCGAACCCGGCGACGACGGCGGCGCCGATCCCGAGCCGTGCCTCGCGGACGTGCGTCCAGAGCGCGCGCCGCGGCGAGGCGCCGAGGGCGAGCGCCTGGAGCCGGACCTCGGGCGGCACCGCCTGAACGGCGGCGAGCGTGATCCCCGCGACGTAGGGCGCGGCGAGGAGCGCCTGCGCCACGATCATCGCGGTCGGAGTGAAGAGCAGCTCGAGGCTGCCCAGCGGGCCGCTGCGCGAGAGGAGCATGTAGACGAAGAGGCCGACGACGACCGGCGGGAGCGCGAAGCCGGTGTGGATCGACGCGATCACGATCTGGCGGCCGCGGAAGCGGCCGAGCCCGACCGCGATCCCGATCGGGATCCCGATCAGGATCCCGAGGAGCACCGCGCTCCCCGAGACGCGCAGCGACCGCACCACGATCTCGACCAGGTACGGGCTCGCTTCGAAGAGGAGGCGCGCGGCCTCGCGCAGCGATTGCGTGAAGAGTTCCATGCTACGGAACGGTCGCCCCGGCGTTCGGCGTGAAGAGCGGGCGGCCGAATCGGTCCACGCCGTACTCGCCGATGATGGCCTGGGCCTCGGGACCGCGGATCCACGTGTGGAACGCCCGAGCGGCCGCTTCGTTCTTCGCGCGCGTCACCAGGATCACGGAGTAATCGTTGCGGAGGCGCGGATCGCCTTCGACCAGGACCTCCAGCGCGAGACGCTCGGAGAGGAAGAGGTACGTCCCGCGATCCGTCAGCGTGTAGCCGCCCGACTCCGACGCGATCCCCAGCACCTCCCCCATCCCCTGGCCGGCATCACGGTACCAACTGCCGGCCGGCTCGATCCCGGCCGTGCGCCAGAGGCCGAGTTCCCGCATGTGGGTTCCGCTCTGGTCGCCTCGGGAGACGAAGGTCTCCTGCGCCGCGGCAATGCGGCCGAGCGCTCGGGCGGCATCGTCCATCCCGCGGATCCCCGCCGGGTCCGAGCGCGGGCCGACGATCACGAAGTCGTTGTACATGACGGGCTGGCGGTCGTAGCCGTGCCCTTCGGCGACGAAGGCCGACTCGGCGGCGGGCGAGTGGACGAGGAGCACGTCGGCATCCCCCTGGCGCCCCAACTCCAGCGCCTCGCCCGAGCCGACCGCGACGACCACCGCGTGCATGCCCGGATGCGCCGCCTCGAACGCGGGGATCAGCACGTCGAACAAGCCGGAGTCCTCCGTCGATGTCGTCGACGCGATGACGAGACGGCCGGTCTGTCGCTCGCCGAGGGCGCACGCGGCAGCCATGAGCGCCGGCAGGAGCGCAAGCCCGAGTCGGAGCCGTGCACGTCGCGACATCATCGTACCCTCCGTGTCACTCGTCGACGAAGTAGAGCGGCTCGCCGTACCGGTCCCGGCCGAATTCCCGCACGACGCGCAGCCCGTCGGGGGACGTGATCCAGTCCGTGAACACGTTCGCCGCCTCCGCCCGCGCGGCGCCCCGAATGCGCGTCACGGCGTACCGGTTGACCAGCCGCGGGTCGCCTTCGACAAGGATTTCGAGTTCCAGCTCGGGGCGCAACACCCGCAAGGTGGCGCGGTCGGTAAGGATATAGACACGGCGCGCGTTCGCGAGGCGCAGTGCATCGCCCATCCCGACGCCCGCCACGATGTACCACCGCTCGGCTGCGGAGTTCGGGGCGACGCGGCCGGCCTCCCGCCACAGGAACTGCTCTTTCTTGTGCGTGCCGCTCTCGTCGCCGCGTGAGACGAAGCCCGCACGCGCGCGGGCGATGGCCGTGAGCGCCGCCGCGGCGTCTCGCATCCCCCGCACGCCGGCGGGGTCGGAGGCGGGGCCGGCGATCACGAAGTCGTTCCACATCACCGGATGCCGGTCGATGCCGTGCCCCTCGGCGACGAACGTCGACTCCGCCGCCGGGTCGTGCGTCAGCACGACGTCCACGTCGCCCCGGCGGCCCAGCGCCAGCACTTCGCCCGTCCCGCCGGTCACCGTGCGGACGGGGATGTCGGGGTGCGCCTCCCGGAACGCCGCGACCAGGGCGGGGAGCAGCCCGGAGTCCTCGAGCGTGGTCGTGGCGCCCAGCGTGAGCGGAGGCGACGCCGCGCGGTCCCCGGCGCCGCACGCGGCCAGCGCCAGCGCCGCCACGACCGCGAGAATCAGCGATTTCGGTGAGCCCATTCCAGGAAGTGCGCCGTGTTGATCAGGGCAATGTGCGTGAACGCCTGGGGGAAGTTGCCAAGGAACTCGCCCGTGCGCGGGTCGATCTCCTCGCTGTACAGCCCGACGTGGTTCGCGTGGCGCAGCATCCGCTTGAAGATGCGCTCGCCTCGCTCGACCTCGCCCGAGAGGATCAGCGCGTCGGCCAGCCAGAAGGTGCAGATCGAGAATACGCCTTCGCCGCCCGGCAGGCCGTCCGGGTTGACGTAGCGGTACACCAGCTCCTGGTCGTCGCTCGTCAGCTCGCGCAACGTCGCCTCGATCGTGCTCTTCACCCGCGGGTGGTCGTGCGGGAGGAAGCCGACGATCCCGATCTGCAGGTTCGCCGCATCGAGAGCGTCCGTGCCGTAGTGTTGCACGAACGCCTGCTTCGCCTCGCTCCACCCCTCGCGCATGACCTCGTCGTGGATCGCGTCGCGCTCGCGCCGCCAGCGGTCCAGGTTGGCCGGCATCTCCAGGCGCTCGGCCATCTTGATCGCACGGTCCAGCGCGACCCAGCACATGACCTTGCTGAAGACGTAGTGCTGGAGCCCGGCGCGGACTTCCCAGATCCCCGAGTCCTTGCGGCGCCAGTTGGCCGCGACCCAATCGACGAGGCCGGCCAGGAGCGACCACAGCCCCTCCGTCATCGGGTGGTTCTGGTGCCAGAGGAACGCCGTCTCCAGGACCTCGCCGTAGACGTCGAGCTGGATCTGGTCGTACGCGCCGTTGCCGATCCGCACGGGCCGCGAGCCGCGGTACCCCTCCAGGTGAGGCAACTCCTGCTCGGTCAGGACCCGCTCCCCGCTTATCCCGTACATGATCTGGAGGTGATCGGCGGACTTGCGCGTCACCCGTTTCAGGTAGTCCATGAAGCGGGTCGCCTCGTCGTACTGCCCGAGGACGTGGAGCGCGTAGAGCGTGAACGACGCGTCGCGCAGCCAGGTGTAGCGGTAGTCCCAGTTGCGCACGCCGCCGATCTCCTCGGGGAGCGAGGTCGTCGGCGCCGCGACGACGGCGCCGGTCGGGTCGTAGAAGAGGAGCTTGAGGACGAGCGCGCTCCGCTCGACCTCCGCGCGGTACGGGCCGTGATAGCGGATGCGGCTGACCCACCGGTCCCAGAAGGCCGCCGTCTCGTCGAGCCGAGCCTGCGATTCATAGTGGGAGACGGGGTAGACCTCGTCGTCGTCGTAGCGGAGGACGATCCAGAATCGGTCGCCGGCGCGGACGCGGAGGACCGCCCGCGCCGTCGAGCACGAGCCGTCGAACTCCCACCAGATCGAGTCGGGCGCGGCGAGCGCGATCGCTTCCCGCTCCCTGTCCGTCGCCAGGATGCCGTGGCGGCGCGGGACCAGGTAGACGGGCGAGGCGCCGTAGCCGAATCGGGGTTCGAAGAGGATCTCGACCTCGACCTCGCCGCGCGTGCACTCGACCCGGCGATGGATCTCGTGATTGGCCGCTCGCTCGTACGCCCGCTCGCCCGCCGGCATGAAGTCCGTGACCTCGACCACGCCGCCCTGGTCCGTGTGGAACGTCGTGATCAGGATGTTCGTCGCCGGGAGGTAGCGCTGCGTCGACGTATAGCTCGCAGTCGGCGAAATGCGGAAACGGCCGCCGCGGTCGTGGTCCAGGATCGCGGCGAAGACGCTGGCCGAGTCGAAGCGCGGCAGACAACACCAGTCGATCGAGCCGTCCAACCCGACCAGCGCGGCCGTGCGCAGGTCGCCGATGATGGCGTAGTCGGAGATCGGCTTGTAGCGCGGACGAACCTGCCCTTCGGCGCCCGCCACGCCAGCGTTGCCGATCGCGTGGGCCGTCGATTGCGTCAATGGTTCTCCTCCGACCAGCTCCCTTCCTGGATCGGTCGGTCCGGCGCCTCGTACGTCTCGCCCGTCTCGAGCGCGCGTCGGTAGTCGTGCGTCCCGTACGCCTGTCCTGCCACATCTTCGAGGAGGTGCTCCGCCGTCGGTTCCGTCCGACGGCCCTCCTCGCCGACGGCGGCGTCGAGCTCCTCGTCCTCCACGACCGCGTCGTCTGCGCCGGCGGCGTACTCGATCCGGACCAGCTCGTCGAGGACCAGCTCGTTCGAGTAGTTGGAGATCCCCAGCACGTCCGAGAGGACCTGTTCGACGACCTGGAGTTCGTACTCGGTCCCCACGCGCCCCGTCAGGGTGACGAAGCCGTCCTGGACGTCGACATCGATGGCGTCGGGGTCGATCTCGGGGTATTCGCCCAGCTCCTCGAGGATCAGGGACGCGAGCTCGTCGTCGTCCATGTTCTCGAGGTCGTAGAGGTCTTCGAAATCGCCCGGCATGTGTGCCTCCCGCATCTCGCTCAGGAATGTGTTCGAGCGAGTCCGCGAGGCGGCCCGGGCTCCAGGACCGGCCGATCGCCGGGACGCGTCGCGCGCCCCGGCGTCAGAAGTGGAAGGCCACGCCGAGCGAGAGGACGAAGTTCTGCACCCACTCCTGCGCGGGGACATCGTCGCTCTGTCGCCGAAGCACGGCGGGCGCGCGCAACTTCCAGAAGACGTCCCTCGCGTCGGCGCGGAGCGCCAGGCGTCGCATCGCGAACCACTCGATGCCCGCTCCGACGTGCCCGGCGAATCTCGTGCCGAAGTCGAAACGTGCGTTCTGGGCGACGTCTCTCTCCTCCTCGAGGGCGTCGTCGTCCGAGACGGTGATCGCCACGCCGCCGCCCGCGAGGACGTAAGGCATGAGCCCGTGGTAGGTGCGCGGCCCCGTGATGTTGAATCGGAGCGACGCGTCCAGGAGGACGAGCGAGATGTCCGCCTCGCCCAGGCGCTGCAGCGGCTCGTTCGCGGTCGCGGTGTCCCACACGACCCGGGTGGTCGGGAGGTACGCGACGCTACCCTCCGCATTGAACGGCCCGCCTAGCCGGATCGAGTAGCGGGCGCCGAACACGGGCGCGGACGCGGGGCCGAGCTCCAACTTGCCCTGGTCCGTGATCGCATAGCCGCCGAACACGGAGACGGATTGCCTCTCGTCCACGTATCGGTAGGGCGAGCGGATGCGCTGCGCGTGTGCGGCATCGGCGACCGCGAGGAGCGCGGGCACGAGCAAGAGGGACAGACGCCAGGTTCCGAGCATCTTCACGTTCACACTGGGGTTCGGGGAAGCGTCACCCGGTCGAAAGTGCCGGGAAGGTAGGTGCGGGGTCTCCCCCACGCAAGCGATCCCGACCACCCGATCCCGAATGTTGACACGCATTTCCGCGGTGGGTAACCTACCATCTCGCACGGAGCCGCGGCTCCGGCCCATTGAGTACGCTTCGAGACGATGCTGCGTTCCCTCTTCCTGGCCGTTCTCCTTCTCCACCCGACCGTCGTGCTCGCGCAGGTCGCGCGTGTCGGTACGAACGAGGAGAATTTCCGCGCCGCGCCCGGCGGCGCCGTGCTGGCTACGGTGCTCGCCGGCGCCGAATTGCGGCTGGGCCGCACGCAGGGGCAGTGGCGCGAGGCTACGCTCGAGGGGTGGATCTGGAGTGCGTCGGTCGAGGCGCAGACGCGCGACGGCCACGACCTGGTCGTGCGCGCGAGCGGCGGCGAGAACCTCCGGGCGACGCCCGACGGCACCCGCATCGCGCGCCTTCGCGAGGGGATGCTGCTCGACGAGGTCGAGCGACAGGGCCGGTGGGTGAGGGTCCGGCGAACCGGGTGGATCTGGGGACCCTCGCTCGAGGCGGAGGTTGCGACGGCCGGCCGGGCCGACGGCACGGCGCAGCGGAGCACGCAGACCCGGTCGGCGCCGTCGCCGGGTGGGACCGCCGGCTGGGCCCGGACAGGGCCCGGCGGCGTCGCGCTGCTCGGCGCGCCCGACCAGGACACTATCGCCGCGATCCGTCCGCTCGCGCCGGTCGAGGTCCTGGCCAGGGAAGGGAACTGGGCGCGCGTCCGCCTCGAAGGGTGGGTCTGGGTCCCGTCCCTCGCGGCGCCCGCCGACACCGGCGACGTGCTGCGCAGCATCTCGCCCGACGTGCTGGCCGCCAACCCGCAGGGGTTCCAGGGGCGGCTGATCGAGTGGACGGTGCAGTTCATCGCCCTCGAGCGCGCGGAGCGGATCCGGACCGACTTCTACGAAGGCGAGCCGTTCATTCTGGCGCGCGGCCCGGGCGATTACGCCGGCTTCGTCTACATCGCGGTTCCACCGGACCGGGTCGAGCAGATCGAGCGCATTGCGCCGCTACAGCGCATCACCGTGCTCGGTCGGGTCCGGACGGCCCGCTCGCCCCTCATGGCCGCTCCGGTGCTGGATCTTCTCGCCATTCGCTGAGCGGCCCGTGAACTTTCTGGCCGTTTCGTCGTATACCCGCCCGTCCCACGTGTAGTCCTTAGGCAGTTTCGAGGTAGTCCGATCGATGGCATCCCGTGTCAGCAGCATCGTTTTGATCGGGGTGGTGGCTCTGGGGTGGGGAGTGCCCGCGCAAATGCCCCGCGCATCCGCGGCGGAGGCGGCCCTGGCCGGATCGCCGGCCGGCGAGGAGGAAGGGGGGCGGTCGACCATGGCGAGTGCCCTGGGGGCGGACCCCGCCGGGCTCGACGTGGCGTACCGGCGCGAGGCTCATGGGAAGAGCGGCCTGGTGCGCGTGCGCCAGGTGCTCCCCGGGTCGCAGGTCTCGCTCCCGCTCGATTGGCGCGAGCCGCGGCCGGCCCAGGTGTCGTACCGGTGGGTCGCGGTCCGGGGCGTGAACGGCGCCGGCCAGGCGGAGCTCGGAGCGAAGAGCGCGCCGCGCGCCCTCGCCGCGGGCGACGTCGCCACCGCACCGGACGAGCCGGGCGTCTACCGCCTGGAACTCAGCGCCGGCAATCGGTCGACGCGGCTGGACGAGCTGGATGTCGTCGTCCAGATCCCGTTCCGCTACAAGGAGAACGGGTACCTCAAGGGATACCTGATCGGCACGTACCCGACCGAGCGGCAGAACCGCGACGACCGCTACGCGCCGCCGGAGGGCTTCATCGAGGTCACGCAGGAGAACCGGTCGCTCCGGCTCTCCGAACACTTCACGCTCGGCGAGTTCCTGACCAAGAACCAGCAGAACGTCTGGCCGAAATACGTCGTCGTCGATACTCTCCTCCTGGACAAGCTCGAGCTCGTCATGCAGGAGCTGAACGCGCGCGGGATCCGGGCCGACAGGATGGTCGTCATGAGCGGGTACCGGACGCCGCAATACAACCGTCAGGGGCTGAACCAGGGGCGGGCGTCGCTGAGCCGCCACCAATTCGGCGACGCGGCCGACGTCTGGGTCGACAACGACGGCGACTGGTACATGGACGACCTGAACGGTGATGGTCGTCGCGACACGAAGGACGCGCGCGTCATCCTCGAGGCGGTCGAAGCCGTCGAGCGAAGGCACCCCGAACTGGTCGGCGGTGCAGGGATCTACAGGGACAACGGCGTGCACGGGCCGTTCATCCACATCGACGTGCGGGGCAAGCGCGCGCGGTGGTAGGGAGCGGCGTGAGGTGAGAGGCGGGGGCGCGCGGCGAGCCCGGCCCCGTCGGCCGGTCTGACCCGCACGCCACACGCCCGGGCCGGGCGACCGGCCGGGCCCCAACGGAACGACTTCCCGGAGGTGCCATGCGACTGAGGGCGGCTGCACCGGCGCTGATCCTCCTCGCCCTGGGGGCGTGTCGCGAAGGAACGGGCCCGGATGCCGGAGCCTTCCGCATCGAGGCGGTGAGCGGCGACGACCAGATCGGAGCCGTGGGCGCGTCGCTGGAGGAGCCGTTCGTCGTCCGCGTCACCGACGGCGGGAAGCCGGCCAAAGACATCGCGGTCTCGTGGGAGGTCGTGGATGGCGGTGCCGATGCGAGGATGACCCCGGCGTCGTCGAAGACGGACGAAGACGGGATCGCCCTGGCGCGGCTGCGACTCGGCCAGCAGGCGGGCCATTACGAGGTCCACGCGCGGGTCGCGGGTTCGTCGGCGGCGCCGGCGGCCTTCACGGCGCGCGCGGTCCTCGAGCCGGTCGTGTCCGCCGTTCAGCCCGGGCGAGCCGCCGTCGGCGACGTCGTCGCCATCACGGGCGACCGATTCAGCGAGAACCCCGCGGAGGTCGCCGTCCTCTTCGATGGGGTGCGCGGCACCGTGGTCCGGGCGACGCCCACGAGGGTCGAAGCCGTCGTCCCCGCCTGCATTCCGACCCGGACCGTCGATGTCACCGTGCGGATCGGCCCCGTCGAGAGCCGGACGTCGGCGCCGCTCGACGTGACGGGCGACGACGCGGCGCCGATCGACCTCGCGCCGGGCGACGTCCTCTCGATCTCCGACCCCGCGGCGATGGAATGCGTTCGGCTGCCGGCCGAACCGGGGGCCGCGTTCCTGGTCGTCCAGCAGAACGCCGCCGACCGCCTGGAACAGACTCTTCCGTTCCAGTTGCTCGCTCTCGCCGCGGGCGGGCAGGGCATCGTTGCGTCGCTCGCGCCGGGAGCGCGTGACGGCGCCGCGACGCTCGCCCAGGCCCGCACGGACGGGCCAGGAGCCGCGCAGGCGGCGTGGGAGACGCGGCTCCGCTCGGGCGAGCGCGCGCTGCTCCGCGCCGGCCCGCCCACCGCCGCGCCGCCGAGGACGGCCTCCGTCCCCAGCGTGGGCGACCGCCGATCCTTCCAGGTCTACAACAAGGACGACAAGTTTACGACCGTTACCGCCGAGGTCAAACACGTCAGTGCGCGCGCGGTGCTCTACCAGGACGTCAATGCCCCGGCGGGAGGATTCACGGACGAGGACTTCGCCTCCTTCGCCGCGGTCTTCGACGATCCGATCTTCACGATCGAGGCGTCCGTCTTCGGCCAGCCGCCGGACATCGACGGGAATGGGAGGATCGTCATTCTCTTCACCCCTGTCGTCAACGAGCTGACGCCCGCCGGCGCCGGCTCGAGCGTCGTCGCCGGGTTCTTCTACGGGATCGACCTGTATCCCAAGACGACGTACGCCAACAGCAACGAGGCGGAGATCTTCTACAGCATCGTCCCGGACCCGTCGGGGCGTCACGGTAACGTACGTTCACGCGATTTCGTGTTGCGCGTCGTCCCGCCGGTCCTCGCCCACGAGCTGCAGCACATGATCCACTTCGAGGAGCGGCGGAAGGTGGGCGCGTCGCAGGACGTGCTCTGGCTCAGCGAGGGGCTGGCCCACATGGCCGAGGAGCTGGTGGCCGCGGAGTTCGAGCGCCGCGGCGACCACGACCGCGCCACGCTCTTCAGGCGCGAGAATCACGACCGTGCGCACCGATACCTCCAGGCCATGGACCGCCACACTATCCTCGAGGAAAAGAATCCCGGGACGCTCGAGTCGCGCGGTGGCGCGTGGCTCTTCCTCCAGTACCTGGCCGGGCATTTCGGGGGGGATGCGGTTCTACGTGCACTCACGCGATCGGCGCGCGATGGCGTGGAGAACGTCGAGGCCGCGACCGGCACGACGTGGGCCGAGCTCTTCGCTCGCTGGTCCGTGGCGCTCTGGGCCGATGATGCGCCCGAGCTGGCGGGGGTGCCGGTCGATCCCGCGTACACGTTCCCCGACTTCGACCTGCGAAGGGCGCTCTCCGGGGGCAGGTCCTTCCCGCTCCGGCCCGGCGTCCACGGCTTCGCCGACCTGTCGATCGATGGGTCGCTCCCGGCGTCCTCGGCGTCTTACGTGATCCTCGAGGCGGGCGACCCGCTCATCGGCACGGGGCCGTCGCTGCACCTCAGGTACGGCCGGCCACGGGGCGACGCGTTCCGCCCCACCGACCGGCCTCGGTGGACGATCCTGCGGATTCGGTGACCGGCGGACGATTCTCCGGATTCGGTCACCGGAGGGCGAGCGCCGGTCAGTTCGAGACCGTCGCGGCGGTTGCGCCCGAGGCGACGTCGCCTCCCGGCTCGCCGGCGATCCGGGCCTCGTCGGCGAACGCCGCCACGACCGGCGTGCCTAGCCACTCCGGCGGCGCCTCGACGCCGAGCAGCCAGAGGACCGTCGCGGCCGTGTCGATCGTCCGGATCGGAGCGTCGATCGGGCCGATGGGCCGGACGCCCTTGCCCCACGCAATCCACGGGATCGTCATGTCGCGCGGGTCGTCGCTCCCGTGGAAGCGGTCGTGGCCGCCGTGGTCCGCGGTCAGGATCAGGGTGTAGTTGCCCCGGCCGAACGCCTCGTCCGCCGCATTCAAGATCGTCGCGACGGCGCCGTCCGCGCGCTTCACGGCCCAGCCGTACGCGAAGCTCATCCACCCCACCGTGTGGCCGGCGTAGTCCGGCTCGGCGACGTGCACGAAGAGCAGGTTCGGCTTCTCGTGCTCGAGGTACGACACGACGTCGGGGACCGTCCGCGTCGCCATCCAGTTTAGCAGATTCGAGCCGGGACCCTGCCAGTAGTCGAGCGACCCCGGCTGCGCCAGGTGGTGGAACTTCGCCTTGCTGAAGAACGCCGCCGTGTGGTAGCCGGCCCGCTTCGCCGCCGCGAATACCGTCGGCACCTCGACCACGCCGTGCTCGTCGCTCTTGCGGCTGTTGAACGTGATCCCGTGCACGTCGGGTGGAACGCCCGTCAACATCGACGTATGCGACGGCAGCGTCTTGCTCGGATAGATCGTCTGCGCCTGGAGCGAGTAGGCGCCCTCGCGCATCAGCCTCTGGATCGTCTTCGCCTCGTACCGCTCGATCGCATCGGGGCGCAAGCCGTCGATCGAGACGACGATCACGTGCTCCGTAGCGGCGCCGGCAGGCCGTTCGGCCGGTGTCCGCACGGCCGCGCCGACCGCGACCGCGACCGCGCCGGCCGCCGCGAATCCCGCCCGCAGGTGTCTCGTGAGTCTGGTGAGCATCTGGCTGCCTTGTTCCGGAATCCCGTCGTTTACGCCCGTTCACGCGTCTGGCGGGTGCGTGCCCGTTCGCCGCGGCGGACGCGCGTCGGTCGTCCGGAGATGGTACCCCGTTGGACGGTCGGAGATCATGAGGATCAGCGCCGGGCCGGCATCCGATCGGAGGCCGGCTCGGCGCTGGATGCGGGAGCAGGCCGGCGCCCGGCACGGCGCCCGGCCTACCCCGCTACTCCACGCGCTCGAGGCGCGGGTTCGGGCGGAACTCCCGGCCCGCCTTGGCCACCGACTTCCCCTCGACCAGCACGACGTCCGCGGTGAAATCGTACCGGTCCTTGAAGAGCGACGAGCCGACGCCGTAGGAATCGACGGGCACGCCGAGTTCCTCGAAGCGCCGGATCTTATCCGCGTCGAACCCGCCGGATACGACGATCTCTACGTTTTCGAAGCCGGCGTCGTCGAGCGCGGCGCGGACGTTCCAAACGAGTTGCGGGTTCACGCCCCGGGGGTCGAAGCGGCCCATCTGCGGGATGATCGAGCGGTCGACCATCGTCTCGGAGGTGTCGATGCGCACGCCGTGGAGGCGCGGGCCGAGCGCGCGTGCGACGGCCAGGGACGTGCCGACGCAGTCGTTGTCGAAGTCGACGAGGCAGACGACCTTCACGTCCTCGGGCATGGTCTCGGCAAAGGCGACGCTCGCCTTGACGGTGTCGCCGCCGTACGCGGCGATCAACGCGTGCGGCACGGTCCCGATCCCTTCGGACCCCCACCAGGAGGCCTGCGCGTCGGTCGACACGCCGATCGCGCCGGCAATGTGCGCCGCGTAGCCGTCGCCGGTCTGGACGAGCCAGTGGTCGTGTCGGGCGGGGAAGAACATGATCGATTTCGGCCATGCCGCCTCGACCACGCGCCGCGTGTTCGTCGCGACCTTGGTCCGCCGGGCCAGCACGCCGAGGTAGAGCGTCTCGAGGTGTGCGAAGGCGGGGTACGGCCCGGTGATCGTCATGACCGTCTCCCACGGCTCGATCTCGTCGCCGTCCCAGAGCGCCATGACTTCCAGGTCCTCCCAGTGGTACCCTTCCGAAAGGCACAGCTTGAGGATGGCGATCGCCTCGTCGATCCCGCCCAGCCATGCCCGCTTCTTCTGGAAGACCTGGACGGTCACGACGGGCGCGTGCCCCTGCGCCTGGAGCACCTCGCGGGTTCGGACGAAGTATTTGTCCGAGTAGTACCCGCTCCGCATCTTCTCGACGGGGAGCTGGAAGATCGAAGGGTCGAGCCGCTTGCCGGGCCGGAGCGGCGGCGGCGGGGTGGGCGGCGGCTGTTGGGTCCGGGGCCGTACGGGGTTGCTCATCGCCTCGTCGTCTGTCGTTGGGTTTGCCAGGGCGAAAGCTTACGCCGTGGCGGCGCGGCGCGCAATCAGGGGGCGCGGGTGCGGCCGAGCGCGCGCCAGAGCTCGATCGCGCCGATGAGCGCCATGATCCCGGCGACGGGCCACATGGCGGGGTAGCCGCCGTACTCGGGGAAGAGCGGGCGGGCGAGGTCGATCGCCATCCCGACCAGCACGGGCGCCGCGACGCGGGCGAGGCCGAGGGAGAGGATGTAGAGCCCGGTGTAGCGCCCGATCGCTTGATTCCCGACGAGGGCCGCGAAGATCGGATAGGGCAGCGCGATCAGCGCGGCCGCCCCGAGCCCGGAGGCCAGCAGGAGCGCGACGGCGCCGTCCAGCTCCCGGACCAGGACGCCGAGGAGCATGGCGAATGCGGTGACGAGCGCGCCGCCGGCCAGGAGCGGGACGCGGCCGAACCGGTCGCCGAGGCGGCCGAGGAGGACAGAGCCGATCCCTATCCCGCTCACGAGCAGCAGCAGCAGCGCCGAAGTCTCGGCCGTGTCGATGGCCAGCACCGCCACCGCGAAGAGGAAGATGTACGGCCGGATCCCATCCACCGCGCCCGTCCACGCCGCGTTGGCGACGAGGAACCCGCGGACGGCCGGGCGTTCGGCCAGCTCCCGTAACACCGTGCGGGTCCGAACGATGGTTGTCCCCGTGGCGACGTCGTCTCGGACGCCGAGTCGCGACGCCGCGCTCATCGTCACGCTCGTCGTCACGAGGATGAGCAGCGCGCCGAGGAGGAAGGGGAGCGGCGGCCAGAGCGCGAAGAGGAACCCTCCGACGACGAGGCCGTAGCCCAGCCCTGCCGCGTGGAGGGCGCCTCGCACGCCGTGCACCGTGGCGAGTCTCGCCTCCGGCACGGCGTCGACCATGAGCGCCCACAGCGGCGTAAGATACCCGTGGAACGCGGCGAAGTAGACGAACGCGAGGGCGGCGAGCGGCCAGTACCCGGACACGAACGGCGCCGCCGCCATCGCCGCGGCCATGATCGGCGCCGTCAGGAAGAGAAAGAGCGTGCGGCGCCCCCAGCGCCGTGCCAGCGGATCGGGCAGGCGGTCGCTCAGTTCGCCGATCCAGTACGGCACGAGCAGGGCGAACACCCCCTCGCCGCCGATCGCGAAGCCGATCCACACCGCCGACGGTGCGTACTCCGCCAGCAGGATCGGCAGCAGCGCGACCATCACCGTCTGCCCGGCCGTCGATCCGAGCGTGCCGGCGGTGATCCCGTATTCCCGGATTTTTCGGAGACGGTCCGCGGTCACGCGATGTTCTCGGTCCCGGCAGGCGACGGCTCCCGGTCACGCCGCGCGGCGACCCGCACCCCCCGCGCCCCCGACGCGCTCCAGGCTCTCGCGCAGGAGCCGGGACAGGTCGGCAACGGGGGTCGGCTCCGGCGTCGGCGGCGCCTCGAGGGCGGGCGGCAGACGGCCCTCCGCCTTCCCACGCAGCAGATCGAGGACCCGGTCACGATAGTCGTTCCGGTATCGCGCGGGGTCGAAACTCGTCGAGAGGTTGCGGATCAGCTCCGTCGCCATGCGGATCTCGCCCTCCCGGAGCCGCGTTTTCGTCGGTAGCTCGAGCTCCCGCTCGTCGATCAGTTCCTCGGGGAAGTGCAGCGTCTCGAGGAGGAGCGCGTCCTCCCCCGGCCGCACGACCGCCAGGTGCTCCCGGTGCACGAGCACGAACTCCGCAACGCCGACCTTCCCGCTGCGCCGGAGCGCTTCCCGCAGCATGACGTACGCCTCCTCGCCACCTTCATCCGGCGCCAGGAAGTAGGGCTTGCGGTAGTAGACCGGGTCGATCTCCCGCATGTCGACGAAGTCGCGGATCTCGATCGAGCGCGTGAGCCGCGGCTCGAGCCGCGCCAGCTCCTCGTCCGTCACGGTCACCCATTCGCCGTCGATCTCGATGCCGCGCACGATCTCGTCGTCCGGCACGGGCGCCTGCTCGGCGCCGCACATCTTCTGGTACCGGATCGGCGCCAGGTCCGGCTCGTGCAGCAGCCGGAACTCGACCCGCCGCGTCCGGACCGCTTTGAACAGCTTGATCGGGATGTGCACCAGCTCGAAGCCGAGCGTGCCGTGCCAGAGCATCTCCATCGTTTGCCTCCGTCCGAAAACGGACGCGCCCGCTCGAGGAGCGGGCGCTCCCGAGCGGGCACGCGGCAAGAGATGGGCCGGTTGGTTGGCCGAGACCGACCGGCGCCCGACCGGGGACGGCCGGTCCCGTCCGGCTCGCCGCCCGTCGACTCAGCGGAGCAGCCAGCCCAGCCGGATCGACGCGCCGGTGTTCCCGCCCTCGGACACCGACACCGTGCCGACCCCGAAGAAGCGATCGGTCAGGAAGACCAGCGCGCCGCCCGACGCGCCGTAGCTGTCGGACCAGCCGTCATCCGTCATACGGGAGATCGGGCTCCCGAAGCCGTTATTCGCCCTCACGAAAGGCGCCAGCCGGAACCGGCCGTTCGTGTACACTTCTTTCCCGATCGTCGCGCCGATGATCGCGGTGATCGACGCCAAATCACCCCAATCACCCTCATCCATCACCTGGGCGTACTTGAGCGCCGCCCATGGACAAATCAGGCCGGTACCCAGCGGCCGCTGGTACTCGGCCCCCGCCTGGACGGCGTGCGAAACGTCCATGCCCTCGACGTCCGCTGCGCTGTAGCCGCCGTCGAGCACCAGATGATTCGCCGGCGTCGCCTGGATGGCGAGCCCGTACGATGTGCTGTTTTCGCCAAAACTGATGGCTCCCGCGAGCGCGGGGCGATTGGGCCGTACCGGGACGTCGGCGCAGAGCTGGGCCGCGGCTTCGCCCGCTCCGACGAGCAGCATGGTCGACATGAGCACGGCGATTCGCCCGATGGTGTGACGAGCTTTCATGGCTGTGCCTCCACGCTGAGGTTGTCGGTCTTTGTTATGGCAAGCCGCCTTACCTCTGCGCCAGCATCACCCCGCCGATGATGACGACCGCGCCCACGATCTGCCCCACGCTCGGCACTTCGCCGAGCCAGAGCCAAGCGATCAGGATCGCCAGCACGGGGACGAGGTTCGAGTAGATCGCCGTGCGGGTGTTGCCGATGTAGCGCACGCCCTGGTACCAGAGCAGGTAGGCGAGGGCGATGCCGAAGATGCCTGCGAAGGCGACGCCGGTCCAGGCTGCGCCAGGCACGGCGCTCCAACCCAGCCCGACGAGGTCGAGGCTCCCGAGGGGGACGAGGGCGAGCGAGCCGGTCCACAGCGTCCAGGCCGTGACCGGGACGGGGCCGTACCGGTTGATCAGGGGTTTGGCTCCGACCGTGTAGAGCGACCAGGCGAGCGCGGCGCCGACGAGGATCAGGTCGCCGGCGAGGGTATCGAGGCCGATCGCGACGCCCTCGTGCCCGCCGAGCACGACGAGCGCCATCCCGACGACCGTTGCGACGACGCCGCCCCAGACCCGGGGGCGGACGCGTTCGTGCCCGGCCGCCGCGGAGAGGAGCGCCGTCATGATCGGCGAGGTGGCCAGGAGCAGCGAAGCGTTGCCGGCCCGCGTCCGGTCGAGCCCCACGATGAACGCGACCTGGTAGACGACGTTGCCGAGCAGGCCGAGGACGATGACCCGCCGGACATCCTCGCGCCGAGGGAGCGGGATCGAACCGAGTCGCCTGAGCACCAGCCAGACGGTCAGCGAGGCGAGCGGGAAACGCAATGCGTTGAAGCCGAGCGGCGGTATGTGGGCCAGCGCGGCTTTGACCACCGAGAAGTTGAGGCCCCAGACGAGCACCATCGTCAGGAGCCCGAGGTTCGTGCGGACTGTGGCCGGCGCCGGTGCGGTCGCCCCGGCGGGCGAGAGCGGAGTCGATTGCTGCGTGCGGTTCATACGGGCGCGAAAGATTCTGGATCGGCCATGCGCCCGCAAGGGACGGCGGGACCTCTCCGCGCCGCCGAGGCCACTCTCGCAAGAGCGCTCGGCTCCGCACCTTCCGCTCGCGCGGCGGTCGGCACCGCGGCCCCCGCCCGTTGCGCCCGGCGCGCGCGTCGCGCTACCTTCGCCGCGGAATTCTCCGCCCGCGCGGCCGCGCTCGCGGTCGCCGCGGGCCCGAGCGAAACCGTCGGCAAGACTCCACCCACGGAGATCGAGAACATGACCAATGGACAGGGACTCCTCGCGGGGAAGCGAGCGCTGATCTTCGGCGTGGCCAACGACCGGAGCATCGCCTGGGGGATCAGCGAGGCGATGCATCAGCAGGGCGCGAAGCTCGCCTTCACCTACCTGAACGAGGCGCTCGAGCGGCGTGTGCGCCCGCTCGCCGAGAGCGTCGGCTCCGAGCTGATCCTCGAGTGCGATGCGACGAACGAGGCGCAGGTTCGTGACGTATTCGCGCAGGTTCGCGAGAAATGGGGCGGGCTGGACATCCTCGTCCACTCCATCGCCTTCGCCAATCGCGAGGACCTCGAGGGCCGCTTCATCGACACCTCGCGGGAGGGGTTCCTGACCGCGCTCGAAGTGAGCGCCTACACCCTGGTCTCCCTCGCCCGCGAGGCCGCGCCCCTCATGCGCGAGGCCGGCGGCGGGAGCATTATCACGCTCTCGTACTACGGCGCGGAAAAGGTCGTCCCCAATTACAACGTGATGGGCGTCGCCAAGGCGGCGCTCGAGGCAAACGTCCGCTACCTGGCCTGGGACCTCGGACCGGACAACATCCGCGTCAACGCGATCAGCGCGGGGCCGATCAAGACGCTGGCCGCGTCCGGCGTCAAGGGGCTGCGCAGCATGATCGGCGAAATGGCCGAGCGCGCGCCGCTCCGCCGCAACGTGACGCAGGAGGACGTCGGCAAGGCCGCGCTCTTCCTCTGCAGCGACCTCGGGTCGGGCGTGACCGGCGAGGTCGTCTACGTCGACGCGGGTTACAACATCATGGGCATGTAACCCGGCGAGTAAGGGAGCCGCGCCGCTGGCGCGCCGGATGCAGGAGCCGGGCTGCGTATGGACAGCCCGCTCCTGACCCGGCTCGCGATCGTCGTCGTGCAGCTCCTCTTCACGACCGGGGACCTCATCGCGCGAGCGAACCTGCGCACCGCCGGATTCACGGCGAGCGCATTCTGGTCGCTCTGGTTCCTGGTCTACCTTACGACGCGGAGCCTGGCCACGGTCGGCCAGCTCTACATATTCGCCAACGTGGAACTGGGCAAGTCGATGGCGATGTTCGGAGCGGTGGCGATCGTACTCTCCAACCTGGCCGGGCTGCTCCTCCTGCAGGAACGGCTCACGCGGTTCGAGTACGGCGGCGTCTCCCTCGCCGTCCTCGCCTTCCTCATCCTCGCGCTCGCCCGCTGATCGCATTGGACGGATGAACGTTTTGGTGCTGAATGCCGGGTCCTCGTCGCTCAAGTTCGTCCTTTTCCGGACGGACCCGGATCGCATGGCGCGCGATGAGGACGAGCGCCTGGCCCACGGCATCGTCGAGCGGATCGGTGGGCATGCGCTGATTCGCTTCGACGCGGCGGGCGGCTCGCAGCTGAGGGAGGCGGTCGCCGTGCGGGATCACCGCGGCGCCGTCGCCCGTGTGCTCGAGTGGCTCGCGAGCGAGGACTCCGGCGTGCCGATTGGGGGCGTGGGCGAGATCGACGCCGTCGGACACCGCGTCGTCCACGGCGGCGAACGCTTCCGGCACTCCGTCCTGATCGACGACGAGGTGATCCGCGGGATCGAGGACAACATCGAGCTCGCACCGCTCCACAACCCGCACAACCTGAAGGGGATCCTGGCGGTCCGCGACACCCTGGGCGCCTCGGTCCCCCAGGCCGCGGTATTCGACACCTCGTTCCACCAGACGCTCCCGGACTATGCGTACCTGTACGCGATCCCGTACTCGCTGTACCGGAGGCACCGGATCCGGCGATACGGCTTCCACGGGACGTCGCACCGGTACGTGGCGTACCGGTACAGGGTGCTGACCGGGACGAGCCGCGAGGCGACCCGCGTCGTCTCGCTCCACCTCGGCAACGGCTGCTCGGCGTGCGCCATCTCCGGCGGGGATTCCGTGGACACCTCCATGGGGGTCACACCGCTCGAGGGGTTGGTGATGGGGACCCGCTCCGGCGACCTGGACCCCGCGATCCTCGGCTACATCGCCGCCAAGGACGGGCTGAGCCTGGACGCCGTGGAGACGCTGCTCAACAACCAGTCCGGGCTCCTCGGCATCTCCGGCCTCACCCACGACATGCGCGAGCTGCTTGCCGAGGCGCACGAGCACGACGACCGCCGCGCCCGCCTCGCGATCGAGATCTTCGCCTACCGCGCCCGGAAGTACATCGGCGCCTACCTGGCGGCGATGGGTGGCGCCGACGCCGTCATATTCACGGGCGGGATCGGCGAGAACGCGGCCGAGGTGCGCGCCCGCATCTGCGACGGCCTCGAGTGGATGGGGCTCGAGCTCGACGAGGGGGCCAACGCCGCGGCCACGGGCGGCGTCGAGGCGCGCATCTCGACGGCGGAGTCCCGCCTCGCCGCATGGGTCATTCCCACCGACGAAGAACTCCTCATCGCGCGCGACACCGTCCGCCTCGTCCTCGGACTCGACACGCGTTACTGAGGTCGGACGCCCGATCGTCGCATGCGAACGTCCCGAACGATCCTGGCCCGCAATCTGTATCGCGCGTATCTTGTGTAGGTCACCCAACGGAGGGGGCAAGCATGCGCGAATTCTCGTCCGGCGATGGGCGGAACTGGAGCGCTCGCGTCTACGACGGACCGAGCGACGGAGCGCTCGGCACGGCGCGGGTCGGGTGGGAGGTGATCCTCTTCGAGGAGGCCGGCGCCGAGGGCGCGCAGCGCCTGGCCTACCGGCCCGCGGGGTGGCTCGCCACCGCGTCGGTCGAGGATCTGAGGGACGCGCTGGAGCAGTCCGAGGCGGTGCGCGCCCGGTGGGGCGCAGAACCGCAGCAGGCCGGCGCCTGAACGACGCCGACCCGCCGGGAACCGCGGCCGAACGCTCGCCGGGTCACGGCGGCGAACCGCGGCGGCCCCGTGACTCGCGGCCTGCCGGCGCCCCCCCGCGGCCGGCGGCCGCGGCCCGGACTCACGCGATCTCGCGCTTCGGCGGGTCCTCGTCCGATCGCACGGTGCGCGTCCGCCGCTCGAACTCCCGACTCCTTTCGTACCAATCCCGCACGATCTCCGCGGCGACGTCGCGGCCTCCCAGGCCGAACGCGATGGCCGCGGCCAGCGCGCCCGCGCCGACCACGGCGATGAACGCGACCAGCACGATGTCCTCGGCGATCCCCAGTTGCTCGAGGCCCATGAAGACGGCGAGCACGATGACGGCCGCCTTCGCGGCCCGGGCAAGCGTAACTCCGCCGGCCAGCCCGCCCGCCGAGGCCAGGATCAAGTCCTTCGTGAACTCGCCCAGGACGATCCCCAGTACCAGCACGATGACCGCGGCGATGACGTTCGGGATGTAGGTAAGGAGCTCGTAGAAGAGCGCATTGACCACTCCGAGGCCGAGGGCGCTCGCCGCGAGCAGGATGACGAGGACCATCACGGTCCAGAAGACGAGCGCGGCGATCACGGCCGAGGGGGCCAGCGCCGTCCCGGCCCGCGCCAGCGCTTCCGTCACGCCGCCCTCGCGCATCCAGCGATTGAACCCGATCCGGCGCAGCGCCGCGTCCGTGCCGTGCTGCACCATCTTCGCGATCGCGAACCCGGCCAGCAGGATCCCCGCCGCCGCCAGGAGTTGGGGCACGAAACCGAATATCAGCGAAATCCCTTCTTCGAGCCGCTGCTCGAGATCTTGGGGCATGAGTGTCTCCACGTTCGAGTGCGCGCCCATGCTGCGCGTCCGCCCCAGGTTGCGCAAGTCCGATTCCCGACGCAAACTTTCGCGCGTTCGCGCCGCTGCGGGCGCGCGACAAACTCGACCGAACGACTCGAGAAGGTGTCATTCGCATGAGGAGCTTCAAGGACGAGAACGGGCGGGCGTGGGTCGCCACGGCCCTGGAGGAAGAGACGCCCCGGCACCACGGGCGCTGGTACCTCGTGTTCCACCCCGAGGGCGAGCCGGACGCGGTGCGCCCGGTCCCGGAGGTGCGTTGGCAGACGCGGGCGACGGCGGAGCGCACCGTGCGCACCATGTCCGAGACCGAGCTGCGGCGCCGGCTTCGGGCCGCGCTCGAGAGGTCGCCCTCCCTCGGCTGATCGGCGCGGCGCGTCACGACGGCTGACGGGAACGCACCTTGCACCCGGTCGCCAGAGGCTCGGCACCCTTCGGCAGGAGGCTCTGGCATGCGATCGGGGATGCGTTCCCGGACCTGGCGACGGTTCAGTCCTCGTGACCGACAGGTGATTCGAGCCCGGCTCCGCGAGGGCAGGAACCCGGGTTGCCCCCACTGCGGCGGACCGCTCGAGGCCCAGCCCACCACGCGCCTCGCCGCGGTCCTACCGCCCGGCGCGTCCGGATACGACCTCGAATGCCGGACGTGCCGTCGCTTCCACCCCAACATCCGGCACACCCCGGAATCCCTTTACTTCCTGCGCCTGAGACGACTCGCGGCTGCCGTGCTCCGCGCCTGATCGCCCCCGGACGATCGTTGCCGTCCTACGCGGGCCGGGGTACATTGACCGACGATGAGCCCTTTCGATCGCCTTGCCGAAGAGGTCGCACGGGAGCGTGGGTTCGACCCGCGCACCGTCGTGTTCGACGTCCGCATCGAGGAGCGGGACGGCGGCCTCGTCGCGGTCGGTGAGACGACCAGCGCTCCGGCGGTCGAGGCGCTGCTCGCCCGGGCGGCGGCGGAATTCGGCGCCGACGTCGCCGACGAAGTCGTTCGCCTCCCGGACCCCGCCCTCGGCGACGAGGTCCACGCCGTCGTGACCGCCGCCATCGCACCCGTCCACGCCGAGCCGCGGGTCTCCTCGACCCAGGTCTCGCAATACGTGCTCGGCCACCGGCTCGATCTCCTCTCGCGGGTCGACGCGTGGTGGCGCGCCCGTGGTGAGGACGGCTATATCGGTTGGATCCACCACGGGTACCTCGCCGTCGGTGCCGCCGAGTGGGCGCAAGCCTGGGAGCGCGGGCAGGGCGGGGAGCCGATGGTTTCGCTCGGGGCCGAGATCGAGGACGAGGAGGGGCGTCGGCTCGGTCGGCTGCCGTGGGGCGCGCGCGTGATCCGCGACGCGCCCCGCAAGGTGCGCCTCCCGGACGGTCGGCAGGCCGTCGTCGCATCGGGCGAAGTCGTGGAGGCCGACCGCCTCGCCGACTGGTTCCCGCTGCGCGGCGAGAGCGTCGTCCGCACCGCGCGCCGGTGGTACGGCACGCCGTACCTCTGGGGCGGCGTCACGACGTCCGGCGCCGACTGCTCCGGCTTCGTCCAGTCGATCTACTGGATGCACGGGATCGCGCTCCCGCGCGACTCGGACCAGCAGGCCCGCGTGGGCTCGACCGTCGAGCCCGGTCCCGACCTGTCCGGAGTGCGTGCGGGAGACCTCCTCTTCTTCTCCGAACGACCCGGCCGGATCACTCACGTCGCGATCTCGGTGGGCGGCGGGCAGATCATCCATTCCGCCCTCTCGAACGGGGGCGTCGCCGAAAACGACCTCCTCGGCGACGAGTTGGGCCGACGCCTCCGCGGAATCCTGACCGTCGTGAAGCGGGTGCTTCCGGACTGACCGGGCGGCGCCGGCGCGGCGTCGTGTACGGTGACAGCGCGGCGGCGTGCGGACCCGGCCTCAGGGGATCCGCAATTGCCGCCCCGGGATCAGCCGACGCGGGTCCACGCCTGGGTTCGCGTCCAGGATCGCGCCAACAGTGGTGCCATAGCTCTTCGCGATCCGCTCGAGCACGTCGCCCTTCCGGATCACGTGGACGCGCGCGCTGTCGGGCGACGACGCGGCGGCCGACGCGACCGGCGGTGCGGTCGCGGGTGCCGAGATGCCGGGCGGAGCCGCGCCCGGTGCCGAGGTCCCGGGCGCCGCAGTCCCGGCCGGGGCGGCGCCGGGTGTCGCGGCCCCGGGCGCTGGCGTCCCGGACGCCGAGGCATGCCGCGCCGGGATGGGGCGCGTGAAGCGCGCCAGGCGGATTCCGATCGCGTCCTCGACCCGCTTCGCCCGCCACGTCGACGGGACGTCGTTGCTGATGATCGCGAACGCGATCCGCTCGCCGTTCGCCGCGCGCACGTACCCCGAGAGCGCCGAAACGTGGTTGATCGTTCCCGTCTTCGCCCGCAGGTTCCCCACCGCCGGCGTCTGATGCATCCGCCGGAGCCCCCGTGGATCGCCCGCCTCGGGGAGCGTCTCCCAGTAGCTCGACCACATCGGCGACCGCGCCATGTAGGCGAGCAGGTGCGTGAGCGCCCTCGCGCTCACCCGGTTCAGCACCGAGAGCCCCGAGCCGTCGAACATCCGGAGCGCCAGTGTGTCGAGGCCCGCCTCGCGCGTGAGCATCTCGTGCACCGCTTGGGAGCCGCCCCGCACGCTCCCTTCGCCCGTCGCCACCCGGCCGACCGACCGGAGGACCGCCTCTGCGTACAGGTTGTGGCTCTTCTTGTTGACCACGCTCAGGATATCCAGCATCGACGGCGACTGATGCACCGCGAGCACGCGCAGCGGCCGCGCGTCGAACGCGGGCGCGTGGACCTTGCGCGCCGTCACCGGCGACGTCTCCGGCGCATGGATCGAACGGACCCCTCCGTGCACCACGATCCCGTGCGATTCCAGCACCTCCCGGAGCACCGCCGCCGCGAAGCGCGCAGGGTCGGCCACCGGCACCGCGCGCCACACCCCCGGGCTGCCGGCGCTGATCCGCCCCCGGATCACGATCGGGCCGTCGTACGCGGCTCGGTTTACGTCGAGCCACGTATCCCCGCCCGCGACAGTCGTCGCCAGATTGACGATCGCGATCCCGTCGCCGCCCGGGATCATCTGGATCCGCGGCCGCCAGCCGACCTGCTCGCCCGGCTTGATCAGCAGCGTCACGATGTTCTCGTTGAACGAAAGTGCGCTGACCGGCGCCGCGTACCAGGTGTTCATGTAATCCTGCTGCCAGCCCGCACCGTACCCGTCGCCCGTGAAGTACGACGCGTCCCCGACGACGGCGCCCCGAACCTCCCGTATTCCCATGGCGACCAGCGTGTCCGCGAACGCCTGCCACACCGCCGTCTTGCTTTCGTGAAATCGGTCGGACAGCGTGGGGTCGCCCGTGCCGTAGACGTACAGGTCACCCTCCAGGACGCCGCCGTTCACCCGGCCGTCGGTCAGCAGGTACGTCCCGTACCGGTAGTTCGGGCCCATGTAACGCAGCGCCGCCGCCGAGGTGAACAGCTTCATGTTCGACGCCGGCGCCAGCTCCAGATCCGGGTTGTACGCGAAGATCGTGTCCCCGACGTCCAGCGACACGGCCATCACGCTCCAGCGCGCGCCCTGCCAACCCGTGCCGGCGATCAGCCGCACGAGGTCCGCGTGGAGCACCGCGAGGGCGGGCGCGGTCGCTGGCGCCGCCGGCGCCAGGGCGCTCGCCTGGCTCGACTGTGGCGCGCCGGGCGAGGCCGGGCCGGCGATCCCCAGAGCGGCGGACAGGACGAGGCAAGAAATCTTCGAGATCATGACGCGCGATGGTCCATGGCAGGCCCTTCATACGCAGAAACAGGCGTTTGTGGTCCGGGGGTGCAAGTCGAAGGCCACGACGTAGTGGTATCTTTCATGCACACGTCCACGCATCGCACGGGACGGCGTCCCGCCCCTTGCGTCCCAGCGCATTCGCCATATCTTGGGGTCCCGACGACCGCTCGGTTGGATCTGCGGAACGAGGTCACGGCGCGCCTCCCCAAATCGTGGGCAGGTGCGCCCGTCCTTTTTTCGGGGCACCAGGCGCGCAGGTGTGGCGGCGTCACAGACGCCTTGCATACTGTTACGTCCACCTCCGAAGGGAAGGAGCATGCCCCATGGCCGAGTCGCTTCGCATCCTCATCGCCGATGACGAGGCGCTGCACAACCTCGCGCTGACGAGCCAGCTCGAGACGCTGGGTCACCAGGTCGTGGCCACGGCGACGAACGGAAGGGAGGCCGTGGACCTCGCCCGGGAGACGAAGCCGGATCTGGCGTTCCTGGACATCCGGATGCCCGTCATGACGGGCCCGGAAGCGGCGCACCAGATCGCGGCCGAGCGGCCGATCCCGATCATCATCCTGTCGGCTTACAGCGACAGTCGGACGGTGGAGGAGGCGACGCGCTCGCCGGTATTCCACTACCTGGTCAAGCCGGTCGATCCGGACGACCTGGGCCCGGCGATCGCGGTGGCGCGTGCGCGCTTCGACGACTGGATCGATGCGAAGCGGCAGCGGGACCAGCTCGAGGTCAAGCTGGAAGAGCGCAAGATCATCGAGCGCGCGAAGGGGCTGCTCATGGACACGAGGGGGTTGTCCGAGCGGGAGGCGTATCGTTTTCTGCAGAAGACCAGCCAGGACAAGAACACCCCCATGGTCGAACTCGCCAAGAAGATACTGTTGGCCGCGCCGCTCCTGCAGCGAGATTGATCCGGGCGCGCGGAGGAAGTAGCCTAGTCCGTGTGACGCCGCACGTGATCGATCGAGACAGCCGATGAATCTGGAGTCGGAAACGATCTTGGATCGGGAGGACCGGCAGTCGTCCGTGGGCGATGCGCAGGAGGGCACGGACGACGAGCCGGCCACGATCCTTGTTGTAGATGATGAGCTGTACGCCCGCCAGCTCCTGACGGACCTGCTCGAAGCCCAGGGTTTTCGTGTGGTGTCGGTTGCGCGAGGCGAGGAGGCGCTCTCATGGGTGGGCACCGTCGACCTCGTGCTCCTGGACGCAATGCTTCCGGGGCGGGACGGGTGGGCGATCTGCCGGGAGCTGAAGGAGCGATACGACCCGCTCCTGCCGGTCATCATGGTGACCGCGCGGACGACGCCCGAGGACGTGGTGCGGACGTTCGAGGCGGGCGCCGACGACTACGTCGCCAAGCCGTTCCACGCCGCGGAGCTGACCGCACGGATCGTGTCGCGCTTACGCGTTCACCGCGCGGAGCGGGAGCTCCAGCGGATGAACCGACGCCTCGCCGAACTCGCCAACCAGAACTACCAGCTCTACGAGCGTGCCCGCGCCGACGCGGACGAGCGGGCGCTCCTGCTGCGCGAACTGGACCACCGGGTCCGGAACAACCTATCCGTGATCATGGGGCTGGTCAGCATGGAGCGGAATCGGCGGCCTCCACGCCCGGCGCCCGAGGCGCTGGCCAGTCTGGAGAGTCGCCTGCGCTCCTTCCTGACGGTGCACGAGGCGCTCCGGCGGCAGAACTACCGCTCGGTGCCCGTGCGCGAGATCGCGGAACGGCTCGCGCAACGGCTTCGGAACTCGATGGCCGAGGACGGCCGGGTGCGTCTCGAGTTCGAGGGCGACGCCGCGGCGTTGAACGAGCGGCAGGGGTTCTCCCTGGCGCTCGCGATGAACGAGCTGATCACGAACGCGCTCGAGCACGCCTTCCCCGATGGGCGGAGCGGCCTCGTGCGCATTCGTGTCATGGATCAGGACGGCGAGGTGAGCGTAGAGATCGCCGACGACGGGATCGGCATGCCCGACCTGGATCATGAGGAAGTGGTCGGGAGCGGCCGCTCGATCGTCGACGCGCTCGTGCGCGGCGACCTGGGCGGCCGGATCGAACGGATCCCCTGCGAGCGTGGCACCTGTATCCGACTCAGCTTCCGCCGCGAGAACGCGGCGCCTTCCTGACCCCCGCCCGCAACGCCCCCGCCCACAAAGCCCCCGCCCCCCGGCCCCGGCCCCCCGAGCCCTGAGCCCCGAGCCCTGATCCCCGAGCCCCGTCACGACCTCAATACGCCGCCAGGTACCGCTCGATCTCCCAGTCGTGGACCTGCGCGATATACTCCTGCCACTCGAGCTCCTTGGCCGTCACGAAGTGGTGGAACACGTGGTCACCGAGAATGCGGCGCACCACCTGATCCTTCTTCATGAAGGCGATCGCCTCGCTCAGGTCGCGGGGCAGCTCCTGGATTCGGTACTTCCGGTACTCGCGGACGGTCAGCTCGGAGATGTTCTTGTCGACCGGCTCGGGGGGCTGGATCTTCCGCCGGATCCCCTCCAACCCTGCGCCGAGCTGGACGGCCAGCGCCAGATACGGGTTCGCCGAAGGGTCGGGCGTGCGAAGCTCCACGCGCGTCCCTTTGCCGCGCCGCGCCGGGACGCGGACCATGGGCGAACGGTTCCGATGCGACCACGAGACGTGGACCGGCGCCTCGAAGCCCGCCACCAGGCGCTTGTAGCTGTTGACCAGCGGGTTCGTTATGGCGCAGTAGCCGCGGGCGTGGGCGAGGAGCCCGCCGACGTACCATCGCATGACCTTCGAGAGCCCATCGGGCGCCTTGGGATCGTAGAACGCGTTCTTCCCGTCCTTGAAGAGGGACTGGTGCGTGTGCAATCCCGAGCCCGCCTGGCCGTAGATCGGCTTGGGCATGAACGTGGCGTGCAGGTCGTGGTACAGCGCCACGTTGCGGACCACGAAGCGGAAGGTCGCCAGGTTGTCGGCGGTGGTGAGCACTTCGCTGTAGCGGAAGTCGATCTCGTGCTGCCCGGGCGCGACCTCGTGGTGCGCCGCCTCCACCTCGAACCCCATCAGCTCGAGGATGTTGACGATGTCGCGCCGCGCGACCTCGCCCAGGTCGACAGGCGTCAGGTCGAAGTAGCCGCCGGAATCGTGCGTGACGCGCGTGGGCTTGCCGTCCGGCGCGCGGTGGAAGAGGAAGAACTCCGCTTCGACGCCGGCCATCATCTGGTAGCCGAGCTCCGCGGCCGCCGCGATCTGGCGCTTGAGGACGAAGCGCGGATCGCCCTCGAAGGGCTTGCCGTCCGCCGTGTAGACGTCGCAGATCAGCCGCGCGACGCGGTTCTCGGGGTCGCCCCAGGGGAAGATCGCGAACGTGTCGTAGTCCGGCTTCAGGATCATGTCCGACTCCTCGAGCCGGACGAACCCCTGGATCGAGGAGCCGTCGAACGTGATGTCGCCCGCGAGCGCCTTCTCGAACTGGCTCTGCGGGACCTCGACGTTCTTCGTGATCCCGGTGATGTCCGTGAACTGCAGGCGCAGGAACCTGACTTCGGACTTGCGTAGGAGTTCGAGCAATTCGTCCTTGGTTGCGCCCGTCGTACGGCCCGTGACCGGGATGTCCGTGCGCAGCGTCGTGAGCTGCCGCGGAACCCCGCGTCCGCCGGAGTTGTTCGTCACCTGTTCCGCTCCTCTTCAGCCAAGGAATCGATCCAATGTGGATCGTCGTTCCACCACGCTCGTCCCTGCCGCAGGCGTTGCGGCGCGCGCTTGACGCGTACCGGCCGACAGCATATCGTGGCCGCCATGGATGAGCAACGCCGGGTGGATCCTCTGCGCGGGTGCGAGCCTGCGGGACCTCAGCTCCTCCAGCTGCGTTCGGACCGCCGGCTCGGGCACGAGTGGGACGACTGGGATGGGAATCCGCTGCCCAACGGCGGCATCTTCCACGAGCCTCCAGGACTCTTCTTCCGGTTGATCGGCGCCTGGTGCCTGGCCGTCGCACTCGTCGCGGCCGGGGTGCTGTGGCTCGTTTCTCCGCGGCTCGCGGAACTGCATCCGGCCGTGCCGACGATCCTCTGGATCGGCATGGCCCTCGCGGTCGGCGCCGCCGCCGGGTGGATCGCGCTGCTCGCCATCTCCATGCGAATCGGCAGGAATCTCCTGCCTGCGCGGCTGGTCGAGCGCGGACTCCTCCCTCGCGTCATGCCGCTCGCCGAACGAGCGGGGCGCTGGTTCGGCATCTCGCGCGACCGCGCCGGGAATGCGGCGCTCCGCGTCTACAACGCCCTCGCCGCCGCGCGGATTCGCCCCGGCGGCGTTCGGCCGGACAAGCTCCTCGTCCTGCTCCCCCGCTGCCTCGACAAGGAGAGCATGCAGGGCGCCATGGACCTGTCCGCGCGGTACGGCGTGCCGTTGTTCGTCGCCGCGCGTGGACGCTACGCCCGCGAGATGATCGCGCGCGTGAAGCCGCTCGCCGTCGTCGCCGTCGCTTGCGAGCGTGACCTCGTGAGCGGGGTGCACGACGTCGCCTCCAGACTCCCCGTCCTCGGCTCGACCCTCGGGCTCCCCGATGGCCCATGCAAGAACACCACGGCCGATCTGGGGTCGCTCGAGGCGCAGATCCGCAGGTTCCTAGGCCTCGACGGCCTCGACGCAGCAACGCCGCCTCAGCGGTCGTCGCTCACGTAACCACGGCCGCGGTAGACAAACGCGCCGATCCCGTCCATACGAGATCGGCGCTTCGGCATTCCGTCTGTCGTGCATCGGCGCGGTTCAGTGCGCCGCGCAGTCTCCGCAATAGCCGACGAGTTCCAAACGGTAGCCCTCGACTTCGAAGCCGTGCACCGGCCCGAGGCGTTCGAGCGCTTCCGTCTCCAGCTTCCCCGGCACGTCCAGCACGGCCCCGCACGCCAGACAACGCGCGTGCGGATGCGGGTCCGTCCGGCCGTCGTAGCGCGCCGAGCCATCCCCGTACGTCAGCTTTACCGCGAGTCCGCAGCCGACCAGCGTCTCCAGCGACTTGTACACCGTCGCCAGAGAGATGTCGGGGATCTCCGCCCTCACCGCCGTGAACACGTCGTCCGCGGTCGGATGCTTGTCCGTTTGCAGGAGATGGCGATAGACGGCCGCCCGCTGCTCCGTGAAGCGCTGCCCGCTCGACTCCAGAGCCCGCCGCAGCACCGCGTCCGCTTCGGCGGGGCTGATTCGAGCCGTGGTCCGTACCTTCATGGGTCCTTCCCGTGCATGCTCGCACGCGTGCGTTGCAATGACTAACTTTACCCGCGTCCGGCGCGGGTGTCAATGGGAAAACTCGCGTCGAATTGGGCGTATGTCGTTGATTGGATGAGAGTTGTGTGATGGATGCCGGAAACGTGGCAGGCCCCGGAGCGTGCGGCGACGCCGCCTACGGAACCGCGGGGCGCGAGCAGGTTCACGCGCTCGCGCTCGTGGCCGACCTGATCTTCGCGTCACGCATCCGGGGAGTCGCGGAGACGGTGGGCGCGCGTGTGCACATTGCCCGGTCCGCCGCCGAGCTGCTCGATGCGGCCCGGAACGCGCTGCCGCGCCTCGTATTGCTGGACCTGGACGCGCGCGGCGTCGACGTCCCCGCCCTCGTCGGGAGTCTCAAGGCCGACCCCTCGCTCGCGACGATCCCTCTGGTCGTCTTCGGTGCGCACGTCGAGGGCGAGGCGCTTCGGGCCGCCCGGATGGCGGGCGCCGATCGCGTCCTCGCCCGGTCGGCGTTCGTCCGGGAGCTGCCGAACCTCCTGCGTTCTACGCTCCCCTGAACGAAGCACGCCCGGAGAGCCGAGCTCCCCGGGCGCCTATCATTCGATCGGACGCGTCGCTTACGCGGCGTCCGCCTCTTCCTTGAGCTTGCAGTCGATGCAGTACCGTGCGTGCGGCAGGGCGTCCAGACGATCGAAGTTGATCAAATTGCCGCAGTTGTGGCACTTGCCGAAGTTGTCCGGATCCTTGTAGAGGCGACGAAGCGCTTCCTCGATCCGGTAGAGATACCGACCCTCCTTGCTCGCGAAGAGCAGCATCTTCTCCCGCTCCATCGCGTCCGTGCCGAGATCGGCGATGTGATCCGAGTACGAGTACAGGTCGGAGTCCGCTTGCTCGGCCGCGTGCTTGGCCAACTCGTCGAACTGACCAAGGGAACGGAGCGCCCGTTCGCGCTCGCGCAGCAGACGCTTCTGGAGGTGCTGGATCTTTTCCTTGGACAGCTTTTTCGCCATCTGCTTCTCGCCTCTCCTGCTGGTCCATGCCGCCGATCCGCGGTGCGCGGATCGGAGGGGCCACAGCGCCCTGCGCCGTCGGCGACGGCCGCGCGGCCAATCTAGGCCAACGGCGTGAATAAAACAAGCCGTCGGTCGCGGCGAGGCCGGGCGCGGTGCGCGGGTAATGTGTTGTCGCGCAATTGTTTCCGCGATTGGGTCCGGTCGGGCTTCGGGCCGCGGCCTGATCCATGCCATACACCGCGGACCCCGCCCGGAGTTCCCGCGTCATGGGTGCAGAGACGACGTTGCTCCGGCGGCGGACGTGTGCGTATGATCAGCGGGATCGTCACGGACACCGAGAAAGTGAGGGGACCATGGCCGAAGTCGAGCGGGCGCTGGAAGCGCTGTTGAGCGAGGAACGGCGGTTCGTGCCATCGGCGGAGTTTCGCGAGCAGGCGAACGCGTCGGATCCGGGAATCTACGCACGTGCGGCCGCGGACCCCGAGGCGTTCTGGGCGGAGTGGGCCCGGCAGCTGGATTGGATCGAGCCATGGGACCGCGTGCTGGACTGGCGGCCGCCGCACGCGCAATGGTTCGTGGGCGGAAAGCTCAATGCGGCGTACAACTGCGTGGACCGGCACCTGACCGGCCCGCGTCGGAACAAGGCGGCGCTGATCTGGGAGGGTGAGCCGGGGGACACGCGCGTGCTGACCTACTGGGATCTGTACCGGGAGGTGAGCAAGTTCGCGAACGTGTTGAAGCGATTGGGCGTGGGGAAAGGGGATCGGGTCGCGATCTACCTGCCGATGATCCCTGAGGCGGTGGTCGCGATGCTGGCGTGCGCGCGGATCGGCGCGCCGCACTCTGTGGTGTTCGGCGGCTTCTCGAGCGAGAGTCTGCGAGACCGGATCAATGACGCTCGGGCGAAGGTCCTGATCACCGCCGACGGCGGTTACCGGCGGGGCCGGGTCGTGCAGCTGAAGGCCGAGGCGGACCGTGCGCTGGAGGAGACGCCGTCGATCGAGCACGTGGTCGTGGTGGAGCGTGGGACGGCCGGCGAGGCGCACGTGCGCATGCGCGAAGGGCGGGACTACTGGTACCACCAGCTGATGGCGGATGCGTCTGCCGATTGCCCGCCCGAGCCGATGGATGCCGAAGACCTGCTCTACATCCTGTACACGTCCGGGACGACGGGAAAGCCGAAGGGCGTCGTGCACACGACGGGCGGCTACCTGACACACCTGCTGGCGACGACGAAGCTCGTCTTCGACCTGAAGGACTCCGACTGCTACTGGTGCACGGCCGACATCGGGTGGGTGACGGGGCACAGCTACATCGTCTACGGTCCACTCGCCGCCGGCGCGACGGTGGTCATGTACGAGGGCGCGCCGGACTGGCCGCACCGTGGGCGCTTCTGGGAGCTGGTCGAGAAGTACGGCGTGACGATCTTCTACACGGCGCCGACGGCGATCCGCTCCTTCATGCGCTGGGGCACGGAGTGGCCGGCGAAGTACGACCTGTCCTCGCTACGGCTGCTGGGAACGGTCGGCGAACCGATCAACCCCGAGGCGTGGGTCTGGTACCACGAGCACATCGGCCATGGCCGGTGTCCGATCGTGGACACCTGGTGGCAGACGGAGACGGGCGGGATCCTGATCACGCCGCTCCCCGGAATCACGGAGACGAAGCCGGGGAGCGCGACGATCCCGTTCCCCGGGATCGAGGCGGCGGTGCTGAACGACGCCGGCGAGCCGGTGTCCGCCGGCTACCTCGCCATCACCCGGCCCTGGCCCGGGATGATGCGCACGATCTACGGCGACGACGAGCGCTACCGGCAGACCTACTGGTCCAAGTGGCCCGACACGTACTTCCCGGGCGACGGCGCTAAGCGGGACGAGGACGGCTACTTCTGGATCCTCGGCCGCGTGGACGACGTGCTGAACGTGGCGGGTCACCGCATCGGCACGATGGAGGTCGAGAGCGCGCTGGTCGACCATCCGGCGGTGGCCGAGGCCGCCGTCGTCGGGCGTGCGCACGACGTGAAGGGTCAGGCGATCGCGGCATTCGTCACGCTGAAGGAGGGGCGCGAGCCGCACCCCGACCTCAAGGAAGAGCTCCGGCAGCACGTGGTCGAGAAGATCGGGGCCATCGCGCGGCCGGACGACATCCTGTTCGCCGCGGACCTGCCCAAGACGCGCTCCGGCAAGATCATGCGTCGGCTGCTCAGGGACGTGGCCGAAGGCCGCGCTCTCGGTGACACGACGACGCTCGCCGACCCGGCCGTCGTCGCTCGGCTCAAGGAGGAGTACGAAGGGCAGGAGGTCTGAGGACGGGCGCAGGGCTGCGGCGCTCCGGCCTATCGCCGCGAGGCGACCCGGGGAGGCGCCGTAGCCCTTTCCGTTCGCCCCCGCGCCGGGCTCAATCCTCTTCGGCCAGCGGATCCCGCGTGGCGGGGTGGCGCGGCCGGTCGGAAATCGGCGGCTTCTCTAGCCTCGGCTTCGCGGGGATCCCGAGCGCCACCTGGCCCGGGCCCACGTCCCGGGTCGCGAGCCCGAGCGCGCCGAGCATCGAATCCTCGGCCAGGTGCACGCCGGCCAGCACCGTGGCGTGGTAGGTGATCCGGACCCCGTCGCCGATCACCGTCTTCGGCGTCTCCACGTCACGGCTCTCGGCGATCGAATGGCTGTGGCTGTAGACGTTCGCGTAGTCCGAGATCGACACGCGGTTCCCGAGGACGATCCCGCCCCGGTCGTCCAGCAGTACGTGGCGGTGCACCACCACGTCGTCGCCGACCTCCATGTTGTAGCCGAACGAGAACTTCACGAACTGGAAGCACTTGAAGTTGCGCCCGACGCGGCGGAAGATGTGCCGGGCGAGGATGCGGCGGAACCGGACGCCGAGTTCGATGTTCTCGCCGAGCGGGCTCTTGTCGAACATCTCCCAGAGCCAGAGGAGCGGCTTCACGCGCGCGAAGCGCTCCGTGTCGACCTCGGCGTAGTACTCCGGCTCCAGTGTCACGTTGCGGGGATCCATTTGCAGGAGCGCGACCCGCGTCGTCGGCGGGAGCGAGGTCGGGTCGACGTCGCGCAGCCCGGGGTAGTAGAGGTCGGTCAGGATCCGCCGGCACAGCTCGTTGCGGTCACATTCGGGGTTCGACAGCTCCTCGGCGAGCCAGCCCAGCCATCGGTCGTACTCCCGACCCGCTGTTTCCGCGACCGATACCCGCCGGAGAGGGAGGAAAGCCATCACGTACCCTTCTGTCCACCGCACTCGCCGTTCATGGGCCACTGGCGCCGGCCCGGTTGGGAGGTGGAAGGTAGGCGATCGATCGCGCGGGTGTCAACGCGACCGGTCGTCCGCGGACGAGGGTATTGATCGGGAACCGGCGGCGTTATCTTTCCGTAGTGGCAGCATCACACGCCAGCTCGAGGACGACCATGCACGACGTTATGCGCAAGCGCCTGATGCGCAAGCTCGAGGCGCTCCCGGACGAGCAGCTCTATCAGGTGCTGGATTTCATCGAGTTCCTGGAGGCGAAGTACGCGCCGGGACGGGCGCCGGAGCCGAGCGGGCTGCAAAGGTTCGCCGAGCGGCTCGAGGACCGCATGCGCCTGCGGGAGGTGGCGCCCAAGGCGCTCAGCGGCACGATGAAGCTGATCGGTACGGCCAGCCGGTTCGTGAACACCCTGGCCGAAGCGGGGCAGGGCGTCGTCGAAGGGCTGAAGCCATCGGCATCGGCGAAGCGCGAGGCGGACCGCGCGGCGGGCCCGGAAGCGCGCGCATCGCGTCCCGCCGAGGAGCCCGATGGCGGCACCGCCCGGGCCGCAGCCGGAACGGAGTAGCATGGCGGCAAACGATCGCGGGGCCCGTCGCGGCGCGCGGGCCGCGGTGGCCGCACTGATCGCGCGCATCCCCAGCTTCGTCCGGCTGCTCTTCCGCCTCATGCGCGACCGGCGCGTCTCGTTTCTCGACAAGGCGCTCGTCGTCGCGACGATCGTGTACGTCATCGTCCCGGTCGACATGCTCCCCGACTTCCTCGGCTTCATGGGCCTCGTCGACGACCTCTACCTGCTCGCGCTCGTCTTCGACCGGCTCCTGATCCGAGCCGGCCCCGAGATCGTCCACGAGCACTGGGACGGCGACCCGGAGACGCTGCGCCTCCTCGTCGACGGCCTGGAAGAGATCGGCAGTCTCGTTCCGGCACCCGTGAGACGCCTGCTTCGGGGGAGGGTGGGAGCCGGCTGAGGTCGGTCCGGCCGCGCTTGACGCGAAGCGCCCGCCGGGCTATCATTCACCATGGGACATTTGGTCGTACATAGGATCGGACATTCGACGCCCGCGGGGAGTGGTGCGCACAGACGCACGCGCCCCCGCGGGCGTCGCGCATATTGGGCGGGGGCCGTATGATCGATCATGAACGCCACCCTCGATTCGTCGGCGAGGGTCTCACGTTCGACGATGTCTTGCTGGTGCCGGATTACTCGGAGGTGCACCCGCGCGACACCCGGGTCGAGACGAAGCTGACCGAGGCGATCGTGCTGCCGATTCCGCTCGTGTCCGCCGCGATGGACACCGTGACGGAGTCGCGGATGGCGATCGCGATGGCTCGCGAGGGCGGGATCGGGATCATCCACAAGAACATGTCGATCGACCGGCAGGTCGCGGAGGTGGATCGGGTCAAGCGCTCCGAGAGCGGGATGATCCTCAACCCGATCACGCTCGGCCCGGACAAGCCGGTGCGGGCGGCGCACAAGCTGATGGAGCAGTTCTCGATCAGCGGCGTGCCGATCGTGGACGACGACGGCCGCCTGGTCGGGATCGTGACCAACCGGGATCTCCAATTCGAGACGAACCTGGACCGCCCGGTCCGGGAGCTGATGACGAGCGAGGGGCTGGTCACGGCGCCTGTCGGCACGTCGCTCGACGAGGCCGAACGGATCCTGCACGAGAACCGGATCGAGAAGCTCCCGGTCGTGGACGAAGCCGGCCGGCTGCGCGGCCTGATCACGGTCAAGGACATCTTCAAGCGGCGGCAGTACCCGAACGCGTGCAAGGACGAGCACGGCCGGCTGCGCGTGGGCGCGGCGGTCGGCACGTCGGAGCGGGATCTGGACCGCGCGGCCGAGCTGCTCGCCGCGGGGTGCGACGTCCTCGTGATCGACACTGCGCACGGGCACTCGGCCGGCGTGCTCAACGCCCTCGCGCGGATGCGTGAGCGTTTCCCCGAGGCGCAGATCATCGCCGGGAACGTGGCGACGGCCGAAGGCGCGAGGGCGCTGGTCGAACGCGGCGCGAGCGCCGTCAAGGTCGGGATCGGGCCGGGGAGCATCTGCACGACTCGCGTCGTGACCGGCGTCGGCGTCCCGCAGCTGTCGGCCGTCATGGAGGCGGTGCGGGGGGTGGAAGGGCGAGTCCCGGTCATCGCCGATGGCGGGATCCGTTTCTCCGGCGACCTGGTCAAGGCGCTGGCCGCGGGCGCGCACGCCGCGATGATGGGGTCGCTCCTGGCCGGGACCGAGGAGAGTCCGGGCGAGAGCTTCCTCCTCGAGGGACGTCGCTACAAGACGGTACGCGGGATGGGCTCGCTCTCCGCGATGGAAGACGGCTCCGCGGATCGCTACTTCCAGGAAGGCGTCACGGAGGCCCGCAAGTTCGTGCCCGAAGGGATCGAAGGGCGCGTTCCTTACAAGGGCCCGGTCTCCGACGTGATCTACCAGCTCGTGGGCGGGCTGCGCAGCGGGATGGGCTACTGCGGGTGCCCGGACCTCGAAACGCTGCGCACCAAGGCGCGTTTCGTCCGGATCACGGGCGGCGGGCTGCGCGAGTCGCACCCGCACAACGTGACGATCACGCGCGAGGCGCCGAACTATCACATGTAAGGCACCCGTCGGCGAGTCCGACGTTCATGGTGGCGGCGGCGTGCCGGAAGGTGCGCCGCCGCTTCGCTTGGCGGCGACCCTTGGACGACTCTCCGGCGACTCCTGGTAGTCGCTGTGGGCCCCGGGGAGGGCACGGACCTTGCCTCGGTCCGCTGTACCTCCGAACCGCCGACCACGGAACCGACGAACGCGGCCATGATCTCGAGGCAGGACATTCTCCGGCTGCTCCATCGCCCCGACGGCCAGTTGCCCGTCCTCTCGGTCTTCCTCGACATGTCGGTCAACGAAGTGAACCAGCGGACGTACCGCCTGTTCCTGGACAAGGAGCTCGCGCGTCACGCCGAGCTCGACAGCGATCGCGAGGGACACCATCGGGAGGCGCTGGGTGCCGCGTTCGAGCGGGTACGGCAGTGGTTGGAGGACGGCTTCGATCGCGCGAACCGCGGCGTGGCCGTCTACACCGAAATCGGAGGCGATTGGCTCGAGGCGCTGCAGTTTCCGGTTCCTGTTCGGAACCGCGTCGTCATCTCGACCTGTCCGATCATCGGGCCGGTCGCCCAGGTCGTGGAACAACACCGCAGTTACGGGATCCTCGTCGTGGATCGGGAGCACCTGAGGCTCATTCACGCCTATCTCGGCGAGGCGCTTTCCGAGCACGAGACCACCACCGAGCCGTATCCGACTCCGCACGACACCCGTGCGGGCGGCGAGGAAGCGAAGGATCGGCAGAAGCGGAAAGCCGAGGAGGTTCGACACTTCTTCAAGGAATTCGCGCAGGAGGCCGTGGAGTTCGATCGACGCTACCGGCCGGACGACCTGGTTCTGCTGGGCACCCGGGAGAATGTGACGTACTTCATGGAGTTCCTTCCCCAGCAACTCAGGGAGAAGGTAGTGCACACGGACAACGCCCCGATCCACGAACCGACGCCTGCCATCCTCGAGCGCCTGGCGCCGTTCTTCCACGCCCAGGGCGAATCCCGTGAGACCTCGACCGTGGACCTTCTGCGCGACCGATACACGAACCGGCACCTGGCGGTCGCCGGCTTCCCCGACACCCTCGAGCAACTCCAGGAGGGAAAGGTCGACACCCTGGTCCTCGCCAGGGACATCGAGCGGCCGGGGGCCCATTGCGGCCGGTGCGGGTTCTACCTGGACCGGCACGACGGCGCATGCCCGTATTGCGGCGGCAAGCTCGACGACAGCATCGATCTCGTCGAGGCGATGATCCGCATCGCCGAGGAGCAGGAGGTCCGGCTCGAATTCGTCGCTCCCGAGGCCGTGACCGACCTCCATGGGGTGGGCGCGCTGCTCAAGTTCTGACTCCACAGCAAGTTCCTTGACAACCGGCCGCCGCGCCCGATAGAATAGCGTGCCCGTCTGTGTTCTCTCCCGGATGTGCCCTCCTCTAAACGGAGTACAGGCGTCGTGGCTGGAACGTCGACCCTGGATAAGAAGGCCAGCGCACTGCTTTGCGAGCGCCTGGAAGCCGTCGACGGCGTGGTCCGCGCCATCGTCGACGACAACACCGACGTCCTCTGGTTGATCGCTCGGCCGGGTTACGAACAGAAGCCGCTCGAGGCCGCGGCGGTGGAGGTCATACGCGCGATCGGACTCGATGCCTCCGCGGTTCAGCTCCGGGTCGCCGTTCACCCGGACAGCGGCGTCCGCCGCCGCGTCCGGTTCGAGAAGCTTGAGCGCACCTTCGATACCTACGGTACGTGCCGGGTCAAGGTCACGCTCGAGTGGATGGACCGCTACTTCACCGGCGAGGCGTCGGGAGAGACAGGGATCGGGATCGAACTCCGGACCGCCGCCGCGGCCGCGCTCTCGGCGGTCAACGCCGTGCTCGGCGGAGAGAAAGGCTTCCGCCTGATCGGTGTCAAGTCGATGCGCGCGTTCGACACGGACATGGTCGTGGTCTCGATCCAGTGCGAAGGCGTCGAGCCGCGGCATTGCGTCGGCGCGGTCATGGCCGACCCGGATCCCCTCCACGGCGCCGCGCGCGCCGTCCTCCACGCCCTCAACCGGATGATCGGCAACTTCCTCCTGACGCCCGACTGAGGAAACGGGTCGCGACGCGTCCGCCAGGTGGAGTTCCGGCCGATCGCCCCCGTCGTCGCCGCGAAGGAGGTCTCACGCGAAGCCGGCGAGCGTATCGAATCGTGTGCCCGGTCGCATCGAGGTCCGCGCCCCCAGGAACATGTGTTTATGGGGGACGTATGACCTCGCGAAACCGGCCTCGGACAATACACGAGGCCGCGGCGGTCACAACCGAGAAATGGACGACGCATGCAGTTGATGCGGTACGCCCGCGCGGGTGTAGGGGGCGCAGTCCTGGTCTCCGGGGCGTTCCTGACCGGACGGGCCGCGATCGAACGTAGCGCGGTCGAGCCAACGCCGGTGGAGGAGGTGATCGAGGCGGCGGCGCTGGCGCCGGAGTCGGAGTCGCAATCGAGTCCCGGCGGTGGCTGGACGGCGTCGCCGGACTGGGACATCACGCCGGCGAAGAACGAGCGAGTCGAGTACTGGATCCGCTTCCTGCAGGGCCGCAACCGGGACCGGACGAGGCTCTGGCTGGAGCGGCTCGGGAGGTACGGCCCGCACATCCGGGCGCAGCTGCGGGCGCGGGGGATGCCCGAAGACCTTGTGTACCTGGCGCTGATCGAGAGCGGGTTCAGTCCGGTGGCGCGGTCGCACGCGTCGGCGGTGGGGCTGTGGCAGTTCATCGCCGAGACGGGGCGTCGGTACGGGCTCCGGATCGATCGGTACGTGGACGAACGGCGGGATCCGATCCGGTCGACGGACGCGGCGCTGGACTACCTGCAGAAGCTGTACAGGCAGTTCGGGAGCTGGTATCTGGCGGCGGCGGCGTACAATTCGGGGGAGGGCAGGGTGGAGCGCGTGCTTCGCCAGTACGCGGGAGGCCGTCGAGGCGACGATGCGATCTTCTGGAAGATCGACCAGTACTTGCCGCGGGAGACGCGCGATTACGTCCCTCTCATGCTGGCCGCTGCGCACATTGCGAAAGACCCCGCGAAGTACGGCTTCGTTGGCCTGAGGTATCAGGAACCGCTCCGCTACGAGACGGTGCGGGTCCCGCCGTCGACGTCGCTGGCCGCGGTGGCGAGGGCGTCGGAGGTGAGCGCGGCCGAGGTGCGGGAGCTGAACCCGCACCTGATTCGCGGCACGACGCCGCCGGGGCGGTCGTGGGAGGTGCGGGTTCCGGTTGGCCGGCGGGAGGTCTTTGCGCGGAACTTCGGGCGGGTGGCCGAGGAGGACCGGTTGGCGGCGGTCGAGCCCCCGGTCCGGTCCGCGTCGGCGGTGCACACGGTCCGGCGTGGCGAGACGCTCTCGCACATCGCCCGGCGGTACGGCACGACGGTGAACGAGCTGCGCGCCGCGAACGGATGGGTGAATCCGCGGCGGCTGCGAGTCGGGCAGCGGCTGCGGATCCCCGGGCAGGATCGCGCGGTGTCGATGTCTGCGGAGGCTGCGACGCCGACGTGGACGGTGTACCGCGTCCGGAGGGGGGACTCGCTCTGGAAGATCTCGCGCCGGTACGGCGTTACGGTCCGGGAGCTCCAGCAGTGGAACGGGCTGGGGCGCCAGAGCAAGATCGTCCCCGGGCAGACGCTGCGAATTCGCACCTGAGCGCCGTGTGGCGCGGCTCCTGCGTTCCGGACCTGTGGACCAGGTCGAAGCCGGCGGGGGCGAGCATGCACTGGGTGCGAATCACCAATCCGAAGTACGAGCAATCCCGACGTTTCGCCGGCCGGGTGGGTGAGGTGGTGGGGTATTGGGGCCCCGAGAACAGCGCCGACGGGCGGGAAGGTTATCTGGTCGAATTCGACGGTGGCGAGATCGTCGGCGTGGCGGAGGACGAGGTGGAGGCGGTCAGCGCGCCGGAGGAGGGTGAAGAATCACCGGGGTGGAAAAGAAGCGGCGGCGGGTCGTGACCCGCCGCCGCTCGCATGTCCGGGCGTCTCCAGCCGCTCCCTCCACTGTGCGCCCGCCACCGCTCGCTCGTCCATGCGCCCCACGCATGAGCGAGCGACGAGCTGCTCAGTTTGCGCCCAGCACCGCTCGTGCGTAGCCGTTGGATGGATCGCCGCCCTCACGCACGATCCGGTCGACCGTGCCGGGGCCACGGTTGTAGGCGTGCAGCGCGAGGTGCAGGTCCCCCTCGTACTTCTCCAAGAGCTGCCTGAGGTAACGGAATCCCAGGCGGAGGTTCGTGTCCCGGTCGAAGAGGTCGCTGTACCCGAGCGTGGGGTCCAGCTCGAAGGCGGTCCTGGGCATGAGCTGCGCGAGGCCGACGGCGCCCTTCGGGCTCACCGCCCGCTGGAAGAACCCGCTCTCGACACGCACCAGGTTGAAGCCCAGCTCCGGATCGATCCCCTCGGCCAGGGCGATGTCGTAGATCGATGCGGCCAGGTCCGCCGGAATCCTGAACTTCGACGAGTAGCCCATGACGTTGCTGACGCGAGCGAGCTCCAGACGAACGAGCTCGAGCTCGCCCCGCCGGGCCTTCAGCTCGGCTTCGGCGTCCGCGAGGCGCCGGCCGACCACCACGTCGGCGATCGGCGACCAGGACGCGACTGCCGCGCCCACGCCGAGCAGGAACATCGTGCTACCGAAAAGCGCGACCCTGACGGGTCCACGAATCGCGGCCCACGCCCCGCCGAAGACGCGACGGAACGCGCCGGTGTTCTCCTGTTCCCACTGCGCAAACGCTGATTGCATCATCGTTCTTCTCCTGTCCTCGGCCGGAGCCAACGCCGGCGTCGTGCCGGGTACGGAGTTGATGCGATTCGATCAGCTACTGGCAATTGGTGTGCCAGGTTCGTTGCAATAATCCGGATCTGTCGATCGCTCAACACGTTGTCGTGGCGACCAGACATCACGCGCATCGTCGCGGGTGACCGATTCAGCCATTATGTCACCTCTGGAGTGTCCCCGCGGTGTCACGGGACGTGGCGTCGGCGACCCATTCGCCGGTGCGTCCCCCGGCTTTGTGGAGCAGTCGGACGGACTCGATGCGCATCCCCCGATCGACCGCCTTGAGCATGTCGTATACGGTGAGGAGCGCGACGCTCACGGCGGTCAGCGCTTCCATCTCGACGCCGGTCCGCGCGACGACGCGAACGGTCGCGGTGGCGCGAACGCCCGGGATCGAATCGTCGGCTTCGACCTGCACGTCAACGCTGGACAGCGGGAGCGTATGACAGAGCGGGATCAGCTCGTCGGTACGTTTGGCGGCCTGGATCCCTGCGATCTGTGCGATCAGGAGTGGGTCGCCCTTGGGCGTGCGGCCGTCCCTGAGGGCGGCCAATGTCTGGGGGGCCATGACGAGGATGCCTTCGGCCGTGGCGGTGCGGGCGGTCTCCTGCTTCCGCCCGACGTCGACCATCCTTGGCCGTCCGGCCTCATCCACGTGGGTGAGTCCCCGGGCATCCATGCGACCAATTTAGCGTCGCCGGGGGTCGAAGGCCAGACTCTCGGTCAGCGGCGCGCGGCGAGGGCGCGGCGGAGTGCGGCAAGTAGGTGGGCCAGAATGAGTTGGGGGTTGACGTTGCCGTACGCGAGCGCGCGTGCCTCGTCGACGGCGCGGATCGCGGCGTCGACGGCGCCGTCGACGGGGAGCCGGCGCGCGAGATCGCGGAGGTTGTCGAGTGCATCGGCATTGACGGCGAGCTCCTCCGCGCCGGCTGCGACGGCGGCGAGGTCGCGGAGCCAGAGGGTGAGGAACTCGAGGGTGTCGTAGAAGGTGCCGCGGGCGCCGGCGGGCGGCACGGCGTGGGCCGCGGCCAGGCGCGGGACCGGGGAAGCCGCGACGGCGGCGGCGAGCAGCTTCCGGGCATCCTGACGGAGTGTCTCGAGTGGGCCGGGCTCGCCATCGACGGGGAGGAACCCGAGCGCGCGGCCGATGGATCCCTCGGCGAGGCGGGCGGCGGCGCGGGCGGCCTCGGGCGCGACGTCGCCGTACTGGACGAGGAAGTCGGCGACCTCGTCGTCCGGGAGCGGCCGGAGGCGGATCGGGAGCAAGCGTGACCGGATCGTGTCCAGCAGCGCGTCCGGGTTGCTGGCGGTCAGGATGATGGTCGTCTCCGGCGGCGGTTCCTCGAGCACCTTGAGGAGCGCGTTGGCCGCCTCGGGGCTGGATTCCTGGGGGACCAGGTACTCCGCGTCGCCGATGAGGAAGACCTTGCGCGGCCCCATGGCGGGCCGCTGCACCGCGATGCGGCGGAGCGTCTGGATCTGGGCCAGGAAGAGGCCCACGGGCTCGCCGGGCGCGGGAGCGCGGAGCGGATTGGCGCGGCGCGCCTCGAGCTCCGCCGCGCGGGCGTCCTCGAGCGCCTCGGCCAGCTTTTCGGGCCCGCTCGCGCCCTTTGGGCGCGGGAGCGGGAAGAACCAGTGGAGGTCGGGGTGTTCGAGACGGAGCGCCAGGCGGCACGCGGAGCACTCGCCGCAGGGGCCGTCGGCACACGGCGCGGCGCAGAGGAGCCGCTGCCCGAGCCAGAGGCCGAGGCGCTGCTTGCCGATGCCGGCCGGTCCGTGCAGGAGGAGCGAGCCCGGCAGGTCGCCGTTCGCGACCGCGGCGTTCAGCGCGGCGCGTGCGGCTTCGTGGCCGCGGATCGGAAGGAGCCCGCTCATGGACCCGAGCGCCTCCGGAGCCAGGTGAGCGGGTCGACCGGCTCGGGCATTCCTCCGCTACGGGTCGGAGCCCGGACCTGGAACTCGATGTGTGGCCCTTCGGGCGTGCGCTCGCCGCCGACGGTGCCCAGGACCTGGCCGGCCATGACCGTCTGCCCCTCGCGGACGGCGACGCGGCCGAGATAGAGGTAGAGCGTGTAGATCCCGCCGCCGTGGCTGATCATGACGCTGGGGCCGTACCCCTCGAACGGCCCGGCCATGACGACGGTGCCGGCCTCCACGGCGCGGACTTCGGTCCCCGGCGCCGCGCCGATCCCGATCCCGTTCCAGCGGAGCGTCACGCCGTTCGGACGCCGTTCGGGCCCGAACCGGTAGATGAGGCGTCCTTCGACGGGCCAGGCGAGGTTGCCGATGTCCGCGGTCGTGATCGTGCTCTCGGTCGCGGCGCGACCGGCCACGGCCCGACGCCGTTCCTCCTCGAGGCGCCTGCGCTCGAGTTCGGCGATGAGGTTAGTGAGCCGCGCTTCGTCCCGCTCGAGCTGGGCGAGCCGCCCCTGCGCCTGCTGCTCGCGCTCGCGGTAGCTCTCGAGGGCCCGCTGCTGCTCGGCCTCGAGCGATTGCAGGTGGGCCAGCTCGCCGAGCTTGTCCGCGCGGAGCCGCTGGAGTTCCGCGATGCTCGCGGTCAAATCCCTCTCGCGTGCGACCAGATTCGCCTCGAGCCGCGTGACTTCGTCGACCAGCAGGCGGTCGTAGAGCGCGACCAGGTGCAGGTACTTGTATCGGCTGAGCAGGTCCCCGAAGCTCCGGGCGCTGAACAGGACCTGCACGGTGTGGAGCGGGCCGCGCTTGTAGATGGAGCGGAGCCGACGGGCCAGGACTACGCGGCGCTCGGTCAGCCGGTCGCGCGTCTGGATCAGGTCGCGGGTCGTCTCCTCGACGCTGCGCGCGAGCGCGGTCTGCTGGAAATCGAGCTCCCGGAGGACGGCCGCTGACGCGGCGACCTGGCGCTCGATGTTGGCGAGGCGCGTGCTCGCGTCGCTCACGCGGGCGCGCAGCGATTCCATCTCGCGCTGGAGCTCCTCGCGCTCCTGTCGGATCTGCTCGAGACGGAGCTGGCTCTCGCGGATCTCGCGACGCAACTCGTCCTGCGCGGCGGCCGGCGCCGCGGTCAGGAGCGCCAATCCGGCCGCGAGAACGGCGGCGGGGCCGAGGCGCGTGCGGTGTCGGGGGGCACCGACTCGCCTCATAGGTCGCGCAGATGCCGGCGGACGGCGAGTCCGCTGGCGACCATGCCGAGGATGCCCCCGGCGGCGAGCCCCGAGGCGACCCAGGTGTCGGGCACCCATTCGACCTGGAAGACCGAATTGAAGATGATCCGGTACGTCCCGAACGTGAGGCCGAGGGCCAGGACGGCGCCGGCCAGGCCGGCCACGAGCCCTTCGACCAGGAACGGGCGTCGAATGTAGCCATCCGTCGCGCCCACGAGCCGCATGATCTCGATCTCGTCGCGACGCGCGAAGATCGCGAGTCGGATCGCCGCGCCGATGATCACGATCGCGACGGTCGCGAACGCGCTGCCGACGACCACCGCGGCGGCCCCGGCGATGCGTCGCAGCAGGTAGACCTTGTCCACCCACTCGCGGCCGTACTGAACTTCTTCGACGAAGGGGTAGGCGCCGATGCGTGCGGCGACGTCGCCGACGACCTCGGGCGAACGCTGCCCCGGGCGGAGGCGCACCTCGATCGAGGCGGGGAGCGGGTTGACGTCGAGCTCGGCGAACAGCGCGCGGAACTCCGGCAGCTCCTGCTGCGCCACTTCCAGCGCGTGCTCCCGGGAGATGTAGGTAGCCTCCAGCACTTCCGGGAAAGCCCGCACCTCGGCGAGCGCGAGCTCGACGGCGTCGGCGGGCGCGTCGTCGCGCAGATAGGCCACGACCTGGACCCGCGCCTCGACGGTGTCCAGGACGATGCGGACGTTGTACGCGGCGACGGCGAAGAGCCCGATGGCGAAGAGCGAAAGGCCGATCATCGCCACCGACAGGAGCGTCAGCGACGGTGCGCGGCGAAAGGCGGCGAACGCATCACGCAAGGTGCGCGGCATGCCTCAACCCTCGGAGTGCGAGTCGTAGACCAGCGTGCCCTGGTCCAGTTCGAGTACCCGACAGTTCGGCATGGAGCGGACCAGATCGAGATCGTGCGTGGCCATGACGATGGCCGTGCCCGCCGCGTTGATCGAGCGGAACAGCTCCATGATCCCCCGGGTCGCCCGCTCGTCGAGGTTGCCCGTCGGCTCGTCGGCCAGCAGCAGCATCGGCTCGTGGGCGAGGGCGCGCGCGATGGCCACGCGCTGCTGCTCGCCGCCGGAGAGCTCCGATGGGTACGCCTCGGCCTTGCTCGCGAGCCCGACCTGCGCAAGCAGCTTCGCGACCCGCGAGCGGATCAGGGACCGGCGCGCGCCGGTCACCTCGAGGGCGAAGGCGATGTTCTCGGCGGCCGTCCGGTTGGGGAGCAAACGGAAATCCTGGAAGATGAAACCGACCTTGCGCCGCAGGATCGCGACCTCGCGGGGGCGGATCTTGTGGGACGAATAGCCGCTCACCCGCACTTCACCCCTCGAGGGGCGGTCGGCCATGTGGATCAGCCGGAGGATCGTCGATTTTCCCGCCCCGCTGTGCCCCGTCAGGAAGCAGAACTCGGCCTTGCGCAGCTCGAACGAGACGTCGTTCAGCGCCAGCCCTGAGCGGGGATACTCCTTCGATACGGCTTCGAAGCGGATCATACTCCGGAACTTGGGGCCGCGGCGCCGTTCCGGGCAAGTCGCACGGCCAGCTCGAGCGCTTCGATCATGGAGCCCGGGTCGGCGATGCCGCGCCCGGCGATGTCGATCGCCGTGCCGTGGTCGGGCGACGTCCGGACGAACGGGAGTCCGACGGTCACATTGACGCCCTTGCCGAAGGATGCGGTCTTGAAGGCGGCCATTCCCACGTCGTGGTACGGTGCGACGACCGCGTCGAACTCGCCGCGGATGGCGCGGACGAAGACCGTATCGGCCGGGATCGGGCCGGCCGCGTCGATCCCGGCGTCGCGGAGCGCGTCGCGGGCCGGGGCGACGATGCGCGCCTCCTCGTCGCCGAAGAGGCCGCCATCCGAGGCGTGGGGATTGACGGCGCATAGCGCGACGCGCGGCCGATCGATTCCCCAGCCGCGCCGGAGTCCCTCGGCGGTGAGTCGCGCCTGTTCGACCAGGAGATCTACCGAGAGCAGGTCCGGTACGTCGCGGAGCGCGACGTGTGTGGTCGCGAGCACCACGCGGAGCGCACCGCCGAGCGTCGTCTCCTCGGCCACCATCATCATGGCGACGGGGGGCGGCGCGGAGCCCATCCGGCGGCCGGCGAGCGCCGCGAGCATCTCCGTGTGGCCGGGGTAGGCGAAGCCCCCGGCGTGGAGCGCGGCCTTGTCGATCGGCGCCGTGACCACGGCGTCGACGGCACCATCGAGTGCCATGGTCGCGGCCGTCTCGATGGCGCGTCCGGCTAGCGCCCCGGCAAGCGCGGGGTCACCGGAGCCGTCCCAGTGGCCGGTGACGTGGAAGGCACCGACCGGCGCGCCGTCCGCAACGGTTCCTTCGGGGCCGACGAAAACCAGCTCCGGGCCGTCCGGCAGAGAGGCGGCGTAGCGCGCCGCGGCGGCCGCGACTTCGGGGCCGATACCTCGCGGATCGCCGAGCGTGACGGCGAGGCGCAGCGCGCGTCCCGTGCCCGAGACGGACGGTGAAACGGCCACGCGATCGCCTCCGCGCGTCAGCCGCGGATCTCGACGTGCGTCCGCGCCCGTAGCTCGCCGATCACTTCTTCCATCAGCTTCTGCCGCTCGAGCTGCTGGCGGACGCGGCTGCGCAGCTCGGGGTCGTCCCAGGAGTACTCGCCCGGCTCCGTCAGCTCCGTCACGCGGATGACGACCCAGTGGTCCCCCTGGCCGATGCCGGTGAGGCGGAACGGTTCGAGGACCTGCTGCTCCGCCTCGACGCCGGCCAGCGCGGTGGCATAGGGTGCGGGCAGCTCGCCGAGGGCATCGCGACGGAGCGGCCCGACCCGCGGCGCCAGGAGGCTGTTCGGGTCCTGGAGCGACCGGTCGCCGTACTTCGCCACGAGCGAGTCGACCGGCTCGCCATCGCGCATCCGCTGCGCGACCTCGCGGGCGACCTCCGCGGTCCGCTCGTAGTCCGCCTGGGTCATCTCGGGGATGAAGAGGATGTGACGCGCCTGGCGCTCGCCGCCCTTGACCCGCTCCACCTTGATGATGTGGAAGCCGTAGCTGGTCTCGACGATGTCGCTGACCGCGCCGGGCGGGAGCGAGAACGCGGCGCGCTCGAATTCGGGCACCATCTGACCCATGCGGAACCAGCCGAGGTCGCCGGCGCGTTCGCGGCCGCCCGGCTCGTCCGTGTGCCGGCGCGCCATCTCCTGGAAGTCTGCGCCTGCGCGGATCTGGGCGAGAACCTCCTCGGCCTCGGCTCGGGCCGCCTCACGCGCCGCGTCCGACGGACGCGGCCGAACGACGACCTGCTCGAAGGAGAGCGTGGCCGGGCGCTGGCCCAGATTCTCGCGCTGCGACTCGAAGTATGCGCGCGCCTCCGCCTCCGTGACCGGCGGCGGGCGGCGCTCACGCTGCAGCGAACTGAGGTACAGCTCGATCATCCGCTGGCGACGGACCTGCTTGCCGAGCTCCTCGCGGTACTCGTTCATCGTCATGCCCGTCTGGCGGATCGCCTGCGTGAAGGCCAGCTCGCCGCCAAGAGCCCGACGCTGCCGAGAGATCTCCCCCTCGACGAGCCGGTTGACCTCGTCGTCGTTGACGACGATCGAGTCGCGCAGCGCGGCCTGAACGACGAGGAGTTCGTCGATCGCCGCCTGGAGCGCTTCGCGATAGAGGCGGTCGAGCGCCGCCGGGTCCTCGGGCATCTGCTGGCCCCGGGAGGCGAGCAGACGGAAAACGGCTTCGTCGAGGTCCGTCTTGAGGACCACGCTGTCGCCTACCACGGCGACGATGCGATCGACCACGCCGCTGGCCGGCGCGGGTGCCTGTGCCCGCAGGGCGGGCGCGGCGGCCATCAGTGCGACCAGCGCGAGTGCGGCAGTCCGCAGTCGGTTCATGACGTCTCGATATCGAGATGGAACGGCATGGGGCCGGCTCGCATGCCGGCCCCCGGTTATATCCCATCGCCCGGCCGGGGTTCCTGAGGCCGGTCAGCGCGCGCCGGAGTCCTGTCCGGCGGGCGGCGGCGCGCTCGGCCGCGGCGTCGGCATGTTCAGCCGGTTCGCCTGGACGCGCTCGATGACCTTCGGGACCGCGCGAGCGAAGATCTCGCCCGCGCCCTTCTCGCGGAGCGTGAAGGTCAGGGCGCCCAGGCTGAACATCTGCTGTTCGCCACGGACGACGCTCTCGAGGAAGCCGTTGACGCGCCGCTCGAGCGCCTGCGCAGGCGTCTCGCCCTCGACGGGCACGATCCCGCCCAGCCCGACCGCGCGCGTGATCTCGGCGAGCTGCGCACGGACCTCGCCGGCCAGCGAGTCGCGCTCGGCCGGCGTGACCGAGAGCCCCTTGCGCTGGGCGTCCGCGAGCAGGATCTCGTTGCGTGCGAGCCCCTCCAGCAGGGACGCCACGTTGTCGTCGCTCATCGCGGCGAGCTGCGCCCGGTTGCTGGGAGTCGTGCGCGTACGGATCCAGTGCAGGTACTCCGCGGCGGTCAGGGAGCCGCCGTTGTAGGCGACGAGGGCGCGGGAAGCCGCGCGTCCGCGCAGCTCGATCTCCGGCTTCGACGCGAGATCGCGGGCGACCGCGGGGGCGCCGTCCTGCACCTTGATGTCGAGCGAGCCCGTCAGCCCCTGAACGTAGGCCTCCTGCGCGTCGAAGATCCGCTGCTGCAGGATCTGCGCGCGGAACGCGTCCTTGATTTCGTCGAAGTTCGGCATGCGCCTCTCCTCGACCTTGATGATGTGGAAGCCGAAGGGCGATTCGACGACGTCGCTGATCTCGCCGACGTCGAGGGCGAAGGCGGCTTGCTCGAACGGCGCGACCATCTGGCCGGGGCCGAAGAAGCCGAGATCGCCGCCGTCACGGGCGCTCCCCGGGTCCTCGCTGTACTCGCGGGCAAGGTTGGCGAAGTTCTCGCCGGACACGGCGCGCGCCCGCAGGTCGCGCGCGACGGCCAGCGTGCTGTCGCGCTGGGCCGGCGTCGCGTCCGGCGCCACGCGGAGCAGGATGTGGCGCGCGCGGACTTCCTGGCCCGGCCGCTCGCGGTCGAAGATCTCGCGCAGCTCCTGGTCCGAGATCGCCGTGTCGACCTGGATGACCTGGTCGTTGAGCTTGCGGAAGACTTCCTGTTCGAGGATCGGATCGACGATGGCGCTCACGTCGACGGCGGCGAGCGTCGAGTCGCCCTGGTACGCGGCAGCCAGGAGTACGTAGTCGACCCAGAGGTTGGCGACGGCCTCGACGACCTCCGGTTCGGCCGGAAGACGCGGGTTCTGGGCGATCATTCCGGCGGCCTCCTCGACGGTCAGCTCGAGTCCGCCCGCGCGGGCCACCACATCGGTGTGGGCGGTCATCGCCTGGCCCATCCCGTCACAGGCGGCGAAAAGGACCGTCGCGGCCAGGGCGCCGAACGCTGCGAGTTTCGTCATGCTCTCTCCTTACCGGAGCCGATCCGAGTGAAAACGTTGCAAGGTACGTCCCGCCGCGCGGGCGCGCTCGAAGCGCGGCGCGGGGCGGGCGCCGGGAGTGTTACACCACCTCATGCCGCGCGTGCCCTCCCGACCGCGAGCAACTCCAATGCTCCGACGAGCGTGTCGAGGATCGGCTCGGCGCCGTATCGCCGCAAGAGGAGCGAGAGCGGCATGGCGCGCCGGACCTCGACGTCGAGCTGCCGGTCGTGGAACGCGCTCTGGAGCACGGCCATTCGCGGGGTCACGCCCTCCCTGAAATTGACGCGGGCCTCATCGCCGCGGACGAGGATGCGCTCCACGCCGAGCTCGGCGCCGAGGAGGCGCAGGGAGGCGGCGGCGAGCAAGCGCTGTACCTCGACGGGCGGCGGGCCGAAGCGGTCTCGCAGCTCGGCGCGGATCGCCTCGACCTGATCGGTGCGCTCGAGGCGCGAGAGCCGCCGGTAGAGGTGCAGCTTCTGCGCGGCGTCCGGGACGTATGCATCCGGGAGGAACGCGGCGCCCTCGATCGATACCTCGGGCGGCGCGAAGCGCTCGGGCGCGCCTTCCTTCTCCTCCTTCATCCGCCGGATCGTCTCCTCGAGGAGCCGCGTGTAGGTGTCGAGGCCGACGGCGTGGACGAAGCCGGACTGTTCGGCGCCGAGCAGGTTCCCCGCGCCGCGCAGCTCGAGGTCCTTGAGCGCGATCGCGTACCCGCTTCCCAGCTCCGTGTAGTGCTCGAGGATGCGGAGTCGCTTCTCGGCATCCTCGGTGATGTTGCCGGGCGCGATGAGGTAGCAGTACGCCCGGTGGTGCGACCGGCCGACGCGGCCGCGGAGCTGGTAGAGCTGCGCGAGCCCGAACTGATCGGCGCGGTCCACGATGAGCGTGTTGGCCGTCGGCACGTCGAGCCCGTTCTCGATGATCGCCGTCGTGACCAGGACCTTGACTTCGCCCGTAATGAACCGACGCATGACTTCGTCGAGTTCGGTGGGCGGGAGCTGGCCGTGCGCGATGGCGAGCGGCGCGTCGGGGACGAGCCGCTGCACGCGGTCGGCGACCGCCTGGATGCTCTGGATGCGGTTGTGCACGAAGAAGACCTGGCCGCCCCGGTCCAGCTCGCGGCGCATCGCATCCTCGAGGATCTCGTCCGTCCAAGGGATGACGTGCGTGATGATCGGCATCCGGTCGCGCGGCGGCGTCTGGATCAGCGAGAGGTCGCGCAAGCCGGCGAGCGACATATGGAGCGTGCGCGGGATCGGCGTGGCCGTCATGGTGAGCACGTCGATGTTCTTGCGCAGCTCCTTGAGCCGCTCCTTGTGCTTGACGCCGAAGCGCTGCTCCTCGTCGACGACGAGGAGGCCGAGATCCTTGAAGGCGACGTCGGGCTCGAGGAGCGCGTGGGTCCCGATCACGATGTCGACCTCGCCCTGGGCGGTGCGCAGGAGGATGTCGCGCTGCTCCTTCGGCGTCCGGAAGCGCGAGAGCGCCTCGATGCGGACCGGGTACTGGGCGAGCCGCTGGCGGAACGTGTTCAGGTGCTGCTCGACGAGGATCGTGGTCGGCGCGAGGACGGCGACCTGCTTGCCGTCCTGGACCGCCTTGAAGGCGGCGCGGATCGCGATCTCGGTCTTGCCGTAGCCGACGTCGCCGCAGAGGAGGCGGTCCATCGGGCGTCGCGATTCCATGTCGCGCTTGACGTCGGCGGTGGCCTGGCGCTGGTCCGGCGTATCCTCGTAGAGGAAGCTGGATTCCATCTCCTTCTGCCAGCGCGTGTCGGGCGAGAAGGCGAAACCCTCGGCCATTTGCCGGGCGGCGTAGAGCTCGAGGAGCTCGGTCGCCATCTCCCGGATCGCCGCCTCGGTCTTGCCGCGGAGGTTCTTCCACGCCTTGCCGCCGATCTTGTGGAGCTTGGGTGCCGGCGCCTGGTCGGAGTCGCCGACCCAGCGCTCGATCAGGTCGAGGCGGTATACGGGCACGCGCAGCGTTTCGCCGCCCGCATACTCGATGGCGAGGACCTCGATCTCCTCGAATCCGCCGACCTGGATCCGCTCGAGACCCTTGAATCGTCCGATCCCGTGGTCGAGGTGGACGACGTAGTCGCCCGGCTTGAGCTGGGCCAGGCTTTCGAGGGCGACGGCGCCACGGAACCGCCGGGAGCGACGCAGCCGCCGGGCGCGCCGGAAGATCTCGTGGTCCGTGAGGACGCGGAGCGGGGGCTCCGCGCCTTCGAGGACGAAGCCGCTCTGGACCACGCCGAGGGCGAGGTTCGTCCGAGGCGGGATCTCGCCCTGGTTGCCGGCGGCGAGGATCTCCTCGAGGCGCTCGAGCTGCCCCGTGTTGTCGCACAGGATGACCGTGTCCTCGCCGCGGGCAGCGCCGGCGCGCAGCAGCGCGGAGAGGCGGTCCATGTCGCGCTCGATCGGCTCGGCTTCCCTGATCGAGAAGCGGATCTCGGCATCCGGCCCCGCGCCGACCGCGAGACGACCGTACTCGGCCAGGCGGACGCGAACGTCGTCGGGCGAGAGGAAGAGCTGGTCCGGCGGTTCGGGGCGGCCGCCACGGCGCCGCTCCACGTCGTGCAGGTGGAGGACCTGCTCCCACGTCCTCCTGAACTCGTCGTCCGCCTGCGCACTGTCCAGCTCGACGAGGAAGGCCTCACGCGGGAGCACGTCGAGGATCGAGCGACGGACGACATCGCGTCGGTCGGCTTCATCCGAACGGTTCCCCAGATGGACGGGGAGCACGTCGACGCGCCGGATCTCGTCGGTCGAGCGCTGGTCGAGGATGTCGAATCGGCGGATCGAGACGACCTCGTCGCCCCAGAACTCGATGCGTACCGGCTCGGCCGCGCCGAAGCTGAACAGGTCGATGATCCCGCCGCGGACTGCGTACTCGCCGACGCCCTCGACGAGCGGGGCTCGGGTGAAGCCCAGTTCGTCGAGCCGTTCGACGAGCGACTGGAGGCGGATCGTGTCGCCGGTCCCGATGGAGAGGCGCAGCTCGGCTAGGCCGGACGGGATGTCAGCGCGCTCCTGGAGCGCGCGCGAGGTCGTGACCAACACGCGAACGCGGCCGGCGAGGAGCGCCTCGAGCGCTTCGACGCGCAGGCCGCTCACCTCGAGGTGGTGGTCCTCGGCTTCGTAGGGGAGCGCCTCGCGCTGTGGGTAGAGGCGCACGAGCCCCTCGGGCAGGAGCGACTGCAGGTCGGCCTCGGCGGCCTCGGCGCGAACCGGGTCGGGAGCCACGACCACCCAGAGCCGCTCGGGAAGCGCGTCCGCGAGCGCCGCCGCGAGGAGCGAGGGCGCCGAGCCGGGCAGCCCCCCGAGACGCAAGATGGCGCCACGGTCCGGGAGTCGCTCGCTCAGCTCCCGGAACGCCGGCTGGCGCCGCATCGCCTGGATCAGAGTCGGATTTGCCACGCTCAGGAAGTTCGGGGATTCGGCTCCTCGGCGCCAGCCCCCGCCGGCACCGGCCGGGCGGTGTTGGTGTTGTGCGTGGCACTGCGCCCCGCGCGCCCGCCGGCGGCGATGAGCCCTTCGATCAGGAGCCCGGCGAGCGCGATCAGGAGGAGCGGCCGCCAGACCTCGCGGCCCAGCCGGTCGCGGAAGATCGCGTTCGTCCAATCGTTGCCCTCGGCGACGTGGTGGACACGCCAGCCGGGGAGGGCGGCCCGAAGCGACGCCGGTGTAGCGCGGGCGAGGTCGGACTCCTCGGGCGGTGGGTTGACGGCGAAGGCGCCGACCACCCGATTCGCGGCGAAGATGCGGTAGATGCCGGGCGTCCCCGGGACACGGTAACGCGACCCGCCGGAGACGGGCTCGCGCGTGCCGTCGGGCCGCTCGACCTCGGTCGCGGCGACGGGGAGCGGGATCACCTCGCCGGGCCTGGCCTCCGTGGTCCCGGAGGCATCCGCGCCCCAGACAGCGATGAGGCGGTCGAGCAGCGGGAGGAGCCCGGCGGAGGTCGGCAGCGTGGTCGCGGTCTCGTCGAACGGCGAAGCGACGACGAGGTAGCGCCCGCCGCCCGAGAGCTGGCCGCGGACGAGCCACGGCGCGCCGTCGCCGAGGCGGAGGAGGACGGTGTCGCTCGTCGCCCCGGGCTCGGGCTCGAGGCGGTAGTTGCGTCGGATGCGCGCGTCGCGGAGCGCCTCGAGCAGCTCGTCGCCTTCGCGCTCGACGACGAGCCGCGCCTCGCCGCTGGCGTTGGCGGGTTCGAAACGCCAGGGGATCCCCGCCTCGGCCAGGCGGCGGTTCGCGGCGGGCAGCTCGAGCGGGGATGCGGGAGCGATGACGATGACGGTCCGGCCCGCGCGCGCCGCGCTCGATCCAGCGGCCGCGGGTGCGACGACGATCTCCGCGGAGGCAGGGTCGGCCAGGCGGACCCGCCCCGCGTCGGCCAGGACCTCGAGCGCCTCGCGGACGAACGGGATCGGCTGCGCCAGCGCCACCGTCGGCGGCGGCTGCACCGGGACGACGAAGTAACGCCGATCGTCGCCGCGCAGTGCGTCGGGCTCCAGCTCGACCCACCCCGCCGCGAACCCGGCCGCACGCGCGGGGAACGGGAAGACCGCGCTCGCGCCCAGCGGCACGGTCCCCGCCGCCGCGACGCGGTTCTCGATCGTCATACGGATCGGGACCGTGTCGCCCTGTCCGGTGCCGACGACGCGGGCGGCCAGCGTGGAGCGCTCGCCGGAGCGGGGCGGCAGCCCTGCGCCGACTTCGACCGCCGCGATGCCGGCGTTCCACTGCGCCTCGACCCTGGGCGCAAATACGACGACCGGCGGCGCATCCTCGCCGCCCGGGACGCGGCCCCGGAGCGACGTGGCCTGGAGATCGGTCAGGAGCTGGATCTCGGTGGCGCGACCCTCGGCGCCCGCGGCGAGGAGCGAGCGGGCGCGCTCGAGCGCCGCGCCCAGGTCCGCCGCGCCCGCGGCGACTTCCGTCGCCTGAATCAGCGCGGCCGCCTCCCCAGGGCTCGCGGGTACGGCCGGCTCCCAGGGCGCGCCCGCGCGGATCACCCAGAACCGGTCGGCGGACGTGGCGCGCGCGATCGTCTCGAGCGCCCGCTCCTTCAACTGGTCGAGGATGCGGTCCTCGCCGACGACGAGCCCCGTGCTGAGCGAGTTGTCGAGCACGATCGCGACGGCGGTCGGCGCGTGCCCGCCGCCGCCGTGGCGCAGGACCGGCCGGGCCGCGGCCAGGGCGAGGAGTACGAGCGCGCCGGCGCGAAGCGCGAGCAGCAGGAGTTGGCGCAGCTTGATGCGGCGCGCGTTCTCCAGCTCCGCACGCCGCAGGTAGCGGAGGGCGGGGAACACGACCCGCGGCCCCTGCTGGCGCTGGATCAGGTGCAGCAGGATCGGGACGACGACGGCGGCGCCGAGGACGAGCAGCGCGGGGGTCAGGAATCCCATCAGCCCAACCGCTCCCGCTTGCGCAGGTACGCCCGCAATGCGTGCACCATCGGCCGGTCCGTCTCCAGGATCGTGTAGTCGATCCCGAGCGGCACGAGCGCGCGCCGCCACTCCTCGAGCGCGCGCTCGACCGCCTCCCGGTACTCACTCCGCAGGTGCGCCACGCTCACCGGAAGCTCCTCGCCCGTTTCCGGATCGACGAAGCGGGCATCCCGGTCGCCGGGGAGCTCACGCTCTCCCGGGTCAAGAATGTGGAAGACGAGCACCTCGTGGCCGCGGTGCCGGAGGAACTGCAACGCGAGCCGCGTCGACTCCGGGTCGACCAGGAGGTCCGAGCAGAGGACGACGAGCCCCCGGCGCGAGAGGCGGCCGGCGATGTCGCGAAGCGCGTTCGCCGCCTCCGTACGACCCTTCGCCTCGAGCGGTGCGAGCGCCCGCAGCAGGTCGTTCCAGTGCCGGCGCCCCCCGCGAGGCCCGATATGCGCGCGGACGTCCTCGTCGAACCCGATAAGCCCCACCGCGTCCCCCTGGCGGAGCAGGAGCAGCGCCAGGCACGCCGAGAGCTGCTTGGCGTACCACAACTTCGTCGGCAGCTCGCCCGGCGACGACGACCACGCCATCGACGCGCTCGCGTCCACGAGCAGGTACGTCCGCAGGTTCGTTTCCTCTTCGAACTGCTTGACGTAGTGCCGGTCCGAGCGCGCGTACATGCGCCAGTCGATGTAGCGCAGGTCGTCGCCCGGCTGGTAGGCGCGGTGCTCGGCGAACTCGACGGAGAAGCCTCGGTGCGGCGAGCGGTGCAAGCCCGCGAGGAACCCCTCGACGACGTGGCGCGCGACGAACTCCAACCCACCGAGCGCCGCGAGCTCCTGGGGCGCGAGCAGGTCGGCGCGGGGTGGTCGCGCGATGTGGCTTTCGGTTGTAAGATTCATGGAGACAACAGCTTAACGCATTCCTGGCCGCGGGGTCAACCGGGCGCGGTCCGGGGTGCTCTACCCCGCACGCGGACGGAAGATCGCGGCCGGGTGGTGCCGTCCGGGGCGCCGGGTTATCTTGAGTGCCGCCACCAGCGGCGGACACGGGGAGGGGAGGCAGCAAAGGCCAGGCCGTCGCCGTCGAGAGGGAGAGAAAATGAGTCAGAGCTCTAGACACTGGATCGCATCGTTGCTGGTGCTGGCGGGGTGCGCCGGCGGCACGACGTCGAACGTAGGGGCGCAGACCCCGGCGGCGGGCGGTGCGGTCGCGATGGACCCGGGCGCGGCGCGGGCCGCGGCCGAGACGATCACGCCGGACGACGTGCGCCGCCACATTGCGTACCTCGCGAGCGACGAGCTCCGGGGCCGGAACACGCCGAGCCCGGGGCTGGACAAGGCGGCGGAGTACATTGCCGGGGTCTTCGGGCGGCTGGGCCTGCAGCCGGCCGGGGACGCGGGCGGTTACATCCAGAGGTACGCGCTACAGAGGCGGGCGCTCGTGGCCGAGGAAACGCGGCTCGCGTTCACCGGGCCGCGAGGCACGGAGCGCCTCGTTTACGGTACGGACTTCTTCGTGATCCCGGGTGCATCCGGGCCGACGCGCGGTGACGTGGTCTACGGCGGCCCGGCGGCAGCCGCACAGCCCGCGCAGGCGCTGCAGGGCCGGATCGTGATGTACGAGGTGGCGGCCGGGGCGCGGCCCGGGACGCTGGAGCCTGCGGCGACGCAGGCGCGCCGGATGGCTGAGGAGTCGGGCGCCGCCGCGGTCGTCTTCGTGCTCCCGTCGGATTTCCCCGCCGACGCGATCCAGAGGCTGGCCGAGTTCAACACTCGTGCGATGGGTTGGCAGGTCGGGGAACCGGAGGGGGTGACCACGTACGCGGTGTCGTCGGCGGCGGGGCAGCGGATCCTGGCACTGGCGAACGGAAGCGCCGCGGCCGTTCGGGCCGGCGGGACGCCGTCGCCGCTCGCCGGCGTCCGGGCCGAGATGGCCGCGCCGATCCGGGTCGTGGAAGAACACCTGGTGCCGAACGTGGTCGCGGTGCTTCCGGGAAGCGATCCCGAGCTGCGTGACACGTACGTGGTCTTCAGCGCGCACTTCGACCACGTGGGCGTCGGCCGCCCGAACGAGGCCGGCGACTCGATCTACAACGGCGCCGACGACAACGCATCGGGCACGTCGGCGCTGCTGGAGGTGGCCGAGGCGTTCGCTTCGCTGCCGACGCCGCCCGCGCGCTCGCTGGTGTTCCTCGCGGTGAGCGGGGAGGAGAAGGGCCTGCTCGGCTCGCAGTATTACAGCGACCATCCGACGGTGCCGATCGAATCGATCGTGGCGAACATCAACGTCGACATGATCGGCCGGAACGCGCCGGACAGCATCGTCGTGATCGGGCAGGAGTACTCCTCGCTGGGGCCGCTGGTGCTCGATGTCGCGGCCGCGCGCCCGGAGCTGGGGCTGACGGTGTCGCGGGACCTGTGGCCGGAGCAGCGGTTCTTCTTCCGCAGCGATCACTTCAACTTCGCGCGGAAGGAGATCCCGGCACTGTTCTTCTTCGCCGGCGTGCATGAGGACTACCACAGGCCATCCGACCATGTGGAGAAGATCGACACGGACAAGGCGACCCGGGTGTCGCGGCTGATCTTCTATATGGCGCTCGAGATCGCGACGCGGCCCGATGCGCCGCAATGGACCGAAGAAGGCCTCGCCGAGGTCAGGGCGTTGACCGGTGGCGGCCGCTGACGGCGTTCACCCAAAACGACGAACGAGGAGAGGAGAGACATGTCGTTCCTGAGCACCGTGTTCCTGCTTGTCGGGGTCGTGGCCGGGGTGCTGATCCCGCTCTACATCGGCCACGCGCTCTCGGTGCATTCCATGACGTACGTGCTGTACGCCGTGGTCGCGGCGGTGGTCGCGGCGATCTTCGTGTTCCTCCACTCGCGGCTGGCGAAGGGGTCCGGGGCGGAGACCGAAGCGTCTCACTGATTTGCCACCCGGCGATCGCGCCGCCCTTGCCGCTGCGGGGGCGGTCGCGCGTCCGGGTCGGGGAGACGAAGACGGCCGGGGTCGCGTCTCACGCGACCCCGGCCGTGCTGCATTTCCGCGCTTGGCGCAGAAGGAAGAGCGGGGCGGCGCGGTGCTCCGCCCCGCTCCGCGAGATCAGAAGCCGTTGAGCGTCACGCCGAGGCTGAAGCCGTAGCCGGAGCTGGCAGCCATGCGCTCGGCGTAGCGACGCGTGTTGAAGTCCGAGGCGTCGGGGCCCTTCTCGTTACCCGTGGTCCGGGACGCGGCGGCGGAGATGCCGAGCGGCCCGAGCCGGAGCGAGGCGCCGGCCGAGACCGCGGACGCGCCGTCCAGCGAGTTGGCGATGCCGCCCCGGACCGTGATGAAGCTCAGGATCGGGAGCTTCTGCTCGAGGCCGATCGCGACGTACGTGGGCCAACCCGTCGCGAGCTCGCCCTTCCCCTGGGTCGTCTTGTAGGTGGCGCCGAGCTTGGTGGGCCCGAGGTCGATCCCCGCGCCGAAACGGATGACGCGCGGGAAGTACGTCTGCGTGAAGAACTCGTTCGCGAGGCTGTAGGCCTCGAGCGGGACCGCTTCGGGGTCGAACGGCCGCGGCTGGAGCCGGTCGTAGATGTCCTGAGGGCCGAGGTCCGAGAACTCACTCCCCTCGAAGACATCGCCGCGCAGCTCGAGGTCTTCGTCCCACGTCATCTTCTGAGCGACGTTCTCGACAGACAACCCAAGCGTGATCGCGGGGATCGGCTGCATTGCCACACCGACGTCAACACCGTACCCCGTGCCCGCGCTCGACTGGAGCGAGAGCGCCGTGATGTACAGCTCCTGCTCGGTCAGGTCCACGCGCGGCTCGAAGATGCGCCCGCGCTGGAGGTGGTGCCCAAGGACGTAGCGCCCGGTCACGCCGACCGTGACAGGGAACGGCATCAGGCCGAGCCGCGTCGCGTAAGACGCCGCGATCGTGGTGTATGCGGCGTCCCGGATCGCGGTGTTCCCGACCCGGTACTCGGTCAGCCGCTCCTGGTCCAGGTCGCCGTACTGCCGGGCGTAGAGCATGAGGTCGATCAGCTCCTTGCCGACCGAGCCGCCGACGAGGATCGTGGTCGCCGCCGAGACGGCGAACGGCCCGGCGCTGAGCGCGACCAGCGGAAAGCGGACGTCGCTACGCACCTCGAAACCCGTATCCTGGATCTTGTCCAGGAACGTCACCCGATCGTCGTCGGTGAGGTCCGATCCCTTGGAGAAGATGTCGACGATGTCGAGGACATCCGGGCCGAGGGTCGCGCCCATGACGTCGAGCCGCGGCAGTGCGAACGACCAGCCCGGGTTGTTTGGCAGCGCCAGGTTGGCAGGGTTCCAATCCACTGCCTCGTACCCGACCGCGAGCGCCGAGAAGGCGCCGGACACGCCGGCCGCGCGGGGCGAAGGTCCGAACTGGGCGGTTGCGGGAGAGGCTGCGGCCGTCAGCATCATCACCGACAGCAACAAGCGGCTGCGCACGTTCACGTTCACATCTCCGGGGTGCGAGGGTGTAACGACCGTAGAAAAGAGACAAGAGACCTACTCAGCGACGTAAACCGGTTGGGCCGGGTGCGCGACGAAGCGCGTCGAACGGGCCGCTGCTGCTCCCGCAAAACCGACGAGCCGGAGCGCAACCGTAGGGTCCCGGCCTCGAAGCGCCCGATCGTGACGCAGGCCACGGTGCCGATCTGAGGAGAGCACCGGCGCCATTCTATAACGCGCCCTGGTTGGCTGTCAATGAAAACCGACGAAGCGAACGATTTCGCTCCGTCACAGGACCATTGACCGCCGCCAACCCGATCGCTATAGTCTTGCCCACCTTCCGGAGGCGCACCACCTGTTCCCGGAATCGAACCACAGTCGTCGAAGGAGACGGTGTATGCGAAGCGCGTCTGTCTTGGTCGCTGGCGCCGCAATGGTCGCAGTGTTGTGCGGCTGCTCGCAGGAGGACCAGGTACTCACGATCGACCTGGCGAGTGACGAGCCGGTCACGCGCACGGTTCCCGCGTCCGGTGAGATGACGATCAGCTCGCCGGCCGGGATCTCGGTCACGTTGCCGGAAGGCTCGGTCGAGCCGGGGACGAAGGTCACGGTGACGCCCGTCGACCCTCGTCAGGTGGAGGGCCTCCCGCCGACCACCGGGGAGGCCGGGTTCGTCCTCTCCTTCGACCGGGCGCCGAAGGGGTCGCCGCGGGTGACGTTCACCAACAGGCTCAAGGGTGAGGTCCCGCTCCCCGACCTGGTCGCCGCAGTCCCCGTGATGCTCCCGGTGACGAACGGTGCCTCACCGTCGCTCGGCCCTGGCGCGGCGCAGGTCTGGTCGGTGGCGCCGGCGCTGGCCGCTACGCGGCCGACGCCGAGCTACGTGATGTTTCCCGGTTTAAACCCGAATGCTCTGAATAAGCTTGTCTGGCTCCTCGACCGGGTGAGTGCGACCTTTCCCCAGGATCCGCTGACGAGCTTGACCCTCTTGCCGCCTGTTTTGCCATCCGGGATTTTCCCGAATAAGACGCTTCGGGACTACCCGACCTTTTTCTATCCGAGTTTCACGCAACAGGGTACGCCGCAGCCCGGCGCGTGCGAGGAGACGGATCCGTGTGACCTGCTCATCACGACGACCACGCCCGGGTACACGCTGTTCTATGAGCTGTACCCCGGGTCATTGGAGGTCGCCCATCCGATCATCCCGGAAGGCCGGTCGAGTGCGACCTTCTCGCTCGTATGCACCGGCATCGAGGTGGATGAGGAGGTCATCCAGTGCGGACACGAAGTGATCGACCTGCGGGGGAGTCGAACGCTCCTCGAGCGGTATCCGGGCGCCGTCGCGGTGACCGCGCTCATCTCCGCCAACGCGACGTTGCACGCCGACGGCACCGCGGAGGGGTCCATCCAGTACGACGTGGCGCTGAGGGTTCCCATGGCCTCCGGGATCACCGGTTACGCGCTGGCCGACTCGCTCGACGTGACGGGACAGTGGTCGGTCGACGGCGACCGGATCACGATCGGCGGCTACACGTTCCTGTACGGCACGCCTGATCCCGATCACTTCGTGCTCGCGCTGTCCGATTCCGTCAAGATCAAGCACAACGATGGGCGGGAGACCTGGGAGCCGGTCCAGGCGTTCCTGAAGCTGACACGCTTGCATTGAGTCTCGGGCGCGGACCGAGGGACGGCCCGGCCGGGCCGTCCTGCCACGCGTCCGCTCGGGGCGGGGCCGAATCCCGGGTCGGCTCCGCCCTTTTTTCGTTTGTGCGTATTCACCCCGCCTGATTGATAGCCCCTCCGCAAGCGGTTATATTTCAACGTTTATTGGCGGGTCACCAACTTGGGATACTGGGTACGTGCGGACCGACCGGATTCGGAATTTCTGCATCGTCGCGCATATCGATCACGGGAAGTCGACGCTGGCCGACCGGATGCTCGAGCTCACGCGGACGCTCGAGCAGCGGCAGATGCGCGACCAGGTGCTGGACAGCAACGAGCTGGAGCGCGAGCGCGGGATCACGATCAAGCTGCACGCGGTGCGGATGACGTACCGCGCGGCGGACGGTGAGGAGTACGAGCTGAACCTGATCGACACGCCCGGGCACGTGGACTTCACGTACGAGGTGTCGCGGTCGCTGGCGGCGTGCGAGGGCGCGGTGCTGGTGGTGGACGCGAGCCAGGGCGTGCAGGCGCAGACGCTTTCGAACCTGTTCCTCGCGATGGACGCGGGGCTGGAGATCATCCCCGTGCTGAACAAGATCGACCTGCCGGGCGCGGAGCCGGAGCGGCGGCGCCAGGAGCTGGTCGACCTGCTCGGCGTGGACCCGGGCGACGTGCTCCTCGTCTCGGCGAAGGAGGGGACGGGCGTGCCGGAACTGCTGGAGGCGATCGTGCGGCGCGTGCCGCCGCCCCAGGGCGATCCCGACGCGCCGCTCCGGGCGCTGATCTTCGACTCGTTTTACGACAAGTACCAGGGCGCGATCCCGATGGTGCGGGTCGTCGACGGCGTCCTGCGCGAGGGGATGCGAATCACGTTCGGCGCGAACGACGCGGTCTACGAGGTCGACGAGGTCGGCGTGATGCGCGTGGGGCGGCATCGGGTCGGCCAGCTCGGGCCGGGGCAGGTCGGGTACCTGGCCGCGGCGATCCGGCGCGTCAGCGATACCCGGGTCGGCGATACGGTGCTGGACGCCGACCGCAGGGCGGCCGAGCTCCTGCCGGGGTACCGCGAGATCAAGCCGATGGTCTTCAGCGGGTTGTACCCGACGGACTCGGACCAATACGAGGAGCTGCGCGACGCGCTCGAGAAGCTCAAGCTGAACGACGCGAGCCTGTTCTACGAGCCGGAGACGTCGACGGCGCTGGGGTTCGGTTTCCGCTGCGGGTTCCTTGGGCTGCTGCACATGGAGATCGTGCAGGAGCGGCTCGAGCGGGAGTTCGACCTGGACCTGGTCACGACGGTCCCGAACGTGGAATACCACGTCTACCTGACGGACGGCACGATGGTCCGGGTCGAGAACCCGAGCGCGATGCCGGACCGTGGTCGGATCGACCGGATCGAGGAGCCGTACGTCCGGGCGCGGATCGTGTGCCCGTCCGAGTACATCGGCAACGTACAGAAGCTGTGTCACGACCGGCGCGGCGTCTTCGTCGCCATGCACTACCTGGACACGCAGCGCGTCGAGTTCACGTACGAGCTGCCGCTGGCCGAGATCGTCCTGGATTTCTACGACAAGCTGAAGAGCTCGACGCGCGGGTACGCGTCGCTCGACTGGGAGCTGCTCGAGTACCGGGAAGGCGACCTGGTCAAGTTGGACATGCTGATCAACGGCGACCCGGTCGACGCGTTCAGCGTGATCATCCATCGGGACAAGGCGTACGAGTACGGCCGGCAGGTCGCGCAGAAGCTGAAGGAGCTGATCCCGCGGCAGCTCTTCGAGGTCGCGATCCAGGCGGCGATCGGCGGGAAGATCATCGCGCGGGAGACGATCAAGGCGCTGCGGAAGAACGTGACGGCGAAGTGCTACGGCGGCGACATCACGCGGAAGCGGAAGCTGCTCGAGAAGCAGAAGGAAGGGAAGAAGCGGATGAAGCAGGTCGGCACGGTCGAGATTCCGCAGGAGGCGTTCCTGGCGGTCCTGCAAGTAGGCGACTGAGGGAGGACTTGAACGGACGACTCGTCATTCGCGCGCCGAATCATCTGGGCGACTTGGTGATGGCGCTGCCCGCGCTGGCGGAGGAGCCGGAGGCCGACGTGCTGGTGGCACGCGGCCTCGTTCCGCTTCTGGAGCTGGTCCCGGGGCGTGGAGGTGCGCCGGGCGCCGGTGGGCCTACGGTGGCGGCCGGGGCGGCGACGCATGGCTTCGCCGATGTGGGAATGGATGGGGCGAAGGCGGCGGTGGGGGCGCGCCGCGTCATCCCGTTCGACCGGGGGTGGCGGGGCGTCGTACAGGCCGCGGCTGCGTTGCGGCGCGGCCGGTACGGGCGCGGGGTGCTGCTCACGCCTTCGTTCTCGTCGGCGCTCGTCTTCGCTTTGGGCGGCGTTCGGGACCGGCGCGGCACGGCGACCGATGGCCGAAGGATGCTGCTCACGGACCCGGTGGAGCCGGATACGCTGGCGGGATTGCACCGAGCGGCGGCGTACGTGGCGCTGGTGACCGGCCGGGCGCCGGATCGCGTCCCGGAGCCGCGTCTGGAGGTGCCGGCGGCGCTGCGGGAGCGGTGGCGCGAAATCGCAGGGCTGGCGGACGGTCCCGTGGTCGGCATATTTCCGGGTGGCAACGCATCGTCGCGGCGGTGGGACGCGGATCGCTACCGCGAAGTCGTGGGGCGGCTGACGCGGGAGGGTGTGCGGGTGGTCGTGTTCGGCGGACCGTCGGAGCGGGATCTCGCGGCGGCCGTCGCGGGCGACGTCGCCCTGAACGTCGCGGGCCGGACGGCGCTGCCGCTCCTGGCGGCGGGGCTCGAGGCGTGCGACCTTCTGGTCACGAACGACACGGGACCGATGCACCTCGCGGCCGCGGTCGGCACGCCGACGGTTTCGTTGTGGGGCGCGGGCGATCCGGCGGAGACCAGGCCGCTGGGTGAGGGGCACGTCCTCCTGCGGAGGTCGGATCTGCCCTGCGTGCCGTGTGTGCGGAACGAGTGCCCGCGTCGTGGTCCGGGGTACGTCCTGCCGGAGGCGGAGCGCGAGTGTCTGCGCCTGATCGAGGTGGCGGACGTGATCGCGGCGATCGAGTCACGGGGTGTGCGTGTGGAGAAGGAGCGAGGCGATGGCTAACGGAGCGATCCCGAGCGACAAGAAGTGGCTGGTCGGCGTGGACCTCGGCGGCACGAACATCGCGGTCGGTGTACTCCCGATCGACGGCGGCGATGTCCTGGCGCTCCGGACGCAGCCGACGGAGGCGCACAAGGGCGCGAAGTTCGTCGTGGACCGCATCGTCGCGATGATCGAGGAGTCGATCGCCGAGGTGCTGTCGAAGCACGGCGGCACGCGGGAGGACTTCGGCGGGATCGGCATCGGTTCGCCGGGGCCGCTGGACCGCAGGAGCGGCACGGTGATCAACACGCCGAACCTCGGGTGGCGAAACTTCCCGCTGCGGGACCTGATCTCGAACGCCGTCGGGCTCCCGGCCACGCTGGACAACGACGCGAACTGCGCGACGTACGGCGAGTGGTGGTTGGGCGCCGGCCGTGGCGTGGATACGCTGGTCGGGCTCACGTTGGGTACGGGGATCGGCGGCGGGATCGTGCTGAACGGCGAGATCTTCCACGGCGTGACCGACGCCGCGGGCGAGATCGGCCACATGACGATCGATTCGACGGGCCGGAAGTGCAAGTGCGGCAACTACGGGTGTCTGGAGGCGTACGCCTCCGGCCCCGCGATCGCGCTGCGGGCCATCGAGGGGATCGAAGCCGGCGCGGAGAGCATGCTCCCGGACCTGGTCGGCGGTCGGCTCGAGGAGATCACGGCCGCGACGGTCTACGAGGCTGTCGTGCTCGGCGACCCGTACGCGAACGAGGTGATGAAGGAGACGGCGAAGTTCCTGGGCGCCGGCGTCGCCAACATCATCAACATCCTGAATCCCGAGATGATCGTGATCGCGGGCGGCGTCACGCGGGCGGGGGACCACCTCTTCGTTCCGCTGCGGGCCGAGGTGCGCCGGCGTGCGTTCCGGGTGGCCGAAGAGGCGTGCCAGATCGTATCGGCGCAACTGACCGGGCGGGCCGGGGTGATCGGCGCGGCGGCGTTGTTCAAGAAAGAGACCTGGGGCGTGGTCTGAGGTCGAAGCAGATGCCACGGCTCGGCATCATCGGAACGATGGTGTGGGACCGGATCTACGCGCGGGATGTGCGCGTGGAGCCGGTCGAGGAGTGGGGTGGAATCTCGTACGCACTGGCCGCGGCGGTCGCGGCGCGGTGCGACGGGTGGGAGCTGGTTCCGATCGTGAAGGTCGGCCGGGATCTGGAGGAGCGGGCCGGGCAGTTCCTGCATTCGCTCCCGGGGCTGGACCTCGAGACCGGCGTGCGCGTGGTCCCGGAGCCGAACAACCGCGTCGAGCTGCGTTACCTGGACGGCGCGCGGCGGACGGAGCGGCTGACGGGCGGCGTGCCGCCGTGGCGCTTCGAGGAGCTGGGGCCGATCCTCGAGCGGCTGGACGCGCTCTACATCAACTTCATCTCCGGCTTCGAGCTGGAGCTGGAGACGATGATCCGCGTGCGGTTGGCGTTCCAGGGACCGATCTACGCGGACATCCACTCGCTGTTGCTCGGCGTGGCTCCGGGCGGCCGGCGGGTCTACCGTCCGCTCGAGGCGTGGCGCGACTGGCTCCGCTGCTTCGACATCGTGCAGCTCAACGAAGACGAGCTGTCGTGGCTGGCGCAGGCGTGGGGTGACCCGTGGCTGTTCGCCGCCGAAGTCGTCGGGGACGCGCCGCGGCTGCTGCTCGCGACGCTGGGTGCGCGAGGCGCGGCGTACGTCGCGTCGCCGGCGTTCCGGCCGGATCCGCTGACGTGGCGGACCGGCGGGCCGCTCGCCGAGCTGCCGGAGCTGGGCGTGCCGGGCACGGCGCGGAGCGAGAGGGTCGCGATCGTGACGGAACCACGTGAAGGGGACCCGACCGGTTGCGGTGACGTGTGGGGCGCCACATGCTTCAGCCGGCTGCTGGCGGGCGAGTCGCTCGAGGAGGCGATGCGGGCGGCGAACCGGGCGGCGGCGCGCAACATCGAGCACATGGGCGCGACCGGGTTGCATCTCCATCTGCTAGGACGCATAGACACGTGAAGGTCATCACCATCCCCGCGACGCTGGAGGAGCGGAGCTTCGAGGACGTGGTGCACGCGCTGGCGGGCGCCGAGGGCGGGCGAGTGCTCTTCGACGCGCGCGCGCTGCGCTGGGTGGACCCGTACGGGATGCTCGGGCTGCTGGCGGCGGCGGAGGTGGCTGGGCGGGGCGGCGATCGGCCGGTGCTGCAGCTGCCTCAGGCGGCCGAGGTCCTGAGCTACCTGGGCCGCATGCGCTTCTTCGATCACGCGGAGGAGCTGTTCGAGATGCACGGCTCGCCCCGTCGGGGCCGGGGCGGCGAGGCGGCGTCGGACGTGTTGCTCGAGATCACGCCGATCCGGGAATATCACGACGTGCACGCCGCGGTGGATCGGGTGAATGCGCGCGCGATCGAGATCCTGACGCACCAGCTCCACTACCCGACCAAGGAGGCGTGGCAATTCGGCTCGATGCTCTCCGAGGTCTGCCAGAACATCCTGGAGCACTCCCAGGCGACGGGGTGGGTCGCCACGCAGACGTACAGCCGGATCCCCCAGCTCGACCGCCGGGTGGTCAAGATCGGGGTGGTCGACCTGGGGATCGGCTTCAAGGGCTCGCTGGCCGGCGCGCACGCGGCGCGGTTCGGCGACCGCTGGGGCGATGCAGCGGCGCTGGAGGCCGCGTTCATCCACGGACTCACGCGGTTCCACGACCCCGGCCGCGGGCAGGGGCTAAAGCAGATCCGCAAACAGGTCGGCCGTTGGGGCGGCAAGGTCTCGATCCGGAGCGGGACCGCGAGGATCGCGGACGTGCCGGACTGGGACGACACGGCGCCGCTCGAGGAGAAGCTGCCGTTCTTCCCGGGTGCGCAGATCGGGATCGTGTTGCCGGCAAGGAGCGACGCATGACGGACGTGTCCCGGGACGTCGTCCCGCTGCGCTTCGAGCTGTCGAGCTTCGTGAACCGGTCGGTCGCGAGTCTCTACTCGCACCTGGTCACGCGGCCGACGGGGCAGGCGGTACGCCTCGGGATCGAGAGCCAGATCGGCGAGATCGGTGCGCTGTGCGTGTCGATCCTGGATTTCGGGCAGGTGGCCGTGCTGGACTACAGCTGCGCGGACGAGACGGTGGCCAAGCTGATCCTGCGCTACCAGTCGGACGACCGGCCGGCGGATGCGTACTTCGTCGCCCGCGGGTTGGCTGAGCATCATCTGGAGGCGATCGAGGCGGTGCTTGAGCGGCACGACCTCGCGCTCGTCGCCGAGCTCGAGACGGGACCCGCGCTGCTCGGGAAAGTCGATGCGGAGGAGCACGAGGTGTGGCGGGCGGTCGAACGGCTCGGCCGCGCGACCCGGGACGACGTGGCCGGTTATCTCGGAGTCGAGACCCGGGAAGTCTCGCGTCCGTTGAATTCCCTGGTCCGGCGCCGGGTCGTGCTGTATCGGGAGGCGACCGGCCTGCACTACGCGTTGACGCCTCTCGTGCCCGACCAGTGACTCGGCGAATCCGGGATCAGTCGCGCAATGCGAGGGTGAGCACGCGGTTCGTCGCCTGGAGCGCGGCGAGCGCGGCGGCTTCGTCACCCTCGCCCGCGGGGTGCGCCCCGGCCAGCGCGACGGGCTTGCGTCCGAGGAGTGGCGAGACGGCGAGGACGGAGACGAGGACGTAGCTCCGACCGATTGCCTGGACGACGGACGCAGACTCGAGCTCGAGGTGCATCTTCCCCGCGCACGCTTCCGACGCGGAGCGGAGCGTGGCCGCGGCGACGGCGCGGATGCGGCCCGTCCCCCCATCCAGATCTTCGGCCAATCCTTCGAAGACTTTCCCCTTCCAGGAAACCCGGACCCTGGTCTCGATCCGTCCGCCGCGCACGGTCGATTCCATCCCATCGAAGACGAGGCGCGGAGTCCCGAAGCAGGTCACCGGGGCGGGCGCGGCTTTGTCCGGAGCCGCGCCGTTCATCGCGGGCGACGCTTGCTCGGCGATCGGGGCCTGGTCGCCGCGGTCGGTGAGCTGAGCGATGCTGATTACGCGCTGGTCGACCGGCACGCCGAGGCGCTCCTCGAGGAGTTCGCGGATGTCGCGCGCGAGGTGGCGCGGCTCGGGACCGGGCCCGACGAGGACGTGGACCTCGCGAGGGTGTCCGTAGATGTCTTCACGGACGAACGCGCCGCGCACTGAAGGGAGCTCGCGCAGGATCGCTTCGGCGGCTTCCTTGGTGTGGACCTTTTTCATGGCCACGGCTGCCTCGGGAGGTTCGGTTAGCGCGCAAGAGAATGTAGAACAACGGCTTCGCAGTCAAGGCCGGGGTCCGGGGCGGCGGCCCGCGGGCCGCCGCCCTTCCGTTCGGCACGACGATTGCTCAAAGGCCCGGCATCCTCACCGCCTGTCGATCCCACAACAGAGCCGGGGAATTGGAATGAAAGGCGTGATCATGGCCGGCGGGTTCGGAACCCGTCTCAAGCCGCTCACGATCCATCGTCCGAAGCCCATGGTGCCGATCGCCAACCGCCCGATCATGGAGCACATCGTCGATCTACTCGGGCGGCACGGAATCACCGATCTGATCTCGATCCTGTACTTCCAGCCGGAGCACATCACCGAGTACTTCGGCGACGGCTCCGCGTTCGGCGTACGCATGCGGTACGCGACGGCGGACGCGGACTACGGCACGGCCGGCGCGGTGCGGAACGCGTGGGACCTGATCGAAGGCGACCGGGTCCTGGTCATAAGCGGCGACGTGCTCACGGACTTCGACCTGAGCGAGATCGTAGCGGCGCACGAGGCGCGGGAGGCGGAGGCGACGATCGCGTTGACGCACGTCGAGAACCCACTCGCCTTCGGGATCGTGATCGCCGACCCGGAATCCGGCCGGATCGAGCGGTTCCTCGAGAAGCCGACGTGGGGCGAGGTCTTCAGCGACACGATCAACACGGGGATCTACGTGCTGGAGCCCGAGGCGCTCTCGCGGGTGCCGCCGGAGACGAACTTCGACTTCTCGAAGGACCTCTTCCCTCAGATGCTGCGGGAGGAGGCGCGACTCTTCGGGCACGTGGCGCAGGGCTACTGGCGCGACGTCGGCAACCTGGCCGAGTATCGGCGGGCGAACGACGACGTACTGGCCGGCCGCGTGAGGATCCAGCCGCGGGGCGAGCGGCGCGAACACGACGGCGCGAACCTGTGGGGCGAGCCCGGCGCGCGGCTCGGCCGGGACGTGCACCTCGCGGGGACCGTCCTCCTCGGCCGCGGCGCGCAGGTCGGGCGCGGCGCGATCCTGGAGAACGTGGTGGTCGGCGCGGGGTGCGAGATCGGGGACGGCGCGGAGCTGCGCAACGTCGTACTCTGGGAAGGGTGCGAGATCGGCGCGGGCGCGCGGATCAGCGAGACGGTTTGCGCCGGCGGCGTTCGGGTCGGCGAAGGCGCCCTGGTGAGGGAGAACACGATCCTCTCGGACCGGGCGGAGGTCGGCGCCTTCTCGGTGGTCGGCCCGAACGTGAAGGTCTGGCCGGACAAGGTCGTGGAAGACCGGGCGGTCCTGACGCACTCGCTCATCTGGGGCGAAGCGTGGGAGCGCAGTCTCTTCCACGGCGCACGGGTGAGCGGGATCCCGAACGCGGAGCTGACGCCGGAGGTCGTGTCGCGGCTCGGCGGCGCGTACGGCTCGATGCTGGGGCCGGGGTCGTACATCGCGACATCGCGTGACTCGGACCGCGCGTCACGGATGATCAACCGCGCAATGATCACGGGGTTCATGTCGGCCGGCGCGAACGTGGAGGACCTGCGCGAGATGCCGATCCCCGTGGTTCGGCACGCGGTCAACCACGGCCGCGAGGCGGGCGGGATCCACGTGCGGCGGTCGCCGTTCGACCCGCGCGTCGTCGACATCCTCTTCTTCGACGCGGATGGCCGCGACCTGCCGCCGGGGAAGACGCAGTCGATCGAGCGGTTGTTCAGCCGCGAGGACTTCCCGCGCGCGGGGCCGGACGGGACGGGCGGGATCAACTTCCCGACGCGCGTCGTCGAAGGGTATCGGGAGCACTTCCTTTCCGAGGTCGACCGGGATCTGATCGCCGAACGGCGTTTCACGCTGGTCGTCGACTTCGCCTACGGCACGACGGTCGAGGTATTCCCCGGGCTGCTCGGCGCGCTGCAGACGGAGACGGTGAGTCTGGACGCGTACGTCGCGCCGGGTCGACTCTCGCGGAGCGAGGAGGAGTTCCACGCATCGCTCGTGCGCCTGGGCGGTATCGTTCGCTCGATCGACGCGGACCTCGGGCTCTGGATCGACCCGGGCGGCGAGGTGATCAACCTGGTCGACGACCTGGGGCGGCCGCTCTCGCCCGAGCTGGCGCAGGCGGTCTACGTGCGTCTCGCGCTCGAGCACCTGGGGATCCGGCGCGTTGCGATCCCGGTGACCAGTCCGGCGGTCACGGCTCGGATCGTCCGGGAAGCGGGAGCGGAGCTGCACTGGACGAAGACCGAGCACCACGCCATGATGGCCTCGGCTACGGACGCGGACCTGGTGGCCGGGGCGCGGGGCGAGATCATCTTCCCGCATTTCATCCCCGCATACGACGGGATGTTCGCCGCGGTCAAGCTGTTGGAAGCGCTGGCGCGCTCGGGCGCGCGGCTGAGCGACGAGGCGGACCGCGTCCCGGCGATCCACATGAGGCAGGCGCGCGTGGCGTGCCCGTGGGCGCGCAAGGGCGCGGTCATGCGTCGCCTGATCCAGGAGACGGAGGGCGAGGAGCGGCAGCTCGTCGACGGGGTGAAGGTCTGGTTGGGCGACGCGGAGTGGGTCCTGATCATCCCGCACTCGCACAAGCCGTACTTCGTCGTGACGGTCGAGGCGCCGACGGCCGCGGGTGCGGGCGCGCTGGTCGATCGGTACGTCCGACACGTGGAGCGGTGGCGCGATGAGGGGTGAGGTGGAGGCGCCGCCACGGGGTCGGGCGGAGGTGCCGGCGCGAGTACGGGCGCGGGGGATGGCGCGAGATTGGCCGGGGGCGCTGGCCCGCGTGCGGGCGCGGGTTCGGGCGCACGTGCGGGACCCGGAGCCGGTGGGGCCGTGAACGAGGGGAAGTTGCCGGACGACCGCCGCCGGACGGACCGTCGCTCCGATGACGTCCGCCTGGCCGACTACACGATCCCCGAGCTGCGCAAAGCGGTCGTAACCGCGGTGGTTCTCGTTGTCATCGCGGCGCTCTTCCTCTACATGATCGCGGACGTGATCGTCGCGGTCATCGCCGGCGTGGTGCTGGGCGCATTCCTGATCCCGTTCCACACGTGGCTGACGCGGTGGCTGCGGCAGCGCTGGCTCGCGGCGATCGTCGCGATCTCGGTCGTCATCCTGCCGCTCGTCGTGCTCGTCGCCTACAGCTGGGTCGAGATCGCGGATGCCGCGGCATACTTGGAGGCGAACAGTCGGGAGGTCGCGCGGCGGCTGACAGAGGCGCTGAGCACGATCCCGTTCCTCCGCGGCCTCGCGGTTGAAGACGACCTGTCGGTGGTGGTCGCGGCCGTCGCCAGCAGGGGAGCGCGGGTCGTGGGCGAGGTGCACGAGGCGTTCGGCGTCCTGACGATCTCGGTCGCGGTCTTCCTGGTCACGGTCTTCTACATTCTGACCGACCACGAGCGGGTCGTCGCCTATCTCCGCTCGAAGGTGCCGGGACGGTACCGGGACCTGGAGCAGGCGATCAGCGGCAACATCAGGGCGGTCGTCTATGGCGCGCTGTACGCGACGTTCCTGACGCAGCTCGTCAAGTCGGCCGTTGTCTTGACGATGAACCTGGCGTGGGACGTCCCGCTCGCGGTGGTGCTGGCGATCGTGGCTTTCTTCATCGGCTTCTTGCCGATCGTGGGGTCGTGGGCCATCTACGGCCCGGTCGCTTTGTACCTCGTCGTGTTTCGCGGCGAGGTGGTGGGCGGGCTCGCGATGGCGTCGATCGGGTTCGCGGTCAACACGATCTTCCTTTCGTTGTACCTGCGCCCCAAGATCGCGGCGGAGAAGTCCCAGGTGCTAAACTTCTACTGGATGTTCGTTGCGCTGGTGACCGGGGTGTACACGTTCGGGCTGGTGGGCGTGATCATCGGCCCCGTGCTGATCGGGGTGCTGAAGGCGATCTTCGAGACGGTGACCGGCGATGCCGTTCCGGTCTTCAGGGACGGCGGCGCCGAGATCGCCGGTCGCCGGGCGATCGAGTGAATTCCAGGCGGCAGAGAGGGCGAGAGGTTCTCCATGCGGAAGACGTTGCTGGTGATCGGCGTGATCGGGGGCGCTGCGCTCGCGGCCGCGGCAGCGGCCATCATCTATCTACGATCGGGGGTGCCCGACTACGACCGGGACGCCGTCGTCCGCGGGCTTTCGGCGCCGGTCGAGGTGTGGCGCGACTCGTTGGCCGTGCCCCACATCTGGGCGGAAACGGAGGCCGACCTCTACTTCGCCCAGGGCTACGTCCACGCGCAGGATCGGCTGTGGCAGATGGAGATGTTGCGCCGCGTGGCGGAGGGGCGGCTCTCGGAGATCTTCGGCGAGCGCACGCTCGAGAGCGACCGGTTCCTGCGCACGCTCGGGTTGTGGCGCGCCGTGGATGCGGCTGTGCGAGCGTTGACTCCAGAGGAGCGGCGTCTGCTCGAGGCGTACGCGGCGGGCGTGAACGCATGGATCGAGTCGGGTCACCCGCTGCCGCCGGAGTTTCGCGTGTTGCGCTTCCGGCCGGAGCCGTGGACGATCCGGCACTCGCTCGCCGTGGAGAAGATCATGGCGTGGGACCTCTCTGGGTACGCGCCCGGGGTCGAGATGGCGCGGGCGATCCGCGAGCTGGGCGAGGAGCGGGCGCGGTGGCTCGTCCCGCACTACCCGGCGTGGGGCGCGCACATCGTGGAGGGGCCGGTCCCGCCCGAGGTCCCACCGGTCGCGGCCGTCTGGCTGGATCGCGTGAGCGTGACGCGCGCGTCGAACGCGTGGGTGATTTCGGGGCGGAAGACCCGGTCGGGGAAACCGATCCTGGCGAACGACATGCACCTCGGCCTGGACGCTCCCGCGATTTGGTACCTCATGGCGTTGCATGCGCGGGACGCGGAGGCCGGGCCTCTCGATGTGGTCGGGATGACGATCCCCGGTGCGCCGGGCGTGATGGCCGGGCACAACCGCGCGATCGCGTGGGGCTTCACGAACGCGTACGTGGACGACGTCGACTTCTTCGTCGAACGTGTCGATCCGGCGGACTCGACTCGGTACCTCACCCCCGGCGGGAGCGAGCCGTTCGTGGTGATCCACGACACGATCCGGGTGAAGGGTCGCGACCCGGTCCCGCACACGATCCGGCTGACGCGGCACGGCCCCGTCATCACACCGGTCGACGCTCGCGCGGGCGGCGAGCTGATCGCGGTCCAGTGGGCCGCACACGGCGAGTCGCGGACCTGGCGCGCGCTCCGGCGATTCAACCGCGCAAAAGGCTGGGACGACTTCGTGGCCGCGGTCGATGCGTTCGACAACCCGCACCAGAACGTGGTTTACGCGGATACTGCGGGCTACATCGGATACTGGATGGGGGGCACCGTTCCGTTGCGGGGCTCGGCCGAGATGGGACGGCTGGGGCGTGAGGGCGGCCCGAAGCCGCCGCCGGTCGCGCCGGTCCCGGGGTGGACGGGCGAGTGGGATTGGGTCGGCACGCTCCCGCTCGAGCGACACCCGCACGTTTTCGATCCGCCGCAGGGCTACGTCGTCACGGCGAACAACCGCCAGGCGACGGGGCCGCTCGGCGACCTCGTCGGCAACCTCTGGGGCGACCCGTTCCGGGCCATGCGGATCACCGAGATGGTCGCGGGGCCGGGACCGTTCGACGCCGAGTCGGTGCTCGGACAGCAGCTCGACGTGCGTGACGCGCTGGCGGCGCGCTACGTAGACCGGGCGATCGAGGCGGCGGAGCAGGCCGGTCTGGCGGACGTCGCGACGACGTTGAAGGCGTGGGACCTGGAGGCGCGGGGCGACTCGCGGGCGGCGGCGGTCTTCAACGTGTGGCTCGATCGGCTGCGTGCGCTCGCGTCCAGGTCGATCTGGGGCGGGCGCGACGGCTGGTTCATCTGGGACGCGCTGCACAACGTCCTGGAGCGTCGCGCACTGCCGTGGGTGGACCCGAAGGGCGACAGCGCCTACCTTGCGCTGGCGACCCGGGCGATGCTGGAAGCCGACTCGATCGTGGCGGGCCGGAGCTGGGGCGAGCTGCACCAGGTGGTGATGGACCATCCGCTGGGCGAGGTCCGGATCCTAGACCGGATCCTGGGGCTGAACATCGGCCCCGCGCCGCTCGGCGGCTCGCCGACGACGGTGAATGTGGCGCACCGAAGGGTGAACCGGGGGTATCCCGCGACCGTCTGGGCCGGCGCGAGCCAGCGGCACGTGGTCGACATGGCGGACGTCGACGGGAGCGGCGGGTTCATTCTTCCGACGGGGCAGTCGGGCGTCCCGACGTCGCCGCACTACCGGGACCACTTCGAGCGCTGGCGGACCGGCGGGTTGTGGCTCGTGCCTCTGGACCGGACGAAGGCGGAGGCGCGGACGGTGTATCGGATGACGTTGAGACCCGGGGAAGGGGAGTAGAGTGCAGGACGTGATCGAGATCGCGGTGATCGGCGCGGGGCCGTGCGGGCTCGGCGTGGGCGTGGCCGCCGCGCAGGAAGGCGTGCGGTGCGTCATCTTCGACAAGGGTTGCATCACCCGGAGCATCGCCGGCTATCCGACGTACGGCACCTTCTTCAGCACACCGGAGAAGCTGGAGCTGGGCGGTCTACCCTTCATCACCGTGGGCGAGCGCCCGACGCGGCGCGAGGCGCTCAAGTACTACCGCCGCGTAGTCGACCATTTCGGGCTCGACGTGCGGCAGTACGAGGAAGTCGTGGAGGTCGGGCGCGCGCCGGGCGGCGAGTTCGTGCTGAGGACCCGGCGTGCGGACGGCGGCGCGGGTGAGTACCGGGCGCTGAACGTAGTCGACGCGACGGGCTACTGGGACCACCCGAACCTGCTCGGCGTGCCGGGCGAGGACCTGCCGAAGGTATCGCATTACTACCACGAGGGGCTGCCGTACTACGGGCAGGACGTCGTGGTGGTGGGCGGCGGGAACTCCGCGGTCGAGGCGGCGCTCGACCTGTTCCGTTCGGGCGCGCGGGTCACCCTGGTCCATTTCCTCGACACGCTGGACGCGGGCGTCAAGCCGTGGATCCTGCCGGACATCCAGGGGCGCCTCAAGGCGGGCGAGATCCACGGACGATTCCGCCATCGCGTGGTCGAGATCCGTCCGGCGAGCGTGCTGCTCCGCTCGGAGGAGGATGGGAGCCTGTTGGAGATAGAGAACGACTTCGTCTTCGCGATGACCGGCTATACGCCGAACCCGTGGATCCTGCGAGCGCTCGGCGTGACGATCGACGAGGAGACGGGGGTGCCGTCGCACGATCCGGAGACGATGCAGACGGACGTGCCCGGCGTCTACCTGGCCGGCGTGGTCGCCGGTGGCAAGCGGCCGAATCAGATCTTCATCGAGACCGGCCGGGAGCACGGCGGCCGGATCGTGCACTCCGTGCTCCGAGCCCGCTCGTCGGCCGAGGGCGTGCGGGCGAGCTGATCGGCGAGCCGAACGAGCCCCGGCGAGGACGAAAGGGATGGCCGCGACGCTCTACATCCTCCTCATGCTCGTGGTCGTCACGGCGGTGCACGAGCTCGGCCATCTGGCCGCCGCGTTGTCGCGGCGGACGCAGGTCACGCGGGTGGTCGTCGGGCGCGGGACGCGCCTTGCCCGGTTGCGGTTCGGCGGGATCGATTTCGAGGTTGGGCTGGTCCCCGTCGGCGGGCGGGTCGAGTTCGTGATGCCCCGGTCCGGCGTGTCGACCGCCGTCATCGCGCTGGGCGGCGCGGCGGCGAACGTCGCCTTCGGCTTCCTGTTGTTCTGGTGCGCCGCGCTGGCGTTCGACGTGCCCGCGGTCCGACTCGGCGGCGTCGTCGACTCACCGTTCACGTACGCGGTTTCGGCGACGGCGACGTGGCTCTGGGCGTTCCCGGCGGGCGCGGTCGCCGCGGTCTTCCACGGCGACCTGTCCGGACTCGCGCTCGCGTCGGGCGCGCTGCGCCGCCTGCTCGCCGTGTCGGGCTTGCCCGCCGCGCTCCACTCGCTCGCCGCGCTGTCGGCGATCTGGGCCGCGCTCAACATGCTGCCGATCCCGGGCCTCGGCACCGACGGCTGGAAATTCCTGGTCGCACTGAGGTCATCGATCTGGCAGAGTCGGGTCGAAGAGGACCGGGCGTGACCCCCGACGCCGGCGACGGCGCGGCGTCGGGGGGCCGGTCTGGAGTGAAGCCGTGCGGCCGTCGGGAGTCGTTCTACAGATCCCGCTTGCGATACGCAAGGAACGCGAGTGCCACGAAGACCAGCGCATAGACGGCGGCCGCCGTCATCAGGTCGCCGGTGTCGGTGAACACCGGCCCGGGGCGGCCGGCTTTCTCGGCGGCCTGGACCGCTCGCGCGACGGCTTCCGGGTAGTACTGCGTACTCTCGATCAACGTGAAGCTCACCCGTGCCGGCAGGAATCGCACGGCCGGCGCCAGCGCGTCCCAACGGCGCAGCAGGGTGACGAGCACGAGCTGCTCGATCACGACGATGTAGAGGAAGAAGAGCGCGATCGCCGGGCCGGGGCTGCGGACGACGAACGAAACGAGGAACGCAAGGGCACCCATGCCGAGTGCGGCGAGGGTGACCCCCGCGAGCGCATGGACGTCGTGCGGGCCGATGAGCGGCGCGTCGGCCGCACGGAGATCGGTGGCGAGCGCGGCCAGCATGCCCCCGACGCCGGCCTGAGCGGCAACGAACAGGATCGCGATCACAGGGACGAGGAGCAGCTTGGCGACGAACCATTGCTCCTTCGACATCCCGTCGATCACGTTCTGCCGGGCCGTGCGCCATGTGAACTCGCTGGTGACGAGCAGGATCAGGACCGAGGCGCCGAAGAGGAGTGCGAGTGGGGCCGGGTCGGTGAGGATCCCCTCCCACGCGCGTGGCAGAGTGAAGCGCCCGGCGCGCGCGGTCAGCTCGCGCACGAACGGCTCGCCGTACGCGGCGCACATGAGCGCCACGAAGGAGAAGAAGGCCACCAGGAACGCGGGGCGGCGTCGGATCTTGATCCATTCGTTGCGGACCATGGCACGCATCATCGGGCACCTCCGGAGATCTGGGTCGCTGCCTCGCGGGTGAGCTCCATGAACGCGTCCTCGAGCGACCGCTGCCGGGGCGCGAGGTGGGAGAGATAGATGCCGCGCCCGGCGAGGAAAGCATTGAGCCCGGCGGCGTCGCCGTCGGCGAGTTCGACCAGCACGGCGTCGCCGTCGCGCGTGGTGCGGACCGCCGCCGGGTAGTCCGAGGCGGCGGCGAGGAGCGTGTCGACGTCGCCGCCGCGGACCTCGAAGGTGGTGTTCCCGGACGTGATCTCGGAGACGGTGCCGTGGCGGACGATGCGCCCCTTCTGGATGATGGCGACGTGCGAGCACGTGCGCTCGACCTCCCAGAGGAGGTGGCTGGAGAGGAAGATGGTCTTGCCGCGATCGGCGAGGGAGCCGATGATCTCCCGGATTTCACGCATCCCCTCGGGGTCGAGGCCGTTCGCGGGTTCGTCGAGGATGATCAGTTCCGGGTCGCCGAGAATCGTGGCTGCGATGGCGAGCCGCTGCTTCATCCCGAGCGAGTAGGTCTGGTACCGGTCCCGAGCGCGGTCCCTCAGTCGGACGATCTCGAGCGCCTCGTCGATCGCCTTCCGATCGACGCCCTTCACGTTGGCGACGATCCGGAGATTGTCGAGTCCGCTGAGGTAAGGGTAGAAGTTAGGGGCCTCGAGCGTGGCGCCGATGCGCTGGCGGGCCTGGTGAAGGCCTCGATAGCCCGAGAGGCCGAAGAGGCGGATGCCGCCTGCGGTCGGGGAGATGATCCCCAGGAGCATCCCGATCGTGGTCGTCTTGCCGCTGCCGTTGGGGCCGAGGAAGCCGAACACCTGCCCTCGGTCGACGGCGAAGGAGATCCCGTCCACGGCGAGGTGGCGGCCGTAACGTTTGGTCAGGCCCGCGGTTTCGATTACGGTCATTGTTGGATGGGTTGGTGGTGGCACTGGCCGGCAGGGCCGGCGGTTATTGGGGTATGACGTTGGGGGAGAGTGGTGGGTTTCAGGGGGAGGGCTCGGGGCTTGGGGCTTGGGGGGCCGGGGTGCCCGGTGTGCCGAGGGGCGGGGTGAGCATGCCCGGCACCCCCCTGAGCCCTGAGCCCCGAGCCCTGCGCCCTGATCCCCGAGCCCTGAGCCCCGGGGGCGGTGGCAGCGGGGCGGCCCAACAAACCCGAGGAGACGCAATGGAGACCAGAGAGCGAGCACGGCCGGATCGGATGGAATATTACATGGGGATCGCGATGGCGGTCCGGCGCCGTGCGAACTGCATGGGGAGCCGGGTCGGCTCGATCCTCGTGCTGAACGACCGGATCATCTCGACGGGTTACAACGGGACGCCGCAGGGGATGCCGAACTGCGACGAAGGTGGGTGCGAGCGGTGCGCGCACCGGGAGAGGTACCCGTCGTCGCAGGGCTATGACCTGTGCATCTGCGTGCACGCGGAGCAGAACGCGCTGCTGAGCGCGGCGCGGTTCGGGATCCCTATCGAGGGGTCGGTGCTGTATACGACGATGCGCCCGTGCTTCGGCTGTGCGAAGGAGCTGCTCCAGGCGCGCGTGCACGCCGTCTATTACCTGCACGACTGGCGGCATCCGAACGAGGAGATGTGGCGCCAGTACGAGATGCTGGAGCGTCGTTTCCCGGGCGGCGCGCACCAGATCCGGCTCCCGGATCCGGATGCCGAGTGGGCCGTCTCGTCGCTGCGGGCCGCCGTGGACACGGGGCACGGCGTGCACGCGGGGTGAGGGACGGCTCCACGTCGTTTACTCATCCGTCGTTACCCACCGATCGCACCGGCGTCGCCGCAACAGTGTGGCGTCGGCGCAACGTCGCAGCGCGGCGGGCTGGCATGGTCCGGCCGCCGCATCCGGCCTTTGGAACAGGCACGATCCCTTGAAGAATCCGGCACGCGGCCGCGGGCTCCGCGGCGGCTGAATCGTCGCCGGGGCGTGGTCCCCTCCTTGCCCGCCTGACGGCGGCGAGAATGCACGCGGGGCAGGAGTGAGCGCCGTCAGGACCAGGGGCGCCGCCCGTGTGCGAGGGAGTCCCGAGCGGTGGCAAACATGTCGGAACAGCTGCCTGCCCCGTACGACCCATCCCAGTCGCGCGAACCCGGCGCGATCCAGCCGCATTCCCCTCACCCGCGCAGCGATCTGGCCGGACATGTCCCGGTCGAGCCGCCGGGGCAGCCGTGGCGGCGCTACGTGTCGGCGGTCGTGCGCTACAAATGGCTCGTCCTCGCGGTCACGGCGGTGGCGGGCTTGGCCGGGGTCGTGCTCGGCCGGTTCGTGCCGCCGCAATACGTAGTGCAGGCGACGATCTGGGTGGCGCCGAAGAGCGGGGCGAAGAGCGAGACGGAGCCGATCCGGACCGGCGAGTTCCTGAGCGCGACGGGTTGGATCGACCTGTTGAAGACGTACATGGTCCTGGACGGCGTCGTACGTGACCTGCGTCTGTATCTGACCGAGCAGACGCCCGGCCGTTCGCCGGCGCTGCAGTCGTTCCGGCTGAAGTCGCGGTTCCGCCCGGGGGCGTACCGGCTGAGCGTGGACCGTTCGGGCCGGACGTTCACGCTGGAGTCGGCGGACGGGAAGTTGATCCAGCGAGGCGCTGTCGGCGATTCGATCGGTCAGTCGGTCGGCTTCGACTGGGCGCCGCCGGCGGAGCTGCTCACGCCGGGCGCTGCCATCGAGTTCACGGTCGAGGTCCCGCGCGACGTCGCTCGCAGCCTTGCGGACAACATCAAGCCGCAGATCGACCCGAGCGGCAACATCCTGCGGCTGGAGCTGAGCGGTCCGGACCCCGAGCGGATCACGGTCGTGCTGAACGCCGTGACCGACCGGTACGTGCAGGTCGCCGGCGAGCTGGAGCGCGCGAAGCTCACGGAGCTGACGAAGATCCTGCACGACCAGCTCGACGCGGCGGAACGGAGCCTTCGCGAGGCGGAGGCGGAGCTGGAGGCGTTCCAGGTCCGGACCGCGGGGCTGCCGCGGATGCAGGAGGCGCGGGTCGGCCCCGGGATCGGGACCGAGGCCGTCGGCGGCGATCCGATCTATACGGACTATTTTCAACTCAAGCTGGAGCAGGAGCGGCTCCGGCGCGACCGCATGTCGCTCGAGCGGATCCTCGGGCAGATCGAGCACGCGGGGGTCGCGGCGGAGGCGCTGGAGTTCGTCCCGGCGGTCGCGCAGTCGCCGGCGATGATGAAGGTGCTCGAGGAGCTGACGAACAAGCGAGCGGAACTGCGTTCGCTGCGGTACCGCTACACGGACGAGCACCGACAGGTACAATTGCTGGAGCGGGACATTCGCGAGCTCGAGCGGCGGACGATCCCGATGCTGCTCCGGCGGATGGTCCAGGAGATCAGGCTGCGGGAGGGCGAGATCGCCCGGGCGCTCGGCGGGATCACCGGCGAGATGCAGGAGATCCCGATGCGGGCGGTCGAGGAGGCGCGGCTCAAGCGGCGCGTCGCCGTGGCGGAGGACCTGTACACGACGCTGCGCCAGCGTTACGAGGGCGCGCGCGTCGCCGCGATCAGCGCGATCCCGGACGTTCGCGTGCTGGACCGCGCCACGGTCCCGCACCGGCCGGTCCAGTACACGGGGACGCGGCTGCTCCTCGCCGCGCTGGCCGGCGGGCTCTTCGTCGGCGTGCTGGGCGCCATCCTCCTCGACCGCATCGACACGCGGATCCGGTACCCGGACGAGGTGACGGACGGGCTCGGGCTGCCGATCCTGGGTGGGATCCCGCACGTCAGCCGCGGGCGCCTGGTGCCCGAGGCGCCGGCGCCGGTCGTCGAGGCGTTCCGCACGATCCGGCTCGGGCTGGTCCACGCCTACGGTACGGCCGGCCCGCTCGTCGCGACGATCTCGAGCCCCGGCGCGGGCGACGGCAAGTCGTTCTTCGCGGCGAACCTCGCCCTGACGTTCGCCAACATCGGCTATTCGACGCTGCTCATCGATGGCGACATCCGCCGCGGCACGCTGCACCGTCTCCTGAGCGCCCAGCGCCGTCCCGGGCTGACCGACCTGCTCGCGGGGCAGGCGTCGATCGACGAGGTCATCCGCGAGACCGAATACGGCTCGCTCCACCTCATCGGGTGCGGCACCCGGATGGCGACGGCGCCCGAGCTGCTGCACTCGCCCGCGCTCGGCAACCTCCTGGTCGAGGTGCGGCAGCGGTACGACGTGATCCTGGTCGACAGTTCGCCGCTCGGCGCGGGCGCCGATCCGTTCATCCTCGGCACGCTCACCGGCAACCTGCTTCTGGTGCTGCGGACCGGGAGCACGAACCGCGTGCTGACGGAGGCGAAGCTCGGTGTCGTCGACCGACTGCCGATCCGTATCCTCGGAGCGGTGCTGAACGACATCCCCTCGGGCGGCGGCTATCACTACACCTCCTACCTGCCGTACGCGATCCTGCCCGGGTACGCGGTGGAGGGCGAGGGGGTGGAGGCGCAGAGTGGATCGTAGGAAAGGGTGGAACCGATGGACGGCGTACTTCGGACCATCGTCGGCGCGGGGCTCCTGACGGCGGTGTTGGGGAGCCCGCTCATGGCGCAGCGGGTCCCGTCGGCGGCAGACCCCACGGGGTTGTACGCGACGCGCGCCGAGCTGAAGTCGCTCGTGGACGAGCTGGAGCGGACCGTGCGAGAAGGGCGCGGCGCCGAGGCGAACCACGCGCGGCGGACGCTTCCCATCGTCCAGGCGCGGCTGAGCGAAGGCGACTTCCGCGTGGGCGACCGTGTCGCGCTGGTGGTCGAAGCCGAACCCGCGCTCACGGACACGTTCACCGTGCGGACCGGTCAGACGCTGGTGCTGCCCGAGATCGGCACGATCTCGCTGCGCGGCGTGCTGCGTGCGGAACTCGAGGACTACCTGCGCCGCGAGCTGCGGCGATACATCCGCGATCCGGTCGTGTACGCGCGGCCGCTGATCACGATCTCCGTGAGCGGGCACGTGGACCAGCCCGGGTTCTACGAACTGCCCGCCGAAGCGCGGCTGAACGACGTCCTCATGGCGGCCGGCGGGCCCGCCCGGGACGCGCACATCGAGGGGATCCGAATCGAACGGGACGGCCAGAAGATCCTCCACGGAGAGGCGCTGCGCCAGGCGGTGATCGAGGGGCGCACGCTCGACCAGCTCAACCTACGGGCCGGCGACCGGGTGATCGTGCCGAGGGAAGGGATCTTCAACCTCGGCCCGACGGCACAATGGCTGCTCTTGACGGTGCCCGGCCTCATCCTCGGGGCAATCCGAGTCTTCTGATTGTTGTCGGCGCCAGCCCGCGCGGCGTGGAAAGGTCGGGGCGGCGCGGGCGAGTCGGCGTAGGAGCGGCTCAGCGATGGTACGTCGCAGCGACCGCTTCGCGATCGACCCGCGAGTCCCACGGAGCGCCGCGCGCCTGCCGGGTGCGCGCACCGGTCCGGGCGACGGCCATCCGCGGTGGCGGGAGTACCTCACCGGTCCGGCGGACTACCGGCAGCTGCTGCGGGTGCGAGGGATCGGCCCGCGTCGCGCGGAGCTCCTGATGAACGCGTGCGGCGGCGTGAGCGCGTTCCTGGCGACCTCGCCCGAGGAGGTGAGCCGCCGGACGGGCGGCGTGCTCCGCGCGCCTTTCGTCGAAACGCTGCAGCACCGGGCGCGCGAGTTGGGGCTCGCCACCCGCTACGTCCCGCTCGAGTCCGGCGTCGTGCTCGATCTGGGCGAGCCGAGGCGCGGTTCGGGACTGATCCGCGACCTGGCCCGCCGACTCTGGCGCTGGGTCGGCGCCGCGACGGCGGATCGCGGCGGTGGCGCGGACGCGGACGTCGCGGCGTCCGAAGAAGCCGAGGCGTTCGAGGAGCTCGACGGCCGCGCGGACGTCTGGTCGATGCGCCCGACGGACTCGCCGGCGGAACGACAGGCCGACGTCGCGCCCGACCCTCTCGACCGCTGGCTCCAGCCGTTTCTTGCCCGCCTGCGCCACAAGTCCCAGCGCCGGTGGGCGCCGGTCTACGTGCGTGGGCTGCTCGAGGCCGACGAGCGCAAATGCGTCACGGCGATGGCCGTGCGACACGCGCCGCGGGACGTGCAACAGCTCCACCACTTCGTCGCGACGTCGAAATGGGACCCGGCGCCGCTTTGGGGCGACCTGGCGCGGGAGGCGGACCGCCTCGCCGGCGGACCCGGGGCGCGACTGGTGGTCTCGGCCATCGGGTTGACGAAGAAGGGGCGACATTCGGCGGGCGTCGCGCGGCAGTTCTGCCCCGACCTCGGGCGGCGGGAGAACTGCCAGCTGCTGGTTTCGCTGACGCTGGTCCGGGGCGAGCGAGCCGTGGTCGCAGCGCTTGCGCCGTACCTGCCGCGCGAGTGGGCGGAGGACGCGCCGCGCCGCCGTCGGGTGGGCGTGCCGGACGACGCGGCGTACCGTCCGCTGTGGGAGATCGCCGTCGACGGGGTGGATTTCCTCCTGGCGGTCGGCGTCCGGTTCGACGAGGTCGTGGTGGACCGGTCGGCGTTCGGCGCGGCGCGGGAGCTGGGCCAGACGCTCGCGCGGCGGGGGGTGGGGTGGGGATTGGCGGGCAGCGGCGTCAGGCGGCAGCGAGGGGTCAACAGACACCCGAATGCCGTCGGCGCCGAGCCGGAAACGGCGACGACCGCCGCGCTCTTCGAAGCGGTCGATCGAGCGCGTGCCGAGCACGCGCGCCTGAAGCGCGAGTTCGGGCTCGGTGCGTTCGAGGGGCGGAGCTGGTTGGGACTGCAGCACCACGTGCTGCTGTCGTGCATGGCGGCGTGCTATCGACACGTCGAGACGTGGGACGGAGGGAGTGACCGGTGAAGCGGGATGTCGATGCGCTGAGCGGACGCGACTTCGACCTGGTGGTGGTCGGCGGCGGGATCGTCGGCGCGTGCGTGGCCCGGGACGCTGCGCTCCGGGGGCTCGACGTCGCCCTCGTCGAACGAGGGGACTTCGGGTGCGGCGCGTCGGCGAACTGCCTGAAGATCGTGCACGGTGGGCTGCGGTACCTGCAGCACCTCGATGTGCGGCGGATGCGCGCATCGATCCGCGAGCGGACGGCGTGGCTGCGGATCGCGCCCCACCTGGTCGAGCCGATGCCGTTCGTGCTGCCGATCCACGGCCGCGGCGTGGAGCGACGTTCCGTCTACCGCACGGCCCTGGCGATCACCGACGCGCTCTCATGGGACCGCAACGTAGGTCTTACGCGGGAGCGGCGGCTGCCGCGGGGTCGGCTTCTGACGCGCGAGGAGTGCCTGGATCTCGTCCCGCAGCTCGACGCGCCGACACTGCAGGGCGGCGCGCTCGTCTACGACGCCCAGATGTACAGCCCCGAGCGCCTGGTGCTCGAGGTGGTGCTGGACGCGTGCGGCGCGGGCGCCGTCGCCGCGAACCACGTGGAATGCGTTGCGCCGCTCTACCGCGGCGGTCGGCTCGCGGGCGTGCGCGTGCGCGACCGGCGGGCCGGCCGCCATCACGACGTCCGCTCGCGGGTCGTCGTCGTCGCGGTGGGCGCGGCGGCGCCGGAGCTGGTGACGCGGCTGATCGGGCGACCCGTCGCGTTCCCCCCCCTTCTCGCTCGCGATCAACCTCGTCGCACCGCCGCTCGGCGCGAGGGTCGGCTTCGCCACGTCGAGTGGCGGCGGGCGCAAGCTCTTCCTCGCGCCGTGGCGCGGCCTCACCCTCGTCGGGACGGCGCACTTCGCGTACGCCGGCGATCCTTGGGCGCCCCAGGCGGAGCGGTACGTCGCACGGTTCCTGGAGGAGGTGAACCGGTCCGTCCCGGGGTGGGGCCTGACGCGCGACGACGTCGCACTCGTGCACCGCGGGCGGATCCCGCTCGAGCCGGGCGGCGCGGGAGGCGCCGGCGAGCCCGTGCTGCTGCGCCACCACCGGATCATCGACCACGCGGCGGACGGTGCGCCCGGGATGCTCACGGTCGTGGCGGAGAAGTTCACGACGGCGCGGCGCATCGCGGAGGAGGTCGTCGACTACGTCTTCGGCAAGCTGGGCAGGCCGTCGCCTCCGTGCGTGACGGCGGAGGTCCCGCTCCCCGGCGCGACGCGTTCGCCCCACGCGCTACTCGAGGACGCGGCGCGGCGATACGGTGGGTTGGACCCGGAGCTCCGGGAGGCGCTGGTGCGCACGTACGGCCGGCGATACGTCCACGTCCTGGGCGGGCAGGGCGGGGAACTCGACCGGGAGACGGTGCTCCGGCGGGAGTTCGCCTTCGCGCTGCTGAACGAGATGGCGTGCGACGCGGAGGACCTGCTCGAGCGGCGGTCGCAGCTCGGCGCACGCGGCCTGAGGGACCCGGTCGCCGAGCGGATCGCGAGCGGGCTCACCAATGCGCCGTCGGCCGACGCCGTGGCCGCGCCCGCTTCCGGAGCTGCATGAGGATCTGGTGGCGGACGAAGGCGGCGACGGCTTCGCCGTCGCCGTACGCGAGCGGCTGCGCGCCGAGGG